>Ga0209061_1000026_pt1 | contig 524746 bp, 465 predicted proteins | sample Coa_R1_10_FD_187157 | JGI IMG/M metagenome (GOLD analysis project Ga0209061, IMG submission 187157) | Surface soil microbial communities from Centralia Pennsylvania, which are recovering from an underground coalmine fire - Coalmine... | ecosystem: Environmental > Terrestrial > Soil >... | reverse complement strand
GGCGAAGATCCCCCTGTCGGAGGCCACCTCCCAATACCCCTTGCCATCGGCGGTGGCTGCCATGCCCACGATGGGCTGGTTCAAGGGATGACCCCCCATCGAGCCGTAGAAGCCGGCGTCCCCGAAGGCGAAGATCCCCCCGTCGGAGGCCACCTCCCAGTAGCCGGCCTGCAGCGTTGAAGTCGGCGGCGGCGGCGGAGGCGGCGGAGGCGGAGGCGGCGGAGGCGGCGGCGGCGGAGGCGGCGGCGAGGCCACCTGGATGGAGACGGTCTGCGTGCCACGTCCGCGTGGGCCGGAGGCACTGATGGTGTACAGGCCGGGGTTCGAGGGTACGGTGACAGTGGCAGAGGTAGCCGTTGCGCCTGTCACCACCGCCGGCGCGCCGTCGAAGGTGATCGTCGCATCCTCGAGGCCAAGGCCGTTGATGGTGACCGTCGTTCCCGTTGTGGCGGTGGCAGGACTCACCGACGTCACCTCTGGGCACGACAATCCGCTGGCGATGGGCGAACCGATGCCGACAGCCGCGTTGTAGCCGGGTCCGGCCGGGTAGTCCCCGCCGTTGCTTCCGGTCATGTCGGTGTTGCCCACGGTGATCTCGTTGAAGGCCGTTCCGTACGCGGAGGCGTCGAACAAGGCGTAGAGGGGCGGCGTGAACAACCCCGTCGGCGATGTGCAGCCTCCGTTCGTGTCAGCCACCAATCCCGCCATGAATGGCGCGGCAAAGCTCGTACCTCCATCTGCGGTCCACGATCCGTCGCCGTAGATCACCATCGGCACGCCGGCATTGGCGGAGATGTCGGGCACCTCGCGGCAGTAGGTGCCACACGGCTGGGCAGTGGGCCAGTACAGGATGGTGGGCTGGTAGTTCAGTGGAGGCTCGAATCGGGAAAGGCCACCCCCTCCAGCGGCCTTACCGTTGTAGGCGTTGGCGCAGCTGATGCTCTCGTCGGTTTGGCAGGAGTTCCACGCCGTTTCGCTGCCGTCGAAGAAGCGCTCGGTGCCGCCGACCGCCGTCACCCACGGGTCAGACGCCGGATAGAAGACCTGCAGGCTGGTGGAGCCGTCCTCCGCGTAACAGCCTTCGGAGCCAGAGTCGCCGGCGGCAGCCAGGACGGTCTGCCCCTGGGCGGCTGCCTGCTCGAAGAGCGTCGTGTATGCACCGATCGTGCCGTCCTCTGCCGCGATCAGCTCGCACATGCCCCAGCTCGTCGACACCACCTGCGCGGCGTCGTCATTGACGATGGCCGACCACGTGTCGTATTGGCCGGTCGCGGTGCCCGGCCCCTCGTAGGCGATGATCGTGGCCCCGGGCGCCTGGGTGGCCACCTGCTCGATGTCGAGGTCTGCTTCGACCGTGCCGCCCGTGCTCGGTAGCCCACCCCCGTCGATCAGGTCAGCGTAGACCGGGGTGGTGAGCCCGAAACAGGACAGGTAGGTGGAGATGTCCGTGCCGCTCGCGTCCGCCAACTCGTAGAGGCCGATCGTCTCCCCGCGGCCGGTCTGGCCGTCGGCGAGCAGGGAGCCGATCCCATACGCGGCACCCAGCTCGTCAAGGGTGTAGGAGCCAGTGCTCGTTGCCTCGTTGATGGCGGCGGGGCACGGGCTCAGACCGTCTGCACGCGGTCGGGCTGTCGTGGACCCGATCCGCGCCGGTGGGGCGGGCGGCGTGTCGAGTGGCTGAAACGGCCACAGGGTGTCGAGTCCCAGGATCGCGACGATCTGACCGGACGCCAGCGATCGAGGTACGAGCGGCGCACCCCGCGCCACGTAGCCCACCTGGCCGGTGGGCAGGCGGTAGCGCTCCAAGGGCGTCCCGAGGGCCGCGGCGACGCGTTGCGCTGGTGCCGATACCTGCAGCGAGAAGGCGGAACGGGATGCGGAACCCAGGCCGGCATGCTCGAGCCACGATCGGACCGTGGTCAGCTCGCTGCGCGAAGGCCCGTACGACGCGACGAATCCTCCGGGTGGCAGCCAGTGATGGAAGTCTGGCGAGCTCGGGTCGTAGAGCTGGTGCAACAGTGTCTGGATCCGACCTTCGTTGGACGGCCGCAGCACGATCCGGAGCTGGATCGGCTGGTGCGCCGGCACCGGCCCGAGGTCAACGGCGTGCGCCGGCGCCGCGGCAGGAACCAGTCCCGGAAAGCGCACGAGTGGCTCCGTGGTCGCACCAGCGGGCCCAGCGTCGATGGCCAGGTCGACACCCACGGTGGCGATGCACATGAATCCCACGGCGGCGAGCCGGCACCGTGCTCTCGACCCCCTGCCCAGGCACGCCGTCGGACGTCGCCCACTGCCCGAGAACCGTGTTGCCCCCACTGCACCCACGACACGACCTCCTCTGCACCGTCCCCGCGGCGGGCGTCGCTCGCACGAGCGATGTCGTGGTGAGCGCGAACCTACCCCGCAGATACAACCGCCGCCACGGACGCGAGCGATTTGAGCACGTGGGTGTAACGGTCGAGGACCCTCGTCCAGCGAGCGGGTCGAAAAGCGTTCCACCGGCCGAGGCGGGCGCGGGCTCGAGCTGCTGGCTTCTCCCCTGGACGGAGCGCGCTCGGGAAGTTCTGGCCGGCAGATGGTGTTTCTTAAGGTGACGGATGAGTGGCAGTGCCGGAAAGGAGGCGCCGATGGTGATAGGGGTCATCCAGCCGGCGTCGCCAGCACGGCGAGTCGCACCCGGGTCCGGGACCACGGTTCCGGTATCCGCCCGGTGACGTTGTCGTTGCGGGTCGTGCACCCGGAGAGCGAGCGTGCGTTCGACGGGTCCAGCCCGAGGGCTCGAAGCGCCCAATCCTTGACCGGGCGCCCGGGAGTGCCGGGTAACCGTGCTGGGGACGCCGGGGACAACTCCATCCAGTCGTTCGAAGGCCCGCCGTCCCGGCGGGCCTCGTCGCGCGGGCGCGTGGTCGGACGTGGCGCCATGAGCCGCAGCGCCGGCACCCACGACTGTGGTGGGTGCTACCCGGTTGCCAGGTACGGGCCGCTGACCCCGAAGCCCAGGCGGACCACGGCGACCGGGCGCGGGGGCGTGGCGCCGGGGACGTCGCTGCGCCACGGGTTGTAGGCCAGCCATACACCCGTCGCATCGCGGAACACCGATGGTTCGCCTGGTCCGGTCCCTTGGGCGTTGGAACCCAGCAGCGGGGTGGAGCGCGCGTCGACGCAAGGTCCTGCCGGCCCGACGCAGCGGGCGATGCCGATGGCGTAGTGCACGGAGTTGAACCAGTTGGCGGAGAAGAACAGCCAGTACGCGCCCTGGACCAGCACCAGTTGCGGTGCCTCGGCGATCGTGCCCTCCCAGGGCAGGTCGGGCCGGTACAGCTCGGCGCGGGGTCCGAGCAGGGTGCGGCCGTCGGGGCTGAGCCGCTGGGCCCAGATTCCGGTCACGCCACCCTGGTCGGGGCCGGGCACGTCGGGATCGGCGTTGTCGTCGGACTTCCAGTCGAGCCACAGCGTGCCGTCCGCGTCGACGAAGGTGCGCGGGTCGATCGACCCGCGATGGTCGAGCTGGCACACGAAGGGCGCCGGCTGCGCGGTGAACGGACCGGTGGGACCGGGCCCGAAGGCAGCACCGATGCACTCCACCGGTGGCTGGCTGCCGCGCACGATCGCGGTGAAGTACAGCGCCCACCCGCCGGCGACCTGGCGGACGTCGGGAGCCCAGGTGAAGCCGGGTACCGCCCACGGTGGCAGCCGCGGCAGCGCGTCGCGCACGGGGCCCCACTCCCCGAGCTCGGTGCCCTCCCGCAGCGGGACGTTGAGGCCGGGGGCGTTGCCCTCGCTGGTGTACAGGAAGTAGTGACCGCCTGTCACCAGCACGAAGGGGTCGGGCGCGTCAGGCCCCGAGAGGATCATCCGCCCCGGTGCGTCCGGCGTGGCCGTGGGCGCTGGCGCGTAGTAGCCGGCGGTGACCCCGGGCACGGTCGCAGCCAGCGTGCCACCCACCGACGACGACACACCGGTCGACAGCGCGCCGATGCCACCGGGCTGGCGTGTGATCGGCCGCACGCAGAGCGGGTCGTCGGGGCGGGCAGCGCACGTCGACCGGAGGTCCTGTCCGGTTCGTGCGGCGCCGCTGCCCAGGGAGCTGCTGTCCAGGGGGGTGGCGGCACGAACGCCGGCGATGAGGGCACCGGCGGTCAGGATGGCTGCCGCGGTGGCCATGAGCACTGGCCCTGGCCGCTGGCGGCGGTGCACGGCACCGACCATGACGTCGGGCGACAGCTGGCGCACCCCGGATGGCCTGTGCCTGCGGAGCTCGAGTCGGAGCGGCAGGCCCTCCACCAGCGGATGCTCGGGCGGCGGGTCACCCGGCATCCCCACGGGGGCGTCCCCCACGGCGCCGGCGAGCGGGGTGGCTATGGCCATATGGCACACAATTCTGTCGAAATACCACGATCTGTGCACGCAGTACCGCTATTTGAAGCGACTGGGTCGTGGTCCCGCGGGTGGTGCACGGGCCTCACGCTGCACCTTGACGTAACCGGCAGTAACGTTACGCTTGGTAACCATGGTTGCTCCCGAGGTTCCGGCAGCGGCCGCCGGTGCCCGCACTGCTCGTCCGCACCCGCCTGCCTCGCCACAGCCACCGGCGGCCCCCGTGCCAGGCGACGTCCCGGCCGGTTCGCGGCGGCGGGGTGCCGGTCCTGATGGGGCCAGGCGAGCGCGCCGGCAACCAGCGGCCGGGGGTACGGGGGTGCCCGGGCAGCGGCACGGGGCTCGGGCGGTGGTCGAGCGGGATGTCCGCCGGGCGGCACGGCGAGCAGAACTGGTCGACGCCGCCGTCCGCGTCATCCGCCGGGAGGGACCGGGGGCATCGATGGAGCGGATCGCTGCCGAGGCGGGGATCACCAAGCCCGTCCTCTACCGGCACTTCGGCGACCGGGTCGGGCTCCACACGGCGGTGACCGACCTCGCGTTCGAACGGCTCGGTGCCGAAGTGCGCGACGCCTTGGCGCGCCTGGACGTGCCGCCCCGGCAGGTCGTGGCCAATGCCATCGACGCCTACCTGTCGTTCATCGAGCGCGAGCCGGCCCTGTACCAGTACCTCACCGTGCGGTTCACCAGCGACGACCGCACATGGCGCCGCAGCATCAACACGTTCTTGTGCCGTGTCGGTGGTGACGTGGCCGTGGTCCTTCGAGAGGCGCTGTGTGCCACGGGGGCAGACTCCGGGGCGGCCGAGCCGTGGGCCTTCGGTCTCGTGGGGCTGGTGTTCTCCGCCGGCGAATGGTGGCTCGGGCGCCGCACCATGTCCCGTCAGCGTCTGGGCGCGTACCTGACCGATCTCGTCTGCGACGGCCTGCCCGGGATCGGCGATGTCACCGAGCCGACCCACGACCTGCTTGCTCGGTCCCTGCCGGCGGGGCATTCGCCCAGGGCTGCTGGTCGGGTGCGAGGCGGCGCAGACGGGGATCGGACGGCGCGCCCAGGTGGACCTGTCGGGTCCGCCCCAGTCGGTGGAGCCACCCACGGAGCGACCCACGGAGGGACCGACGCCCCGACGGGCACGTCCGTGGCACCGGCGCACGCCGATGCGCAGCTGCCGTTCCTCGGTCGTAGGCCGGCCCCCGCCGGCGCAGCAGGGCTGCAAGCGGACCAGCCGCACGGTGGCGGTGGTACGTGATCCGGCTGCTGGGGATGAACTGGGGAGAACCTCGTGCGGGGGTGGGGACAGAGGTGGGCTTCCTGGGGACGGCACGGGAAATTCTCTGGAGAACATAGGGATATCGCGCGATCCCCTTGACCCGCCTCGGCGCGAGGCGCACAGTGACAACAGCCGGGGTTGACGACGACCCACCAGGACCGGAGGACACGCTGAGAGGGGTGTTCACCGGGAACCAGGGGGAGACGAGTACCCCGGTCAGGCAGCCGGAGACGTGCCGGACGGCTCCCTGGGGCCGGCCGGTGCAGCGAAGGAACCGGGGGTCGTCCGACCTCGGGTACGAACGCACTCCGGCAGCCGTGACGAGGGTCCCGAGAAGTGCGGGCGGCGCAGCCGAACCGGCTACTCGGGGCCTCGTCGCGTCCGGGGCCTCGACGCACTCCGGATCGCGAGCCGCTCCCGGATCCTCCTCGAGGTCGGGCCCGCGTGACGTGCCCCATGCCAAGGTGCGCCTGGCGCGATCCGAGGCCAGGCGCGCCCGGCGCGACCCCGGCGGCGTGGCAGCACACGCCGGCGACGCCCCGGGCTGTGGCTGTGCTGGGGCAGTCAGCGGATGGTGAAGCCCCGCTCGCCTGCTGGGTGCTCCACCACGCACGAGACGGCATCGACCCTGGCCGCCGGTGGCCCGGCCCGGCACCAGTCGACCAGCGCCTCGACCACGGGGGCCGGGCCCTCGAACACGGCTTCCACCGCCCCGTCCGGGAGGTTGCGGACCCACCCAGCCGCGCCTGCCTGCCAGGCACGGCGCGCGCACGAGGCCCGGAAACCGACGCCCTGGACGCGTCCGCGAACCACCACGCGCTGGCGCACCGTGCGGTCGGCTGCGTCAGGTCGTGTCACCGCGGTGGCGGTGCGGCGCCGGAGACCGGTGCGGATGGCGCGTCCGGCGTCGGCGCCCGTCCTCCCGGTGCTCCCGCCTGCCCGTAGTGGGCGGTGCCGCCAGGGGCATGGCTGCTCGTCGCTGACGAGCCCGCTGCCAGGGTGGTACTCGCTGCGATCGGCCCGCCGGCCGCACCCTGCGCGACGGGTGCATGCTGCCCGACGGGCACGTCCCGAGGCGCCGGCGGGGCCGGCTCTCCCAGTGCGTCCATCAGACACGGGTCGACGTCGCCCTCGGTGCACCGTTCGCACTCGAGCTCGAGAGTGGCGTGCGCGATGTCGAACGGTCCGCCCACCACCGCCTTGACGCGTTCGCCGATGGCCTGTGCCTGCTCGAGGCTGGGGTGGCCGGCCACCACCACGTGGGCGGACAGCGCCCGGACCTCGCTCGACAGGCTCCACACGTGCAGGTCGTGCACCTCGGCCACGCCCGGGACGTCGGTCATGGCACCGGTCAGGGCGGCGAGGTCGAGGTCGGCCGGGGCGGCTTCGAGCAGCACGTCCACCGCAGCACGGAGCAGGCGGTAGGCCTCGGCGACGATCAGGGCCGCGACCGCCAGGGATGCCGCCGGGTCGACCCAGGTGGTCGAGGGGCTGACCATCAGCACGGCGCCGGCCGCCACCACCGCCAGGGAGGCCACGGCGTCGCCTGCCATGTGCACCAGCGCGCTGCGCATGTTCAGGTCGCCGTGCCGCTCGGCCAGCACCAGGGCGGCGATGCCGTTCACCACCAGCGCAGCGGCTGCCACGGCCACGACGGTGCCGCCGTGCACGGCATGCGGGTGCAGCAGGCGACCCACGCTCTCGACGGCGATGCCGATGGTGACGGCCGTGATCGTGCCGGCGTTCACCAGGGCGGCCAGGATCGTGCCGCGGTGGTAGCCGAAGGATCGCTCGGGACTCCGGGGCCTGAGGGTCCAGCGCACGGCCCACAGCGCCAGTGCCACACCGGCCGCATCGGTCAGGTTGTGCCCGGCGTCGGCCAGCAGGCCGAGCGAATGGGACACGGCGCCGCCGACGGCCTGGCCGGCTACCAGTGCCAGGTTGAGCACGAGGGTCACGACGAGCCGGCGGGTCCGGCTGCTCACTCGGTCCATCGCCTGGATCGCCTTGCCTCGCCTCGTTCCTGCCCGGCGGTTCGTGTCCGGCCGCTCGTGCCCGGCGGCTCCCGCTCCGGAGGCTCCCGTCGGGACACCGCGTGAGGGTCCAGCGCTACCGCCCGTCCCCCGGCCGGCACGTCGCTCGCCAACGCCGTCCAGCCTACCGGTGTCGCCGCGCTATCAGCCGCCCGGGCCGAACCAGCCGGGGTCTGCCGTGCCGGTCTCGTAGCAACGGCCGAGATGGTCGAACCAGGCGACGCTGTCCCCGAGACCACCGACGCGGTTGCGTGCCAGCCACAGCCGGCGATGCTCGTCCACGATGTCGGCCAGCCACCGCGCCAGGCGCCGCCGGTCGGCGGCTGCGACCGAGCCCAGCGTGCCGTCCCCGGCCAGCCGCAACCTGGCGTCATGGCAGGCCAGACGCAGCAGCTCGGCCGCGTTGGCCACTTCGGCCACCACGACGGCGGCGTCGACACAGCCCGGGGAAGCGGCACCGGCGGCTGCCGTCGCCTGCGCGAGCGCGTCCTCGACCGAATCGAGCCCGGCGCCGTCGAGCCCGGTGGTGAGCCCGGTGCCCACCGGCCACTGCGGCAACAGCAGGTGCAGCACCAGCGCCGACATGTTGGGTGGCTGGGGGGCGACCAGGCTGTGCACCTGCCCGAGGCGCACCACCGCCGAGCCCAGCGACCCGGTGGGATCGGCGTAGCGGTGCACCGACAGTGCCGCGGCAAGGTCGTCGAGCCCGAGGTCGCGGTGGCGGGCGACGCACCAGGACAATGCGGCGGCTGCCGCCAGGCCGGCGTCGCTGAACGGCAGGTACTGGTGGTGGCCCATGTCGCCCCAGTCGGTCACGAGCAGGCCCGTGGCCCCGCACCTGACGGCAGCGATCGCCGCGTTGGCGACGTTGGCCATCATGACCGGGGCGCGGCCGGTGACCGACAGCCAGCTCGAGGTTCCTGGGCAGGCCCAGGCGGCCACGCCGGCGGCCGCCAGCCGGTCGAGGCGCGGGGCGAAGGGATGGTCGGCTTCATAGCCCCACTCGCACACGGTCACGCCCTGGGGCACCTGCGCGAGCAGCTCCGGGTGCGCACCCGGCACGTCACCCCACACCAGCAGCTCGCGCCCGTCGAGCACCGGCAGGGTGCGCAACCGATTGAGCCATCCTGCCCACTCCCCGCGCCGGGCCGGGGGGAGCTCCCAGGGCTCGTCCATTCCCACGTGCACCCGCGGCGAGCGCAGCAGAGGCACGAGCTGGCCCAGGATGTCGGCCACGAGGGCGAAGGCCTCGGGTTTGGCCGGGTCCAGCGTGAGCGGTGGGCGGTGGATCCCGAACAGCCACTCGAACCCGTCGGGGGCGATCGCCAGGTGCCGGTAGGTGTCGTGACGCAGCCAGCGCTCGAAGTGGCCCAACGTGTTCTGGTTGGCGGACAGCTCCACCCCGCGGGCGGCGCAGTAGTCCTGCAAGGCCAGCAGGTCCTCGGCGGTGTAGGGGTCGGCACCGCGCCACACCTCCTCGTGGCCAGCGGTGGCGAAGGTGTGCTCGAAGTACAGCTCGAGGTGGTTCAGCTTCCACGCCGCCAGCTGGTCCACGATGGCTCGCAGCGTGGCCATGGTCGGGACCTTGTCGCGCGAGACGTCGAGCATGACCCCGCGCACGGGCAGGTCGGGCCAGTCCTCGATCGTGCACGGCCACAGTCCCCCCTCCACCGGGTCCGCGGTGGGCCAGGCTGCCGGGGTGCCCAGCTGGGCGAGGGTGGCCCGCCCGTGGCGGAACCCCGCAGCGTCGGCCGCCTGGAGCCGGACGCCGTCGGCGGACACCGCCAGCCGGTAGCCCTGGGGTGGCAGGGAGGGGTCGATCCGCTCCTCCACCGGCCGTGCCGGGACTGGTCGGGCGCCGGCGGGCACCTCGATCGAGCGCGGCCGCGGGAGGAGGAGCGGGTCGGAGGGGTGCTGCCTGGCTGGGCCGCTCACCGGCCGGGCAGCTGGCGCCACAGCCACTCCGGGCGCTCGCCCCGGCCCACCGAGGCGGCCAGCTCGCGGCGGACGATCGGCAGGTCGTCGGCGTGGGTGACGCCGATGCAGCGCCCCGGGCCGCGCAGCACGCGGACTGGCTGGGTGCCTCCGGTGGCGCCCGGCCGGCCGGCCACGGCGCCCATCACCTCGGGCAACAGCACCTCGGCCGAGGTGGGAGTCAGCGGTGGCCCGCCGTGCGTGGGGGGGTCGGACCTCGGCGTCGGCAGGCTAGCGGGCGCCCCTGGGCCGTCGGGTGCCGGCACGCTGCCGAGCGCCCCTGGGTCGCCGGGTGCCTCCTGGGGGTGCAACGAGCCGTCGGGGGCGACGTGCCGGTGCACGGCACGGACCGCGGCCTCGAGCACCGGCCAGATCTCGGGTTGCAGTCCCCAGAGGTTCACGGACACCAAGGTGTCAGGGTCGAGGCGCTCGGGTTGGGCGCCGTCGCCTGCCACGAAGGTCCCGTCCGCCTGCCGCTGGACCTTGCGCCGCTCGGCGATGCCGGCGAGCAGGCCGTCGGGGTCGACGGCGCAGGTGCCGCGGGTGACGGGCTCGTCGGTCACCACCGTATCGGCCAGGCGGTAGGCGACGAGGGCGTGCTCGCCATGCGCGCTCAGGTGCCCGAGCAGCAGCTCGAACGCCGGTGTGCCGTAGACGTCGTCCGCGTTCACGACCGCGAACGGCCGCTCGCCCACGTGCGGGCGGGCGCAGAGCACCGCATGGGCCGTGCCCAGGGGCTCGGTCTGGAGCGCCACCGAGACCTTGACCGCCGGCGGCCAGCAGCGTTGGACGTGGTACTCGATGGCCGCACCGGTGTGAGGGCCGAGGACCAACACCACCTCGCCGAACCCGGCGGCGAGCGCGTCGGAGGCCGTCAGGTCCACCACCGCCTCTCCGTGCAGGCCGACCGGGGCGAGCGGCTTGCACCCCCCGTAGCGTTTGGCCATCCCGGCGGCCAGGACCACCAGGACGGGTCGCGCGTGCTGCGGGCTCACCCGCCCCATCGCAGCACCGCGCTCGCCCACGTCATGCCGCCGCCGAAACCTGACAGCAAGACGGTGGCACCCGGCTGCAGGCGCCCGCTCTCGAGCGCGTCGGCAAGGGCCAAGGGGATGGAGGCCGACGAGGTGTTGCCGTAGCGGTCGATGGTCACCACGTAGCGTTCGGGGGCGATCCCGAGACGCTGGGCGGCGGCCGTGATGATCCTGGCGTTGGCCTGGTGGGGCACGAACAGGTCGACGTCGTCGGGCGTGAGGCCTGCCCGCTCGAGCGCCACGAGCGACGAGTCGATGACCGCCCGCACGGCGTGGCGGAAGATCTCCTTGCCGTTCATCGACAGGTAGCCGCCGTGCTCGCACTTGAGCAGGCTCCGCAGGGAGCCGTCGGCGCCCAGGTGCCAGCCGAGCAGTTCACCTGGCCCGTCGGTCGCCTCGAGCAGGACGGCGCCGGCGCCGTCGCCGACCAGCACCGCCAGGGTGCGGTCGTCCCAGTCCGTGATGCGCGACAGGGTCTCGCTGCCGATCACGAGGACGCGCTGGGCACCGGTGCGCACCAGGCCGTGTGCGGTGACCAGGGCGTAGACGAAGCCCGAGCACGCGGCGTTGACGTCGAAGGCACCCCCTGCGATGCCCAGGCCGTCCTGCACCGTGGCCGAGGTGCCGGGCACGATGGCGTCGGGCGTGGTGGTGGCGAGGACCAGCACGTCGACAGCAGCTGGATCGACACCGGCCCGGTCGAGTGCGGCCCGTCCCGCGGCGATGGCGAGCTCGGAAGTGGTGCCGCCGATGCGCCGCTCCTTGATGCCCGTGCGCTCGGTGATCCACTCGTCGCTCGTGTCGAGGCGGAGGGAGAGGTCTGCGTTGGTGACGACCTTGTCCGGGACGGCGATGCCCCAGCCCGTGACGACGGCGCCGGGCACCTCAGGACCGCCCGAGCACGTGGATGGCCACCATGGCGGCATCCCCGCCGACGATGCCGCCGGTGTTGACGGCGGCGGCCAGGCGCGCGTGTTCGACCTGGCGTTCGCCTGCGGTGCCCCGCAGTTGCTGGACCAGCTCGACGACCTGGCACAGACCGGTGGCACCCAGCGGATGGCCGCGGCCGACCAGGCCGCCGCTCGGGTTGACGCACACGGCGCGCCCCCCGAGGCCGGTGTCGCCGGCGGCCGTGGCAGGGCCGGCGTCACCCGGGGCGAAGAACCCCAGGGACTCGAGGGCGTAGAGCTCCTCGGCGCTGGTGGCGTCGTGGACCTCGACGACCTGCAGGTCGCCCGGCCCGACGCCGGCAGCCTTCCAGGCGGCCTCGGCCGTCTCGCCCAGTCGGTCGTGGTAGTCGACCTCGCCGTTGCCCGATCGCGCCACGCTTGCCAGCACACGGGGGGCGCCGGGGGCGAAGCCCGTGGTGACGACCACGGCGGCGGCACCGTCGGTGAACGACGAGCACATGAGCCGGGTCAGCTTGCCCGCCACCACCGGTGAGTCCAGCACCTCCTCGAGGGTGACCGGTGTGCGGAACTGGGCCAGGGGGTTGGCGGCGGCGAAGCGGCGGGCCTTGACGGCAGCGGCGGCCATGTGCTCGGGGGTGGTGCCCCGCTGCGTGATCTGGGTCTCGACCCAGGTGGCGTTGAGGCCCATGAGCAAGCTGCCGGAGCGATTGTCGAGCGTGGCGCGCAGTTCGGCGCGTTGGTCGGCAGGCAAGCCGTCCTCGATCCCGGCCAGGGTGCCGGATCGGTCGCCGGTCCACATCTTCTCCACCCCGAGGGCGAGCACGGGCGACTCACCGGCCATGGCGGCCAGCACCGCCAAGTGGAGGGCCGAGGACCCCCCGGCGCAGGAGTTGTCGACGTTGACGACGGGCACGCCGGCGAGACCGACGTCCCGCAGCCAGGCCTGGCCCCGGATGCAACCCTGGTCGCACAACCGCCCGCCCAAGGCGTTGGCCACCACCACCAGCCCGAGCTCGCTCGGGGTGATCCCGGCGTCGGCCAGCGCCGCGGTGACCGCCTGGTGCGCCATGGCGCTGGGGGACAGGTCGCGCCGGTCCATCGGCGTCATGCCCACTCCCGCGACGCATACGCCCTGTTTCACGCGTCCTCTGCTCCTCGTTGGCGCCTGCTGGCGGCCGCGCGGTCCGACCGGGACGGGTCCGAGCGCGTGGCCGGTGCCTGTGTGACTGCTGGCAGGCTGGACGGACTGGAGATGTCACCGGGGGACGTCGAGCCCACGGTGCGGGCGGCGAGCTCGCCGGCCAGCTCCTCGAACTGTACCAGCGGGTTGTCGGCGGTGACGAAGAGGGCCAGATGCTCTGCACCGGCATCGCGCCAGCGGCACAGCTCGGCGGCGCACCGAGCGGCGTCGCCACCGACCACATGCCGTGCGAAGGCCGTTGCCGGCGCCCCGAACAGCGACGCCGTCCACCGCATGCCCCGTTCCACCGCCTGCGCAGCTGCGGCACGACCGCGCCGGGCACTGACAGCGACGAAGACGACCGCCGCCCGGGTGATCGTCGCCGGTGGACGGCCGCAGCGCTCGGCCTCCTTGTCCAGGCGTTCGCTGGCCGCCGCGTACTCGTCGGGTGGGGTGAACAGTGGGATCCACCCCTCGCCATGGCGGGCGGTGCGCGCCAGGGTGGGCGCACGGGTGCCGCCGAACCAGACGGGCACCGGTGCCGGGGCGGGGAGCTGCACGTAGCGACCCGGCCCCGGGTTCCATGCCTGGCGGAGCTCGCCGATCGCGGCGTCGAGACGCCGGCCGCGATCGCGATAGGCGACGCCTGCCGCTTCGTACTCGCCCGGATGCCGGCCGATTCCCAGACCGAGCACCATGCGGCCACCCGACAGCACCTGCAGCGATGCGGCCTGCTTGGCAACCTCGTGCGGCCGCCGGAGCGGGATCTGCGCGACGCACGAGCCCACCGCACAGCTGGTGGTGGCTGCGGCCGCCACGGCCAGCGCGGTGAAGCACTCGACGGCCGGCCGGTGCCAGAAGAGGTGGTCGCACGCCCACAGGGCCGTTGCCCCCGCCGCTTCCGCCTGCCGGCACAGCGCCGCCAGGGTGCCGGCGGAGGGCAGCTCGTCGGTGTCCTGCGGGAACGTGGGCAGCACCAGCCCGATCGATCCGGCGATCGAAGGCACAGCGCATGCTAGCGCCCGCCAGTTGGAACTTGACGAGCCGTCAGGTGGGGCGATCGTCAGATCTGATGGGTTGCCGGCCGCTGTTGCACGCCGCGGACCGCTTGCACGGCAGAATGGAGCAGTGAGCGACCAGCTGAACGGCACCGAGACGAGCGGCACCGAGACGAGCGGCACCGAGCTGAGCGACGACGAGCGCGCCGAGCGCCTGGGGGCACTGCAGGACCTCATCGGCATCATGCGGCCCGCGGTCCAGGCGGACGGGGGCGATCTCGAGCTGGTCGACGCCGACGTCGAACGCGGTGTGGTGCACGTCGAGCTGCGAGGGGCCTGCAGCTCCTGTGCCATCTCGTCGGTGACCCTGCAGGCCGGTGTGGAGCGGATCCTGCGCGATCGGCTCGACTGGGTGACCGAGGTGGTCGGCGGCGTCGACGAGAGCGCCGACCCGTTCGAGAGCGCGGCCTTGGGCCGTGGCGGCTACGTTCCCAAGTGGTAGGCGCCCCACGCCGCCAGTGCGCGGGACGAACGCGGGAAAGCGCCAGGTTCGTTAGCATGCCTAACTAGAATGGTGGGCGATGGCCGTTCCCGCCGATCACGAACCCGGTCCCTGCTCGGCGGTCGATCCAGGGCCCGTCGCGTCGTCGGCGCCAGTTGACGCCACCGACGCCGAACTGGCCGCCCGGCTCCGGCTCGCTGTCACGCGGCTGGCACGTCGGCTGCGCCAGCAGGGCACGGGCACGCTGACTGCCTCGCAGGCGTCCGCACTGGCCACGGCCGATCGGTTGGGGGCCCCGAGCCTGGGGGAGCTGGCGGCGGCCGAACGGGTGCAGCCGCCCACCATGACCCGGATCGTCGGTGCCCTCGAAGACGCCGGCCTGCTCGAGCGGCTCGTCGACGACACCGATCGGCGGGTGGTCCGGGTCCGGGCGACGCCTGCCGGTCGCCGGGTGCTGCAGCAGAGCCGATCGCGCAAGACCGCGTTCTTGGTGCGACGCCTGAGGCAGCTCGACCAGTCCCAGCGCGATGCCCTCGTGCAGCTGGTCGAGCTGCTCGAGCGTCTGGTGGCCGAACCGTGACCCGGCTCCGGGTCACGGCTGCCACCACGTTCCGTTCGCTGCGGGTCCGCAACTACCGCCTGTACTTCACCGGCCAGCTCATCTCGGTGAGCGGCACGTGGATGCAGGGCGTTGCCCAGGCGTGGCTGGTCGTCCGTCAACCCCACGGCCTGGCGCCGCCGTCGCGTGCCGGTGTGGACCTGGGCATCGTGACCGCCCTGCAGTTCCTCCCCATGCTGCTGTTCGGCACCTGGGGCGGGCTCATCGCCGATCGCTTCGACAAACGGCACGTGCTGTACGGCACGCAGGCGGCCGCCGGGGTACTGGCCCTTGCCCTGGGCCTCCTCACCTCCACGGGCACCGTCCGCCTGTGGCACGTCGAGCTGCTCGCCACCCTCCTCGGCTTCGTCAACCTCGTCGACAACCCGGCGCGTCAGACCTTCGTGCTCGAGATGGTCGGACCCGACGACCTGCCCAACGCCGTCGGCCTCAACAGCGTGCTCATGAACGCCTCCAGGATCATCGGCCCGGCGCTGGGCGGCGTGCTCATCGCCACGGTCGGACTCGCGCCGTGCTTCGAGGTGAACGCCGCGTCCTACGTGGCAGTCATCGTGGCGTTGGCCATGATGCGCCACGGCGAGCTGTTCCCGGTCGAACGGGTGGCGCGGGCCCGAGGACAGCTGCGGCAGGGTCTGGCGTACGTGTGGCGCACACCGGTGCTGCGCGACACGCTGCTGCTCGTCGCGGTGGTGGGTACCCTGGCCTACAACTTCCAGGTGGTCCTGGCGTTGTTGGCTCGGATGACCTTTCACGGCAATGCCGGCACCTATTCCTGGCTGCTGTCGCTCATGGCCGTGGGGTCGGTGGTGGGGGGACTGGTCTTCGCCAATCGGGGGCGGCCTGGCCTGCGTTCGCTCACGGCCATCGGCGTCGTCTTCGGTGTGCTCATCGGGCTCGTGGCAGCGTGCCCCAGCTTCGTGCCGGCCGCCGTCGCCGTGGTGCCCATGGGCGCTGCCTCGCTGCCGTTCATCGCCACGGCCAACTCCACCTTGCAGCTCAACGCCGAGCAGACCATGCGCGGGCGGGTGATGGCGCTGTATGCCATGGCCTTCCTCGGCACCACGCCCATCGGCAGCCTGCTGGTGGGGTGGATCTCCCAGGTGGCCAGTCCCCGGGTGGCGCTGCTTTTGGGCGGGGTGGCCACCGTGGTGGCGTCGCTTGCAACCCGGGCGCGGCACCACCGCACTCGCCAGGTGCCGGTCGAGGTGGTCGGTGCCCTCGACGAGCAGCACCCGGGCAGCACGCTGGGTGTGGCGTGACGCCGCGTTCGCGCTGGCGGGCAGACCGGCAGACCTGAGGTACCACGCCCGCTGGCCTGCGGTACCGAACCCGCGGACAGCTGCGGCGGCAACGCCGCAGGGGGACGGTGGATGTGCCCCTGCGGCCTGACAGCTCAGGCGGGGCGGGGCTCTTTGGGGAGTCCCAGGATGCGCTCGCCCACGATGTTGCGCTGGATCTCGGCCGTCCCGCCCCAGATGGTCTCCGAGCGCGAGAAGAAGAACGAGGCTTGGAGCTCGCTCACGGGGTAGGTCGGCTTGCCGCGCCGGGCCAGGGCCGCTTCGGCCACCTCGTCGTCGTACTGGCCCGATCCGGTGAGGATCTGGCCCTCCATGCCCAAGATGTCAATCGCCAGCTCCATGGTGTCGCGGTGGTACTCGGACCAGAACATCTTGTTGGTGGCCTGCAGCGCGGCCGTGGTGTTCGTACCGTTGAGGGCGTCGGTGAGGGTCCGGTACCCGTTGATCTGCATGATCTTGACCTTGGACCAGGCGGTTGCCAGGCGCTGGCGGACCAGGGGATCGCTCGTCCTGCCCAGGCGCCGGGCTTCGGCCACGATGTGGTCCAACTCCCGCTGGAAGCGCCGGTAGCCGGTGGTCGCCGACGCGCCGCGTTCGAACCCGAGGGTGGTCATCGCCACCTTCCACCCGTTGTTGACGCCGCCCACCACGTTGTCCTTGGGGCAGCGCGCGTTGGTGAAGAAAACCTCGTTGAACTCGGCAGAGCCGTCGATCTGCTGGATGGGCCGTACCTCGATGCCGGGCTGTTTCATGGGCACGAGCAGGTACGAGATGCCGGCGTGCTTGGGCGCGTCGGGATCGGTGCGCGCCAGGAGGAAGATGTAGTCGGCGTACTGGGCCTGGGTGGTCCAGACCTTCTGTCCGTTGATCACCCATTCGTCGCCGTCGAGCTCTGCCCGGGTCTTCAAGGAGGCCAGGTCGCTGCCGGCGTCAGGCTCGGAGAACCCCTGGCACCAGGAGATGGTCCCGTTGAGGATCTTGGGGATGAACTCCCGCTTCTGCTCCTCGGTGCCCCACTGCAAGATGGTCGGGCCCACGAGGGTGTCGCCGAAGAAGTCGGCCCGCAACGGCGCTTTCGCCCGGGCGAATTCCTCGTTGAGCACCACCTGCTCGATGAGCGACAGCCCCCGTCCGCCGTACTCCTTGGGCCACGAGGCGCAGATCCACCCGCCGTCGAACAGCGTGCGCACCCACCTCGCGTTGAACGCCTGGCGCTCCTCGGCCGTCATGGTGAACCCGGGCTCGCCCCAGCCGGGGGGGAGGTTCTCCTTCAGCCAGGCGCGGATCTCGGCGCGAAACGCCTCGGCTTCGGGTGGGTAGGTGAGGTCCACTGGTCCTCAGGGTACCGCCGCGTCGGCGCGGGCGACCAACCGGCCCCCGGCCGGTTAGCGTGGCGCCGGGGGCACGGCGCCGGCAGCCCGACGTGGCTGCAACGGTGCACAGGGATGGCGGTCCGCAGTGGAGGGAGGCATCGTGCGCCACGGGCGTCGGGCGGTGAAGACCGTGGCGGCGCGCCTGGCGGCCACGGCCACGGCCACCACCGGTGCAGCGCTGCTCGCGCACTACCTGCCCAGCGCGACGATCCTGGCCACGTGGCTCCCCACCCCGCCGACCGCCCTGCCCTCGGGTTGGTGCCGTTGGCGCGGCCCGGCCGACCGGCGGGCCGTGGCGCTCACCTTCGACGACGGCCCGTCGCCGGACAGCACGCCACGCACCTTGGACCTGCTCGACGAGCTCGGCATGAAGGCCACGTTCTTCGTGATCGGTGAACTGGCCACAGCCCACCCCGACCTGGTGGCCGAGATGCGCCGGCGAGGTCACGCGGTGGGCTCCCACGGCCAGCGCCATGAGCACCACCTGCTGCGCACCCCGCAGTGGGTGCACCAGGACGTGGCCCGCTCGGTGGCCTCGGTGGCGGCCGCCACCGGCGAACGGCCTCGCTGGTACCGCCCGTCGTACGGGCAGATGACGGCCAGCACCATCGCCGCCGCGCGCCGGTGCGGCATGGACGTGGTCCTGTGGACCCGGTGGGGGAAGGAGTTCGCCGACACCGACACCGCCTCGGTGCTCGCCCGGCTCGAGACGGGGATGGTGCCGGGTGCGATCTTGCTGCTGCACGACACGGACGAGCTGTGTCCTGCGGGTACCGCAGCGCGCACCCACCGGGTCCTCGAGCCCCTGGCAGCGGCCCTGGATCGGCGGGGGTTGGTGTCGGTCACGCTCGACGAGCTGCTTGCCCCCGGGGCGGCGCCACCGTGAGCGGTCCGCAGCCGGCGCTCGTGCTGTCGGGCTCGATCGGCAAGGGCCACGATTCTGTGGCCGAGGCGTGCGCCAGCGCCCTGGCCCGGGCCGGGTACCGCTCGACGGTGCTCGACTGCATGGCGCTGCTCGGCGGCGTGGGCAGCCGGATCGGCGAGTCGGTGTTCCGCCGGATGCTGGCGGTGCCGCCGCTGTACGACGGCTTCCACTTCTCGCAGATGCGGGCCGGCTCGCCCTTGGCCGAGCGCATGGAGCGAGCGGCAGCTGCTCGTCTGGTGCCCCGCCTGCGCGACGTCATCGCTCGGAGCGGCGTGCAGGTGCTCGTGTCGGTGTTCGCCACGGGCGCCGGTGCCCTGGGCCGCCTGCGGGCCGAGCTGCCCGGTGCGCGGGCCGTGGTGGTGTGCACCGACGCCACGGCTCACCGGTTCTGGGTCCACGAGGGCATCGACCGGTACGTGGTGTGCTCGCCCGCCGCTGCCGGCACCGTGCGCCAGTACCTGCCCCGGGCGGACGTGGCGCTCGTGCCGCCGCCGGTCCGCCCCGCATTCTTCGCTGCTCCCGATCGCCTGGCGGCGCGCCGGGCGCTCGGCATCCACCCGGCGGTGCGCTGCGTGCTCGTGATGGCCGGGGGCTGGGGGCTGGCGCCCATCGAGGGGGCGGCCACCGCTCTGGCGCGCAGCGGCTACCGGGTCCTGGCGGTGGCGGGTGCCAACGCCCGGTTGCGACGGCGCCTCGAGCGGGCGGCGCGGGCGGTGGGCAGCGCCCGTGGGGCGCCGCCGGGTGCGGCCGTCGACGGCGCTCCCCCAGGCGCTGGTGGTGGACCGCCTGGAGCCGGTCGCCCGGCAGGTGCCGTCTTCACGGCGGGCAGCGGGCCGGGCATCACGGTGTTCGGCTACACCGAGCGGGTACCCGAGCTCATGGCCGCCGCCGACGTGGTGGTCACCTCGGCCGGGCAGACGTGCCACGAGGCCCGGGTGGTGGGCCGGCCACTTGTGGTCCTCGACGTGGTGCCGGGCCACGGTCGCGAGAACCTCCTGCTCGAGCTGGCCCGTGGCGGCGCGCTGGCGTGCACGCCGCGGCCGGCCTCGGTGGTTGCCGCGGTGGGCGCACTGCTGGCGGGTGCCGCACCGGCAACCGAACCTTGGCCGGTATCCGACGCCGCGGCGTGGGAATCGCGGTTCCTGGCCGTGGTGGCGGACCTGTTCCCTCCCGCCGGCCGGCACCGCCCCGGTGACGCCGTGGCCACGGCCGATGGGCGGGATAGGATGCAACCGTCGCGTCCCCCCCACGGCGGGGCGGACGGGGACGCGGCACCCAGCGGTGAGGTTGCCAGCTCGCGCTGAGCAGGACTTCCGCGGCGAGCGGGGTCCGAGCGCACGGATGGTGCAGGTCCGGGTGGGCCGGGCGCCAGCCGCGTGAGGTGGCTTCGTCCGGCGGACCAGGTGGACGTGCGGGCTCGGCGGGTCCGGGCTCGGGGTCTTCCGGTTCCGGTCCGGGTCCAGGGCGCGAGCGGCGAGCGTACGACGAACCCGACGGCGAGGATGGCGAGGAGGTGAGGTCGATGCAGCAGGGCGAACCCCCGAGTAGACCCCTGCAGCCTCGGCCCCCCTCGCGTGCTCGCCACCGCTGAGCGCGCCGGCGACCGCGCCGGGCACCGACGCCGGGTGCACCGCACCCCGGCATGACGGGACCGGCGTCCTGCGGGTCGTCGCTGCCGGGCGTGCCCGGACCACCGGGTGCCTGGGTGGGAGCCAGGGCCGAGCACCGGCGCGCGGCACGCCGGTTGCCAACCACCCGTTCCGTCCCCCGAATGGGGGGACCGTCCACCGGAGAGCTCCCATGGCACGAACCGCCACCGCATCCGCCCTGACCGCACCGGTGCGCGCCCGCAGGGCGCAGCGCAGCCAGCGCATCCTCGCCACCCGCGCCGTGGCCGATGCCATCGTGTCGCTGGCGGGGCTGCTCGGTGCGCCGGTCGTCAACCCGTCGGGCGACGAGATCGGCACCCTGGTCGACGTGGTCTGCCGCTGGGCCGACGGGCAGACCTACCCGCCGGTGACCGGCCTCGTCGTCCGTATCGGTCGTCGCATGGCCTTCGTCGACGCCGCCACCATCGACGTGCTCGAACCCGCGCGCGTCCGGCTGCGTTCGAGCCGGCTGGACCTGCGTGACTTCGAGCGGCGGGCGGGCGAGGTGATGCTGGCGCGTGACGTCTTGGACCACCAGCTCGTCGACGTGGACGGGGTCCAGGTCATCCGGGCTGCAGACCTGTACCTGGCGCCCGTGTTGGGCCGCATCCGCTTGGTGGGCGTGGACGTGAGCCTGCAGTCCCTGCTGCGGCGCCTGGGCCCGCGCCGGTGGCGGGCCCGTCCCACGCCCGAACGGGTCATCGACTGGTCGGCCATCCAGCCCTTCGGGGACATCCACGCCAGCCCGAACGAGGTGCGGCTGCGGACCTCGCACGCGGGCCTGCACCGGCTGCGGCCCGGCGAACTGGCCGACTTGCTCGAGGACCTGCAGCGCCCCGCCCGCGAAGCCCTGCTCGAGGCCCTCGACCCCGAGGAGGCGGCTGACGCGGTGGAGGAGATGGATCCCGAGGAAGTCCGCAACCTGCTGCGCGACGTCGACCCCCGGCGGGCGTCGGCGCTGCTCGAGCGGATGGAGCCCGACGAAGCGGTGGACGCCCTCCGGGACCTCAGCCCCGACGAGCGCGACGCGCTGCTGGCGCAGATGCCGCCGGAGACGGCCGACGCCTTGTCCCGCCTGCTCCTCTACCCGGGCGACCGTGCCGGGGGGATCATGACCACCGCCGTCGTGGTCGCCCGCGCCGACGAGACCGTCGACGCGGTCCGTGCCCGGCTGGCGGGGCTCACCGAGCATCGTCACGACGTCGACGCCGTGGCGGTGGTGGACTCCGACGGGGTCCTGGTGGCCGACGTGCCGCTCATCGACGTGGTCGTGGCGCCGGGCGACAAGCGGGTGGGGCACCTGGGCGAGGCGGAGGAGCCCGTCACCGTGTCACCCGACGCGTCGCTGGCGGAGGTGGCCGAGCGGTTCGTCGACGCCCGCCGCCTGTCGCTGGTGGTGGTGGACGGGGCCGGGCGGCCGGTGGGCCGCATCCTGGCCGACGACGTGGTCGACGCCCTGCTCCCTGCCAGGGGCCGCCTGCACCTGCCGCGGTGGATGCAGTGACACCGCCCGCCGGCGCGGCGCCTCCCCCGCCAGGTCCGGCTGGCGCGGCGACCGGGGCAGTGGTGCGCGGTGGCACGGTGGCGCGCCCCGTGGTCGGCGCCGGTCCGCCCGCGCCCGGCGCGTCGAGCCGGGCCGGCGGCGACGGGACCCGGCGCCGTGCCCGCCGGCTGGTGGCCTTCGCCGCCATCGCCGGGCCGGGGATCATCGCCACCAGCGCCGGCAACGACGCGGGCGGCGTGGCCACCTACGCCTCGGCCGGGGCCCAGTTCGGCTACCGCACGCTGTTCCTCATGGTGGTCGTGACGGTGTTCTACGTCACGGTGCAAGAGATGGTGGCGCGGCTGGCCGCGCACACCGGCAAGGGCCTCGGCGCGCTGATCCGCGAGGAATTCTCGTTGCGCTGGACGGCGGTGGCCATGGCGGCGTTCGCGGTGGCCAACGTCGGCTTGGTGGTCACCGAGTTCGCCGGCATCGGCACGGCCTTCGAGCTGTGGGGCGTGTCCCGATACGTGTCGGTGCCCGTGGCCGCCGTCGCCTTGTGGGTGCTCGTCCTGTTCGGCTCCTACCGCTACGCCGAGCGCGTCTTTTTGCTGCTGTCGCTGGGGTTCCTGACCTATCCCGTGGCCATGGTGCTGGGACACCCGCACTGGGGGAGCGTGGCGAGCAACCTGGCGTGGCCCCATTTCGTGGGCTCGCGGGACTTCGTGCTGCTGGGGGTCGCGCTCATCGGTACCACCATCACGCCCTACATCCAGCTCTACGAGGCCGGCGCCGTCGTCGACCGCGGCATCGGTCCGGAGGAATTCCCCTACGCACGCGTCGACGCCGTGGCCGGCGCCGTGTTCTCCGACGTGATCTCGGTGTGCATCATCGTGGCCACGGCCGCCGCCATCGGGGGGACGGGGGCGCTCGGATCGGCGGCCCAGGCCGCCCGGGCCCTGCGCCCCGTGGCCGGCGCGGCCGCCGAGGCGCTGTTCGGCATCGGCCTGCTCGGCGCCTCCGCCCTGGCGGCGGCCGTCGTGCCCCTGTCCACGTCCTACGCGCTGGCTGAGTCGGTGGGCGTGGAGCGCTCGGTGTCCCGGCGGTTCCGGGAGGCGCCGTTGTTCCTGGGGATGTTCTCGGCCCAGCTCGTGATCGGGGCGCTGGTGGTGCTCGCCCCGGGCAACCTCATCCACCTCATCGTGAACACCCAGGTGCTCGAGGGTCTGATCACGCCGGTCACCTTGACCTTCGTCCTCGTGCTCGCGAACCGCCGTGACCTGCTCGGGGAGGCAGCCAACGGGCCCCTCGGACGGGTGGTGGGGGCCGTGGCGGTGGCCTGCGTGGGGGCGTTCTCACTGCTGTTGGTGGTGCTCACGGTGGGCAGCTGGCTGGGGATCCACTGAGCGTGCCGTTTGCGCACCGCCCGGCGCGCGGGGGAGGCTGGGCGGCCATGGTCGCCGTCGGAGGCGTGCAGCATGGGTAAGGGCCCCCGGCAGCGCCTGGCCGAGGTGCGCGCCTCCTGGGAACGCAGCCGCACCCTGACGGTGCCGCCGCCGGTCGACCCGCGCCCGCCCGAGCCGGGGGGGCTGCGCATCGCCTACCTCTGCTACCGGGGCAACCCGCGCTGTGGTGGCCAGGGGGTCTACACCCGGCACCTGGCCCGCGAGCTGGTGGCCCTGGGCCACTCCGTCGACGTGCTGGCGGGTCAGCCCTGGCCCGTGCTCGACGAGGGGGTGGGCTTCACCCCGGTGCCGGGCCTCGATCTGTACCGGGAGCCGGACCCCTTCCGGGTGCCGCACCCCCGCGAGCTGCGCGACCGCATCGACCTGCTCGAGTTCGCCGTCATGTGCACGGCGGGGTTCCCCGAGCCCCGGACCTTCTCCTTGCGGGCCCGTCGCCTGCTGGCCGCCCGCCGGGACCGCTACGACCTGGTGCACGACAACCAGTGCCTCGGCTCGGGCATGCTCGGCATGCTGGCCGACGGCTGGCCGCTGCTGACCACGCTGCACCACCCCATCACCGTCGACCGCGAGCTGGCGCTGGCCCACGCCGAGAACGCCTACCGCCGCTTCACGCAGCGTCGCTGGTTCGGCTTCCTGCGCATGCAGATCCGCGTGGCGCGCCGGCTGCCGCGCATCGTCACCGTGTCGGAGTCCTCCAAGGCCGACATCGCCGAGCAGATGGGCGTGCCGTTGGAGCGGATGACGGTGGTGCCCGTGGGTGTGGACCACACCGTGTTCCGGCCCCGGCCCGAGGTCGCCCGGGTGCCGGGCCGCATCATGGTGACCTCGTCGAGCGACGTGCCGATGAAGGGGCTCGTGCCGCTGCTCGAGGCGGTGGCCAAGCTCCGCACCGAGCGAGACCTGGAGCTGGTGGTGATCGGGCGGCCCACCGACGGCGGTCGCGTCGACCGCACCATCGGGCGTCTCGGGCTCGGCGACGTGGTGCGCTGCGTGCGGGGGATCAGCGACGAGGAGCTCGCCACCTTGTACGCCGAGGCGGAGGTGGCCGTGGTGCCCTCGCTCTACGAGGGCTTCTCCCTGCCCGCCATCGAGGCCATGGCGTGCGGGGTCCCGCTGGTGGCCACCACCGGCGGGGCGCTGCCCGAGGTGGTGGGGGCCGACGGTGACACCGGGCTGCTGGTCGAGCCGGGCGACCCCGAGGCCCTGGCGGCGGCGATCCGCCGGATCCTCGACGACACCGAGCTGGCCGGGCGCCTGGGGGCCGCCGGGCGCCGGCGGGTGCTGGGCCGCTTCACCTGGGCGGCGACGGCCAGAGGGACCGCCGAGCAGTACCAGATCCTGCTCGAGCAGGCGCGGTCTCGCTCCGGGCTCGGTGCGCCGGCGGTGGAGGCGCCGTGCTGACCGTCGACTACGAGCGACTCGGGGTCCAGGCGGGCGAGCGGCTGCTCGACCTGGGCTGCGGTGGCGGCCGGCACGCCTTCGAGGCGGCCCGGCGCGGTGCCCGGGTGGTGGCGCTCGACGCCGGTGCCGTCGAGGTCCGCCAGGTGCGCGCCACTCTGGGGGCCATGGTGGACGCCGGGGAGCTGGCGCCCGACGCCCCGGCGTCGGCGGTGCAGGGTGACGCGCTGCGCCTGCCGTTTGCCGACGGCACCTTCGACCGGGTCATCGCGGCCGAGGTCCTCGAGCACATCCCGGCGGACAGCGCAGCCATGGCCGAGCTGGCGCGGGTCCTGCGCCCAGGGGGGACGATGGCGGTGACCGTTCCCCGCCTCGGCCCCGAGGCCGTCAACTGGGCCCTGTCCTCGGAGTACCACGACGTGCCGGGGGGCCACGTGCGGATCTACCGCAAGTCCACCCTGCTCGGCCGGTTGCGCCGCGTCGGGCTGCGCTGCACGGGGTCCCACCACGCCCACGCGCTGCATTCCCCCTACTGGTGGCTGCGGTGCTGGGTCGGTCCCCGCCGCGACGACCACCTCCTCGTCCGCGCCTACCACCGGCTGCTCGTGTGGGACATCACGCGCCGCCCGCCGCTCACCCGTGTGGCCGAGCGCCTGCTCAACCCGCTGGTGGGCAAGAGCCTCGTCGTCTACCTGGAGAAGCCCGCATGACCGCCACCGAGGACGCCCTTCCTGCCGGTTCGCCCGGTTGCCGCCCATCGGCGGTCCTGCCCGCCGTTGCCGCGCCCCCGGATGGCCGGGAGCTCGCGTCAGACCCCGAGCTGCCCACCGTGCCCGCCCTCGCCGCGGTGCCGGAGCTGCCCGGCGTGCTCGACGCCGCGGCGGTGCTCGCCACCGGTGCGTCGATCGCCGCCGTGCAGCGACCCGACGGCATGATCCCGTGGTTCGAGGGGGGGCACTGCGACCCGTGGAACCACGTCGAGGCGGCCATGGCGCTGACGGTCACCGGGTTCCTCGAGGAGGCCGAGCGCGCCTACCTGTGGCTGGCCGACGTGCAGCTGCCCGAGGGCGCCTGGTTCAACTACTACACCTTCGACGGCGGCGTCGAGGATCCTCGCCTCGACACCAACGTGTGCGCGTACGTGGCGACGGGGCTGTGGCACCACTACCGGGCGACCGGCAACCGTCGCCTGCTGCGTGAGCTGTGGCCCACCGTGGTGCGCGCCGTGGAGTTCGTGCTCCGGTGGCAGACCGAGGACGGCACGGTGCGCTGGTCCATCGATCCCGACGGCCGGCCGGGCCGGTACGCGCTGCTCACGGGCTCGTCGTCGATCTACCACGCCCTGCGCTGTGCGGTGGCCTGTGCCGAGGCCCTGGGAGAGGAGCGGCCCGAATGGGAGCTCGCGGCGGGTCGGCTGGCGCACGCCATCGCCCACCGGCCCGAGGCGTTCGAACCCAAGACCGAGTTCGCCATGGACTGGTACTACCCCGTGCTCACCGGCGCGCTCGAGGGTCCGGCCGCCCATGAGCGCATCGACCGGTGGTGGGACACCTTCGTGATGGAGGGGCTGGGCGTGCGCTGCGTCTCGACGGGGCCGTGGGTGACTGCGGCGGAGACCGCCGAGTGCGCCCTCGCCCTCGACGTCGTGGGCCGTCGGGCCGAGGCAGCCGAATTGCTGGCCTGGGCCCAGGCGCACCGCCAGCCCGACGGTTCGTACTGGACGGGCATCGTCTACCCGGAGCGGACCACGTTCCCCTGGCAGGAGCGGACCACCTACACCGCGGCCGCCGTGGTGCTCGCCGTCGACGCCCTGTCGCTCACCTCGCCGGCAGCGGGCATCTTCCGGGGGGAGGGGCTGCCCGACGGCTTGGACCTGAGCGAGCCCCGCTGGTCGCTGGCCTGAGCCCGGCGCCCGGGTCCGGTTCCCGGCACCCCGTCGGGTCGGCGAGCAAGCTCGCGCCCGGTTCGCCGTTCCCGTGGCATGAGGATCCTCGCGCGTCTCGTGTTGTCGCTCAGCGTGGTCGCTACCGCCGGTACGGTGGCAGCAGTGGTGGCAGGCTCCGCCCCACTGGCTGCCCCGGCCATGGCCCCGGCGGTCCAGTCGTGGGCACCGGCAGCCACCGCCGCCATCCACCCCGGCGTCGAGACGTTCACGGCAGGGGCTCAGTGCACGGCCAACTTCGTGTTCTCCGACGGGACCAACGTCTACCTGGGCCAGGCCGCCCACTGCGCCGGCACCGGCGGCAACACGGCCACCGACGGCTGCACCTCGCCCTCCCTGCCCCTCGACACGCCGGTGACCATCAGCGGTGCCCGGTACCCCGGTGTGCTCGTCTACAGCTCGTGGCTCACCATGCAGGCCCTCGGGTACTCCGACGCCACCCACCTCGACGAGTGCCAGTACAACGACCTCGCCCTGGTCCAGATCGATCCGCGCGACGTGGGGAGCGTCAACCCCTCCGTCCCCTTCTGGGGCGGTCCGGTGGGCCTGGACACCACCGGCACGAGCTCTGGCGAGGCCGTCTACTCCTACGGCAACTCGATCCTCCGCCTGGGGCTCACGGTCCTGAGCCCGAAGGAGGGCACCAGCCTGGGTGACGGCGGTGACGGCTGGACGCACGAGGTCCAGACCGTTACCCCGGGCGTGCCCGGTGACTCGGGCAGCGCCTTCCTCGACGCCAGCGGCGAGGCGCTGGGGGTCCTGAGCACCCTCGACGTGGGTGTCCCTGGTGGGCTCACCAACGGCGTGGGCGACCTCGCCCACGAGCTCGCCTTCCTGCACGCGTACTCGCCGTTCTCCGCCGTGCAGCTGGTGGACGGGACGCAGCCCTTCGATCCCAACCAGGTTCCCCTCGACACGACACAGCCCCTCGACCCGAACGCGCTGAGCAACCTGCAGCAATTCCTCGGCCTGTGACGGTCGGTGCGCAGCACGCGGCGTCGCCCGACCGGCGCGGCTGGCTCCGGGCGGGGTGTCAGCCGCCCGGGGGGCGGACGCGGCGCACCACCCGCAGCGACCCGCACGCCCCGTCCTCGACGAACTCGCCGCACTCCAGCGCGGCGCGCCACAGCTCGTAGGGGGGGCGGCCGCCGTCGGCGGGGTCGGGGAACACGTCGTGGATGGCCAGCCAGCCGCCCACCGCCACGTGCGGTGCCCAGCAGCGGAAGTCGGCCCAGGCAGGCTCCTCGCCGTGGCCGCCGTCGACGAAGCACAGGTCCAGCGGCGTCCGCCAGTGCCTTGCCACGGTGGGGGAGTCGCCCACGACCCCCACGACGCAGCCTCCGAGGCCGGCGGCGTCGACGGCCTGGCGCCAGAACGGCAGGGTGTCGATGCGCCCCGTGCGGGGATCGACCACCGAGGGGTCGTGGTGCTCCCAGCCCGGCTGGTTCTCCTCGGAGCCGTGGTGGTGGTCGACGCTGAACAGCACGGCACCGGTGGCCTCGGCTGCGGCTCCCAGATAGATCGTCGACTTCCCGCACCACGCGCCGATCTCGACGAACGTGGCACCGGAAGGGTTGTCCGACGGACGGTCCGTTCCGGCACGCACCGCTGCTGCGTGCAGCGCATCACCCTCGGCGTCGGGCATGAAGCCCTTGGCCGCTCGGGCTGCAGCCTGCAGCCACCTGGCGCGGGTCATGTCCACCGTGCCTCCTCCGTTCAGTGCGCGGCCTGGAAGGCCGCCCAGCCAGTGAAGCCGATCAGCACCACACCGGCCAGCCGCCGGATGACCGCCAGGGGCAGGACGCGCACCAGCGCCCGGCCACCGGCCACGCCGACGCCGCACACGGCCACCAGGGCCGCCGCCGAGCCGGTGAACACCGCCCACGGGTCGGTGTAGTGCGCGGTGAGGTTGGCGATCAGGATCTGGGTCAGGTCCCCGAACTCGCCCACGGCGATGACCGAGAACGCGCTCAGTGCGATGCGCCGGTGCGACGCGAGGCGCGCCGCCTCGCGCTCGCCCTCGTGTTCGGCACTGGTCTCTTGGGTGACGAGGAGGTAGACGGCACCGGCGGCGAACAGGACCGCCACCACCAGCTCCACGGCGCGATGGGGCAGCAGGGCCAGGGCCCGACCCGCGGCCACCGCCAGGGCGGCATGGAACGTGAAGGCGGCCGAGGCGCCCGTCCACACGGGCAGCGCCCGGTAACGGCTGGCCATGACGATGGTGGCGATCATCGTCTTGTCGGGCAGTTCCGCCACGAACACCAGGCCGAAGGCGATGGCCGCCACTGCCAGGGACACCGGCTCCCCCTCGTCGCTCGTCCGACGGCACGCGTACCACGCGCCGTGCGGGGACCCGGTGGCAGATCCCCGGCGGCTCAGCCCGGCGAGGCGACCGGGACCGTGCCGGCGATGGGCGCCAGCGTAACCGGGCCGGCCGCGCCGGCGACGAGGCGCGTGAGCGCGTCGGGTGCCAAGGGCCGGCCGAAGAGGAAGCCCTGGACCAGGTCGCAGCCCATCTCCTGCAGGATGTCGAGCTGGGACGGGCGCTCCACCCCCTCGGCCACCACCGTCAGTCCCAGGTGGTGCGCCAGCTGCACCACGGCCGCCACGATGGCGCGGTCGTCGGGGTCGGCGTCGATGCCGGCCACGAAGGACTGGTCCACCTTGATGGAGGTGACCGGGAAGCGCTTCAGGTAGCTCAGCGACGAGTAGCCCGTGCCGAAGTCGTCGATGCCGATGTGCACCCCGAGCTGATCGAGGCGGTCGAGGATCTCGACGGTCTGCTCGTTGTCGCGCACGAGCGTGGTCTCGGTGACCTCGAGGGCCAGGAAGACCTGCCGGGCGCTGCCGGGCACCGGTGGTGCCAACGCTCGCTGGATGAGCGCCACGAGCTCCGGGTCGTGGAGCTGGTGGGCGGAGAGGTTGACCGACACCTGGAGCGTCTCGCCCTCGGGCAGCAGACCTTCCCAGCGTCCGGCCTGCCGGCAGGCCTCCTCCAGCACCCAGTTGCCCAGGGACACGATGAGCCCGGAGTCCTCGGCCACCGGGATGAACGACCCCGGCAGGAGGAATCCGTGTTCGGGGTGTTGCCAGCGCACGAGGGCCTCCACCCCGACGAGGCGCCCCGACCCACAGGCCAGGATGGGCTGGTAGTACACGCGCAGCTGGCGCTCGTCGATGGCCCGGCGCAGCGAGGACTCGATCTGCATGCGGCCGATGGCCCGTGCCCGGGTCGTCTCGTCGAACACCTCGAAGCGGTTCCGGCCCCGCTCCTTGGCCTGCGTCAGGGCGGCGGCGGCGTCGCGGATGAGGTCCTCGGGCTCGGTGAACCGGTCCGTGGCCACCACCACCCCGATCGACGCGGTGAAGCCGAGCGGCGTGCCGCCGACGTCGCACGGCTCGGCCACGGTGGCGAGCATGCGCCGCGCTACCGCCGCCGCGTCCGCCGGGTCCGGCGACACCTCGCACAGCACCACGAACTCGTCGCCGCCAAAGCGCGCCACGGTGTCCGCAGGCCGCAGGCAGCCGCGCAGGCGGTCGGCCACGAGGCGAAGGACCTCGTCCCCCGTGGCGTGCCCCAGGGAGTCGTTGACGATCTGGAAACGGTCCAGGTCGCAGAAGAACACGGCCACGTGGATGTCGGCCCGGGCCATGCGCGCCAGGGCCTGGCGGACGCGGTCGATGAACAGCAGGCGGTTGGGCAGCCCGGTCAGCACGTCGTGGAGTGACTGGTAGGTGAGGGTCTCCACCGCGTGCTTCTGCTCGGTGAGGTCATAGGCGAGCAGCTGCACCACGGCCTCGCCGTGGCGGTGCACGCCCAGGGCGAGCAGCTCCACCTGCACCTGGCGCCCGTCGGTGGCGATCAGGCGGGCCGCCAGCGCGTCGGCCCGCTGGTCGCCTGGACCCAGGGTCCCCAACCAGGCGTCAGTGGCCTGCCGGTCCTCGGGGTGAACCAGGTCGAGCACCGTGACGCCTGCGAGCTGGCCCGGATCGCGAAAGCCGAGCAGGGTGGCCGTGGCAGGGTTCGCCTCGGTGATGCGCCCTGCCCGGACGAACACCACGGCCGTGCGCGTGAGGAGGAAAGTCCGCCGGGACCGGTCCTGCTCCTGACGCAGGGCTTCCTCCACGGCTGCCAGCCGTGCCCACAGCGCGACCGGCGTCCTGCCGCTGCCTCCCGGTGTGCCCTGCCCGGGGTCGTGGTCCAGTCAACCAGGGTCCTGGTCCACCCAAGGTCCTCCTCGAGCGTCCGCCCGGTTGGCACACCGGAACGGCCCCCCTCGTCCGCACCACCAGTGTGGCAGGAACAGGCACTATTTGCCCTGCTCAGCGTTGTTGTGTGTGCAGAGAGTGAGAAATTCCTGCTGGTCAGCCAACCGAGAGGCGCTCGATGCCCGCGGAGAGTGCCGAGGCAGCTGTGTTCCGTAGGCGTTGTGCCACCGTGACATTGACGCCCAGCCGCTCGACGATCTGGTCGACGGTGCGCTGGCCGGTGGGCACCGGATGCGTCGTCAGGAAGGAGGCGATCTCCGACGCGAGCGCGCTGTCGCGGCACAGCACCTTCACGCCCTCGAGCATGCGGGGCACGGTGGTGGCCGGGATGCGCGCGAGCAGGCGGTCCCAGGCTGCCGACAGCCGGCCCCAGGTGGCCGGCCCGGTCGTGCGGTTGGTCAGCAGGAGCTGGACCAGGAACGGGGCGTTCTGCGTCCGGACCTCGGTCAGCGCCAGCTCGAAGGTGCGGGCAGCCAACTGCTCGTCGGCGAACGCAGCCAGGGCATAGAGGAAGCGGATCTCCTCCTGCGGCGTCGCCGCGCGGCGGGAGCGCTCGAGGAAGCGGTCGAACTCTGCCGGCCCACCGACGGTCGCAGCCACCGTGGCCACGGCGGCTGCCAGGTCGGGCGCCACGGGGGTCACCCCGGCGTCGTCGTCGGCCTGGCGCCGGGCGCACTCCCGATGGATGTCCGGATCGGCACCGACGGTCCCCAGCACGGACAGCAGCTGGGCCCGCACGGTGCCGGTGCGCTCGCTCTCACCTGGGGCGGGCTCCCAGCCGAGGCGGGCGAACGCCGGCCCAGCCAGCCGCCGGGTGTACCTCGCCAGCGCGTCCCGAGCCTCCCCGTCGAGGGCGTGGTCCAAGAACCCGAGCGCGCCGGTGGCCTGTGCCCAGACGTCGGGGTCCACCTCGCCGCTTCTGGCCATTGCCTCGCACAGCGCCAGGAAGTCCCCGAGATCGGTGCGGGCGGCAAGCACGGCCGCCCACGCGTCGCTCAGCAGGTTGCAGCGCTCCAGGGGCTCGAGATCGGCGATCCGGTCGGCCAGGGCGTGCAGCGCCTGGGGCGGGTAGTGCACGCGGTAGAAGCCCCAACCGCCGGCGTTGACCACCACGGGACCCGCCCCGGCCGCCACGGTGGCGGGCTCAGGTCCGAGCAGCACCCGCACCTCGTGCCCGTGGTCGAGCGAGCGGGCGATGACCGGCACCTGCCAGCCCGACCCGATGGCGCTCGGGCCCGTCGCTGGCGCGTAGTGGAACGGTTCCTGGTCCACCACGACCGTGCCGCTTCCGCCGGTGCCGTTCCCGGCCCCGTCGCCGGCACCGGCGCCGTCGTCCCGATCGGCACCGGCGCCCGCGTCGCCTCCGGTGGTGCGTTCGCCGCCGGGCCCGCCGCCGGACGGCCGCACGAGCACGAGGGGGAAGCCGCCTTGGCCGATCCACGTCGCCATGACGGCGCGCACCGGCTCGCCGCTGGCTGCCTCGAGGGCATCCCAGAGGTCCTCGGTGTCGGTGTTGCCCAGGGCGTGCTCGGCGAGGTAGCGGCGGATGCCGTCGCGGAAGCGTTGCGGACCCAGGTAGCGCTCGAGCATCCGCAGCACACCCGCCCCCTTCTGGTAGGTGAGCACGTCGAACATGCCCTGAGCCTCCTCGGGCGGCCCGACGGGGTACTCCACCGGCCGCGTGCGGTGCAGGGCGTCGGTGGCCATGGCGACGTCGCGTTCTGCCCCGAAGCTGACCCAGCGCTGCCACTCTGGCCGGAATGCGTCCACGCACAGCAGTTCCATGAGCGTGGCGAAGGCCTCGTTGAGCCAGATCCCGTTCCACCACTTCATGGTGACGAGGTCGCCGAACCACATGTGGGCGATCTCGTGGCAGACGACGTCGGCCACCCGCTCGAGCTCGAGGCGCGACGCGCGCGCCGGGTCCACCAGCAGGGCCGTCTCCCGGAAGGTCACGCAGCCCAGGTTCTCCATGGCGCCGAAGGCGAAGTCAGGGATGGCGACGAGGTCGAGCTTCTGCGCCGGGTAGGGGATGCCGAAGAACTCGGCGAAGAAGCGCAGCGCGTGGGCGGCGACCTCCAGGGCGAATCCGGTCAGCGCCTCCTTGCCCGGTGCGTGCACCACCCGCACGGGCGTACCGTCGACCACCCGGGGGGCAGTGGCCTCCAGCGGGCCGACCACGAAGGCCACCAGGTAGCTGGACATGGGGATGGTGTCGGCGAAGCGGACGCGCCGGCCGCCGCCGGGCAGCGGATCGGCGCCGATCTCGGGGCCGTTGGCGTAGGCCGCCATGCCCTCGGGGACGTCGAGGGTGACCGAGAACACCGCCTTGCGGTCCGGCTCGTCCAGACAGGGGAAGGCGCGCCGGGCGTCGGTGGCCTCGAACTGGGTCGTGGCGATGGTACGGGTGACCCCGGCCGCATCGGTGAACGTGGAGCGGTAGAAGCCCCGCAGCTTGTCGTTGAGCACGCCCGAGAACCGCACCTGCACCGAGCACGGGCCCGCCGGCAGCAACGCGCCGGGCTCGAGCACCAGCCGCTCGGCCGCCTCGTCCACGACGGCGGCGGCGTGGCGGGGTGGACCGCCGGCGACGATCTCGGCCGATTCGACGGCCAGCTCGGCCGCGTGCAGCACGAGCTGGCTGACCGGCTCGTGCAGCACGCCGGTGATCCGGACCTCGCCCGTGAACGTGGCGGCGTCGAGGTCGGGGGCCAGGTGCAGGTCGTACCGTTCGGGTTCGAACGTGTAGGGCAGGCGGTGGGCGGCCGAGGCATCGCCGGCGCCGCGGGGTCCGGGCGGTGGTTGGGGGGCGGGGCTCATCGAGCGCAGGCTAACGACTCCGGGCGCTCGTCTGGGTCCTCGCCGTTGCCGGTCGGCGACCGGCGGCACCCACGCACCTGCCGCCGGCCCGGCGGCAGTGGACGACCGCTGGTCCCGACCGGTGATCCCACGCGGTGGTGCCGGCCGGTCGGTGGCACCGGCCGGCCAGCGCCATCGACCGAGCGGCGCCATCGGACGGAGCGGCGGCGACGACCCGCTAGCGTCGCCGTCCGTGACAGCTGCCGACAACCTGGCGGACCCGGCCCGTGCGCACGGGGCAGACGGGCAGGGCCACGCGGACGGGAGCGAACCGCTCGACGTCGTGGCGGTCGGATCAGCCCTGGTCGACGTGCTGGCGCACGCCGGCGAGGAGCTGCTCGCACGGCTGGGGCTGGTGAAGGGGTCGATGTCGCTGGTGGACCTGGCACGAGCTGCCGCCGTCTACGACGCGCTCCCCCCGGCCACCGAGATGTCCGGCGGTTCGGCGGCCAACACTGCGGTCGGCGTGGCCTGCCTGGGCGGGGCCGCAGGGTACGTGGGCAAGGTGGCCGCCGACGAGCTCGGCGAGGTGTTCCTCCACGACATCACGGCGGCCGGCGTCACGCTCGGGAGGGTCGACCCCGTGCCGGTGACGGACCGGCCGGCGGAGGATCCCGACGCGGAGCTCGCCACCGGCCGGTGTCTCGTGCTGGTCACGCCCGATGGCGAGCGCACGATGGCCACGCACCTGGGCGTGGCCGCCACGTTGGGGCCGGGCGATCTCGACGAGGAGCTGCTCGCCCGGGCCAAGGTGACGTACCTCGAGGGCTACCTGTGGGACCTGCCCCAGGCCAAGCACGCCATGCGCCGCGCCATGGCGGTGGCGCACGACGCGGATGCCGTGGTGGCACTGAGCCTGTCGGACCCCTTCTGCGTGCAGCGGCACCGCCGGGAATTCCTCGAGCTGTTGCACGGCGAGGTCGACGTCCTGTTCGCCAACGAGGACGAGGTGCGCCTGCTGTTCGGCGCGGCGTCGTTCGGTGCCGCTGCGGCAGCGGTGGAGGAGACCGGGCTGCTTGCCGCACTCACCAGAGGGGCCAAGGGGTCGGTGGTGGTGACGGCAGCCGGGCTCCTCGAGGTGCCGGCCGAGCCGGTCGACCTCGTGGTGGACACCACGGGTGCCGGTGACCTGTACGCCGCCGGCTTCCTCTACGGGTTGACCCATGGCCACGACCCCGAGGGGTGCGCCCGCCTGGGGACCCTGGCGGCGGCCGAGATCATCGGCCACCTCGGTGCCCGGCCCCAGGCGTCGCTGCGCGAGCTGGCGGCGGCAGCCGGCCTGCTCTGACCCCGATCCGCACGGACCAGCGGCCGGGGGCGCCCGTGGTCGCCTCGGGGCGGGAGGCCGCCGGGACCTGCTGCACGCCGACGAAGGCGCCGACGTGATGCTCGGGTTCGACGCGGATGACGAGCCGGCGGGCGTGAGACCCGATGCGGGAGGAGACCGCCCCATCGATTACCCGCTCCCGGACATCCACAGGGAGGCCACCTGGATGGTCGCCGTCTCGAACGATCACTGATCAGGTTGGCCCAATCGCGTTCCAGAAGCTCCGTCGAAGCTGGCGGCGAGCTGACTCTTGGCCGCGCAGGCTGATCCCGAGCGACTGTTCGGCAAAGCGGAACAGCTCTGCGTCGAGCGCCTTGGGTATGCGAGGACGCGCTGCCTTCAGCGACGCGATGTCTGCCTCGGTGGCCCCGGAGAGCCAGATCTCAGCGAAGCGCTGACCAAGATCATCGACCGACCGGGTGGTGTCCTCCGCATTCGGCCGGGGGGCGACCGGCGACTTCGTGATCACCTTCTGGAGGTCGTCTCGTCGCAACTGGATCACCTCGTCGGCCTCGAAGACCAGCTCTCGAGACTGGTTGTGATCCTGCGAGACGGGCGGGATCCCGACCACGGTGACCCGTACGCCCTGGTCCTGCGCGGCGCGCACACCTTCCCGGAGGTCCTCGTCGCCGGAGAGCAGGAACGCCTCGCACACCGCCCGCTCGCGGGCGAGGGTCATCAGATCCCGATATATGAGCGCATCAACGCCCTTCTGCTGGTTTCGGACGTTCAGCCTGCCGAGGCGCAGCTTCACGTTGGGCAGCGACGCGATCGCCTGCTGGGTCGGCGTCGGGATTCCGTCGCGGGCGCCGTCGTACCAGTAGGTTCTCAGTACCGGGAGCCCACAGGACTGCGTGGCGATCTCGACCAGTAGGTCGTTGATGCCCGGGGCGTCAAGCTGTAACCGCTGCCTGGACCGTATGCCGCAGCAGAGTTCCCCGCCCGCGGCGTAGAGGTAGCCCGCGTCGACGAAGATGGCACTGCGGTCCATGCTCGCAGTTGATAGCAGAAGGGGCCCCCTTGCGGGGGCCCCGGCTCCTCAGGAGAGGAGCCACCAGAACTCGCCGGATCAACCGGCATGCACATCATACGCACATCCCCTGGCGGTGTAGAGGCGCCGAATGGGACACCATAGGATACTATGAGACAGGGTATATGATCCAGGCCCGCGGATGGTTCAGTCCCAGATCCGCAAGTAAGCGCGGCCGGGGGCGACGCCGGCCTCACTGCCCTGCGTCGTCGGGCGCACCGTCCTCGGCGGGCAGGTAGGCCAACTCCAGGTCGGCCAGGCGCACCAGCACCGACGCCACCCACCGACCCAGCTCGGCGATGGGTCCGGCCAGCACCGACGGGTCCTCGAGCGCCTCGTCGTCGAGGGCGATGGTGCCCTGGTAGGTCGCCTCCAGGGCACAGGGGCCGGGCGCACCGTCGTGATGGTGCGCTTGCTCGACCACGGCCGCTCCCCGCACCAGGGTGTCGCCGCACACCGGGGGGCTCTCCTCGGGCAGGCAGGCGAGGACCGCTGCGAGCTCGGGGACCTGCGTCAGGCGCTGGATGCGCAGGGCGATCTCGACCACGAGCTCGGGCCGGTCGTCGGGCGGCTCGCCGATGGACCACGAGCGGTAGGCGCTCTGGCTCCAGGTGGGCCAGTCCAGCGAGATGTCGGCCCGCACCCGCGGGGGTCGCTCCTCCCCGGGCAGCGAGTACGACGTCTCCCACGACACGTCCCCGAGGAACACGTCGACCTGGAAGCGTTCCTCGAGCGCCTGGCGCTGCAGGAGGGCGTCCTCGAGCGACCGGCGGACGAGGGTGATGACGTCGACGAGGACGTGGTCGAGCATGGCGGACCGAGGCTAACCAGTGGCGGCCGGCCGGGTGCCGCTGCCGGCTGCCGGCGCCGGTTCGGTGCACCACCGGGTACGGTCGTAGCCGTGAGGGGAGCGTCGGGGTCGCCCTGGTTGGCGCGGCGGGTCATCGCCTATGCCCACCAGGGCGGGGCGTGGGAGGCACCGAGCTCCACGCTCTACGCCGTGCGACGGGCGCTCGAGCTGGGTGCCACGGGCATCGAGCTCGACGTGCATGCCACCGCCGACCGCCACCTGGTGGTGTGCCATGACCGCACCGTCGACCGGACGACCGACGGCAGCGGTGCCATCGCCGACTTGACCCTCCAGCAGCTGCGGGCACTGCACAACGCCTACTGGTGGGTGCCGGGGACCGACGCCGCCGGCGGCCTCCCCGACGACGCCTACCCCTTCCGCTCGCGACCGGCGGGTGACCCCGACATCAGGATCGCCACCCTCGACGAGGTGCTCGACCTCCTCGAGGACTACCCCCACGTGGCGCTGAACCTCGACATCAAGCAAACGGCACCGGCGGTCGAGCCCTACGAGGAGCTGCTCGCCAAGACGCTGCTGCGCCGCGGCCACACCGACCGGATCATCGTGGCCTCGTTCCTCGACGCGGCCACCGACGCCTTCGCGGCGCTGGCGCCGTCCATCGCCACCTCGGCCGGCACCGTGGCGGTGGCCCAGTTCTGGCGGGCGGTGCGCAGCGGCGAGGAGCCACCCGCCTCTCGGCACGTGGCGCTGCAGGTGCCAGCCGTGCGCGGTGGGGTCACCATCGTGGACGAGGCGTTCGTCGTCGCCGCCCACCGGGCGGCCAAGGCTGTCCACGTCTGGACCGTCAACGACGAGGCCGAGATGGCTCGGCTCCTCGACCTCGGGGTGGACGGGTTGATCACCGACGTCCCGAGCGTGCTGGTTCCCCTGCTGCAGGCGCGGGGGGTGGCCTGGCGGCCCTGAGGGCCGCCGCTCAGCCGCGGCCGGCGTTGGGCCGCTTGCCGTGATTGGCCTTCTTCTTGGTGCGCAGCTTGCGCTTGGTCGTCCGCTTGGACATGGCCGCCCACCGTACCCTGGCGGGTGCAGCACCCGCCAGCGTCGTGCCCGAGCGGACGAGCGCGCCGAGTAGCGTCGTGCTGGCGATGGAGCGCATCGGTCTGGTGGGCCTGCCCAATTCGGGGAAGACCTCGTTGTTCAACGCGCTCACCGGGGCGCACGCCCCGGTCGCGCCCCACCCGTTCACCACCACCGAGACGGCGGTGGCCGTCGCGCCGTTGCCCGACCCCAGGCTCGACGCCCTGGCCGAGATCAGCCGGAGCCGGAAGGTGGTGCGTGCCGGCGTGGAGGTGGTCGACATCGCGGGTCTGGTGGCAGGTTCGGCCACCGGGGAGGGGCTCGGCAACCGGTTCCTGGCCGGAATCCGCGAGGTCGACGCCCTGTGCCTGGTGCTTCGGGCGTTCGACGATCCCGAGGTCGTAGGCGAGACGGATCCCCTGGCGGCACTGGGTACGCTCGAGCTCGAACTGGTGCTGGCCGACCTGGCCACGGTCGAGGCCCAGCTGGACAAGCGGCGCAAGGCGGCACGGTCCGATCGGTCGCTCGCGGCCGAGGTGGCGGCCATCGAGGCGGCGGCCGACGCGCTCGGCGCGGGCACGCCGCTGTACCGTGCCGGGTTGCCGCCGGAGCGCCGGCAGCTGCTACGAGGCCTGTTCCTGCTGACGGACAAATCCGTGCTCGCCGTCGTCAACCTGGGCGAGGACCAGCTCGAGCAGGCGGATGCCGTGGTCGAACCCGTGGCTAGGACCCTCGACGGCCACGGCGAGGCACTCGGGGCCTGCGTGCAGCTCGAGGCGGAGGCCGCGCAGTTGGCGCCGTCCGAGCGGGCCGAGCTGCTCGAGGGCCTGGGGCTGGGTGAGGGGGCACTGGCCCGTGTGGCGCGCGCCGCCTACCACCTGCTCGGCCGCCGGGTGTTCTTCACCACCGGTGAGAAGGAGTCCCGGGCGTGGAGCTTCCGGGCGGGGGCGACAGCACCCGAGTGCGCCGGTGTGATCCACTCCGACCTGCAGCGGGGCTTCATCCGGGCCGAGGTCATCCCCTGGGAGGAGCTGGTGGAGCTCGGCTCGTGGCAGGCGGCCAAAGCCGCCGGGCGGGTGCGCCTCGAGGGCAAGGACTACCACGTCGCCGATGGCGACGTGCTCGAGATCCGGTTCAACGTCTGAGGGCGCGGCGCCATGGGCTCGTCGGGCTGGCTGTTGCGAGACGGCGCGGTGATGTGTGCGACCGAGGTGGCCGACTCCTTTGCCGCCCGTGCGCGGGGGCTGCTCGGTCGCGACGGCATCGACGGCGCGCTGCTGCTGCCACGGACACGGGCCGTGCACACCCTGGGCATGCGCTTCGCCGTGGACGTGGCCTTCCTCGACCGGTCCATGACCGTGCTCGAGACCCAGACGCTGGTGCCCTGGCGCGTCACGGTGCCGAGGGTGCGGGCCCGAGCCGTGCTCGAGGCCGAGGCCGGGGCGTTCGAGCGCTGGGGCCTGCAGGCCGGCGACCGGCTGGAGCTCCGGGCCCACCCGTGAGGACACCTCGCGTCGGGCAGGGCCGGCCCGGCCCCAGCCGTCGGAGGCCGGCGGCGGGCCAGCCACGGTCAGCGGATGCTCCTGGCACCCTCGTGCTGGTGGCAACACCCATCGGGAACCTGGGCGACCTCTCGCCCCGGGCCACGCAGGTGCTGGCCAGCGCGGACGTCGTCTGCTGCGAGGACACGCGCCGCACGCGCCAGCTGCTCGCAGCAGCCGGCATCCCGACGCCGCGGCTGGTGGCGCTGCACCGCCACAGCGAGGCGGCCCGTACCGGGCAGGTGGTGGCCTGGCTGCAGACCGGTCAGACGGTGGCCCTGGCCACCGACGCCGGCACCCCGGGCATCTCGGACCCCGGTGCCCGGTTGGTCGCCGCCGCGCTGGCTGCCGGCATCCGGGTCACCGCGGTGCCCGGCCCGAACGCGGCCGTCACCGCACTGGTGCTCAGCGGCTTGCCCACCGACCGCTTCTGCTTCGAAGGGTTCCTGCCGCGCCAGGGACCAGAGCGCCGACGCCGGCTGGCCCTCATCGCCGCCGACGAGCGCACCACGGTCCTCCACGAGGCCGCCAACCGCCTGGCGGGCACCCTGGCCGACCTGGCGGCGGCGTGCGGAGGCCAGCGCCCGGTGGTGGTCGCCCGCGAGCTCACGAAGCTGCACGAGGAGCTCTGGCGCGGCAGTGCGGCGGACGCTGCAGCCACCTTCGCCCAGCGCCCCGTGCGGGGCGAGGTCGTCGTGGTCGTACACGGCGCGCCACCGCCCGGCCCTCCAGGCGACGAGGACGTCACCGCCGCCCTGGCAGCCCACCTCGACGCAGGCCGCTCACGGCGCGACGCCGCCGCGGCGGTGGCGGGGGCCTTGGGAGTGTCGCGCCATCGCGCCTATGAGCTGGCGCTCCACGTCGAGCATCATGGCCGTCGGTCGTCGTCCGACGACGTCGCTGCGCCGAAGGGAGGTTCGTGATGCGTGCTGGACCGCTCGATCGCACACAGGCCCCGCCGGTCGAGCCCGGCGACGCGCCGGAGGGCCTGGCGCTGGCCACCTTCGCCGCCGGGTGCTTCTGGGGGGTGGAGGAGCTGTTCCGCCACGTCCCGGGCGTGGTGGCGGCGGTCTCGGGGTACACCGGCGGTCACGTCCCCCATCCCACCTACGAGCAGGTCTGCAGTGGGACCACGGGCCATGCCGAGGCGGTGCTGGTGACCTTCGACCCCGCCGTGGTGTCCTACGACGCGTTGCTCGAGCAATTCTGGCGCCATCACGATCCCACCACCCTCAACCGCCAGGGACCCGACATCGGGACCCAGTACCGCTCGGCGCTGTTCTGCCATGGTCCCGAACAGCTTCGAGCGGCCGAGGCCTCCAAGGCGGCGGTCCAGCCGCGCTTCGCGCGTCCGATCGTCACCGAGATCGTGCCCGCCTCGACCTTCTGGCCGGCGGAGGCCTACCACCAGCGCTACGTGGAGCGCACGGGCCGGGGAGCCTGCCACGTGGCGAACTGGTGAGCCGCCCGGTGGCGGCCAACCGGTGACCAGGCCCGTGGCCGACGGGTGAGCCGCCCGGTGGCGGCCAACCGGTGACCAGGCCCGTGGCCGACGGGTGAGCCGGCTGCGGTCGATACGCTACGTGCGGTGCCGCGCTTTTACGTCACGACCCCCATCTACTACGTGAACGACGTGCCCCACATCGGGCACGCGTACACGATGGTCATCGCCGACGCCCTGGCGCGCTGGCACCGGCTGGTCGGCGACGACGTGTTCTTCCTGACCGGCACCGACGAGCACGGCGCCAAGATCGCTCGCACGGCCGAGGAGCACGGCGTGACCCCGCGTCAGTGGGTGGACCGCATGGCACCACGCTTCGTGGAGGCGTGGGCGGGGCTGGGCATTTCCTACGACGACTTCATCCGAACGAGCGAGCCGCGCCACCACGCCGCGGTGCAGGCCTTCCTGCAGCGCATCCGCGACAACGGCTTCATCGAGCTCGGGACCTACCGCGGCCTGTACTGCGTGGGGTGCGAGGACTACAAGAAGGAAGCCGAGCTCATCGACGGCAACTGCCCCATCCACCTGCGGCCGGTCGAGGTGCTGGAGGAGGAGAACTACTTCTTCCGGCTGAGTGCCTTCCAGGACCGCCTGGTCGAGTGGTACGAGCAGCATCCCGAGGCGGTGCGGCCCGAAGGCAAGCGCAACGAGGCGTTGGGCTTCATCAAGGGAGGGCTCGAGGACATCTCCATCACCAGGACCTCAACGTCGTGGGGGGTGCAGGTGCCCTGGGACGAGCGCCACGTCTTTTACGTGTGGTACGACGCGCTGGTCAACTACCTGACCGCCATCGGCTACGGCCAGGACGACGACCGCTTCGCCACCTGGTGGCCCGCGGTGCACCACCTGCTGGGCAAGGACATCATCCGGTTCCACTGCGTGTGGTGGCCGGCGATGTGCATGGCGGCGGGGATCGACCCGCCCCACCAGCTCCTCGTGCACGGCTGGCTGCTCGTGTCGGGGGAGAAGATGTCCAAGTCCCGCCTCAACCAGATCGCCCCGGCCACGGTGGTCGAGGACTACGGCGTCGACGCCCTGCGGTACTACCTGCTGCGCGACACGCCGCTCGGGGCCGACGGCGACTTCTCCTCCGAGGGCATCACCAGCCGCTACAACGCCGATCTGGCCAACAACCTCGGCAACCTGCTGGCGCGGGTGGCCACCGTGGTGGGCTCCAAGTGCGCCGGGCGCGGTCCTGCCCCGGACCCCGGCAGCCGCCTGGCCCAGGTGGCGGCCGAGGTGGTGGCGGAGGCGGCCGGTGCGTGGGACGGGTCGTCGCCCCACGAGGCGCTCGAGGCGACCTGGCGCCTCATCCGCGAGACCAACGCCGAGCTGGAGGCGGCCGAGCCGTGGAAGGCCGAGCCCGGGCCGGCGGTCGACGCCGTCCTGGGCAGCGCGCTGGAGGCGCTGCGGATCGTGGCGCTGCTGGCCACGCCGGCCATGCCCGGTGCCTGCGGCGAGATCTGGCGCCGCATCGGCCTGCCTGGCTCGCCCGCCGACTGCCGCCTGCCGGCGGACGCCGGCTGGGGCGGGTATCCCGGGGGGTTGCCGGTGGAGAAGGGCGCGCCCTTGTTCCCACGCCGGCGGGACTGACGCCGGTGGCCGTGCCACGCTGGATCGACTCCCACTGCCACCTCCAGGACCGGTACCGCCCCGACGGCGGGGACCTGGGTGGCGTGCTGGCCGAGGCGGCGGGTGCGGGCGTGGGGGGCGTGGTGTGCGTGGGGACCGACGAGCAGACGTCGCGCCAGGCGCTCGCCATGGCACGCGCCCATGGCAGCGCAGCGGTGGGGCTGTGGGCCACCGCCGGGCTCCACCCCCACGAGGCCTCGGCCGGCGCTGCCGTGGCCGAGACCTTCGTGGAGGAGCTGGCGATGGCGGCACCGGAGGTCGTGGTGGCGGTGGGCGAGTGCGGCCTCGACTACCACTACGACCACTCGCCCCGCGCCGATCAGCGCCAGGTGTTCGCGTCGCAGGTGGCCCTGGCCTGCCGCCTCGGGCGGACGCTCGTCGTCCACAGCCGTGAGGCGTGGGACGACACCCTGGACATCCTGGCCGCCGAAGGTCCGCCCGAGCGCACCGTACTGCACTGCTTCACCGGCGGACCCGAGGAAGCCCGCCGGTGCCTGGACCTCGGGGCGTACCTGTCGTTCAGCGGGATCGTGACCTTCGCCAACGCGCAGGAGGTGCGAGAGGCGGCGGCCATGTGCCCGGAGGACCGCCTGTTGGTCGAGACCGACGCGCCGTTCCTGGCCCCCGTCCCCCATCGGGGCCGGCCGAACCGGCCGGCATGGGTGGTGGCGGTGGGGGAGGCAGTGGCAGCGATCCGCAAGGTCGCCCCCTCCGACCTGGCGCGGTCGTCGTCCGCCGCCACGCGCGCCGCCTTCGGTCTCACGGTCGTCGCTGGCACCGAGCCCGCGTGACCCGGCGGCGGCGTGGCGGTACGACCGGCCCACTGCGCCAGTCGACCGCCACCCGGCCTTCGGGTGCGGCCGGGGCCGATCGGCCCGTGCCAGCCGCCGCGCAGGGTGTCGGTCGTGCTCGGATGCCGGGGCCGGTGGCCCAGGTCGCCGGAGTCTCCGTGTCAGCCGGCCACACTGCGTGGCCCGTCGTGGCCGGAGGATTCGACGGCACCGGCACTCCCGCCTAGCGTGCCGCCCGTCGCCGCCGGCGCCGGCCCCCACCGGCCCGTGCACCGGCGGGCGTCGAGCTCATGGGTGGAGGAACCGTCGATCCCCGCACCGCCGAGGTGCCACCGTCGCGCCGAGTGCCGGCGGGACCGGCTGCGGCGTCTGCAGGCTGCGGTGCGCGCCGCCGACGGTTCGACGCTCGGCCCCTGGCTCGCCTGGTGGTGTGTCTTTGCGTGGGGGTCCTGCCGCTCGTGGTCCTGTCGGGTGCGCACGCACGCACCCAGGGTGCGACCGGCCCCGCCTCCACGGCCCACGGTGGCGGGCCCGGTCGCGCCACGGCCCACCACCGGAGCCGTCCCGGCCCCGCGCAGCCCGTCGCCGTCGTGCCCGTGGTGGCCCTCGTGCCCGTGACGGGCAGCGTGGCGGTGCCGTCGACGGCCACGAGCGATGCCACCACGACGACGGTTGCGGCCCCCGCGCTGGTCACCTCGACGCCCGTGGCCCGTCCGGCGGCGTCGAGCACGACCACCCAGGCGCCGCATCCGGCTTCCCCGCCCCCGGCGCCACCGCCGACGCCTGCCCCGTCGAACAGCCGGACGGGCGAGGCCTCCTGGTACGACGCGCCGTCGGGCACCTGCGCCAGCCCGGACCTGGCGTTCGGCACGGTGGTCAGCGTCACCGACATGGCCAGCGGGGCTTCGGTGCGCTGCACCGTCGACGACCGCATGGCCCAGGGCTCGGGCCGGGTGATCGACCTGTCGGAGGCGACGTTCTCGCAGCTGGCCGACCCGTCGCAGGGGGTGATCGAGGTACGCCTCACCTGGTGAGCCCGCCGGCGGGCCGCCGTCGTCTGCTCCTCGTTGTGGGCAGGTCCCGTCTGCGATCATGGGCGGCGTATCCGGCGACGACCGGTGCAGACCGACAGGACGGCCCATGAGCCCCCTCGCACACGACGGATTGACGCGGCGGCAGGTGCGGGAGCTGCTCGGGCAGGCCGGTCTGCGGCCCAGCCGGGCGCTCGGCCAGCATTTCGTCGCCGATCCCAACACCGTGCGCCGGATCGTCCGGCTGGCCGACGTGCGTGCCGGCGAGCCGGTGCTCGAGATCGGAGCCGGCTTGGGGTCCCTCACCGTCGCGCTGGCCCAGGCCGGCGCGGCCGTGACCGCAGTCGAGCTCGATGCCCACCTGCTCCCGCTGCTGCACCAGGTGGTCGCCCCCTACGGCGTGCGGGTGGTCGAGGCCGACGCCCTGCGGGTCGACCTCCGGACGCTGTTGGCGGGCTCGCCGTCGTGGTCGGTGGTGGCGAACCTCCCCTACAACGTGGCGGTGCCCGTGGTGGTGCGCCTCCTCGAGGAGGCGTCCGCCGTGCGGCGCATGCTGATCATGGTCCAGCGCGAGGTGGGGGAGCGGATGACGGCCGGTCCCCGCCACCCTGCCTACGGGGCGGTGTCGGTGAAGGTGGCGTACTACGCCCAGGCCGCGATCGTGGGCCGCGTGCCTCCCACCGTGTTCGTGCCCCGGCCCAACGTCGAATCGGTACTGGTGCGGATGGTGCGCCGCCCGGCTCCGGCCGTCGATCCGGCGGTGGTTCCCCCCGGCGAGCTCTTCGCCGTGGTGCGCGCCGGGTTCGCGCAGCGCCGCAAGATGCTGCGCCGTTCGCTGGCCGGTGTCGTCGATCCGGCGGCGTTCGAGGAGGCGGGCATCGCCCCTGCAGCGCGCGCCGAGGAGCTCGGGGTCGAGGATTGGGGGAGACTGGCCGCATGCAACCGCAGGCGGGCACCGGGTTCGACGACGCCGGCACCGTCGTCGCGCCGGCCAAGTTGACGCTGTCGCTCCAGGTGACCGGCGTCCGCGCCGACGGCTACCACCTCCTCGACGCCGAGATGGTCACGGTTGACCTGGCCGACACGCTCAGCTTCGGGCCGGGCAGCGGGGTGAGCGTCGTCGACGAGGTTCCCGGCGGGCTCGGCCTGCGTGGCCTGGACGGCGGACCGGGCAATCTCGTGGGCCGGGCACTCGAGGCAGTGGGACGGCACGCCGCGGTACGCCTGGTGAAGCGCATCCCGGTCGGTGCCGGGCTGGGCGGGGGATCGGCCGACGCCGCCGCCGTGCTGCGGTGGGCCGGTTGCCACGAGCGTGACGTCGCGGCCCGTCTCGGAGCGGACGTGCCGTTTTGCGTCGTGGGGGGCCGGGCGCGCGTGCGGGGCATCGGCGACGTGGTCGAGCCGCTGCCGTTCCAGGCCCGCCGGTTCGTGTTGCTGCTCGTGCCCGTCGCCATGGACACCGCGCAGGTGTACCGCGCCTGGGATGCCATGCACGCCCCGGGGGAGCGAGCCCAGACACCGACGGCACCCCCGGTCGCGACGGCGCCAGCGGTGCCCCGGGGCGTCGTGTCCGTGCCGGTCGTGGCGGAACCGTCCGGTGCCGGGTCCGAGACGTCGGGCATCGCCCACCAGGGATCGGGCAACGCCCTCGAGGCAGCGGCCATCACCGTCGAGCCGCAACTCGCCCGCTGGCGCGACGCACTCGGCAACGCCACGGGCCAACGCCCGAGGTTGGCCGGCAGTGGGTCCACCTGGTTCGTCGAGGGCGACCCGGCGACGCTTGGGATCGAGGACCGGCCCTTCTTGGTGCTGCAGGGGCTCCGGGCACCGCTCGTGGCGGTGCGAACCGTGCCGCCGGCGACGGCCTGAGGCCCGGCCGCCGGCACGGAGCCGCCGCACCAGCGACCTGACGGTCGCTACTTCCCGGCGGCGCGCCGCTGCCAGCGCGTGGCTTTGAGCATCTTCTTGTGCTTCTTCTTGCGCATGCGCTTGCGGCGCTTCTTGATGAGCGATCCCATGTCGTGCGGCAGGTTAGCGGTCACCGGTCCGTTGCCGCCAGGTCGGGCGGTTCCCGGTCCGCTGCTGCCACCCGGACGGTCCGGCACCGACACCAGGCGGTGGGACGGGTGCATCGGGCTCGGCCACTCGCCCGGTGGCCTAGCGTGGGGGCGCGCCCGCCGCCGGCGGGAGCGTGCCGTGGCGGGTAGTTCAACCGGCAGAACGCCTGACTTTGGATCAGGAGGTTGGAGGTTCGAGCCCTCCCCCGCCAGCTCGTTCGCCGCGTGCTGCGGACCGCACCGCTGCCCACACGATCGCCGTGGGGGCAGATTCACCAGTTCTTGACCTGAGAATAATGACGTTGTACCGTGCCGCCGAGCCGAGCTCGGTGGGAGGTACCAGGTCGATGGCCCTGACGGTCGAGCGAGCAGAACCAGCCCACGCCCTCCACGCCGAGGAGCACGGGTCGTCGGGGGTGGTCCGATGGCTGACCAGCACCGACCACAAGGTGATCGGCATGTCCTACACGGTCACCTCCGTGCTGATGCTGGTGCTCGGCGGCGCACTCGCCATGGTGATCCGGGCGCAGTTGGCCTCACCACACGGGGGGCTGGTGTCGCCGCAGACCTACAACCAGCTGTTCACGATGCACGGCACGATCATGATCTACCTGTTCGCCGGGCCCTTCGCCTTCGGCGGGATCGCGAACTACATCGTGCCGCTGCAGATCGGCGCACCGGACATGGCCTTCCCCCGCCTGAACGCCTTCTCCTACTGGCTCTACCTCGGCGGTTCGATCGCCGTGCTGCTCGGACTGCTGACGGCGGGTGGTGGTGCGGCCTTCGGGTGGGTGGCGTACGCACCGCTGTCGAACGCGGTCAATTCGCCCGGGCCCGGTCCGGACCTGTGGATCGTCGGGCTGACCCTGACGGGCTTCTCCGCCATCTTCACGGGCGTCAACCTCATCACCACCGTCTTCTACCTCCGCGCGCCGGGGATGACGATGTTCCGCCTGCCCATCTTCACCTGGAACATGCTGGTGACCGGCTTCCTCATCCTGGTGGCCTTCCCGGTCCTGACGTCGGCCTTCGTGCTGCTGTGGGCCGACCGCCACTTCGGCACGCACTTCTTCACGGTGGCAGGAGGAGGCGTGCCGGTGCTCTACCAGCACCTCTTCTGGTTCTGGGGCCACCCCGAGGTCTACATCCTGGCCCTGCCGTTCTTCGGCATGGTGACCGAAGTCATCGCCGTGTTCAGCCGCAAGCCTCTGTTCGGCTACAAGGGCATGATCTTTGCCACGATGGCCATCGCCGCCCTGTCGACGGGCGTGTGGGCCCACCACATGTTCACCACCGGCGTCGTGCTCCTGCCGTTCTTCTCCCTGCTGTCGGTGCTGATCGCCGTGCCGACCGGGATCAAGTTCTTCAACTGGATCGGCACCATGTGGCGGGGCCAGATCCACTTCAGCGCTGCCATGCACTTCGCGGTGGGCTTCATGTTCACCTTCTTGTTGGGCGGTCTCACCGGTATGTTCCTCGCCTCGCCACCCATCGACTTCGCCACCCACGACACGTACTTCGTCGTGGCGCACTTCCACAGCGTGGTGATGGCCCTGGTGCTGGCCGGTATGGCCGGCCTCTACTACTGGCATCCCAAGATGACGGGACGGATGCTGGGGGAACGCCTGGGCAAGGTGCAGTTCTGGCTGCTGTTCGTGGGGTCGAACGTGACGTTTCTGCCCCAGTACGTCCTGGGCCTCGAAGGCATGCCACGACGCGTGGACAGCTACCAGGCAGCATGGGCCACCTTGAACCAGGTGTCATCCGCCGGGTCGGTGCTCATCGCCGCTTCCGTGGTCCTGTTCGTGGTCAACGTGGTCGAGTCGTGGCGCACACCCCGGCCGGCCGGCGACAACCCCTGGGACGCCCACACCCTCGAGTGGTGGACGAGCTCACCCCCGCCACACCACAACTTCGTGTCGCTGCCGCTCATCCGGTCCGAGCGCCCCACGTGGGACGCCCATCACCCCGACGAGCGGGCCCTGCCGGCGCACAACGGGCGCACCCGGCGCGAGGCGGAGCCGGTATCGAGCTGACGCGCCGGTATCGAGCTGCCGCCGGGTCGCCACCGAGCTGCGACAGAGCCGCGCCCAGCTCCGGCAGGCCCAGATCCCGCGACCACGGCGGCAGCCCGCAGACGCCCGGTCCACACGGGGCGATGCGATGCCGGCACCCCGGTGGTGCGGCCCGAGCGCTGCCGGCCCCGGCGCTGGGGGAGATCTCGCCGGGCTGGCGGCAACGGCAGGCCGAGCACCGCCGACCCGGCGGAGGAAGGGGACTACGCCGAGGCCGGCAGCGACTCGAACCCGAGGATGCCCAGGCGCTCGAACTGGGTGCGGACGTAGGGCGTCAGCAGGCCGATGCGCTTCACGTTGGGCACGACCTTGGAGAACAGCATGGCCCGGAACTGCACCTGCAGAGGATGCTCCCGCATGAACGCCTCGCACTCGGCAACCGGGAGCCCCATGCGTTCGAACACCTCGCGCATGAGGAAGCGATCGCGCATCAGCTCCGCCGCTTCGCACACGAACTGCTCGCGGTCGCGCCGCTCGGCCTCGGGCATCTGGGCGTAGAGGGACTCGAGCGACGCGATGCCGAAGGCGACGTGCCGGGCCTCGTCGGCCATGACGTGGCCGGTGATGTCCTTGAGCAGGGGCTCGGTGGTCGTCTGGTAGATGAACCCGAAGGCCGCCAGGGCCAGGCTCTCGATCATGATCTGCATGCCCAGGTACGTCATGTCCCAGCGCGCGTCGGCCAACAGGTCGTGGATGAGCGCGTCGAGGTACCGGTTGATGGGGTAGGTCCGGCCCAGCTTCTCGTCGAGGTAGCGCTCGTAGACCTCGACGTGGCGGGCCTCGTCCATGACCTGGGTGGCGGCGTACAGCTTGGCGTCGTTGTCCGGCACGCTGTCGACGATCTTGGCCGTGGCCAGCAAGGCGCCCTGCTCTCCGTGGAGGAACTGGGACAGGGTCCACGCCTGCTGCTCCCACGCCAGTTCACCCAGGGCGGCGTCGTCGAGGTGGGCGAAGGGCGAGCCCGGCGTGGACCGCAACGGTTCCACGATGCTGGCGTCGAGGTGCGTGGGATCGACGTCCTGGGACCAGTCGATGTCGGTGCTGGCGTTCCACTGGGAGCGCTTGGCCTTGTCGTACAGGCGGACCAGGCGGTCGTCGGCGTGGGTGTAGTCCCAGCTCAGCAGGGCTGGGAAGGCGACGCTGACGGGTTCGCAGGACTCCTCGACGAACTGGCTGGTGGACCGCATGGCGCCCCCTCCTGAGACAGTGAGACACGATTGCGCTTATTGTCACGTTAGGACCTCGAGGATTGGTTTGGCAAGCACCGGCGCCGACGGGTCCTGGCGCACGCCGCGCCGGGCGCGCCGTCGGGGCCCCCTGGGACGTCCGGCGCGGCGACGGCTGCGCCCTAGGATGGCGCCAGGATGCTGCGCCGATGAAGCTCGTACCCACCCGCCGGACCGACTACGGCATCCGGGCCCTCATCTACCTCGCCAACGCCCCCCAGACCCATGCCAAGGCGAGCGAGATCGGCGCGGCCATGGGCATCCCCATCGGGTTCCTGCAGCAGGTGCTGCAGGAGCTCCAACGCGCCAGGCTCGTCACCTCGCGCTCGGGCCCGAGCGGCGGCTACACCCTGGCCCGTGCGCCGCAGGCCATCACGATCCGGCAGGTGGTCGAAGCGCTCGAGGGCCCGCTCGAGCCCGGCGAGTGCGCGCTGCGCGGGGGGCCGTGCCACTGGGAGGACGTGTGCGCCTTGCACTGGGTGTGGTCCGCGGCCCGCACGGCGCTGTGCGAGCAGCTCGAGGCAGCCACCTTGGCGCGGGTGGCCGCCGACGACCGGGCGCTCGCCGAGGGCCGGGCCGAGGTGCCGGCCGACTCGCACCGCCGTCTGGCCGCTGCCCGGGCCACGGCACCGAGCGCAGCGCGCACCACGGCTGGCCGGACGTCCTCCCGGGTGCCCCGCTCCGCCCGCTGACGGCGCGTCGTCGCTGGCCGCTTCACGGCGAGGTGCGACGCAGCGCCCCCTGTCCCTCGAGCCGCGCCGCCGGCGCGCCCGTGGAACGAGGTCGAGGGTCGGCGACGCTTCGATGTCGGGTCCACCGCGCACCGACGCGTGTTCCTCGGCGACGCCTCGGGCAGCGTCGGGTCCCGGCCGCCGCACCGGCGCCGGTGCAGCCACGCCGGTGCCACCCCAGACGGTCCTCGTCCCCGTGAGCGCTGCTCCCACGACCCGTCCACGAACGTCCCTCCAGCCTGTCCGGCCCCGCCGGTTTGATGGGGGTGGCGGTGCAGCGTGCCAACGGTGCACCGCTGCCGTGCGCTTCAGTCCTCGATGTCTTGACATGAGGATCCAAAGGTTTAGAGTAGAACGTGTTCTCGTTGACGGAAGCCGATCGGCGGAGGAAACCGTCACCGCGCGGCAGCCCGTCACGCCACCACCACGTCGACCACCAGGAGCTCGAGCCATGACCATCGCCGAACGATCCCTGGAGGGGATCGACGTCCTGGACCCGGCGTTCTACCGCGACCCGTGGCCCGCGTACGCCTGGCTCCGCCGCAATGCGCCGCTGTATCGGGACGCCGGCAGCGGCGTGTGGGTCGCCTCCCGGCACCAGGACGTCACCTACGTGTCGACGCATCCGGAGCTGTTCTGCTCGAGCAAGGGCATCAGGCCCGGCCAGTCGTTCCACTTCTCGCTCATCGGTCTCGACGGCGAGGACCACAGCCGCCAGCGCCGGCTGATCAACAGGGGATTCAGCCCTCGGATGATCAAGGACATGGAGCCCCGGGTGCGGGCGGTGGTGACCGAGGTGCTCGATCGCGTCGCGCCACAGGGGGAGTGCGACTTCGTGGCCGACATCGCCGTGCCCATCCCCATCGTCGTGATCGCCGAGCTCATGGGTCTGCCACCCGAGGACCGTGAGCGCTTCTGGCACTGGTCGGACCGGATGATGGCCGGTGACGGCCGCAGCGATCCCGGCGATCCCGTCTTGCAGGATGCGGCGGCAGCCTTCGCCGAGTACGTCACCTACGTGACCGCCATTGTGGAGGATCGCCGCGCCCGCTACCTCGAGGCCAAGGCATCAGAACGCAAAGGACGAACACCGCCACCGTTGGGCAGCGATCTCATCAGCACGCTCGTTGCCGCGTCCGAGGAAGGTGTCCTGACGCGCAGCGAGGAGCTCACCCACGACGAGCTCACCATGTTCCTGGTCATCTTGGTGGTGGCCGGCAACGAGACGACTCGCAACGCCATCGCCGGTGCGATGGCGGCGTTCGGTCGCTTTCCCGACCAGTGGCACCGGTTGGTGAACCACCCGGAGCTCTTCGCCACCATGCCCGACGAGGTGTGCCGCTACGTCACCCCGGTGCTGTCGTTCCTCCGCACCGCGACGCAGGACACGGTGCTGCGGGGCCAGACCATCCGTGCCGGGGAGCAGGTCTTGATGCTCTACCAGTCGGCCAACCGGGACGAGGCCGTGTTCGACGCGCCCGACGAGCTTCGCATCGACCGGAGCCCGAACCCCCATCTGGCGTTCGGGATCGGCCCCCACGTGTGCCTGGGGATCAACCTCGCCCGGCTCGAGATCCGCGTCACCTTCGAGGAGATCGTGCGCCGCTTCCCCGACATGCACGTGGCGCCGGGCTTCGAGCCCCGGTACGTCCCGCACACCCTGGTCCATGCCCTCGAGGCATTGCCGGTGCGCTATTCACCCCAGCGTGGCCAACGTCGCTCCTGACCGCGACGGTTGCCGGCGGCGGCCGGGCACCGCGGTGGCGCCGTCAGCGGTCGGGGTATATACTTCTGGTCATTGCTAGAAAAATGATCAGGAGGTCCGATCCGTGACGACGGCGGAGACCGAGGCCCGCGACGCCATCCTCACCCACCACCGCGCACTGGCCCAGGACGTCGCCGTCCGCGTGGCGGCGGTCGCCCGCGCCGTGGAGCGGGGTGAGCCCCACGACGTGGCCCTGGCCGAACTGGTGTCGTACGTGGCCGGCGAGGTGCTACCGCACGCCATGGCCGAGGAGCACTCCCTCTACCGGGTGGCCAGCACGCGGGCCGAGCTGCAGGAGACGGTGCACGCCATGATCGGCGAGCACCGGACGCTCACATCGATGGCCGAGCGCCTGGCGAACGGTGGCAGCGCCCCGGAGGTGGCCGCCACGGCCATGGCACTGGGGGACGCCTTTGGCGCACACGTCGCCAAGGAGAACGACGTGCTGCTGCCGTGGCTGCTGGCGGACCCTGAGATCGACCTGGCACAGCTGCTCGTCCAGATGCACCGGTTGACCGAGGCAGCCCAACGCGCCTCGTCGGATGTCGAGGACATGACGACGCCCGACACCGAGTCGACCCTGCTCGGGCTCCTCCTCGATGCCGCCGGGGTGCTCGCCCGCAGCGGGCGTGCCGATCCGGCCTGCCGGTTGGTGGCCGCCGCCTGGGCCGTGCTTCGCCAGCCCCGACCCGACCTGGCGGCGCGGACCACCGCCGAATTGCACCGCCTGGTGCGGTCCGTCACGTCGGTGCCGGTGTCGATGGGCGGCGCCCAGCAACCGGTGCCGGATGGCGCGGACGACCCGTCGCTCGACGTTCGGGAGCTGCCGCCCGCACTGCGCCATGAGGTGATCTTCACCACCTACCATGCCCTGGCCCCGGGCATGGCCTTCGTGCTCGTCAACGACCACGATCCCAAGCCACTGCGCTACCAGTTCGAGGCGGAGCACGGCGGCGAGTTCACGTGGGAGTACCTCGAGCAGGGACCCCGGGTGTGGCGGGTGCGGATCGGGCGAGCGCTACCGACCACCACCTGAACCCGCCGCGCCAGGGCCCCCGACGCGGGCTGTGGCCACGCTCGTGTCAGGACGTGGTGGCGGGACCGGTGTCGGTGCCCGGGGGCTGGTAGGGGCAGCCGGGGTCCTCGGCCAGCGGGTCGCCAGTCGCGGCGAAGGCGCGGGCCCGTGACCCACCGCAGACGGCACGGTACTCGCAGCGCCCGCAGCGTCCGCCGAGGCGGTCGGTGTCGCGCAGGGCCCGCAGGAGGGCTGCGTCGCGGTAGATGGCGGTGAGGGGTGCATCGCGCACGTTGCCGGCCACGAGGGGGAGGAACCCGCTCGGGGTGACGTCGCCGGTGTGGGAGACGAACACCACGCCACGCCCGTCGCCCACCGACAGCGGGGGTCGCACGGTCGAGGTCCGGGTGCCGGCGTGCGGCCTGCGAGGTGGCCAGGGCTCAGGCGCCACGTGCTCGGCGAGCTCGGCCGTGAGGCGGTGGTAGAGCGCGCCCCGTCCGGCGGCACCGTGGGCGCTGGGGCCGTGGGCGCTGGGGGCGCCGGCACCGCGTTGGGCCAACACCCGCCGGAATTGCGGTGCTTCGGTGGTCTTCAGGGGCATGATGGCCGACAGGTCCGCCAGGACGTGCAGCACGTCCTCGGTCTCGGTGGCGTCCAGGGCCCGAAGCGCACGGCCACGCCCGGTCCCGACCAGGAAGAAGACGCTCCACAACCCGGCACCGAGGTCGCAGACGAGCCGCGCGATGCCGGGAAGGTCCTCCACCGTGGTGGCGGTGACCGTGGTGTTGATCTGGAGGCGGAGGCCGAGCTCGCGGGCGTCGGTGCACGCCCGTCGTGTCAGCGCGTAGGAGCCGTCGACCCCGCGGAAGCCGTCGTGGCGCGCCGGCGTGGCGCCGTCGATGGAGAACGACACCGTGTGCGCACCGGCGTCGCGCAGCGCCGCCAGGCGGCTGCGGGTGGCCAGGGGCGTGCCCGACGGCGACACCGCCATGGCGAGTCCCCGCTCGGCGCCGTAGCGGACCAGCTCGGCGATATCAGGGCGCTTGAAGGGGTCGCCACCGGTGAGCACGACGACAGGCCGCGGCGCCCCGAGGGCCGCCAGGTCGTCGAGGACACCGTGGATCTCCGTGGTGGTCAGTTCGTCGGGATGACGGGTGGGGATGGCCTCGGCCCGGCAGTGGCGGCACGCCAGGTCGCAGGCACGGGTCAGCTCGAACAGCACCAGGAACGGCCGGGTCCCGACGTCAAAGCGCGGCACGCGGACCGCGTGCACCGGCACGGCCGTCTTGATGCTGGTCATGGGCCCTGCACCTCGACCATCTGAGGGGGCTCGCCGGACGCGAGCACCCCGAGCGCGAGGGGGAACAGCACCGTCTCCTCGAGGCGCACGTGGCTCGTCAGGGCGTCGGCGAGCTCGTCGAGGGCGGTGGAGGCGGCGGGGGAACCCGTCGCCGATGCGACGAGCGCTCGGCTGAGGGTCCCGATGGCCCGGTGGCTGCGATCGAAGGCGGCGACCAGTGGGGTTCCGACGAGAGTCGACAGGACCGGATAGGCATCGTCGCGTTCGCGGGCAGCGTGATCCGACAGGGATTGGGCGAACCCGAGCACCAGCTCCTGCCACTGCGGCGAGGCATCCGGTGTCGTGTGGGCCGCACTGGTGCCACGACGCATTGCTGCCAGCGTACCGCGCAGGACCTCGTGTTCCTCCCCGAGTGCTGCGAGCGTCGAGGCCACGGGGACGTCGGCCAGCGAGCCGAGGTGCCAGGCATCGAGGTGCCGGGTGTCGACCCGCACCTGGTCGATGGACAGCGAGATCGCCTGGACAGGACAGCGGCAGACAGCGCGAACGATCCTGTCCTCGGGTTCGCCTCGGGGATCGACCACCACGGAGATGGCCTCCTCGTCCTGAGCGAACACTCCCGGCGCGAAGTGCACGCATTGGCCGGATCCAATGCAGCGCTTGCGGTCGACGCGGATCTCGAGCTCCATGGGTGATGCCTCCATGTGGTCGGGGAGCAGGTCCGTCAGCTGGCAATGAGCTGGCCGGCTGCTCCTGTCGCGGCATGGTCGAGGTGGTGGTCGAGCAGTTCGTAGGTGCCAGGTGCTGGCACGGTGAGCTCGACGAAGCCGCCCTGGCCCGGTGACAGGTCGAGCGCCTGCGCAGCACCGTTCACCGAATTGCCCGGCTGGAGCACGGAGACGCCTTCCTTGAAGACCGTGTCGAACTGGGTTCCCACGACGTGGAACGAGGTGTCGTCGGATGGTCCCGCGTCGAGCACCCAGATCCGGACCCGGTCGCCGGCGCGGACGCGCAGCGGTGCGAACATGTACTGGTCGACGTATCCGTCGAAGACGACGGCGTCGGGTTGCCCGCGCAGCATCTTCGCGTCGTCGCCCGACTGGTCCTGCGGTCCGAGGTACAGCTCGGATTGGACGATCAGGTACTCGTGGGCCACTGGCCGAAGCCCGGGAGGGTCGATGATCACCGCGCCGTACATGCCGTTCGCCACGTGCTCGAGCACAGGGGCCGTTCCGCAGTGGTAGAGGAAGATCCCGGCATGCTCCGCCCGGAACTGGTAGGTGACTGACTGCCCGGGCGCAACAGCCACCATCTGCTGCATCGGCTCGTTGGCGGCGTGGACGTCGATGGAGTGGTCCATGGAGGAGTGGTTGACAAGTGTCACGTCGAACACGTCACCGACGTGACCACGCAGGGTCGGGCCCGGGACCTGTCCGTCGAAGGTCCACATCCGTTGCGTCACTCCGGGGGCAACCTGGAGCAGGCGGTCCTCTGCCACCAGGGTCACGTGGTGGATGGTGCCCTCCGGCGCGGGTGGAACCACCGGGTCATACGGCTGCCATCCGGGTGGAGGCACGGCAGAGAAGTCGATGGTGGCGTCCGCTGTCGCAGCAGCTGGCGCCGCGGACGCCGTCGGGGACCGGACGCCGCGGGCGATGCCGATGTGCAGCACCATGCCGGCCTCCTTGTGGCCGGGAAGCGTGCACCACGCCTGCTCGGAGCGACCGACGACGCCGAAGTCCACGCTCCGGCGTTGTCCCGGAGCGAGCATGCCGCTCCCGATCGGCCCGCCCTCGAGCTGGAGGTCGTGCTGCATGGTGCCGTCGTTCACGACGGTGAGCACCAGGCGGGTGCCTGCCGAGACGGTGATCGACGATGGTGCGACCGAGAACTCGCGCAGCCGGACTGTGACCGTGTCGATCTCGCCATTGGGCACTACCGGTCCGGCGTCGGCAATTGCGGCTGGAGCAGTGCCAGCTCCATGGTGCTCCGACCACACGACGGCCGCCGCCATGATCACGGCGACCGATGCCACCGCCAGGGCGACCAGCGACAGCGCCGTCGACCGCCCGTCGCCAGGTGGTCGCTGCCCGCTTCCGCCGCTGGGTGCGCCGAGGCTGCCAGGCCTGCTGGCGGGTGCGTCGGCGGGTGCGGCACCGCTGCTGCCGATCGCCGGGGCCCCCACGCCGGGACCGCTGCCGGGCGGTAGAGGATCCGGATCACCGGGACGGGTTGCAAGCAGCCGGATGGGTCGGATGGACAAGTTGGCGGCGGAGAGGAGCCCGGTCGCCACGAACAGCACACCGCCGGCAGCCGTGGCATCGGGGAGCTCGGCACCGAGCCCCAGGCACAGCGCACTCACGCCGGCGGTGACCAAGCCGAAGGTCACCGCGGCTGCGGTGTGGTTGTAGAGATCGGCGAACAACAGGGGCCGCCCACCGGGGCTCTTCTCGACGCCTCGTGCCCGGAGCGCCGACCAGCAGATGAACGGGACGACCTTGTGGGCGTGCCCCACCAGCGTCTCGAGCAGCCACCCGCCGAAGGCGGCGATGGCGGCTGCTGCCAGTGCCACGCCTGCGTGGTGATGGCGGGGGACCACCACCGCGGCGGCGAGAGCGAGCAGCGCACCGGCCACCAGCCACAGCGCCGAGGTGACGACGAAGGCCAGGTGCAGGTCGGCACGCCGGCGGCGGTGGCGGACGACGACGCCGAAGGACGCGACGTGGGCGCCCAGTCCGATGGCCGTCACCGCTGCCCCCAGGGCGGCGAGCCATTGCCAGCCGAGCAACACGCCGGGTGACGTCAGCACCACGCCTGCAGGTACGCCCACCACGGCGACCCACGGCGCCCGCCGGCGGCCGGGCACGTGGGCCAGGAAGAACATGGGCCACAGCTTCTCGGCCACCGACACGTAGGTGAGCCCGATCCAGGCGAACAGGCCGACCAGGGCGTGGGCCAGGACCACGTGACCGGAAAGGTCGAACCAATTCCCCGAACGATCAGCCACGTACAGCACGCCGAAGCAGGCGGTCGCGACGAAGCCGGCGAGGGCGAGGCGCAGACCCGCGAGCGGCGCTCCTTTGTGGCGGGCCGCCAGCGGCGCTGAGAGGTTCACGACCAGCACGGTGACCGCCAGGGCTGCGGACGCACCGCCTGCCTCGACCAGCCACTCGTGGCCCGTGGCGAAGCCGAAGGGCAGGAGCCACGCTGCGGCAAGCCAGGTGATGAACGTGACGCGAGCCAGGCGAACCGAGCGCAGGGGTCGTTGGGCCACGACCGGGGTGAACTGGTGCAGCGCCCCGAGCACGCCCATCGACAGCGTCGCCAGCATCCCGAAGTGGGCGGCCGCGACCACCGGATCGGCGGTGGGGTCGCCCAGCGCGGCGGTACGGGCCCACACCCACGCCCCGCCGCAGCCCACCAGTCCGAGCGAGGCGGCCGCCAGGAACGACAGCGGGATCGATGGTGGGGGCACCGCGCCCGGAACGCCGGCGGGCCGGCCCTGCCACGATCCGGCAGCGACCGCCGGGGGGGCAGGAGCACGCGTGGTCCTGGTGCCACCCGGTGCACCGACCGGCATACCAGTCGCATCCATCAGGCTCACCCTTCCTCCGTGCCGCCCCTATCACGGGCTATCATAAATCTAGCAAAGAGCAGAAGAACAACGGAAGAACGGAACAGCAGCACCAAGCATCAGCAGCACGACGAGACACCGAGCACGACGAGACACCGAGCACGAGGAGACACCGAGCACGAGGAGACGCCCATGGCCATTGTCGATGCCCGTCCGATCATCGCGGTAGGAGGCGAGCCGTTCGAGACCATCATGGCGGCAGTGGCCGCGCTGACCGAGGGCGAGGAGCTCGTCGTGCTTGCACCCTTCGAGCCCGTGCCCCTCGAGGGCGTGCTGTCGTCGCAGGGTTTCAGTTACGAGGCGACCGAGATCGGAGGCGGCGACTGGCGGGTGACGTTTCGTCCGCCGACCTGAACGGCACAGCCGCGCCGTTCAGGAACCCAGCGCCGCACCCACCCGGCGCCAGAGCCAGATACCGCCGACCGTGCGCGGTGGTCGTCCCGCGATGGCGCTGAGCAACGTGCGCGCACCGGCGGGATCGGCACCGAGCGGTGCTGCGATCAGGGTGTCGACGTGGTGGGCCCGCAGCTCGGCTCGCATGGCCGCCAGGTCGGCCGGATTGGTCGGCACCGGGTTGTGGGTCCAGTAGGCGGTGTCGAGCGCACGTTCGGTCGGGCCCGGTCCCGTGCCGAACTCGCTCGAGCCGCCGTGCCCGTCCGGTGTGAGCACGAACCCGCCCAGCATGCGAAAGCGCATGCCCGCATCGGCCTGCCACAGCATGGCCTGGGCGTGGGTGACCCGGGGAACGGGGTAGACGAGCGCCACGCTGCCGGCCGGCACGCTGCGCAGCGCGGGGCTGGTGAAGAACGACGGCACGCCCGCGTCGCGCATGGGGATGGGCCATGCGGGCACGATGGGCAGAAGCGCCACCGCTGCGACCGCAAGCGGGGCGAGCCATGCCCCCGCGAACGCAACCGCCTGCCACAGCCGGCGACGCACGCCGCCAGCGCGACCGCTTGGTGTCCTGCGACCCGACCACGGGTCGTGGCCAGCCGGTCCGGCGCCTCGGGCCAGCGCGCCGTGGAGACGATCGATCCCCACCGCCAGCAGCAGGCCCAGGCACAGGTCGACGTACAACGACAGACGGGCCGGGATGACGTCGGAGAGAAGAGGGAGCTTGCCGAGCACCCACGCAGGAAGCAGCACGTGGTGGTGGGCGACGACCACGGCGCGCCGACCGACCAGGAGCATCGGGCCGAGGGCCAGCACACCGGCCACGGCGGCGCACACTGCCGCCACCCGCACCGCGACCACCCGGCGCCACAGGGCGACCGTGGTGACGAGCGCCGCACCCAGCAGGCCGAGGCCGACGTAGGTGGTGTTCTCGGCCAGGAATCCGCCCACGAACGAGGGGTCGACCAGGGTGCGCGTGGCGTGCACCGTGAAGTACTGGTTGCTGCTGGGCAGGACGTATCCGAGCAGGTTGGCGCTGAGAAAGCCCGGATCCTGCGTCTCGTGCCCCGCGATCTGCTGGGGGCCGAACAGGGCCATCCACAGCGGGTAGGCGGCGCCGGCCGCGAACACGGCAGCGGCCGAACCGGCTGCTGTCCCCAGCCAGCGGGCGCGCCGGCCCAGCTCTCCCCGCACTGCGGGCCAGGTGACGATCACGAGCGCGACCACGGCGACGGCGGCCATCAGCACCGAGGTGGCCAGGATCTCGGTCGACACCAGCAGCTGGGCCAGCGAGCACAGGCCCAGGGCGACACCCCACCGCCACGGGGCACCGTGCTGGCGCACCACGATGGCGTCGACGAACCAGAGGGCGAGGGGTGGGAAGACGGCGAACGCCAGGTTGAGGTGTGCCGCGCTCTGGGTCGCAAGGTAGGGACCGAAGCCGTAGACGAGGCCGCCTGCGAAGGCCGCCGGCCACCACGGTGCCCACCGGCGGAGCACGCAGAACGCCGCCATGCCGGAGCCGGCCAGGCTGAGCGTCGCCAGCACGTTCCAGCTCGCGGCTGGCCCGAAGCCCAGAGTGACCGGGGCGAGCAGGAGGCCCAGCAGGGGCATCGAGGCGTTGTCCATCAGGTTCACGCCGAGTGGGGGGTCGAGCCACGTGGTGAACAAGGGGTTGTGGCCGTGGCCCAGGGCATAGGGGACCCACGACAAGAACCATGCGCTTTGGGCCTGGTCGAAGCAGCCGCAAGGCAGGACGTGGCTGGCGCCGCGACTCCAGGCCTCCCACAGGCCGGCGACGGCGAGCACGACGTAAGCGGCGGCGGCCAGCGCCGTCCCGGCGTGCCGGCGAGCCCTGGAGGGCGAGGGCATCTCCTGCAGGCCGCTGCGCCCGCGCCGGCGGTCGGGGCGGCAGCTGGGCTCGGGCACGAACCGCTCGGCCAGCACCGTCCCGGCGGACGGGCCGCGATCGGGTTCGAATTCCGGCTGTGGTGGCTGCATTCGATCACCCGCCGCCCCGGCACGCTGGCGCGCCCAGGGCGCCCGTCCACGTTCAGCGGGCGCAGCCTACCGGTCCGCTCCGGGCGCCCGCAGGTCGGAGGGCCTGCTGCCCCGGCCGCCGGTCGCGCTACCGGCCGCCGGCTGGCTGGAGCGTCCAGGCCGAGATGACGAGCCGATTGGCGGCGATGGGCTCCGTGACGCTCAGGTGGTAGGTGCCCGGCGCGGCTCCGCCGACGAGCGCCACCGTGGTGGCGAGCTCGACGCTGGTGGCGGTCGAGCCCGATGCGTGGATCGTGACATCGAGGGCCGAGGGGTAGCCGACGACGTGCGCGCCGGCCAGTGGCCCTGGCATGGCGACGCCGGGGGCCAGTGCACGCCACCACGCCGGTTGATCCTGCAGCGCGGCCCGCAACCCCCCGATGAAGGCCTCGATGGCCGATTCCTCCACCGCAAGCGGCCCCGGCGACTGGGCCCAGGTCTGGTCGGGGGTACCGGCCAAGGTCATGGTGCCCATCGGGATCGAGTTGGTGGCGAGGGTCAAGCCCTGGGACACGAGCTCCGGCGGCGCCGGCACGGCGGGCGGCGTCACCGCCGGCGTGGCGGTCAGCGTCCCTGGCGGTGCGCCGGCCGTGCCGTCCACGCCGCTTTCCGTCGCCGTCACGAGGTACCGGTCGGGGGTGAACCACAAGGCGTTGGTGGGCCAGCAGGTGACGAGCAGCAGGGTGGGCCCGGGCGTGTTGTACACCGGCGTGCCGGCGGTGACGATCTTGCTTCCGGTCACGGTGAACGTCAGGGTGCGGCACGCCGTCTCGTACCGGACGACGTCGCCCGGGTGGAGCTGGTCGATGTGGACGAAGTAGCTCACGTCGTGGGCGAGCAGGACGGCTGTGCCGTCCTGACCCGGCCACACGGAGTTCGGGTCGTGGCCGACGGCCACGTTCAGCTGGGCGTCGTCGGTGCCCTCCTCCACCGGGGCGAGCAGCTGGAGGGAGGGCACGTCGAGGATGCCGTGGGGCTCGGAGCCCGGCGGTGGCTCGCGGCATGGTCCTCCCGCTGCCAACTCGGCGGCGGCCGCGTGTTGGCGTGCGCGTTCCTCGGCGACGAGAGCTTGGCCCGAGTGCTTGGAGTGGTTGGTCCACAGGAGGGCCCGGGCCGTCCAGAAACCGGCCCCGCCGAGGACCAGCGTGCCCAGTGCCATCAGGGTGACGGCCCACCGCTGCATCCGCCGGGCACGCAGGCGCCGGCGGCGGCTGACGCTTCCCACGAAGACGGTGGTGGTGCCGAGGGGGGAGGGAGCAGGGCCGTCCCCGGCGTCACCGGTCGGCCGCACCGGTGCGCCGGGTCGCTTGGTGCGCCACATGTGCACCCTTATCGGCCTACGCTCCCCGCCGCAGGGCCCGGGACCGCCGACGCAGGAGCTCACCGGCACCGCCCAGGCCGAGGCCGACGACGAACAGCCCGATCAGGTAGGGCAATGCGCCAGCCCACGACTTGCCCGTGTGGACCGTCGTGGCGGCGATGATGGGCGGCGGTGGAGGCACCGTGGTGGTGGTGGTGCTCGTAGTGGTCGTCGTGCTCTGGCGAGGCGCGAGGGCGGGCACGACGAAGCATTCGGCCGCGCTGGTGTCGGAGGATCCCGTGTAGCTCGCCGATCCCGAGTACACGGCCGCGAAGCACCACGTGCCGGACGTGCTCGGCGTGAAGTCGGGCGAGGTCGCCGTGGCGTCGTTGTTCATGCCTGGGGTCAGCGTCACAGGCGAGCCCAGCACGCTGGCCGAGGCGATGGGGCATCCTGCTGCCGAGGTGAGCGGTCCGCAGACGTAGAACTGCACCGTGCCGGTGGGTGACCCACCTGCGGCATTCCCCGTTACCACGACGCCGTCGGTGGTGGCCTGGTTGACCAGGACGGTACCGGCTGCGGGCGTGGTGACCGTGGTGGATGGGGCTGCGCTCACCGTGAAGCACTCACCGGCCGAGGTGTCCGAGCCGGCCAGGTAGTTCATGTCGGTATCGGCCGGGACGTAGTAGCCGGCGAAGCAGAAGGTGCCAGTGGCAGGCGGGGTGAAGCTGGGCGAGGTGGCCGAGGCGCTGTTGCCGGTGCCGGAGAGAGCCACTGGCGTCCCCAGCTTCGTGCCGGTGGCCGACGTGCACCCGCTTGCCGAGGTGAGCGGACCGCACACGTAGAACTGCACGGTGCCCGTGGGCGTGGGCCCACCGGTTGGCCCGGTGACCGTCACCCCGTCGGTGAGGTTCCCGCCCAGCACCAGGCTGGTGGACGACGGCGTGGTCACCACCGACGGAGCGACCTTGTTCACCGTGAAGCACTCACCGGCCGAGGTGTCGGCGGCCGCGGTGTAGTTGGGGTCGGTCCCTGGCAGGTAGTAGCCGGCGAAGCAGTAGGTGCCAGCGGCATGGGGCGAGAAGGTGGGGGAGGTGGCCGAGGCGCTGGTGCCCGTGCCGGAGATGGCCACCGGCGATCCCAGTGCCGTGCCGCTCGAGCTGCAGCTGCTCACCCCAGGGCCGCACACGTAGAACTGCACGGTGCCCGTGGGCGTGGGCCCGTTCGTGGGTCCGGTGACCGTCACCCCGTCGTCCCAGGTCCCAAAGCCACTGGTTGCGGTCTGTGTCGGCGTGGTCACCACCGTCGGGGCGACCTTGTTCACCGTGAAGCACTCGCCCGTGGAGGTGTCCGAGGTGCTGTTGTACCCGTTGGTGGACGTGTAGTACCCGGCGAAGCACCACGTGCCGGTGGCTGTGGGCGTGAAGCTGGGCGAGGTGGCGGTTGCGGTGTCGTTCGCACCGGCCGTCACGGCCACCGGGGAGCCCACTGGGGTCGCGGTCGAGGTGCACGGCTGCGGACTGGTGGTCGGCCCGCACACGTAGAACTGCACTGTCCCGGCGGGCGCGCCACCCCGGCTGTTGCCGGCGACGGTCACCTGGTCGGTGTTGGACTGTCCCAGGGTGATCGAGGTGTGGGTGGGCGTGGTGGTCGTCTGGGACTTGCAGCTGTTGAAGGCGATGGGCCCGGCGAAGGCCTCCAGTTGCGACGAGAAGCTGGACCCCGAGGAGCGGGTGTGGGGCAGGAAGGCGGCGAAGCATCCGCTGATGCCCAGGTTGTCGAGGTCGACGCCGCCCTCCATGAATTCGTTGGGCGACAGCTGGGTGGCGCTGTCGCCGGCCTCCTGGCCCCGGCACACCCAGCCGCCGCAGGGGATGCTGGAGGTGTTGGTGACCGGTGTCGCCACGGCGTCGGCCGGGGGCGTGATCGACACGTACTGCCCGTTGTCGCAGATGGTGCCGTCGGGTACGGACGTCGGGCACTCCCACTCGTGGTAGGTGGGTGTCCCGAGCGAGCCGCCGGTGGTGTAGTTGATCTCGACCAGCAGGTCGCCCTGGGAGCGGTGGCCGGTGATCGTGCCGCTGCACGTGCCCGTCAGCGTGACCGGCTGGTGGAGGAACTCGAAGTCGATGTGGCTGTCGCCGTTGTTGATGACCCGCTCGCCGCCGAAGAACACCTCGATCTGGTTGGAGGCGTTGAGGTGGGACACGGCGTAGACGTTGCCGAGCTGGTCCTTGGGTGGCACCGAGCCGATCTTCCACTGGTAGTTGAGCGGGTCGCCGTTCTTGGCGCTGGTGGCGAAGGTGTAGGTGCCAGTGCCGCAGTTGGTGGAGCCCACGGTGACCGTGTTGGTGTCGAGGGGGTTCGAGATGAACGTGGCGTCGAGAACGCTCGGGTCGCTCTGGGCGGCAGGGGTCAGGGTCGGTGCGATGGGCGGTGCGCTGGTGATGGGGTTGGGCGCACCGCAGTTGAACAGGCCCCCGGTACCGCCCAGGTCGATCCCGCCCGAGGAGGCGTTGGGGCAGGTGTTGGCGGTGCCGGTGAGGTAGCTGGGGCCCGAGTTCCCCCAGTCGACCGTGGTGCCCGCCGTGCCCTGGTAGCGGATGTTGCCGTCGACGGCCAGCCAGCTCGACAGCTGGGCCGACGCGGGCGACGTGAGCGCGAAGGTGGCCGGGCCGCCCACCAGGGCCAGGACGGTCACGATCCGGGCCCAACGCGCCCGCGGGTCGCGCACCACCCGTCCGACCGCGCCAAGCACCCGCCCTGCGACTGCTGTGCCAGCCGCGCCCGCAGCGTGATGCATGCCTCCGTGGTGGTCCTGGCCCGTCGCTGCCATAGTCGCCCCTCCGTGTCGGACCGGGTTCGATTCCGGACCGGCCCACCGGCACCCGGCTGCTCCCGAGCTGGCCTGCTGGCAGGCAGCCAGGCCCGGGCGCGCCAGCGATGGCCCGCTCCGCCCGCGGTCCAGCCTCCGCTGCTGCGCTCAACGGCCGCTCTCTGACGCATCAAATCCCCGTCAACTCGCCCGCAGGCGGTGCCGGCCCGAAGCACCCGTGCGTGGACCGTCGCGTGGGTCCGGGGCGGAGGCGCCGGTGGGCACCTCCCGGTGGATGCGTCGGGGTTGCGTGGCGAAGGACCAGGTGAACGCCCTGGTCGACGGTAGGCTGGGGCCCCAGTGGCCCGCAGCGATCCCCGGCCGGAGAGGGAGGACACCGGCGAGCGGAGCGCGGACTGGGAGGCCCTGCTCCAGCGGGGCAACGGGCGCCGCCGCCTGATCGGCGAGGTCGCCCTCGTGTGCGCCTGGGTCCTCGTGAACGAAGCCGTCTACCTGGCGGCGACCGGCGGAGGCCGCCACCACTCCGTCACGTCGATCACCTTGGCGTGGACGGTGACGGCGGCGAGCGGGGTGTTGCTGGCCGGGGCCCTGTCGTTCCGGCGCGTGGCCGAGCACCGCGTGCGACAGGGCCTGCGCGACGCCGGCGACGCACTGCACTCGATCGAGGCTGTGACCGAGCCCGCGCTGTCGTTCCTGGCGCCCGACGACCTGCTCGAGGAGCTGCTCGGGCGGATCACCACGGCCGTGGGTGCGGACCTCGCTGCCGTGCTGCTGGCCAGTGCCGACGGGGACCGCCTCACGCTGCGGGCGGCCGTCGGCCTGCCCGAGCCCGCGTCCGGCGGCGATGCGGACGGGACGGTCGACGTGCCGTTTGGTCGGGGGATCGTCGGTGCGGTGGCCGAGCGCCGCCAGGCTGTCGTCGTCAACGGCGTGCCCGACGCGGCGCGCGCGGCACCGCCGCTGTCGGGCGCCCTGGCGTCGCTCATGGCCGCGCCGCTGCTGGTGGGCGACACCGTGCTGGGCGTGGTGCTGGCAGGCATGCGCCGGCGGCAGCACTTCGCCCGCGACCTGCGCCTGTTGCAGCTGGTGGCTGACCGCGCCGCCGCCGCCCTCGAGCGTGCCCGCCTGGACGACGCCGAGCGCCGCAGCCGGCTGGGTGCCGAGCACGCGCGGCTGCACCTGTCGCTGCTCGCTCGCACCGGCGAGGTCCTCGCCGGTGCCCTCGAGTCCTACGACCGGCCCCTCGAGCAGCTCGGTGCGGTGATCGTGCCCCAATTCGCCGACTGGTTCGCCGTCGACCTGATCGGTGCCGACGGCCGCCTCCAGCGCCTCGTCCACGGCGACGGCGGGCCGCCACCACCGCGCTCTGGTGTCGCCGACGCCACCCGTGGTGGCACGTCACCGCCTCATCGGCATCCCGATGGCGACCGGCTGGTGGCGCAGGTCATGGCCAGTGGTCGCCCCCATGTGTTGATCGCGGTCCCACCCGGCCACCGGACCGAGGCGTGGGCGGCCGAGCTGGCCATCGACCCGTGGGCGCCCGACAGCGGGTCGGATCGGCACCAGGAGGTGGCCCAGCTCGAAGGGGCGCTGGCGGCGGGCATCGAGTCGATGCTGGTGGTGCCAGTGCACGTTCGCGGGCTGTCGTTCGGCGCGCTGAGCTTCGTGACGAGCCCGGGACGCCGTGGCTATCGCCGCTCCGACCTCGAGACGGCCGTGGGCATCGCCGAGCGCGTGGCCGTGGCAGTCGAGCGCGTCCTGCTCTGGCGCGAGACCCGCCAGGCCGAGCGTGCCGCCACGATGCACGCCGCCCAGCTGCGGCGCCTCATGGAGGCGGCCCTCGCAGTCAATGCTCCGTTGTCCGAAGACCAGGTGCTCGACGTCGTGTCGGCGCACGCTCGGCGTGTGCTGGCGGCCGACCTGGCCGTCGTCGTCTCGTTCCCCGACGAGCCGGCCCTGTCGACCGAGCCCGGGCGTCCCTCCCCCGGCGCGGGACACGACGGCCAGGCGCCGGCGCAAGCCGGCGGCGCGCACCGGCACGCCCGGGTCGAGGCGCGCGCCCCGCGCAGCGTCGGTGAGCAGGACACCGAGGCCGCAGTCGCCGCCGGACGCCTGGCAGTGGTGAGCGGACGTTCCCTGCGAGCCGGTGAGGGCCGGATCGAGGGACTTCCTGGTGGCGGTGCGCCGGCGGGGTCCGAGCTGAGCGCGCTCGGCTACCGCTCGTGGATGGCTGCCCCTGTGCACGACGCCGGTGCGCTGGCGGATGCCACTCGCCGCGCCAGGGCCCACGGGGACGGGCGCGCTGTGGTGGTGCTGGGTCCGCCGGATCGCCCCTTCGGGCCCGAGGAGGAGTCCGTCCTGGTGCTGCTGGCCCAGATGACCTCGGTCGCCCTCGACAACGCCCGCCTGTACCAGGCCGTTGCCGGCAGCGAGCAGCGCCTGCGGGCGCTGGTCGAATCGTCGCCGCTGGCCATCGCCGAGCTCGACCTGTCCGGTCGCGTGCGCTGGTGCAACCGGGCCGCTGACGAGCTGCTCGGCTGGGCACTGCCGAGGGGCGACGCCGGCACCGACGGCGAGCACTCGGGGTGGCGCCGCATCGCCGGCCGGGACCCGGCGGCCGACGACGTGCTGGCCGACCTGTGGCGCCGCGCCCGGCAGGGCGAGCAGTGCGTGGGGGTCGACGTGGCCGTGTGCCGCGCCGGTGGGGAGGTCCGCGAGCTATCGGTGTCGACCGCGCCCTTGCGGGATCCAGGCGGCGCCGTGACCGGCATCCTGGCGGTGCTCGAGGACGTGACCGAGCGCCGCCGGCTGCTCGACCGGTTCCACCAGACCCAACGCCTCGGTGCCATGGCGCGCCTGGCGGGAGGCGTGGCCCACGACTTCAACAACCTGCTCACGGTCATCCTCGGGTCGAGCGAGATCCTGGCCCGGGCGCTGCCGGCCGGCACGCCGATGGCGGAGGAGGTGGCGGCCATCCAACGTGCGGGCCAGCGGGCGGCCGAGCTCACGGCACGGCTCCTGGCCGTCGGCCAGCGCCGGCCCGTGCAGGCCGCGGTGGTGGATCCCGCCGACGTGGTGGCCGCCATGTCGAGTGTCCTCGGGCGGGTGGTGGGCGACGACGTGGTGCTCGAGCTCCGAGCGGAGCAGCCGCGGGGATGCATCCTGATCGATCCTGCCGAGCTCGAACGTGTGCTCGTGAACCTCACCATCAACGCCCGGGACGCCATGGCCGACGGCGGATCGCTCGAGATCACCACGACGTCCGACGGGGACGACGTGTGCATCGTGGTGCGCGACAGCGGCTGCGGCATGGACGCCACCACCCTCGAGCACTGCTTCGAGCCGTTCTTCACCACCAAGGCGCGCGCCGAGGGCACGGGGCTCGGGCTCGCCGCCGTGCACGCCGCGGTCACCCAGGCAGGCGGGCGGATCGAGGTCGAGTCCGCGCCGGGGTGCGGGACCACCTTCACGCTGCGGTTCCCGGCGGTGCTCCCCGGCACCGGCTCACCGGAGGTGGGGCCGGGCGAGGCCGCGGTGGCCGGGGTCGCAGCGCAGACCACTGCCGTCCCCGGTGCCGCCGCTTCCGGTCTCGCCGACCGCGTTGGTGCCACCCGCCGCCGCTCGCGGTCCGGCCCCGGTGCCGCCGGGTCCGGGGCCGAGCGCCCGCCAGGCCGTCGGCCACTGGAGCTGGTCGGCCCACCCGCCCCGACGGGCCGGCCCGAGGAGGTCGTCCTGGTGGTCGAGGACGAGCCGGAGCTGCGCCGTCTGGCTGCGTTGGTCCTGGTGCGGCGGGGCTACACGGTGGTTGCCGCGGCCGACGCGGTGGAGGCGCTCACGGCAGCCGAGCGCATGGTACGCCCACCGGCCGTGCTCGTCACGGACGTGGTCATGCCCGGCATGCACGGCGTCGAGCTGGCACGGCGGCTCGTCTCGCGCTGGCCCGGCCTGCCGGTGCTGTACGTGTCGGGCCACTTCGACGAGGCCGAGGCCCCGACCGCCATCGCCGGGGAGCGGGCCGATCTGCTCCCCAAACCCTTCACGCCCGACGAGCTGGCGCGCCGGGTGCGCCTCGCCATCGACCGTGCGGCTGCCCGTGCGGGAGCTCCCTGACGGGAGCTCTCTGACGGGAGCTCGATGGGCCCGACGAGGCGCGGCCGGGCCGGCCCGATCCGCTGAGCTGCGCGGCCGGATCCGTCTGTGGCCGGCGGGGCGCTCAGGGCACGCGGTGCTCAGGGCTCGAAGCGGTAGCCCACACCCCGGACGGTGCGCACCCAGCGGGGACGCTCGGGGTCGGGTTCGATCTTGCGCCGGATGCGGCGCACGTGCTCGGTCACCGTACCGGGGTCCTGCCATTCCGCCGACGAGTCCCACACCTGGCTGAGGAGCTGGTCGCGGCTGAACACCTGCCGGGGCGAGGAGGCGAGGAAGGCCAGGAGGTCGAATTCCTTGGCCGTGGTCGTCACGAGCTCGCCGTCGATGCGCACCTCGCGGGCGGGCAGGTCGATGGTGAGGGAGCCGAACTCCAGCACCGCACGTGGCGCGTCGGGGCGCGGGGTCGCCCGGCGCAGGACGGTCGCGACCCGTGCCGCGAGCTCTGCTGGTGAGAAGGGCTTCACGACGTAGTCGTCGGCTCCGAGCTTCAGTCCGAGGACGCGGTCGGTCTCGAGTGCCCGGGCGGTGAGCAGGATCACCGGGACGTCGCTGGTCCGCCGGATGGCGGCGAGGACCTCGAAGCCGTCCTCGGCGTCGAGCATCACGTCGAGGATGACCAGATCCGGCGGGCGGTTGCCCCCAAGCATGGCGATGGCCTGGGCGCCGCTGCCGGCCTCGGCCGTGGCATACCCCTCGGTTTCCAGGTAGCGCACGAGCATGGCGCGGACCTCGGGGTCGTCGTCGACGACCAGGAGGCGACCGAGCGGACGGGGCGGCGTGCCGCGGTTGGCCACGTGCAGGGTCCCCGTCGACATGGACACTGAGCGTAGTGGCGTGACCGCCCGAATGGAAGGGTCACGGCAAGAACACGGGCGCGGGAGACCGCGGGAGCACGCGGCATCGACAGCGGGCCCGCTGGGGAGTTGACCGCACGTTGATCGGCCGTAGGCCGGGCCGTGGGATGAGCCGTGCACGCTGGGCCCGGGGCCGGGTGCTGCCGTGGAGGCAGGGCGCGCCCGGCGTCGCAGGGGGGCGCGGCCAGCGGAAACGGGCGGGCGAGCGCGGAGGGAGCACGTGCGCACCAGGGTCCTGATCGTCGGAACCGACGAATGGGCGATCGAGCAGTCCGCGGCCGCCCTCGAGGCGGGGGGATGCACCGTCTTGCGGTGCCACGAGCCGGGGGAGCCGGCCTTCCCGTGCAATGCCCTGATCGAGGGCCGGACCTGCCCGCTGGACGCCGGCTTCGACGTGGTCGCCACGGTGCGCGCCCGCGCCTTGCCCACGCCCGCACCCGCCGAGTTCGGCGTGATCTGTGCCCTGCACGCCGGGGCACCGTTGGTGGTGGCGGGTGTTGGTTCGGACGCGCCGTTCGGGCCGTGGACCTCGTGGGCGGTGAGCCAGGGCGGTGACCTCGTGTCCGCCTGCCGGGCGGCGGCAGCCGAGCGGCGGGCTCGCCGAAGCTCGGCCCGTCCGGGACAGCCCCCCGCGAGCCAGACCGCCGGCGAGCGTGCGACACGCCAATCGGCGGGCGGGCAGCCGGATCCGGCCCAGGTGCCGGAAGCCGAGGCACCGGGCGGGGCGGGGGCAGCAGCTCCGACGGCGCCGGATCCCGTGGAGCGGGCGCCGGTGCCCTCGGGCAGTGGACGGGGTCGGAAGCACTGAGATCGGTGACGGGTCGGTGAGGGCGGTGGCGGCCTCAGACGTCGTGCGGCCGGGGAGGAGCGGGCCGTGGTCGTGACGCGGGTGGGGGGTCGTGAGGTGCACGCGCGCGTCGGTCCCGCACCGTCGGTGCCCAGTGCACCGACCGGGTCCGTGGCCCGGCGGCGGTGGCGGGCGCGCCGTCGGGGGTCGGATCGGCACGGGTTGGGCCGGGCTGCGTTGCCGGTGGGGCTGGTGGGCGTGGTCGTGGCGTGCGTGCTGCCCTGGCAGCGCGCCACCCGCATGGGCCTCAGTGGCGACGTCTTCTGGCACCTCGCGGCCGGGCAGTGGATGGTGGCCCACCACGCCGTGCTGACCCGCGACGTCTTCTCCTACACGGTGACCGGCCACCCGTGGCACACGCCGGAATGGGGCTTCGAGGTCGGCCTGGCCGAAGGGGTGCACCTGCTCGGCCCGGTCGCGTACTGGCTGGCATCCGCCGGCCTGGCCACGGTCACCGTGGTGCTGGTGGCGTGGCGGTCACGGCTGGCGGGCGCGGGGTGGATCTGGACGGGTCTGCTGGCCTTCGAGGCGGGCATGGCCCTCACCATGCTGCTGGCCGACCGGCCGCAGATGGTGAGCTACGCCCTGTTCGCAGGGCTGCTCGTCGTGCTGGCACTGGCGCGCCGCCGGACGCGGTGGCTGTGGGTGGTCCCGCCGCTGTTCGTGCTGTGGACCAACGTGCACGGCAGCTTCCTGCTGGGGCTGGGCGTGGTGGGACTGGAAGCGGTGCTCGCCCTGTGGCCGGCGCAGTGGCCGGCGCACGTCGGGCGGGTGGCGGCCGGGCACACGCTGCCGGTGCGCCCCGCCATGGCGGCGCTGGCCGGCGCGGCAGGGGCCACCCTCGTCAACCCCTTCGGGACCGGCGTGTACCGGGCCGCGTTCGGCGTTGCCTTCAACCCCCAGGTGCGCCAGCTCATCTCCGAGTGGCAGTCGCCGGACTTCCACGGCCTGCTGGTGCCGGCTGTGGTGTTGCTGCCGCTGCTGTTCGTCGTCGCCCACCTGGCACTGTCAGGGCGCAGCGTGCCGGCAGGGGCGTTCGTGCTGTACGTGGTGCTGCTGGTGGCAACCCTGCAGTCGGCGCGCTTCATCCCCTACGCGGCGATCGCCTGGTGCGCCCTGGCGGCCAGCCTGTCCCCGCTGCAGCACGAGCAGCTGCGGCCGTCGCTTCTGGTCTGGCCGGTGGCCGGCCTGCTCGGGCTGTCCATGCTGGCCGGGCCGTGGGTGCGCCCCGGCACGCCCGCCTCCAGCATCCCGGTCCGGGCGGTCGCGCTGGTGCGCCACAGCCCGGGGCACGTCTTCTCGACCTACGTGTGGAACGACTACCTGCTCGGCCAGCACATCCCCGTCTTCGTCGACGGACGGACCGAGCTGTACACCGCTGACGGCGTGCTCACCCGCTACCTGGAGGTCGATGCGGCCACCGTGGACCCCGACGCCGTGCTGCTGCCGGCGGGGGTGACCGACGTCCTGTGGCCGCGCCACAGCGCGCTGGCCACGGTGCTCGCTCGCGATCCGCTGTGGCACGTGCGCTGGCGGTCGGCCAGCGCCGTCCTCTTCGAGCGCGCCGGGGTCCCCGCCGGCGCGCGATCGGCGCCTGGTGCGGCGCCGGTCGCGGCGGCCGGTGGCACACCACGGCCGGTGCCGGGGGTGACCCGGTGATCCGGCAGGCCCCCGAGTCGGTCAGCCGCCGGCGGCGCCTCGGCGCACTGGTGGCGGCGGGGGCGGTCATCGGCCTCATCGGCGTGGGGATCGACGCCGCCGTGGCGGCCGCGGGCGGACCCGCCGGCCTGCTGTACTTCACCACCTACGACCCCCCCGCGCTGTGGCGCGTCCCCGTCTCGTACCGCGGTGGCCGGCCCGTCTTCGGCCGCCAGCAGCTGGTGGCGCGCCTGCCCGGTGCCGACGGCGTGGTCTTCGACCGGGCGGGCGAGGCGCTCGTTGGCGGGCAGGGGACCGGCCTCGTCGAGGCCGTCGACGTGCACTCGGGCGCTCTGCGCACCGTGCGCGCCGGCGGACCGGACGCCTTCCACCTGGCGCTCTCGCCCGACGGGGCCACGGTCTACACCTCCGGCTTGCCCGGCACGCTCTGCGCACTCCCGGCCGATCCGCTGGGTCCGGGCACGGCCCTGGCGGTGCGGGGGGACGACAGGTACATCACGAGCATCGCCTTCGACGAACAGGGCGATGCCTTCTACACCACGGGCGTGATCCCCGGGCAGGGCAACTTCGGGCGGATCGACCTGTCGACGATGACCACGACCCGCACGCTCGACGGTCTGGTGGCCGCCCACGGCATGGCCTTCGACCCCTTCAGCCGCAGCCTGTTCCTCTTCGGCGGGGACACGATCTACCAGGTCGACCCGCGCGACCCGGTCCGGGTCGTGTCGCAGCTGACGGTGCCCGGCACCCAGCTCGACCAGGGCACCGCCGACGGCGACGGTCACCTGCTCGTGGCCAGCAATTTCGGCCAGCTGGTCGTGGTCGACCTGGCGCCCTCGGGTCGCCTCGACCAGGCCGGCGCGCTCTCGGTGGTGCCGCTGCACCCCCGGCTCGACGACGTCGCTCCCCTGGTGGGGCCGGGCGCGGCGCCAAGTGGTGTGCCGTGGCGGCCGTGGGCGGCGGTCGGTCTCGGGACGCTGGCGGCAGCCGGGCTGGGTGCGGTGGTGGTGCCGGGCGAGCGGCGGGGGAGGCTGCCGGCCTGGGACCTGCGGCGGAGGATCGGATGACCGCCCCGCTGCCCGCCGTGTCCGCGCCCTCCCGCACCACGACGGTCGGCCGCTGGACGGCCCGCCGCTGGCTGCGCCGTGGTGAGCGGGGCACGCTGGCCGTGGTGCGCGCCGAGGCGGTGCACCGTGCCGTGGTGGCATGGCGGTGGTTCGCGCGGCGGCTCGAGCCCGCCAGCACCGACCAGCTGGCCCGCATCGGCCCCGCCGTGGTGGCCCTGCGCTGGAGCGCACTGTCGCTGGGCTTCGTGATCGGCATGGCCGACAACGGCGGCGCCCGCACGGCGGTGGTCGGGGCGATCCTCATGTGCTACACGGCGCTGCGCACGGTGCAGCCCATCGGCGCGGTGCGCGCCGGGTGGCGGCGGACAGGCGCACTGGTGCTCGAGGTGGCGCTGGGCGCTGCCGCCGTGGAGGCCACCGGCCTGGCGGCGTCCCCCTACCTCGTGTCGCTGGCGGCGTCCACGGTGGTGGCCGGCTTCGCCGGTGGGCTCGGGGCCCTCAGCGGGCTGGCGCTGGTGTCGGGGGCGGCGGTCGCCATCCCCGGCGCCGTGCTGCACGCCCACGGACCGGTCCCGGTGGCCACCAGCGTGGAATTCGGTACCGAGCTGCTCCTGCTCGGGATCGTGGGCGGCTATGGCCGCACGCTGTTCGACGGGCTGCGCACGTCGGGCACGGACCACGCGGCACGGGTGGCGCACCTCACCGAGATCAACGAGCTGCTGCTCGGCCTGCACTCGGCCGCCGAGCGCACCGTCATGCCCCTCGACCTCGACGGCGTGGCCCGCTGGGCCATCGAGCGCATCGAGGCACGCTTCTCGCCCGACATCGCCGCACTGGTGGTGCGCGAGCCGGCCACCGGCGCCTGGCGGGTGGCGGCCGCCACGGGCATCCGGGTGCCATCCGGCCGTTCCTTCGCCGTTCCCGCTGCCGTGCTGGCGGCGGCCCAGCGCACGGATCCGGTCGTGGTCGACGATCCTCGCGGCGCATTGGGGTTCCGGAGCCGCCGAGGCCTGTACGCACCGCTGCGCGCCCGGGGGGAGCTGGGCGGCGTGCTGGCCATCGAGTACGCGCAGCCTGCCGGGCCGGTGGCGCCGGCGGATTTGGGCGTGCTGGGCGAGCTGGCCGCAGCCGTGGCGCTGGCTGTCGACAATGCCCGCTGGCTCGAGCGCATCCACACCGTGGCCGTCGAGCAGGAGCGCAACCGCCTGGCGCGGGAGCTGCACGACCACGTGGGACAGTCCATCGCCTATCTCGGCTTCGAGCTCGACCGGTTGGTGAGCGCCAACGAGGGCCGGGCCGTGCGCGACGACCTGTTGGAGCTGCGAGGCGACGTGCGGACCCTGGTGCAGGAGCTGCGCGACACGCTGGCGGACCTGCGGGCCGATGTCACCGAGCACAGCGGCTTCGACGCCGTCTTCGGCCGGTTCGCCGAGCGGGTGGATCGCCGCGGCCGTGTGGCGGTGATATTCCGGGCGCAGGTGACGGCGCGCCCGCCGCTGGTGGTCGAGCGCGAATTCCTGCGCGTGGCGCAGGAGGCAGTGCTCAACGCCGAGCGCCACTCGGGTGCGTCGAGCGTGGAGGTGTCCTGGATCTCCGGCAGCGGGGGGGCGCTGCTGGAGGTGTCGGACGATGGTGCCGGGTTCGATCCGCACACGCCGCGGGAATCGGGCTACGGCATCCGTGGCATGCAGGAGCGGGCCGACGCCGTCGGTGCCGCATTCCAGATCACGTCGGCGCCCGGTCAGGGCACCGCCGTTCGGATGAGCATTGGAGCATGGACATGGTGAAGGTACTGATCGCCGACGATCACGCGCTGGTGCGCGAGAGCCTGCGCCGGGCCATCGAGCAGGCCGGGCACGTGGTGGTGGCCGAAGCGGGCGACGGCGCCGAGGCCGTCGAGCTGGCCATGACCCACCACCCGGACGTGGTGCTCATGGACCTGTCGCTCCCCGTGCTGTCGGGCATCGCTGCCACCCGCCAGATTCGCGGCGGCCTGCCGGGAGTGCCGGTGCTGGTGCTCACCATGCTGGCCGACGAGATGGCCGTGTCGTCCGCCATGGCGGCGGGCGCGTCGGGGTTCGTGGTGAAAGACGCCGCCTCGGACGACATCGTGCGCGCCCTGGAGCGTGTGGCCGCGGGGGAGATCGTCATCACCCCGTCGCTCGCGCCTGGCACCGACGGCGACGGCGGCGGCCAGCGCGCGCGGCCCGTGCCGGCGGCCACCGTGCCCTTGGTGACCCGCCGGGAGGAGGAGGTCCTGCGGATGATGGCCACCGGCGTGTCCATCGCCGAGGCTGCCGAGCGCCTCTACATCAGCGTCAAGACGGTCAAGAACCACCTGGCGTCGATCTACCAGAAGCTCGACTCCCACGACCGGGCCCAGGCGGTGCTGAAGGCCATGCGCATGGGGATCATCAGCATCGGCTGATCTCCCCGGCGCTTTTGGGTCCGCCGACCTATGGCCCGTGGCGGCAGGTTCGCAGATAGTGAAGACGTGGCGAACGGAACGAAGGGAGACCTGCCGTGAACATCGTGTCACTCGTGATGCACCTGACCGACCCCCTGCGCCGGGCCTGGGCCAAGCGTGAGGAGATCGGTGCCAGCCTCGTGGAGTACGCCTTGCTGCTCGCCCTGATCGCCGTGGTGGCGTTGGTGGCGCTGCACTTCCTCGGCGGAACGGTGGCCAACACGCTCAACAGCGTGGGGAGCTCCATCAACAACCCGTGACGCACCGCGGCGGCCGGTTGCGACCACGCCCGGCACGCGAAGCGGTGTTCGATGGCCCGGCGGTTCCCGATCCCGGGCGGGTGCGGCGGCGGTTCGTCCCTCGGGGACGAGCCGCCGCCAGCGCGTCCGGCGCCGCCACAGGAGGGAGGCAGGTCTCGTGGAGTGGTGCATGCAGGACGAGGAAGCTGCACGGTTCGGGCAGGAGCCCGCACCGGCTGCCGGCAGGGAGACGTGGCGTGCCGAGCACGGCGCGTCGCTGGTGGAGTACACGCTGCTGCTGCTGTTCGTCGTGGTGGTGGCGCTGACCGCCCTCACGTTCATCGGCGGCTCGACGGCGTCAACCTTGAGCCGGTCGGGGAGCTCGCTGTTCGGCCACTGACGCCCGCACCGCCACGACCCAGTGGCGGTCGCGCAGCACGACGCGCCAGCGCGGGCTCTCGCTCACCAGTCCGGCCAGCGGTTCATCGGCGGGCCACAGGACGCTGCTGGCGCGGTAGCGGTCGAGGATCGCCGACCAGTCCCCCCGTCCGGCCAGCAGGTCGCCGGCGGCGTCCACCACCGCCAGCGGGTACATGTCGGCCCGGTCGTCGATGAAGACCGAGGCGCGTCGGCCGTAGCGGTACTCGAGGTAGTTGCCCACGATGTCGGGGGCGACCACCCGTCCGGGCACAAGGTGCCGTTGCTGCATCCACTGCACCTCGGCCACCGGGTACAGGTGCAGGTCGAGCTCGGGTCGCTGGAGGGCGCCGGCCACCAGGACCGCCCCCACCGCCACCAGGGCGAGCGCCCCGGCCGCACCGGCGCGACGGCGCTCGGTGCCGGTGAGGCTCCCCGCCCCGCGCAGGGTTCGCGCCAGCACCGGGACGGCCACCAACGACGCCACCGGCACGTTGCGCGAGGCCACGGCGGCCGCCGCGCCGAACACCAGGGCGATGAGGGCGTCCTCGGCGCTGCCCCGGCGGATCACGAGCAGCGCCAGGGCCACGCCCAGCTCCACCAGCAGCACGGCGTTGACCGGATCGGCGAAGCTGGGGGACTGCCACTCCACGATGTGGGCCAGGGCGCGGTGGTGGGTGACCACCGTCAGGGGGTACGCGAGCAGGTGCCACCCGAGGGGGTTGGCCACCCCCAGCACCGCACCGGCGGCGGCAGCGCCCGCCAGGTGCCCGAGGCGGGCGAGGGACCGGGCCTTGAGCGCCCGGTGGTCCACGGCCCGCCCGACGGCCCGGACACCGAGGTAGACGAGCGCCAGGGGCCAGCTGCCGTGCACCTGCACCCAGAGCCACAGCACCGGCACCAGCACCCAGGCCGGGACCGTGTCGGTCTCCGCCGCCAGCACCACCACGGCCAGGGCCAGAAGCGCCAGCAGCAGGGGCCGGCTCGTCCAGTACCCGGTCCCCACCGCCAGCGCCGCCGCTGCCGCCGCCAGGCGGCCCACGAGGGTGCCCGCCGGGCGCGTCAGGCGCCACACCAGACCGGCCAGCACACCGGTCGTGGCGGCGTGCAGCAGGAGCAGGCCGTGACCGCGCCAGAGCCGGTCCACTTCGGCGTAGAGGACCGAGGCCAGCCACGACTCCACCACCCACGGGTGCCCGCGGGCGGTGAAGGAGTACGGATCGGCGCTGGGTACGCCGTGGGCGAGGATGATGCGTCCCGTGGCCAGGTGCGTCAGGAACGAGTTGTCGTGGATGCGCAGCAGGCCGATGGCCACGCCCCACACCACGATGCCGAGGCCGAGCACGGCTGCCAGCGAGACGCCGGCGAACCTCGGCTGCGGGCGGGCCCGCTCGCTGGTCCCGGGCACCTGCCCGGCCGTGGTGGGCCAGCCGGCGGGCGCGTTCAGTGGTGGAAGGCGTGGTAGATGCCGAGCACGGCAGGACCGGCGATGACGACGAAGAGGGCGGGCATGATGCAGAACACCATTGGGAACAGCATCTTGACCGGCGCCTTCTGCGCCATCTCCTGGGCCATCTGCTGGCGGCGCACGCGCATCTCGGCTGCCTGGCTGCGCAGGATCTGCCCCACCGACACCCCGAAGGTGTCCGCCTGCAGCAGCGCCATGGTGAACGAGCGCAGCTCGGGCACCTCGGTCCGCTGGTCCAGCGCGCTGAGGGCGTCGGCGCGGGTGGCGCCCGCCCGCAGCTCGCCCAGGGTGCGGGCGAATTCCTCGGACAGGGGGCCGGGCACCATGGTGGCCGTGCGGGCCAAGGCCTGCTCGAAGCCCAGCCCGGCCTCCACGCTGATCACCAGCAGGTCGAGCACGTCGGGCAGGCGGAGGCGGATGGCGTGCTGGCGGGCAGCCACCTCGCGGTTGAGCCAGGCATCGGGACCGATAACCAGCGCCATGGCGACGAAGATCATGAGCGCCACCAGCTCGGTCCCGCGCAGCGGGGCGAACAGCCCGACCAGCACCAAAGCGACCGGCACGGCCAGCAAGGACAGGACGCGGACCACCAGGAAGCGGTCGAGGTGCTCGGGCAGGGGACGGCCTGCCAGGGTGAGCTTGTGGCGCTGGCGGTCGACGTAGCCGGTGGGGGCGTAGCGGCGCGCCAGGTCGGCGAGGACACCGGCCAGCGGCACCAGCACCCGGGTGGCCAGCGGCTCGCGCATGGCCTCCTCGCGCCGGACGACGGTCTCGTAGTCGCGCAGGCGGGCCCGGGCCGCGTGGGCCACGACGCGCTCGTCCGCTTTCACGAAGGCGGCCGCACCCAGCAGTCCGGCGGTGACGGCGATGGCGACGACGGCGACGGCGAGCATCAGATGTCGATCTCCACCAGCTTGCGCATCCACAGGATGCCGATCACGGCGAGGACGATGGCGCCGATGAGGAAGATCCTCCCCGCCCCGTCGTGCACCAGCGTGGCGATGTAGCTGCGGTTCACCAGGTACATGTAGAGGGCCATGGCCGGGGGGAGCACGGCCAGGATCCCGGCACCCAGGCGCCCCTCGGCGGTGAGCACCCGGGCCTCGCGGCGGATGCGGCTGCGGGCGTTCATGGTGTCGGCCACGATGTCGAGCAGCTCGGCCAGGTTGCCGCCCACCTCGCGCTGGATGGCGATGGCCGTCACCGCCCACTCGAAGTCGGTGCTGTGGATCCGCTTGGCCACATCCCCCAGGCTGTCGGCCACAGGACGCCCCAGGCGGACCTCCGCCACCACGGTGCGCAGCTCCTCGCCCATGGGGTCGGGGATCTGGCGGGCCACGGTGTCGAGCCCCTGCAGCACCGAGAAGCCCGATCGGAGCGTGGTGGCGAGCAGCTGCAGCATGTCGGGGAGCTGCTCGGCGAACGCCCGGCGCCGGCGTGCGGCCAGCACGTTCACCACGACGACCGGCACCACGGCGGCCACCACGATCCCCACCACCAGCCCGATGACCGACCCCAGCAACCCGCCGGCCACGGCGCCGGCGGCGACGATCGCCAGGTAGAAGAACACCGCCTCGTTGGGCCGGACCGGCACGTGGGCCTCGGTCAGGCGCGTCTCGACCAGCGGCAGGATGCCCCGCCGGGCCGCGGCCTCGCCCACGGCCGCCACGGCCCGTTGCAGCAGGGGGCTCTCCACCAGTTGCCCGCCGGCGGCCGGTGCACTGCGCCGTGCGTCGGCCTCGGGAACGGGGCCCACCGTGTAGGGCGCCAGGGTGTCCTCGAGCCGCTGCCTCCCCCCGGTGAAGGCGCTGGCCACACCGGCGGCCAGCAGCCCTCCGGCGACGACCACCAGCGCCACGATCAGCGCCATCACGGCCTATGCCCTCCGTCCCGCCACGGCGCGGGCGAATCCCTGGCCCTCGAACAGCTCGGGGTCGAGCCGGAAGCCGGCGTCCTCGAGCTTGTCGGCGAAGTGCGGCCGGATGCCCGTGGACTTGAGCGTGCCGCGGTAGTGGCCGTCCGCGTCGACGCCCATGCCGAAGTCGAAGAGGAAGACGTCCTGCATGATCACGACGTCGCCCTCCATGTGCTGCACCTCCGACACGTGGGTGACGCGCCGGGTGCCGTCGCGCAGGCGCGACAGGTGCACCACCAAGTCGAGGGCGGAGGACATCTGCTCCCGGATGACCCGCACCGGCAGGTCGAACCCCGCCATCAGCGTCATGGTCTCGATGCGCGACAGGGTGTCGCGGGGGCTGTTGGAGTGGATGGTGGTGAGGGATCCCTCGTGGCCGGTGTTCATGGCCTGGAGCATGTCGAGGGCCTCGCCTCCGCGGCACTCGCCCACGATGATGCGGTCGGGGCGCATGCGCAGGGCGTTGCGCACCAGGTCCCGGATGGTGACCTCGCCCTTGCCCTCGATGTTGGGCGGCCGGGCCTCGAGCGAGACGACGTGCTCCTGGTGCAGCTGCAGCTCCTTGGAGTCCTCGATGGTGATGATGCGCTCGTCGGAGGGCACGAACGAGGACAGCACGTTGAGCAGGGTGGTCTTCCCCGCGTCGGTGCCACCGGAGACCACCACGTTGAGGCGGCCGGCCACGCACTGCTCGAGGAAGCGAGCCAGGGTCGGGGTCATGGTCTTGTTGTTCACCAGGTCCTCGACCTGCAGCGGGTCGGCGGCGAACTTCCGGATGGTGAGGAACGGTCCGCCGATGGCCAGGGGGTGGATGATGGCGTTGACGCGCGAGCCGTCGGGGAGCCGGGCGTCGACCATGGGGGAGGCCTCGTCGATGCGCCTGCTCACCTCGGCCACGATCTTGTCGATGACCCGGCGCAGGTGGGCCTCGTCGATGAAGCTCGTGCTGGTGCGCTCGATCTTGCCGAAGCGCTCCACGTAGACCCGCCCCGGGCCGTTGACCATCACCTCGGTGACGTCGGGGTCATCGAGGTAGCGCTGGATGGGGCCGTAGCCCAGCACGTCGTTGGAGATGTCCTCGACCAACCGGGCCTTGTCGGCCAGCGACAGGGGCGTGGTCTCCTCCTTGAGCGCCGCCTGCAGCTGGGCGTTGACCTTGGCGCGCAGCTCCTGGGCGGAGACGGTGCCCTCGGACAGGGCCGGGCCCAGCTCCTCGATGAGGCGCTGGTGGACGCGGGCGTGGACCTCGTCCAGCACCCGGGCCCTGGCGTCCTCGACGGCGAGGACGCCGGCTTGGCGGAGGTGGTCGGAGAGGCTCATGGCACGGCTCCAGGGGTCGCGGGTGCCGGTGCCGGCCGGGCAGCGGCGCCGGCGACGATGGCGGTGGTGAGGTCCTCGACGGCCCGGGCGAACTTGGACTTGGGGGCGGTGATCACTGCAGGCATCCCCCGGTTGACCGACTGGGGCACGATGATGTCGCTGGGCAAGGCGCAGTCGGACTTGAGCTCGAGTGCCCGCTCGGCGTCGGCCACGCTCAGGCCGACCTTGGAGTTGGCCCGGTTCACGATGAACTTGATCTTCGAGAACGGGATGCCGAGCACCCGCATGGTCTGCAGCCCCACCCGGGCGTTCTTGATGCTCGTGACGTCCAGGCCCGCCACCACCAGGATGTCGTCGGCCTCCTCCAGGGCGCCGAGGGTCACATCGCCGAAGGTGGCGGGGTTGTCCACCACCACGAAGGCGCAGCGGTCCCGCAGGAGTGCCAGGATCCGGCTCAGGTCGGCGCGATTGATGTGGTCGGCCGAGCCCGGCTCGGTGGGTGCCGCCAGCACCCGCAGGCCGCTGGCAGGGTGCCGCAGCAGGAGGTTCTCGAGCAGGACCCCGTCCAACCGGTCGCCTGCCTGCACGGCCTCCACGATGGTGTGGACGGGTGCCAGCTGCAGCATGAGGGCCACGTCGCCGAACTGCAGATCGGCGTCGAGGAGGACCACGGGCTGGCTCGTGCGCCGCGCCAGGCACACGGCCACGTTGGTGGCCACCACCGACTTGCCGGCGCCGCCTTTGGTCGAGAACACCGTCACCACCCGCGCCCGGGGCGCTTCGGTCGGGCCGGCCGGCGCGGGCGGGGGCACCGGGGCCGCCACGGGCGCGCTGGCCGCCAGGCGGCTTCGGACCCGGGCCGAGGCGCGCTGGATGGCGTCGAGCAGTTCGGTGTCGTCTGCGTTCACCGACACCACGTCGTCGACACCGGCGCGCATGGCCTCGCGCAGCACGTCGGTGGAGAGGTCGAAGACCACCATGATGGCCCCGCAATTGGGGCGGGCCTCGAGCAGGGGACGGAGCTCGCCCAGCACGTCCCCCGCGGGGCGCGAGGGACCAACCAGCAGCACCGAGGGCTCGGTCGAGGCGCCGTTTGTCGAGAAGCTCGCCAGGTCCTCGAAGGGCTGGGCCGCCAGCTCGAAGGTCTCGACGTGCTTGGCCAGGACCCGCCGGATGGCCTCGTCGGGCTCGACGACGCTGACGGCGACGGCACCGCCCGCAGGCGGTCCGGCTGGGTGCTCGGTGGCGTCCATGGCTCAGGGGGACGGTGGCCCGTTGAAGACGTTGCCCGTGTTGGCGGGCGTGATGGGCACGACCGGGTTGTTGGGCGGCACCAGCAGCAGGTAGATGTCCAGCCCGGCCTGCTGGGCAAGGGCGACCCGAGCGGCGTCGTTGGGCGGCAACGCGAAGGTGAACAGCCCGCTGTTGCTGGTGGGCACGCTGCTGGCCGTGGTGGCTGCTGCGCTCTGGGCGGTGGTCTGACCGGCGATGGACTGCCCGATGGCGATGACCGGCACGTTCTGCAGCAACGAGGTCTCGGTGCCGTTGTTGTTCACGAGGATGTCCACCTTGTCGCCCGGTACCACCAGGTTGGCGACCCCGTGCACCTGGTCGACCGACACCGTGATGGCCACGTCGCCGGCTGGGATCTGCTGGGAGAAGGTGACGGCCGCCAGGCTGGGGCTCACGAACATGCCGCTCACCAGCACTTGCTGGGCCGGGAAGGTGGCGATGGCGTCCTTGCCCCGGATGGCGTCCAGGCTGGTGATGGCCGTGGCCGGACGGATCTGGGCGGGGATCTGCTCCTGGGTGAGGTACCCGCCGGCGATGGCGTCGTCACCGGTCATGCCTCGGGGGATCGACTTGGCAACCACGTAGGCCGTGCCGAGCTTGGCGTTGTTGTAGGCGCGCTGCTGCGCACCGTTGAGGAACGCGTAGCTCAAGATGGCCGCCACGGCGGCCACCACCACCGCGGCGACGACGACGATGGTCCGCCTCGGCATCATCGGGGTCCCTTCTGGAGCATGGGCCTGGTCCTGTGCATCGCGCTGTGCATCTGTGCCCTGGCCTTCGGGAGCTGGTCGGGTGCCCGGGTGCCGCGCACGCCGGTGACGTTGCCAGTCTGCGGCACCCGTAGGACTCCTGACAACGCCCGCGAGCCCCCGAAGGCAGAAATGGGTCGCAGGACCTACGCGACCTACGGGAATAGAGCCTCCCATCCCTTGCAGGCGCCGCCGGGGTCTGTGCACACTGCGGGAGTGGTGGGATGCGCGCCTTCGCACGCCGGCCGTGGCGCACCCCGGCGCCGCCGCCTGCGCCGGCGGCGGGGCGAGGAGGGCGCGTCCCTGGTGGAGTTCGCGCTGGTGCTGCCGATCTTCGCCCTGTTCCTGTTCGGGATGACCGACTTCGGCGCGGCCTTCCAGTCGCTCATCACGCTGCGCAGCGGCGTGAACGCCGGCGCGCGGCTGGCGTCGGTGAACCAGATGGACTCCTCGTGCGCGAGTGCCGCGAACCCCATGCAGTGCACGATCCAGCACCGGATCGGCACCCTGCTCGCCGTCAACCCGAGCACCATCCAGGTCGCCATCTCGTTCCCCGGCGGCGCCAGCTCGGCCGGCAGCGACGTGAAGGTGTGCGGCTGGGGCACCTTGCACTCGGTCAGTGGCTTCACCGGTCCCATCCTGAACGGCAAGGTGATCTCGGCAGTGAGCCAGATCCGCCTGGAGCAGGACGCGTCGTACACCGCCGTGGCTCCGCCCAGCGGGCGATCGTGTTGAGCTCCCACGGCTCCCGGAAGCGCCAGCGCCTCGCGGCGCACCGTCGGTGGTGGATGCCGCGGCCGGGCACGGACGAGCACGGTGTGGTCCTGATCGTCTACGTCCTCGCCCTGGTGGTCATCTGCGTGCTGGCCGGGCTCGCCATCGACCTGGGCAACGTGGGCCAGACCAAGCAGACCGCGCAGGACGCCGCCGACAACGCAGCGGTGTCCGCCGTGGCCGATCTGGCGCCGATCAAGCAGAACCTGGAGGCCGTCGCCACCGCTGAGGCGCGAGCAGTGAGCGACGCCGAGCGGTACATACAGGAGAACTACCCGAACCTCCTGCCCCAGCCCGTCGACTGGAACAGCTGCACCGGTGCCCTGCCGGCACAGGTGTGGCCCTATCCAGCGGCGAACTGCATCGGGTTCTTCGATCCCCAGAACCTGGGTCAGATGCCGCCGGTGAGCCCCTCGGGGATGGCGGTCGCCATCCCGACGCAGACCGTCAAGTACACCTTCGCCCGAGCTGCCGGCCTCACCGGGCAGCACGTGTCGGCGCTGGCGACGGCGTCGCTACAGACGGCCGGTACCCAGTACCTCCTGCCGTTCCCCTGGGTCGGCGGCTACGGAGCGGGCTGCCTCAAGAACGTAAAGAACCCGAATTCGCAGTGTGGCGGTTCATTCAAAACCGGCCCCGGCAGTTTGGGCATGCTGAACAGCCCCCGGTACCAGATCTTCCCGGGGTACAGCACCGCCAAGGGCAACAATCCATTCGTCCAGGCCGACATCGCGCTCGGCATCGACCACCGGCTCAACGTGCAGGGCAGTGCTCCCGAGGTCTGTGACGCGGAGCCGCCGACACAACAGTCGAGCTGCGCCACCTACAACAACGCCGCGCCCTACGACGACGCCAACGCCGTCGTCGTCCTTGTAGGACAAGACCTGACCGAGGCAACTCAGCCGCTGTTCACCGGTGGTTTCACGGTCGACGGCTGCACGGTCAACGTCCCGCGCTTGGCGCATCCCGACGGCTTTGTGCTGCTCGCCAGCAACTGCAGCGCCGCCAATCCGAGCGGCGGACCGAGTGGACCCGACCTCGCTCCAGCGGACACCTTCGGGTCGTCGTACCCACTGAACGGGGTGCACATCACGAGGTACCTGATCGGCGGGACGAGCAGTCCCCTGTGGATCGCGTGCTACGGGAGCTCCGGCTTGGATCCCTCGGTGAACCCCATCGACGACGACTTCGACCCGGGCAGTGGCAACTCCTCCTGGACCGGAGGGGACAGCTGTCTCAGTGACGCCATGGCCAACTCATTCGCCAACGTTCCGGGAGTCACCGTGCCCATCTTTGCCACCGACATCGTGGCCTCGCCGCGTTTTGGCATCGTGCCCGTGGTCGGCTCAAGTTGCTCCACAGGGAACAGCGTCCCCTGCCCGATCGTCGGCTTCGACGGCGTGTTCCTCGACATGGCGTACTCGCAAGGCGGCAAGGTGTCGGCCATCGCGGCGTGGGCGTTCCCCTTGAATTGGATCGCGCCGGGGCCGGCGGGCGGCACCGGGGGGATCGGGCCGTACAACGGCGGGCCCTTCGTGACCGACCTGTGCAGCTTGCCGGCCGGCAACTGCTGAGCAGCCCATGTCGTTGCGATGACGTGACGAGCTGATGACGAGCCGGCCCGGGACGAGGGCATCGGAACGGACCCGCAGCGGGCCGGCGGCCAGGAACGTTACGGACTTGTGACCGGAGCTGCCAGCGGCAGCCTGTGCTCCCAGTGGTCATACGAGTGCAACCGCTTCGGGGAGTGCAATGGCGCTGTGGATCCGGCAGGCGAGCTCGTTCGGTGAAGGGGGCGCCTCGCTGGTCGAGTTCGCGCTGGTGGTCGTCCTGCTCACGATGCTGCTGCTGGGGATCGTCACCGGCGGCCTCGCTTACAACCGCAAGATCACCCTCACCGACGCCGCTCGGGTCGCCGCCCGCTACGGCACGACCCATGCCATGCCCCTGAGCGCGCCGGCGTCGAACTGCGCCGACCCGTCCAGCCCCACCACCGGCGTCACGGAGTGGCTCATCGACGTCGCCTGCGACGCCATCGCCAACGCCCAGGGCGAGCTGGCCGAAGGGACGTCGGGCCGTGCCATCTGCGTCACCTATGCGCCTCCGGGCACCGACCTGTCGGGTGCTGCCACCCTCGAGTGGGGCGTGGACAACACCGGGACCGTCGAACTGGGCACGAGCTGCCCTGGGGCGACGCTGTCGCCGTCGCCCACCGACGCCGTCGTCGAGGTGGTGGTGCGCCGGACCGCCAACCTCGATGCGGTGGTGTGGAACCACACCCTGACCCTGCAGGCAGACGCCTTCGGTCGCTACGAGCAGGTGCAGCCGTCATGACGCGCTTCGGACGCGACGACGAGCGGGGTGTGGTGCTGGTGATTTCCACCTTGGTGATGCTGACCCTTCTCGGCATCGCCGCCGTCGTGCTCGATCTGGCCATGGTGCGCGACGACCAGCGTGTCGCCACCACGGCGGCGGACTTCGCAGCCGCCAGCGGTGCCAACGCCCTGGACGCCGCCAGTGGCGGCAACCCGCTCCTTGCTTGCCAGGAAGCGTGGCGTTACCTGCAGGAGAACCTCTACGACCTCCCGGGCGATGCCAGCTTCCCCTGTGCCTCGAAGTTCACGACGTCGACGGTGTGCGACTCGACCGGGAGCACACCCACGCCACCGACGACGGTCACGGCGGTCGAGGGTCCCTACACCATCACCATGGAGACACCCGTACCCGACGACGATCCGCTCATGGCCGACCCCTCGGGCGAGCCCGTCCAGCCCGAGCACGACGGCACCAGTTGCCAGCGCTTCGGTGTCGAGATCGTGAAGCACCAGCCCTATCTGTTCGGCCCGGCCGTCGGCATCGGCGGCGGGTCGACCACGGTGCATGCGGTCGCCCGCTACACGGTGGCCCAGGGGCACACCTTTCCGGCCTTGACCGCGCTCGATCCGCACGCGTGCCCGGCCGTCAGTGCCGGGGGCGGGTTCATCGAGGCGTACGCTGCGGTCAACGCCGCGGGGCTGGTGGTGTCGCCGGGGCTGATCTACGCGGACTCCGACGGCGCCGGCTACCCGGGTTCGGGCCAGTGCAACAACGCGCAGGTCGTGTTGCAGGTCAACGGCAACAACGGCTCCGACACCTGTTTCACGGGCTCGGTCGGGTCGGCGGGGATCATGTGCGCCCAGAGCGTCCCCGCGGGACAGCCGGGCATCCCCGCCCAGCCGGGGGTGATCGGCACCTACGCCTTCAGCGTCAACCCCCAGTACGCCTACCGGCCCGGGTTCAACTACTTCCCAACGCCCACGGACCTGGCACAGCCCATCACCCGCGAGCCTGTCGACGCCATCTACCACTGCACCAGCCCCTCCATGCCGGTCGGCAGCACGTGCCCGGTGGACGACATCGACCAGCTCAACGGACTGTACGCGAACATGACGGCGGCCTCGGCCGCATCGGCGGGCTGGAACGTGGTGACGACGTGCTCGGTGTCGACGGCACTCACCATCGGTCCCGACACCTATGTCGACTGCCCCGACACCTCCGGCGGGTTCACGGTGAAAGGGGGCACGGTCCAGATCGCTGCCGGCGGGCCCGTCGTGTTCGCCGGCTCGATCAGTTTCTCGAGCAGCGGCGGGAACCTGTGGGTCGTCGTCCCTGGCGTGCCGGCGGGCGACGCGTCCCTGTCGGATTACCCGGCGAGCACACCAGACACCGTCGTCTACCTGCAAGGCAGCGGGTCGATCACCGTCACGAGCTCGGGATCGCTGGTGCTGCCCCACACCTTCGTCTACAGCGGGGCCGGGAGCGGTGGCTGCCTGAACATCGGCAGCGGGTCGGTGGTGACGTGGTCGGCGGTGGCGGGCACCACGAGCGCCACGGCGCCCTTCCACAAGCTCATGTTCTGGAGCGAAGGGAGCTGTTCGACCAAGAGCACGACCGCCAGCACGTTCTCGGGGGGCGGCGCGCTGGACATGGACGGCATCCTGTTCTCTCCCAACGCGAATTTCACCATCACCGGGAGCAGCCCGGTCGACGCCAGGAACGTGCAGTTCTGGGTGAACACGATCTCGGTCAGCTCCAACAACGCCGGGCTCACGCTCGAGGCCGACCCCAACAACGCCATCACGGTGGCGGGGGGCGTGGACCTCATCCGCTGACCCCGCCGCTGCGGATCCGTGTGCCGGGCCGGTCCTCGGGGCGAGCCCGACCCACCAGGCCCTACGGGACGGGCTCGTCGGCGGTGCGGACCACCTGCAGCCCTCCTGCCGGCACCACCGGCACGACCGCTGGCAGCACGTGCTGGCGGTGCTCGGACGCACTGGCACGCAGTTCGCCGGCGAGCCACCGGGCCGTGCCCGCGGTCACGAGAAGGTCGCGGGCGAGGTAGGCGAAGGTCAGGCTCAGAGCGAAGGTGCGGCTCGATTCGATCTGGAACACGAGCACGTAGGCGGCGTAGGCGAACACCGCGGTGTTCACCAGCGCGGCCAGGGTCCACGACGGCCTGGTCTCGTACAGGGCCCACAGCGGCATCAGCCACAGCAGGTACTGCACCGACAGCACCTTCGAGCCCAGCACGGCGATCGACAGCATCGCCAGGCACGCTGCTGGGATCGGGAGACGACGCCGGACGAAGGCGACCACGACGACCACCTCGGCCGCGCCGGCGGCACCCGACGCCAGCGCAGCGAGTGCTGTGGCGGAGGCGTTCACGACGTTGACGCTGTGGAAGGTCTCGAACCAGTGGCTGGCGAGGGGCTGCGCCAGGACCGACAGCCCTGCCGGGATGCTGCCGATCTCGACCGGCCGGTGGAGGTAGTAGCGCAGCACGTCGAGGCCGTGCCCGGGGTCGAGCAGCGCCGGCAGGCCCACCACCGCCAGGGCGCTTGCCGCGATCCAGGCCAGGCGGCGCAGCGGGAGCCGCCCACGCTGGCGCCACTCGGCCACCAGCAGCACCGGCCACAGGACGGCCGGTGCGAGCTTGAGGGCCACGCCGACCGACGACCACGTCCAGGCGGCAGCGAACCGTCCGCGGGTTGCGGCGCGCACCGACCAGAAGATGGCGGCCGCCACGAACAGGTCGTAGCGCCCGGCGAGGAAGGGCGCCGTCCCCAGCGCCAGGTACAACAGCAGCCGCCGGGCGGGGGTGGTCGGGCCGATCCCGGAGCGTGCCCCGGCGGCCGTGCTCCGGTCGTCGGGGAGCGGGATGGGTAGGCGGGCGACGCTCAGCACGAAGGGCACGAGCACGAGGAGGACCACGACGGCGAAGCCGACCGGGTAGGGGGCGGGGACCAGCAGGGGCAGGAGGAAGACGACCAGCGCCGGTGCCGGGTACTCGGCCGGCAGGTGGTGCAGGAGCGGCGCGTGGAGCGCGCTGTGGGCGTAACGCGCGTACTCGGTGACGTCATAGGGGTGGAGGATCGCGATGCCGGCGACAGCCGACAGGAGCCACAGGACCAGGCTGGGCACCACGAGGTCCCGCCCGTGCGCAGCGACGGCCGAAGCGAGCCTGCGGATGCTCGAGGTCCACGCGGCCGGTGTCAGGGCTCCTCCTTCCGGCGGGATCCTGGCCTCGGCGAGGACCGCGTCGGGGTTCCAGGCACCGCGTGCGAGGGACGGAGATCCCTCGACGATCCCTCGACCGGCGCTGCCTCCGATGGTGGGGGAGGGGCGCACGACTGTCAACGGGCCCTCAAGCCCATTTTCCGCTGCGCCGATGCCTGTGGGGTGAGGCCCACGGCGAGCGCGCGGTCGGGGCGCCGGCGCCGGCGTCGGCCGGCAGGAGGCATCACCTGGCGCATGACGGCAGGGTTCCCGCTGACCGTGGCCGGATGGGGAGCAGCGTTCGGCGCGCTGTCCGTGGCGGCCAATGGTCGCGGCGGGCGTCCTGCCGCGGGTGGGTCCGGCTGGGAGCTGGTGGTGCGCACGCTCGGGGGTCCGGCGTGGGAGGTGGCGGTGGCGTGGGCGCTCGCCCTGGTGGTGGCCCTGGTGCTCCACGAGGCCGGGCACGCCGTGGCGGCGCGGTGGGCCGGCTCCCCTCGGGTCGAGGTGACCCTGGCCGGCCTGCACGGGCGCACCGCCTACGAGCTGGCGGACCCGTGGTCGGCGCGCCGGGCGGTGGTGGTGGCCAGTGGTGCGCTGGCGCCGCTGCTGCTGATGCCGCTGGTGGCCGTGCCCCGGCTCCAGCCCTGCGCCGTGGTGGGCGGGCTCTTGACGGCGCTGAACGTGCTGCCGGTCCCCACCAGTGACGGGGGACACCTGGTGACCCTCGCCGTCCACCGCCTCGGTCCGCCCTCAGCGCACACCGAGCGTCTGGGCAGGTGGCTGAGCTTCGCCATCTCGTCGGTTGTCGTGCTCGCCACAGCCGCCTGCCACGCCGGTGCGCTGACCGCCGTGGTGGGCGTGGCCCTGCTGGCCGGGGCCGGCACCTGGGTGGTGGCCGACCGCCACGCCCCGGCCGAGGGGCCGGCGACGACCTGAGCGCTGCCGAGTGCGCTGTGCCGATGGGTCACGGGACCCATGGTGGTCGCACCGGCGCACCGGGATACTGGGTCGTGGGTCGCGGCGGCCCCGCGTCCTCGTGCATGGCCGCCGTGCGGCGCTCAGGAGGATCCGGCCACGGTGGACGTGCGACTGGCGGACGTGACGGACGCATCCGGAGCCCTGCATCGGCTGCCCGGGACGGCGTCGCGGCGGGACCTGGTGGACCACCGGGCGGAGCACCTGGTTTGGCGGGCGTGCGCCGTGGCGCTCGGCGCCCAGCTCGCGGCCATGGTCGCCTTCAGCGCCGTGCAGTACCACCGGTTCGCGCTCAGCTTGGACTTCGCCGCCTACAGCCAGGTATGGCCGGCGATCGCCCACGGGCATCTCAGCCCCACGAGCTCAGTTATTGCGACGCCCTTCTGGCGCAACCGGGCGGAGTTCGTCCTGTGGCCGCTCGCCACCCTCTACTGGGTCGCGCCCAGCCCGTTCACCCTCCTCGTGGTGCAGGACCTGGCGGTGGTGGCGGCTGAGGCCGTCGCCGTGCGCTGGATCGCCGAGGCCGTCCGCGCCAGCCACCGGACGCAGCACCGGATGCCGGCCGCCGTCCTCCTCGCCACCGCCGTCTTCGTGGTCGAGCCCTGGGGCTACCAGACGGCGGCCTTCGACTTCCACACGGAGCCGATTGCCGGACTCTTCGCCCTGCTGGCGGCGTGGACGCTGTGGCGGCGGCGGCTCGGTTGGCTGTGGCTGTGGGTGCCGCTGGCGCTGCTGTCCGATGCCTTGGGTGGCCTGTACCTGCTCGGGGTGGGGGTGTCGGGACTGCTGGCGCTGCGCCAACGGCGGGACCGGGCGGCGGCGATGGTGGTGGCGGCGGTGGGCCTGGCGTGGCTGGTGGCCATCACCGCCGTGGGCGCCAATGGGGGCGCCGGCGGCACGGGGATGGCGGACTACTACGGCTACCTGGTGGGGCCGCACCACGGCAGGATCGGCATCGCCGACATCGTCCTCGGCATCCTGCGCCATCCGGCGGCAGCCCTGCACGTGCTGGACAGCAGGCTGCCGATGGCGCTGGTCTTCCTGTTGCCGCTGGGGCTCGTCGGGGTGGTGTCGGCGTGGGCGGCACCGATGGTGCTCGTGACGTTCGTGCCCGCCATGGTCGACGCCAATCCCGAGTATTTCCGGGTCCACCAGTCGTTCCAGGTGTGGCCGGCAGTGCCGTTCGTGGTGGTGGGCACGGCCATGCTCCTGGCCCGCCTGCCGGCACGGCCGGTGGGGAGCATCCGGCTTCGTCGCCTGCTCGTCGCCGGCTGGCTGGGGCTGGACCTGGCGACGGCGACGGTGTTCGTGCCCGACGTACCGAGGTACTGGCTGGCGGTCGACGCGCCGGCCGCCGCGCAGCTTGCGCGGGTGGAGGCGATGGTGCGCCCGTCGACCGAGGTGATCGCCTCGCAGGGCGTGGCCGGCCGGCTGGCGGTGACCGCCGTCTCCTATGCCTACTGGCGCCAGCACCGGTTCCCGGTCCTGCGGCGGACGGTGCTGTTCGTCATCACGCCGCGCCAGGGGGTGAGCGAAGTACCGCCCGCCGAGGCACGCCACGCCATCGCCGTCGTGGCGCACGACCTGCACGCCCGGCCGGTGGTCGAGCGCGACGGCGTCTTCGCCTTCCGGTGGGTCCCACCACCCGGCGTGTCGATCGTGACCCTGCCGTGAGCCGTGCCGGCGGGGAGCCGGTCAGGTGACGCAGCCGAGCCCAGGTCGGTCGAAGGCGGCGGTGGGCGGCCCGCCCGGATCGAGCCGGCCCACCAGCACGCGATCACCGGCAGCCGGCGCGCCCGGCTCGCACAGGTCGGCCACCTCGCCGAGGTACACCGGCGCCGGCCCGAACAGCGACGGGGGGCCGTGGCGCAGGGCGTAGCGAGCGGTCCACTGCAGCGGCGCGTTGGCGTACCAGCCGTGGCCGAAGGGGTTGGTGGCGGTCTCGAGCAGTTCGTGGGACAGGGCGTAGGTGGGGGCAGCCAGCGGGGGCAGCGCGTCGCATGCGGGGTGCAGCCGGCATGCCGGGGTGTGCCACCAGGCGTACGCACCGGGCAGGCCGGTGGCCGCCAGCCCGTGGGGCAGGCCGGGCCACGGCAGCGCACCGTGGGCAGCCAGACCCCCGAGCGCGTAGGGCACGTCGGGGGAGAGCCACAGGGCCACGACGGCCTCCGCCGGCACGGCGGCGGGCAGGGAGGTGGCGGGGGCGCCGGGACACGGGGCGACCGGCCTGGTCCCCGACAACACGGCGCGCACCTCGTCGGCGAACGGTCCGGATGCCGTGCCGGTCGCCGGCACGCCGGGATGGGGTGGAGGCGCCGGGTCGACCCAGCACCCGCCGGCCGCGAACGACTCGACGCCGAAGCCCGACCGTGCCACGGCTGCCGCCCAGCGGGAGGTGGGGAGCTGCCGCTGGAATGCCACCGCCACGTCGCGTGCGGGCACCGACGGTCCGGCCCACTGCGGCCCCCAGAAGATCTGGTAGAGCACGGGGTGCTCGAGGACCGCCCCGCCGTGCCAGCCGAGGCGGGGCTGGCCGCTGGCGGCGATGGCGGCGCCGTCGAGCACGGCCAGGGTGGCGCCCATGGCCATGAGCAGGGCGCCGAAGCCCAAGGCGCCGGCGGCCAGCAGGCCGCTGCGCCAGCCGCGGGGCCGGGGCGTCCCCCACAGGGCCCGCAGGCACCCCCCCACGCCGCCCAGCGAGGCGATGGCCACCGCAGCGGTCACCACGTCCCACCACCACGGCCGGGCGTAGACGGACGAGGCCACCACGATCACGGCGGATCCCACCGACAGGGCCACGAGGGCGACGGTGTTGACCCGGCGCCGCCGTTGGAGGGCCTCCTGGCGCAGCAGCCACACGTTGCCGAGGGCGCCGAGCGCCACGACGGCGCCCACCGCCCCCCACAGGGCGCCTGTCACCCGACCACGGGGGAGACGGCACCTCCGGTGCTGTGGCCGTCCGGCATCCCGCGCACCCTACCGGCAGGCGGGTGCCGGCGTCGGTCAGTTGACCCCGGCGGGCTCCAGGTCGGGGTGGAATTCCGGCGCCACCATCAGCCGGTACTGCATGGCCCGCTCGCAGCGGCGGCACCGGACGCGCTGGGGTACGACCCGGCACGACATGACCCCGGCCAGGTGCGGCCGGTGGTAGCCGGCGCACGCGCGGCCGTCGAGCTCCTCGGTGCAGAAGGCGATCTCCCCGTCTCGGTGGAGCACCAGGCACCCCTCACACATCGACACGTCGTTCCACCTCGTCGCAGCCGGCGCAGCCCGACGCTGCGCCGCTCCGGGGTGCCGCCTGCGCCCTCGCCGCGTGGGTGGGCCCCCCGCACAGGCAATTCGGCAGGTCCGGCGCCGAGGTGAAGCGATTTGCCCCCGCCGGTGCGGCGCGTGTTCCGTCCCCGGGGTTGATGCTCGGGCGGGCGCGGGGGGATCGGTGGGTGGTCAGCGAAAGTCCCGGGACGGGGCCAACGGCAGCTCCCCGAGGTCGAGCGGCACGATCTTCTCGGCCACCACGCTCACCGCACCCTCCGTGCGCTCGAGCCGTCCTCGCACCAGCAGGGCGGGGGCGTGGCGGGCGACCCGCCGCCAGCGCCGCCACGCCCCGGGCGAGCAGATGACGTTGACCATGCCGGTCTCGTCCTCGAGGTTGAGGAACACGGTCCCCCTGGCGCTGTCGGGTTGCTGGCGGTGGGTGACCACCCCGCCCACCAGCACCGGGCCGTCGGTCTCCGCTCCGGCCAGCCGGCCGGCCGGCACCACCCCCAGGGCGGTGAGCCGGGGCCGGGCCAGCGCGACGGCGCTGTCCCCGGTGGTGAGCCCGGTGGCCCACAGGTCGGCCGCCACCTCCTCGAGGGGGGTGAGCCCCGGCAGGGGTGGGGCGTCGTGGCCCGTGACCACGCCGGGCAGGCGCTCGGCGCTGGCCCCGGCCAGCGGACCGGCTCCCCACAGGTGCTGGCGCCGGCCGGTCACCGCCGGGCCGCCGTCGCGCGCGGGCAGGCCCTCGAGCGCACCGGCGGTGGCGAGTGCCTCGAGCTGGGGGCGGCCCACCTGTGCCCGGCGGACCAGGTCCTCCACCGAGGCGTAGGGCCGGCCTGCCGCGATGCGCCTGGCCACCTCGTCGCCGAGGGAGCGCACAGCGGCCAGGCCGAGGCGCACCGCCGGCTGGCGCACCGGTGTCCCGGGGCGCTCGGGTCGCTCCGGCGGCCCGGCCAGCCCCCACTCGAGGGTGGCCTCGGTCCCGGAGGCGTCGACGTGCGGCCGGAGCACCTCGATGCCGTGCCGGCGGGCATCGGCCACCAGCGACTGGGGCGACCAGAAGCCCATGGGCTGGGCGTTGAGCAGCGCGGCGCACAGTGCCGCCGGGTAGTGCAGCTTCAGCCAGGCGCTCGCGTACACGAGGTAGGCGAAGGACACGGCATGGGACTCGGGGAACCCGAAGTTGGCGAACGCGGCGAGCTTGCCGACGATCTCCTCGGCGACGTCGCCGGTGATGCCCCGCTCGGCCATGCCGGCGAACAGCCGGTCGCGCAGCCTGGCCATGCGCGCCCCGGAGCGCTTGGCGCTCATCGCCTGGCGCAATTCGTCGGCCTCGGCGGGGGTGAACCCCGCGGCGTCGATGGCGATCTGCATGAGCTGCTCCTGGAACAGCGGCACGCCCAGGGTCTTGCCCAGGGCGCGCTGGAGCAGGGGGTGGGGAGGTAGTGGCGCTTCGAGGCCCTGGCGCCGGCGGATGTAGGGGTGGACCGAGCCGCCCTGGATGGGGCCGGGACGGATGATGGCCACCTCGATCACCAGATCGGCGAAGCACCGGGGCCTGATGCGCGGCAGGGTGGCCATCTGGGCCCGGCTCTCCACCTGGAACACGCCCACGGTGTCGGCCCGGCACAGCATGTCGTAGACGGCGTCCTCCTGCTCGAGCGCGGCGAGGTCGAGCTCTATGCCGTGGGCCTCGCGCACCAGGTCCACGCAGCGGTGCAGCGCGTCGAGCATGCCCAGGCCGAGCAGGTCGAACTTGACCAGCCCGATGGCGGCGCAGTCGTCCTTGTCCCACTGCAGGACGCTGCGACCCGGGTGGCGGGCCCACTCGACCGGGCACACCTCCACCACCGGGCGGTCGCAGATCACCATGCCGCCCGAGTGGAGGCCCAGGTGGCGGGGGAAGTCGAGAACCTCGCCGACGAGCCGAGCCAGCCGGGGGGGCGGTGCCTCCTCGGCGTCCAGGGCCGGCGTGGGGAGCGCCGTGCCGCCCGGGGCCCGGCCGGACGGGGCACCGCGTTCGACGGCCGCCGCCCAGCGCGCCAGTTCCTCCCGGTCGTGGCCGAGCGCCGTGCCGAGGTCGCGGATGGCCGAACGGGGCCGGTAGGCGACGACGGTGGCGACCTGGGCGGCATGGTGGCGGCCGTAGCGGTCGAACACGTAGGCGATGACCTCGTCGCGTCGGCCCGACTCGATGTCCACGTCGATGTCCGGCGGGCCGTCGCGCTCGGGGGAGAGGAACCGCTCGAACAGCAGCCCGAGCCTGACCGCATCGGCACGGGTGATGCCCAGGGCGAAGCACACCGCCGAATTCGCCGCCGAGCCGCGCCCTTGGCAGTAGATGCCGCGGTGGCGGCAGAACTCGACGATGTCCCACACGACGAGGAAGTAGCCGGCGTACCCCAGGGTGCCGATCACCTCGAGCTCGTGGTCGATCTGGGCCCAGGCGCCGGGCACCCGCTCGTCGTGGCGGGGTCCGTAGCGCTCGGTGGCACCGCGCCGGACCAGCTCGGCCAGCCAGCTCTGCTCGCTGTGGCCCTCGGGGACGGGGAACGGTGGCAGGCCGGGCGCCACCAGCTGCAGGTCGAAGGCGCACGCCCGCCCCAGCTCCGCCGCTCGGGCCACGACCCCGGGCCAGCGGGCGAAGCGGCGCTCCTGCTCGGCGCCGCTGCGCAACGCGGCGGCCGGGGCGGGAGGCAGCCACCCTTCCAGCTCGGCCAGGGGACGGCGGGCCCGGACGGCAGCCAGGGCGGTGGCCAGCGGCCAGCGTGCCGGGGTGGCGTAGTGGACGACGTTGGTGGCCACCGGCTCCACCCCGGCCGCTACCGCCAGCTCGGCCAGCGCGTCGTTGCGGACCGTGTCGAGCGGGTCGCCGTGGTCCCACAGCTCCACCGCCACGTGCTGGCGGCCGAAGGCGTCGACCAGTTCCGCCAGTGCCCGGGCGGCGGCCGCCGGGCCGGCGGTGGTGAGCGCGGCGGGGACGGCCCCCTTGCGGCAGCCGGTCAGCACCAGCCAGTGCCCTCCGGCTCGGGCTGCCAGGTCGGCCAGGTCGTGGGCCGGGCGGCCCTTGTGCCCACCGGCGAGGTGCGCCTCGGCGATGGCCCGGCTGAGCCGGGCGTACCCCTCGGGGTCGCGCGCCAGGACCACGAGGTGGGGGCCGGCCGGGTCCTCGACGCCGGTCCGCTCGGCAGCGACCCCCGGGGCGAGGGTGAGCTCGGCGCCGAACACGGTGGCCAGCCCGGCGGCACGAGCTGCCTCGGCGAAGCGCACCGCGCCGTAGAGACCCTCGTGGTCGGTGAGGGCCAGTGCGTCCAGCTGGAGGCGGGCGGCTTCGGCCGCCAGCTCCTCGGGGTGCGAGGCCCCGTCGAGGAAGCTGAAGTTGGAGTGGCAGTGCAGCTCGGCGTAGGCGGCTGGCATCAGGCGTAGACCCCCTCCAGCCACCACGTGCCGTGCTCGAGCACCAGCAGGTAGGCCGTGCCAGCGGCGGTCACGAGCTGGATCCGGGCTCGCCGGCGGCGGCTGCGGCCGGACCACCACCGCTCATCGGCCGGCCACGGCCCTGCCCAGGCCACCACCGGCTGCCACGGGCCGTCGTCCACCGACAGCCGTGCGGGCGGCGCGCTGGGAAGGCCCCGGCCGGTGACGGCGACCCGCCGCCCGGTGCCGTCTGCCAGCTCGGCGCGTCGCACCGGCGCCAGCACCACGATGGGTGCGGGTGGGGGGACCTGCCCTGGCCAGGGCGCGCCCGGGGGCTGGGCCCTCCGATCCCCACCCCACCGGTGGTCACCCGCGCCGCCGGCCCGGCTCCCGCTGCCGGCCCAGGGCACCAGCCGGGCCCGCTCGGCCGGGCTCCGCCCACCGTGCAGGCGGCCGACCACCACCGCCTCGGGACCGAGCAGTTGCTGCACGCGGGCCACGGCCTGCCCTGCGCGTGCCGCCGCCGCCGCGGCACCACCCCAGAACCCCGGCTGGCACGACGCCGGCACCGTGCTGGCGGGGCACGCCATGCTGGGTCGGCGGAAGCCCGGGGGTTCACCGGCGATCCCGCGGGCGACCCGGTGGCAGGCGGCGCCATCGGTGCCGAAGCGGGCCAGCACGTGAGGGGCGGGCAGGGCGGCGAAGTGGCCGAGGGTACGGATCCCCAGGCGTACCAGCACGTCGGCGAGCTCGGGCCGCTCGAGCACGGCCACCGGCCAGGGGGCCAGGAACGCCGGGGTCTCCCCCGGGGGCACCACCACCGGTGCGGCCCCGGTGCTCGCAGCCGCCGTCGCGGCCAAGGTGGCGGCGAACAGGCCGTCGGCGACGCCGACGCCTGCGATCAGGGGGTCGCCGGCCGGCCCGGGGACCGCCGCCACGGCGTCGGCCACGCGTCGGGCGAGCGCGGCGTCCCCGCCGAAGTACCGCGACGGACCCCGGGTCGCCACGGCGCAGATCCCGGGGCGGACCACCTCCACGGCGGGTGAGAAGTGGGCCACGGCGGCTGCCACCCGGGCGAGCGCGCGCCCCTCGCGTCCGTGCTCGCCCTCCCGGGTCAGGCTCGGACAGTGGACCACGAGCAGCCGGGGCACCGTCGGCTCCACCTCGGGTCACCCGCGTGCCAGGCCGCCGGCTGCGTCCGGCAGCCACAGCCGGGTCACCAGCGGGCGGGTCGCAGCCCGCCGGCCCGTCGCCGTCACCTCCACGTGCCGGCCCCGCAGGTACCCGTACCCCGCGCCGATCCCGTGCCAGCCGCCGGGTGGGCCGCCAGGCACAGGCCGCACCGCCACGTGGAGGTCGGGTCCTTCGGGCCAGTCCCCCCTGCCGGCCAGGAGCACCAGCACCGACCGCTGCTGCCGGGCCAGGGCGGCAAGCCGCCGGGCTGTCCCGGGGCGCACCGGCCCCGGGGGACGGAGCAGGACGGCGTCGGTACCGGCGAGCAGCACGGCGGTCACCTCGGGCCAGCGGGGACCGGGCCGGGGCACGAGCGGGGAGCGCTCGAGGACGAGGCCGAGCTCGGCCATGGCCAGGATCCCCGGTTCTGCCAGGCCGACCACCGCGCACCACGAACCGGCTGCCGACATGCCGGCCAGCAGCCCCAGGGCCAAGGTGGTGCCCTCCGGCCCGCCGTCGCGCCAGGGTGCGAAGGCGGCAGCAGCCCCGGTGCCGGTGACCGCCACCACGATGCCGCGCTGGAGACCCCCGGCGGGGAAGAGGGGGGCAAGGGGTGCCGGCACGGGCAGCAGCCGGTCGCGAGAAGAAGAGGTGGGGCGAGTCCGGGCAGCCAGTGTGGGCGAGAGGTGTCCGGTCGGGAGGGGCCCCGTCGGGAGGCGTCCCCTCTCCCTCCCCGTCCCGTGCGCCGCTCTCGCCGCCGCTCGCCGCCAGGCTCGCCGGGCCGTCGCCGGCGACCCCGTGCCCGTGCCCGTGCCCATGTCCCGACGATAGCGAACATATGTTCGATCCGTTCCCGGGTCCGGTGACCTGGTGCGACGGTCAGCGCGCGATGCCGCGCCCCTCCTGGCGGCTGCCTCCCCCGGGACGGGGAGGCTCGCGACCGGAGCGCCCGGCGGGGGCCCGGTGCGCGGGCCGTTCGTGTGTGGGCCGTTCGTGGCTCAGCTGTTCGTGCCCCGACCGGCGGTCTGCGAGGCGCCCGGTGGCCAGCTCGTGGGCGGGGTGGTCGGAACGCAGGTGGGAGCGCCCTGTGCCAGCGGCATGGTCCCGGCCCAGTTCGCCACGCACCAAGGTTCGCCAGGGCTCGTACGCGAACCACGGCGTCAACCCCACCCACGCCATCTGGTTCCTGGACCCGATGACCAGTGCTTTGCCCGCTTCGCCCCGGCCGATCACGTCGACCGGCAGCCTGGGCCGGTGCACGGTGGCATGGGTCACCGACGCCGACGGCACGGGTCGGGTCGGTGCCCATCGCCCCAGCACCACCCGCTCCAGCACGGCCCGGGCCGGGTGCACGGTGCTGGTCACGGGCACGCTCACCGAGCGGGTGGGGACCTGCTCCTCACCGGCGAGGGCGGAGATCGCCTGCAGCGTGGGGACGTCCGCGATGCCAGGGAGCACGACGGTGGTGCCGAAGAGCGACAGCAGCCCCGCCGCCTTGGCTCCCCACCGGGCGCGCGCCTGGGAGAGGTCCTGGAGGCAGGCCATCGTGAGCAGCCCCTGGCCCGCCCCTTCGCTCACCATGTCGGGAAGGTCGGGGATGGGCGCGATGTTGGCGACTTCGTCGAGCACGAGGAGCACTGGGTCGCGGGCGGTGCCGCGGCGCGCAGCCAGCTCGTACGCGCCGGCGCGGATGTCGGTGAGCAGACCCACCACCAACGGTGCCGCCAGCGCCTGGCGCCGTCCGGTGGCGCACACGTAGAGCGTCGCCCGTTCGGTGCAGAACGCCACCGGGTCGAAGTCGGGTGCCACCGTGCTGTGCAACGCGGCCTCGCTGCGGTAGGCGGCCAGCACGCCCGAAGTGGTGGACCAGATGGCGCTGAGCTCGCGTGGTTCGGTCATGGCGATGTTCTGCAGGCTGCTCGCAGCGACGGCCGCGCCGGCACCGACGAGCACGTCGAGTGCCGGCGCCACGTCACGGCCCTCCACCCAGGCCAGCACGCGCCGCATGGGCGCGTGGTCGAGTGCGGCGGCGTGCAGCAACGGTGCGAGGAGGGTTGCCGCCCGCTCGGTCCAATGATCGGAGGCGCCGTCGAGCACGCTGCGCCCTGGTGCCGGTCGCGTGGCTGACACCAGGCTGGCGGCCATCAGCATGGCGTCGTCCCAGCGGGCACTGCCGGCCACGGGGGACCAGCGCACGGGCTGGACGCCTGGCGGTGGGACGACGGTGCCGCTGGGGTCGTACAGCAGGCACGGACCCACCCCCTGCCGGGTGGCGGCCGTGGCGGCCAGCACGTCGGGCTTGGTGGACGTCGACACCACGGATCCTGTGGCCCCGAGGACGGTAGGGATGACCAGTGCCGTCGTCTTGCCCGAGCGTGGCGGTCCCAGGACGAGCGTGGCCTGCTCGCGTCCGGCCCACACCGGGCCGCCGTGGCCCGCGCCGAGGTAGACGCCGCCACCCCCCGTCGCAGCGGCGCGGTGCACCGCGCCGAGGAGATCGCCGTCTGCCATGGTGCAAGGTTGCCGTGGCACCAGCGCGGGGAACCTTGCCGGCAACCGTGCCGGCCACCGCGCGTCGCTGACGGTCCGTGCCGGTTGCTGCCGGTGTCAGTACCCGGCCGCGAGGTCCACCGCGCCCGCAGGCGTGGTGCCGGCCAGGTACTGCTCCAGCAGGTCGGCGAAGAGTCCGGCGAACTCGCCCATGATGCGCGGCGACGACCACGTCACGTGCGGGAGCACCAGCACATTGGGCCGCCCCCACAGCGGATCGGTCGGCGGCAGGGGCTCGACCGGCAGCGCGTCGAGCACCGCACCGCCCAGGTGGCCGCGCTCGAGTGCGGCGAGCAGGGCGCCATGGTCGACGAGCCCACCCCGGGCGACGTTGACGAGCCAGGCGCCGGGCTTCATGGCCGCCAGGGCGGCGGCATCGACCATGCCGGCCGTCTGGGCGGTGAGGGGCACGGCACAGACCACGACGTCGGCATCGGGGAGCTCGTCCCGCCAGGCGTCGCCCACGACCAGGCGCGCCACCTCGGGTGGGGAGGGGCGGGGTCGGCGCACTGCGGCGCGCACCTCCACGCCAAGCTGCGCGAGCCATCGAGCGGCCAGTGAACCGATCGTTCCCAGCCCGAGCACCAGCACGACCATGGTGTCGAGCTCGCGCAGCGGCTCACCCTGCTCCCAGCGGTGGGCATCGGACTGGCGGACGAAACGCAGCAGCTGCTTGGCCGCCACCAGGACGGCGAGCACGATCCATTCGGCGATAGGGCGCGCCGCGATGCCCCGACCGTTGGTGAGCAGGACGCCGCGGGTGCGCAGCAGGTCCAGCGGCAAATCGTCCACACCGGTGTAGTCGGAGTGCACCCAGCGCAGGTCGGGCATGGCATCGACCACTGCCTCGAGGTCGGCGGGTGTCAAGTGGTACCGCCACAGCACCTCGACGCCGGCCAGATCCCGGGACGTGCTCCGCGCATCACCACCTACCGGCACGTGGCGGAAGCCGGGTGGCAGGCGCCGCGCCGCGCGCAGTCGTTCGATGGCACGTGCCGCCCACGGTGGAGCTGCCACCGCGACGTCCCTCGGCGTGCTGGGTGTCGCGTGGGGGGTCCCGGACGGCGTCACGCCTGCTCCACCGTGAGCACCGGCACGCCGTTGCGGACGCGCAGGGTGCCGGGGAGGCCGAGGAGCGACAGGGGATCGGCGGTGGGACCCAGGGCGCGCCGGCTGTCGAGATGCGGCCTCCGCAACGGTACGACCCTGCCGACGTGGGGACCGAGCGTGATGGTGACCTCGATGCGCACGTCGCCGCGTTCGTCGGTGTCGGCATCGACGACGACGACGTCGTAGGTGCCGTCGGGGAGCATGGCCATGGCGGAAATCCTCGCAAATTCAGGCAATTCCGTCCAGACATGGCAGCGGGTCCGTCCAGGGATCGCAGCGTGATCTGCGCGCGCGTCGCGGCGCGACGACCGGCGCGACGTCGTTGCGGTCCGGTGCTGCTCCTCGAAGGTGAAGTGCGCGCCACTGTCCTACGCGTGCCCGAGATGCATCACGACGCGTCGGCAGAACGCGAAATGCTTGCTTTCGTCGCGGAAACGCTCTTTGATTACTGAGGTCCCGCAACGCTCAGGAGGTGGCGGTGAACAAGTCGGAGCTCATCGACGCAGTCAGCAAGGCGACGTCGCTGACCAAACGTGAAGCGGAGGATGCCGTCAACGCGTTGGTCCACGCCGTCATGAGTGAGGTGCAAGCCGGTAGAACGGTCTCGGTCGTCGGCTTCGGCACGTTCAAGCCGACACACCGTGCGGCGCGGACGGGTCGCAACCCGCAGACCGGTGCGCCAGTGGCCATCGCAGCATCCAACGGTGTGCGCTTCACGCCAGGCACGACGTTCAAGGACGTGCTCAATGGCAAGGCGGTGCTGGCCGCACCGAGGGTTGCCGCCATGGCGGTGGCCAAGCGGACGGCCACACGCTCGACGGCCAAGGCGGCCGCCAAGAAGACCACCGCTCGCAAGACGGCCAAGCGGGCGCCGGCCAAGAAGGCGGCGGCCAAGCGGACGGCCACGAAGGCCACCGCCCGCAAGACGACGGCTCGCAAGACGACGGCTCGCAAGACGACGGCTCGCAAGACGACGGCTCGCAAGACCACCGCTCGCAAGACGGCCAAGCGGGCGCCGGCCAAGAAGGCCACGGCGAAGCGGACGGCCACGAAGGCCACCGCTCGCAAGACGGCGGCTCGCAAGACGGCCGCTCGCAAGACGACGGCTCGCAAGACCACCGCTCGCAAGACGGCCAAGCGGGCGCCGGCCAAGAAGGCCACGGCCAAGCGGACGGCCACGAAGGCCACTGCTCGCAAGGCCACCGCTCGCAAGGCCACCGCTCGCAAGACGGCGGCTCGCAAGACGGCCAAGCGGGCGCCGGCCAAGAAGGCCACGGCGAAGCGGACGGCCACGAAGGCCACCGCTCGCAAGGCACCGGCTCGCAAGACGGCCACGCGGGCGACGGCACGCACGGCACCGGTCGCTCCCGCACCCGCAACGACGGCACGGCGCTCCACCCGCAGGGCGACCCGACGGCGCTGAGTCCCAGCCGGCACAGCCGGCGTCCGTGCACTGCAGGTCGAGGGGCCCTTCGGGGCCCCTCGACCGTTGTGCGGGCAGCGCAGTGGTCAGCCCACCTCCGCTCCAGCGATCAGGTGGAAGGCCTCGCCCGCCTGCAGCCCGGCCAGCGCCCCGTGGGCGGCGAGCTGCGCACGCACCTTGGCAGCGAACGCCGCACGGGCACTGTCGTCCTCGTCCTCGATGCCCATGGTGCTGCGGTGCTGGCTGGCGTGTGCCAGCAGGGCGGCAACCTTGCGTTGCTCGAAGTCCGTCACGTCCTCGACGTGGTTGGGTTCGTCCGGCTCGAACAGCAGCAGCGCCGCCGGACGATGCGGCGGCCCCGCGTCGGGGAAGAAGCGGTGGTCGCGTGCGGCCACCACACCGTCGGTGGTGAGCCAGCCTGCGTGCCGGTGGTCGGGGTGGAGCCGGTAGCGGCGCCACGGGTCATGACCGATGACCACATCGGGCTTGACGGCGCGGATCACCTCGCAGACCGCACGGCGCTCGTCCAGCCCCGCGTGCAACTCCCCGTCCACGAACCCGAGGAACGTGACCGCGCCACCGCCCAGGATCGATGCCGCCGCCTGTTGCTCCCGTTGGCGGCGCAGGATCAGCGCTTCGCGGTCGTCCTCGGGTGCCCAGGTTCCCTTGGACCCGTCGGTGAGGACGAGATGGTGGATGATGCAGCCGGCGGCTGCCCACTTCGCCAGCGTCGCGCCACAGCCGAATTCCACGTCGTCGGGATGGGCGCCGATCGCCAGTGCCACCGCCGGCACGGCGAGGTTGGTCGTGATCGTGGCGCGTCCGGGCAGGTCGCCCACCGGCAGCCCGCTGGCCTCACCAGGTGCGCTCACGGTGCTGCTCACGGTGCGGCGTCGTGCCCGTGGCTGGCTGCCAGGACGGCGGCCACGTCGCCGGGAATGTCGGCGGGCACGTCCACGTCCCATGCCAGGGCAGGCTCCCGGACGATCCGCAGCGGCAGCCCCAACCGACGTGCCTCCGCCCGATGCCGGGCGAAGGAGCCCGGGCCGTAGGCGAAGCGGAAGCCTGCACCGGCCGGGATGCCGACCACGTTCGTCCCGTCGTCGCGCCGGTCGGGAACGAGGGTGACGCCACGCCACCCCGCCAGGCGGGCGAGGCCTGCGGCGTGCGGCAGGTCGGCGTGGACGACGAGCACCTCGTCGGCACCGGCAGCCGCCAGGCGCGCCACGCCCGCCTCCACCGCGCCGTCGAGTCCCCGGCCCGGCTCTCGGATGACGAGTGCACCCTGGGCAGCGGCCCAGGCTGCCACCTCGGCGTCGTCGCACACCACCGCCACGGGCAGCGGGTCGGCGGCCGCCAGCACGCGCTCGGCCATGGCCCGGGCCAGCGCGGCGCGCGCTGGTGCGTCGAGGGATGGGGCAAGGCGCGCCTTGGCGGTGCCGAACGCCTTGACCGGCACCAGGACGGCGGTGCCCGACAGGCGCAACGGGTCGCCACGCCCCTGGCGCATCGGCCCAGTGTACGGCGGGACCGCCGTGCACGGTCCAGGGTTCGACGGTTCAGCGGCGCTCGGTCCAGGCACGGGCCACCGGTGGGCGTCGCGTAGGGTGGGGCGGTGACCGAGCGGGTGGCGGTGATCGGCGCCGGCACGTGGGGGACCACCGTGGCGGCCATCGCGGCACGGCGCGTGCCCACGGTGCTCTGGGCGCGGCGGCCGGAGCTGGCCGAGCACATCGACACCGCGCACGAGAACGCCGATTACCTGCCCGGCGTGCAGCTTCCCGACGCGCTGCGAGCCACGACGTCGCTGGCGGAGGCGGCGGGTGGCGCCACGCTGGTGGTGATGGCCGTGCCCTCTCATGGCTTTCGTGCCGTGCTGCGGGAGCTGGCCCCCTTGCTGGGGGCGACGGTGCCGATCCTCAGCCTGGCCAAGGGGCTCGAGCAGGGCACCATGCGCCGTATGACCGAGATCGTGGCCGAGGAGGCACCAGGTCACTGCCGCGGGGTGCTCAGCGGCCCCAACCTGGCCCGCGAGGTCGTCGCGGGCCAGCCGGCCGCCACGGTGGTGGCCATGACCGAGGACGCGGTGGCGGCCATGGTGCAGCACCTGCTGATGACGCCCACCTTCCGCGTCTACACGAACCCCGACGTGGTGGGGTGCGAGGTGGCCGGTGCGACCAAGAACGTCCTGGCGCTGGCTGCCGGCATGACCGCCGGCATGGGCTTCGGCGACTCGTCCATGGCCGCCATCATCACCCGCGGCCTCGCCGAATTGGGCCGGTTGGTGGTGGCCATGGGGGGCGAGCGCATGACCGTGGCCGGGCTCGCCGGCGTCGGCGACCTGGTGGCCACGTGCACCAGCCCCCTGTCGCGCAACCGCACGGTGGGCGAGCAGCTCGGGCGCGGCCGGTCGCTGGCCGACATCCTCGCCGACATGCGCATGGTGGCCGAGGGGGTCAAGACCGCCCGGCCGCTGCTCGACATGGCCGCTGGTTACGGCGTGGAGATGCCCATCGCCGCCCAGGTGGTGGCCGTGCTCGACGGTGATCGCAGCCCGCAGGAGGTGGTGCCCGCCCTCATGACGCGCTCGGCCAAAGCCGAGTTCCACGGCATGCAGCCGCCCGGCGAGGGCGACGCGGTCGAGTGGGCGCCGCGCCCGGGGTGGTGGGAACGGCCGTGAACCCCGCCGAGCACGAGCAGACCCTGGAGCGGGTCCGCCAATTCCTGCGCGAGCACGGCGCCACCGACGCGGAGATCGCGGCGGCGGAGGCGGGCGACGTCCTCGACCTGCTCGTCGCCGACCGGCTCCTCGTGCCGGCCGAGCGCCGCTACACGGTGCACGAGGTGTCCGAGATCACCGGCATGCCGGTGGAGCTGGCCCGCAGGTTCTGGCGGGCCCTGGGCTTCGCCGACGTGGGGGAGCAGGAACGGGCCTTCACGGACCTCGACATCGAGGCCATCTTGATCTTCCAGGCCATGGTCCACCTCGGTGTGGTCGAGGTGGAGGCCGCCGTGCAGCTGGCGCGAGTGATCGGTTCGTCCATGGCCCGCATCGCCGACGCCGAGGTGTCGCCCGCCGTGCTGACGGGCATGCCGGGGACGTCGTCGTCGGGGGACAGCGTCGAAGCCGCCGACCGGTTCGCCCGGTCGGCCGGCAGCTCGCTGCCCGCCATGGCGCGCCTGCTCGAGTTCGTGTGGCGCCGTCACGTGCAGGCCGCGACGCGCCGGGCCATGTTGCTGCGCACCCGCGGCGCCAATGGCGCGCTGCCGCACTTGGCGGTGGGCTTCGCCGACATGGTGGGGTTCACGGTGCTCAGCCAGCAACTGGCCGAGGACGAGCTGGCCGCTCTGGTGAGCCGTTTCGAGGAGGTGGCGCACGACACCGTCACGGCCATGGGTGGCCGGGTGGTCAAGATGATCGGCGACGAGGCCATGTTCGTGACCGAGTCCGTGCTGGCCGCCGCCCGGATCGGGCTGCGCCTGTCGGAGGTCTATGCCGACGACGAGCTGCTGTCGGACGTGCGGGTGGCGCTGGCGGTGGGTCCCGTCCTGGTGCAAGACGGCGACTACTTCGGGCCGGTGGTGAACCTGGCCAGCCGGATGGTGGGAATTGCCAACCCCGGCAGCGTGCTGGTCTCCGACGAGTTCCACACGGCGCTGGTCCAGGAGCTGCACCCCGCTGGCGGCTCCTCGCCGGGCGCAGCGGGCATCCCTGGCGGGCTGGTGCTCCCTGGCTTGCCGGTTCCCGGGGGCTCGGGGACGGCCGCCAGCGCGGCACCGGGTCATGGCGAGCTCGGGTTCAAGGCATTGCGCCCCCGGCACCTGAAGGACTTCGGCCGGGTCCAGCTGTGGGCGCTCGTGCGGCCGGGTGACGACGCCGCCCGTCTCGAGCGCCGCATGGGCCGGCGCTGGGAGCGGCTGGCCGAGGTCCTGCGCGAGATCGACGAACTGCGCGAGCGCGGCGAGCGGCTGATCGCGTCCGGGCGACAGGTGGTCGAGCAGGGGCGGATGGTGGTGGAGGCCATGTCCGGCAGCGAATCGGCGGAGACGACAGCGCGCGACCAGCTCCCGTCGAGCACGCACGAGGCCCCACCACAGGGGCCCACAGCGGATGACCAGGGGACCTCGGGCACCGGCCAGCCGCCGGGGGTGGACCAGGTGCCGCAGGTGCCCTCAGGCGTCGGCCAGCCGAACGGTGGCGATGCCGAAGGGCCGCAGCGCGAAGCGGCCGTCGACCGGAGCGAGGGGCCGGCCGCGTAGGTCGACGAGCCAACCCGAGCGGTCGCCCAGGCGGACCTGGCGCTCGTGGGGGCTGGGGTTGAACACCCGCACCTCGAGCGAGCCGGCCACCCGCCGCACGGCGGAGACCTCGGCACCTTCCACCTCGAGGGTGCTGCCTGCCGGGGCGCGCCACCCGCCACCGGCGCCGTGGACCACCTGCAGGGGCACGAACGCGTCGTCGACCATGGCGTAGGGGTCGTCGCAGTGGAGGGCCAGTGCGTAGCGGCACTCGATGGTCCGCCCCAGCAGCTGCAGCCCCGGCACCGGCACCAGCGGCCCCGCCGGCAGGGGTCGGTAGGCCATGCCCAGACGCGACAGCATGCCGGTGGCTCGCAGCAGCGTGAGCGCCAGGGTGCGAGCCCGGGGGCCGCCGGGGCCGTCCTCCACGTCGATCAGCTCGTACTCGCACAGCCCTTCGTGGGCCACCGTCAGCCCGCCAGCGGTGACGAAGCGCCGCGAGGGGAACGTGGGCAGGCCGAACTCGTCGGGACGCCCTTCGGCCTCGAGCCCCCGCTCGACGACGGCGAAGGCGCACTCGGCGTGCGAGCTGGCGGCGGGCTCGGGCAGCGGCAGGTGGACGCGGAGGCGATGGTCGCGGGCGGGATTGGTGAAACGGGTGGTGACCCGTACCACGGGGTCGTCCGCGTGCAGCTCGAGCGTGGTGACGACCGTCGCCCGCACGGCGCCGGTGCGTGACCGCGTGGCACCGTCGACGTGGTCGGGCCAGGTGTAGTCGGCGCGCACGACGACCCTGCCCCGTACCGGGCCGCGTTCGGTCACCGCGACGTCCAGGTCGTCGGGGGTGTCGACGAGCCGGTCACCGGCGGGGGGGGAGTAGTTGTACGAGTCGCCCAGGTCCCCGCCGTCGACCAGGCGCCCGAAACCGGGGATGCCGTCGAGGGCGAAGGTGCCGCTTCTCGGGTCGACGGCCACCGTCACCAACCCGTTGGCGAGCACGACGGCAGGATCGGCTGCCTCGGGACCGTGCACGGTCACGGGATTGGTGAGGACGGCGGGGGCCAGCGGCGCCCAGCCGAAGCCGGCCACCGGCGAGGCGCGCGCCAGGACGCGCTGGGTCGGCGGCTGGTCGACCCGCACGCGCACCACGGTGTCGGGCCGGGCCCCGAGCCGGGTGTAGAGGTCCTGCTTCACCGAGGCGATGGGGACGTCGAAGCGCTCCTCGGGCCCGAAGGCGATGGTGACGTCGATGCCGGTGTCGTCCTCCTCCACCCGGACGTCTTGGATCCAGGTGTGGGCGTCGATCTGGCTGCCGCTCGGGAGCAGTCCGAGGATGGTGCGGGTGGTGGCGGCGTCGAGCGTCAGGGCGCCAGCGGTGCGCGGGATGCCGAATGCCCCGGCCTCCTCGGGGAGTGGCTGGGTGTCCGGCGGTGGGGTCTCGCCCACCACCATCTCCACCACACCTCCCCGACGGCGGGACGAGGGATTGACCACCACGGGTCCCGGATGCGCCAGGGACCGCGCGAAGCTTCCCAGCGCGTCCGTGGTGATGCCTTCGGCCACGGCGCGCGCCTCGGCGTAGCGGTGCAGCACGGCGTCGGCCACGTCGTCCACGGAGCACGCGCAGATGGAGTCGTGGGCCGCGTTGCGCACGACCTGCAGCCACGCCAGCTCGAGCAGCCGGTCGGGGTAGCTCTCCGGGGGGCCGAACAAGGCGGCGCACGGCTCGGCCAACCGTTCGAGGGCACGCTCGGTGCGGGCCGCTGCCTGCTTCACGTCCACGCGGTTGGAGGCCACGCCCATCAAGACGTTGGCACGCGCTCCGGAACGCAGCTCACCGGTCCACGAACCAATCCCCTCGGTGGGCGCGTGCGCCAGGTACTCGGCCAACGAGGTGATCTCCAGGCGGAAGTCGTCCTGCAGCTCGTTGGCCTCGGCCACGACCCTTCCCAGCCAGGGCTGGGGCTCCTGGTGGTCGGTGCCGTTCATGAAGAGCAGGCCGTCGACGAGGAACGGCCGCACCTCCTGGACGTGGTCGGCCACGCGGCGGACGAGGGCCTTGGCGTCGTCGGGCACCGAGGCGCCGTTGCCGTAGCCGGTGACGAGGTACTCGGCGCGCACGGTGGAGCCGTCGGGAGCCGACCACCAGAAGGCGGTGCGGTCGATGGCGGAGGGCACGCCCCGCCACACCACGGCGTGCTCGAAACCCGCCAGGCGCAGGATCTGGGGCATCTGGGCGATGTGGCCGAACATGTCGGGGAGGTAGCCCACCTCCATCACCCCGCCGAACGACGCCCCTCGGGCGATGCCGAGCTGCAGGTTGCGCACGATGGTCTCGCCCGAGACGAGGAACTCGTCCATCAGGACGTACCACGGTCCCATGGTCAGCCGGCCGCTGGCCGCCAGGGATCGCAGGCGGTGCTCGGCCTCCGGACGCACCTCGAGGTAGTCGTCGACCACGGCCATCTGCCCGTCCAGCATGAACCGGGCGTAGGACGGGTCGCGCTCGAGGAGGGGCAGCAGGCCGTCGAGCAGCTTCACCAGCCGCCGGCGGAAACTCTGGAACGGTTCGTACCACTCGCGGTCCCAGTGGGTGTGGGGGACGACGGCAACGCGCATGGGCACTCGTTTCTCCTCTGTCATGGCTGTGGTTGCGCGCCCGGGCCAGCAGGCGGCCCGGGCGGTCCTCACCGAGCCACGCTGGGTCCACTGCAGGCGCGCAGCCCCTGGCTCCACCCCAGGTGCTGGTCGTCGTGTCGGAGGGACTGGTCGGCTCGTCGGGCAGCGTAGAACGCTGTTTCGTGCTCCGCTGGCGGGAGGTCGTCCCTGGTTCGTGCCCCTCGTCGAAGTCCTCCCGACGCACCCCGGCCCCCTACGCCGCGCAGCACGAGAGCTTCGCCACGTCGCGGGTGAAGGTCTGGGCGGCGAGCCTGAGCCCCTCGGCCATGGTCAGGTAGGGGTGGAAGGTGGCGGCGAGCTCGTCCGTGGTGATGCCGTGGCGGATGGCGAGCACCGCCGACTGGATTACGTCGCCCGCCCCCTCGGCTACCACCGACGCCCCGAGGAGGCGCCCGGTTCCCGCTTCGGCCACCAGCTTCACGAGCCCATGGGTGTCGTGGTTGACCAGGGCTCGGGGCACGGCCTCGAGGGGGAGGACAGTGGTCGCCACCTCGAATCCGGCCTGGCGGGCCTGGGCCTCGGTGAGCCCGGCGCTGGCCAGCGGGGGGGAGGTGAAGGTCACCCTGGGCAGTCCGGTGAAGTCGGTCCGCCGCCCCGCCCCGAGCAGGGCGTTCTCCACCGCCAACGCGCCCTCGTACGCCGAGACGTAGACGAATTGTGGGGCACCGGTGACGTCCCCGGCGGCAAAGACCCGGGGGTTCGAGGTTCGCAGCTCGTCGTCGACGAGGACCGCCCCCCGCTCGTCGAGCTTGACCCCGGCCGCCTCGAGGCCGAGGTCCTCGGTGTTGGGCCGCCGGCCGGTGGCCACGAGCACCTCGTCAGCCGCCAGGTCGAATCGCCGGCCGGCCACCTCGACGGTGACATCGACATGGCCCCCGGACCGGCGCACGGCGAGCACCTGGGCGCCGGTGTGGATGGTGGCACCTTGGGCAAGGAGCACCTGGGCGAGCGCCTCGGAGACCTCGGGCTCCTCGAAGGGGGCGATGCGCGGCGCGACGTCCAGGAAGGTGACCCTCGCCCCGAGGTGCACGAAGAACTGGCCGAGCTCGAGACCGATGGCATTGGCCCCGATCACGACGAGACGCTTCGGGACCTCGGTCAGCTCGAGGGCCGTGGTCGAGGTGAGATATCCCGCCTCGGTGAGACCGGGGATGGGCGGGGCGGCCGGGGAGGCGCCCGTGGCCACCAGGAAGATCCGGGCACGGATGCGCCGGCCGTCGACCTCGATCTCGTCGGGTCCGGTGAACCGGGCGTGGCCCGAGAGCACGGAGAACCCGTAGTCGGTGACCAGGTCGGCGTACTTCATCTGGCGCATCGCCCCCACGAGCTCGTCCTTCTGGGCGACGAGCGCGGCGAGGTCCACCGGACCCGAGCTGGTGGAGAGCCCCGCATAGGGGTGGTGGCCCGCCGCCCAGGCCAGTTCGGCGGCCCGCAGCAGGGCCTTGGAGGGAACACACCCGATGTTGACGCAGGTCCCGCCGAGCAGGCCATGCTCGACCAGGGCCACCCGGGAGCCGGCCTCGGTGGCCCTGATGGCCGCGGCGAAGGCGGCCGAGCCGGCACCGAGGACGACAAGATCGAGACCGGTGTCGGCGTCGGTCCGTGCCACGTCGCCGCCGCCGCGCAGGCGCAGCTGCTCGGGGCGGTAGCCAGCATCGACCACGGCAGAGCGCAGGTCTGCCTCGGAGACCGATTCGGGCCAGGTGAAGCGTGCATCGCCCGCCCGCCAGGAGACGGAGACCTCCCCGGCGCCCAGGCTCTTGAGGGCCCTGGCCACGCGGTTGGCGCAGTCGTCACAGGTCATGCCGCTCACCTCGAGAATGGCCGGGCGCGCGCTCGTGGTCATGGGTCTGGCTCCTTGGTTCGACTGCCGTCCTGGGTGAGTCGACGGTCAGCCGCCGCACGTGTCGTTCGACACCTCACCCGATTCGATAATATCCGAATTAACGGATATGATAATGCTTCGCTTCCCCAATGCGACGCCCCCGACCGCCTCGAACGACAGGAGCACCCGATGTCGATGACCGTTGCCGAGCGCAGTGCGCTCGTGCCCGACACGCCCGAGGGCAGGGCGGTCGTGGCCAAGTTCTTCCGTGCGCTGGGGGATCCCACGCGGCTCGCCCTGCTGGCGTTCGTCGCCCAGGGAGAGCGCAGCGGCACCGAGTGCGTCGAGCACCTCGGTATCGCCCAGAGCCGGGTGTCAGCCCACCTCTCGTGCCTCGTCACCTGCGGCTTCGTGACCGCCAGGCGTGAGGGCCGCTACGTCTACTACAGCGTGCGCGACCCGCGCGTGATCGAGCTCGTCGGTCTCGGGGTGGACCTGGCGGCCGACAACGCTGCGTCGGTGGCGGCGTGCACCCGCGTGGCTCCCTCGGTCTGAGGTCACTGGAGGTGGGATCGCGCCGCCGCACGCGGATTGCCGGGGTTCACGCCGCGCTGGCGGGAGCGTGGCGCGTGTGCAGCGCGGGGCGGAGCCTGCGGCGCACCGCGGTCATCGCCCTGTGCGTGGGCGCCTGCCTGGTGGCGATCAACCAGCTGCAGCCGCTCCTCCACGGGCCGCGCCCGCTCGGCATGTGGGTGCGCGTCGTCCTCGACTTCGTCGTGCCCTTCGTCGTCTCCAACCTCGGTGTCGTCTCCAACCTCGGTGTGGTGAGGCAGGCGTGTGGTCCCGTGAACAACGACGCCAGCGGGCGGCAGGACGTACCTGGTGTGCCCGTGGCCCAACCGTCCTCCCGCCGGCCAGGCGGTGGCGGGCGAACCGCCGGAGGGGCTGTCGTCGGTACCGACGCAATCTGCATCGATGGTGGCGAGGCCCTCACCACAGTCGGCGCCAGGAGCTAGATGCATGCATGCCATCGGCCACGCACCTGCAACCGGGCGCAACCGGTGCCCCGTCGACCGGGCACCGCGGTGGAGGTTGCGGCTGCATCCGGTGCGGAGCATCGGCGTCGTCGTCGCTGTCGTGACCGTCGGCGTCGCCACCGCTGCGTGTGCCGGAACCGGTGCGACCCGTGCGGCGAGCCGTGCGTCCCATGAGCTTCACGCGCAGGACGCGTCGATCACGCTGCTCGACGGCGCAACGACGACACTGTCGGCCTACCGGGGCGCTCCCACCCTCGTGTGGTTCGTCGCGGCCGGCTGTGCCAGTTGCGAGGCGAGCATTCCCGTCGTGGCCGAGCACCTCGGAACCTTTGCCGAGGCGCGGACCCGGATCCTGGTACTCGCCCTCTACGGGGCATTCGGAACCGGGGCCGAGGCTCGTTCGGAGCTCAGGCAGTTCGGGCAGGCGGCGGCCGGGGCGGCGTTCTCGGACCCGACCTGGACCTGGGGACTGGCTTCGGCCACGCTCACCACGGCGTACGACCCCGACGGCGTCCCCGACGACTACTTCCTGCTGGACGCCGCAGGCAGAACCGTGTACCGCGGGTCGGTGCCCGTGTCGACGATGCAGGCGCTGCTCGCGAACCTGCGCGCGCTCACCGGGGTGACGCAACCGGCGCCGTCCACCCGGCCGTCCTCGACGGTATCGGTCCTCCCATGATTCGCGGGCGTCACACGGTTGCTTCGGCAGCTCGTGGCTCGCCGGTGGGGTGCGCGTCGGCTGACCGGGGAGGTGCCATGACCCAACGCAGAGCTGGTGATCCACACGTCCCGGTGCCGCGACGGCTGTCAGGCCAGGCGCCCCACGACGACACCAAGGGCCTGGGGTGGCTCGTGCTCCTGCCCGTCGCGTGCTGCGGGGGGCCGCTGCTGATCGGTGCCATCGCCACGGCTGGCGTCGCAGCAGGCGCCGGCCTGGGCGCGGCCGTGGTGGCGGCGGCGCTGGTGACGCTGGTCGTCGTCGTTCGCCGGCGGCGGGCGGCGAATTGCTGCCCGCCGGCCAGTGCCGGCTCGGTCGCTGGGCCGGCGCGGCGCGACGTGAAACGGTCCTCGGCGTGAACGCGGGGACCTCGGCAGCGAGGGCGTCTCCGGCCGTGGTGTCGACCGGACGAAGGTCGTGGCGCACCGTGCTCGGCGCGGTTGCCCGTGACCGGATCGACAGGGTGGTGTTCGCGGCGGTCGTGGTGGTCGTGGGCTTCGGGGAGTCGGTGCTGCTGCCGTTCGACTTCACCCAGCGGGTCTCGCTGGCGAACTGGCGATACTTCAACGGGCGCGACGCCGCCTTCACGGTCGCCTTCGCCCTTGCGATGGCGTGGGTGGTCACCCTGCAGGTCCACGCCATGCGCACCGTGGCCGGCGCTGCCCGGGCGCCGGGTGCCCCGCGCCCTGCCGGCGTGCTGGGCGTGCTGGCTGCGGTGGTGAGCCTGCTGCCGAGTTTCCTGTGCTGCAGCCCGATCGTGCCGACAGCGGTCGGCCTCCTGGGGCTGTCGGCCTCCACCCAGCTCCGGACGACCGGTCGGATCCAGCACTTCTTCGCCACCAGGCAGGACCTGCTGCTCCTGGCCTCCCTGGCGCTGGTCGTCGGGAGCGGCCTGTGGTCGATGCGCACGCTGGCGCGCGCCAGCTGCCTGGCCGGCGAGTGCTGTGTGGCTGACGAGGCGGCGGGCGGCACCGCCGGTGATGCCGCAGCGCCGCCGGGCCCGTCCAGCGCGCCAGTCGGGGGACAGACCGCCGATGACGCCATGCGTACCGCCGGCGATCCACGGGAGGTGAGGACGTGACGCAGGACGCCACACGACGCCGCTCGGCGACCCGGGTCCCGAACCGGAGGTCGACCAACACCCGTCGGGCCCACGAGGCGCGCCGTGAGCGTGCACGACGTCGGCGGCGTGCGACCTACGCCGCCGCCGCCGTGCTGGCTGCCGTCGTGGCCGGTGTGGCCGTGGCGGCGACGAGCGGCCATCACGGCTCGACCGCCACCGGGGTCGGCGCCCGCGCCCCGGACGGTACGTTCACGACGGCCGGGGGCGGCAACGAGACCGTGGCGTCGCTGCGCGGCCAGCCGGCGCTGGTGTGGTTCGTCGCCACCTGGTGCTCGAGCTGCCAGGCCGGCACGCAGGCCATGGCGAGTGAGATCGGCACGTTCGCGGCGCACGGGGTGCGGGTGGTGGAGCTCGAGATGGCCGACGACCTCGGCCAGTCGGGACCGTCGATCGAGCAGTTCGGTCAGCAGCTCGCCGGTGCGGCGTACACGAACCGTGACTGGACCTGGGGGGTGGCCTCGTCGGGGTTGACCAGCACCTACGACCCCAACGGCTACCTCGACATCTACTACTTGATCGACGCGTCGGGGCGAATCGCGTATGTCAACGGGTCGCCCGGCTCGACCATGGGCCAGCTGCTCGCCCAGGTCGCCCGCGTGGGCACGCACGGCTGACCGCCCGGCGCCGCGGGCGGGGCCGGGAGACGGGCGCACGGCGGCGGACGGCTCCGAGCGGTCCAGGCGATACGGTGTGGCGCCCATGGAGCCCCGCCACTGGCGTGCCCACCTGCCCGTCGGCGACCCGTTCGACGTGGCCGACCTCACCGCCGGGGGGAGCCTGCCGGCGCGCTGGGCCGAGCGGTGGGCCGCCGACCCGCGGGCCCCGCTGCTGTGGGACGCGGCCGCCGGTGGCGGGGGCCGGGGACCGGGAGGCTGGGTGTGCGCGGAGGAGCTGGAAGAGCGCACCCGCCGCGCGGCCGGCGTGCTGCGCGGGGCGGGCCTCGGGAACGGGGAGCGGGTCCTGTGGTGCGTGGGGTCCTCGGTCCCCGCGGTGGTGGCCAACCTGGCTGCCCTGCGTGCCGGGCTGGTCGTGGTGCCCGCCAATCCCGCCTATACCCGGCGGGAGCTGGCCCACATCGTCACCGACGTGCGCCCGGCGGCCGCCGTGGTCGACGACCCGGCGCTGGCCTCCTGGCTCGCGGCAGGCACCGACGGGATCGCCGCTGCGGGCGCCGTCCTCGTGGTGGGGACCGGGACGCGCCTTGGGGAGGGGGCCGACGTCCGCGTGCTGGGGGGCGCCACACCCGTCGCGGCGGATGCGTCCGGGACCGGGCTCGACGGCGTCAGCGCCGACGCCCCGGCGCTGATCGCCTACACCTCGGGGACCACCGGCGCGCCCAAGGGCGCGGTGCTGACGCACGCCAATCTGCTCGCCAACAGCGTGTCGGTGGCCCGCACCTGGCGGTGGGAGCCCTCCGACCGCCTCGTCCACGCGCTGCCGGTCTTCCACGGTCACGGGTTGTGCGTCGCCCTGTACACGACGCTGCTGGTCGGCTCGTCCGCCGTGTTGTTGCCCCGCTTCGCGGTGGACGAGGTGCTCGACGCGTCCCGGACACAAGGCGCCACGATGTTCTTCGGCGTTCCCACCATGTACCACCGCCTGGCGGCCTCGGCCCGGGCGGGCGAGCTTGGACGCCTGCGCCTGGCGGTGTCCGGTTCAGCACCCCTGCCGCCCGAGTTGCACCATCGCCTGCGGGCCCGCGCCGGGACCGACGTCCTCGAGCGCTACGGCATGACCGAGACGCTCATGAGCGTGTCGAACCCCTACGAGGGTGAGCGCCGGCCCGGCACCGTGGGCTTCCCGTTCCCCGGCGTGGAGGTCCGGCTCCTCCCGCGCGAGGCTGCCCCGGCAACCCCGGGGGTGTCCGGTGGACGGCGCGCGCCGGGGGCGTCCGGGGAGGGCGGGCCGTCCAGCGAGGCCGGTGGCACCGGCGGGGAGGTTCGGGAACTGCTGGTGCGTGGTCCGGCGGTGTTCGCCGGCTACTGGCAGCGCCCGGCGGCGACGGCGGCGGCCTTCGAGGGCCCGTGGTTCCGCACGGGCGACCTGGCCGACGTCGACGACGCGGGGTACCTGCGGCTCCTGGGGCGCAGCGGCGACCTGGTCATCTCGGGTGGGTTCAACGTGTACCCGGCCGAGGTCGAGGACGTCCTCCTCGGCCACCCGGCGGTGGCCGAGGTGGCGGTCAGCGGCACGCCGTCGGCGGAATGGGGGGAGCTGGTCACCGCGTGGGTGGTGCCGGCGGCCCGACCCCTCGACGTCGACGGGCTGCTGGCCTGGGCGGCCCAGCGGCTGGCACCGTACAAGCGGCCGCGGCTGGTCCACGTGGTCGACGGCTTGCCCCGCAACGCGCTGGGCAAGGTGCTGCGCAGCCAGCTGCGTTGACGCCGGCGGCAGGCGGTAGCCTGCGCCGTGGTGCGGGTGGCCTTCGGAACCGACGAGGAGACCGTGGTGAGCGCCGCGCTGGTGGCGGAGCTCGAGACGCGGGGCCATGAGGTCGTGCGCGTCGCCGCGGGGGAGGCATGGCCCGAGGTGGGGCGGGCAGTGGGCGAAGCGGTCGCCTCGGGCCGGGCCGACCGCGGGGTCGTGTGCTGCTGGACCGGGACCGGGGTGTCCATCGCCGCCAACAAGGTGCCCGGCGTGCGGGCCGCACTGTGCACGGATGCGGCCACCGCCGCGGGCGCACGGCGGTGGAACGACGCCAACGTCCTTGCGGTGGGGCTGCGACTGACCTCGCCCGAGGTGGCACGCGAGCTGCTCGAGGCGTTCCTCGGCACCGACGTCGAGCGCAGCGAGCTGCCAGCGATCTCGCGCGTCGAGCCACGCCCGCGGTAGCGTCGGTCCATGGCGACCTTCCTGATGCTCTCGACGCTGGGACCGGAGGGGATGGCCACGCTGCGGGAGAACCCGGCCCGCCTGCAGGAGGTCAACGCCGAGGTGGAGGCCATGGGGTGCCGGGTGGTGGCGCAGTGGGCGCTTCTGGGTGAGTACGACTTCGCCACCGTCCTCGAGGCGCCCGACGAGCGGACCGTGGCGCGTGTGGCCGTCAGCCTGGGGGCACGCGGCACCCTCAAGACCCGGACGCTGGCGGCGATCCCGATCGACGAGTTCCTCGACACCGTCCGCGGCGCCTGAACGGCGCCGGTTCCGGCTGGCACAGCGGCGAGCCGTGGCTCAGAACCACCACAGCCCCTGCTTGCGGTGCTCGGGCCGCACGTCGTCGAAGTCGAACACGTCGGGCAGCACGCTGCCGTCGGACAGGCGCCGGACGCGGTATCCCTCGGGGGTCACTTCCGCCACCTCGAACCCGCGGGCCCATGCTCCGACGAAGCGGCTCCTCACGTCGACCCGGGTCCCTTCCGCCAGCACGTCGGTCCGCTCCGAAGCCGCCACGACGGTCATCGTATTGACTCCACCTCTGCCGGGCGCGCTGTCTTGGTCCCGGTTTGGTGGCGGTGGTGGATCTCGGCCGACGGCGTCGGGCCCGGGAGGGGCCGGGGGCATCGGTGTCGTGAGCACGCTGGCACGCGACCTCGCGGGGCGCGCTCGGTGAGCACGCGCACCGCCTTCCAGCGAGCGCCACGGCCGCAGCGTGGACCGAGGGCGGGCGGTGGGCCGACACTGACAGTGGAGCGCGCGCTGTGGCGCCAGGGGCACCGCGTGGTAGCGGGCATGGACGAGGTCGGCAGAGGTGCGTGGGCGGGCCCGGTGTCGGTCGGCGTCGCCGTGCTCGCCGGTTCGTCCGGGCGGCCGCCGCGGGGACTGCGGGACTCGAAGCTGGTGCCCGAGGACGAGCGCGAGGAGCTGTTCGGCCCCGTAGCCGCATGGTGTGCCGCCTGGGCGGTGGGTCATGCCGAGGCAGCCGAGTGCGACCGGCTCGGCATGACCGGTGCCCTGCGGCTCGCCGCCCGACGCGCCCTGGACGCGCTGCCCGGGGGTCTCCGGCCCGACGCCGTGGTGCTCGACGGCCCGTTCGACTACCTCAGTCCCCCCGGCGACCGTGGCACGCCGGCGGAGCTGGACCCGGTGGTGCGCACGGTCGTGGACGGTGATGCCCGCTGCGCCTCGGTGGCGGCCGCGTCGGTGCTGGCCAAGGTCACCCGCGACCGGATCATGCGCGCCGTGGCCGACTCCTACCCGCCCTTCGACTTCCACCGCAACAAGGGGTACCCGTCGCCCGACCACCGAATGGCCCTGCGCGGGTACGGTCTGAGCGCCATCCACCGGCGCAGCTGGTCCTTCGTCGGCGGCCTCCCCTGGCGCTGAGGGCCCGCCGAGCGGGCGCAGGTTCGGCCGCGGCTCCGGCGCGCCCTGGGTGTCAGGCTGGGGGCGACGGCTCCTTGGGCAAGCCCAGCACCCGCTCGCCGATGATGTTGTGCAGCACCTCGTCGGTGCCACCGGCAATGCGCATCCCCGGGACGCCGAGCACGGCCTGCGACCAGGCGTAGGTGCCCCATTCGCCCGAGTCGGCGATGAGCTTGGGACCGAGCACGGTCGACAGCAGGTCGCTCGTGCGCCGCATGTTCATCGTGAGCGACAGCTTGGCGATCGACATCTCCGGCCCCGGCACCTGCCCCGCCGCCACCTTTGCCATGGCACGCAGGTTGGTGTAGCTCGCCACCCGCCCGTTCACGATGATCTGCGCCAGCTGCTGGCGGACCAGCGGGTCGGCCGCTTTGCCCTGGTGGCGCACCAGCTCGACGAGGCGTTGGGTCGCCATGGCGCCGCCCCCCGAGGCCACACCACCGCCGATGGCCGCCCGTTCGTTCATGAGGGTCGTGAGCGCGACGGCCCATCCACCGTTCACGTCGCCCAGTCGATGGGACTCGGGGATGCGCACGTCGGTGAAGAACACCTCGTTGAACGACGCGCCTCCCGTCATTTGCCGGAGGGGGCGGACCTCCACGCCCGGTGCGTGCATGTCGACGACGAAGCCGGTCAGCCCCTTGTGCTTGGGGGCCTCTGGGTCGGTGCGGCAGATGATCTCGCCGATGTCCGACAGATGGGCCCCCGACGTCCACACCTTCTGGCCGGTGACGACCCATTCGTCGCCGTCGCGCACGGCACGGGTCTGCAGCGAGGCGAGGTCGCTGCCTGCCCCGGGCTCGCTGAACAGCTGGCAGGCGACGATGTCCCCCCGGTACATCTTGCGCAGGTACGCCTGACGGACCTCCTCGGTGCCGTGGGCCAGGATGGTGGGGGCGACCATGCCAAGCCCGATGCCGAACACCGTCATGGGCGGCGTGGCGAAGCGTGCCTCGAGCACGTCGTAGAGCCGCTGGTAGGAGCGGGGCAGGCCGCGACCTCCGTAGGCGACGGGGCCGGTGATCCAGCCGAAGCCGGCATCGAAGCGCGTCCTCGCCCACGCCTGGGCTGCCTCGAGCTCGGCGCGCTCTTCCTCGGCGCTGCGCTCGGGCAGTACGGACACCTCGTCGGATCCCTCGCCCCACGCCCGGGTGACCTCGACCCGGGGCTCGCAGGTCGCCTCGAGGAAGGCGAGGGCCTCGCGCTCGAAGTCGGCTTCGGAGATCTGCTCGGGCACGGAGCTGCCCCTTTCACGTCGGCCAACCGGTGGTCGGGTCACCTTAGCGACGGTGCCATGACGCCCGCCAGGTTCCCCGAGGCCGTGGCAGGCCGCCAGCCAGGCCTCCGCCGTGGCGGCTCTCGGCAGGCAGTGAGGGCACGGGAGCCGGGTGCTCGACGACACCTTCCACCCCTGGCGCGGCCATTGGGCTAGAACGGTGGCCGTGGCCTACGTCCTCGCCGTCGGCGCGGCGTTGGCGAACGCGCTGACGACGATCCTCCAGCGGCTCGGAGTGGAGCAGGCCCCGGCGGAGCACACGCTGCGCCTGAGCCTGCTGGCCTACGCGCTCCGGCGCAAGGTGTGGCTGGCGGGGTTCGGGGTGATGGTCGCTGCCTTCCTCCTCCAGGCCTCGGCGTTGCACTTTGGCACCCTGACGGCCGTCCAACCCATCCTCACCCTCGAGCTGCCGTTCCTGGTCGCCATCTTGGGCCTGTGGTTCCACCGTCGCGTGGGCTGGCGCGAGTGGGGCGGCTCGCTGGCAGCGGCAGGTGGCCTGGCTGCCTTCCTGGCGCTGGCGGCACCGGTGCCCGGCGGTGAGACGCCGAACCTCCACGACTGGGGGATCGTGTCGTTCGCCGTCGTCTTGAGCACCGGGATCGCAGTCGTCCTGGCGCAGGTCGGCTCAGCGCCGGCGTGGCGGGCGGCGTGGTTCGGGGTGTCGGGCGCGATCATGTTCGCGTTCACCGCGTCGCTCATCAAGCAGGCCACCGCGGACGGCTCCCACCAGTGGTTCCAGCTCTTCCTGCACTGGCACGCGTATGCCATGGCGGCGGCTGGGCTGATGGGCATGTTCCTCACGCAGAACGCCTTCCAGGTCGGGCCGGTCACAGCCTCGCAGTCCATGCTCGTGATCGTCGACCCCCTGGCGTCGATCGCCATCGGCATCGGGCTGTTCGGGGACCGGCTCGAGACGGCAGGTGTCCGGGGCCCCCTCGAGGCGAGCGGGCTGCTCGTGCTCATGGTGGGCGTGTTCGCCCTGGCACGCTCACCCCTGGTGCGCAGCGTCAAGCAGGAGCCTGACGCGGCAGGAGATCCCGAGCTCGGCCCCACGCCGCAGGTGGCCTGGCCTGCACCGGCACCGGCGGACCGGCGGACGCTGTGACCCGCACGGAGGCGGGGGTGCTGGCAGCACCAGCCCCCTACGATCCCTGGGCGGCGGTGCGCGAGCGCATCGACGACGCGGCCGGCCTCGCCGGGGTGGACCCTGGGGTCCGGCGCTTGCTCGAGGTCCCCGAGCGCGTGCTCGAGGTGGCCGTACCGGTGAAGCTCGACGACGGGCGCGTCGAGGTGTTCACGGGCTGGCGTGTCCACCACAACATCGCCCGCGGCCCGGCCAAGGGCGGTATCCGCTTCCACCCTGCCCTCACGGTCGACGAGGTGAAGGCCCTGGCGGCCGACATGACGTTGAAGACGGCGGTGGTCGACATCCCCTTCGGAGGGGCCAAGGGTGGGGTGCGCTGCGACCCGGGCGCGCTCTCGCCCGGGGAGCTCGAGCGCCTGACCCGCCGCTACACCTACGAGATCTCCTCGCTGCTGGGTCCCGACCGCGACGTGCCGGCGCCCGACGTCAACACCGACGAGCGGGTGATGGCCTGGATCCTCGACACGATCGACATGCTCCACGGCCGGTGGATGCCGGGCGTGGTCACCGGCAAGCCCCTGGCCGTGGGCGGGATGCGCCTGCACGCCGGCGCCACGGCCTCCGGCGTGGTGCGCTGCGTGCGGTCGGTGTTCGCCGCCTTGACGCTGCCGGTCACCGGGGCCCGAGCCGTGGTCCAGGGCTTCGGCAAGGTGGGTGGACCCCTGGCGTTCCTGCTGGCCTCGGCGGGCATGCGGGTGGTGGCCGTGGCCGACGTGGGTGGTGCCGTGCACAACCCGGGTGGGTTGGACGTGGGGCTGCTCGCCGAGCACGTACGGGGTTGCGGGACGGTGGCCGGCTTCGACGGGGGGCACGGCATCGACCCGGCCGAGTTGTGGGCGGTCGAGGCGGAGCTGGTGGTCCCCGCCGCGCTCGAGGGCGCCATCGACGAGCACGCCGCTCGGACCATGGCCGCCACGGTGGTCGTCGAGGCGGCCAACGGCCCCACCACGCCGCCGGCGGACCGCATCCTGGCCGAGCGTGGCGTGACCGTCGTCCCCGACATCCTGGCCAATGCAGGCGGCGTCACCGCGTCGTACTTCGAGTGGGCGCAGGGGCGCCAGGGGTACGCCTGGGACGAGGACCTCGTGGCCGAACGCCTGGGCCGCGCCATGGACGTGGCGTTCGGCGCGGTGTGGGCCCGGGCGCAGGCCTTGGGCGTGTCGATGCGCCGGGCCGCGGGCGTGGTGGCGATCGAGCGCCTGGCAGCGGCCATCGAGGCCCGGGGACTGTTCCCCTGAGCCCCGGGGGCTGGTCCCCTGAGTCCCTGAGCCCCCTGAGCCCCGGGGGGCTGGTCCCCTGAGTCCCCTGAGCCCGGCGACCGTTCTCCTGCGACCCGGGGCTCGTGGCCGAAGACCCGGAGCTCTCCGCTGCACCTGACGCTCCCGTCGAGAGCAGGCCCGGCCGGGCCGGATCCCAGCTGCCGGCGGTGCCATGGCTCAGTGGCCGGCGGTGCCATGGCTCAGTGGCCGGCGGTGATCCCCAGCGCCAGCACGGCGGCCGCGCCGGCGACGGGCACGCTGAGCGCACCCAGCCGGGCGGTGGCCGCGATCGATGGTCGCTCGCCCGCCAGTCGCGCGGCGCGCAGCCAGAGGAGCCACGACAGGGAGCCGGTGGCGAAGAGGTTGGGACCCACGTTCAGGCCGACCAACAGCGCCAGGGGGTGGTTCGGCGGGCGGGCCGCCAGGAGCGATGCTGCGGGCAGGTTGTTCACCAGCACCGACACGCCGGCTGCCACCGTGGCCGTGGCCCATGTCCCAAGGTGAGCGAGCACCCGGCTGGGGACGTCCCACACCCGGCCGGCGGCACCGAGGCCGATGGCGACGCCGGCCAGCCCGACCAGCTGGGGCAGGCCGAGGGTCTCGACCACGATCCACGCCGGGTGCCGGCGCCGGACCAGTTGCACCGCCGTTGCCGCCAGGCCGACGCCCAGCACCACCAGTGCAGGGTTGCGCAGCACGAGCACGGCCACGGCGGTCGTACCGACCGCCACCGCCCCCACCGAGCCGACGCGTCCAGCCGGCGCGCCGATCGACGGGGAAGCGTCCCGACCCCGGAGGCAGCGGCGGTGCGCCAGGGCCACGACCGCGGCGGTGACCACGGCGGCAGCCGCCCAGGGCAGGGCCATCCGCCTGGCGAAGGCGCCACCGGTGAGGTGCAGGTGGCCCACCACGATGAGGTTGGTCAGGTTGGAGCCGGGCAGCAGCAGGGAGCCGGCGTTGGACAGCAGGAGGCAGGCAGCTACCAGTGGCTCGGCGCTGGTGCGCCGGGCACGAGCGGCATGGGCCACGACCGGTGTGAGGAACGCCACCGAGGTGTCGAGGTTCAAGAGCGCGGTCACCCCCACGACCAGGGCGCTGGACCAGGCGTAGAGGGCGAGGTGGTGGCGCGCTCGGCGGGCCAGGGCTGCACCAGCCGCCGCGAACAGTCCGTCCCCGTCGGCGACGAGGCCCACGAGCAGCAGCCCGGCCACGAGGACGAACGGTGGCCAGTTCGCGGACGCGGCGGCTCGTGCTGCGATTGGGGCGGTGCCGACTGCCACCGCGGCCGCACACATGCCGGCGCCCGCCAGCGCCCACTCCCATCTCGCCGCGGTCACGGCGCGCCGCCACGACACCGGCCACCGCGGCCGGCCCGCGGCAGTGCTGCGTCGACCCGTGCCGGTCGCGCTCACCAGCCCCGGTCGACCCACTCCTGCAGGTGGGGTCGCTCGGTACCGACGGTGGTGTCGGCCCCATGTCCGGGGAGCACGATGGTGGCGTCACCAAAGCGCGAGAAGATGCGCTCGTCGATCGACCGGATGATGGCCTCGAAATCGCCACCGGGGAACTTCGTCGCGCCTGGTCCGCCCGGGAACAACGTGTCCCCCGTGAACAGGAGGGGGGTGCCCTCGACGGCGAAGCACATCGAGCCCGGGGTGTGGCCGGGCGTGGCGATGGTGCGGATGCGCAGGCGCCCGACCTCGAGCACCGCGTCGTCCTCGAGGAGCAGGTCGTAGGCCTCGAGCATGCCGGCGTCGGCCTCGGTCACCGCGACCTCGTAGCCGGCGTCGCGTACGGCGGGTACGGCTTGGATGTGATCCCAGTGGCCGTGGGTCTCCACCACCCGCCGGACGCCCAGGGACCGGCACAGCCCGAGCAGTTGCTCGTGCTCGTTGGCGGCGTCGATCAGCATGCCCTCACCGGTCTGGCGGCAGCGGACCACGTGAACGTTGTTGTCGAGCGGCCCGACGACCACCCGGTGCACCTCGACCAACGCGTCCTCGTAGTGCAGGGTGCTGCGTGCCATGGGTGACCTCCACGCTCGCCGGTGCTCGCCCCGACGGTACCGGGCGCGGGTCCTCCACCAGCCGGCAGGGGGCGTCGGGCCGGGGAGGGGGAGGGAAGTTGACTGGTTGGTCAACTCCTGTGCGGTCTGGTAGACCATCGTGCGTACCCGCCCGGGCAGCCCGACGAGGGAGATGTGCCATGAACTTCGCCTTCAGCGAGGAGCAGGAGGAGCTCCGGCGCTCCGTCCGCCGTTTCCTCGAGGACAAGTCGCCCAGTACCGAGGTGCGTCGTCTGATGGAGACCACCGAGGGCTTCGACCGGGCGGTGTGGGAGCAGATGGCGAACCAGCTCGGCCTGCAGGCGCTGGCCATCCCCGAGGAGTACGGCGGGGCCGGGTTCGGCTACGTCGAGCTCATCGTGGTGTTCGAGGAGACGGGGGCGGCATTGCTGTGTGCGCCGCTGTTCTCGACCGTGGCGCTGGCCGCCAACGCCCTGTTGTGCTCGGGCGACGAGGGCGCCAAGAAGGACCTGCTGCCGGGCATCGCCTCGGGTGAGACCATCGCCACCCTCGCGTTCACCGAGGACAGCGGCCGCTGGGACCTCGAGGGGATCACGCTCGCCGCCTCGGCGTCGGGCGGGTCGTGGACCCTCGACGGGCACAAGATGTTCGTCATCGACGGGCACAACGCGGACCTCATCCTGGTGGCGGCGCGCACCGCTGGGGGTGTGAGCCTCTTCGCCGTGCAGGGCGACGCGCCGGGCCTGGTGCGGACGCCGCTTGCCACCATGGACCAGACGCGCAAGCAGGCCCGTCTCGAGTTCTCCGGCACCCCGGCCCGGCTGATCGGCGAGCAGGACGCGGCGGGGCCCGTGCTGTCGAAGACCTTGGACTTGGCGGCTGTCGCCCTGGCGGCCGAGCAGGTGGGCGGCGCGCAGCGCTGCTTGGACATGTCCGTCGAGTACGCCAAGACCCGCATCCAGTTCGGCCGGCCCATCGGTTCGTTCCAGGCCATCAAGCACAAGTGCGCCGACATGCTGCTCGAGGTCGAGTCGGCCAAGTCCGCCGCGTACTACGCGGGATGGGCGGCGGCCGAGGACTCCGACGAGCTTCCGGTGGTGGCCAGCCTCGCCAAGTCCTACTGCTCGGAGGCCTACTTCCACGCCGCGGCGGAGAACATCCAGATCCACGGCGGCATCGGCTTCACCTGGGAGCACGACGCCCACCTGTACTTCAAGCGGGCCAAGAGCTCCGAGCTCTTGCTGGGCGATCCGAGCTACCACCGCGAACTGCTCGCCCAGCGCATCGGGATCTGAACCAGGCGCCGGGCCCCGCCGCCAGCGGGCCGCCGGGCGATACTGGCGTTCGTGGCACCGCGGTGGGAGGAGCTGCCCGGCGGGGGCGGAGTACTGGCCGTCCACGTCGCACCTGCCGTCGGGACGACCAACGAGCGTGCAGGGGTGCTGGTGCTGTGCCACGGGTTCCCCGTGGAGCCCCAGGGCGCACAGCGCACCGGCGCCGCCTTCGCGGCCTTGGCCGATCGGCTGGCGGCAGAGTCGGGTTGGCGGGTGGTGACCGGCGCCCTGCGCGGGGTGGCCCCCTCGGCCGGCGATTTCTCGCCCGCTGGATGGCTCGAGGACATCGCCACCCTGGTCGACCGTGCGCTGGTGTCGGGTGAGCGGCGGGGGGCGTGGATCGCCGGCTTCGGGACCGGCGGCGCCCTGGCGCTGTGCCTGGCGGCCCGCCAATCCCGCGTCCGGGGCGTGGCGTGCTTCGGCGCGCCGGCCACCGTCTCCGACTGGGCGCAGGACCTGCCGGGCCTGGTGGCGCTCGCCCGCCGGGTGGGCGTGATCCGCACGCCGGGGTACCCGTCCGACCTGCGGGCGTGGGGCGAGCCCTTCCGCTCGCTTGCACCCGCCACCGCGGCCGCCCGGGTCGCACCGCGGCCGCTGCTCGTCGTCCACGGGGCGGAGGACGACGCCGTGCCGGTGGGCGACGCCCGGACCCTGGCCGACGCCGGCGGCCCGGCGGCGGAGCTGCGCATCCTGCCCGGGGCCGGGCACAACCTGCGCGCCGATCCGCGCGCCGTGGCGCTGTTGGTGGGCTGGCTCGAACGCCAGGGGCCGTGACCCCGCTGTCCGACGGCAGGAGCAGTGCGGCGCGGTACCGATCGCCTAGGAGGCTGTGCTACACGGTCGCCGGCGGATCGCCGTGGGCCCGGCACCCGGCGAGTGCGACGTCGATGGCGGCACGCAGCCGGCGTGCCGCGCCGAGCGGGTCGGTGGCGGTGGTGAGGTAGCGCACGACCACGAAGTGGCGAGCTCCCGCCCGGACCAGGGCCGGGATGGCGTCAGGTGTGACCCCGCCCGTCACGAACACCGGTCGCCCGGCGCGAGCGACTGCCTCGGTCACGTACCCGAGCCCGGTGCCGGGGCGCCCCGGCTTGGTGGGCGTGGGCTCGACCGGTCCGGCCGACACGTAGTCCACCGGTTCCCCGCGGCTGGCATCGAGCTCGGAGGGCCGGTGGGTGGAGAGACCCACGATGGCACCGGGGCCGAGGATGCGTCGGGCGAGGCGGGCGGGCGCGTCGTCCTGCCCCACGTGGACGCCGTCAGCACCGCACTCGAGGGCCAGGTCGGGTCGATCGTTGAGGATGAACGGGACACCGTGCGCGTGACACACGTCCCGCGCCAGCTCGGCGCGGCGCAGGAGGGGGCGGGCCTCGAGGTGCTTGTCGCGCAGCTGCACGAGATCGACGCCGCCGGCGATGCAGGCCTCGAGGAACACGTCGAGGTCAGGGCGGTCGCCCGTGCACAGGTACAGGGAGCGACCGGATAGCTGCGATGCCACCGACCGTGGTGCGGGTCCGCCCGCGCTCAACGACGAGTGCGGGCGCGGCGTGGTGTACCTGCGCTGCGTCGCCCGGCCGAGGCCCCTGCCGTCGCCGAGGCCCCTGCGGTCGCCGAGGCCCCTGCAATCGCCGAGGCCCGCGCTTTCATGTCGGCCTTGAATGCCCGGACCTTGGCGAGGGTGATCTCGTCGGTGATGTCGGCCACGGAACGGAACGAGCCCGGCTCCCCGAACGGGGCAGCGGCCTCGCGCCAGCCCTCGGGGGTCACGCCCAGCTGCTTGCCCAACAGTGCCAGGAAGATCTTGGCCTTCTGTTCGCCGAACCCCGGGAGTTGGCGCAGGCGGGCCAGGAGCTCGGTGCCACTCGCCACACCCTGCCAGATCCGGGCGGCGTCGCCGCCGTAGCGGTCGGCGACCAGGCGGCACAGCTCCTGTACCCGCGTGGCCATCGACGCCGGGTACCGGTGCAGGGCGGGCTTCTGCGAGAAGGCGGCAACCAGGTCCTCGGGGGCCATCGTTGCGATGGCACGGGCATCGAGATTCCCGCCCAACCGGCGCCGGAGCTCCGCCGGGCCGGCGAAGGCCCACTCGAGGGGGATCTGCTGGTCGAGCACCATGCCGATGAGCAGCGCGAGGGGACTGGTGGACAGCAGCCGATCGGCCTCCGGGTCCTGCGCGAGTCGGAGCTTCACCGTGGGCATGGCCCAGAGCCTACGCTCGGCGTGCGCCGAGCCGGGCGTGGGCCGGGTACGTCCGGTCCGCTCCATCGTGGCGCTGGGCCGTCCACGCCTGCCACATCACCGTCGCGGCCGGGGGCGTGGCGCCCCCGCCCACTGGCCACGCGTGGCTGCCACCGGCGTAGGTGGCCAGGGTGACCGAGGTGCCGTTGGCGCACCGGCGCCACTGGGTGAGCGTCAGGGTGCCGAGGATCCTGCGCACGGGCGGGGCCGGACAGCGATCGAGTGACACGAAGGCAGCTGCTTGGGCTGCCGCGGACAGTTCGGCGAAGCCGTGCACGACGTGCGGCGGGTCGGAGGGGCTCGACGCGACGAGCGGGTCACCGGTGGAGACCACCTGGACGAACGACTCGGGGACCCGGCTCCGGCACGACGTGACGGCCACGGCCTCGGCCGCAGCGAAGCCGGCGAACAACGGGCCGTCGGAGCAGGCGACCGCGAAGACCATCTTGCCGCCGTTGCTGTACCCGGTCAGGAACACCGCCGCGGGATCGGCCGGTTCCGTGGCCAGCACGTCCCGGACCACGGCCGTCACGAAGGCCACGTCCTGCGTCATGGTCGGGGCTCCGGGTGCAGCGCAGCAGGCACCGGCGTTCCACGCCTGGCCCACACCGGCGGGATAGACGAGGATGGCACGGCCATCTGCCGCCAGCGGGAGGAACCCCGTGCGCTGGGCCTCGAGTGCAGGGGTGGCACCGTGCCCGTGGAGCACCACGACGACGGGCAGCCTCGCCCCCGCCCGCACGGTGCGTGGGCGAACCAGCAGGAACCAGCGCTGCATCCCGCCGACGGTGATCTGCTCGTCGGACGTGGTGAGCCCACCGGTCGGGGGAGGGCTCCCGGTGGCAGGAGCCGCCGCCGGCGACAGGGGCTGTGCCTGAGCGCTGGCGCCGGTCCGGTTCACGTGCAGCGCCAGACGCGTGGGTCGATGCGGTGCCACCGGGTGTGTCTGGAAGACCCCGGCGTACGCCGCAACCACCAGTGCGATGGACAGGAGGCCGACCGCCAGATGCCGGTGACGGCGCCGTCGGTCACAACATGGTGGCCGGCGACTCCCGGTGGGTGCGGGCGCGGACGGCGGCACTGGTCCAGTACACCATGCGTGTTCAGTACATCATGCGCGGGTCGACGTAGTGCTTGAACTCGAGCAGGTTGTGAGACGGGTCGCGCAGCACCACCGTCAGGTGCTCCTCCACCAGGCCTTCGAAGCGGGTGGTGAGGGGTCGGAAGACGCGCAGGCGGCGCAGGTCGATCAACCGGAGCAGGCGATCGAAGTCGGCTCGACGGGCGAAGGTGATCCCGAAGTGGCGGGGGTAGAGGTCAGGATCGTCCTCCACGCGTTCGGACCGGTGGCAGACGAGCTGGTCGCCGAAGAAGTCGAGTGTGATCCGGTCGTCGTAGCGGCGGGCCAGCTTGCATCCGAGACCGCCGACGTAGAAGTCGACCGCGGCGTCGAGATCGAGGACCGGGATCGCCAGGTGGAAGACATCGGTGGGATCACGCACGGTTGGCCAGCTCCTGGCGATGGTGGCGCTCCAGCTCGAAGTGCAGCAGCGTGTCCGCCCGCAGTCCGAGACGCAGGGTCTCGGTCGCCAGCACGTCGGCCACGGCGATGTTGGCGAGGTTGACGTCCGGGCCGAGGCGCGTCACGAAGAACGCCTGCAGGTCCTTGGTCGGCGCCTCGAAGACGAGGCGATCGTGGGGGATGCCGCTCCCGAGGATGTGTTCGACCAGCTCGAAGCGCAGGTTGCCGTCCGCGTGGCAGATCCCGCTCCGGCCGCTCTCCCTGGCCTCGGTGATCACGAAGGTGGCGCCGGCTGCCAGGTCCTGCGTGATGGAAGCCACCCACTGCTCGGCGTCGAGCTCCTGCGAGCGCTCCTGGTCCTTGTAGCCGACCTCACTGAACACGCTGAAGCGGCTGGCGGCGCGGGCGATGTAGTGCGCCTTGCGCCGGTTGTCGAGGGGGATGGTCCCGTTGGACACCTCGACGTACCGGCATCCGTGACGGTGGCAGAAGGAGAGGTACTCGTCGAAGCGGTGTTGTGCGATGAACTTCTCGCCGAGCGTGCCCCCGAAGAAGTAGCCGATCTCGTGCTCGTGCAGGACAGCGATCTTGTCGGCCAGGTGGGGTGTGACCAGTGCGGTGCCCCAACCGAATTTCACGAGGTCGATGACATCCGCCGCGCTCTCGACGGCATCCACGAAGGCACGAACCGGCAGCCCGGTGTCGATGGCGATGGTGAGGCCAGAGGTGCGTGGCTTGGTCGATCGGGAAGGCAGGTCGAGGGTTGGGACGATCATGGAGCCTCCAGTCGTTCGAGATGGCCGCGCTCAGGTCGTCACGCCCGAGGCGGCCGGTGCGGGGGCGGTCTGGGTCCGACGCGGCACGTGCGGCGTCCGGCGGGAAAGAACGCTTCCGAGGCGCGCGCCGCTGACGATGGCAGCACGGCCGGTGAGGGGCAGGCTGAGCGGCGTCCGGCGGGCGAGGTGGATGACGCCTGCGCTCGCCGCGTACAGCAGCGGCGTCACGATGAACAGGTCGGTGCCAAGGACAGCAGGCGTGCCCGCCCGGGCCAGTGCGCTTGCCGTCCCGGTCGTGCTGGCCACGGCGAGCAGTGCCTGCAGGAGCAGCGGGTGCACCAGGTAGACGCCGAACGACAGGTCTGCACCGGCATGTGCCGCACCGAGCATGCGCGTGGCCCGCCGATCCTCGAGCCAGCCGCCCAGTGCCAGGAGGCCGGCGGCGACTGCCACGGCGTCGAGAGCCGTGGCGGGCTGGAAGACCGCTGCGGCGGCCGTGGGTGGCAGCCGCCGCAGCGACAGGTCGATGGCATAGCTCGCCACGGCGGCGCCCAGCGCCGCGCCCAGCGCGCACAGCACCGTCCGGCGGTGGCGCGCCAACCAAGTGGTGAGGTCCTCCAGGTGCAGCGCAGCCACGGTGCCGGCCACGACGGAGAACTGGTAGCTCACAAGGAGGGTCTCGGGGTGGCGGGACCACGCTCCGAGGAGCCCGCTGGACGGAGGGTGGTAGTGGAACAACGCCAGGAGCCCGATCTCGATGACCAGGCTCACCGCCAGCAGGACGCGGTGGTGCACGCGGCGGGCGAGGGCCACCAGCACGGGGAAGACGGCATACAGCTGCAGCGTGAGGAGGAGGAAGTAAAGGTGGTACCAGGCGGCACCGGTGGCGAGGTCGTAGGCGAAGCGTCCGAGCCAGCTCCCCACCGAGTGGTAGAGGCCACTGTCGGTGCAGTACACCGCGCTCCACAGCACGTAGGGCACGACGACGAACACTGAACGCCGGCGCCAGAACGGCACGACTGCCAGTCGCTTTCTGCCGTAGGCGTAGGTCAGGACGAAGGCCGACAGCAGGAGGAAGACCTCGCGGTTGACGTGGAGGACGTCCTCGATGGCACCGACGACGGGACTGGCGGGATTGGCGTTCGCCGAGACGGCGTGCACGGCGATCACGCCAGCCACGGTCGTGACGCGGACCACGTCGACGGCACGGAGATGGGCCGGACGAGCCGTCACGGCGCACCGATGCCGGCCAGCTCCGCAACGATCCGGTGGCGGGCGACCTTTCCCGTGGGGCCGACGGGCAGCGCCCCGATGACGGTGATGCTCACCGGTCGCTTGTAGCGGCTGAGTGCAGTGGCACACAGCCGGTGCAGGTCTTCGACCAGCCCCCGGTGCCACACGGGCGATCGCGGCTGTCCGGTACTCACGACATCGCGTCGTGGCACCACGAAGGCCACCGGTTCGGCGCCGAGCGAAGGGTGGGGGCGCCCGACGACGGCGGCGTCGGCCACCCGATGGTCGCGCAGGAGCACCGCCTCCACCTCGGCCGGCAGGAACTTCTCGCCTCCCCGGTTGATGATCTCGTCCGCGCGGCCCAGCAGCTCGACGAAGCCGTCGCGGTCGCGGCGGGCGAGGTCGCCGGTGCGCAGCCAACCTGACGGCTGTCGGGCCGGCACCAACGTCCCTCGGTGACCGGCCGTGAGGTAGGACCAGATGACGCTGGGCCCGGCGATCTCGACCATGCCGATCTCTCCGGGTGCTGCCGGCACGGGGGCCGGTGGAGGGTCGATGTCGCGACCGGCGAACCCGCTGGCGGACGCGTCGTGGACGACGCGCAGGTCCACGCCGACGGGCACGCCGACCGTTCCTGGACGCCGCTCGCGCAGGAGGAGGGGATTGGCCGTGATCTGGCCGGCGGCCTCGGTCATGCCGTAGGTCTCGAGCACCGAGATGCCCGTCCGTGCCTCGAACCGCTGGCGGATCGGCTCGGCCAACGGGGACGATGCCGATCGTGCGAAGCGCACGTGTCCGGAAAGATCCGCATGCGGGGGGCGATCGGCGGCAGTGGCGAGGAAGGCGGGGACCAGATTGAGCCACGTGGCACCCGTGCCCTCGACCGCGTCCCAGAACCAGTCCGCTCCCCTGCCGCGTCCTACGACGAGGGAGGCTCCCGACACCAGCGCGCTCGTCACCCCCACGACCTGCGCATTGACGTGGAACAGGGGCAGTGGGCACATGCCGCGGTCGGACGGACCGAGGCGGTGGTGCGCCGCGACCTGACGACCGGCAAAGAGCAACTGACGCTCGGTCAGCGGGACCAGCTTCGGCGCGCCCGTCGTGCCTGACGTGCGCAGCAACACGCCGCCGGCGCTCCCTCGCCAGCGAGCGTCGGCTGCCAGCGTGGCTGGCGACGGCGCCATCGTTCCTGCCGGTTCACCGGTCGACCGGTGCACGACGGTGGTGCCCGTGACCGGACCCGCCGAACCGGTCGCTCCCAGGCACAGGGCCCGGTCGGCGGCGCCGTCGTCGACCAGCACGTCGGTGACGGCAAGATCCTCGGCGGCGCGCAGTAGTTCCTCGTCCGTGGCGCGGGGATCGAGTGGGCATACGCACATCCCCGCGGCAATAGCCGCCACGTACAACGTCGCGAAGTGCGATGCCCGTGACACCAGGAGCCCGACCCTCGATCGGTTCGTACCCCAGGTGGCCAGCTGCGCTGCCGTGTGAGCGATCTGGGACCACGACACGGAGGCCATGCCCTCGGCGTCGATGAAGGCTGGCGCCGTTGGTGCCGACGCGCTGCGGCGGCGAAGCTCGGCGGCGAAGCTCGAGTGCTGCCGTGCACGAGGCCTCCGCGCGGTCATGGGGCCAGCGTCGTCAGGCTTCCTGTGGGTTCGCTGGCGATGAGGTGAACGGAAGCTTTGAATGCTCCGTCCGCGGCCAGGCAGGCCACGAGCATCGTGCGGCGCGCGGATCCGTGCGGCGTCGGCGTCCCAGCGGGATCCCAGCGTCCGCACAGCTCCGACCCAGCGACGTCGTGGTTGGATCACAGGTTGTCCTCCTATGGTGCGCCACGATGGTGGAGGACCGGGCCGGGGCAGGGGGGCGGTCGGCTGTCGTCTTCGTGCGTCACGGGGAGAGCGGGTGGAACCGTGCGGGCCGCCTGCAGGGACAGGCGGCCGAGGCACCCGGACTGACGGCCCGTGGCATGGTCCAGGCACGACAGGTCGCGGCGTCGCTCGTCGGTGCCGGCGCCCGGCTCGTGATCACAAGTGACCTGCGCCGTGCGCGGGAGACAGCGTCGGTGATTGCATCGATGCTCGGTGTTCCGCTGACCTACGACCGGCGGCTGCGCGAGCGCGCCATGGGCGTCGTCGAGGGACGGCCCGCCGCGTCCGTCCCGCCCGAACTGCTCGGCATCGCAGGCGGCGTGGTGCACGACGTGCGGTGTGCCCCGGCGGGCGGCGAGACCCTTGAAGCGATGGCGCGGCGCGTGCGGCAGTTCGTGGCCGACCTTCGCAGTCGCGTGCGCGGCACCATCGTCGTCGTGACCCACGGCGGCGTGATGCGTGTCGCCAGGTGGCAGGCGGGTGGCGGTGAACTCGAGGGCATGCCCTGGACCGGCGTCGCCAACGGCACCACCTGGACGCTGACGTGGCTGTGGCCGGCCGGGCGGTGGGAGGTCGAGGGTGGAACCGGCGCCGCGCCACGGCCGGCAATCGGACGTTGACGGTGTGGGCGCTCACGACATAGCATCCGATCCATCGGACACAGTGTCCGAACACTGGGAGGAATCGGAGGGGGAGTCGTCGTGACACCGCGCACTCCAGGTGAACCGGGGGTCATCGACCTGGCCGATTCACGGCGCTTCGTACCGGGAGTGCCGCACGAGTGGTTCGACTGGCTGCGGACGAACGACCCCGTCCACTGGCAGGACGAGCCGGGTGGCCCGGGATTCTGGGCCGTGACCCGCTATGAGGACTGCGTCGCCGTCAACCGGGACTACCAGCACTTCTCCTCGCACCTGCGGGGCACCATGCCCTTCGAGATCCCCGAGGAGGCCGTCGAGCAGCAGAAGCTGATGATGCTCAACATGGACCCGCCGCTGCACACGCGCTACCGGCGGCTGGTCAACAAGGGCTTCACTCCCCGCATGGTGGCCCAGCTCCACGACCGCATCCACCGGGCCACCGACGACATCCTCGACGCCGTCATCGAGGAGGGCCACGCAGATTTCGTCACGCAGATCGCCGCCCAGTTGCCGCTCGTCGTGATCGCCGAGCTGTTGGGGGTGCCGGAGGACGACCGCGACCGGATGTTCGACTGGTCCAACCGGCTGGTGGGCAACGAGGACCCCGAGTACCAGCTCTCGCCCGAGCTGGCAGCGGAGACCGCCCTGGCGCTCTACGCATACGCCGCCGAGCTGTTCGCCGCCAAGCGCGCCGACCCCCACGACGACCTGATGAGCGTGCTCGCCCAGGTCGAGGTGGACGGCGAGCGGCTCAGCGAGCTGGAGCTCGAGCTGTTCTTCCTGCTGTTGACGATCGCCGGCAACGAGACGACCAGGAACCTCATGTCGGGCGCCATGGTGGCGTTCTTCGAGCATCCCGACCAGTGGGAGCGGCTGCGGGCGGACCGGTCACTGCTGCCCACGGCGGTGGAGGAGATGCTGCGGTACGTCAGCCCGGTCATGTGCTTCCGCCGCCAGACCACGGCGCCGGTGACGATCGCCGGCCGACCGATCGATGCCGACCAGAAGGTCGTCTTCTACCACGTGTCGGCCAACCGGGACGAGCGGGTCTTCGAGGATCCGCACCGCTTCGACATCGCCCGCCACCCCAATCCCCACATGGCGTTCGGCGGGGGTGGACCGCACTTCTGTCTGGGTGCCAATCTTGCCCGGATGGAGATCCGGGTGATGTTCGAGCACCTGCTCGATCGGATGGCCGATCTGCAACCCGCCGGCGACGTCCAGCGGCTGCAGTCGCGGTTCATTAACGGGATCAAGCACCTCCCCGTGAAGTTCACCCCTGGGCCGCGGGTGCGCCGGGACTGACCGTGGCGCGGCGAGCGCCCGATGGCCTGAAGGACGTCATCCGCGACTTCCGGCGTGAGCAGATCGTCGACGTCGCCCGCCGTCTCTTCGGCGAGCGCAGATCGACCGAGGTGTCGATGGACGAGATCGCGGCGCAGGCGGGAGTCGCACGTTCGACGGTCTATGTGTACTTCGCCAACCGTGACGAGCTGCTGCGAGCGTGCCTGGAGCGCATGTACCGGCAGCTGCTCGACACCATCGTGCCGGTGTGGGAGCGAGATGCCGGTGCCATCGAGCGGCTGCAGGTCGTGGTCCGGGCCCTGTTCGAGCGCATCGACGACAATCCGTCGTTCTTCCGCCTGGCGGTGGCGACCCAGGCCTCGGGAGTGGCGGCGGTCGACGCCGAGTTGGCGGCCATCGGCCTGGACATGGCCCGTCTGCTCGTGGACGTGGTCCGCCAGGGTGTCGACGAAGGGGTCTTCCGGGAGATGGACCCCCTGGCGGCCGCACGGTTCGCGGGACAGGTGATCTTCGGCGCGCTGTCGGTGCGAGCCGGCGATCCGGATCCCCAACCGCTGGAGGAGGCGGCGTCCGAGCTGTGCGACTTCCTGGTCCGTGGCCTGGGTCGTGCCGCGCCCGACGTCGCTGGGGCACGTGGAGGAACCTCCCGGCGCCAGGGCGGCGGGTCGGGACGCCCGGCGGCGCCGCATTCGACGTCACGCCGGTCGACAGCCCCGACCAGGCCCGGGAGGAACACTGTGAGGACGCCGTCGACGGCGTCGAAGGAGGAACCGTGAAGGTCGACCTCTGGCTTCCCACTGCCACTCCGTTCACCACACCGGAGCTGCTGGCGGCCATTGGTTCCGAGGCGGAGGAGCGGGGCGTGGGCACGATCTGGGTGGGCGAGCACGTGGTGCTCTTCGACGACTACAGGTCCCGTTACCCGTACGCGGAGGACGGTCGCATTCCGGCACCACCGGATTCGGGTCTGCTCGAGCCGCTCGAGGTGCTGACCTTCCTGGCGGCCCGAACCGAACGCGTCCGCCTCGGGACGGCCATGTTGCTGCTGCCCCAGCGCAACCCGGTGTACACCGCCAAGGAAGTGGCGACCGTGGACTGGCTGTCCGGAGGTCGCGTCGATCTCGGCGTCGGTGTCGGGTGGTTGCGCGAGGAGTTCGACGCCCTCCAGGTGCCGTGGGAACGGCGTGGGGCGCGCACCGACGAGTACCTGCAGGTCCTGCGGACGCTGTGGTGCGATGAGGTGTCGACCTTCTCCGGGGAGTTCTACCGCTTGCCGCCGACACGCATGTACCCAAAGCCGGTACAGCGCCCCCATCCGCCGGTGCACATCGGCGGGGAGAGCGACGCGGCCCTCCGGCGCACCGCTCGAGCCGGCCAGGGCTGGCATACCTTCAACCGGGCACCGGCCGACCTCGAGGCGCCGTTGGCGCGCTTGGACACCGTGCTGGCCGAAGCCGGGCGGAGCCGGGCGGAGATCACCGTCACCGTTTGCCCGTACTTCCAGCCGCTGTCGCCCGAGCGAGTGGAGCAGTACGCGGCCGCCGGTGCGGACGCGGTGGCAGCGCTGTTCTTCGCGGGGTCGGCCAGCGAGGTGCCGGCGGCGTTCGACGCGCTGCAGCCGTGCATGGACCGTGCCGCTGCCTGCTCGTCGTAACCTCTGACGTCACCCGGTCGCCGGGCGATACCCGTCGAGGACCTGATGCCCGTCGCAGGCTGATGCCGGTCGCAGGTGCGAGGGGCCGGCTCGTTCAGGGTGCCCAGGGGTCGGGGCTGTCCGCGTCGATCCCGTAGCGGGCGATCGCTTCTGCCACCTCCTCGGGCTTGGCCTGACCGGACCGTGCCAGTGACGACAGGACGGCCACGACGATGTGGGCAGCGTCGACCTCGAAGAACCGCCGGAGGGTGTGGCGGGTGTCGGACCGGCCGAACCCGTCGGTCCCAAGTGACGTGAACGGGCGCGGCACCCACCGTGCCACCTGGTCGGGGACGGCGCGCACGTAGTCGGTGACGGCCACCACCGGACCGTCCCGCTCGCCGAGCTGGCGGGTGACGAAGGGGATGCGCTCGTCTTCGCCCGGGTGCAGGCGGTTCCAGCGCTCCGCCGCCAACGCATCGGCGCGCAGCTCGCTGTAGGAGGTGGCCGACCACGCATCGGCGGAGACGCCCCACTCGGCTGCCAGGGCATCGCGCGCCTCCATGGCGGCCCGCCACATGGGCCCGGAGAACAGCAGCGTGGCGCTGCGGACCTCGCCGCCCCCCGCCACGTCGGCGGGCGGCGCGAACCGGTAGAGACCCCGGAGCACGCCGGTGCGCACGGCATCGTCGTCGGGCATGGGCGGCATGACGTAGTTCTCGTTGTACAGCGTCAGGTACCAGAAGCGGTCCTCGGCCTCGGGTCCGAGGGTGCGGCGGACCGCCTCCTCGACGATCAGGGCGATCTCGTAGGCAAAGGCCGGGTCGTAGATGCGCGCAGCCGGGTTGACCGACGCCAGGACCGGCGAGTGTCCGTCGTCGTGTTGCAGGCCCTCACCCTGCAGCGTGGTCCGGCCTGCGGTGCACCCAGCCAGGATGCCGCGGCCGCGGATGTCGCCGAGGAGCCAGGTCAGATCCCCCACTCGCTGGAATCCGAACATCGAGTAGAAGAGGTACACCGGCAGCATCGGTCTGCCCCAGGTGGCATACGCGGTGGCCAGGGCGATGGTCGATGCCATGGCGCCCGCTTCCGTGATTCCTTCCTCGAGGATCTGGCCGCGCCGGTCCTCGGCGTACTTCAAGATGAGATCGGCGTCGACCGGCGTGTAGCGCTGGCCCTCGGGGGCGTAGATCTTGTTCTCGGCGATGAGCGGCTCGAGGCCGAAGGTCCGCGCCTCGTCCGGCACGATGGGGACCACGAGCTCGCCGATCGCCGGATCACGGAGGAGGTTCCGCAGCAGGCGGGCGAAGGCCATCGTGGTGGAGACGGCCTGGGTGCCCGATCCCGACTGGAGGTCGGCGAAGACCGAGGGCTGCGGTGGCTCGCTGGGACGTGGCCGGACGGTACGGCGGGGTACGGGCCCGGCGAGGATCTTGCGCCGCGCTTCGAGGTACTCGGCGGCCGGCGAACCTGCCGGTGGCCGGTAGTACGGAGGCAGCTCCTCGTCGAGGGCCTCCTCGGGGATCTCGTCCTGCAGGTAGAGGCGGTCGCGCAGTGCGAGCAGCTGCGCCTTGGTCATCTTCTTGATCTGGTGGGTGGCGTTGCGGGCCTCGATCTCGGGCCCGAGCGTCCATCCCTTGATGGTCTTGGCGAGGATGGCGGTCGGTGCACCGGTCTGCTCGGTGGCGTGCTTGTAGGCGGCGTACAGCTTTCGGTAGTCGTGGCCACCACGGGGGAGGGCCTGGAGCTCTTCGTCGCTCAGGTGCTCCACCAGCTTCCGGAGCCGTGGATCGGGGCCGAAGAAATTCTCGCGGATGTAGGCACCGGACTCAGTGGCGAACTTCTGGAACTCGCCGTCCGGCGTGGTGTTCATCTTGTCGAGGAGCACGCCATCGACGTCGCGGGCGAGCAACTCGTCCCACTTCGAACCCCAGATGACCTTGATCACGTTCCAGCCGGCGCCGCGAAACAGCGCCTCGGCTTCCTGGATGATCTTCCCGTTGCCGCGCACGGGTCCGTCGAGCCGCTGCAGGTTGCAGTTGACCACGAAGATCAGGTTGTCGAGGTGCTCACGCCCGGCCACCCCCAGCGCGCCGATCGTCTCGATCTCGTCGAGCTCCCCGTCGCCCACGAAGCACCACACGCGGCTGGCGCTGGTGTCGACCAGCTCGCGGTGCAGCAGGTAGCGATTGACGTGAGCCTGGTAGATGGCGCACAAGGGACCGAGGCCCATGGAGACGGTCGGGAACTCCCAGAAGTCGGGCAGCAGGCGCGGGTGCGGGTAGCTCGGCAACCCGTTGCCCCCGACCTCATGGCGGAAGTTGTCCAGCTGCTCCTCGGTGAGCCGGCCCTCCACGTAGGCACGGGCGTAGATACCGGGCGAGGCGTGACCCTGGAAGAACACCTGGTCGCCGTACCCGCCGTCGGACTTGCCCCGGAAGAAGTGGTTGAATCCCACCTCGTACAGGGCTGCCGAGCTGGCGTAGGTGGACAGGTGCCCGCCGATGCCCTCGCTGCGGTGATTGGCACGCGTCACCATGACGGCAGCGTTCCAGCGGATGTAGGCCCGGATGCGCCGTTCGAGGTACTCGTCGCCGGGGAACCAGGGTTCCTGGTCCCGGGGGATGGTGTTCACATAGGGCGTGGACACCGTCGCAGGGAAGTCGACCTGCTTGGCGCGCGCCCGCTCGAGCAGCTTCATGAGGATGAAGCGGGCTCGCGTGCGGCCCCGGGTGTCGACGACGGAGTCGAACGAGTCGAGCCACTCCGCCGTCTCCTCGGGGTCGATGTCCGGCAGCTGGTGGGAGACCCCGTCGAAGAGCATCGCGTTCCATGCTATGGGCCGCCACCCCCCCGCGCGCCCCGGCGGATGCCCGCCCCCACCGGGGCGCTGTGGCCGACGCCGAGCGCCTGGGATCCGAGGCGGCCGGCTCCGCTCCGTCCCTGGGGCCGGCGCCGCTCCGTCCCTGGGGCCGGCGCCGCTCCGTCCCTGGGGCCGGCTCCGCCGTCGGGCTGCTGGGTCCTGGCATGCTGGGCCGGTGTCCGGCTCCGGCGAGACGATCGTCTACACCGACGGTTCGTGCCTGGGGAACCCCGGGCCTGGTGGCTGGGCGTGGGCCGTTCCCGGCGGGCCGTACCAGAGCGGTGCCGAGCCCAGGACCACCAACCAGCGGATGGAGATCACGGCGGTGCTGAAGGCGCTGTCCGCGCTCGAGGGCCCGCTGCTGGTGGTGAGCGACTCCAGTTACGTGGTCAATTGCTTCCGGGACCGCTGGTACGAGGGATGGCGGCGCCGCGGGTGGAGGAACTCCAGTGGCCACCCCGTCGCCAACCGCGATCTGTGGGAACCGCTGCTGGAGCTGGCGCTCGACCCCGACCGGCCGGTGCGGTTCCGCTGGGTCAAGGGCCATGCCGGCGACGAGATGAACGAGCGGGTGGACCTGCTTGCCACCGAGGCTGCCGCCACCCAGCGGGGCGTGTCGGGGGGGACCTGAGCGGCCCGGTCGGGCCACCGGTGGCCGGTGCGGCGCTTTGGCGGGCGGGCGCGAGGCGCCCGTAGCATGCGCCGTATGGAGCTCAACGGCACATCAGCGGTGATCACAGGGGGTGCGTCGGGTCTCGGGGCGGGAACCGTCCGCACCCTCACCTCCCTCGGCGTGCGGTGCACGATCTTCGATCGCAACGAGGAGGGGGCGAAGGCCCTCGCCGCCGAGATCGGCGCCAACTACGTGGCAGGCGACGTGACCAATCCCGAGGACTGCCAGCGCGCCGTCGACCAGGCCGCCGATGGCGGCAACCTTCGGGTGGCGGTCAACTGCGCCGGTACGGGCTGGGTGGGCCGCGTCATCAACAAGGACAACTCACCCCACGACCTCCAGGCGTTCCGCTTCATCCAGGAGCTCAACGTCATCGGGACCTTCAATGTCATGACCCGGGCGGCCTCGGCCATGGCCCAACAGGAACCGCTCGCTGACGGCGAACGGGGGGTGATCGTCAACACGGCGTCCGTGGCCGCCTTCGACGGGCAGATCGGCCAGCTCGCCTACTCGGCGTCGAAGGGCGCGGTCGTCGGGATGACCCTGCCGGCCGCCCGTGACCTGTCGGTGGTCGGCATCCGGGTGATGACCATCGCCCCGGGGCTCTTCGACACGCCGCTGCTCGGCATGCTCCCCCAGGAGCAGCGCGACGCCCTCGGCCAGTCGGTGCTGTTCCCCAAGCGCCTCGGAAACCCCGCGCAATTCGGCGCACTCGTGGCTCACATCGCCCAGAACAGCTACCTCAACGGTGAGGTCATCCGCCTCGACGGCGGGATCCGGATGCCACCGAAGTAGGCAGCAGCGGCCTCACCCGGTCCTCCGGGCACCGTCGGCCCGGAATCGACCGGCCGACGGTGGCACCCGCACCCGCGTACGGTGACATGACGGCTCCCGATCGTGCGATGGCGGTCTCGGGGCGAACCGGGACCGGATCCGAGGAGGAGGTGCGATGCGGTACGTGGACGTCGCAGGGGTCAGGGTCTCGGCCATCGGCCTCGGTACCTGGCAATTCGGCTCCCCCGAGTGGGGGTATGGGCGTGACTACGCCGAGCACCAGGCCAGCGCCATCGTGCGGCGCGCCCTCGAGCTGGGCGTGACGCTGGTGGACACGGCGGAGGCGTACGGCTTCGGCCGGTCGGAGCGCATCGTGGGCCAAGCGCTGGTCGGGCGGCGCCAGGAGGCGTTCATCGCCACCAAACTGCTGCCGTTGCTGCCGGTGCCGCCGATCGTGGCGTGGCGGGCACGCGCCAGCGCCCGGCGGCTCGGCGTGGAGCAGATCGACCTCTACCAGGTGCACTGGCCCAATCCCGTGGTGCCCCCGTCGCTCACGATGCCGGCGCTGGCCGAGCTGGTGGCCGAGGGGCTCGTCCGTCACGTCGGCGTCTCGAACTACAGCCTGGCTGGCTGGCAGGCGGCTGAGGCAGCGTTGGGCCGGCCCGTGCTCTCGAACCAGGTGCGCTTCTCCTTGGTGGACCGCCGGCCCGAACGGGAGCTGCTCCCGTGGGCCCAGGCCAACGACCGCCTCGTCATCGCCTACAGCCCCCTGGCCCAAGGCCTGCTGTCGGGCCGCTACGACGCCGATCACCGCCCCACGGGCCTGGTGCGGGCCGGCTCGCCCGCCTTCGCGCCGGAGAACCTCCGGCGGGCTGCCCCCCTGCTCGACGCCCTTCGCCGCATCGGCGCAGCGCACGACGCCACGCCCTCGCAGGTGGCGCTGGCATGGCTCATTCGCAAGCCCAACGTCGTGGCGATCCCCGGCGCCAGTTCGGTGGCCCAGGTCGAGGCGAACGCCGCAGCCGCCGATCTGGAGCTCAGCGACGACGAGGACGCCGAGCTGGCTGCCGCCGCCCAGGCGTACCGGCCCGTGCGCGGCACCAGCACGGTCCTGCAGCTCGCGCGCCAGCAGGTGGCCGAGGGACGTCGCCGGCTGGCCCACCGCCGGTGAGCACGCGCCTGTGGACGGTCGACGAGGCTCGGGCCTACCTGCCGCGGCTGCGCGGTCTGCTTGCGATCATCCGCCAAGCGGCGCAAGCGATGGCAGCAGCGCAGACCAACGGGCACGCCACTGCCGGCGGTGCGCCGGAGCCTGATCCAGGTGCGAAGGACGTGCCCGAGGGGCTCGACGCCGCCGGCGCGCTGGCCGAGCTCGAGGAGCAGGGGGTGATCCTGCGGGATCCCGTGCGGGGCCTGGTGGACTTCCCGGCCCGGCACCCCTCCGGGCGCATGGTGCTCCTGTGCTGGCTGGCAGGTGAGCAGGACGTGGCCTGGTGGCACCTGCCCGAGGACGGCTTCGCCGGTCGTCGGCCCCTGCCGTTGCCGCCCGAGCTGTAGCCCGGTGCCGGCACATGCCGTCGGTCGCGCCGTGCCCGGCCGCGCCGTGCAGGGCCGCCGTTAGGCTGGGCCGACGAGGGTAGGGGTGCGAGGAGGTGGTGACGACGGCCGAGGGTTTCGACGTGGTGGTCATCGGTGGCGGGCCAGGTGGCTACGCCACCGCGCTGTACGGTGCGTCGGCCGGGCTGTCGGTGGCCGTCGTGGAGAAGGACAAGGTGGGAGGCACCTGCCTGCACCGAGGCTGCATCCCGGCCAAGGAATTCCTCGAGACTGCCGCGGTGTTCCGCACGGTTGCCGGTGCCAAGGAGTTCGGCGTGCAGGCGGATCAGCCCACCGTCGACTTCTCGGTGAGCCAGGCGCGCAAGCAGAAGGTGGTCGACCAGCTCCACCGGGGGCTGAGCGGCCTCATGCGGGGCCGTGGCATCACCACGGTCGCCGGGACGGGCACGTTCCTCGGTGGCGGCCGTGTGCGCGTGGTGGGGCCCGGCGGCGAGGCCGAGGAGATCTCGGGCCGCCACGTCGTGCTGGCCTCGGGCTCGGTGCCCCGCACCATTCCCGGTTTCGAGGTCGACGGGACCCTCGTGCTGACCTCCGACGAGGTCCTCGACCTCCGGGCGCTGCCGGCATCGGTCGCGGTCATCGGCGGGGGAGCCATCGGCTGCGAGTTCGCCTCGATGTTCGCCGACCTGGGGGTGCAGGTCACGATGCTCGAGGCACTGCCCACGCTCCTGCCCGGCTGCGATCCGGAGGTGGTGGCGGTGGTGGCACGCGCCTTTCGCAAGAAGGGCATCGCCGTCCACACCGGTGTGCAGGTGACCGGCCACCAGCCAACCGGCTCCGGCACGGTGGTCGCCTTCGGCGACGGCCAGAGCGTCACGGTGGACGCCGTGGTCGTGTCCGTGGGCAGGCGGCCGCTCACCGACGGCCTCCTCGCCGACGGCACGGGCGTCGTCGTCGACGCCCGTGGATTCGTGGAGGTCGACCCGTTCATGCGCACGGCGGTGGACGGCGTGTGGGCCGTGGGCGACGTCGTGGACACGCCCCAGCTGGCCCACGTGGGATTCGCAGAGGGAATCGTCACCATCAAGGGCATCCTCGGCGAGCCGGTGGTGCCCGTGGACTACGGCAAGGTGCCATGGTGCATCTACTGCCAACCCGAGGTGGCCTTCGCCGGGTTGACCGAGGCGGCCGCCCGCGACGCTGGCTACGACGTGGTGGTGCAGAAGGACGCCATGGCCGGCAACAGCCGGGCGCGTATCGTCGGCGACACCGACGGCGTCGTGAAGGTGGTGGCGGAGCGAGGTCCCGACGGCCGGGCCGGCCGGATCCTGGGGGTGCACATGGCCGGGCCGTGGGTGACCGAGCAGCTCGGCCAGGGCTACCTCAGTGTCAACTGGGAGGCCACCGTCGACGAGGTGGCACAGTTCATCCAGCCGCACCCGACGCTGTCGGAGACCTTCGGCGAGACCGTACTGGCACTGACCGGCAGGGGGTTGCACGTTGGCTGACGTCGTCATGCCGCAGCTCGGCGAGACGGTGACCGAGGGCACGGTCACGCGCTGGTTCAAGGCGGTGGGGGACACCGTGGCCCGGGACGAACCGCTGTTCGAGGTCTCCACCGACAAGGTGGACTCCGAAGTCCCGTCGCCGGCTGCGGGTACCCTGGCCGAGATTCGCGTGCCCGAAGGGGAGACCGTCGACGTGGGCACCGTCCTGGCCGTGATCTCAGAGGACGGCGCCACCACAGCCCCGGCAGCTGTCGCGCCCGCGCCGGCCGCCCAGGCCCCACCCGCACCCCCCACGGCTGCACCGCCGCCGGCAACGACCGCGCCGGCCGAGGCGGCCCCACCGGCTGCGGCGCCGGCACCAGCGGCCGAGGCCCCACGTCCCACCCCGGCACCCGCACCGGCGCCGGCCGACCAGGCGTCGCCACGACCGCCGGCTGCTCCCTCGCCGTCGGTGGCGGCTCCGGCCCCGCCCCCCCGGGCCGAGCCCGCGGCGCCGCCACCGGCGGGGCGTGCGGGGCTCGTGCTGTCGCCCGTCGTGCGCCGGCTCCTCGACGAGCATGGGATCGACCCCTCCGAGATCGCAGGCACCGGTGCCGGCGGGCGGATCACCCGCGCCGATGTCCTCGCCTACATCGACGCACGGCGGGCCGGAGGCCCACCTGCCGCCGTGCCGGGCTCGGGTGTGGCGGGTACGACCGGCGCCCCGTCGGCACCGGCTGCTGCCCCACCTGCTGGCCCCGCAGCCACACCTGCTGGCCCCGCGGCACCGGCTGCGATGACAGGGCTGGGCGACGAGATCGTCCCGTTCACCAACATCCGGCGGCGCACGGCCGAACACATGGTCCGGTCCAAGGCGACCTCCGCGCACACCCTGGTGGTGCACGAGGCCGACTACGAGGCCGTGGAGGCGGTCCGCCGCCGCTATGGCGATCGCTTCGCGGCCGAGGAGGGCTTCCCGCTCACCTACCTGCCGTTCGTGGCGCGGGCGGTGGTCGAGGCGTTGCACGAGTGGCCGCACCTGAACGCCGCCGTCGGGGAGGACGCGCTCGTCGTCCACCACCGGGTCAACCTGTCCATCGCCGTCGACCTCTCGTTCGAGGGGCTCGTCGCTCCCGTCGTCCACGACGCCGACGAGCTGACCGTTCGGGGCCTGGCCCGCAGGATCCGCGATCTGGCGCAGCGGGCCCGCACCAAGCGGCTGAGCCCCGACGACCTGGCCGGTGGCACCTTCACGATCACCAATCCGGGCCCGTTCGGGACGATGCTGACCGCACCCATCATCAACCAGCCCCAGGTCGCCATCCTGTCCACCGATACCGTGAAACGGCGGCCCGTGGTGGTGGAGCAGCCCGATGGTACGGAGGCCATTGCCATTCGCTCGGTCGGCCTGCTGTCGCTGGTGTGGGACCACCGGGCGGTCGACGGCGCGTATGCAGCGGCGTTCGTCCGGCGGGTGGGCGAGGTGCTGGCCGTGCACGACTGGGCTTCCGAGCTCTAGCGGTGCTTCGCGTCCGCTGGCTCGGCCGTGTCCCCTACGGGGAGGCCCTCGTGCTGCAGCGGGTGCTGCACGGCGCCACCCAGCGCGGCGCCACCCGGCACGATGCCATCCGACACGGCGCCATCCAGCACGGTGCCACGCCGGGTGGTCCCGGCCGGCAGCGTGCCGGCGCCACCGACGACTACCTCCTGCTGCTGGAGCACCCCCACGTCTTCACTCTCGGAGTGCGTGCCGACCCCGCCCACATCCTGGTCGACCCGGCCGAAGTCGGTGCCGAGGTGGTGTGGACCGATCGCGGCGGGGACGTCACCTACCACGGCCCCGGCCAGCTCGTCGCCTACCCCATCGTGTCGGTTCCCATGACCAAGGGCGCCATCCCGGCGCACGTGCACACCGTCGAGCAGGTCGTGATCGAGACCCTGGCCGACTTCGGTGTGCAGGCGGGGCGCCTCGCCGGCTTCCCGGGCGTGTGGGTGGGTGCCGACGGAGCTCATCCCCGCAAGATCTGTGCGATCGGCGTCCGTGTGGCCAGGGGACGTTCCATGCACGGCTTGGCCCTCAACGTGACCTGCGACCTGAGCTGGTTCGAGCGCATCGTCCCCTGCGGCATCGTGGGCAAGGCCGTCACCTCGATGGCGGCGGAGGGTGTCCGTGCCAGCGTGGAAGAGGTCGCCGGCGCGCTGGCCCGCCACGCCGCCCGGCACTGGGCGCCCGCTGGGGACGTCGAGGGGCAGGTGCCCGCTGCCGTGGGTGAGCCGATCCGCAAGGCGTCGTCTTCCGGCGACGGCGGATGCCAGCTCTCGGTGCGCGGCGAACCGGGCGAGCGGATCGCGCTGCGGCTCCGGCGGGCCGGCGTCGACCCGGATGCGGGACTGCCGCTTGCAAGCCGCAAGCCCCCGTGGCTCCGCGTGCCGGCCACCATGGGGGACGCGTTCGGCCGCACGAGGCGTGCCGTGCGCGAGCTGGACCTCGTGACGGTGTGCGAGGAGGCGGGGTGCCCCAACATCTTCGAGTGCTGGGCGGACGGCACCGCCACCTTCATGATCAACGGCGAGCGCTGTACCCGGGCGTGCGGGTTCTGCAAAGTGGACACCCGCCGGCCGCGTGCGCTCGATCCGACCGAGCCCGAGCGCGTGGCGGAGGCCGTGGCCCGCCTGGGCCTCGCCCACGCCGTGGTCACCTCGGTCGCCCGCGACGACCTGCCCGATGGCGGAGCGGCCGCATTCGCCGCCACGGTGGGCGCCATCCGCCGGCGGAACCCGTCGACGACAGTGGAGGTGCTGATCCCCGACTGCAAGGGAGATCCCGAGGCGCTCGAGACCATCTTCGAGGCCCGGCCCGACGTGCTCAACCACAACCTCGAGACGGTGGCACGTCTGCAGCGAGCGATCCGTCCCTCCGCAGGCTACGCCCGCAGCCTCACCGTTCTGGCGCGCGCCAAGGCGGCCGGGCTCACCACCAAGTCGGGGCTCATCATGGGGCTGGGTGAGACCGAGCACGAGGTGCTCGGTGCCTTGGCGGACCTGCGAGCCGTGGGCGTCGACGTGGTGACGCTCGGACAGTACCTGCGACCGAGTGCGGCCCATGCCCCCGTGGCACGCTGGATCACGCCTGAGGAGTTCGAGCGCCTGCGTCGGGCGGGCCAGGCGATGGGCTTCGCACACGTCCAGGCCTCGGCCCTGACCCGATCGAGCTACCACGCCCGCCAGGCGGCTGCGGCCGTGGGGGAGCAGGCCGGTGGCGACCACGCCGGCGGTCGCGACCTGGCCAGCGGGCATGGTTCGACGGGTTCCGGCGACCTCGCGGCCGCGCTCGGTCGGCCGGCTCCGTCGACGGCGCGCTGACCGGGACGGGTCAGTGGTCGAGCTGTCGCCCCAGGCGATCGCCGCTCGCCGCCAGCGCCTGGCCCGGGTGCGGGACCGCATGGCCGAACTCGGGGTCGACGCGCTGTTCCTGTCGCATGGAGCAGACCTCCCGTGGCTGACCGGGTACCGCGCCATGCCGCTCGAGCGCCTGACGGTGCTGGTGGTTCGGGCCGACCCCGACGAGGAGCCGGTGCTGTTCGTGCCAGCACTCGAGGCGCCGAGGGTGCCCGAGGCCGGCGGGCTGTTCCGGCTCCGGCCGTGGCGCGAGACGGAGGACCCTGTCGAGCTGGCGGCCGCCGCGGCATCCGGGTCCGGCGGCGTGCGGGCGTGCGCGGTGTCGGACCGGACGTGGGCCGTGTCCCTGCTCGCCCTGCAGGCCCGGTTGCGTGCCGCGCGCTGGATGGCGGCCTCCACCGTCACGTCCCCGCTGCGGGCTGTGAAGGATGCCGCCGAGCTCGAGGTGCTGCGAGCTGCTGGTGCCGCCGCCGACCGGGTGGCGGGCGCACTCCAGCGAGGCGACATCGCGCTGATCGGCCGGCACGAGGCCGACGTGGCCGCCGAGATCTCGCGGCGCCTGCTGGCCGAGGGGCATGCACAGGTGAATTTCGCCATCGTCGGCAGCGGGCCCAACGCTGCCAGCCCACATCATGAGCCCACGGACCGCCGGATCGGGCGTGGCGAGACGGTGGTGTGCGACTTCGGTGGCGTCCTGGCGCTGCCCGGCGACGTGGGCTACTGCTCGGACATCACCAGGACGGTGGTGACCGGCGCCCCATCGGCGGAGGTGGCGCACTGCTACGCGGTGCTCCTGGACGCGCAGCGGGCCGCCGTGGGGGCGGCGCGTGCCGGGGCGACGGCCGAGCACGTGGACGCCACCGCCCGGCACGTGATTGCCGAAGCCGGGCTGGGAGAGCGATTCGTCCACCGGACCGGGCACGGCATCGGCCTCGAGGAGCACGAGGACCCGTACCTCGTGTCGGGCAACACCGCCGTGCTGCAACCGGGGCATGCCTTCTCGGTCGAGCCGGGAATCTACCTGCCCGGTCGCTTCGGGATGCGCCTCGAGGACATCGTGGTCGTCACCGACGAGGGGCCCGAGCTGCTCAACCATGCCGACCACAGCCTCGTGGTGGTGGACGCCTGACGTCCTCGAGGCGCGGAGCCCATGGTCCCGTCGCCAGCGCCCTGTGTCCGCACCGGTCGACAGGTGGGCCAGGGCACCGTGCACCGGTCGGGTACCGTCGGCTGCGCACGCGCTCGAGCCGGGAGCGAGAAGAACGGAGGAGCTCAGGTGGACGTGGGTATCGCCGGTCGTGTCGCGCTGGTCGCGGCGGCGTCGCGGGGGCTGGGGAGGGCCGCGGCCGAGGCACTGGCCGCGGAGGGTGCCTCCCTCGTGATCTGTGCCCGCCGGCCGGAACCGTTGGCCGAGGCAGAGGCCGCCCTGCGAGGTCAGGGGGCCGAGGTGGTGGCGCTGCAGGCCGACGTGACCGATCCCGACGTGCCGCAACGACTCGTCGACCTGGCACTGTCGCGCTTTGGGGCACTGCACATCGTCGTGGCCAACGCCGGCGGGCCCCCGCCGGGGCGGGCCGTCGACGTGGACGACGATGCGTTGCGCGGCGCGTTCGAGGCCAATTTCCTCACCTCGGTGCGCTTGGTGCGGGCCGCCCTGGGACCCATGCGCCAGGCGGGCTGGGGTCGGGTGTGCTGCATCACGTCGTACTCGGTGGTCCAGCCCATCCCGGGCCTCGCCCTGTCCAACACGGCCCGCAGCGCGCTGTGGGCATGGGCCAAGACGGCGGCCACCGAGCTGGGTGAGGGCATCACGTTGAACCTGGTGTGTCCCGGGCCCCACGCCACCGAGCGCATGGTGCAGCTCGGCGGGACCAACGGCCCCATGGGGGATCCGGCGGACTTCGGCAAGGTGGTCGCCTTCCTCTGTTCCGCTCCGGCAGCGTTCGTCAACGGCGCTGCCCTGGTGGTCGACGGTGGTGCGTCCCTGGCCCTGTGAGCCGGGTGCGTCGCGCTGCTGGTGGCCATATCCACGCCGCACCTGCCAGCGCACCCGCCGGTTCACCTCACCGGCCGGTTCACCTCACCGGCCGGTTCACCCCACTGGCCGGTTCACCCCACGGGCTCGGCCACGTGCTCGGTCCAGCGGCTGCCGTCCCAGTACCGCAGGCGACCCGGCGTCCCCGGGTCCGGGTACCAGGCGGCCGGCCCCTGTCCGGCCGACCCGTCCTCCCTGTCCCGGGGCTGCGTCTCCTCTCCGTCCCGCTCCTGCGTCCCGGGTACCCCGTGGCCCGGTAGCACGGCGGCTGGCGTATGCAGGCCGCCGCGGAGCGCGGCACGACGAGCCAGAACGCCACGCCGGCGCAGCCCTCCGACTCCCACGGCTGCGATCGCCGCGACGGCCGCTACGACAACGAGAACTCTCACCACCAGGGACGAAAGGCCGCCCGAGGGGCCGCCGGCCGAGCCACCGAACAGCCGGTACTGGGTGACGGCCAGGCGGACGGCGGTCTCCGCCGGCACGGGCGGAGCGCCGGCGGGTACGTCGGTCTCGACCACGGCCATCGACGCCCCCACCTGCAACACGACGATCTCAAGTTGCTCGCCGCTGGGCACGACGTCGAGGAGGAAGCCCCGGGCTCCGGGGGCGGCCGGGATCGAGAAGGTACTGCCCGCGGTGGCACCGGCGGACAGGACGGCCACGTAGTCGGCCAGGGCGGTGGCTGCATCGTGAACCGTGGCGAAGTGGAGGGCCAGGTCGAGCACACGATCGCGGTGGGTGGGGTCCTGCCAGGTACGGATCGCAGCTGCGAACCCCGGTGCCGACGCGGCGCGCTCGAAGGCAGCGCGCGCCTGAGCGGGATCCGGCGCATAGCTCACCAGGGCGGCGGCGTCCAGGGGTCCGTTGACGTTGCCGGGCACGTAGCCGGGCACCGGGTCGGCGGGGAGCAGGCGCTGCAGGTTGGGACGCTGCGGCGTCGGGCTGGCCGCCCGTTCGGGGGCTGCAGCCCACGCCGGTACCGTGGCGAACACTGCCACGGCAACCAGCCGACGACATTCCCCCATGAGCATCGTCTTCACGCTACCGGCCGACCGATATGCCGCCGTGGCACCGGCATGGTTTCCCCACCACCGCCGGCGCCCTGACCAGAACGGTCGACGGTTCAGGCCACGAAGTACTTGGCGCGAGGGTGGTGGCACACCAGCGCCACGGTGGACTGCTCGGGGTGGAGCTGGAACCCTTCGCTCACCTCGACACCGATCCGGTCGCCTCCGAGCAGTTCGACGGCTTTGGCGTTGTCGTGGAGGTCGGGGCAGGCCGGGTAGCCCCAGGAGTAGCGGCCCCCGCGGTACTGCTGGCGGAACAGGCCCGACAGGCTCGGCCCGTCCTCCTGGGCGAAGCCCCACTCCTCGCGGATGCGCCGGTGCCAGTACTCCGCCAGGGCCTCGGCCATCTCGACGCCCAGCCCGTGCAGGTGCAGGTAGTCGCGGTAGGCGTTGGCGGCGAACAGGCGGGCGGTCTCGGCTGACACGGCCGGGCCCATGGTGACCAGTTGGAACGCGGCGTAGTCCACCTCCCCCGACTCGATCGGGCGGAAGAAGTCGGCGATGCACAGCCATGGCTCGGACACCTGGCGGGGAAAGCTGAAGCGAGTCAGCTCGCGCGAGCGGGTCTCGTCGGTCCACAGCACCAGGTCGTCCCCGTCACCGTTGGCGACGAAGTACCCCCAGGCCACCTGGGGCACGAGGAGGTCCTTGGCCTTGGCCTCGGCAAGTTCCTCGCGCAGCACCGCACCGACGCGCTCTTTGAACGCGGCGTCGTCCTCGCCGGCGTTGGGGCGATAACCCCACTGGTTGCGGAACAGGGACGTCAGGTTCAGGTAGGCGGCGATGTCGTCGATGGGGATGCCCTTGGCCACGCGAGCGCCCAAGAACGGCGGTACGAACACGGGGTTGTCGGTCTCGACCTCGGGTGAGCGCCGGGGGAGTGCCAGTGTTCCCGAGGCGCGGGCCGCAGCGCGCCGCTCCGAGGCTCGTGGCCCCACGCCCCGGCGTCCCCCGACCTCGCGCCCGAAGGCGGGGTCGTCCTCGCCGGTGCGCTTGAGCTCCATGAGCCGGTCCATGGTGCGCAGCCCCTCGAAGGCGTCCTTGCCGTAGAAGACGCGGCCCTCGTACACCTGGCGGAGGTCCCGTTCGACATAGGTACGCGTCAACGCGGCGCCGCCGAGGAGCACGGGCATGGAGGAGGCGACGCCCCGTGCGTTCATCTCCTCGAGGTTCTCGCGCATGACCAGGGTCGACTTGACCAGCAGGCCGCTCATGCCGATGGCGTCCGCCTTGTGCTCCTCGGCCGCCTGGAGCATCTCGGCGATGCCGACCTTGATCCCGAGGTTCACGACCTCGTAGCCGTTGTTGGTCAGGATGATGTCGACCAGGTTCTTGCCGATGTCGTGGACGTCGCCCTTGACGGTGGCCAGCACGATCGTCCCCTTGCCACCGTGGTCCGTCCGCTCCATGTGGGGCTCGAGCCACGAGACCGCGGCCTTCATGGTCTCGGCTGACTGGAGCACGAACGGCAGCTGCATCTCGCCTGAGGCGAACAGCTCGCCCACGGTCTTCATGCCGGCCAGCAGGACGTCGTTGACCACCTGCAACGCGGTGTATCCCTTGGCCAGGGCCTCGGCCAGGTCCGCCTCGAGACCGTTGCGGTCCCCGTCGACGATCCGCTGCTCGAGGCGGCGCTCCACGGGCCAACCGGAGCGGTCCTCGCCGCGGGCAGCGGTGGCATCGACCCCCTCGAACATCGCCAGCAGCTCCACCAGCGGGTCGTATCCAAGGCGGCGGCGGTCGTAGATGAGATCCAGGCACACCTGTCGGGCGTGCTCGTCGATCCTGGAGAGGGGGATGATCCTCGCCGCGTGGACGATGGCGGCGTCGAGGCCTGCGGCCACGCACTCGTGCAGGAACATGGAGTTGAGGACGTGGCGCGCGGCCGGCGTGAGGCCGAAGGAGACGTTGGAGAGGCCGACGATCGTGAACACGCCGGGGAGCTCCGCCTTGATGCGCCGGATGCCCTCGATGGTCTCGATGCCGTCGCGCCGGCTCTCCTCCATGCCCGTGGACAGGGGCAGTACCAGCGGGTCGATCACGAGATCGCTCGGTTCGAGCCCGTAGCGGTCCACGGCGATGTCCGCGATGGCACGCGCCGCTCGCAGCTTCCACTCGGCCGTGCGGGCCTGGCCCTCGGTGTCGATGCACGTGCACACCACTGCCGCGCCGTACTGGCGTGCCAGCGTGAGGAACCGGTCCAATCTGCCACCGGGGGCGTCACCCTCCTCGAGATTGACGGAGTTGAGGATGGGGCGGCCGCCCAACCACTGCAGCGCGGTCTCCGCCACGGCAGCCTCGGTCGAATCGATCATGAGCGGAACGCTCGACTGGGTGGCGAGTCGGCTGGCAACCGCTGCCATGTCGGCCACGCCGTCGGCACCGGTGTAGTCCACGCACACGTCGAGGACGTGGGCGCCCTCTTTCACCTGGTCCCTGGCCATGGCCACCGTGGTGTCCCAATCCTGGGCCAGCATGGCCTCGCGGAACTTCTTCGAGCCGTTCGCATTGGTGCGCTCGCCCACCACCAGGAACGAGGTCTCCTGCCGCAGGGGGACGGGGCTGTAGATCGAGGCCAGGGCCGGTTCGTGCCGGGGGGAGCGGGCTGCTGGCGTGAGGTCCCGGCACCGTTCCACGACGGCTCGCAGGTGCTCGGGTGTCGTGCCGCAGCAGCCGCCGATCACCGTGACGCCCAGTTCGCGCACGAAGCGCTCGTGGTGATCGGCGAGTTCCTCGGGTGTCAGGTCGTAGTGCATGGCACCGTCCACCACCGACGGGAGCCCGGCGTTGGGTTGGACGGCGATCGGGACCCGGCTGTGCTGGCTGAGGTAGCGGACGGCTTCACCCATCTCGGCGGGACCGGTGGCGCAGTTGATGCCGACGACGTCGGGGCGCAGGGCGTCGAGCGCGGTCAGCGCCGCACCGATCTCGGTGCCGGGCAGCATGCGGCCGGTCAGCTCGATCGTGATCTGCACTTGCAGCGGCACGCGCCGGCCGGCCTCCACCATGGCCCGCTTGCAGGCGTTCAGGGCCGCCTTTGCCTGCAGCAGGTCGAACACGGTCTCCACGAGCAGGAGGTCGACACCCCCCACCAGCAGGGCAGCGGCCTGCTCCAGGTAGGCGTCGTGCAGCTCGGCGTAGGAGATCTGGCCCAATGTGGGGAAGCGGGTGGTGGGCCCGAGGTTGCCGGCCACCCACCGGGGATGGGCGTCGGTGGCGGCGGCGTCGGCCTCGCGCCGGGCAACGCGCGCCGCTGCCAGGTTGATGTCGGTCACCCGGTCGGCCAGGCCGTACTCGGCGAGCACGACCGAGGTGGCGCCGAACGCGTTGGTCTCCACCACGTCGCAGCCCACCTCGAGGAACGAGCGGTGCACCGCCGCCACCAGGTCGGGCCGGGTGAGGACCAGATGCTCGTTGCAGCCCTCGAGGGCAGCACCGCCGAAGTCCTCGGCGGTGGGCTGGGCCAGCTGGAGGTTGGTCCCCATGGCCCCGTCGAACACCACGACGCGCCGCCGTGCCGCCTCGAGGTAGGCGGCGCCGCGTTCGTCGAGCGGCAGGCGGTCGAACGCGAGCACCGGGTGCATGTCGCCGCAAGGCTACCTGGCGCTCCGACCTGTCCGATCGCCCCGGTAGCATGCGGCGTCGTGGTCCGGATCTATACACGCCGGGGAGACGACGGCACCACCGGGCTGCTCTTTGGCGGCAGGGTGGCCAAGCACGCTGCACCGATCGAGGTCAACGGGGCCGTGGACGAGGCACAGGCCGCCCTCGGGCTCGCTCGAGCCGAAGCCCCACGAGGGTCCGAGCTCGACTCGCTGCTCGTGGGGCTCGAGCGGGACCTCTACGTCCTGATGGCCGAGGTCGCCACGGCGCCCGCCAACCGCGCCAAGCTCACGCCCGGGGTCTCCCTGGTGACGGCCGACATGGTGAGCGCCCTGGAGCGGCGCATCGACGACCTGAGCACCCGGTTCGCCATGCCCAGGGAGTTCGTGATCCCTGGCGACACCCGGGTGTCGGCGGCCCTCGACCTCGCCCGGACGCTGGTCCGGCGTGCCGAGCGCCTGGCGTCGGCCGCCCCGCCTGCAGGTGACTCGCAGGTCGGTCCGTACCTGAATCGGCTGTCGGACTTGCTGTGGACCATGGCGCGCTGGCAGGAGCACGAGCACGTGCCCGCCCGCACGCAGGCACGGAGCGCTGGTCGTGGCTGACGTCCCGGAGGTGCGGGCCGAGGCGCTGTCCAGGGCCCTGGCCGACGCTCCCGATGTGGTGGGTGTGCCGGTGGCCACCGTGGACGACGCACCGGTGCTGCTCCCGGGCGTGCCGGCGTCCGTCGTCGGCAGTGCCCTCGACCCCGAACGGTGCCATCGGCGTGGTTTCGCGGGCAAGGTGGGCGAGGCGCTCGCGATCGAGGGCGAGCCGCTGGTGGTTCTGGTGGGATGCGGGCCCCGGCCGGATCTGGACGCGCTGCGGCGGGCCGGGGCCGAGCTGGTGCGAGCGGTTCGACGGGCCGATCGGGCCGTGGTCGTGCTGCCCGCCGGTGCGGCGGCAGGCGCCGAGGTGGACCGGGCAGCACAGGCTGTCGTCGAGGGGGTCGCGCTCGGCGGCTACCGCTTCACGACCTACAAGAGCGCTCCGACGGCCGGCGAGACGGGGGCTCGGGGTGTGGCGCGCCTGGTGATCGGCGTCGCTGGCGACGAGAACGAGGGTGCCGGCGACGAGCGCGCTGCCGGCGCGGTGGTGGCGGCGGACCATGGCGCGCGCCGTGGCGCGCGGATCTCGGCGGCCGTGTACCTGGCTCGTGATCTCGTGAACGAGCCGCCGAGCACCATGACCCCCCGCCGCTTCGCCCAGGTGGCGGCCGACGTCGCAGCGTCGGGAGCAGGGATGACGCTCGAGGTGTGGGACGAAGAGCGCATTGCCCGAGAGCGGCTCGGGGGGTTGCTGGCCGTTGCCCGGGGGTCCGCCGAGCCACCCCGCCTGGTGCGGGCCACCTACGAGCCCTCCGAGCCGGCCACGGGTCACGTGGTGCTGGTGGGCAAGGGCATCACCTTCGACTCCGGTGGTCTGTCGCTCAAGTCGGCCAGCGGGATGACCACCATGAAGACCGACATGAGCGGGGCAGCAGCGGTCCTGGCCGCGATCGGTGCCTGCGGGGACCTCGGTGTGCGGGCCCGGGTCACGGCCATCGCTCCGTTGACCGAGAACATGCCCGGCGGGCGGGCGCAGAAGCCGGGCGACGTGTTGACGACCCGTGACGGCACCACCATCGAGGTGCTCAACACCGACGCCGAGGGTCGGCTGGTGCTGGCCGACGCGCTGGCACTGGCGAAGGAGCTCGGGCCCGACGCCATCGTGGACCTCGCCACGCTGACCGGTGCCTGCGTGGTGGCACTTGGTAACCGGATCGCCGGACTGTTCACCAACGACGAGCCCCTGGGCGAGCGGGTGCAGGCTGCGTCGCGCGCGGCGGGCGAACCCACCTGGCTCCTCCCGTTGCCCGAGGAGTACCGCACCCACATCGATTCGGACGTGGCCGACGTGAAGAACGTGGGCAAGGAGGGTCAGGCAGGAGCGATCGCGGCCGCCATGTTGCTGGCGCGCTTTGTGGGTGAGGTGCCCTGGGCTCATCTCGACATCGCTGGGCCGGCCCGCTCCGACGAAGACTCGGGCATCCTGACCAAGGGTGGGACCGGCTTCGGCGTCCGCACGCTGCTGGAGTTGGTGCGGGACTTCTCAGCCTGAACGCACCTCTTCTGCTCCTCCCCACCCAGGCTCCGCCGGTCCAGTTTCCGGCCGCCGAGTCCGCCCGCGCGGGTCAGCCGGCGTGGCTGCTGGGGTGCGACCGCCTGGCGGCCCGCGCTGCGAGCTCCGCCCATCGTGCGTCGGCCAGGCGTCCGATGGCCGCCAGCCTGGCCCGATCGTTGTCGCCGAGCGGGCGGCCCGGCCGTCCTGCCGCCAGGACGAGGTCCCAGGAGGGCAGGTCGACCCACCCCACGTCCGAGAGCGTCTGGGGCGAGACCCGGCACGCCGCGACGTGGGCGGCGATCCAGGGATGGGCGGGTGGCCGGCCGTCGCGTGCCACGATCTCGTCCGTGTCGATGAGGGCGGCCCAGGCCGCGCCGAGCTCGGCGCGGGCACGGCGGGCGACGACCTCGAGCACGCGGCTGGGCGTGCGCTGCTCGAGGAGCTCGATGGCGGTGTCGTAGGCGTCGAGGCGGCGGTCGCCAGGATGCCCGGTGACCGGATGCAGCTCCTCGACGGTGACGCCGTCAACCTCAGCGATCTCGCCCAGCAGCAACGGCAGGTGTTGGTCGTCGTCGATCTCGACGACGAACTCGTCGATGGCCCGTCCCTCGGCGCGACCGAGGATGTCGATGGCGATCACGTCAGCGCGTACCGCCCCGATCCTGCTGGCGACGGCCCCCAGCGCGCCAGGCCGGTCCGGCAGGGACACGCGCAGCAGGAAGGTCGCCATGCACCACACGGTAAACCGCCAAGATGAACACGACGTTTCGAACGCGCGACACGACCGTGAACGGACGGGAGAATTCCAGCGCCGGCTGGGCGCCAGGCAGGCGTCAACCCTTGCGCTGCGAGGCCCATGCCGCCGCCTCGCGTGCCAGTGCCGGGTGGACTCGCCAGCGCACCAGCTGCCGCTCGACCTCGGGCAGCGATTCGCCCAGGTCGACGAGGCTGCAGGCCAGGACTCTGGCTCGCTGCCGGAGCTGATCGATGTCGGCGGCATCACTGGTCAGCTGGTCGTGCTCGGCCTGCAGCCGGGCCGGGAGCCGGTGGAGGTGGCGGGGGGCCAGCCGGGGCAGCCGGGGGCGGACGGCCACCGTGGCCTCGCTGTCGGCACGCTGTGCCACGCCGAAGACGATGCAGCGTGCCAGGCTGCGCCCGAGTGGCGAATTGCGGCCGGAACGGAACCCGAGACCCAGCTCCCGTGCAGTGTCGTCCACGACCAGATCGAAACCCTCGGGCGAGGCCTCGAGTCGCCGTGCGACGTTGCGCAAGAGCCAGGTCGTCGATGGACCCAGCACCGGCAGCCAGAACCGCTCCACGTACCAGCTGCGCGCGTCGTAGCCGGGCTCATCAAGGGCAGGGTCGTGCCAGGGGACCACGTGGACGACGTCGGCCAGGGCGAGGTCCTGCACCTTGCCGGCCTCGGCCTGCCGCGCGCGTCGCCGCTGGCTCGCGTCGGTATCCGGCCGCTGAGCGTGGAGATGCGGCTGCTGAGCGTCGTTCTTGGCCGGTAATGCGCGGAGCGCGGATTGCCGGACACGGTGGTCCGCGTGTTCAGGATCGCAGGGTCGGTGGGGGGCGACGCCCTCCGCGCGGGTCGAAACGGTCGAAACGATGGTGTGTTCCATGCTGGACACGGTGGCGGTGTTGCCTCACCCGCCACCTCGCCGCCGACCTCGCCGTCGGCCTCACCGCGAGCATGATCCCGGGTCACCACCGACCACGGTGGACCTGGACGCCCCGCCCCCGTGCCAGCGAGGATGACGGGGGGTCGTCGTCTCCGGGTTCGCCCAGTACGACGGCACCGGCGTAGCGCCATCCTTCCTCCGGTGGGACACCGAGTGCCTCGAGCAGGGCAGCCTCGCCGCGGAAATTGCCGAGGAAACACGCGCCGATCCCGCTCGCCCTCGCGCCGAGGAGCAGGGTCATGGCCGCCATGCCCACGTCGACGAACCAATACGGCACCGGCCATCGCTCCAGGGCGCCGAGCCCCGACGAGGCCTTGTCGGCCTGGCGGTAGCGTTCGGCATATGCCGCTGGTCTTGTGAGCAACACGACGATCACCGGCGCCCGCGACAGCCCTGGCCACCGGCGGGATCGCGCTCGCCAGGAGGCAGAGGTGGTCGCATGCCAGAACGTCCAGGTCTCGCTGGGCCCGGCGAGGACCACCGGGGCCCATCCGCCGGTGTTGCCGGCCGTCGGCGAGCGGATGGCCAGGTCGACGAGCCGATCCACCACGGCTGGGTCGAGGGGACGGCCGGAGAAGCTGCGCACCATCCGCCGCCGGCGCACTGCCTCCTCGAGGCTCATGCGCGGGACCTCCTCGAGGCTCATGCCCGGGACGCTATCGCCGCCGCGGCGACGCCCCGCGAGCCACGCGGGCGCCAGCCGCGCCCGTGGCGCCATCTCGCCTGCGGGGTGTTCCGAGCCGCCGGAGGTTGCGCAGCGGCCGGCGCCCCACTCGCCGGCTGCCGCGCACACGGAGCGCTGCCGTCGCGCCCACTGGGGCCTCGGTCCGCCCGAACGCGCTCGAGGTCCCGGTCCGGAGTCGCTGGCGCAGCTCCGCGCGTGGCAACGAACGGGCCGGACGCACTACGCGCCGCGCAAGATCGGGGTCGTTGGCCCGTTGCCCTGACGGCTTGATTCGGCGGACGGGGTGGGGTGATCCAGGTGCCGAGCGGCGACGTCGACAGGGAGCGGGACGCCGTCCTCGCACAACGCTGCGTGGTCGGCGACCCCGACGCGTTCGCCGAGCTCTACCGGTGGTATCGGGCGCGCTTGCTGCGACTGTGCCTGCGGCGCCTGGGCGATCCGGACGAGGCCGACGACGCCGTCCAGGAGACCTTCGTCCGGGCGTGGCGGGCCCTGGCCGGCTTCGACGGTTCCTGGCGGGTCTACCCGTGGCTGCGGACCATCGCCGCCAATGTGTGCACGGACGTCGCCCGGCGCCGGCGCCGGGTGGCGGTGGAGGAGCTGCACGACAGCGACCGGTGGTCGACCGACCCCGTCGAGGCCCACATGGCGGCACTCGACGCCCGGCGCGAGCTGGTGCGGCTGCGTCCACATCTCGAGGAGTTGCCGGAGCGGTACCGGCGGACGTTGGTGCTCCACGGCGTCAAGGGCCTGTCGAGCCGACAGATCGCGGTCGAGCACGGTACGAGCGTGCGTGCCGTGGAGACGGTGCTGCTCCGGGCACGACGGGTCCTGCGGACCGCCATGGAGCGGCCTGCGCTCGCACTGGCCGGCCTGGTCGGCCATCTGGCGACGACCCGCCGAGGGGTTCGCCCGTTGCGCCAGGTCGGTCGGACGGCGGCATCGGGCGCCCTGGTCACGGGCGCGATGGTCCTGGCCACCTGGACACTGGTGGCGCCGTCGGACCCGGGGCGGGAGCCGGCGCCGCCGCCGGACCGAACGAGCCTGGTGACGCCGGCAGGACCGGTGGCCGCATCCCCACCGACGACCGCGCCGGTCGTCGTCCGGTCGGCCGGGACCTCCCCGATCCCACCGCCCCCGACGAGCGCGCCACCACCGCCGCCAGCGCCGAGCGAGGCACCAGCGTGGCACCCCGCACCCGGGGTGGCGGTGAGCCCGGCGGGTCCGGCGGCCCGGGCGGCGGCCCAGGAGCCGCTGGTGGTGTCGGTGCTCGGGGTGGTCGCCGGTACCGATCCCCTTGCCCCGGCTGAGCAGGCGGTGGCGGACGCGGACGGGTATCTCGGCCAGGTGGCGGACGCCGCCACCGGGAACCGCTAGGGCGGAGCGCACGAGTTGGGCGCACGAGTTGGGCGCACGAGTTGTGATGGTCGGTATCTCGAGGTTCGCACCGTGCTGGTTCGTCCCGTGCGGGTTTGTCCCGTGCGGGTTCGTCCCGTCCGGGTGCGCACGGTGCGTGCCGGCACGGTTACGCGACTGACGGATCGACACGAGGAGGACACCATGACAGCCACCGCTGGCACGGCACACGTTCCGCAGGGGATGGTCGCGCACGGGTTGCCCGCCCGGGCGGCCCGGGCTGCAGGCGTTCCCCGAGTGCTGGTGGCCGCGGTGGCGGCGGTCACCCTCGGCCTCGCGCTCGGTGCCGGTGGCGCCGTGCTCCTGCCTGGGGGCCAGGGTCCTGCTCATCGGGCCGGACCTGGGCCATCGGCGCCGCCAGCGGGCGCCATGGTGCCAGCGTCCGCCGTGGTGCCCGTGCCAGGAGCCGTTGCCGCATCGGCCGAGCCCTGGGCCTGCGTGGCCGTCTGGGAGATCAACCTGGGCGTCTGCCTGTCGGACCCACTCCCGTCCCAGCTCCCGCTGCTCTGATCCCGGCCCGGCACTCCGACCCTGCCGGCACCGCGACCGGCCGGGCAGCCGCGGTGCCGGCGCGGGAATGTCGACCAAGCTGGTAGGGTTTGGGGTACCAGGGTGCGAGGGTGCGCTGAGGCGCACTGCCCGAGCAGGAGCGCCGGAAGGTCGGAAGGTCGGAGGTCAACCGTGGCCACGGTCCGTGAGCTGTTGAACGTCGCCAGAGCCGCCATCACCGAGGTGGGGCCGGCCGAGGTCGAAGCCCGGCTGGGCGAGGTGGTGCTGCTCGACGTGCGGGAACCCGACGAGTACGACCAGGGGGCGATCCCCGGTGCGATCCACCTGCCCCGGGGGCAACTCGAATTCCAGGTCGAAGGCAAGCTCCCCGACAAGTCGCGGCCGGTGGTCGTCTACTGCGCCGGGGGCGTGCGGTCGGTGTTCGCGGCCAAGACGATGCAGGAGCTGGGATATGGGTCGGTGTCCTCGATGGTCGGTGGCTTCAACCGCTGGAAGGACGAGGGGCGTCCCTGGGCGGTGCCCAAGACCCTGACGCCGGACCAGCGCAACCGCTACCAGCGGCACCTGCTCATGCCCGAGGTGGGGGAGCAGGGGCAGATCAAGCTGCTCGACTCGAAGGTGCTGCTGCTCGGCGCAGGGGGCCTGGGTTCGCCGGCAGCGCTGTACCTGGCCGCCGCGGGGGTCGGGACCATCGGCATCATCGACATGGACGTCGTGGACGCGTCGAACCTCCAGCGCCAGATCCTCCACAACATGGACCGGGTGGGCGAGCGCAAGGTGGACTCGGCCAAGAAGACGCTGACAGCCATGAACCCGGACGTCAACGTCGTCACCTACGACACCCGACTCGGGGCCGACAACGTCCTCGACATCATCAGCGGCTACGACGTGATCGTCGACGGTACCGACAACTTCCCGACGCGTTATCTCGTGAACGACGCCTCGCTCGTGGCGCGCATCCCGGTGGTCCACGGATCGATCTTCCGATTCGAGGGCCAGGTGACGGTGTTCGACCCCTACAACGGGCCCTGCTACCGCTGCATGATCCCCGAGCCACCGCCCGCCGAGCTTGCACCGTCGTGCGCCGAGGCGGGCGTGCTGGGTGTGCTGCCTGGCATCGTGGGCACCATCCAGGCCATCGAGACGCTCAAGCTCCTGCTGGGTCTGGGCGAACCGCTGATCGGCCGGTTGCTTGCCTATGACGCGCTGGAGGAGTCCTTCCGCACGTTCAAGGTGCGCCGTGACCCCGAGTGCCCGGCGTGCGGCGAGCACGCAGGGGAGATCGTCATCGCCGAGTACGACGACCTGTGCATGCCCCATCCCCGGGTGCCGGCTCCCGCTGGCAGCTGAGCCTCGGCGGCGCCTCTAACCTGGGGTCGTGGCAGAGCGCAGCGCACATGGCAGGCGGACGGACTCGGGCATCGAGATCCGTCCGGTGTACACGGCCGCCGACCTCGAAGGATTCGATCCGGACGAGCGCCTGGGGCAGCCCGGCAGCTACCCGTACACGCGGGGCATCCGGCCCGACATGTACCGGGGTCGGCTGTGGACCATGCGCCAGTACGCGGGCTTCGGGACGGCCGAGGCGACCAACGAGCGCTTCAAGTTCCTGCTGCAGGCGGGCCAGACCGGCCTCAGCTGCGCCTTCGACCTGCCCACCCAGATGGGCTACGACTCCGATCACCCCCGTGCCGAAGGGGAGGTGGGCAAGGTGGGCGTGGCCATCGACTCGCTCGCTGACATGCGGCTGCTGCTCGATGGCCTCCCCCTCGACAAGGTCACGACCTCGATGACCATCAACGCCACGGCCGCCATCCTCCTGCTGCTCTACGAACTGGTGGCCGAGGAGCAGGGCGTGCCGCCCACGGCCATCGGGGGCACGATCCAGAACGACATCCTCAAGGAATACGTGGCGCGCGGCACCTACATCTACCCGCCCCGGCCGTCGATGCGCCTCGTCACCGACACCTTCGCCTACTGCAGGGAGCGGATTCCCAACTGGAACACAATCTCGATCTCCGGCTACCACATCCGTGAGGCGGGCTCGACTGCCGTGCAGGAGATCGCCTTCACCATCGCCAACGGCATCGCCTACGTGCAGGCCGCCATCGATGCCGGCCTCGACGTCGACGACTTCGCCCCGCGTTTGAGCTTCTTCTGGAACGCCCACAACAACCTGTTCGAGGAAGTGGCCAAGTTCCGGGCGGCCCGGCGCATGTGGGCGCGGATCATGACCGAGCGCTTCGGCGCCAAGGACGAACGATCGAAGCTCCTGCGCTTCCACACCCAGACCGGCGGGTCGACGCTGACGGCTCAGCAGCCCGACAACAACGTCGTGCGCGTCACCATCCAAGCGCTCGCTGCCGTGCTGGGGGGGACGCAAAGCCTCCACACCAACGGGTTCGACGAGGCGCTCGGGTTGCCCACCGAGCGGGCTGCCAAGCTGGCGCTGCGAACGCAGCAGATCATCGGCTACGAGTCCGGCGTGGTGGACACCGTCGACCCCCTCGGCGGGTCGTACTTCGTCGAGTCGCTCACCGACGCCGTGGAGGAGGCGGCGTGGGCGTACCTCGAGCGCATCGATGCCATGGGCGGCGCCGTGGCCGCCATCGAACGGGGCTTCATGCAGGAGGAGATCGAGGCCGCGGCCTACGCCCACGCCAAGGCCGTCGACGACGGGGAGAAGGTCATCGTCGGCGTGAACCGCTTCACCGACGACGAGACCGAGCCGGCTGAGGTGTTCCCCATCGACCCGGCGCTGCAGCGGGCCCAGATCGAGCGGACGCGCTCGGTGCGGGCGGCACGTGACCAGGCGGCGGTGGATGCGGCGCTGGCCGACGTCGAGGCGGCGGCGCGCGGGACGCAGAACCTGCTGGTGCCCATGCGGGCTGCACTGGCTGCCATGGCGACCCTGGGCGAGGTGTCCGACGTCTTGCGGCGAGTGTTCGGGGTTCACCAGCCACACCGCTGACCAGCGGCGCCAGCGCCGGGCGTCACGCCGTGCCGGCTCGGCCCAGCAGATGGTCCCGGAGGGCCCGATCGACGGCTGCGTCGACCGCCGTCCACGCCAGGGCCAGGGCTCCGTCGACCAGGGCGGACTCGGCGGAGGGCCCCACGCACGCGGCCGCGAATTCAGGTTGGTGGTTGACCGCGCCCCGAGCGTCGATACCGAGCAGGGGGTGGATCGACGGCAGGGCCAGCGAGACGTTGGCCATGTCGGTGGAGATCGTCGGCATGGCCACGCCCTGGTCGTCGAGGAGGTAGCGGCGCCCGAGCGCCTCGGCGTTCCGGCGCCACGCGCCGAGCAGGACTTCGTCCACCTCGAAGTGGGAGTAGGTCGGGGACAGTGCCTCCAGGTGCATGGTGGCGCCGGTCGCCAGGGCGCCTGCCTCGAAGCACCGCTCGATCCGCGGTCGCAGCGTGGCCAACCGCTCCAGCGTCCTGGCCCGCACCATCCACCGGCCGGTCGCCTCGCGGGGGACGACATTGGGGGCCTCGCCACCGTGCTCGACGATGCCGTGCACCTGGTCACCCGGCTCGAGGTGCTGGCGCAGCAGCCCGATGGCCACCTGGGCCACGACGAAGGCGTCCGCGGCGTTGATCCCACGCTCGGGGGCGGCCGAGGCGTGCGCCTCCCGGCCGGTGTATCGCACGGCCAGGTGGTCCACGGCCAGGCAGGTGGCCCCGAGCCGGTCCTCAGGCCAGGGATGCACCATCATGGCTGCGTGGGCGCCGTCGAACGCGCCGTGACGCAGCAGGAGGACCTTGCCGCCGCCGCCCTCCTCGGCCGGGGTGCCGAGGACGGTCACCGTCAGGCCGGCGTCGTCCGCCACCTCGGCCAGCGCGGCCCCCGCGCCAGCTGCTGCCGCCGCGATGAGGTTGTGGCCACACGCGTGGCCGATGCCGGGCAGGGCGTCGTATTCGGCGCACACCACGACCTGCACCGGACCCGAACCCGCCCGGGCCCGCAGGGCCGTGGGCAGGCCGCAGATCCCCTGCTCGACCTGGAGGCCGGCATCTGCCAGGAACCCGCCGACCCGTTCGGCTGAACGCACCTCGGCGAATGCCAGCTCGGGGTCGGCGTGGATGGCCTCGCTGAGCGCGATCAGCTCGTCCAGATGGCGCCCGAGGGCCGTGCGGGCAGCGTCCTTGTAGGCCGCACCCGCCGCGGTACCCGCTGCCGTGCGTCCCGCTGCCTCGTCCACTGCCCGTGCCATCTCCCCGATCCTGCCACCGTGGCCGGCACCGCCTGCGACACCGCCTGCCGAGACGGAGGCCTACTCGATCACGGCGACGACATCGCCCGGTCCGACCGAGTCCCCGGCCGCCACCCGCACGTCGGTCACGGTCCCGGCTTTCTCGGCGTTGATGGCGTTCTCCATCTTCATGGCCTCGAGCACGCAAATGGTCTGGCCGACCTCGACGGTGTCACCGGTCGCCACCAGCACCTTGACGATGGTCCCCTGCATGGGCACGGCCACGGTGCCCGAGCCGGTGCCTGCCACTTCCGGCTTGGGCCGGCGCGGGCGGCCGGGTCCACCACTGTTGGCCGGTGCCGGCCCGCCAGCGACCTCGGGCACCCACAGCTTGACCTGGTAGCGCCGGCCGTCCACCTCGGCAGTGATCTCCCGCAGGACGCGGGGCTCGGCGTCGGGCGCAGGGGCGTCGGGCAGGGCGGTGGCCAGCGTGGCGAGGTCCAGGCGGTCCTCGACCCACCGGGTGGAGTGGCGGGCCTCGGCGAAGTCGGGATGCGACAGGATCGCCACGTGGGCGGGGATGGTGGTGGCGACGCCGGCGACGTCGGTCTCGGCCAGCGCCCGGAGCATGCGACGACGGGCGGCCTCGCGGTCGCGACCCCACACCACGAGCTTGGCCACCAGGTTGTCGTAGAACTGGCTCACGGTGTCGCCGGCCTCGTACCCCGCATCCAGCCGCACCCCGGGGCCGCCCGGTACCCGGAAGCGGGTGATGGTGCCGGGCGAGGGGACGAAGCGGCCCCCGGCCGGGTCCTCGGCGTTGATCCGTACCTCGATGGCGTGCCCGTCGCGGCGAATGTCCTCCTGCCCGAAGGCGAGCGGCTCGCCCGCGGCCACCCGCAGCTGCCACTCGACGAGGTCGAGGCCCGTCACCAGTTCGGTGACCGGGTGCTCCACCTGCAGGCGGGTGTTCATCTCGAGGAAGTAGAACTCGCCGTCCTGGTAGAGGAACTCGACCGTGCCGGCGTTGACGTAGCCGCAGGCCTTGGCCACCTTGACGGCGGCCTCGCCCATCGCCTGGCGCACCTCGTCGGGGAAGGCGGGGGCGGGGCTCTCCTCGACCAGTTTCTGGTGTCGACGCTGGCAGGAACAGTCCCGCTCGCCCAGCCACAGGACGTTGCCGTGGGCGTCGGCCAGCACCTGCATCTCCACGTGGCGGGGCCAGTCGAGGTACTTCTCGAGGTAGATCTCAGGTCGTCCGAAATATGCCTGGGCCTCGCGCTGGGCGGACTCCATGGCCTCCGCCACCTCGGCAGGCTCGTGCACGACCTTCATCCCCCGGCCCCCCCCGCCGAAGGCGGCCTTGATGGCCACGGGCCAGCCGTGCTGCGTGCCGAACTCGAGGACCTCGGCTGGGTCGGTGACCGGTTCGGTGCGGCCAGGCACGCCCTGGACGCCTGCCGCCTCGGCTGCCCGGCGGGAACTGATCTTGTCGCCCATGACCTCGATGGCCTCGGGCGGGGGGCCGATGAAGGTCACACCCTGGGCGGTGATCGCCCTGGCGAAGGAAGCGTTCTCCGAGAAGAAGCCGTAGCCCGGGTGCACGGCGTCGGCCCCGCTGCGCGCCAGGGCATCGAGGATGGCGTCGGTGTTGAGGTAGCTCTCCGCCGTCGTCTGCCCGCCCAGGGCGTACGCCTCGTCGGCGAGCCGCACGTGCAGGGCGTCGCGGTCGAGGTCGGAGTACACGGCGACGGTGGCGATGCCGAGCTCGCGGCAGGTGCGCGCGACCCGTACGGCGATCTCGCCCCGGTTGGCGATGAGGACCTTTCGCAGCACGGCGTACACCTTGGCACGGGCCCTAGGGTGGACGCATGTTCGCCGCGACCGAACCCGCCACTCCGGCCCTGCGACCAGGGCCCCCCGGGACCCGTTTCGCCCAGATCCGCTGGTTCACCGAGATCGACTCCACCAACCGCTACCTGGTGGACGAGGCTCGGGCGGGCGCGCCGGAGGGTCTCGTGGCCGTGGCGGACCACCAGAGCGCCGGCCGGGGGCGCCTCGGCCGGCGCTGGGAGGCCCCGGCCGGCGACAACCTGCTCGTCTCGGTGCTGCTGCGACCCGGGCTACCCGACGAGGAGCTGCACCTGTGCACTGCGGCGGTAGCGCTCGCCGCGGCCGAGGCGTGCGAGCGAACGGCGGGCGTGGTGCCCGAGCTCAAGTGGCCCAACGACCTCTTCGTCGGAGACCGCAAGCTCGCAGGGGTGCTGGCCGAGTCGGTGCCCGCCGTGACGGTTCCGGTCCGCTCGTCGCCGGTCCCCGCGACGACCGGGGCGCCATCGACGGCGGCCGCCGGTCGTGCGGTCGTGGTGGGGGTGGGGCTCAACGTCGGGTGGCCGCCGCCCGACGGCGTGGCGGGCCGCCCGCCGGTGCCCGAGGAGCTGCGCCCCATCGCGACGTCGCTGTGGCGCGAATCGGGGACGTGCCCGGACGTGCGCGTCGTGCTCGACGTGCTGCTCGGGGCGCTCGAACCCCTGGTGGGAGACCTGGCCGATCGTGCCGGCCGCCGGCGCCTGGCCGCGGCCTACCGCAGCCGGTGCACCACGCTGGGCAAGGTGGTCCAGGTCACCACGGCCGAGGGGACGGTGCGGGGTACTGCCGTCGACGTCACCGTCGAGGGACATCTGGTCGTCGACGTCGGCGCCTGCTTCAAGACGGTTGCGGCCGGCGACGTGGTGGTCCTGCGCGCCGGCAGCTGATCCGCCGCTCGTCCCCCCGGAGGAGCTCAGGTCAGACCCAGCCGTCTGCGACGTCGCTCGCCGGCCCCCGCGCCGGCGACGACGGTCCAGACGGCCATATCTGCCAGCAGGGCGATCTGGCTGAACATCGTGGTGCGGTCCACGCTGGTCTGCAGCCACCAGTGGATCTCGTCCGCACCGAACACGTAGGTGGCCACGATGGCGCCCGAGACGAGAGCCGCCGCCAACCACAGCCAGCCGACGCCGGCCAGACCCAAACGGCGACGCCGGGCGTGGAGGGTCATGGTGCCCACCACGGCCACGGCGAGTGCTGCCGGCAGAACGGCAAGGTGGTGGCCGACGGCGCTGACCGTGGGGACGAGGCGAGCAGCAGGAGGCTCGGCCGAGTTGGTCCCGAAGAACGAGTCGTGGATCCCCATCCCGCGGATGATGGCGGCCCACGCCACGCCGGGGATCGCCGGGAGCGCGACCATGGCACCGGCTCGGGCGAGCCGGCCAGCCGACCAGGTCCCAGGGCGCAGCGCGTAGCGCGTGGCCACGAGACCCGCGATGAGGATGCCGGCGACGAGCCCCTCGTTCTTGGTGAGCATGGCCACCACCGCGCACGCCCACGCCACCGCCAGGGCCCGCAGCGACCGCGGCAGGACGAGCCCCCAGACCACCGCTGCCGCAGCCGCTGCGGACCACAGCAGGTCGGCGTACCCGTTGGCCGCGTACTGTCCACCCACGGCGAATCCGGCTGCGGACACCGCCGCGCCGGCCACCGTGGCCAGGGCCCTCGGCCACGGCCGGCTGCCAGTGCCGACGGCGGCCGCGACCCCGGCTCCGAGGGCACCCAATGCGCAGGCATTGAGGAGCCCCACCAGGACCACCACGTCGTGCAGCTGGGACGGTCCCGACCACACAAGCACCAGCGCGCCGGCGCCAGGCACCAGGGGCGGGTAGTCGGGATTCGACGACCGGTATGCCGGGTTCTGCAGACCGGCGTGCAGCACGTTGTGGCCGCCGGAGACGAGGAGCGTGTGGGTCAGCCAGATGGCGTTGGTGTCGTACCCGATCATCGGCACGCGCAGCGCCGAGACCGGAAGCGCCATCGCGCCAGCAAGCAGCAGCAGCGTTGCCAGCGATGGCAGCCCTGAGGGCACCGATGGCGCCTGCCGAGGACCAAGGGCGCGCGTGCTGCGGGCGCCGCCGCGCCGGCGCAATGCCGCCCACGCCGCCAGCGAGGCCGCGTTGGCTGCCAGGGCCACCACCGTGTACCAGGTCACAAGTGAGCCGCCGACGGCAAGCTCGAACTCGACGGCGACAGCTGCCATGACCGAACCGACGAGCGGCGCGAGGAAGAGGGCTGCCGGTTGCCGCCCTGCCCAGGTGACCGCCGGCAGGACGCCCGGGAGCGCCAGCACGGCGACGAGGACGATCCAGGCGTCAGCCACGTCGGGTTGCGGTGGGGGTCGTGCCGCACCGTCCGCCCGGGCGCAGCGTGAGGACCCAGGCGGCCCTGCCCGAGGTGGTCACGGGCCGCGCCCAGGGGGTTGCCAGCTCCGTCAGCCGCTGCTGGTCGTAGGCGTTGGCCGTCTCGACGATGACGGCGGCGCCGCGGGGGAGGGCCGAGCGGATCGAGCGGAACCAGCAGACCTGCTGGTCCGACGCGGATCTCCAGGCCGACACCGATGCCGGGGAAGTCTCGGCGGTGACCGCCTGCGTGCCACGGCCGATCTCAAGTCCGAAGACGGTGAGCGTGAGGGCGACGACGAACAGGCTCGGCAGGGTCCGGCGGTGCAGTGACACGGGTGAGGTCCAGTGCGGGAGCGCAGCGGAGCATAGCCGTGGCCTGCCGCTGGCGGCGGTACCCCCAGGAGCGCTGGTCTACGATGGCCGCCCGTGCGGCTCCTGGTCACCGGCGGTGCCGGCTTCATCGGTTCGAACTTCGTCCGCTTCTGGGTGCGGCGGCACCCCGGGGACGCCGTGGTGGTCTACGACGCCTTGACGTATGCCGGCAACCGGGCCAACCTCGACGACGTCGAGGACCGCATCGCCTTCGTTCACGCCGACGTCTGCGATCTCGACGCGGCGCTGGCGGCGATCACTGGCCACGACATCGACACCGTCGTCCACTTCGCGGCCGAGTCCCACAATTCGCTGGCCGTGCTCGATCCCGCCCGTTTCTTCCGCACCAACGTCCTGGGTACCCAGACCATGCTCGAGGCGGCCCGGCGGGCCGAGGTCGCACGCTTCCACCACATCTCGACCTGCGAGGTCTACGGGGACCTCCCCCTCGACACTGACGAGGCGTTCACCGAGCAGCACCCGTACCGCCCGCGCACGCCGTACAACGCGTCAAAGGCGGGGGCCGACCACGCCGTGCGAGCGTACGTGGAGACCTACGGTCTGCCTGCCACCATCACGAACTGCTCCAACAACTACGGCCCCTACCAGTTCCCCGAGAAGGTGATCCCGTTGTTCACGGCCCGGGCGCTCGACGACCAGCCGTTGCCGCTTTACGCCTCGACGCAACACCGGCGTGAGTGGTTGCACGTCGAGGACCACTGCGCTGCCATCGAAGCTGTGCTGCTGCGCGGGAGGCTGGGTGAGACCTATCACGTGGGCAGCGGCGTGGAGGCGAGCATCGAGGAGATCGCCGATGCGGTCCTGCACGTGCTGGGCAAGCCCGCGTCGCTCAAGACGATCGTGCCGGACCGACCGGGGCACGATCGTCGCTACCTGCTCGATTCCAGCAAACTGCGCACGGAGCTGGGCTGGGCGCCGAGCATCGGGTTCGCAGAGGGCCTCGCCGACACGGTGCGCTGGTACGCGGCGAACCGTCAGTGGTGGGAGCCGCTGCTGGACCGGGCACCAGTGGTGGAGACCGCGTGGGCTGCCACCACGCGGCCTGCCTGACGTGCGCGCGCTGGTCACCGGAGCGCGCGGCCAGTTGGGTCGCGATCTGTGCGATGCCCTGGCCGGTCGCGTTCCTGCTGGCGGGCTTCGGGGCGATCCCCGTACCGGGCGCCTGGGTGAGCGCCCGCCTGTCGATGTGGTGGCGACAGACGTGCCCGAGCTCGACCTGACCCAGCGTGCCGCAGTGCTCGAGGCCGTCACCGCGCTGCGGCCCGACGTCGTCGTGCACTGTGCGGCCTACACCGCAGTCGATGCGTGCGAGTCCGATCCCGACCGGGCGTTCGCCGTCAATGCCCTGGCCACGAGGCACGTGGCCGAAGCCACTCGTCGCGCTGGCGCCCACCTCGTCTACGTCTCCACCGACTATGTCTTCGACGGCACGGCGGCGCGCCCGTACACCGAGTGGGACCGACCGAACCCACTGTCGGTGTACGGACGATCGAAGTACGCGGGCGAGCTCGAGCTCGGTCCTGACGACACCATCGTGCGGACGGCATGGGTGAGCGGCTTCCACGGTGCCAACATGACCAAGACCGTCCTGCGACTGGCGGCATCCCCCGGTCCGTTGCGCTTCGTGGACGACCAGCGGGGTTGCCCCACCTTCACCGCGGACCTCGCCGGTGCCTTGGCCGTCCTCGCCACCGATCGCCGCCCCGGCATCTTCCACGTCACGAACCAGGGCAGCACCACCTGGTTCGGCTTCGCCCGTGCCGTGCTGGAGGCGGCGGGCGGCGATCCCGACCGGGTCGAGCCCATCGCCACGGTCGACCTCGACCCGCCACGGCCGGCACCCCGGCCGGCGAATGCCGTGCTCGACAACGCCGCCCTTCGGCTCAGCGGCCTGCCCTTGCTGCCGGAGTGGACGGACGGCCTCGAGCGGCTGGTGGCCGCACTGGTCGGGGCCGCGCGGGAGGGTTCTGTGAGTGTCGCGGGGCACGGCACGCCATGAGCACCACGCCGCCCGCTCGGGTCGCCGTGGTCGGTGCCGGGTACGTCGGCTTGTCGACCGCGGTGGCACTGGCCCACCTCGGCCACCGCGTCACCTGTGGGGACGTGGACGTGCACAAAGTGCGCCGCTTGTCGGCAGGTGAGCCCACCATCCTCGAAGACGGCCTCGCTGATCTGCTGCGCGAGGGACTCGACGCCGGTCGGCTGCGGTTCGTGGTCGGCGCGCCGAGCGCCGTCATCGGCGCCGAGTTCGTCTTCCTCTGCGTGCCCACGCCCCAGGGACCCGACGGTGCGGCGGATGTGGCCGCGCTGGAGGAGGTGGCAGCCGCCATCGGTCCCCACCTCGAGCGAGGGGCGATCGTCGTGAACAAGTCGACGGTGCCGGTGGGCTCGACCCTGCTGGTCGAGCGGCTGCTCGGTCGACAGGACGTCGCCGTGGTCTCCAACCCCGAATTCCTGCGCGAAGGCAGCGCCGTGCACGATTGCCTGCACCCCGACCGCATCGTCGTCGGGGCCGCTGACCCGGAGGCGGCGGCCCGCGTCGGTGCCCTGTTCGCCGCTACGCGCGCACCGTTGATCGTGACCGACGCGGGGAGTGCCGAGACCATCAAGTACGCCTCCAACGCGTTCCTCGCCACCAAGCTGAGCTTCGTGAATGCTGTGGCCAACCTGTGCGAGGCGGTCGGAGCCGACGTGCGCGACGTTCTGCTCGGCATGGCGTACGACCACCGGATCGGCTTCGACTTCATGCGACCCGGGCCCGGCTGGGGCGGATCGTGCTTTCCCAAGGACACTCGTGCCCTGGTGTTCCTGGCGGAGCAGGCCGGCTACGACTTCCACCTCCTTCGGGCTGCCATCGCCACCAACGACGAGCAGCTCGCTTCCGTGGTGGAGAAGATCCGTGCGGCGGCCGGTGGCACGCTGGCGGGCGCGGTCGTGGCGGTCTGGGGTCTCACGTTCAAGGCGGGTACCGACGACCGTCGCGATTCGCCGGCGATCGAAATCGTCCGGCGACTGCTCGAGGCCGGGGCCAAGGTGCAGGCCTTCGACCCCACGGTGTCGGGCGAGGTCCCCGAGCTCGGCGGGGAACTGTCGGTCGCGGGGGACGCCTACGGCGCGTGCGACGGTGCCAGCGTGCTGGCAGTGCTCACCGAGTGGGAGCAGCTACGGTGGCTCGACTTCGAGAAGGTGCGGGGGCTTCTCGCCACTCCTGCCGTCGTCGATGCCCGCAACCTCCTCGATCCGGCGTCCCTGCGGCGCATGGGGTTCACCTACGTGGGGATCGGGCGGCCCTGATGCGCGTCGTGGTCACCGGAGGTGCTGGCTTCCTGGGTTCGCACCTGTGCGATGCGCTGCTGGCGCGCGGTGACAGCGTGGTGTGCGTGGACGACCTGTCGACCGGCACCCGCGCCAACGTCGAACACTTGGCGGCGGTCGACGGCTTCGAGTTCGTGGAGGCCGACGTCAGCCGTGGGCTGCCCGTCGCCGGAGACGTCGGCGCGGTCCTCCACTTCGCCAGCCCGGCGTCACCGGATGCATACCTGGCCCGTCCGCTCGAGACGCTGGCGGTCGGGAGCGAGGGCACGCGTCACGCCCTGGCGCTGGCGGCGGCCCACGGTGCCAGGTTCCTGCTGGCGTCCACGAGCGAGGTGTACGGAGACCCCGCCGTTCACCCACAGCCGGAGACCTACTGGGGCCACGTCAACCCGGTCGGGCCCCGGAGCGTGTACGACGAGGCGAAGCGGTTCGCCGAGGCGCTCACCATGGCGTGGCGACGTACCCACGGCGTCGACACGGCCATCGTGCGCATCTTCAACACCTACGGACCGCGCCTGGCGCCAGGTGACGGCCGGGTCGTGTCGAACTTCCTGGTCCAGGCGCTCGAGGGCAAGCCGCTCACCGTGTACGGCGACGGCACCCAAACGCGCAGCTTGTGCTATGTGGATGACGAGGTGGCCGGGGTGCTGGCCCTGCTCGACTCGGATCTGCCCGGTCCGGTCAACATCGGCAATCCCGACGAGATCACCATCCTCGAGCTGGCCCGCACGATCGTGCAGCTCACCGGCTCCTCCTCGCCCATCGAGCACCGCCCGCTGCCACCCGACGATCCCGCCCGGCGCCGCCCGGACATCTCCCTCGCGCGCTCGGCACTTGGGTGGCAACCGAGAGTGTCGCTGCACGACGGCCTGCGGCGGACAGCCGCGTATCTGGCAGGCCAGCTCGATCTGCCCGACACCCGGGCGCGTGCTGCCGGGGCCCCGTGAGGGATCCGGAAAGGACCGACATGGACGACCCATCGCCCACCTCAGACACCCCCCGATATCGGCTGCTGTCGGTGGTGGTGCCTGTTTTCAACGAGCGGTCGACGGTGGCAGAGATCCTTCGTCGAATGCGGGCGGTGTCGCTACCGCTGGAGCGAGAGATCGTGGTGGTCGACGACGGATCGTCCGACGGCAGCGACAAGATCCTGGCTGCGCTGGAGGACTCGACGGTACGCGTCATCACCCACACGACCAACCGCGGCAAGGGTGCCGCCATCCGCACCGGTCTCGAGGCGGCTCGCGGAGATCTGGTGCTGGTACAGGATGCCGACCTCGAGTACGACCCGGACGACTGGCCGCGGCTGCTCGAGCCGGTGCTCAAGGGAAAGGCGCAGGTCGTCTACGGCAGCCGCTTCACGGGCGAGCGGAAGAACATGCTCCCCTCGCACTGGCTGGGCAACCGGTTTCTCACCCTGCTCACCAACGTCTTGTACCGGTCGACGCTGTCGGACATGGAGACCTGCTACAAGCTGTTCGATCGCCGGGTGCTCGATGGCATGGCGATCGAGGCCAATCGATTCGAGTTCGAGCCCGAGATCACCGCCAAGGTGCTCCGTCGTGGCTATCGGATCTACGAGGTGCCGATCTCCTACGCCGGCCGGGAGCTGGCCGAGGGCAAGAAGATCACCTGGCGTGATGGCATCGCGGCGCTGGTGACGCTGGTCAAGTACCGCTTCACCCGCCAGCCCTGAACCCAGCATCGGCGATGGCGACACCGGTCGGCAGCGTCGGGGCAGTCGTGGTGAACCACGACGGTGGCCACCTGCTCCGCCAGTGCGTGGCGTCGCTGCGGGCGGAGGCCGTGGACGAGATCGTCGTGGTGGACAACGCCTCCAGTGATGGCTCGATCGCAGCCCTCCGGGCAGCCGAGCCCGAGGTGGTGGTGGTCGAGACGGGTACCAACCTCGGATACGGGGCGGGTGCCAACCGGGGCCTGGCGGCAGTGACGGCCGAGTTCGTGCTCGTGGCCAACCCGGACGTGCGGGTGCACCGAGGGTCGCTGTCGACGCTGGCAGCTGCACTCAGGGCCGATGCCACCCTGGCCATCGCCGGGCCGCGCATCGACGAGCCCGACGGCACGCGCTATCCCTCGGCCCGGCGGTTTCCCTCGGTTCCGGATGCCGCAGGCCACGCCCTTCTCGGCCTGGTCGTGCCAGGCAACCGCTTCACCCGGCGGTACCGGATGGCGGACCTGGAGGCGGCGGTGCCCACGCCGGTCGACTGGGTCTCGGGGGCATGCTTTCTCGTCCGACGCCAGGCCTTCGAAGAATTGGGTGGCTTCGACGAGGGCTACTTCATGTACGCCGAGGACGTCGACCTGTGCTGGCGGGCCCACAGCGCGGGGTGGGGTGTCGTCTACGTGCCCGGGGCGGTCGTGACCCACCTGCAGGGGCACGCCACTGCCCGCCACCCCTACCGGATGCTGGTGGCCCACCACCGCTCGGCCGTGCGGTTCGCGGCGCGCTCGGCCACGGGCTGGCGGCGCGCCCTCGTCCCCCTGGCCGGGGCGGCACTGGCCGGGCGCCTGCTGATCGCAGTGGCGGCCCAGGCAGTGCGCTCGGTCCAGGGCGGCCGCCGCGGCTGGTTCCGCGTCCTGCGCCCGGAGGACTAGGGTGGCGAGCCGATCATGGCCAGGACAGACACCGGCAAGTGGGTGGCGCGGGCGGCCGCCACGGGGGGCGGTCGTACCTACCGCGGGCAGCGTCCCACCAAGTGGTACGCCAGCCTGGTCCTGTTGGTGCTGGTGGGGGTCTTCCTGGTGTGGTACAGCCGCTACGAACGGCAGAACCCGCCGTCGGCCGGTCACCCCACGCTCTCCGACCACTGGCACGAGGCGTACGCCTTCGACATCTGCGGGGTGATCGAGCCCAACCTCCCGCAGAACCCGAACCTCAACGCCAGTCCAGCGCCGGGCATCCACACCCACGGTGACGGGCTCATCCACGTCGAGCCCAACGGCAACAAGGACACCGGCGCCAACGCCACGCTCGGGCGGTTCATCCAGCTGTACCCCGGGGCCAAGCTGACCTCGACCAGTGTGCGGGTGCCCGGTGCCCGGAGCACGACAGTGGGCCGGCTGTTCACGAACAACGACAAGTGCCCGGCGGGTACGCCCGATGCCGGCAAGCGCGGGATCGTGCAGGTCAAGGTGTGGCCGGACCAGGCGGGCACCACGGCCCAGGTGGGCAAGGCCAAGCCGTACATCGCCGGCGATCCTGACGGGGTGAGGTTGCAGAACGGCCAGCTGATCACCATCGCGTTCGTGCCCAAGGGTGCCAAGATCCCCGAGCCGGTGGACAACATCGCCACGCTGCTGCAGACGATGTCGGCCGGCCTTGCCAATGGCCAGCATGTGCCAGCGGGTGGCATCACGGCCACGACCACGGTTCCGAGCACGCCCGGCTCGACGCCTACCAGCGCGCCCTAGCGGTGCAGGCCGTCGTCCTGGTTGGCGGCGAGGGGACCAGGCTCCGCCCCCTCACCTACACCACGCCGAAGCAGCTGCTGCCGGTCGTGGAGGTCCCCATGCTCGAGCGAGTGCTCGCCCATTTGGGGCGCCATGGCGTCGATCGGGCCGTACTGTCGCTCGGCTACCGTCCCGATGCTTTCCTCGCTGCCTACCCCGACGGGAAGGCGGCAGGGGTCGCGCTCGAGTACGCGGTGGAGCCCACGCCGCTCGACACCGCCGGCGCGATCCGCTTCGCTGCCCGCCATGCCGGGATCGGCGAGTGCTTCGTGGTGGTCAACGGGGACGTGCTCACCGACCTGGACGTGGGGTCCCTGGTGCGATTCCACCGCCGGAGCGGTGCAGCGGCCACCATCGCGCTGACCCCGGTCGAGGACCCGTCGCGCTACGGCGTGGTCGACACCGATCCCTCTGGCCGGGTGCTCGCCTTCGTGGAGAAGCCGGCACCTGGTGAGGCGCCGAGCAATCTGGTGAACGCCGGGACGTACGTGCTCGAACCGGGCGTGCTCGAGCGCATCGCAGCCGACCGGCCCGTGTCGGTGGAGCGTGAGGTCTTCCCCGTGCTGGCGGCGGAGTCGAGCCTCTTCGCCCAGTCGAGCGACGCCTACTGGCTCGACACCGGGACGCCCGCGGCCTATCTGCAGGCCCACACCGACCTGCTGCGCGGTGTGCGCGGTGGGCCTCCGGCACCGGGTGCCCGTCTCGTGTCACCGGGTGTGTGGGTCCTGGGCGCACCCACCGTCCGGGGGGAGGTGCGGGACGGGTCGCTCGTCGGCACCGGCGCGCTGGTCGAGGACGGGGCCGTCGTGACCGGCAGCGTGGTCGGCGCCAGTGCCGTGGTGGCAGCCGGTGCCACCATCGAAGGTTCGGTCGTGCTCCCCGGTGCCCGCATCGGGCGCGGCGCCCGCGTGGTGAGGTCGATCGTTGGGCACGGCGCCAACGTCGGGGACGGGAGTGAGATCCGCGACCTGACCGTGGTCGGCGATGGGGCGGCGGTGCCGGCCGGCGCACGGCTCCGCTCGGCCCGGGTGCCCGTGGAGACCGTGTCGTGAAGGCTGGCACGAAGCGGGTCATGGTCACCGGCGGAGCCGGGTTCATCGGGTCCACCCTCGTCGACCGGTTGCTGGCCGAAGGGTACGCCGTCGACGTGGTGGACGACCTCTCCAGTGGTTCGCTCGCCAATCTGGCAGACGCCCGCGCCGATCCGGACGCCGAGCTCACCTTTCACCAGCTCGACATCCGATCCGGCGAGTTGGTGGAGGTGATGGCCCGTCGCCGGCCGCAGGTCGTGTTCCACCTTGCCGCCCAGGCGGACGTCCGGGTGTCGGTGGAGCGTCCGGTGTTCGACGCCGAGGTCAACATCCTCGGAACCCTGCGGGTGTTGGAGGGAGCCCGAGCGGCGGGCACGAGCCGGGTCGTCTTCGCCGCCAGCGGCGGCACCCTCTACGGGGACACCGACGAGCTGCCCATTCGTGAATCGCATCCCCACCGTCCGCTGTCGCCCTACGGTGTGTCGAAGAAGGCGGCCATCGACTATCTCGTGGCCTACCGAGAGCTGCACGCCGTCGAGTTCTGCGCCCTGGCCCTCGCCAACGTGTACGGACCACGCCAGGATCCTCACGGTGAGGCGGGCGTGGTGGCCATCTTCGCTGACCGCCTGCTGCGGGGCGAACCGGTCACGATCTTCGGCGACGGGGAGCAGACCCGGGACTTCGTCTACGTCGACGACGTTGTCGACGCCTTCGTCCGTGCCGCCTCCCGAGGAGGAGGACTGGTGCTCAACATCGGCACCGGGCGGGAAGTGTCGGTCAACCAGCTGGCCGCCACAATGATGGCCGCGTGCGGTGGCGGCAGCTCACCCGTCCATGCTCCGCCCAGGCCAGGGGAGCTCCGCAGGAACGCGCTCGACTCCGAGCGCGCCGCCCTCCACCTGGGGTGGCGACCGTGGACGGAGCTCCCCGAAGGCATCGCCAGGGTGCTCGCCCACCTGCGTCGCTGACCGCAAGTTCTCCAGCCGTGACCGGCGGCTACTGGGAGGTGGCCGCCGACGGGGGCATCTTCGCCTTCAACGCTCCCTTCGACGGCTCGATGGGGGGCCAGCGGTTGAACGAGCCGGTCGTGGCGCTGGTGGGGGTACCTGCATGACGCTCGAGCGGCGAAGTGACTCGCCGTTCGTATGGGGTGCCGATCCACATCGTGCCGTCTTGGCACAGCAGTGCGTCGATGGTAAGTGCGAGGTCGAAGCGCTCCCCACCTGATCGCGGCACCGGCGTTTCCGCGGAAACCTGTGTTCCCGCCGCAGACGAGCACCGGCGAACGCCCTGGGTCCCTGGCGCCAGGCTCATCGGCTCCACGTGGTTCGGGAGACGGCGTCCGTCGGGCGTGAAGAAGGCGAACCGCCCGTTGCCGAGGGCTTTGCACGAGTAGCCGCCTTCGTGCAGCAGCCAATGATGTCGTCGGCAGACGAGCACGAGCTGGTCGACGTCGGTGCGCCCGCCGTTGCGCCAGTGCACGGTGTGGTGAGCTTGCGGATTCAGGCGCCGATGGCAACCAGGGAAGCGGCAGTGCCCGTCGCGCGACAGCAGCGCCCGCTTCTGTCGAGCGCTGACGGTTCGCCTCGGTCTGCCCTGGCGGAGGACCATGCCGTCGCGTTCGACCACCGTGGCGACGGTGGCGTCGCAGACGAGGCGATCGAGGGTTGCCGGCGAGACCACGGGGCCGTCGGCCAGCCTGGCCAGGCCTTCCACGTCGACGTGCACCTCGACGGCAGCGACCGGCGTCGTGCCATGTATGGCGCCGAGCGAGCCGTCGAGCACCGATTCGAGATGCTGCGGCAGCGGATCGGCAGCTGCGATGGCGGTGATGGTGTCGACCATCACCGCCAGGCCGTCCGCCCGGGCAGCAGCCGTGGCATCCGTCGGCTGGTCGGTGCCAGCCTCGGCGCGGGCGCGACCGAGGGCGGCGGTGTTCGCGCCAGTGACGTCGGAGACGCTGGGGGATTCCTCGCAGCTGACAGGGGAGGCGTGGTGTGCGAGGTGGTCGAGGAGCCGGACGAGTGCAGCACCTTCGTCGGGTTCGAGGCGGAACGACCCGCACACGGCGCCGTCGCCGTCCACCCACCACCGCACCCCGCGGCGACGGCGACGGGCAGACGCCAGGAAGGGATCTGCTGCCTCGCGTGCCCCCCCGGTAGGCCTGGACGATTGTTTCGAGCTGCGCACCCGTGGCGTGCGGGGCCAGCTCAAGGAGTCCCGCCTCGGTGTCCGGGCCGGCCACGCGGCACAGCGCCCGGACCTTGCAATAGCTGATGTGACCCGCCGCGAACGCAGCACGCACGGCTGGCAGCTCCTCGAGGCGTCGTGCCACTCGGACGTGCTGGTGAGCAGCGCCCAACGCGATGCCGCAGCGGAGCGAGAGCAGCTCGGCGGTCGACCGGCAGCCCCACTCGAAGTGCACCTGCCGACGATCGAGCTCGGCCACCAGTTGGAGCCATCGGCAGGTGGCCGCAGCGATGTGGGCGGCCAGGATGCACACGGCGTCCTGCAGTTCGCGGTTCGTCAGGTCACTCGGCGGCCGGTGATCCAGGGCAAGATCGTCCGGACCGTGTTCAACCGGACCGTGTTCAACCGGACCGTGTTCAACCGGACCGTGTTCAACCGGACCGTGTTCAACCGGACCGTGTTCAACCGGACTGTGTTCGTCCGGGCGGGGCGCCACAGGATGGGATGCCGCGGCAACCGGGCGGTTCGACACGCGCTGGCGTGGCACCGGACGAGCCTGGAGCGCCCGTGGTTCGACGTCCCAGTGGGCAGGACGCGCGAGCGGCGGCAACGGATCGTTGCCAGCCGGTACCTCCTCGGACGGGAACGGTCGATTGGACATGGTTCAACCGTACGGAGCGGCTGTGATGCCCCGGAGTACGGCTGGCGGGCCCTCGCCAAGGCACCGGGGTCGTCCGACACGTGGCAGATGGCGGTGGCGCCGGGGACACGGCGATGAGGAGCAGAATCGGCTGGGACATACGGCGGAGGGCGTGCTGGTCAGCGGAACAGGTCTTCGGATGGTGGCCGGACGAGCTCGCCGGCCACGGAGGACCGCCGGAACCATGCCCGGTCGACGCCGCGCACCACGGCAGCCGGGATTCCCGACGCCTTCCCCATGACCAACTCGGCGGCGGCCGCCAGCTCGTCGGCGATGGCCACCTCGGTGGCAGTGAGTTCTCGCCCGTTGGCGTCGGGTGTCCCCCGCAGGTCGACGATGGCGGCGATGCCGGCGCAGCCGATGGCGACGTCGGTCACCCCCCGGCGCCACGCCCGGCCGAAGGTGTCGGAGACGACCACCCCGGCCTCGACGCCGGCCGCAGCACGGAGGCCGTCCCTGATTCGCCGGGCGGAGCGGTCGGGATCTTCGGGGAGCAGTGCCGCCATTCCCGCTGCCATGTTGGAGACGTCGACGCCAGCGTTGGCACAGACGAACCCGTGGCGGGTTTCGGTGATGACCAGCTCGCCTCGCTGACGCAACACCCGGACCGACTCGCTCACGACCAGCCGGTGCCGTGCGGCGAGATCGCCGGGTTCGAGGGGTACGACCCTGCCCTCGGCCTTGGACACAACCTTTTGCGTGATGACGACGACGTCGTGGTCACGCAGGCGGATGGCACCGGCGATCATGCCGGCGAGGTCGTCGCCGCGCCCGACCTCGCCCATGCCGGTGACGGGAAGCACGAGCAGCGCGCCGGGCGGCACGTCGCTGACGGGGTCCGCGGTCACGAGCCGTCCTGCCCGTGCACCGTGCGCGGCTGCCGGTGAGGGCTGTGCGCCGGCACGACAGCGCCCTCGCGTCCTGCTGGATCGTTCCGCTGCCCGCCAGGACGGCGTGCTGTGCCGGGTTCGACCCCGGTGCCTGCCGCGGCAAGGACCCGCCGGGCCAGTTCGGCAGCCTGGGCCGGGCCGGACATGACGGCCGGCGCCACGATGCAGCGCACGCCTTCGGCCTCTACGGCCGGGGCAAGGTGGCGGTCGGCATCGTCGATCACGAGGGTGGCCGTGAAGCGGGCGTACAGGCGCGCCACGCCGACGACCGACGGCTCGTGTCCGAGCTCGGCCAGCAGTCGGTCGGCAGGACCTTTGATGGCGGTGCCGGCAACGATGGGTGAGACGGCGATCACCGAGGTCCGCCGCTCCTCCAACGCCTGACGCACGCCGGCAACGGCAAGGATGGGGCCGATGGAGAGCACGGGGTTCGACGGGCACACCACCACGGTGTCGGCGGTCGTGATGGCTTCGAGCACGCCTGGAGCCGGTGCTGCGCTCTGGGCACCGTCGAAGCGCACGGCCTGGACCGCCACGGCATGCCGTTCGCGGACGAAGTACTCCTGGAAGGCAAGCTCACGCCGGGGGCGCGATGGCCCGCTGGCCGCCTCGTCCCCCACCACCTCGGCCGTCGGGTTCGCTTCCGCCGGGCCTGCTCCCGCGGTCCGGTCGTCGTCGGCCAGGACGAGCCGGGTGCGGACGGGGTCGTCGGACATGGGCAGGACCCGAACAGCGACGCCCAGGCGGGTGGCGAGCTCGGCGGTCACCTCGCTCAACGTGGCGCCCTCTGCCAGCCGTTGGGTGCGGAACAGATGGGTGGCGAGGTCCCGGTCGCCGAGGCGGAACCAGGTTTCGCCCCCGAGCCGCTCGAGCGCCTCCATGACGGCCCACGTCTCGCCCGCCAGGCCCCAGCCACGGTCCTCGTCGGCCACACCGGCAAGGGTGTACAGGACGGTGTCCACGTCGGGGCTCACGTGCAGCCCGTGGAGGACCGTGTCGTCACCCGTGTTGACCACAGCGGTGAGTGACGCCGGATCGACCACCTGCACGAGGCCGCGCAGCATGCGGGCGGCACCGACGCCTCCGGCAAGGGTGGTGATCACCCAGGTCAGGCTAACGGGTGCTCGGGATGTGCAAGGCTCGCCGGGTGCCTGACGTGCTGCAGGTCGCTGTGGATGCCACGCCGCTGCTCGGGGTGCGGACGGGCGTGGGGATGTTCTGCGAGGGTGCATTGAGCGCCCTGGCGGATCGCCGTGACCTCTCCGTGCGCGCCTACGCCGTGACGTGGCGCCGCCGGCATCTGCTCGCCCCGGTGCTGCCGGCCGGGGTGGTCGCCCACCAGCGGGCCATGCCTGCCCGGCCGCTGCACTGGGCGTGGGGGACGCTGTCGGCGCCCCCTGCCGAGTGGTTCGTCGGTGCCGTCGACGTCGTGCACGGGACCAACTTCGTCGTTCCCCCCACCCGGCGGGCTGCCCGCGTCGTGACGGTGCACGACCTGACGGCCGTACGGTACCCGGAGCTGTGCGACGGACCGTCGCTGCGGTTCCCCGACCTGGTGCGGCGGGCGATGGCGAGGGGTGCGTGGGTGCACACCCCGTCGCAGTTCGTGGCGGAGGAGGTGGTGGCCGAGCTCGGGGGCGATCCGGAGCGGGTGCGGGCTGTGCACCACGGCGTCCCGCTGCAGCGGAGGTCGTTCGCCGTGATCGGTGAACGCGAGCGCGAGGCGGTGGAGCTCCCGGCCGGAGTGGGCCGCTACGTGCTGGCAGTCGGCACTGTCGAGCCGCGTAAGGACCTTCCCGGCCTGGTGCGGGCCTTCGACGCCGTCGGAGCCGATCTCCCGGACGTCGCCTTGGTCCTTGCCGGACCCGACGGCTGGGGTACGGCAGCACTCGAGCAGGCCATGGCCGCGTCACGGGTGCGCCAGCGCATCATCCGGCTCGGCTACGTCTCCCCGGCCATGCTGCGCCGGCTCCTGGCCGGTGCCGCCGTGCTCGCGTACCCGTCGGTGTACGAGGGATTCGGGTTCCCGCCCCTCGAAGCCATGGCTGCTGGCATTCCCGTGGTGTCGACGACGGCGGGAGCACTGCCCGAGGTGCTCGGCGACGCGGCCGTGCTGGTGCCGCCGGGTGATCCCGATGCGCTTGCCGCAGCGCTGGTGGCCGTCCTCGGTGAGGAGGGGGTGCGTGACGAGCTGGTGGCGCGGGGCCGTGACCGGTCGGCGCGCTACACGTGGGAGGCATGCGCTAGTGGGTTGGCGGCCCTCTACGACGCCGCTGCGTCGGACAGCCCGGCGCGGCGCCCGGCGCGCGCTGGGTCGGGCAGAGCGCGGTGAGTGCGGTCCTGGTGATCGTGGAGCAGCTGCGGCGCGCCGTGCCCGGTGGCATCGGCACGTACGCCACGGGGCTGGTGCGAGGCCTGCAGGAGATGGCGGCTGGCGGCGAGGACGTACCCCCGCTGGCGCTGTACGCCAGCCGGCCCCCTCGGCGAGGCGACGAGCTGGGGAGATTTGGCGTTCCCGTGCGGTCCTCGGCGCTGCCGGGACCCGTGCTCACCAGGGCGTGGGCTCTGGGGGTGGCGGACGCCCCTTCCGGGTACGGCGTGGTCCACGGTGTGTCGCTGGCCGTTCCGCCAGCTCGGTGCGCGTCGCTGGTGGTGACCATCCACGACCTGCTTTGGCGGCAGGAGCCCCAGGCATTCCCACCCCGGGGCCGCCGATGGCACGACGCCGCCCTTCGCCGAGCCCTGCGCCGAGCGGACCGATTCGTGGTTCCCTCGGAGCAGGTCGCCGCTGACCTGCAGGAGGCGGGCGCTGCCACAGGGCGCGTGGAGGTGATCCCCGAGGGTGCCGACCACCTGCCGCCCCCCGACCAGGCCGGCGCAGACGAATTACTCGAGCGCCTGGGCGTCCATGGCCCCTACCTCCTGTCGGTGGGGACCCTCGAACCGCGCAAGAACCTGGCGCGGCTGGTGGAGGCACACCGCCTGGCCCTCCCCGAGCTGCCGGAGCCGTGGCCACTGCTGGTGGTGGGCCCCACGGGCTGGGGTGACGGCGATGTGACGATCGGCAGCTCCGGTGCACGCCGGCACCCGCTGGCAGGGCTGACGTCGCCCGGTCCAACGGCACCTGCCCCGACGGCGTCCGGCCACCGGGTCACGGGGCCTCGGGCAGGGATTCCCGCAGGACCAGGGCCCGTGGTGTTCACAGGTCGGGTGCCCGACGCGGTGCTGGCGGGGCTCTACGCCCGCGCCGAGTTGCTCGTCTACGTCCCCCTCGCAGAGGGCTTCGGCCTGCCGCCGGTCGAGGCCATGGCCGCCGGCACGCCGGTCGTGGCCAGCCCCGTGCCCAGCGTCGCGGATGCAGCCGAGATCGTCGACCCGCGTGACGTCGCCTCTATTGCCGCCGGCATCGTCGCCGTCGCCGGTGATCCCAGCCGGCGCGGGACGCTGGTGGCAGCTGGACGGCGGCGAGCCGGGACACTGACCTGGCGCTCGGCCGCTCGTCAGCACGTCGACCTGTGGCACCAGTTGGACGGGCGGCAGCCGTGACCGGTGTGACAGAGCCGGTGCTGCGCGTGTCACTCGACGTGGGCGCGGTCCCGCCGCACCCTGTGGGCGCCGGGCGCTACACGCTCGACCTGGCGCGTGCGCTCGCGGCGCGAGCGGATGTCTCGATGCTGCTGTGGGCGCGCCGTGACGACAGGAGCCGGTGGGCCGCCATGGGTTTGGCAGTCCATGCCCGGGAGCCGGTTCAGCGTCCGCTTCGCCTGGCATGGGAGCAGGTCCGGCTGCCCCGCCTGCTGCGCGGGAGCGACGTGGCGGTGCACCACGGACCGCACTACACGATGCCCGAGCGCGCCGCGGTGCCGGTGGTCGTGACCGTCCACGACCTCACCTTCCTCGAGCACCCCGAATGGCACGAACGGGTGAAGGTGCCGGTGTTCCGCCGCGCCATCGCAGTGGCGGCGCGCCGTGCCGCGGCGCTGGTGTGCGTGAGCGCGACGACCGCGGATCGGCTCCGGGAGCGCTGTGACCCCGTGGGGAGGGTGTTCGTGGTGCCTCACGGCGTCGACCGGCAGCGCTTCACGCCGGACGAGCCGCGTGCTGGAGCGGACCGTGACGCACTCGGCCGCCTGGGAGTGCACCCTCCCTACGTGCTTTTCGTGGGAACGATCGAACCCCGCAAGGCCGTGCCGGTGCTGGTGGCGGCCTTCGACCGCATCGCCACCAGGCACCCAGAGCTCCGTCTGGTCCTGGCGGGTCGGCCGGGGTGGGGCGCAGATGCCCTGGCCCAGGCCCTGGGCTCGGCGCGCCACCGTGACCGGGTGGTGCGCCTTGGCTACGTGGGGGACGAGACCGTCCCGGTGCTCCTGCGGAACGCGGCGGCGGTCGCCTACCCGGCGCTGGAGGAGGGATTCGGGTTGCCGGCGCTCGAGGCGCTGGCGTGCGGTGCGCCGCTCGTCACCACCACGGGCACTGCCATGGCCGAGATGGCAGGCGAGGCCGCGCTCCTCGTCCCGCCCGGCGATGCAGCTGCCCTGGCAGAGGCATTGGCGACCGCAGTGGACGGCGGGCACGGGGCGGACCGCCGCCGCCGCCTCGGTCTCGAGGTGGCTGCTGCCCATAGCTGGGACGCAAGTGCCGCAGGACATCTCGCTGCCTACCGCTGGGCCGCGGCGTACGGTCGACCGGCCGCAGCTGGCACCGACCGGGAACGACGGCGGGGCCGGTAAGGTTCGCCGCCGTGCGCGCGCTCGTCACCGGTGCCAGGGGGTTCGTGGGCAGGTGGCTGGCAGCCCACTTGCGCGACGTCGGTGACGACGTGGTGGCCGTCGACCACGAAGTGGACGTCACCGACGCCACGGCCGTGCGCGACGCGGTGCGCAACGCCGCACCGCAGGCCATCTACCACCTGGCCGCCTTCACCCATGTCGGCCGCTCGTGGGAGGAACCCGCTGAGGCACTGCGGGTGAACGCGCAGGGCACCCTGTGCGTGCTCGAGGCGGCGCGCGCCTGCCGCCCCATGCCGACCGTGCTGCTCACCTCCTCAGCCGAGGTCTACGGCGTGCCCGCGGCCCTCCCCGTGGGCGAGGACGCGCCGCTCGCACCGGTGAGCCCGTACGCCGCCAGCAAGGTGGCGGCTGAGTACCTCGGCGTCCAGGAGCACCTGGCGCACGGCCTGCCGGTGGTGCGGGCCAGGCCGTTCAACCACGTTGGCCCCGGGCAGTCCGCGGGCTTCGTGGTGGCCGCGCTCGCGAGCAGGATCGTGGAGGCACAGCGGTCGGGGGCGGACGTGGTCGCCGTCGGCAACCTGTCGGCCCGGCGTGACCTCACCGACGTGCGGGACGTGGTGCGTGCCTACCGGCTGCTGGTCGAGCGCGGGGAGCCCGGGCAGGTCTACAACGTCTGCAGTGGCCGGGACGTGTCCGTGGCGGACGTGGCCAAACGGTTGCTCGCGCTGGCCGGCGCCTCGATGCGACTCGAGGTGGACCCCGCGCTGGTTCGCCCGGTCGACGTGCCCGTGGTGCGGGGTGACCCCGGCCGGCTGCAGGCGGCCACCGGGTGGCGACCCGAGCTCGACCTCGACCACACCCTGCGCGACGTCCTGGCAGATTGGCGCGCCCGGCGAGCCTGATCCGCTCGGCGCCCCGGTGCGGCGCCCCGGCGCGGCAGCCCGGTGCAGGACACCATGCTCATCGGGGTTCGGATCCCAGGAGGTGCCCCGGCGCGGGAACGGCCCGCCAGCGGCGGGCCGTTCCGAGGACCGGTCGGGGGGCAACCGGTCCGCCGGCACGCGGCCGGGGGGGAGCCGCGACTGCCGGGGTGCGAGCGCCCGGCGGGGGGACCGGGGCTCGAGGTCCGGGGATCGGGCCACACGTGGCGACCCGATCATGCACGGGCGCCCTCAGGCGGCGCCCAGGAGGTTGCGCAGCTGCTGGCGCGCGTCTCGCGCCCGCTCGTGGGCCTGGCGGACCAGACCCCGGGCCGGTGCTGGCAGGCGCTCCTCGATGGGCTGGACGGAGGCCTCCAGGCGGCCGAGGGCCTGCTCGACGGCTTCGTCGACCTCCTTGGCCCGCCGGCCGAGCTCACCTCGCACGGCGTCGAGGCTGCCTGGCAACGTGCCGATGGCGCTCGTGATGCAGGAGCGGCGGTCCGCGAGGGTCTTGGCGAGCTCCTGGCGTCGCACTTGCGCCCGCTGGACGCCCAGGACCCCGAGGCCGACGACGACGTAGGCGGCGTCTCGGGCCGTCTTGGTGATCTGGTCGGTGAGCGGCATGGACACTCCTGTGCTGCTGAGCTGGCCCGCCCCCGCTGGACGAGCCGATCTTGCTAGCAACTGTACCGCAATGAGATAACAGTTGCAAGCAAATGGCCTCGACCGATCGGCCGGCCGCTTCGGACCGGGTGCGCCCGCCACGGTAACGTCGGCGCCCGGATGGAGCGAGCCTGATGGAGACCCTGGCGCCGCCGGTCGTCGCCGTCGTCGTGACCCACGACCCCGGGCCGTGGTTCGAGGAGTCCCTCGAGGCCTGGGCCGGTCAGGACTACCCGGCGCTGTCGGTGCTGGTCCTCGACGCTGCCAGTGCCGAGGACCCCACCCCGAGGGTGGCGTCGGTCCTCCCCGAGGCCTACGTGCGGCGCCTGGATGCCAACCGCGGCTTCGGCGCTACGGCAGACGAGGCCCTGGCGATGGTCCAGGGTGCCTCGCATCTTGTGTTCTGCCACGACGACGTCGCCCCCGACCCCGATGCCATCCGGCTCATGGTGGAGGAGGCCTACCGGTCCAACGCCGGGATCGTGGCCCCGAAGCTGGTCGACTGGGACGACCCTGGCCGTCTGCTGCACGTGGGGATGGCCGTCGACAAGGCCGGTGCCGTCGTCGACCGCGTCGAGCCGGGCGAGCTCGACCACGGGCAGCACGACGCGGTGCGCGACGTCTTCCTGGCCCCGGGGGGGTGCACGCTCGTCCGGGCCGATCTGTTCGCCGAACTGGGGGGCTTCGATCCCGAGATGGTCGCCATGGGCGAGGACCTCGACCTGTGCTGGCGGGCCCAGGTGGCCGGCGCCCGCGTGGTGGTGGCTCCTGCGGCGCGGGTGCGCCACCTTCAGTTGCTGGCATCGGGTCGGCGAGAGCTATCGCCCGACCTGGTGGCTGACACGCTCCGGCCCGGGCACCGGCCGCTCACGCTGCAGGCCCTGCAGCGGCGCCACGAGTTGCGGGCTGCGCTCAAGTGCTACGGGCGCGGCCACCTGCTGCGGGTCCTGCCCCAGCTGGTGGCGCTGTCGCTGGCCGAGGTGCTCGTCGCGTTGGTGACGGGCCATCGCGACCGGGCGGCCACCGTGGTGCACGCCTGGGGGTGGAACCTCCGGCGCCGGCGCGTCCTGCGCCGTGAGCGCGCAACTGTGGCCGCGGTCCGACGACTGGCCGATACCGAGGTCCGCCACCTGCAGCTGCGGGGGAGCGCGCGGCTGACGGGGTACCTCCGTCGAGCCCTCACCTACGGCTTGCACGTGGCTCACCTGGGCGGGCCGGCGGCCGTCGCGGTTCCCGACGAGCACGTGATCGCCAGTCCTGACGCGCCTGCCGCTGGTCGGTCGGCTGCCGGCGGGCAGGTTGGTGCTGCCCGTGCAGGCGGGGCGGGGGTCATCCGCGACGTTGCCGCCGGGGCGGACGGCGAGGCGGCGGTACGAGAGGGTCCGGCGACCGGCGACCCGACGACCGGCGACCCTGCGACCGGCGATCGGGCCACGGTCGGTCGGGCCACGGTCGGTCGGGCCACGGTCGGTCCGGCCACTGCCGATCCGGCGAACGGCGCTGTCGGTGCGCCGGCGGTACCGGCGGGCCTGGCTGAATCGCCAGCGGCGGTCGCCGCGGCTGCGCTGGCCGCCGAGCGGGTGGCCCGGCCCTCGGACACGGCACGGCTGGTCGTGTGGGGTGCCACCACCGTGGTGATCGTGGCGGGGAGCCGCGGCCTTTTGGGCGAGGGATTCCCTGCTGTCGGCCAGCTCGTCGCCGTGCCGTCGTGGTCCACGATGCTCGGCCGGTTCTTCGGCGGCTGGTCGCCGGCAGGGCTCGGCCCGGCACATCCCGCCAGCCCCGGCCTCGCGTTGCTCGGTGTGGCGGGGATGGTGCTGATGGGTGCCGTGGGGCTCCTGGCCAAGGTGGTGGTGCTCGGGTGCATCCCGCTCGGGGCACTGGGCATGTCCCGCCTGGCCCGGCCACTGCGGTCGCCGGCGGGCCGCATGGTGGCAGTCGTCGCCTATCTGGCCATGCCGGTCGCGTGGAATGCGTTGGCCACCGGCCGGTGGGACGCGTTGCTCGCCTACGGCGCGGCGCCCTGGATCCTCGCACAGCTCGCCCGCGCCAGTGGGGCCGAGCCCTTCGGTTCGATTGCTGGAGAGGCACTGGCGGGCGGAGCCGGGCTCGCTCCCTGGCGCTCCCGCGTGGTGCTCGAGGTCCTGGGTCTCGGACTCGTGCAGGGTGCGCTGGCGGCGCTCGTGCCGACCACGGCGGTGCTCACCCTCGTGTGCGGGTTGGGTCTGGCTGCTGGGTGCGTCCTGGCCGGCGGCGCCGGGTGGCGCCGGGCCGCCGCGCGGGTGGTTGCGCAGGCCGCTGGGGCGACGGCGGTCGCCGCCTTCCTTCTGGCGCCGTGGCTCGTGTGGCAAAGCGCTGGCACGCGCCCCTGGTCCGTCCTGCTGGGCGCCGCCCTCCCTGCAGCGGACGGACCGAACGTGGGGGCGCTCACCCGGCTGGCCGTCGGACCCATCGGCGACACGTGGCTGGCGTGGGGCTTCGTGGTGGCTGCCGCGCTGCCCCTGCTGGTTGGCCGCAGCTGGCGCCAGGTGTGGTCGGCCCGGCTCTGGGGTGTCGCCCTTGTGGCGTGGGCGCTGGCCTGGCTGTCGGGCCGAGGGTGGTTGGGCGCCAGCACGATGCCCGCCAACGTCCTGCTGGTGCCGGCTGCCGTGGCACTGGCCCTTTCCATGGGCATGGCAGTCGTGACCTTCGATGCCGACCTGCGAGGTCGGCGTTTCGGCTGGCGGCAGCTGGCCACGGGAGCGGCAGCGCTGGCAGCGGTCGCCGGCTGCCTGCCCATGCTTGCCGCTGCCAGCGGTGGGCACTGGGACCTGCCGGTCACCGGGTACGACCAGGCAGTCTCCTGGACGGCGCGCACCGGCGACTCCCGCATCGTGTGGATCGGCGATCCCCGGGCGCTGCCGGGCGCGGGCTGGCCGCTCGGGCGCGGCGCCGCCTTCACGGTGAGCGAGCGGACGACGCCCGACATCGCCTCGTTGTGGCCGGGCCCGTCCACCGGGGCCGTCGCAGCCGTGGGCCATGCCCTGGCAGAGGTGCGCTCGGGCGCCACCGTCGATCTGGGGCGCCAGCTCGCGCCCTATGGCATCCGATACGTCGTGGTGCTCGGCGGTGCGGCGCCCTCGATCGCCGGTCTCCAGAGCCCCCTCGCCCTGCCCGCCCCCGCCGACCTCACCGCTGGGTTGGCCCGGCAGATCGACCTGCAGCACCTCCCTGCCCAGGGGGGGTACGACTTGTTCATCAATTCGGTCGCCGGGAATTCGGTCGCCGGGCCCGTACGCGGCAGTGATCGTGGCCACGGCGGTGCGCTCGGCGGTGTCGTGGCCGTTGCCGATGCGCTCGTGTGGCTGGGGGTGGCGATCCTCGCCGTCGGGGGTGCCGGTCGGCTACGCCGTCGGGTCCGGGTGCCGGCGGCGAGCGGCGCGGTGCAGCGGGGCCAGCCGGAGCCGGGCGCACTGCGTGCAACGAGCGTCCTCGGTTCGCGCACAGCGAAGCCTGGCCCGTGAGAACGGCTGCGGTGAGACGCGCGGTGGCGCGGCCTGCGGATGGCAGCGAGGCGGGGACGTCGATGCCGCGGCTGGCCGCTGTCGGCGTCGTGGCGCTCGCCCTGGCAGGCGGCGCCCTCGCCGATCACCTGGTGGGCCGCGGTGGGGTCGCCAGCGCACCGGTGGCCTCGCTGGCCGCCGATGCCGTGCCCCCGCCTGAGGCCTCGTCCAGCGCGTGGTTCTGCACGGGCGGGACCTCTGCATCGGGTGGTGCCACCGCCACGGTGACCATGACGAACACCACCGACCGGCCTGTGCGCGGTCGGCTCGTCGCCTATCCGGGCGGTGTCCCGCTCCAGGTGACGGTGCCCGCCCGGGGTGAGCTGTCGGTCGAGCCCGCCGGCATGGTGCGGGCCGACCGGGTCGCGGCTGCCGTGCTGCTGCAGGGCGGGGGCGTGGCGGTCACGCAGACGGTGTCGGGCCCGCTCGGCTGGAGCGTGGCGCCGTGTGCCTCGAGCGCGTCGCCACGCTGGTACTTCGCGCACGGTTCCACGGCGGCGGGGTCCTCGCTCGAGCTGTCGCTGTTCAACCCGACGGCAACCGACGCTGTCGTGGACGTGAGCCTGTTCACCTCCACGGAGGGCACCGTCGCACCTCCGGCCTACCAGGGACTCGACGTCCCGCCAGGATCGCTCGCCACGCTGCATCTGGCTGACCACGTCCAGAACGACCCGGCGGTGGCGGCGTCGGTGACGGCGCTCACCGGCGCGCTCGTGGCGAGCGAGCTCCAGCAGGTCGGGCAGCCCCCCCATGCCGGGCTGGCGCTGTCGCTCGGCGCCCCGTCGACAGCCGTGCGCTGGTCATTTGCCCAGTCCACCGACGTGACGGGCGGCGTGGTTGCCTACCACGTGTTCAACCCCACCGCTGTCCCCGCCGCCGTGACCATGGCCATCGGGTTGCAGCAGGCGAGCGCCGAGCCGTTACCGGTGGCGGTCCCCGCCGGCGCCGCGGTGACGATCGTCGCCGAGCAGCAGACCAGGATTCCCATGGACACGCCCTACGCCGTCACCTTCCGGTCGGCCGCCGGGGTCGGGATCGTGGTCGACCGTCAGGTCGAGGCGCCCGCCGGTGCGCCAGCGCCTGCCGTGGGGCACACCCCTGCCGTCCCCGACGGCGCCCGGGCGTGGCTGGTGCCGTCCACGCCGTCTGCCGGTTCCCCCTGGAGCCTCGCCATCGCCGATCTGGCGGGCTCCCCGGTGCGCGTGACGGTGCGGACGCTGTCGGGCGATCCGGTTGCCGGCTTCACCCGTCGGACCGTGGCACCGGAGGAGCCGTTGTTCGTGCCGGCCCCCGTGCCGGCACCGTGGGGCACGTTGCCGCTGGTCGTCCGGGCGGACGGTCCGGTGGCCGTGGAGTTCGATGCGGTGCCCGCTGGCGCGCCGGGCGTGGTGGTGGTGCCCAGCCTTCCGCTCGCTGCAGCCAGCTAGCCCGGGCTGTCGGGCACCGCGATCGCCGCTGGGCAGCAGGCCGCCTGGCAGGGGGTTGCGCCTGGTCGCTCGGTGGGACGGGTGCGTTCAGTCGGGTGGGTTCGTGCTCGCCACGGGCTCCTCGGCGGGGTGTGCTCCGGGTGCGAACTCACCGGTGGCCTGGTCGGTTCGCGGTTCCGTGCGGGCCTGGCCCCGGCGACCGCCGGTGCCGGCACTGGCAGGGCCACCGTCGCCGGGTCCGCCGTCGCCCGGTGACCCGCCGGCGACGCGCTCGACCTGGGGCGCATCGGTAGTGGGGGGAGCCGGGATCGTGTCGAAGCGAGGCACCCGGGCTGCGCCGTTGCCGTGCACAGGACGTCCGTAGGCGGCATCGACCATGTGCGCCACCTCGTCGCCACTGAGCGTCTCGCGCTCGAGGAGGGCCCGGGCCACGGCGTCGAGGCCGCCACGGTGGCGGCTCAACAGCTCGATGGCGCGTTCTTCCTGGTGCCGCAGGATGCGCGACACCTCGGCGTCCACCATCCGGGCAGTCGCCTCCGAATAGTCGCGCGAGTGCAGGAGGTCCTCCCCGAGGAACACCATGCCCTGCGAGCCCCATGCCATCGGGCCCAGCTCCTCGCTCATTCCCCACTCGCGGACCATCTTGCGGGCCAGCTCCGTGTTGCCCACCAGGTCGTTGGCAGCACCGGTCGAGAGGTCACCGTAGACGAGGAGCTCGGCCGCCCGACCGCCCATGCGGACGGCAAGGGAGTCCTCGATCACCTCGCGGGGATAGATGTGCCGTTCCTCGAGGGGGAGCTGCTGGGTGACCCCGAGTGCCATGCCCGTGGGGAGGATCGTCACCTTGTGGACGGGGTCGGCGTGCTCGAGGACGTAGGCCAAGACGGCGTGGCCCGCCTCGTGGAAGGCGACCCGTTCCTTCTCCGCTTCGGAGAGCACGAGGCTCTCCCGGCGCTGGCCCATCAGGACGCGGTCACGTGCGGCTTCGAAGTCGCGCATCTCGACCTGACGGGCGCCTCGGCGCACTGCGTGGAGGGCGGCCTCGTTCACGAGGTTGGCCAGGTCGGCACCGCTCATGCCGGGCGTGCCGCGGGCGATCAGTGCCAGGTCGACGTCGGGGGCGATGCGCTTGTCCTTGCAGTGCACCCGCAGGATCGGCAGCCGCTCCTCGAGATCGGGCAGGGGGACCACGATCTGGCGGTCGAAGCGGCCCGGTCGCAACAGCGCGGGGTCGAGGATGTCCGGGCGGTTGGTGGCGGCCATGATCACGACGCCCTCGGCCGGGTCGAAGCCGTCCATCTCCGAGAGCATCTGGTTGAGGGTCTGCTCGCGCTCGTCGTGCCCGCCGCCGAGGCCCGCCCCCCGCTTGCGGCCGATGGAGTCGATCTCGTCCACGAAGATGATGGCCGGCGCCTGCTTGCGGGCGGTCTGGAACAGGTCGCGCACCCGGCTGGCTCCGACGCCCACGAACATCTCCATGAAGTCCGACCCGCTCACCGAGAGGAACGGAACCCCTGCCTCACCCGCCACCGCCCGGGCAAGGAGGGTCTTGCCGGTCCCCGGCGGGCCCACCAGCAGGATGCCCTTGGGGATCCGGGCACCGATCTCGCGGAAGCGGTTGGGCGACTTGAGGAAGTCGACCACCTCGCTGATCTCGAGCTTGACCCCTTCGTACCCGGCGACGTCGGCGAAGGTGGTCCGGGGCCGCTCGGTCGTGTACAGCCGGGCCCGCGACCGGCCGATGGACATGATGCCGCTCATCTGGCCCTGTGCCCGGCGTGACAACCACACGAAGACCCCGATCATGAGGGCAGAGATGATGATCGTCGGGAGCCACTGGCCCAGTGCGCTGGGCTGGGGCGTGGTGTACTTGACCTGGGGAACGTTGGCGTTGAGGGCGGCCTGCTCGGCGTCACTGGCCGGTACGGGGCCGTCCACCGTGTAATGGGTGCCGTTCTTGAGCGTGCCGGTCACGATGCCGGTGGTGTTGTCCACCGTGGCCGTTTGGACCTTCTTGTCCTGGACGTCCTGCAGGAAGGTGGGGTAGGCGATCTTCGTCGTCGGTGTGCTCGACAGCAAGGTGGGCAGGACCAGCACGGCGAACACCAGCACGAGCATGAGCGCGACGACCCATCGCCAGCTCTGGTCACCGCCGAAGGGCCCTCGTCCGGGCGCGGGCCCGGGAACGCCCGGACCGCCGGGCGCGCCGCGGCCAGGACGACGATCGGGGACCTGCGGGCTCATCGCCCCATGCTACGCGCCGGCCGTGGCGGCGCATGCACCACGGCGTCTCGCGACCTCACCAGCGGCGCACCCACCACCTGGATCGACCTGCACCGGGGGCGTGCACGGGGCTGCTTCGGGGCGTGCACGGGGCTGCTCCGGGGCGTGTGCCGGAGCGCTCCGACGCCGCGTGCCGCGCTCTGCACCGGGACCGGGGCTCCAATAACCTCTGGGCGATGACCGCGGGCACAGCCGGTCCGGCGGGCCCGCCGGAGGAGCCGCAGCTGCCGCCGGGCTGGTCGCTCCCGCCGGTGCCCCCGCCGCCGAGCGGCCCGCCGCCCGGTGGTTGGACGCCGGGCGGTCCGTGGTGGCCAGGCGGCCCCGGCCCGGTTGCACCCTCGGGGAGCGCGCCCCCCGGGGGGTGGTGGGGTTGGGGTCCCCCGGCCCCGCTCCCACCGGAGAGCCAGCAGAGGGCGGGCTGGCCGCGGCCGGTCCGAGCGGATCGGTCCGGCGGGGAGGAGCCGCCGCCCCGCACGGTCCGCGACGCGGTGTCGTGGCTGCTCCTGGCGGCAGGTGGTTTCCTCGTGGGGCAGCTGGCCAGCGCGCTGCTGGTCCTGGCGGTGGCCGCAGCGGTCGGGCAGCTGCAGCGGATCGACAGCCTGGTCAGCGCAGCGACACCGCCGGGATGGCTGACGGTGTCCGAGCTGGTGGGCCTGTGGATCGGGTTCGTGGGAGCGGCGCTGCTCGCCAGCAAACGCCGCGGGAGCGGGAGCGTGGTGCGCGACCTGGGCCTGTCCCTGCGGTGGGTGGACCTGCCCGTGGGCGTCGTGGTGGGTCTGCTGGGCCAGTTCGTGCTGCTGGGGCTGCTCTATCTCCCCTTCGAGTACCTCGATCCGAACCTCTCCAACGAGCTCTCCCAGCCGGCGGAGCACCTGACCGCAGGGTTCCCCGGCGCCCAGCTCGCCGTCATCGCGGCGCTGACGGTCCTGGTGGTGCCGGTGGTCGAGGAGCTGTTGTTCCGCGGCGTGGTGCTCCGAGCATTCGTCCGCCTCTTCCGACCGGTGGGCGGCTGGCTGGGGCCGGTCCTGTCGGTCACGGCGACCGGGCTCGTGTTCGGTCTGGCCCACTTCGAATTGCTCCAGCTTGCGGGTCTGGTGGCCTTCGGCATCGTGCTGTCGGTCCTCGCCTACCGCACGAAGCGGCTGGGTCCGGGCATCGTGGCGCACGCCACCTTCAACCTGACGGCCGTGCTGGCCGTGGCCGCCAGCGCCCACTGAGCGCCTGGTACCTGCGGCCGTGAACGGCGGTCCCGTGCCGCCTCGGGCACGATGGGGGGCGATGCGCCGCTTCGCCGCCCCGCAGCTCGCCACCCTCGGTGCCGTGGGGATCGCGACCGCCATCGTCGTCTGGGCCTTGGACCCGGCACTCTTGCTGTCGAACAGCCTCACCACCGGCGGTGACACCGGGGCGCACGTGGCCACGGTCGCCTTCCTCCAGCACCACCTCCTCCCTCACGGCCACGTCACCGGGTGGGACCCGGGGTGGTATGACGGCTACCCCCTCTACACCTTTTACTTCCCATTGCCCGACCTGCTGGCGGCCCTGGCAGGGGACGTGCTGCCGGCGAACGTCGCCTTCAAGCTGGTCACCGCCCTCGGGTCGCTGGCACTGCCCGCGGCGGCGTGGGCCTTCGGGCGGCTGTCAGGCCTGGAGCGGCCCCGACCGGCGGTGCTGGCCGTCTTCACCCTGCCGTTTTTGTTCGACCAGACCTTCACCATCTACGGCGGCAACATCTACTCGACGATGGCGGGCGAGTACGCCTACTCGCTCAGCCTGGCGCTCGCGCTGGTGTTCCTCGGCATGGTGGCCCGCGGGTTGCGTACGGGCCGGTTGCGGGCAGCTGCTGCCATCGTGCTGGCGGCGTGCCTCCTGAGCCACCTGGTCGGCGCGCTGTTCGCGGCGGCGGGCGCCGTCGTGCTGCTGGTGACGGCGGGTGCTGATCGTCCCGATCGACTGCCGGAGTGGGCGCCGGGGTGGCGGTGGACCGAGCGCCTCCCGACGCGCCGGCAGGTGTGGTGGCTCGCGTCGACCGCGCTCACCAGCGGGCTGCTCGTCGCCTGGTGGGCACTGCCCTTTGCCGTCCTCCAGCCCTACACGACCAACATGGGCTGGCAGAACGTCAGGACCTTCATGGCCATGTTTGCGCCCCGTGGCGATCGCTGGGCGCTCGCCCTGGCGGGGGCGGGCATGGTGCTCGCCCTCGTGCAGCGGCGCCGGCCGATGGTGGTGCTCGTCGTGCTGGGTTGGGCGGCCTATGCCGCCACCGTGTTCGACCCGCAGGGCAAGCTCTACAACACCCGCTTCCTGCCCCTGTGGTGGCTCGCGGTCTACCTGGTGGCAGGTGGTGCCGTGGCCGAAGCCGCTGTGGGGCTGGCGCGCTGGTGGCGGTGGGTGCGCGATCGCTGGCGATGGCACAGTGCTTTGGGCGGGGAGGCGTTGTCGTTGGGTGGCGAGGCCGGGGCACTCGGTGCCGGCCGGCCCGCCGGGACCGATCCGCTTCCCAGTGTCGGCGACCTCGCAGGGGCCGCCCGGGCACCTGCCGCCGTCGCGCCGTCCTCCCAGGTGCCGGCCCGCCGCCGTCCCAGGCCCAAGGGGGTGCGCTGGGCGCCGGGGGCGTTGGGGGCACCGCTTTTGGCCACGGTCGTGGCGGCGGGGATCGTGCTGCCCCCGCTGCTGCCCGGGGTCTTCGACGCCGCCGGCACGCCGGGGTGGCTGCGGGTGCAGCCGAGCAACGTCCCGGCCTGGGTGCGGTGGAATTACTCCGGCTACCAGGGGAAGCCCGGCTGGAAGGAGTACCAGGCGGTGGTCCACCTGGCTGCCCGCGCCGCCGCCCACTACGGATGTGGACGGGCCATGTGGGAGTACAGCGCCCAGCTCGACCGCTTCGGCACGCCCATGGCACTCATGCTGCTGCCGTATTGGACCGGAGGGTGCGTGGACACGCAGGAGGGGTTGCTGTTCGAGTCCGCGGCCAGCACCCCTTACCATTTCCTCGACCAGGCCGAGCTGTCTGCCGCCCCGTCCGATGCCATGGTCGGGCTGCGATACGGGCCGACGAACGTGGCGCTCGGGGTGGAGCACCTGCAGTTGTTGGGTGTCCGCTACTTCCTGGCATCGTCGCCCTCGGTCCAGCAGGCGGCCGACGCCGATCCGGCGCTGACCCTCGTCGGCACCACGGGACCGTGGCACACCCCCTACGAGGGTCAGGTGGTGACCACGACCTGGAAGCTGTACCTCGTGCACGACGCCGCCGAGGTGGCACCGCTGGCCGACGTGCCGGCCGTGCTCACGGGCGTGGGCCCCTCGCAGGGCGGGTGGGACCCGCGCAGCGGGCAGTGGTCGACCGGCTCGTGGCTGTCGGTGGCCGAGGACTGGTACCTCGATCCCGCGCGCTGGGCGGTGGAGCTCACCGCCGGCGGCCTGCCCGGCTGGCCCCGTGCCCCCGGAGGTCGCCAACCCCCACCGCACCCGCTGCCGCCGGTGCGCGTCTCTCGCGTGACCGTGTCGGACGCCCGGATCTCCTTCCACGTGGACCGGACCGGCATACCCGTTCTGGTGCGCGTCTCGTACTTCCCGGCATGGCACGCCACGGGAGCCGAAGGCCCGTGGCGTGCGGTGCCCAATCTGATGGTGGTCGTGCCCACGGCCCACGACGTGGTGCTCACCTACGGCTCGACGCCGGCGGGCACCACCGGTGCGGCACTGCTGCTCGTGGGTCTGCTGGCCGCCGCGCTGCTCGCGCGGCGCGACCAGCGGTTCACGGTTCCCTAACCTCCGCCTCACGCCGCGGCAACCGGCACCGTCGACGATGCTCGTAGGTCCCGCGCTCGGGGCCGCGGCGAGTTGCCGCAACGAGACAACGCGACGAGACAACGAGACAACGCGACGAGACAAGGAGGGGACGTGCACAGGGTACGCACGCTGGCCGTCGCCACATTGGCACTGGGAACAGGTGTCACCCTGGCGGCCTGTGGCGGCGGCAACGCGTCGAGCGTGGTGCGGACCACGCAGCCACCGGCTGCAGGGTCGACCGGTTCGCCGGCGGGCTCGGGGAGCACTGCGGCCTCGCCGGCGGGACCGGGGTCCTCGGCCTCGTCGGGCTTCGACGCGCGCACCTTGGACCAGATCGACGCCGATCTCGGCGCTCTCGACAACGAACTGCAGCAGGCGACCAACGACCTGAACAACGCACAAGGAGATTCCTGAGATGACCCATGCGATCCGCAACCGCATTGCTGCCGGTGTGCTGGTGGGTGGCGTGCTGGCGGCTGCGCCGGCGGCGGCCTTCGCCGACACCCCGTCGACCGCTGCCCCGACCCCGGGTACCCCGTCGCACCCGACGTGCAGCCAGTCAACCTTCTCGGTCGCCCAGCAATTCGTCGAGCAGCAGCTGAGCAACCGGGTGGCCGTCCTCGACGAGCTTGCCTCGCGCATCGGTGCGGCTCCCTACCTGACAGCTTCCGACCGCACCACGCTCCAGGGCATCGTCTCGGGCACCCAGAGCGGGATCGGCGCACTGGTGCAGAAGGTCCCGTCCGACACCACCTGCGCCCAGCTGTGGAGCGACGCCCGGTCGATGGTGGTCGACTACCGCGTCTACGCGGTGGTGGCACCCCAGAGCGACCTCACCATCGTTGCGGACACCGAGTCGTCGATCGCCGCCAGGCTGGCCGGCCTCGAGCCGCAGATCCAGCAGGCGATCACGGCCGCGCAGCAGGCCGGCAAGAACACCTCCGGCGCCCAGGCCGCCTTCGACGACTTCACGACGCAGGTGTCCGACGCCTCGACGGCAGTCGGGGGTGTGGCCGCCGACGCCCTGTCGAAGAAGCCGGCCGACTACCAGCCCGGCATGTGGATCGGCGACCGCACGGACGTGACGAGCGCCCGCGCCGACCTGCACCACGCCGTCACCGACGCCCGCACCATTCTGAAGGACCTGCAGGGCTGAGCGCACCAGGCGCGCCAGCGCGGCCCGGTGCCCGAGGGCGCGCCGGGCCTGGACCTGATCGGCCCCGGGGGCCGGCGTCGTCCGGCCCCCGGGGCGCGTCCGGCGACCGGGTAGGCTCGGGGCGCCATGAGTGCCCTCGACGCCGTCTTCAAGGCCTACGACGTGCGCGGGATCGTGCCCGACCAGCTCGACGCCCGGGCCTGCCGGGCGATCGGCTGGGCCTTCGCCCGCTTCGCGGGCGGCGGCGAGGTACTGGTTGGCCGTGACATGCGGGCCAGCGGCGTGGAGCTGGCGGGGGCATTTGCTGCAGGAGTACGGGCCGCGGGCGTCGGGGTCGTCGACATCGGCTTGTGCTCCACGGACATGCTCTACTTTGCCTCGGGCCGCCTGCAGGCCGCGGGGGCGATGTTCACGGCGTCGCACAACCCGCCCGCGTACAACGGGATCAAGCTGTGCCTGGCGGGGGCCCGTCCGGTGGGGCAGGAGACGGGCCTGGCGCAGGTGAAGGCCGACGCGCAGCGGGCGCTGGCCTCGGGGGATGACCTGGGCCCACCCACCGGAGCGCTGGCCCAGCGGGACCTGCTCGAGGAGTACGCCGCGCATGTGCGGTCGTTCGTCGACCCGTCCGCCCTGCGGCCGCTCAAGGTGGTCGCCGACACCGCCAATGGCATGGGCGGTCTCGTGGTTCCCGCGGTGTTCGCCGGGCTGCCCTTCGAGCTGCGCATCCTCTACGGCGAGCTCGATGGCACGTTCCCCAACCATCCCGCCGACCCCATCCAGCCCGAGAACCTCCGCGACCTGCAGGCTGCCGTGCTCGAGTGGAAGGCGGACGTGGGGCTGGCCTTCGATGGCGACGCCGACCGGGTGTTCCTGGTGGACGAGCGGGCGCAGCCGGTGTCCGGGTCGCTCACCACGGCGCTGGTCGCCCGGGCCATGCTGGCCAAGCACCCGGGAGCCACCATCCTTTACAACCTCATCTGCTCGAAGGTGGTGCCCGAAACGATCGCGGAAGCCGGGGGTACACCGGTGCGGACCCGGGTGGGCCACTCCTTCATCAAGCAGGTCATGGCCGACACCGGTGCGGTCTTCGGCGGCGAACACTCCGGGCACTACTACTTCCGCGACAACTACCGGGCGGACTCCGGGATCATCGCGGCCCTCGTCGTGCTCGAGGCGATGTCGAGGGCGTCGATGCCGCTGTCGGCGCTGCTCGCCCCGTATCGCCGGTACGCGGCGTCAGGTGAGATCAACACCGAGGTTCCCGACCCGCCCGCGGCCGTCGAGGCAGTGGCGGCCCGGCTCGCGGACCGAGGTGCCTCGATCGATCGAACCGACGGCCTCACCGTGGACTTCGGCGACTGGTGGTTCAACGTGCGCCCGTCGAACACCGAACCGTTGCTCCGCCTCAACGTGGAGGCCGCGACGGCTGACGCCTGCAAGGAGCACGTGGCGGAGCTGCTCGACCTCGTCAGCGAGGTGGCGGGCGCTTCCGCCTCGCACGGGACGTGAACCAGGGGCCAGGGCCCCGCGATCGGAAAGGACTGGGCCGATGGCGCTCGATCCGCTGCTGCTGGAAGTACTTGCATGCCCCGAGGACAAGGGACCGCTGCTGTACTTCGCCGACGAGGACCGTCTCTACAATCCCAGACTGCACCGGAGCTACGCGGTGCGCGACGGCATCCCGGTCATGCTCGTCGACGAGGCAACCCCGGTCGACGACGAGGAGCATGCCCGCCTCATGGCCAAGGCGGAGTCCGGTGGCGCGCAGCAGACGCTGACCCCAGCCCGCTCGTGATCGGCGCCACCGACGCGCTGGACTCCCTCGGCATGTTCGACGCCGCGGCGGGGCTGCCCGAGCAGGTGGCCGCGGCGGCCGACGTGGCGAGGGGACTGCAGGGGCTGCCGAGCCACGACTACGTGGAGAACGTGGTGGTGCTGGGCATGGGCGGCAGCGGGATCGCGGGCGACGTGATGGTGGCCGTGGCGGGACCGTTCCTGCCCGTGCCGGTCACCGTGGTCAAGTCCTATGACACCCCGGACTTCGTGGGTCGTGGCTCGCTCGTGTTCGCCGTGTCCTTCTCCGGTGACACCGAGGAGACGGTGGAGGCTGCAGGTGAGGCCTTCGAGGCCGGTGCGCACCTGGTGGCGGTGACCTCAGGTGGCGAGCTCGGGCGCTTGGCGCAGGAGTGGGGCGCCCCCGTCATCCCGGTGCCCGGCACGCTGCCGCAACCCCGGGCTGCCCTGGGGGCCATGGCCATTCCGCCGCTGGTGGTGCTGGAGGAGGTCGGGCTGTTCCCCGGTGCGTCGCACTGGGTGCGCCTCGCCGTGGACCAGCTGGCGCGCCGGCGCGACGAGCTGGTCGCCGCCGGCAGCCTGGCCGAACGGATCGCGGCGGACATCGGGCGGACCGTGCCGTTGGTGCACGGGGCCCAGGCGCTCGGGGCAGCGGCAGCCGCCCGCTGGAAGGCCCAGGTCAACGAGAACGCCAAGTCACCGGCGTTCAGCGCCGTGTACCCGGAGCTGTGCCACAACGAACTCGCCGGATGGGGCCAGCACGGGGACCTGACGCGCCAGGTCGTCACCCTCGTGAACCTCCGCCACGATGCAGAGCACCCTCAAGTGATCCGCCGCTTCGAGTTCGTGACCGAGGCGTTGCGCGAGGTCGTGGCGGACGTGCTGGAGGTGCGCGCCCGAGGCGAGGGCGATCTGGCGCAGCTGCTCGACCTCGTGATCGTGGGGGACTTCGTCTCCCTCCACCTGGCTGCGGCCGAGGGCATCGATCCAGGCCCCGTGCCCATCCTGGAGGACCTCAAGCGCTTCCTGCGCGAGGGCAGGCCCTGACTCGTCCGGGAGCGGCCAGGCGAACGTCCGGGAAGGCGGCCGGCGGACCTGGCTGCGAGGGCTGCCACCGCCCCGCTCCGGTGGTCATGGCCTCTATGGTGGAACCTCCGAAGGCGCGGTCGACAGGCAGGACCCGCCAAGGTGACGACGTGGAGTGAGGAGAGCCAGCCCATGAGCAGTGCCACCGGGACGACCAGCGCCGGCGGGCGCCCACCGTTCAAGGTCGCCGACCTGTCGCTGGCCGAGTTCGGCCGCCGCGAGATCCAGTTGGCCGAGCACGAGATGCCCGGGCTCATGGCGATGCGGGCCGAGTTCGGCCCGACACGGCCGCTGGCTGGTGCCAGGATCACGGGCTCGCTGCACATGACGGTCCAGACGGCCGTGCTCATCGAGACCCTGGTGGCCCTGGGTGCCCAGGTCCGCTGGGCCAGCTGCAACATCTTCTCGACGCAGGACCATGCGGCCGCCGCCGTGGTGGTCGGTCCGCACGGGACGATTGATGATCCCCGAGGCGTGCCGGTGTTCGCCTGGAAGGGCGAGACGCTCGAGGAGTACTGGTGGTGCACCGAGCAGGCGCTTCGTTGGCCCGACGGCGGTCCCAACATGCTGCTCGACGACGGTGGGGATGCCACGCTGCTCGTTCACAAGGGCGTGGAGTTCGAGAAGGCGGGGCGGGTGCCGGACCCCGACAGCGCCGACTCGGAGGAGATGGGCGTGGTGCTCGCGCTGTTGCGGCGCAGCCTGGCGGAGGACCCGACCCGCTGGACCACCATCGCCAACGGGATCCGCGGGGTGAGCGAGGAAACGACCACCGGAGTGCACCGGCTGGCAGAGATGCAACGCCGCGGTGAGCTGCTGTTCCCGGCCATCAACGTGAACGACTCGGTGACGAAGTCGAAGTTCGACAACACCTACGGGTGCCGCCACTCGCTCATCGACGGGATCAATCGGGCCACCGACGTGCTGATCGGCGGGAAGACCGCCGTGGTGTGCGGTTTCGGCGACGTGGGCAAGGGTTGCGCGGAGTCCCTGCGGGGCCAAGGTGCACGGGTGGTGGTGACCGAGATCGACCCCATCTGCGCGCTGCAGGCTGCCATGGAGGGGTTCGAGGTGCTTCGCCTCGAGGACGTCGTGGAGCGGGCCGACATCTTCGTGACGGCCACCGGCAACCGCGGCGTCATCACCGCCGAGCACATGGCCCGCATGAAGCACCAGGCGATCGTGGGCAACATCGGCCACTTCGACAACGAGATCGACATGGCCGGGCTCGCGCGCGTGCCGGGGATCCGGCGTGTGCAGGTGAAGCCGCAAGTCGACCTGTGGGTCTTCCCCGACGGCCACGGGGTGATCGTGCTGTCGGAAGGCCGGCTGCTCAACCTGGGCAACGCCACCGGCCACCCGAGCTTCGTCATGTCCTGCTCGTTCACCAACCAGGTCATGGCCCAGATCGAGCTGTTCACCAAGGCCGGCGAGTACCGCAACGAGGTGTACGTCCTGCCCAAGCACCTCGACGAGAAGGTCGCCCGTCTGCATCTCGATGCCCTGGGCGTGCGCCTGACCACGCTCACGCCGGAGCAGGCCGCGTACCTCGGAGTCCCGGTCGAAGGCCCCTACAAGCCCGACACCTACCGGTACTGACCGGTCCTGACCGGTCCTGGCGCCCGACCGGCCGTCGGGGCGTGTGGTGGTGGAACCGCGGCATCACGGTGCGCTTCCGGGCTCACGGCAGGCTTACCCAGTTGGTGCCGTCCCACCGGCTGCGGGCGCGCCAGCGTGTCCCGTCCCAGTACCGGCGGACGTTCGGGTCGTTTGGGTCCCGGTACCACCCGGGTGCCGTAGGCGCCGAGGCCGGGCTCGCCGCCGTGGCCTGACCGGCGGCGATGCGCTCGGAGAGCGCCTGCCACCCCGGCGAGGGGGGTGATTGGTAGGACGACGGCCAGTCGGAGCGAGCCAGCTGCGCGCCCGGCTGGCCGGGAGCGGCGGCTGGCCCTGTCCCAGCGCTGGCCGGCATCGCCCAGGGACCCGCACCGGCGGGGGGTCCGACGGGCACGCCCGCAACGGGCCAGGGACCGGGTGTCCCGCCCAGCGCGGCGGGCCGGCGCCTGCGCTGGGACCGGCGAGCCAGCCCCACCGCCAATCCCACGGCACCCCCCAGCACGGCGGCGACCGCGAGGCCGATGCCGGCCGCTGCCCCGGCGTTGAACGGCAATGCCGGCAGGGCGCTGTCCTGGCGGGACAGGATGTCGGTCACGGTGGTGGCGTCGAGCGGTGAGGTGCCGATCCCGATGGATTCGACCAAGGCCGAGTACGGTCCCTTGGACGTGGCCGCGAGCGTGGCCGTGACCGTGGGCGTGGCCAGGCCTGACGGCGACGACGTGCAGGTGCCGAGCAGCGAGCCGCTCACGCCGGGAGCGGGGCCGAGCGAGGGCGGGTTGTTCCCGGTGAGGCTCACGCACTCGTCGTCGACCGCGGTGTGCAGGACCTGCCCGAGGTCCACGTTCGCGGGCCAGCGGATCACGGTGATCGCCAGGAAGCTCACCTGGTCCGGCGCCTCCCACAGCTGGGCAGCGACGTGGACCGGCTGCCCGCCGGCCGCATTGGTGTCGAGCTTCTGGATGCGGTCGATCACCTGTGCCAGGGCCGGCGCCGGTGCGGCCTGCAGGCCGGGCTCGGGGTTGTTCAGGATGTACTGGTCCACCGCCGGATCGCCGGCTGCGGCGGCGGGGACAGCCGACACGCACGTCGCCACGGTGGCGACCGCCGCACCGCACAGCGCGGCGAGCACCCCTGACCACCGGGCCGACCACCCGGCCCGCCAGCCACGCGGCCTCATGAGCCACCGTCCTTCCCGCCCTCCGGCTGCACCGGACGTGCCGGCGCCCGGGCGGGCCCCGGACGGCCGCCGGTGCGGCCGGAGTGGGCTGCTCGCGGCCGACTCTACCGCCGCCATCGGCCCAGCGCCGTGATCGGGTCGAACCCGTGTTGGCGACGTAGCATGGGCACGTGGGCCGTGCCCGGGTCTGTGGTTGCAAGTCGATGCCAGCCGCAGGCGAAACGACCCACGTAAGGCGACTCGTGGTTGCCGAGCATGGTGCGGCTTAGGGGTAAGCCCTGCCCGCTGCGGTGCCGGCGGTCGGTGCCGGGCGGAGAAGGGGGGACGGCGTCTCGTGCGCACGCTGCACGGGTCCCGGGTCATGCCGGGACCGCCGGCGTGGGGGCGCCCAGCTCCTCAGCAGGCGAGTGTGGGGCCAAAGACCAGGTCAGCCGGGCACGGCCCGCCACGCGCCCCGAACCGCCCACGGTACGCGCGTGCGAGGAGGTGCACCGGTGGACGTCGTCGTCGTCGCCTGCAGGGACGAGGTGCCGGGGTGGCTCGAGCGGGTGGCTCGGACCAAGGTGGCGAAGCTCGGACGCTTCGCGCCGGTCCTCGAGCGGGCCGAAGTGCGCCTCAGCCGGCGCACGACAGGCAACGCCCGCACCGATCAGGTGTGCGAGGTCCGCGTGAGCGGGCACGGGCACATGCTGCGGGCACGGGCAGCGGCCCCCGACGGGTTGGCCGCCGTCGACCTGGTGATCGACAAGCTCGAGCACCAGGTCGAACGCCTGAAGGGCAAGGTCATCAGCCGGACCCATCCACGCCGGAGCCGCAGCGGCGCGCGTCGATGAACCGGCGGCCGGTGCGCCAGGCGCCGGGCCACCGACGGGCCCGCGTGCCCCGGCTGTCGGGCGCGGGTCGGGCGAGGGACCGGCGGTAAGCTCGGATCCCCATGAGTGTCTTCACCCGCGTCCTGCGGGCCGGGGAGGGGAAGAAGCTCCGCCGCCTGGCGGAGCTCGTGCCCCTCGTCAACGAGCTCGAGCCCGAGATGGAGGCGCTGTCCGACGCGGAGCTGGCCGGCCAGACCGGGCGCTTTCGTCAGCGCCTCGCGGCAGGGGAGACCCTTGACGACCTGCTGATCGAGGCGTTCGCCACCGTGCGGGAGGCGGCCCGGCGCGTGCTGGGCCAGCGTCACTACGACGTGCAGCTGATGGGGGGGATGGCGCTGCACTTCGGCTGGATCGCCGAGATGAAGACGGGCGAGGGCAAGACCTTGGTGTCCACCCTGCCCGTGTACCTCAACGCGTTGGCAGGACGCGGCGTGCACGTGGTCACCGTCAACGACTACCTGGCGCGCCGTGATGCCGAGTGGATGGGCCAGGTCCACCGCTTCCTCGGCCTCACCGTGGGTCGCGTCAGCCCCGACATCCCCGATCCCGCCGCCAAGCGCGAGGCGTACGCCTGCGACATCACCTACGGGACCAACACCGAGTTCGGCTTCGACTACCTCCGCGACAACATGGCCCGCTCCCGCGAGGCCATGGTCCAGCGGGGCCATGTGTATGCCATCGTCGACGAGGTCGACTCGATCCTCATCGACGAGGCCCGGACGCCGCTGATCATCTCGGGTCCATCGGCTGAGTCGGCGAAGCTCTACTACCAGTTCGCCGGTATCGCCCGCACGCTCAAGCGCGACGAGGACTACGAGGTCGACGAGGAGAAGCGGATCGTGGTGCCCACCGAGGCCGGCATCGCCAAGGTGGAGCGGCAGCTCGGCGTGGACAACCTCTACGACCTGGTGTCGGAGAACTACGTCCACCAGCTGACCCAGGCCCTGCGGGCCAAGGAGCTGTACCACCGGGACAAGGACTACCTGGTCGTCGACGGCGAGGTGAAGATCGTCGACGAGTTCACGGGCCGTACCCTCGAGGGGCGCCGCTGGTCCGACGGCCTGCACCAGGCGATCGAGGCCAAAGAGCGCGTGCGCATCCGTGAGGAGAACCACACCTGGGCGACGGTCACGCTGCAGAACTACTTCCGGCTCTACGAGAAGCTGGCCGGCATGACGGGCACGGCGGAGACCGAAGCAGCCGAGTTCGCCAACACCTACGGCATGCCGGTGGTGCCGATCCCGACCAACCGCCCCATGATCCGCGACGACCGGCCGGATCTCGTCTACAAGTCGGAGGAGGCGAAGTTCCAGGCCGTCGTGGATGACATCGTGGAGCGCTACGAGCGCGGCCAGCCGGTCCTGGTGGGCACCGCGTCGGTGGCCAAGTCGGAGCACCTCTCCCGTCTGCTCGAGCGCCGCGGCATCCCTCACAACGTGCTGAACGCCAAGCAGCACGCGCGCGAGGCAGAGATCGTGGCGCAGGCAGGTCGCCTGCACGCGGTGACGGTAGCCACCAACATGGCCGGCCGGGGCGTGGACATCCTCCTCGGTGGCAACCCCGAGGGGCTGGCGCGCCACGAAGCCGTCGCCCAGGGCCTCGACCTCGATACCGAGGAAGGCCGGGCCGCCTACGAGCGGTTGCTCGAGCGGTTCGAATCCCAGTGCGCGCAGGAGGGCGACGCGGTCCGTGCCCTGGGGGGCTTGTACGTGTTGGGCAGCGAGCGCCACGAGAGCCGCCGGATCGACAACCAGCTGCGCGGCCGCTCGGGCCGACAGGGGGACCCAGGCGAGAGCCGCTTCTTCCTGTCGCTGGAGGACGAGCTCATGCGCCTGTTCGCCACGGGCCTCATGCAGCGGGTGATGGACGCCACCCTGCCCGACGACGTCCCCATCGAGGCGAAGATGGTGTCTCGGGCCATCGAACGCGCCCAGAACACCGTCGAGGGGCGCAACGCCGAGATCCGCAAGGACGTCCTCAAGTACGACGAGGTGCTCGACCGTCAGCGCAAGGTGATCTACGCCCGGCGGTTGCAGGTCATTGACGGTGAGGACCTGCGGGAGCGGACCGAGCAGCTGCTCGAGGAGACCATCGACGCCCTGGTGCGTGCGGCCTGCCCCAACGACTACCCCGAGTCGTGGGACCTCGAAGGCCTCCTGAAAGAGGTCGAGCAGTACTACCCGACGTCGTTCACGGTGGACGACCTGGCCGAGGCGAGTTCGGCCGCGCAGGTGTCCGAGAGCATCCTGGCGGAGGCGCTCGACTACTACCGCGGCCGGGACGAGATCTTCCCCGGCGGGGCGGAGGAGGCCCGCCAGGTCGAGCGTGAGGTGATGCTGCAGATCATCGACCAGCGGTGGCGGGACCACCTGGCCGAGATGGACTACCTGCGCGAGGGGATCAACCTCCGGGCCATGGGGCAGCAGGACCCGCTGGTGGCGTGGCAGAAGGAGGGCTACGACATGTTCGGTCGCCTCATGGAGGCGATCGACGACGACTACCTCCGCTACATCCTGCACGTGCAGGTGGTGTCGGAGCCGGCGCCCGAACCCGACCTGTCCCGTGCCCGGTACCAGGCGGCCGAGGACCCGGTCTTGGGTGACAGCCTGCTCGAGGCCTTCCGTGCCACCGCCGCCCTGGACGCGGCGGCAGGAGCTGGTGTGCCCGCTGCGCTGGCAGGTGCCGTGTCCTCGACAGCACCCGGGGCGGCCCGTGCCGGCGCGGTGGCGAGTGCCTCCCGGGTGGTGGCCGCATCCGACGGGTCATCTCCCGTCGAGGCGGCGGGCAGCGCAGTGGGGCGCCCGGGCGCCAGGACGACACCGGCGGCGGCCAGTGGCCAGAAGGTGCCCGTGGTGCGTACGCCGCGGGAGAAGCTCGGTCGCAACGACCCGTGCTGGTGCGGCAGCGGCAAGAAGTACAAGGTGTGCCATGGCGCAGCCTGAGCCGGCGAGCGCCGGCGGTGTCGTCTCGCGTGACCTGCGCAAGGAACTGGCGGATCTGCGGGTGCGGTTGCAGGAGGCGGAGGGGTACCTCGGCCTGGCGCGGCTCCGGGCGCGGCAGGCCGAGCTCGAGGCCGAGCTCGCCCGCTCGGACCTGTGGGACGATGCCGACCACGCGCGGACCGTGACCGCCGAGTTCGGCCGGATCGGCGACGACGTGTCGCTGCTCGAAGACCTCGACCGGCGCCTCAGCGACGCCGAGGTGCTCCACGAGCTCATGGTCGAGGAAGGGGACGACTCGGTGGTGGCGGAACTGACCGAGGCGGTCGACGATCTCGGGCGCCGGATCGCCGACCTCGAGCTTCGGTCGCTGTTCACCGGCGAGTACGACGAGCGCGACGCCATCGCCGAGCTCCACGCTCGCGCCGGGGGCACCGACGCCCAGGACTGGTGCGAGATGCTGCTGCGCATGTACCTGCGCTGGGCGGAGCGACGCGGGTTCGACGTGGAGGTCGACGAGGTGACCGAGGGCCAGGAGGCCGGTCTGCTGTCTGCCACCTTCATCGTCAAGGGCCGCTTCGCCTACGGGCTGCTGTCCACCGAGCGCGGCGTGCACCGGCTCGTGCGCATGTCGCCGTTCGACGCCCAGCACCGCCGCCAGACGAGCTTCGCCACGGTGGACGTGATCCCCTTCCTCGAGGACTCCTCGGCCGAGGTCGACGTCGACGAGAAGGACCTCCGCATCGACACGTACCGTTCGTCGGGCGCGGGCGGCCAGCACGTGAACAAGACCGACTCCGCCGTCCGGATCACCCACCTGCCCACCGGGATCGTCGTTGCCTGCCAGAACGAGCGGAGCCAGCACCAGAACAAGGCCCGCGCCCTGCAGATCCTGGCCGCCAAGCTGGCGGAGCTGCAGCGTCAGCAGCGGCGGGCGGAGCTCGAGTCGCTGTCGGGTCCGAAGGACGACGGTGCCTGGGGCAACCAGATCCGCAACTACGTGCTCGCGCCCTACCAGCTCGTGAAGGATCTGCGTACCGGCGTCGAGACCGGCAACGTGGACGCCGTCCTCGACGGCGATCTCGACGCCTTCATGGAGGCGGAGTTGCGCCGGCGGCGGGCGTCGGCCGAGCCGAGCGCCACTCGGACAGACGGCGGGTGCTGATTCTGGGCCGCTGACCTGGTACGACGCGCGCGCCGTGGTGACGGGGCGGATGCTGCCGCCCGAGAGCTGTCATCTCCGGCTTCGAGCTGGTAGCCTCGTCACGACCTTCGTGCGCCGAAGCGGCACCGGCGGGCGGCAGACGACCGACGGCCGAGATGATCCGATTCGAGAACGTCACCAAGACCTACAAAGCAGGCACCGTCGCGTTGCGCGACGTGAGCCTCGATATCGACAAGGGTGAGTTCGTCTTCCTCGTGGGCCCGTCGGGCTCGGGAAAGACGACGTGCATCCGCCTGCTGCTGCGCGAGGAGCGTCCTGACCTCGGGCGCATCTGGGTAGCGGGCCGGGAGATCGCCCACCTCAGCCAGTGGCGCATTCCCTATCTTCGGCGCAACATCGGCTGCGTGTTCCAGGACTTCCGCCTCCTGCCGAACAAGACGGTCTTCGAGAACGTGGCGTTCGCGCTGGAGGTGATCGGTCGGCCCAAGCACGTCATCGCCTCGCAGGTGCCCCAGGTCCTGGACCTCGTGGGGCTGGGTAAGAAGCGCGACAACCTCCCGAGCGAGCTGTCGGGCGGGGAGCAGCAGCGGGTGGCGATCGCACGGGCATTCGTCAACCGGCCGCTGATCCTCCTGGCCGACGAGCCCACCGGCAACCTCGACCCTGCCACCAGCCAGGGCATCATGCGGTTGCTCGATCGCATCAACCGCACGGGGACCACGGTGGTGGTGGCCACCCACGACGCCGGCATCGTGGATCAGATGCGCCGTCGGGTGGTCGAGCTCGACCACGGCAGCCTCGTGCGCGACCAGGCCCGTGGCGTGTACGGCTACGGCACCTGACGTGCCCACCTCCCCCGACCGACCCGCGCGCTTCGACCGCACCTGACCGGACGACACCACCGAACAGCGGAGCAAGAACCCTGCCATGCCGGTATCCCTGGACTACGTCGCACGCGAGACCGCCTCGAACCTGTGGCGCAACCGCCTCATGACCATCGCCGCCGTGCTGACGGTGGCCGTGTCCTTGTCGCTGGTCGGTGCGGCACTGCTGGTGCGCCAGGGCGTGGCCCAGGCCACCACCGAGTGGCAGCACCAGGTCAACGTGATCGTCTGGCTCGAACCGCAGCAGGCGGCACCGGCACAGCTCACCGCCCAGCAGACGACGATCGAGCAGCAGTTGCTGCACCTGCCGTATGTGCGCCGGTGCATCTTCCGCAACCAGCAGTACGACTTCACCGAGGCCAACCATCTGCTCGACCCGGTGCTCTCCCAAGCGCTGTCCGTACAGACCACGCCGGCGTCACTGCGGTGCACGCTCGACCAGGCCAGCGAGGCGCAGGCAATCGTGCGCCAGTTCAGGGACTTCCCGGGGGTCGCGGGCGTGGACTACCCGGGTCAGGCGGTACGGACGATGGAGCACTTCTTCTCGGCTGCTCAGGTCGTGGCCATGGTGCTCGCCGTGGTGCTGCTGCTCTCGGCCTCGGTGCTCATCATCAACACCATCCGGCTCGCCATTTTCGCCCGACGGCGGGAAGTGTCGGTGATGAAGCTGGTGGGCGCCACGAACTGGTTCATCCGGGTGCCGTTCATGTGCGAGGGGATCGTGCAGGGCGTGGTAGGCGCAGCCGTGGCCACCGGCATGGTGTTCCTGCTGTACTGGGTCCTCGACCATGTGGGAGGCGGCCCCACGAGCTTCACGCACCAGATGCACCTGCCCCTCGGTGAGGTGGTGGTGACGAGCATCGTGGTGCTGCTGGTCGGCGTGATCATCGGCTCAGCCGGCTCTGCCCTGGGCATTCGCCGCTTCCTGGACGCCTAGCGCGGCGTTCGCGCGACGGGCGAGGTGGTCGCCCCGAGCTGCAGCTGGGTCACCGCCTGCGACCCGCGTGTCGGGCCGCTTCCGACGACGGCTACGCTTTGCACGCCGTGGCCGTCTTGGCGTCGATCGACCGTTGGCCGGTGCCCTGGGCCGCGGCCGGGGTCGTGGTGGCTCGTGCCGGGTATGAACGCGCCGGGGACGGCCGCTTCGGTGGTGGTGCACCGGGACCGGTCGTGGTCGAGACCCACCAGCCGTGGCGGGCGGGTCCGTGGGCGTCGGTGACAAAGTTGCTGACCGCCATGGCCGTACTGGTGGCGGTGGAGGAGGGGATCGTGGGCCTCGACGATCCCGCCGGTCCGCCTGGGTCCACCGTGGCGCACCTGTTGGCACATGCGTCGGGTCTGGCACCGGACGCACCGGTGGTGCTGGCAAAACCGGGGACGAGGCGCATCTACTCGAACCATGGTTTCGAGGTCCTCGCCGGTGTCGTCGAGACGGCGGCCGCCATGCCGTTTGCCACCTACGTGGGTGAAGCCGTGCTCGATCCCCTGGGCATGGCAGCCACCGCGTTCCCGATCGGTGCCTCGGCCGCCTCGGGGGCGTCGGGCCCGCTCGGCGACCTCCTGCGGCTGGCGGCCGAGCTGCTCGCCCCGCGGCTGGTCGCGGCCTCGACACTGGCACTCGCCACCACGGTGGCCTTCCCGGGCCTGGCCGGCGTGCTCCCGGGGTACGGGCGCCTGGACCCCTGTGACTGGGGGCTGGGCTTCGAGCTCAAGGACGCCAAGCCCCGGCACTGGACCGGGAGGGCCAACTCGCCTGCCACCTTCGGGCACTTCGGTCGCTCGGGATCGCTGCTGTGGGTGGACCCCGTGGCCCAGGTGGCCTGCTGCTGCCTGGCGGGCCGGTCGTTCGGGCCGTGGGCGAAGGCGGCGTGGCCCGCGCTGGCCGACGCCGTGCTGGCCCGGTATGGGCCAGGAGCACCGGCTGTGGCCGGACGATGACCGTGCCCGGTCTGGCCTAGGCTGCCCCCTCGTGAAAGGGGTGGTCCTCGCCGGCGGAAGCGGGACGCGGCTGCATCCGCTCACGCGCATCACGAACAAGCACCTGTTGCCGATCTACGACCGGCCCATGATCAGCTACGCGGTCGAGGCCATGGTCCTCGCCGGTATCGGCGAGATCATGCTCGTCACCGGGGGCACTCATGCCGGGGAGTTCCTGCGCCTGCTCGGCAACGGCCACGAGTACGGCATCGACCGCCTGCTCTACGCCTACCAGGAGCGGCCCGGCGGGATCGCCGAGGCGTTGGGGCTGGCGGAACGGTTCGTCGGCGGCGACGACGTGCTGGTCATGCTGGCCGACAACATCGTGGAGCGTTCGTTGCGCCCGATGGTCGAGCGCTTCGCCCAGCAGGGAGGCGGCGCCCGGATCCTGCTCACCGAGGAGCGTGACCCGGTGCATCTGCGCCATCTGGGCGTCCCGGCCTTCGATGACCAGGGTCGCATCGTGCGGATCGTGGAGAAGCCCGAGGACCCTCCCTCCAGCCATGCCGTCACCGGCATCTACTGCTACGACGCCCGGGTGTTCGACGTGATCGGCTCGCTCGTGCCCTCGGGCCGCGGTGAGCTCGAGATCACCGACGTGAACAACTGGTACGTCGAGCGGGGCGCCATGCACTACGACGTGCTCGAGGGGTTCTGGGGTGACGCCGGCGAGTCGATCGACGCCTACTACGCCGTCAACGACTTCGTACGCCAGAACGGTGCCAACAAGGGATAGCTCGGGCTGATCGGTCCAGCGTCGGCCGCCTGGTATCGGCTGGTGCGGTGGTTCAGGCGGTGGCGGCCCACTCGGCCATCTCGGCCCGATGGCGTGCGTAGTCGACTTTGCCCGTCGGTGCCCGGCCGATCGACGGCACGAGGCGGACGAGTTTGGGTGCCTTGTAGTGCGCCAGGTGGGCCCGGACATGCTCGATCAACTCGGCGGGCGTCGCCTCGGTGCCCGCCCGCAGCTCGACGGCGGCGGTGACGACCTCGCCGAAACGGTCGTCGGGGAGCCCCACTGCCACCGCGTCACGCACGGCCGGATGGCGCTTGAGCACCTCCTCGACTTCCTCGGGAAAGACCTTCTCACCGCCGGTGTTGATGCACACCGACCCGCGCCCGAGCAGGGTGATGGAACCGTCGGCCTCGACCTCGGCCCAGTCGCCTGGGATCGAGTACCGGACACCGTCGATCACCTTGAAGGTGGCGTCGGTCTTGGCCTGGTCCTTGTAGTACCCGAGCGGGTTGCGCCCACCGAGTGCCAGCACACCTCGCTGGCCCGAGCCCGGTGCGACGTCGGTGAGCGTGTCCGGGTCGACCACGCGGACCCCTGGGCCGAGTGCGAAGTGCGCGGTGTGCTCGGCCGAGGTGCCGCTCGACACTGAGGCCCCCATGCCCAGGGCCTCCGAGGACGAGAACGCGTCGATCAACATCATCGCCGCGTGATGGGCGAGCAGGCCGCGCTTGGTCTCCTCGCTCCACATCACGCCCGACGAGATCATCCCGACCAGGGAGGACAGCTGCCACCGGCCCGGGTGCTCGTCGAGTGCTGCGAGGATGGGCTTGGCGAAGGCGTCACCCACGATCGCCACGACGTTCACCTGCTCCCGGTCGATGGTGTCGAGCAGCTCCACTGGGTCGAAACGCCGGCTCGTCAGGGTCACCACGCACCCGCCGATGCCGAGCATGCCCATCGAGGTGAAGGCACCCGTGCCGTGCATGAGCGGGCAGGCCGGTACGTGGACCGGCCCCGGGCCCGTCACCGTGGTGCGAACCCCCTCCAGCCCGCCGTCCTCGGGCACCCGGAACACGTTGCCCGCGTTGAGCTTGACGAACAGGTCGTCCTGGCGCCACATGACGCCCTTGGGCATCCCGGTCGTGCCGCCGGTGTAAAGCAGGTAGAGGTCGTCCCCGCTGCGGCCCCACGGTGCCACCACCCGGTCGACGCTGGCCGCTGCTGCCTGCTCGTAGGGCACGGCCCACGGCGGGCACGGCCCGCTCCCGTCGTCGACCCACAGCCACAGTCGCACCCGCGGAACCCGGTTGCGCAGCTGCTCGATGCGCTGGGCGAAGGTGCCGTGAAAGATGACGGCGACAGCATCCGCGTTGTCCCACAGGTAGACGAGCTCGTCGTCGCCGTAGCGGTAGTTGGTGTTGACCGGGACGAGGCCCGCCTTCAGGATGCCGAATGTCGACTCGAGGTACTCGGGGCAGTTGTAGAGGTAGTGGGCCACCTTGTCCTGCCGGGCCACCCCGTGCTCGAGGAGGGTGCGGGCGATGCCGTTGGCGCGGCGGTCGAACTCGGCCCACGTGAGCTGGCGCTGTCCGTGCACCAGCGCACGGGCGCCGGGAACGAGCTCGGCCACCACTTCCCACTCGTCGGCGAAGTTCCACTCGGTCACGGGTGCAGCCTACGCTGCGCCCCGTGGACCTCGCCCTTCCCGGAGACGACCACCCCGCCCGCCGTGCCCTGCGCGCCTGGCTGGCCGAGCACCCCGACCCCACCCCCCGCCAGCTGGCCGAGGCAGGGTACGTCGCGCCGCACTGGCCCGAACCGTGGGGGCTGGGCGCCGACCCGGTGTCCCAGCTCGTCATCGACGACGAGCTGCGCCGCGCCGGGGTGCGGCGCCCGTCGAACCAGATCGGCATCGGGTGGGCCGGTCCGACCCTGATCCACGCCGGCACCGAGGCTCAGAAGCAGCGGTACCTCCTGCCGCTGCTCGCAGGCGAGGAGATCTGGTGCCAGTTGTTCAGCGAGCCGGGTGCCGGGTCGGACCTGGCCGCGCTGTCGACCAGGGCGGTGCGCGACGGCGAGGAGTGGGTCGTGCGGGGCCAGAAGGTCTGGACGAGCTTCGCCCACCTGGCCCACTTCGGCATCCTGCTGGCCCGAACCGACCCCGCCGCTCCCAAGCACCGGGGGATCTCCTACTTCATCTGCCCCATGGACGCCCCCGGGGTGACCGTGCGGCCCATCATCGACATGACCGGCGACCACAGCTTCAACGAGGTGTTCCTCGACGACGTCCGCCTGCCGGCTGACTGCCTGGTGGGCGAGGTCGGTGGCGGGTGGAGCCTGGCCAAGGTGACCCTGGGCAACGAGCGGGTGTCGCTGTCGGGGGAGGGGAGCCTGTGGGGGCAGGGTCCCACGGCACGCGACCTGGTCGAGGTGATTCGCGCCGGCGGCGGGCTCGCCGATCCGGTCCTGCGCCAACGGCTCGTCGCCGTCTGGGCCGAAGGCGAGATCCTCCGGCTCATCCGCCTGCGCACGGTCGGGGCGGCGGTGGCGGGCCGGCCGCCGGGGCCCGAGGCCTCGGTGCGCAAGGCTCTGGCCGACCTCCACGGGCAGCACGTGATGAACGTCGCCAAGGACCTCGCCGGCGCCGCTGGCATGGTGGAGGACGCCGGGCCGGCGGCGGGACCGTGGGCGGCGTCGCCCTCGTCGGGCGGCACCGGCGGGGATGCAGGGGCGCCGACCCCCTGGCCGGCTTCCATCTGGGCCAAGGGGTTCCTCTTCTCACGGGCGCTCACCATCGGGGGCGGAACCAGCGAGGTGCAACGCAACATCGTTGCCGAGCGCGTCCTCGGGCTGCCCCACGACACCGATCTCGACGCCACCGTGGGATGGGCGCAGTCCAGTGCAGGAGGGGCGAGCGCGTCGCGGTCGTGACGATCGGGCCAGGTCGGGATCGGGATGGGTCGGGATCGGGCCAGGTCGGGATCGGGATGGGTCGGGATCGGGATCCCGCCGTTGCGGGTACACCGCCGCTGTACCCGGCAGCCAATCCCGGTCGTGCGGCCCCGATTGTGTGGCGTTGTCAACACGCTATGTAGCGTGGAGGACCGCAAGGTCCGCCACCGGGCCCCGTTCCCGGGGCGAGACGTGCCGGGCCGGCCGCGGAGGTGGGTCGGCCGTCACCGAGTGGGGTCGGTGGGGAGGACGGATGCTGCCCGACGTGGAGCGGTGGCTGGGCCGCTGGGTGGAGCTCGCGGCCCGCGACCGGGGGCAGGAGTTGCCCGCCACTGAAGCGCGCACCGTGGTCGACGCCCTGGCCGGACATCTGGCGGGGGGGCCGCCCGAGGACCTGGAGCGTGCTGGACGCCTGTGGGGCCAGGCCCACCGCTCGGTGGGCGAAATGGTGGGCAGCCTCTCGGCCCTGCGCGAAGCCCTGGTCGCTGGCGAGGTGAGTGACCCGCTCCCGGTCCACCGAGCCCTCGACCGGCTCACGGCAGCCGCCACCGAGGAGGTGCTGCGGCGCCTCGAGCACGCCTCGCGCACCGACGCGCTGACCGGGGTGGGCAACCGGCGTGCTTTCGACGAGGCGTTGCAGGCGGCGCTGTCCGCCTCGGCCCGCCAGGGTCACGACGTCACGGTCGTGGTCGTGGACCTCGACGGACTCAAGCGCATCAACGACACCCACGGGCACGCCGCGGGCGACGCCGCGCTGGTGGCGCTGGTCCAGGCCTTCCAGGCCGCGCTCCGCGACGAGGACCTGGTGTTTCGCGTCGGCGGCGACGAGTTCGTCCTGCTGCTGCCGTTCACCTCGCCCGAGGATGCCGGTGCCCTCATGGAGCGCGTGCAGGCCTCGGGCGCACCCGCGTTCACCTGGGGCGCCGCCGGCTGTCCTGCGGACGGCGTAGAGGCGGGTTCGTTGGTCCATGCCGCGGACGAAGACCTGTACCGCCGCAGGCTCCGGCGCCGACCGCAGCGTCGCTTGGCCCGGCGCCCGGCCCGCCCGGCCACGTCCCCGCAGCCGCCGGTCGAGGCTCGGTCTCCCGTCCTGCGCTGGGCGTGGCTGCCGGCGGCCGCAGTGCTCGTGGCCTCGCTCGTGGCCACCATGGTGTCCGCCACCTCTCCCGGCCCGCACCTGTCCGCCGCCCCGCTCCCGGGCCGTCAGGGGCACCACGGCACGACGACCCGGCCGCCAGGAGCAGGCCCCCCGGCACCCGCCGGGCCGCACGGGCCGGCAGGCAGCGAGGGGGTGCCCGGCACGCCGCCGGCTGGCGGCTCGACCAGTGCCGGTGGTGCCGCCTCGCCCGGTGCGGGCGGGGCGAGGACAGCGGGCGGCGTTCCCGGCGGTGGTGCCGGCGCAGGTGTCGGAACGGGCGGTGGCGGTGCGGGCGGCACCAGTCGCGCCAGCCCCGGTCCCGGCGGGACCGGCAACGGTTCGGGTGGCGCTGGCGGTGGCCCGGCCGGGTCCGGCCCGGGTGGCGGTGGCGGCTCCGGGGGTGGAGGTTCGGGTGGCGGGAGCGGACCGATCGGCAGCCTCGTCGCTGCCGTGGGCGGGATTCTGGCACCCGTGCCCGTCGCCAACAGCCTCGTCACCTCCGCACCCAACGGCGGGACGCAGGTGCTGGGCGTGGTGACGCTGAGCGGATCGAGGACGACCACCGCCGCGGCCGGCACGGCATCGGCCGAACGCGGATCGGGCGCGGTGGGCCAGCTGGTGGCGCGGCTGCTGGCCTGAGCAGCGCTGCTGGCCCGAGCAGGGCTGCTGGCCCGAGCGGGGCTGCTGGTACGGACGAGGGGCGCAGTGGGCGTGCTGTGCGCCTACGGGGTCGTGCCCAGCGCCACGACACGGCGTACGAACGTGGCAAAGGCATCGGGGTGGGTGAGGTGGGCGCCGTGCCCGGCACCGGAGATCTCGACCAGCTCGGCACCCGGGATGGCGGTCGCTAGCACCTCCGACGCGCGCCGGTGGTGGGGGACCGACAGGCTGCCGCGGGCGAGCACGGCGGGCACGGTGAGCCGCTCGATGTCAAACGGCGGTGCGTCGACCCGGATGGCGAGCAGCTCTGCCACCAGCGCCGGCCCGTCCGCCCGGCGTTCGCCACGCGTGGCCTCGGGGAGGCGCTCCCAGGCAGCGTCGCCCACCATCCGGCGGAAGAACCCTTCGGCGAAGCTCCCGGGGTCCTCGCCCTGCAGGGTGCCCCGGCTCCGGTTGGGCCACCAGTCGAACCAGGGGAGGGGTGGTTCGTAGGCGCCCACGGCCCGGATGGTGCCCGGGGACTCGATGGCTGCCGCGATGGCCACGTCCCCGCCGAGCGAGTGGCCCACCACCACGGCGGGGCCGGCGCCCACCACGGCGAGCAGATCGGCCACGTGCTCGGACAGGTCCCGCGCCACGCCTGCGTCCCGGGAGCGGTGGTAGCCACGGCGGTCGTAGGTGATGACCGTCAGGTCGTCGAGCCGGCGGACGACACGGGCAAAGCTGGTTCCTCGGTCCAACGAGCCGTGGACCAGCACCACGGCCGGCACGCTCTGCCCAGCGGCAGGGGACCCGCCGCCATGAGATCCGCCGGCAGGGGACCCGCCGGCATGGGGCTGGTGCCGCACGACGTGGAGTTGGCGCAGGCGCGCCGTCTCGCCCGGTTCCCCTGTCGGCGTTTTGGACCCGGTGCCGGCCACGGCCGCGGTCAACGGACCCGGTCGGTCACAGCACGGTGGCGGCCCGCCGTTGCCCGACCGAGGCGGATCGCCTCACCGGCCAGCGCCCGGACGTCGTCCTCGACCGCACCGGCCGCCACCAGGGCGGCAATCCGTGCCTCGACCGCCCGGGCCCGTTCCTCGGCGTCGGTCGGCGCCGCCGCTGGCCCCTCGCCGGCAACGACGGCAGCAACCAGCAGGCAGGCGACTGCTGCGCTCGACACCAGTCCGAAGGCGACCACTCCGCCCACGTGACGGGTGGCAGCGGCAGCGATCATGCCCGCGATGCAGCCACCGCAAACGGCGGCCACCGTCCAGCGGAGCCAGGCCATCGGCGTCGGGGAACGCCCTGCGGTCGCAGTCGGGGTCACGCAACCGACGATAGCCAATGGTGTCCGGTCCCTCGCCGAGCCGGCCGATGCGGTGGGCGGTGGCGTCGTGCCGGGGCGGGCGGTGGCGGAGACGGCGGACGCGCACCCGCCGGTACGATCAAGTCGATGGACGATCAGGCGGACACCGGGGTGCCACGGGCATACGGCGGCGCGTTCGGACCCAACGCCTGGCTCGTCGACGACATGTACGAGCAGTACCGCGCCGACCCGTCGTCGGTGAGTGACAGCTGGCGCGAGTTCTTCGCCGATTACCTCGCGCCCGGCGACGGTGCCGCCGGGAGGCTCCCGCAGGCGCCCCTCGTCGCCGAGGCGGCACCGGAACCTCCGGCTGCGGCTGTGGCCAGCCCAACGGTCCCAGCTGGTGCGCCCCCCGGAGCGGGCCCAGGGTCGGCCCCGACGGGCGGCACGGCGCCGGCAAGCGTGGGCACAGCAGGTGAGCCAACGCCATCGTCCGTCTCCACGTTGGAGGCTCCCGCAGTGGAGGCGGTCCCCCAGGCACAGAGCACGCCTGGGGCACCGAGCGCGCCCGCTGTCCATCCACTACGCGGTGCGGCAGCGCGTCTCGCGGCCAACATGGAGGCCTCGTTGACGGTCCCGACGGCCACGAGCGTGCGGACGGTGCCCGCCAAGCTGCTCGAGGTCAACCGGGCGTTGCTCAACCGCCACCTGGCCCGGACGTCGGGTGCCAAGGTCAGCTTCACGCACCTCATCGGGTGGGCGGTGGTGCGTGCGCTTCGGTCCGTGCCGGCACTCAACGCCGCGTTCGTCGCAGACGCCGACGGCCGGGGCACGCCGGGCGTGGTGCGCCACGAGCACGTGGGACTGGGCCTGGCCGTCGACCTCGAACGGCCCGACGGGTCACGCGCGCTGGTGGTGCCGGTGGTGAAAGCCGCCGACACCCTCGACTTCCGGGGCTTCGTGCTGGCGTACGAGGACCTCGTCCGCAGGGCGCACACCGGCAAGCTGACCCCCGACGATTTCGCAGGGGCCACCGTCACCCTGACCAACCCGGGCACGCTGGGAACGGTGCAGTCCGTCCCCAGGCTCATGGCGGGGCAGGGCGCCATCGTGGGGGTGGGCGCCCTGGGCTACCCGGCGGAGTACCAGGGCGCCGACCGGCGAAGCCTCGCGTCGTTCGGCGTGGGACCTGTGGTGACCCTCACGTCGACCTACGACCATCGCATCATCCAGGGAGCGGAGTCGGGTCTGTTCCTCGGACGCGTGGCCGACGCCCTGTTGGGCGGCGACGGGTTCTACGAGGACGTGTTCGCCGCCATGGACGTGCCGGTCGAGCCGGTGCGCTGGCAGGCGGACGTCAACGCGCTCGACGGTGAGCACCAGCGTCTGGTGAAGCAGGTGCACGTGCAGAGCCTGGTGAACATGTACCGGGTGCGCGGGCATCTGATCGCGGATCTCGACCCGCTGGCGGCCGAGCCGCCGCCGCTGCATCCCGAGCTCGACCCCACCACCTACGGGCTCACCCTGTGGGACCTCGACCGCGAGTGGGTGGTCGACGGGCTGGCTGGGCACGACACCATGTCGCTGGGTGCCGCACTCGACGTCCTGCGTGACGCGTACTGCGGCACGCTCGGCATCGAGTACATGCACATCCAGGATCCCGAGCAGAAGCGCTGGATCCAGCAGCACGTCGAAGGGGTGCCGGCGGTGCTCGAGCCCGACGAGCAGCGAGCGGTGCTCGACCGCCTGAACGCGGCCGAGGCTTTCGAGCGGTTCCTGCACACGCGGTATGTGGGCCAGAAGCGATTCGGTCTCGAGGGCGCCGAGTCGGCCATCGTGCTGCTCGCCACCGTGCTCGAGGACGCAGCCGAGGCGGGACTGTCGGAGGCTGTCATCGGCATGGCTCATCGCGGACGCCTCAACGTGCTCGCCAACATCGTGGGCAAGTCCTACGGCGAGATCTTCCGCGAGTTCGAAGGCGACCTGGATCCCGACTCCGTGCAGGGTTCGGGCGACGTGAAGTACCACAAGGGCGCCTCGGGCGTCTTCGTCGGCCGCGCCGGCCGGCAGCTGCCGGTCAGCATGGCATCGAATCCCTCGCACCTCGAGGCGGTCGACCCTGTCGTGGAGGGCATGGTGCGAGCCAAGCAGGACCGGCTCGGCACCGATCGGCCCTTCGCCGTGCTGCCCGTCCTCGTGCACGGCGACGCGGCGTTCGCGGGCCAAGGCGTCGTGGCGGAGACCCTCGAGCTGTCGCAGCTGGCCGGCTACAGCACGGGCGGCACGGTGCACGTCGTGGTCAACAACCAGCTCGGGTTCACCACTCTGCCCCAGTCGGCGCGCTCGTCCGTGTACCCCACGGACGTGGCCAAGATGATCCAGGCGCCGATCTTCCACGTGAACGGTGACGACCCAGAGGCCTGTGTGCGCGCCGCCCACCTGGCGTTCGGCTTCCGCCAGCAGTTCCACAAGGACGTGGTCATCGACCTGGTGTGCTACCGACGGCACGGCCACAACGAGGGGGACGACCCCAGTTACACCCAGCCGCGCATGTACGCCATCATCGACGCGCACCGGTCGGTGCGGAAGCTGTACACCGAGGCGCTCGTGCGGCGCGGGGACATCACACTCGAGGAGGCCGAGCACGCCCTCGACGACTTCCAGGCCCGCCTGCAGGCAGCCCTCGACGAGACTCGCCAGGCCGCACCGCCCCAGCCCCGAACCCTGCCTCCACCCGCACCACCGGCCGAAGCGGTCCCAGCTCCGTCCACCGGGGTGGCCCGTGGGCTGCTCGAGGACCTGGTGGTGGCGGCGACGGCCGTGCCCGAAGGTTTCACCGTCCATCCAAAGCTCGTGCGCCAGTTTGCCCAGCGTGCCGCCATGGTGGCCGATGGGATGGTGGACTGGTCGCTGGGCGAGGCACTGGCGTTCGGATCGATCGTGCTCGAGGGCACCGACGTGCGTCTTGCCGGGCAGGACACCCGCCGGGGTACCTTCAGCCAGCGCCACGCCGTGCTCGTCGACTATGCAACCGGGCGCGAGTGGGTGCCGCTCGCCCACCTGCGCGGCGAGGGTGTCGGCCGGTTCTCGGTGCTGGACTCCCTGCTGTCGGAGTACGCCGCGCTGGGGTTCGAGTACGGGTACTCGGTCGAGGCGCCCGAGGCGCTGGTGGCCTGGGAGGCGCAGTTCGGCGACTTCGCCAACGGTGCCCAGATCGTCATCGACAACTTCCTGGTGGCGGCAGAGGACAAGTGGGGCCAGCTGTCGGGGCTGGTGCTGTTGCTGCCCCACGGCTACGAAGGCCAGGGGCCCGAGCACTCCTCCGGTCGGATCGAGCGCTTCCTGTCGCTGTGCGCCCGCGGCAACATGCGCGTCACCCAGCCCACCACCGCCGCCCAGTACTTCCACCTCCTGCGCTCCCAGGTCCGCGGGGCAGGAGGCCGTCCCCTCGTGGTCTTCACGCCCAAGTCCTTGCTGCGGGCCCGCCAGGCGCACTCACCGTTCGACCAGCTGGTGGACGGGTCGTTCCAGCCCGTGCTCGACGACCCGGAGGTGGAAGCCGGTGGCGGGGCGGGGACTGGCGACCCGCCGGCGGTGGCGATCGAGCCGGCGGGGGTCCGCCGCGTCGTGCTGTGCTCGGGAAAGATCGCCTACGAGGCCATGGCGCGCCGCCGTGCACTCGCCGCGCAGTCCGGGGAGACGTCGGCGGCGCTGGACCCGCGCTCGGTGGCAGTGCTACGGATCGAACAGCTCTACCCGTGGCCCGATGCCCAGCTGGCAGCGCTGGTGCGCCGGTACCCGGGGGCCGAAGAGGTCTGCTGGCTCCAGGAGGAGCCCGAGAACATGGGGGCGTGGACCTTCGTGCACGGCCGCCTCCACCGTCTGCTGCGCGACCGCTACCGGTTGGTGCACGTGAGCCGAGCGGAGTCGGCCAGCCCAGCCTCGGGCAGTGCTGCCGTGCACCGCCTGGAGCAGGAGGACCTCCTGCGCCGCGTGTTCTCGCCGGAACCGTAGCGGCACCGTGCCCCAGATGCCGCCCCGCGCCGATGTGCTGGCAGCTGCCCGTGCTCGGCCTCAGTGCAGCGCCACGCCCAACACCTCCTCCAGCTCCGCGATGGCACGGCGCCAGTCGTCCACCTTGATGGTGCGCATGCCCATTGCGCGTGCGGGCTTGAGGTTGATCCCGAGGTCGTCGAGGAACACCGTGGAGGCGGGCTCGACGCCCAATGCGTCGCAGGCCAGCTGATACACCCGGGGATCCGGTTTGCGCAGGCCGACCACGGCCGACTCGACGACCACGTCGAAGAGCGCGCGGAGCTCGGCGTGGGCAGGACCCATCCGAGGTGGTCCAACGTCGTCGACGGCGAAGGTGTTGGTGAGCAAGCCGGTGCGCCAGCGCTCCCGGCAGCGTCGCACCACGTCGACCATGGCTGGACGGAGCTCACCCCGCAGGAAGCCGAACAGCTCGCGGGCGTCGACCCGACCACCGGCAGCGGCCGCCTCGGCCTCGAAGGCGTCGCAGAACGCCTCGAAGGTGATCTCGTTGCGCTCTAGGCGCGCCCAGGCATTGTCGTGGGGATTGGTGGCATTGAGCATTCGGATGAACCCCTCGGGCAGGCCATGGCGTCGTTCGTATCGGGCGAAGGCCTCGAAGGGGCTGTCGGTGAGCACGCCGCCGAAGTCGAACAGCACGGCCTCGACGGCGCTCGGCGCATGGTCGGCCTGCGTGCGAGCGGCGCGGACCGTCATCCGAGCAGCTCGCGGCAGACGTCGACGAACAGCTGGGCCGAGAGGCCGAGGGACTCCACGTCCACCCGCTCGTCGACGCCGTGGAACATGGCCGCATAGTCCTCGAAGCGGAGACGTTCGCTGAACAGCCCGAAGCCGTAGGCCACCGTGCCCAGGCGGCGGAAGAAGCGGGCATCGGTGGCACCGGCGGTGGGGAACGGCACGCAGCGGGCACCGGGGTAGCGGTGTCGAGCGGCGCGCTCGAGTACCCGCCACAGCGTGGTGTCGGTGGGGGATTCGGTGGCGAGGTCCGTGCACTGCCAGGTGATCGCCACCTCGCCCGCCAGATCGCCCAGGGCCTCGGCCAGCATCCCCTCCACCCGGTCGCGGTCCCACCCGGGCAGGACGCGGATGTCCACTTGGACCTGGGCGCGGTCGGGGATGACGTTGACCTTGGTGCCGGCGTGCAGCACCGTGGGCGCCACGGTCGTGTGGGTGCAGGCGTGCGCCTGGCGGGCGAGGCCGAGCAGCGGGAGCTGGTCGCAGAACGCGTCGATGGCGTCGGGGTCGAGCAGTGGGCCCGCCAGCTCGGCGGGGAGTCCGAGGCCCTCGACGAAGGCGCGCCAGGCCGGGTGCAACTCGGCCGGGTTCCGGTGGGCGGCGAGCCGGCGCACGACTTCGGCGGCTGTGACCAGGGCATTGTCCGTGCGCAGGGGCTGGGATCCGTGGCCCGGCGTCCCGTGCACCGTCAGGGTCCCCCACCACGCGCCCTTCTCACCGGTCACCACCGGCAGCCGCACGCCGCCGGTGCCGGTCATGGGGAACCCGCCGGCCTCGGTCAGCAGGAAGTCCGTCCGGACGTCCTCGGGGGCGTGCTCCACCAGCCACCCCGCGCCGTGGCGGCCGGCCGCCTCCTCGTCGGCCACACCCACGAACACCAGGTCTCCGGTGGGCCGGAAGCCGTCATCGGCCAGCTGGCGCACGGCGACGGCCATGGCGGCGGTCAGGTTGAGCATGTCGATGGCGCCGCGCCCCCAGACCTCGCCGTCGACCAGCTCGCCGCCGAAGGGATCCCGGCGCCAGTCCTCGGGTGTGGCGGGCACGACGTCGGTGTGGCCCAGCAGGGTCAACGACGGTGCACCGGGCACGCGCCCGTCGATCCGGGCCACCACCGTGGTGCGCCCGGGCAGCGGTTCGTAGCGCTGGAGCTCGAGCCCGCTGCCCTCGAGGACGTCGACGAGCGTCTGCGCATTGCGCTGCTCGTGCCCCGAGCCCGGCGTGCCGTCGTTGACGCAGGCGTTGCGGATGAGCTGCTGCAGCAGCTCGGTCACCTCACCGGCAAGGTCGTCTCCCACCGACGGCATCCTACGGCCCGCGCAGGCCCGCGGCGCTGCCGGTTGCGTCGGTACCTGGGACGGGACAGGCGGGGATGGGCGGCGCGGCTGCCGGTGGGTGGTTGACTGGTCCCAGCCATGACCACCAGCTACGTCGTCGTCGACGGGTCCAACATCGCCACCGAGGGCCGCTCGGTTCCCAGCCTCGCGCAGCTCGATGAGGCGGTGCGGCAGTTCCAGCGGGAGCACCCCGGGGTCGAGGTGATCGTGGTGGTCGATGCCACCTTCGGCCACCGGATCGACCCAGCCGAGCGACCCGCCTTCGACGAGGCCGTGGCCCACGGGGAGGTGGTCTCGCCACCGGCTGGGGCCATCGGCCGCGGCGACGCCTTCTTGCTCCGGGTGGCGGAGCGTGTCGGTGCGACGGTGCTGTCCAACGACTCGTTCCAGGAATTCCATGGGGAGCACCCGTGGCTGTTCGAGCGGGGCCGCCTGGTGGGAGCCACCCCGGTACCGGGTGTGGGGTGGATCTTCACGCCCCGGACCCCGGTGCGCGGCCCTCGCAGTCGGGCAGCGCGTGCCGCTGCCGCCAGGGCTGGGGGCACGGGGCAGGACTCGGCGCGCGATCAGGCGCCTGGCACTGCACCGGCCAAAGCGACTGCACCGGCCAAAGCGACTGCGCCGGCCAAAGCGACTGCGCCGGCCAAAGCGACTGCGCCGGCCAAAGCGACTGCGCCGGCCAAAGCGACGAAGCCGGCCGCGGTGCAAACAGGCGCAGCCTCCCGTACCAAGCACGCCGCGACCGGTGCGCGGACGAAGGCGGAATCGGTCCCCGCCGCGCCGGCAGCCGGTGCCGGAGCATCGGCTCCGGGCGCGGGAGCGACCCACGGCCAACCAGCAGCGGACGGACCGTCAGCCGACGGACCAGCGTCCCGGGGTGCCGCCGGCGAACCCGCGTCGCGCCGTCCGCGCCGGCGGAGACGTCGGCGGGCCGTGGTGGCCGCCATCACGGCCGCCACCGAGGAGGTCATGCAGCCCCCAGCGGAACCGGTGGCGCCCGTGCGGGGCCGTCGGCGCCGCGGCGGCGTTCCGGAGGCGGTCAACGATCCCCTCACGTTCCTCACGTTCGTGACCGAGCACCCGGTGGGATCGGTGGTGGAAGGCGAGGTGGCCGCCTTCGCGTCGCACGGGGCGATGGTGGATGTGGATGGGATGCGCTGCTACGTGCCCCTGCGGGGGCTGGGCGTGCCGCCACCCGCCCGCGCCCGTGAGGTGCTCCAGCGTGGCGAACGGCGGCGGTTCGTGCTCGTCGGGCTGGACGCTCCCCGGCGGGGCGCCGAATTGGCGCTCGAAGGCGTGGTGGCGTCCCCCTGATCCGGCTCGAAGGCGTGGTGACGTCCCCCTGATCCGGCTCGAAGGCGTGGTGACGTCCCCCTGATCCGGCTCGAAGGCGTGGTGACGTCCCCCTGATCCGGGTCGCGCGAGCTGACCGCCGTACTGGTCGCATCGCCCGGACACCGGGTATGCCGACGGCCCGCCCATGGTTCGATCATCACAGTGAGTGGCATTACGCGCTCAAGTTGTCACCCTCAGTGCCGATAAAGGGGGTGCGGGGATCTTCTGCGGCGCTTCGGCAGACCGGGCCGGGCCAGCGGGGGGACCCGCAGGAACGGATCATCGGCAAGGAGCGCTCGCCATGCGACTCATCACCAGGTTGGACCGGCTGGGCCGGCACCGCCGCTTCGGGCGGCGGGGTCGTGTCGTGCTGATGGATGCTCCCCAGCGCGGCTGTCCCGACTCCGTCCGCACCAGTACGGCCCGGTGGCACACGGTTCGCTTCGACGATCCCTGGCCGTCCAGGGGCTGACCCTGGTCATGGCCGCCGGCGTCCGGTGGGGGGAGGTGCACACCGCAGGACTCGCTCACACGGTGTCCGTGGGCCGCCGTGACCCGCGTGACAATTGGCGCCCAACGCCGCTCAGCCACGACGCGGGGCGTGCCGAGGACACACCGGTGGCCCGTTCGCGCGCCTCGCACGGCGGCTGTGGCGGGCAGGGCGTCACCTGCACCCTCCCCACCGCGCCGGGCAGCCCGGGTCAAACGCCGGGCCCGGTGCACCGGGCCCGGCGGCGTGCCAGTGACTGGCGTGCCGAGCACGGCTTCACCTTGATCGAGGTGACCATTGCGCTGGGCCTGCTCGGCATCGCCCTCGTCCCGGTGACCGGCATGGTGTTGAGCGGCCTGAAGGCTGCCACCACTGCCAACCACATCTCCGATGCCATGGGCGTGGCGACCGGCGCGCTGTCCCAGGCCCAGGCCGTCCCGTACGGGCAGATCGGCTTCTACGCCAACCAGACGGGCTACGTCGCCTCCTACGGCGGTCAGCCCACGGTCACGCTTGGTTCCACCGTGCCGCCCAACGTGACCCCCCCGCTGTCGCCGGTGAGCACCCAGACGGTGGGGAACACGAGCTTCACCGTCGACCTGTACATCACCTGGGCCAATGCGGCGGGCCCCACCACCAATTACCCCGAGGCGTACAAGCTCGTCACCGCCGTGGTCAGCTGGGCCACACCGCTCGGCGGCACCACCACCTACACCGAGCACACCATCGTCTACCCCGGGGGCCTTGGCTCCTATGCCGGGCCGGCAGCGGGCACCGGCGGCGGCAATGCCGGCGGCGCCCCGCAGTCGGCCACCATCACCTCGGCGACGGTGCCGGCCGCACCGGCGGGCCAGGGCGAGATCGACGTCACCTGGTCCACGCCCTCGCAACCGGGCTACTACGTCGTCGAGTGGTCCACCCAGGCGGGCAACCTGCCGGCGGCCGACGCCACCAACGACCCACCCAACAACGGCACCGTGCAGGCCAGCCCCCACCAGCCCGCCACCGCCACCAGCTACGCCGTCCAGGGCCTCACACCCGGCACGACCTACTGGATCGAGGTCCTGTCGTACTCGACCGACGGCACCCAGTGGGCGAGCTCCAACGAGATGTCCGCCACCACGCTGTCTTCTTCCAGTGGCTGCCAGCTGGTGAGCTTCACCGTGTCGGGTGCGACGTCGGGCAACACGTCCAAGACCTACCTGAACAACAACGGGACCATGTCGGAGAACCTCAACCTGGTCCTGTCGGCTGCCGGCTCCTGCTCGGGCACCACCTACACCGTGGCCCCCGCTCCCGGCTCCAGTGCTACCGATCCGGGGTCGCCCTACACGCTGACCGCCGTCAGCTCCACGCAGTGGACGGCCACCGTGCTCTCGAGTGGCCAGGCGGGGTGGGTGACGGGCGAGCACAGCTTCGAGCTGTACGCCGGGGGAACGCAGCTCAGTCCACCCGTGGCGCAGTCGTTCCTGGTGTGTGCGTGGACACCGCCGGGCCAGCGCTCGAGCTCGTCGAGCCAATGCTGAGCACCATGCTGCGTCGGGTCGCGCTGCACCGGGCACGGTCGGGGCCGGCCCCCGGCGGACACCGTTGCGGCGGGGACCATGCCCCCCAGACGGACCGTGGTGCGCGGGGTTCCGACGAGCGAGGCCTCACCCTGGTGGAGCTGGCGGTTGCCTCCGCTGCCATGCTGGTCGTGCTCGGCACGTTCACCGGGATCATGTCGGTGTTCCTGCGCACGAGCACCGACGCCGTCAACTCCGAGAACGCTGCCACCCAGCTGCGCCTCGGCATCCTCGAGCTCGAACGCGACGTGCAGGCAGCCAACCCGCTGGACGCCCCGCCCCCGGGGGCGAACCCCGCCGATCAGCTCACCGTGACCCTGGGGCCGAGCGGTCACCAGCAGCAGGTGACCTGGGCGTTGGACCCGACGGCCGGCACCTTGAGCCGGCAGGTCGGTTCGGCCACACCGGTGGTGGAGATCGCCGGCATCACCAACGGGACCTCGCTCCCGGTGTTCAGCTACTACGGCCAGAGCGGGGCGAACCTGCTCGACCCGCAGATCGTGAGTCCGTCCCAGCTGCCAAGCTGCACGGTGCGAGTGCAAGTGTCCATCGGCGTGCTCGCTCCCGGACGGGTGCCGTTCTCCGAGACGGTCAACATCGAGCTCGCCAACCAGCGACCGGGAGCATTGACATGCGGATGAACCCCACGGCGACCCGGCAGGAGGGATCGGTCATCGTGGCCATCTTGGTCCTCACCGTGGTGTTCCTCGTCACGCTGGCATTCGTGATCCGTACCGCCGGCGACCTCACCACCACCGGCCACGTGGCCGACCTCAACACGGCGCGGGCAGCGGCAGAAGCCGGCCTCTCCGACGCCCTGTTCCGCATCGACCAGGAAGGGACCAACACCTCGAGCTTCTGCGTCGGCCCGTCATCGGCGTGCACGGTGCAGTCGGTGCCCTCGGCACCCAACGTGCAGTACGTGGCGCAGCGCTCAGAGGACGACCCCGACGTGTTCACGGTCACGTCCATGGGCACGGTGAAGGGCCGTTCGTACGCCATCCAGGCCATGGTCCAGCGCGTGCCGGCCTTCCCCTTTGCCATCTTCGCGGGGACGTCGGTCACCTTCGACGGGGCGAGCAGCTCCTCGTCCATCCAGGCGGTGACCCAGACCGGCCAGGCGGACGGCTCCGCTGCAGACGTCGGCAGCACGGGGACGATCACCTGCAACGGCACCGGCCCCTACGGAACCCAACAGGTGACGTTCAACGGCGGCACCTTCAAGTGCCCCGACTGGGTGCAGGAGCCTGCCGGGTACTCGCCACAGCAGCCTTCGGCGACCTGTCCTCCTCCCCAGATCTCCAACCCTCCCACGCCGTGCATGCCGTCGAGCTACCAGACGTGCCCCACCAACAACACCTTCACCGGCACGGTGGAGCCGGGCGTCTACTACTGCCAGGGGTCGGCCACCTTCTCGGGCACCGTCAACGTCGACTACGGCTCGTCGGTCAACAACGGCCAGGTCCAGATCTACCTGTTCCCGCCGAGTGGCAGCAGCACCGTCTCCATCGAGATGGCCGGTGCCGCGGTCAACCAGTACCAGAACGCTGCCGCCAACCCACCATTGCTGGGCAACCCCGTGGACTTCCAGGTGTACGCGGCGGGCAGCGGCACGGTCGACGTCGGCAACGGGTCCAACACCGCCCTCTTCGACGGGATCCTGTACGCACCCGGCATGAACATGACGGTCAACGGCGGCAGCCTGCTGTGGTACGGCAGTTTCACGTTGAATCAGTTCTCGGTGCACGGGAATCCCAACCTCAACGTGAATTACATGGACCAGCAGATGAACACCCTGCTGGTGAAGAACTGGCAGGTCGAGAACTTCACCCAGGTCCCCGTCTCCAGCTTCTCGCTCAGCTTCACCACGCCCTGAAGCGGCGCCTGCGGAAGGGCGCCCCTGCCAATCGGCGGCGGCGCTCCACGGCGGGCGGCAGGTTGCCATGTGGGCCGGTATCGTGCTGCGCCGTGCTCGACCCCATCGACCTCCTGCCCCACCGGCCTCCGTTCCTGCTGGTCGACGAGGTGCTCTCCCTCGAACCGGGGCAGTACGCCACCGGCCGCTGGCACCTGCGCGGCGACGAGGCGTTCTTCGCCGGCCACTTCCCCGGTCGTCCGACGCTGCCCGGGGTGCTCATGGTCGAGTCCCTTGCCCAGCTCGGCGGTGTGGCGGTGCTGGCCGACGCGCGCTTTTCGGGGAAGCTGCCGCTGTTCGGCGGCATCGACCGGGCGCGGTTCCGGCGCCAGGTGGTGCCGGGGGAGACCCTGGACCTCGAGGTACGCATCGGGCGGCTGTCCGCCCGGGGCGGGACCGGCACCGGGGAGGCATCGGTGGACGGGAAGGTGGCCTGCCGGGCAGAGCTGCTGTTCGTCGTGGTCGACGGATGAGGGCCGTGCCGGCGGGTCGGAGGCACTGAGATGCGCATCGCCACCTGGAACGTCAATTCCCTCGGTGCCCGCTTGGCGCGGGTGGAGGAGTGGTTGGCCTATGCCCAGCCGGACGTGCTGTGCCTGCAGGAGACCAAGCTTCCCGACGCGGCCTTCCCGGCCATGACCTTCGCCGCCTTGGGGTACGAGTCGGCCCATCACGGCGACGGGCGGTGGAACGGCGTAGCCGTGGTGAGCCGGGTGGGCCTCGAGGACGTCCAGCGGGGCTTCGGCGACGACACCGAGGCCGACGCCCAAGGCTGCCGCCTGGTGGCGGCCACGTGCGGGGGGGTGCGGGTGCACAGCGTGTACGTCCCCAACGGGCGCAGCGTGGGATCGGTGCACTACGAACAGAAACTGGCGTGGCTGGCGTCACTGCGCGACCTGCTCGAGCGGACGTGCAACCCTGCGCAGGACGTGGCGGTGTGCGGCGACTTCAACGTGGCACCCGAGGACCGCGACGTGTGGGACCCCGCAGCCCTGGTCGGCTCGACGCACGTCACCGAGCCCGAGCGCGCCGCCCTGGCACGGCTCGAAGCGTGGGGGCTGGTCGACGCGTTCCGCCTCCACTACGCGGACGGCGGTCTCTACACCTGGTGGGACTACCGGGGCGGGGCGTTCCACAAGAAGATGGGCATGCGCATCGACCTCATCCTGCTGAGCCGGCCCCTGGCGGACCGCTGCACGTTCGCGCTGGTGGACCGCAACGCTCGCAAGGGCCCCCAGCCGTCGGACCACGCCCCGCTCTTCGTCGACGTGGCCGACTGAGGATTCCTGGCGAGCGCCAGGCCGCCGGCGGCATCGCGCAGGTACCCGGCAGTGACGCCGCTCGGGTGATCGACACCGCTCAGGGTGACCGGCGCCGCGCCCCGTGGCGACCGAGACAGTCGGGGCACAGCCCGCGGTAGGTGACCTCCACGCCGGTGACGAGGAAGCCGCCGGTGGCGTCGTCGGCGATCGACGGCGGCGGGCTCGAGCGTGGGACGTCACGGATCGCGTGGCACCGGTCGCACACGAGGTGGTCGTGGACCGCGATGACGTTGGGGTCGTAGCGCTTGGGACCGTCGGCCACGTCGACCACCTGGACTTCTCCCAGGGCGACGAGCTCGTTCAAGGTGTTGTAGACGGTGGCCCGGCTGATCTCGGGGAGGCGTGCTCTGGCGAGGTCGTGGACCTGCTCGGCCGTCAGGTGCACGTGATCGCCGACGAGGACCTCGGCCACGGCGCGTCGCTGGGCGCTCAGCCGCCAGGCACGGCGGCGCAGGCGCGCCAGGAGGTCCGTCTCGGTCATGAACAGAGACTACCTCTTGACATGTCTGCCAAACAGGATTAGACAAAATCTAACTCGAGACCAATCCGATATCCGTGTGGTCCGTCACCCGGTGCCGGGCAGCGGGAGTGCTGCTCGTTCCCGGAACCGGTCGACGGCAACGGCACGCACAGACGCGCCAAGAGCACGCGAAGGCATGCAGAGACATTGCCGCCCGCCCGAGGCGGCGAGGGGAGCACGCACCCACCGACAGCGCAGGCACCGACAGCACGTACCGACAGGAGGTTGCGACATGCCCGACAGCGACCGTCGTACCGGCAGGACCGGGCGGCCGACCACCAACGAGGACTGGTGGCCGAACCGACTCGACGTGAGCGTCCTCCACCGTCATGCCCTCCAGCCCAACCCCTATGGGCCGGACTTCGACTACCGCACGGCGTTCGCAGGTCTCGACGTCGAGGCTCTCAAGCGGGACCTGATCGAGCTGATGACCACACCCCAGGCCTGGTGGCCGCCGGACTACGGGCACTACGGCCCCCTCTTCGTCCGGATGGCATGGCACGCGGCGGGCACCTACCGCATCACCGACGGTCGTGGGGGCGGGGGTACCGGCGCCCAGCGTTTCGCGCCCCTCAACAGCTGGCCCGACAACGCCAACCTCGACAAGGCTCGCCGCCTGCTCTGGCCTGTCAAGCAGAAGTACGGGCGCAGCCTCTCGTGGGCGGATCTCATCATGTTCGCCGGAAATTGCGCTCTGGAGGCCATGGGCTTTCGGACCTTCGGTTTCGGCTTCGGGCGAGGTGACATCTGGGGGCCGGACGGGACCGACTGGGGTCCTGAGCACGCCTGGCTCGCCGACGAGCGCCACGACGACACCGGCGCGCTGGAAGGGCCCTACGCAGCCGACCACATGGGCCTGATCTACGTGAATCCTGAGGGGCCAGGCGGCAATCCCGACCCCCTGCTCGCCGCCAGCTACATCCGGCAGAGCTTCGCCCGCATGGCGATGAACGACGAGGAGACCGTCGCGCTCATCGTGGGTGGGCACACCTTTGGCAAGGCGCACGGGGCGGTACCGGCCGAGCACGTCGGGCCGGAGCCCGAAGCCGCCCCCCTCGAGGAGCAAGGTCTCGGGTGGCACAACCGCGCGGGGAGCGGCCGCGGCCCTGACACGTGGACGAGCGGGCTGGAGGGTGCCTGGACGGGCACCCCGACCTCGTGGGACAACGGTTTCCTGGACAACCTCCTCACCTACGACTGGGAGCTCACGACCAGCCCGGCGGGGGCCATGCAGTGGACGCCGAAGAACCCCGAGGCACGCGAGACGGTGCCCGACGCCCACGACCCGGGCGCCCGGCACGCGCCCATGATGCTGACGACCGACCTCGCTCTGAAGGTCGACCCCGCCTACGAGCGGATCGCCCGGCGCTTCCACGAGCACCCCGAACAGCTTGCCGAGGCGTTCGCCAAGGCCTGGTTCAAGCTGCTGCACCGCGACATGGGTCCGCTCTCGCGCTACCTCGGCCCTGACGTCCCGGAGCCGCAGCTGTGGCAGGACCCGGTACCTCCTGTCGACCACGAGCTCGTCGACGAGCACGACGTCGCGTCGTTGAAGGGCGCGATCCTCGCGACGGGGCTCAGCACGGCCGACCTCATGCTGGTGGCGTGGGGTGCAGCCGCAAGCTTCCGGAGCACGGACAAGCGAGGCGGTGCCAACGGTGGCCGGATCCGCCTCGAGCCCCAGCGCAGCTGGGAGGTCAACGATCCTGTCCGCCTGGACAGGGTGCTCGCGGCGCTCGAGGAGGTCCGACGTTCCTTCAACGGTGCCCAGCGGACCGGGAAAGCGGTGTCACTGGCCGACCTGGTCGTCCTGGGTGGTTGCGCGGCCGTCGAGGACGCAGCCCGTCGCGCCGGCCACGACATCACCGTTCCGTTCGCGCCGGGTCGTACCGACGCGACCGAGGAGCAGACCGACGTGGAGTCCTTCCGGGTGCTCGAGCCACGCGCCGACGGTTTCCGGAACTACCTGCGGACGGGGGAGAAGCTTCCGCCCGAGCAACTGCTCGTCGAGCGGGCGCTCCTCCTCGGGCTGAGCGCGCCGGAGATGACCGTGCTCGTCGGGGGGATGCGGGCACTGGGTGCCAATGCCGGAGGATCGCCCCACGGGATCCTGACGGATCGACCGGGCGCGCTCACCAACGACGTCTTCGTCAACCTCCTCGACATGGCGACCGTGTGGACGCCGTCGGCCACGGCCGAGCACGTCTACGAGGGCCGCGACCGCAGGACCGGCGAGCTGCGCTGGACGGCCACTGCCGTCGATCTCGTGTTCGGATCGCACGCCGAGCTGCGCGCCATTGCCGAGGTCTACGCGGCCGCCGATGCCGGGTCGATGTTCTTGGCCGACTTCGTGGCGGCGTGGAACAAGGTGATGAACCTCGACCGGTTCGACCTGGTCCGAGCACCTCGGTGAGGGCGGCCGCAGCGCGCCGGCCCGGGTGTGCCGCGGTGGAACGCGACATCCTCAGCCGGCCGCCCGCAGGAGCCGGGCGCGCAAGCTGGCGATGTGCGCGGTGCCGTCCGCCAGGGCCGTCGGGTGGTGCTGGGTGGCCTGCTGGGCTGCCGCCTGCCGGAGGGGTGCGAGGAAGGGCGAGGGGCAGCGCTCCTGGCTCGTGCCGTCCACCACGCGTCGACGTGCCCACGAGCAGTGCACGGCCTGCCGGCCCCGGGTGATCCCGACGTACAGCAGGCGGCGCTCCTCGGCGGGGTCGGCGGTGGTGGCCAGGGGGAGCAGCCCGTCCTCGGCCCCGACGATCCACACGCTGTGCCATTCGAGTCCCTTGGCCCGGTGCAACGTGGTGACCTCGACGACGTCCTCGACGGTTCCTGCGGTCCCGGGGTCGGTACGGAGCACGGTGCGCAGGTAGTCCTCCAACCCGGCCAACCGGGCACCGGGGACGGTGGCGTACTCGGTCACCAGCTCGGCGAGCCGGGCGAGCTGGCGGGCCGCGTCCTCGGGGTCCCATCCCCCAGCCGGGGACTGCTCGAGCAGCTGCTCGACGACCCGCTCGAGTGCTCCGACGCACGACCGACCGGGCAGGTCCGGTCGGTCCGACGCGTGGAGGCGCCGGAGGGCCAGGCGCACGATGGGTTCGTGGAGGAGGCTCCCTGCCATGCGGTGGGGGATGCCGTGCCGGGCCAGGGCGCCGCGCAGTGGTTGGAGTGTCCGGTGGGTGCGGCCGAGCACGGCGAGCCGGTGCCACGCCACGCCGTCAGCCGCAGCGCGGCGGAGCATGCCGGCCACACCATTCGCTTCGGCGTCCTCGTCGTCGTAGGCGGTGACGGTGACGGTCCCGGCCCCGGTGCTGATGTGGGCGGTGCCGGTGTGGGCGGTGCTGATGGGGGGGGCGCCGGTGTGGGCGGCGCCGTGGCCCGAGCCTTCGGTGCCCAGGACGGCGTTCGCGGCGGCGGCGACGTGCGGTGCCGACCGGTAATTGCGCCGCAATGCCAGGCGGGCGATGCCGGGGAGGCTGGCGACCATGCGAGCCAGCGCGCTGGGGTCGGCGCCGTTCCAGCCGTAGATCGCCTGGTCCGTGTCGCCGACGAGCGTCACGTCGGGGGGGTCGGCGACGAGCCGGCGAACCGCCTGCCAGTGCAGCTCCGACAGGTCCTGGGCCTCGTCGACCGACAGGTGGGGGTAGCGCCATCGCACGGCCGGACCGAAACGGGGGTCGTCGAGGGCGTCGATGAGCAGCACGAGCAGGTCGTCCACGTCGATCACCCCGCGGCGGCGCTTCTCGCGCTGGTAGCAGGTGTAGAGCTCGGCCACCACTTCCGGTGCGATCCCGGGCCGGCGCCCGGCGGCCGCGGCTGCCCTTGGGTACTGCTCGGGGGTCAGGCACCGGGCGTTCATGTAGGCGAACTCGGCCAGGAGCGTGCTCGGTGCCGCGCCGGCAGCCTGCACCCCGGGCAGCGCCTGGACGATGCGCCGGGGACTGCTGGCGATGGCACGCCGGTGCTGGCCGGTGTCGGCCCAGTACCGGTGCAGCAGGCGCATCCCCACGAGGTGCAAGGTGCCCACGGTGACTCCCTCGACACCCAGCCGCTGGAGACGGCCGGTGAGCTCGGCGGCCGCCTTGCGGGTGAAGGTGACGACCAGCGCCTTCTGGGCGGGGGCATCACCCTGCAGGGCGCGCCAGGCCACGCGCCGGGTGAGGACCCTGGTCTTCCCCGAGCCTGGGCCGGCGGTGACCAAGAGCGGCCCAGCGGGATGGACGACGCAGGCACGCTGGTGCTCGTCGAGCCCCTGGAGCACCACCTGGTCGATCGGGTCCGGGCGCACGGGGCGACCATAGGCGCCGGCTGTGTCGCTGCCGTGGACCACGTCCGGGCGCACCAGGTGCTCGGCGGATCCATGCGGCGTGGACCACGTGCGGGACGGACCGCGCTGGGCGGGTGCGCGGCGTGCGGCGACCGAGGCCCCGTCGTGTCCGGGGAGCGCCACGTGGTGCCCGGTAGCCTTGCCCGGATGCTGCGGGCCCTGGCAGGTGGTGCGATCTTCGGCGAAGTGTGGGGTCCCGCCCCCCCGCTGGTGCTGGCGCTGCACGGGTGGGCTCGGACCCACGCCGACTTCGCCGCGGCGCTGGGACCAGGCGCCGCCGGCGGCCCCGTGGCCGTCGTCGCGCCTGATCTCCCCGGCTTCGGCGCGTCGCCGCCGCCGCCGCAGGCGTGGGGCTCGGTCGAGTACGCAGGCGCAGTTGCCCAGGTGCTCGACGCGTCCGTCGGCCCCTCGTCGCCGGTGGTGGTGGTCGGCCACTCGCTCGGCGGCCGCATCGCGGTGCGCCTGGCGGTGGCCCGACCCGACCTGGTCCGTGGACTTGTCCTCACCGGCGCGCCGCTCCTGGCGCGGGCGGGCGGCCGACCGCGGCCCGACTGGCGCTTCCGGGTGGTGCGGGCCATGCGCCGGGGCCACCTGGTGAGCGAGGCGCGCCTCGAACGGGCCCGCCAGCGCTACGGGTCGGCGGACTACCGGCGGGCACAGGGAGTCATGCGCGGCGTGCTGGTCCGGATGGTGGGAGAGCGCTACGAGGATGCCCTGGCGTCGCTGACCTGCCCGGTCACGCTGGTGTGGGGCGACGACGACCCCGCTGCCCCACTGGAGGTGGCCCACCGCCTTGCGCGGCTGGTTCCCCACGCCACGTTGCAGGTGGTGCCCGGCGCCGGTCACCTGCTGCCGGTCACTGCTCCCGCGGCGCTGCGTGCGGCCGTGGACGCCATGTTGGCGGCCTGAGGGCGGTGCTGGCCGAGTGGGGGCAGCGCTGCACGGTACCCTCGGGCCGGTGACGAGCGCTCGCCGTCGGCGTTGGCGGTTTCGCAGCCTGTCGTGACCGGCGGGGCCATTGGCTGGGCTGCCACCGGCGCGTGCGTGGTGGCGGCGGTGCTCGGCGCGCTGCGCTGGTTGCGGGTTGCCCAGCGCGAGCACTACCTCCCTGGTTCCACCATCCGCTTCGCCCGCCGGTGGTGGTGGGCGAGCCCGCTGGCCCTGGCCATGGCCTTCGGGGCGCTGGCAGGTGCAGTCCTGTCGTGGTGGTGGCCGTCGTCCGCGTTCGCCACGGCGCTGGTGGTGGCAGCTGGCCCTCCTGGCCTCGGGCTCCGCGGGCGCAGCCGTCCCCTGGCCTGGACGCGACGGTTGCGGACCCTGGCCGGCGTCGTGGCGGTGCTCGGCGGGCTCGCCATCGGCCTGGGCGCGTGGTCGCAGGTGGCGCCGCTGGCGGCGGCGGCCGTGGCGGCTGGTGTGTTCGTGGTGGTCGATGCCGGGTGTGCCCTGACCGCGCCACTCGAGCGGGCCCTGGCCGACCGCCACGTCCGGCGAGCCCGGGACCGGCTCCGGCGTGTGCGGCCCACGGTCGTCGCCATCACGGGCTCCTACGGCAAGACCAGCACCAAGGGTGCCATCGCCCATCTGCTGGGGGGCTCCCGGGCCGTGGTCGCCAGCCCCGCCAGCTTCAACAACCGTGCTGGGCTGGCCCGGGCAGTCAACGAGCACCTGGCGCCGGGGACGGAGGTGTTCGTGGCCGAGATGGGCACCTACGGCCGTGGCGAGATCGCCGAGCTGTGCCGCTGGATCCCACCCGACATCGCCGTGCTGACCGCCATCGGTCCGGTGCACCTGGAGCGGTTCCGCAGTGAGGACCGCATCGTCGAGGCCAAGGCGGAGATCCTCGAGCGGGCCCGGTGCGCGGTGCTGGTCGTCGACGACGAGCGCCTGGCGCGCCTGGCGGACGAGGCCGAGGCCCGGGGGCTGCGGGTGTGGCGCTGCTCGGGCGTCACGGCGCGCTCCTCGGGTCCCCCGGATGCGGATCCCGGCGCCGGGCGTCGAGACGTCACCGTCGCCAGCGGGCCGGAGGGACTGCGGGTCGAGGTGCACGGCGAGCTCCTCGCCACGGTGTGCGTCGATGCGCGTCCGGGGAACGTGGCGGCTGCCGTCGCGGTGGCCCTCGAGCTGGGAGTGGCCCGGCCCGAGCTGGTCGACCGTCTGGCGTCGCTGCCGGCGGTCGCCCACCGGCTCGAGGCGGTGCGCGGCTCGGGCGGCGCGCTCGTGCTCGACGACACCTACAACGCCAACCCCGCAGGGACGCGCTCCGCGCTCGACCGCCTGGCGGCGCTCGCGCAACCCGGCGGTCGCGTGGTCGTGGTCACGCCGGGCATGGTCGAGCTCGGGCCCCGCCAGGTGGCGGAGAACGCCGCCTTCGCCGCGGCCGCCATGGCGGTGGTGAGCGACCTGGTCGTGGTCGGACGGACCAACCGCCGCGCGCTGGTCGGCGGCGCCGTGGGGGCGGGCGGCGTGCGGGGCGGTGTCATTGCCCCTGGCGGTGGCCGGTGGCGCCATCGTGAGAGTCGGCCGGGGCCAGCCGGCGACGGGTCGACCCATCGGCGCCGCGGCGGGCGGCCGCCGGTGGTGTGGACGGCGCCCGATCGTGACACGGCGGTGGCCTGGGTGCGGGCCGAGCTGGGACCAGGCGACGTCGTGCTCTACGAGAACGACCTGCCCGACCACTACCCTTGACGGGCCGGTGGCACGCGGGCGCCGTGCCCGTCCGGGCTCGTGCCACGCCTGCTGCCCGCACGACCGCCGCCCGACCCCCATCGCCGATCCAGATCGATGCCGAGGAGCCGCCGTGACCGCCATGACCGCCGCCATCGCCGTTGCCTTCGGCGGCCCGTCCCCCGAGCACGACGTGAGCATCCTGACCGGGCTGCAGGCGGCACACGAGCTGGCCCGTGCCGGCCGGCACGTGAGTTGTCTCTACTGGTCCAAGAGCGGTGACTGGTGGCGGGTGCGGGCCACGGCCGAGCCGGCGGAGTTCGTCGAGGGGGTGCCCACCGGCGCCGATCCCGTCCGGCTCGTGGTGGGTGAGGGCGGCGGCTTCCAGCTGGGTGGGCGATTCGGCAGGACCCGGCCACTCGAGCTGGACGTGGTGGTCAACTGCTGTCACGGCGGTCCGGGCGAGGACGGGTCCCTGCAGGCGGCGCTGGACCTGGCCGGCGTGCGCTACACCGGACCGTCGGTCGCCGGCGCCGCGCTGGGGATGGACAAGCTCGCCTTCGCCGGCGTGGTGAGCGCCGCCGGGTTGCCCGTGCTGGCGCGCCAGCCGCTCACGCCCCACTGGCGCGACCCCGAGCATCCCGGCCCCTACATCGTCAAACCGCGCTTTGGGGGTTCGTCGATCGGCATCGACGTGGTCGAGGACGCCGACACCGCCCGGGCACGCCTCGCTGCCAATCCGCACCTGCGTCGCGGGGCGGTGATCGAGCCCTACCGGCCTGATCTCACCGACCTCAACGTGGCCGTCCGGCGGTGGCCCGTCCCCAGTTGCTCCGCCGTGGAGCGGCCCCTCCGTGGTGCGTCGTCACCGGAGATCCTCGGGTACGCCGACAAGTACGTCGGGGCCGAGGGCATGGCGGGGGCCCCGCGCGAGCTGCCGGCCGCCATCGACGACGAGCTGGCACACCGCTTGGTGGCGGCGGCCTCGGCGGTGGCCGAGCTGTGCATGGTGCGCGGCGTGGCACGGGTGGACTTCCTCTCCGACGGCACGACCTTCTACGTCAACGAGATCAACACCATCCCGGGCTCGCTGGGCCGGTACCTGTGGATCGATCCCGAGGTGCCGTTCCTCGAACTGCTCGACGGTCTGATCGACGAGGCGCTGGCCGCTCCCGCCGTCGTGCACAGCACGGCCGGCGCAGACGGCACGGTCCTGCGCGCCGCCGGTGAAATCGCGGCCAAGCTGGGGTAACGGCACGGCGGCGGCCTACGCTCGGCGGTGCATGCCCTTTCCGCGCCGGTTGCTCACCGAGGGCGAGGACGTGGTGGTGGAGCTCCGCCCCCACTGGGTCGTCCTCGGCTGGCCTCTGGTCGTCACCGTGCTCGCCGCCGCCGGGGCGCTGGCGATCGTGGTGGTGGCGGGCTCGGTGCCGAGCTGGGTGGGTGCAGCGCTGGGCGCGGCAGTGGGCGTGCCAGCCCTGTGGCTGGCGGGGCGTGTGCTGCGGTGGCGAACGACGACCGTGGTGCTCACCACCACCCGCATCCTCCAGCGCAGCGGCGTCCTGGCCCGGCGCTCGCTCGAGATTCGCCTCGATCGGGTGAACGAGCTCTCCTCGCGCCAGACGCTGCTGGGGCGGCTCCTGGGTGAGGGCGAGGTCCTGGTCGAGACAGGCGGCGAGGCCGGGGTGGTGGTGTTCGACCGATTGCCGCACCCCGCAGCAGTCCAGAGCGTCATCAGTGGCCAGGTGGCCGCCTTCCACCGGGCGCGGGCAGCGCCGCCCTCCGGCGTGCCGGGCGTGACGCCCGTCGCGCCGGGTGCCCCGACGCCGCCTGCCGGCGTCCCGCCGGTGGGGCCGGCGGGAGGACGGTCGCCAGGACCGGCATCGGCAGGCGCCGCGGCCTCGGTGGCGGAGCGCCTCGTGCAGCTCGACGACCTGTACCGCAGGGGCATCGTGTCGGCCGAGGAGTACCGAGCCAAGAAGGCGGAGCTGCTCCGCCAGCTGTGAGGCCGTCGGCGGGCGTGCCCGGTGCTACGCGGACCCCTGGACGACGCGGGCGGCGGCCGAGGGCCGTACCCGCCAGGCGGGACGTCCGAGGGTCGCCGGGTCGATTGCCCCCGGTTCGCTGAGCGCCACCACGCACCCACCGAACCCCGCACCGGTCAGCCGGGCACCGTAGACCCCGGGCATGGCGCTGAGCTCGGCGACCAGCTCGTCGAGCTCGGGCGTCGAGACCTCGAAGTCCTCTGCCAGGCTGCGGTGGCTGGCGCGCAGGAGGCGGCCGGCCTCGACCAGGTCGTGCTGCTCGAGTGCCTGCGCGAACCACCGCACCCGATCGCACTCGGTGACCACGTGCCGGGCCCGCCGCCGCAGCACGGCGTCGGGCAGGGCGATGGCGGCCTCGGGTTCGATCCGGCCGAGCGGTCCCAGGCGGAACGCGGCGGCGTCGCACTCGGCCCGGCGGGCGGCGTAGGCGGTGTGCGCCAGGGCTCGGCGCACACCGGAGTGGACGACGAGGATCTCGACGTCCTCGGGCACCGCCACGGTGGTGGTGGTATTGCTGGCGAAGTCGATCAGCAGGGCGCACCCCTCGACGGCCCCGGTCACCGCCAACTGGTCCAGCAGCCCCGACGGGACGCCGGTGGCGGCGTGCTCGGCCCGCTGGCACGCGCGCGCCAGCGCGAGGGGCGGGCCTTCGAACCCCAGGGCCAGGGCCAGGGCGACTTCCAGCGCCGCGCTGGAGGACAGCCCGGCGCCCACCGGCACGGTGGAGGTCACCGTGGCCCACCCGCCACACTGCGGGCGCACGACGGCGACCGTGGCCGCGACCAAGCGGGCCCACGGCGGCTGCAACCGTCGCAGCAGGTCGGGGTCGAGGGGCACGTCGATCGCCACGTCGGCCGAACCTGCCTCGCTGTCGGAGCGCACGAGGAGGCGAGCCGTGTCCGCCGGCTCCACGTACACCGTCGTGCCGAGGTCGATGGCCATGGGCAGCGCCAGGCCCTCGTTGTAGTCGGTGTGGTCACCGATCAGGTTCACCCGGCCGGGGCTGTAGGCGACCACGGCCCCCCCGCTCGCGTCCATCGGGCAGAGCATGGCACGCTCCGGTGCGCACCCGAGAACGCGGCGGGTGCGGGCCCGCCGGCCGGCTTGACCGGCGGTGCCGCCTGCGGTCACCATCCGTGGATGCCCTGGGTGCAGGTGGGCGAGGTGGAGCTGTGCTACGAGCGCGAGGGGGACCGTCACGACCCCGTGGTCCTGCTCGTCAATGGCCTGGGTGGCCAGCTCGTGGACTGGGACGAGGGCTTCCGGCGCGCGCTGGTCGAGCAGGGGTTCTCGGTCCTGCGCTTCGACAACCGCGACGCCGGGTTGTCGAGCGCCGTCGAGGACGGGCCGGCGTTCGACCTGGCTGCCGGATTGGCCCAGGATCGCAGCGCAGCCGCCTACACCCTCGATGACATGGCCGACGACGCTGCCGGGTTGCTCGAGGCCCTCGGGATCGAGGCTGCCCATGTGGTGGGCGTGTCGATGGGGGGCATGATCGCCCAGATGGTGGCAGCCCGCTATCCCGGGCGCGTCAGGTCGCTGTGCTCGATCATGTCGACGACCGGCGCTCCCGATGCCGGCACGCCCAGCCCCGAGGCCATGGCCGTGCTGCTGCGGCCCCCTGCGCGTGGCCGCGAGGAGTACGTGGCGGCCGAGCTCGAGGCAGCCCGCGTCATCGGCTCGCCCGGCTTTCCCTTCGACGAGGAGCGGATCCGGCGCCGGGCCGAGGCTGCCTACGACCGAAGCTTCCGCCCGGCCGGTGTCGGCCGACAGCTGATGGCCATCATGGTGTCGGGCGACCGCACCGCCGCATTGCGGACGATCACAGCACCCACCGTCGTCGTCCACGGCGCGGCCGACCCCCTCGTACCCCCGAGCGGCGGTCAGGCCACCGCCGCCGCCATCGCCGGTGCCGAGCTGCGCATCGTCGAGGGGATGGGCCACGACCTCCCACCCCAGCTGTGGCCCGACCTCGTGGCGGTCATCGCGGCCAATGCGGCTCGCCCCCATTGCACCGCCCCCCTGCTCGATGCGCCGTCTCCCGTGGTGCGAGGTGGCGGGCAATGAGTGGACCGCTGACGGGGATCCGCATCGTGGAGCTGGCCGGCATCGGACCTGGGCCCTACGCCTGCATGCTGCTGGCCGACGCTGGTGCCGACGTCGTGCGCATCGACCGGGCGACCGGCACCCGCCCGGACCCCGGCGCCGGCCCGCACTGGGACCTGCTCAACCGGAGCCGGCGGTCGGTGGCCGTCGACCTCAAGCACCCCGAGGGCGTCGGGCTCGTGCTCGACCTGGTGGCCCAGGCCGACGGCCTGGTGGAGGGCTGGCGGCCGGGGGTGGCAGAGCGGCTCGGGCTGGGACCCGAGGACTGCTGGGCGCGCAACCGCCGGCTGGTCTACGGCCGGATGACCGGCTGGGGCCAGGACGGCCCGCTGGCGCCGTGTGCCGGGCACGACATCGACTACATCGCCCTGGCCGGGGCCTTGTGGCCCATCGGCAGGACGGACGAGCGCCCCACGCCACCGCTCAACCTGGTGGGGGACTTCGGGGGCGGCGGCATGCTGCTGGCCTTCGGCATGTGCGCTGCCCTGCTGGAGGCGAGCCGTTCCGGGCAAGGCCAAGTGGTCGACGCTGCCATGGTCGACGGTGCCGCATCCTTGCTGACCATGACCTTCGCCTTCAAGGAGCTCGGCTGGTGGCGCACCGATGCGCGGGGGGTCAACATCCTGGACACCGGCGCCCACTTCTACGAGGTCTACGAGACGGCCGACGGCAAGTGGTTCGCCGTGGGGGCCATCGAGCCCCAGTTCTACGCCGCGTTGCTCGAAGGGCTCGGGCTCGACCCGGCCGACCTGCCGCCGCAGATGGACCGGGAGCAGTGGCCGGCCATGAAGGAGCGGTTCGCCGCCATCTTCCGGACCCGGACCCGTGACGAGTGGACCAAGATCTTCGAGGGCACCGACGCCTGTGCCGCACCGGTGCTGTCACCGTGGGAGGCGCACGAGCATCCACACAACCAGGCGCGCGGCACCTTCGTCGAGGTGGTGGGCGTCCGCCAACCGGGTCCTGCTCCGCGCTTCAGCCGCACGCCGTCGGCCGTGTCGCGTCCGCCGTCTGCAGCCGGCGCCGACACCGACCGGGCCCTGGCGGACTGGGGCATCGCACCGGAGCGGGTGGCGGCGCTCCGGGCGTCGGGCGCGATCGACTGACGTGGCGGTGCCGGCCGGGGTGTTCGGCACGCTGCTCGGGTTCCACCGGGCGTGGGCCTGGGTGGTCATCCTCGGCAACGCCATGGCCGGGGTGTGGGCCCTGGCGGCGTGGCGGTGGCCCCAGCTGCGGACACGCTCCCTGTGGTGGTTCACGGCCGGGGTCGAGGCGGCGGTGGCGGTGCAGGTGGCCACGGGCGTGGGCATGGTGGTGGGCCACCACGCCCGTCCCCCCGCGTTCCACCCCTTCTACGGCTTCGTCGCCGTCATCGTCGTGGGGTTCCTCTTCGCCTACCGCCAGGCCCTGTGGTACCGCCGCTACGCCCTCTACGGGTTCGGCGGACTGTTCCTGGCCGGCGTGGCCATCCGGGCCCTGGTGCTCGCTCGCTGAGCGGCCCGGGCGGCGGCCTGCGGCCTCGGAGCCTCAGAGGTTGACCACGGGGCAGGTCACGGTGCGGGTGATGCCCTCGATCAGCTGGATCTGGCTCACCACCATGCGCCCCAGCTCGTCGACCGACCCCGCCTGGGCGCGCACGATCACATCGTAAGGACCGGTCACGTCCTCGGCCGACACGACGCCGTCGATGGCTCCCACCTGCTGGGCGACGCTGGCGGCCTTGCCGACCTCGGTCTGGATGAGCACGTACGCCGTGACCGCCATGGCCGCACCTCCTCGTCGACCCCGCGACCGGGGAACCTGCCACGTGGGACCCTGCCACCGGCTGGCAGCACCGATCGTAGTGGGAGGGCGGTGCGGACGCCCGGCCATACCATGGGCCGGGTGATCGGACGAGGTCGGTGGGCGTCCGCCCGCTTCGGGCGCGTGGCGCGTGACGCGGTTGCCGACCTGTTCGACCAGCGCACCGGGTTCGGCCGCCTGGCCCTCACCCACGTCGTGTTGACGTCGGGTGACGCGCTGTTGACGGTGTCGCTGGCCGGTTCGCTGTTCTTCTCCATCAGCCCCCAAGCTGCCAAGGGCAAGGTCCTGCTGTACCTGCTGCTCACGATGGCGCCGTTCTTCGTGGTGGCGCCGCTGTTGGGACCGGTGATCGACCGCAGCCGGGGGGCGCGGCGGGCGACGGTGGTGGCGTCGTCGGCAGCCCGGGCGGTGGTGTGCCTGGTGATGGCAGGGGACCTGAAGAGCCTCCTGCTGTTCCCCGAGGCGTTCGTGATGCTGGTCCTGTCGAAGGTCTACCTGGTGACCAAGGGGTCCCTGGTGCCCCAGCTGGCTGACATCGGACCGGCCGGGGGCACGATGGCGCCGCCGGGGACGGACCAGGCGCAGGGTGGACCTGGTGGGCAGGGGGCGATGGCTCGTGGGACGGCATCCCGGACCGAGCACCACGTGCCGGACCCGCCGGCACCCGCCGGCGGGGGTTCCGGGCACTGGCCGGGCGTCCGCCACGACGAACTGGCGGCGCTCAACGCCCGCCTCGGGCTGCTGGCGTCCCTGGCCGGCTTCGCGGCCGGGCTGCCCGCCGTGGCGGTGCTCAAGCTGTTCGGTGCGCCGTGGGTGCTGCGTCTCGACGTCGTCGTGTTCGCCGTCGGAACCCTCACCGCGCTTCGGCTGCCGGTCCGGCGTCCGGTGGTGGCGGGGGGCACGGTGGCGCCAGGGGCGACCAGCCAGCCACCCGCGACCGGCGTCCGGGGCTGGGACGCGCCGGTCGCTCCGTCCGCCCCAGGCCGTGAACCGGTGACAGGGCGCTGGCACGGCGGGGGGCCCGCAGGCGCACTGGGCCTGGGGCCCACGCTGCATCCTGAGGTCTCCCTCGCGCTCACCGCCATGTCGATCCTGAAGGGCACCGTGGGATTCCTCACGTTCCTGCTGGCCTTCGACCTGCGCCGGCGGGGTGTGGCCACGTGGTGGTTCGGCCTGGTCCTCGTGGCCTCCATCGGGGGGTCACTGTCAGGCGTCCTGCTGGTGCCACGTGCCCGGCGCCTGCTCGACGAGCAGCGGATGCTGGCAGGCTCGGGATGGCTGGTGACCACGGCGGGCGTGGCGGCGGCCGTGGTCGGGCACCTGGTACTCCAGGCCGTGCTGGCCTACGCGGTGGGGCTGGCGGGCGCTGCCGCCAAGCCGGCCTTCGACGCCCTGGTGCAGCGCTACGTACCGCCCGCTGCACAGGGGCGTGCCTTTGCCCGCTTCGAGACCCAGCTGCAGATCTCCTGGGTCCTCGGCGCCCTGGTGCCCGTCGTGATCGCCATACCCTTCACCGCAGGTGACATCGCCATCGCGGCGGTCTGCGGCGTGGCAGGCTTCTCGTACCTGACCGGCCGCCGGGCACTGCGCCACCGCTGGGCGCCCGGCGGCTGACGGGCCCGCGCCCTGTCAGCCCAGCCGGCGTTCGAGCTCGTCGAGCTGGGTGGCGAGCGCGGCGGGGAGCCGGTCGCCGAACTGGGCGTAGTGCTCCCGGATCGAGGGGATCTCGGCCCGCCACTCCTGCACGTCCACCCGCAGCAGCGCGGCCATGTCCTCCTTGGCCACGTCCAGGCCGGCGTCGTCGATGGCCCCGAGGGTCGGGACGCGACCGATGGGGGTGTCCTCGGCCTCGCCCCGACCGCGGACACGCTCGAAGATCCACGCCAGCACCCGGGAGTTCTCGCCGTAGCCGGGCCACAGGAAGCGGCCGTCCTCGTCCTTGCGGAACCAGTTGACGTAGTACATGCGCGGCAGCAGGGCCGGATCCGCCTTCCTGCCGATCTCCAGCCAGTGGGCGAAGTAGTCGGCCATGTTGTACCCGCAGAAGGGCAGCATGGCGAACGGGTCGCGCCGGAGCACGCCCACGGCTCCGGTGGCGGCCGCCGTCGTCTCGGAGGCCATGATCGAGCCGAGGAACACGCCGTGGGCCCAGTCGAAGGCCTCGGTGACCAGCGGCACGGTCGAACGGCGGCGGCCGCCGAAGAGAATGGCCGAGATGGGCACCCCGGCTGGGTCCTCCCACTCCGGCGCGCATGCGGGGTTCTGGTCGGCCGGCACGGTGAAGCGGGCGTTGGGGTGGGCGGCAGTCGTGCCCTTCTCAGGCGTCCAGTGCTCGCCACGCCAGTCGATCAGGTGGGCCGGGGGCGGGCCGTCGATGCCCTCCCACCACACGTCGCCGTCATCGGTGAGGGCGGTGTTGGTGAAGATGGCGTTGCCGTGCAGGGTCTGCATGGCGTTGGGGTTGGTCTCGACGTTGGTGCCTGGAGCCACGCCGAAGAACCCCGCCTCGGGGTTGATGGCATAGAGCCGGCCATCGGGACCGAATTTCATCCAGCAGATGTCGTCCCCGATGGTCTCCACCTTCCAGCCTGGCAGCGTCGGCACCAGCATGGCCAGGTTCGTCTTGCCGCACGCCGAGGGGAAGGCGCCGGTGACGTAGCGCACCTCACCGTCGGGCGCGGTGAGCTTGAGGATGAGCATGTGCTCGGCCAGCCAGCCGTCGTCACGCGCCATCACCGAGGCGATGCGCAGCGCGAAGCATTTCTTGCCCAGCAGGGCGTTGCCGCCGTAGCCCGATCCGTACGACCAGATCTCGCGGGTCTCGGGGAAGTGGACGATGTACTTGTTGTCCGGGTCGCACGGCCAGGGCACGTCCGCCTGGCCGGGTTCGAGGGGTGCGCCCACAGAATGCAGGCACGGCACGAATTCGCCCCGGTCGCCCAGCACCTCCAGCGGACCACGGCCCATACGGGTCATGATCCGCATGGACGCCGCCACGTAGGGGGAGTCGGTGATCTCGACGCCGATGTGGGCAATGGGCGAGCCCAGCGGGCCCATCGAGAAGGGGACCACGTACATGGTGCGACCCCGCATCGAGCCCCGGAAGAGCTCGGTGAGCGTGGCCCGCATCTCGTCGGGATCGCGCCAGTTGTTGGTCGGGCCGGCGTCGGCTTCGTCCTTGGAGCAGATGAAGGTTCGGTCCTCCACCCGAGCCACGTCACCGGGATCGGAACGAGCCAGGTAGCTGTGTGGCCGCTTGGCGTCCGAGAGGCGGGTGAAGGTGCCGCTGGCCACCAGCTGCCGGCACAGTTCGTCGTACTCCTCCGCCGACCCGTCGCACCACTGCACCCGCTGCGGGGTCGTGAGCGCCGCCACCTCCTCCACCCAGGCGAGTAACTTGCGGTTTGCGGTGGGTGGCATGGTGGGGCAGCTCCCTTCTCGGCGGCGTCTCGGTGGCCCGGCAGCCGGGCCGGCACGGGCGGGGGACACAGCTGGAGCCGGGCACCGGCGGGCCCCGTCGCCGCGCGCAGCGCCATGGTAGGCAAGGATCGTGTCGACCCCCAACTCGGCCCTCCCGGGGCAGCGACCATCCACCGGCCTGCCGGCAGATGGGGCGTCGAGCGGGGAGTTCGCGGCCATCCGGCGGCTGGCCTCGCACCTGCCGCCGGCGCCGGCTGGCGAATTGTGGATCGGCGACGACGCGGCGGCGGTGCGGCTGCCCAGGGCCACGGCTGCCGATCCCGCCCGGCTGCTGCTCGCCACCGATCTGGTCGTAGCCGGCGTGCACGGCGACCTGGCGGTGGTGGGCCTCGACGACCTGGGATGGAAGGCCGTTGCCCGGGCCCTGAGCGACATCGCCGCCATGGGTGGGGACCCGGGGCACGCCCTGGTGGCGGTCGCCGGCCCGCCCGACACCGATCTCGACCTGCTCGGCCGTGGGGTGGCCGAGGCTGCGGCCGCGCACGGGTGCGCGGTCGTGGGCGGCGACCTGTCCACGGCCGTCGTCGTGGTCGTGGCGGTTGCCGTGACCGGTACGGTGCTCGAGGGACCCGGACCGGTCACCCGTGGCGGCGCGGCGCCTGGGGACCTGCTGTATGTGACGGGGCCCCTGGGTGCCGCCGCTGCCGGCCTGCGAGCGCTACGCGGCGAGGCGCCGCCGGCTGCTCCTGCCCCCACCGTGTCCGGGGCCGCCGCCGCTGCCAGTGCCCTCGCTGCTGCCGGTGGCACTGGGGCCCCCGCCGCGCTCGTCGAGGCGCACCGGCGTCCCCGGGCACGCCTGGCCGAGGGCCGTGCCGCCCGTCTGGCCGGGGCGAGCGCCATGATCGACGTGTCCGACGGCTTGGCTGCCGATGCCGGCCACCTGGCCGCGGCGTCCGGTGTGGGCCTGGCTCTCGAGGACGTGCCGGTGGCCCCGGGCGCCACCGAGGCCGACGCCCTGGGTGGGGGGGAGGACTACGAGCTGGTGGTGGCGACGGGGGATCCCGAGGCGTTGGAGGCGGCGTTCGCCCGGGCCGGCCTCCGCCCGCCGCTGGCCATCGGCCGGTGCACGGCCGACCCGCAGGAGCGGACGCTGCGCGGAGGGCCGCTGGTGGCGTCGGGGTGGGAGCACCCGTTCCGTTGACCGGGGGATGGGCCGGCACCCGATGTCGACCACAGACAGGCAGTGGGCTCCGGTAACCTCATGGCGCGGTTCGCGCCTCAGTGCCGCCACGCAGCAGTGCAGACCCAGCGCGCCCGGTGGGCTGGCGGCGGTCCGGGTGCGGCCGGGAGGAGTCCGGGTGCGGCCGAGAAGAGGAGGTGCCACCGGTGACGACCAGGGTGTTCCTGCTCGACGATCACGAGGTGGTACGCCGCGGCCTGCGTGAGGTGTTCGAGGCCGAGGACGACCTCGAAGTGGTAGGTGAAGCCGGCACGGCGGCGGAGGCCGTGGCCAGGGTGCCTGCCACCCGCCCCGACGTGGCGGTGCTCGACGTCCGGCTGCCCGACGGCGACGGGGTGGAGGTGTGCCGGGAGCTGCGGGCCCTGGTACCCGAGCTGCGCTGCCTCATGCTCACGTCCTTCGCCGACGACGAGGCACTGTTCTCGGCCATCCTCGCCGGTGCCAGCGGGTACGTGCTCAAACAGATCCGGGGCACCGAGCTCGTGAACGCGGTGCGACGGGTGGCCGCGGGAGAGTCGCTGCTCGATCCGGCGCTCACCCGTCAGGTCATGGACCGCCTGCGTGGCGAGCGCGAGGAGGACGAGCGCCTGGCTCGCCTGACTGCCCAGGAGCGCAACATCCTGGCGCTGATCGCCGAGGGCAAGACCAATCGCCAGATCGCCGACCAGCTGTACCTGGCCGAGAAGACGGTCAAGAACTACGTGTCGAACCTCCTGTCGAAGATGGGCTTCGCGCGGCGCACCGAGGCGGCCGTCTACGCGGCGCGCCTGGCCGAGCGCCAGCACCAGCACCGCACCTGAGTAGGGAGCACGCCTGGCCCCTGGTCCTACCGCTCATCGCAGCTGGCGCACCGGCGAACCGGTCGGTGGCGTGGTGCGGTCGACCCGGAAACGGGCGTCGACGACCACCGCCCCTTCCGGCGAGGCGATGACGGGATTGCAGTCGCCCTCGACCACCTCGGGGAGGTCGGCCGCCAGTCGGCCGAGGCGGAGCACGGTGTCCACCAGCGCGTCCAGATCGACCGGCGGTGCACCCCGGTAGCCGGTGAGCAGCGGGGTGCCGCGCAGCCCGAGCACCAGCTCACGGCCGTCGGCATCGGTCAGTGGTGCCAGGGCGAACGCCGCGTCGCCGAGCAGCTCCACGGCGGTGCCGCCCAGGCCGAACATCACCAGGGGCCCGAAGGCCCGGTCCTGGACGAACCCGGCAATGGTCTCCACGCCGGGGCCTGCCATCGCCTGGACGACGGCACCGTCCATGGCGTCACCCAGCGCCGTGCGCATGGTGGTGAACGCCTGGTGCACGGCGTGGCGCGAGTCGAGGCCGAGACGGACGCCGCCCACGTCGCTCTTGTGGACCAGGCCCGGTCCCGAGGCCTTGAGTGCCACGGGGAAGCCCACCTGTGCCGCCGCCTCGGCCGCCTCGGCCGCCGAGGTCACCGCCACCGTCGGCGCAACCGTCACGCCGTAGGCGGCCAGCAGCTCGGCCGCCGGCTCGCCTGTCACCCATCCCTCGGTGCCCGTCACGGTGCGGTCGAGCAGGCGGCGGGCGGCGTTGGGGTCGGTGCCGGGTAGGTCGGGCACGGTGCCCTCCGGCCGGCGCCGCCACTGGGCGTGCTCGGTCACCCGGGCCAGAGCCCGGGCGGCGGTCTCGGGGTAGGTGAAGCTGGGGACCGGGTGCCGGGCGCGGCGCAAGGTGTCGAGCACGCCGGCGGCACCGAGGAAGCTCGCCACCACCGGCTTGGCACTCCGGCCGGCGGCCTCGGCGGCGGCGGCAGCGTCGTCCACGGCGGCGACGACGGCAGCAGCCACGTCCGCGGGCTGCGTGACGAGTGGGGGCGTGAAGATGACCACCACGGCGTCGATCTCGGGACTGGCAAGGAGGATCCCCAGGGCGCGGCGGTAGTCGTCGGCGGTGGCCGAGGCCACCATGTCGACCGGGTTCCGCACGCCCGCACCCGGCGGCAGGAAGGAGCGCAGGGCGTCCTGGAGGGCGGTGGGCAGTTCGGGCACCTCCAGACCGTGGCCGGCCAGTGCATCGGCGGCGAGCACGCCCGGCCCCCCGGCGTTGCTCAGCACCGCCACCCGCCGGCCCGGCGGCAACGGCTGGTCGGTGAGGACCTGGGCAACGTCGAACAGCTCCTCGATGGTGTCCACCCGGATGACCCCGGTCTGGCGGAACAGGGCGTCGACGGCCCGGTCCGGGCTGGCCAGCGCGGCGGTGTGCGAGGCCGCCCCGCGTGTGCCCGCCACGCTCCGGCCGCTTTTGACGGCCACGATGGGCGTGGTGCGACTCATGCGCCGGGCGATGGTCCGGAATCGACGGGGATTGCCGAAGGATTCCAGGTAGAGCAGCGCCACGGCGGTGTTCTCGTCCTGCTCCCACCACTGCAGCAGGTCATTGCCGCTCACGTCGGCCTTGTTCCCCATGGACACGAAGCTCGACAGGCCGATGCCTCGCGACGACGCCTCCGCCAGGATGGCGATGCCCAGTCCGCCGGACTGGGAGGCGAAGCCGATGCGCCCAGGCACGGGGGCGGTGGGGGCGAAGGTGGCGTTCATGGACACGCCCGGCTCGGTGTTGACCACGCCGAAGCAGTTCGGGCCGACCACCCGCATGCCCGCGACGTGTGCCATGCGCACCAGCTCGTGCTGGGCCACAGCGCCCTCGCCACCGGCCTCGGCGAAGCCGGCCGAGATCACCACCAGCGCACCCACACCCTTGGCCCCGCAGTCCTCGACGACGGACGGCACCGCCGCGGCGGGCACGGCCACCACGGCCAGATCGACGTCACCGGGGACGGCGCGCACCGTGGGCCAGCACGGCATCGACGCCACTGAGGTCGCCGCCGGGTTGACGGGGTACACGGGTCCGGCGAAGCCGCCCGCCACCAGGTTGCGCAGCAGCTGGTGGCCGATGGTCCCCGGGGCGCGCGAGGCCCCGACGACGGCGATCGAACGGGGACGCAGGACTCGCGCCATGGAGCGCACCACCGCCACCCGGTCGCGTTCTTCGGCGGCTGCGACCGCTTCGGGGGTGGGGGCCACGTCGAGCACGACGCGCACGACTCCGCCCGACCGGCTGTACTGCCGGGCGAACCCCGCGTCGCGCAGCATGCGCAGCATACGAGCGTTGTCGGCCAGCGTGTCGGCGACGAAGCGCCGGATGCCGTGCTGGCGGGCGGCGGCGGCCAGGTGCTCCAGCAGGATGGTGCCCACCCCCCGTCCCTGGAATTCGTCCTCGACGGTGAAGGCGACCTCGGCGTTCTCGCTCCCCGGGGCACGGTCGTAGCGGGCGACGGCCACCAGGCGCCCGCCGCGTTCGGCCACCAGGGCAACGCGGTCGATCCCGTCCACGTGCGTCAGCCTCGCCACCTCGGCGTCGGTGAGGTGCGGGTGGGGCGTGAAGTAGCGCAGCACCACGCTCTCAGGTGAGAGCCTCTGGTGGAACGCCACCAGCGCCGGGCCGTCGTCGGGTGCGATGGGCCGCACGCGAGCCGTCGTGCCGTCCGCGAGCAGGACGTCGACGCCCTCGGTCAACGGTGGCGCCGGTACGGTGGCTGGCGCACCGGCACCGGCGCGATCCTCGCGTGCGTTCACGGATCGACCTCCTCCTGCCCGTGGAGGGCTGGGACACCAACGTGTCGCCGACGGCGCCGCAGCAGGCGTCGACGGCCCTTGGCGCAGTATCGCCGCTGCCTGTGGCGGGGGCGAGGGTCCCTGGTCGCACCGGGGCGGCACGTGGTTGGCACCGACACGGCCTGGCCTGGCCCGTGAGCCTGCCGTGGGGACGACCTGGCACCCGAAGACGCTCGGCGACCTCTGCGGCGGACGGAGGACGGGATCGCCCGTGGTCGGTGGGTGGTCCCTCGCTCAGCTCAGCTGCTCGCGGCCGAGCGACCGGCATCGGCGTGCTCGGCCGCCAGGCGCCGGTAGTGGTCGCGCCAGATGAGGCGGTACACGGGCACCAGCCGCGGGATGTCGCGCAGGCCCGGGATGAACGGCACCAGCAGCAGCGCCAGGGTCAACAGCATCATGAGCGTCCAGATGAGCGCATCGGCGTTGGCTGCCCAGTGCGTGTTGAACGGCGGGATCTGGTACCACATGGTGTAGAGCCAGAGCCACGCCTGCCCTGGGTAATTGCCGGTTTCGTTCATCATGCCCCACTGGCTGCCCTGCAGGTGCTGTGCCTGCGCCTTGTCGGCCAGGTACGAGCCGTCCGCCAGGAACAGCAGCGGCTTGGTGTAGTCGGTGCCGTAGAACTGAGGGGACGCGAGCAGGTCGGCGTCGAGGCTGCCGGTGCGCGCCATCGACAGCAGCGAGCTCATCATGGGCGCCACGGGTCCGTAGTTGCCCGGCGGCAGCACCACCGCGGTGCCCTGGAAGCTCACGTGGTCGAGCGCCTTCTCGTAGGCGGTGGTCCACGCGCCCTGCTGGCTGGACGTCGCGCCCTGGTACGCCGCCAGTGCGTCGCGCAGGGCCGGATCGCTGGCGGCCGCCAGCTGCAAGGGGTGGAGGACGAAGTCCGTGGCCGTGTCGATGGGGATGTGGACGCCGAAGAAGCGCTCCACGCCGATGGGTCCGATCTTCTGCCCGGTGCCGTTGGTGTTGTAGGGCGGCCCGTAGGTGGCCGTGGCGCTGGTCCCGTCCAGCTCGGTCACCGCGGTGGCGAGGAAGTCGTGGGGATCGGCCTGCGCCCACTGGCGGATCGTGACCGGATGCTCGTCGGGGGACGAGAACACCGCGGCCAGCAGGACGGCCAGCAGCGCCATCACCACCAGGGCGACCACGAACTCCTTGACGAGGTCGTAGCGCACCGTGGGCCCGCGCCACTCGGTGTCGTCGGGCTGCGCGGCCGCGTCGACCAAGCTGGTGGAGTCCGGTTGCCAGTCGGCGTCGACCATGTGGCCGGCGTCGGACGGCGCCACGGTGTGGGTCGTCACAGCACCCTCCTCGGTTCCAGGTTCGCCGGGGTACGCGCTGGTGCCGCGGACGGCGCGCGTCGGGCTGGCAGCGGACGGACGACGCCGCGGTGGCGGACGAGCAACAGGTGCAGGCCCACCAGCACGACGACGCTGACCGGCAGGAGCAAGACGTGCCACAGCAACATCTGCCCGAAGTTGGTCACGACGAAGAATGCCCCGACGCCCACGGAATTGAGCCCGTCCTTGGCCTGGGTCGAGATCCACTGCGAGTCGAAATTCTGCTGCGAGAGGTACCCCGTGAAGGCGGTCGCGATGGACACCGCGAACGTCACCACACCGGTCATCCAGGTCAGTGCCCGGCGTCCTCGCCACGCTGCCATGAAGAATTTGCCCCACAGGTGCAGCACCATGAAGAAGAAGAACAGCTCCACGCTCCACAGGTGGATGCTGTTGAAGAACAGTCCCGTGCTCGACACGTGCCACCAGGACGGCCCCTTGAGCACGAGCACCACGCCTGATGCCACGATCACGACCAGTGCGGCCAGGGTCAGCACGCCGAACACGTAGATCCACGAGGCGACGTAGCTCGGCTGGCGATCGGGCAGGAGTTTGCCGGGGGGCAGGGCCCGGATGGCCGCGGCCCGGAGCCGTGCGGTCCACATGTGCTCGTCACCCGGCCGCGGCAGCCCGGTGAGCGCGGGCGGCACCCGTGACGCTGCTGTTGGCGACGGCGTGGGATCGGCAGCCGGCTGCGGTGGGCCCGCAGGTGTGTCGGGGCCGCTCACCGGTGCCCCCCGCCGGTGCGAAACGGCACGGCCAGCGCGACGACGAAGAGCACCACCATGGCGCCGATCACCACTGCGTTGGCGGCCGACAACTGGATGAAGCCCCAGTGCAGGTAGTGACCGGGATGGTTCAGGTCCACCAGTGCTGCAAGCATGGTGCAACTATCGAACCTGTTCGTGGCTCCCCACTAGAGGAAAAGGTCCCGCGCTCGGTGCCGCGTGGGTCCCCGTGCCGCACCCGGCCCAGGTCTGAGCAGGCCAGGTCTGAGCAGGGGACATACGGCGCGGAGGAACGCGTGCGCCGGGAGAAACCCGTGCCGCGTCCGGCACCAAAGGGAACGGGGTGCCGCTGCTGCTCAGCGGCTCAGCCGGCGCCCCAGCGGGCTCAGCGGCTCAGCCGGCGCTCCAGCGGCGCACCGGCGGCTTGGTCACCTTGCCGGCACGGATGCACGACGTGCAGACGTCGATCCGTCGCGGCGTGCCGCCGACCAGCGCACGGACGCGCTGGATGTTGGGGTTCCACCGCCGCTTGGTCCGGCGGTGTGAGTGGCTGAGGCGCATGCCGAACGATGGACGCTTGCCACACACCTCGCAGACGGCAGCCACGGCGCGGAGCTCCTCGGGGGTCGGGAACGGGGAACCTCGGGGACAGACCTGAAGGTTAGCATCCTCGCCCATGGAGCCGTTGCGGACCCTCCGGGCCCCCGACCTGGTGGCGGTCATGAGCGCCTACCGGGATGTGCTCCGGTCCCACCAGGAGGCCATCAACCGCCTCAACGTGTACCCCGTGCCCGACGGGGACACGGGCACCAACATGGTGCTCACGGTGGAATCGGTGGTCAGCGAGCTCCGATCGGTGCCCGAGCCCCCCACCATGGCTGCGGTGTGCCAGGCCGTGGCCCATGGCTCGCTCATGGGGGCGCGGGGCAATTCGGGGGTCATCCTGTCGCAGTTGCTGCGCGGCTTCACGCGGGTGCTGACCTCGACCGATGGGCGGGACCCGGGTGGTGCCGAGCTCGCCCGCGCCCTGGCGGCAGCGAGCGAGGCGGCGACGCAAGCGGTGCTGCGTCCCGTGGAAGGGACGATCCTCACCGTGGCCCGAGCGGCGGCCGAGGGGGCCGGTTCGGCGGCGGATGCAGGCCAGGAGCTGGTGGGCGTCCTCGAAGCTGCCCGGTCGGCCGGCGCCGACGCCCTCGCCCGCACACCCGAGCTGTTGCCGGTGCTCGCCCAGGCCGGGGTGGTCGACGCGGGCGGGGCCGGCTTCGTGCTGCTGCTCGACGCCTTCCTGGCTGTGGCCGACGGCCGTCCGCTGCCTGCACCGCCCGACAGCGCGCCGGCGCCACGGCCGGTGCCGTTCTCGGCCGTGGGGGAGCCGACGCAGGCGCCCGAGGGCACCGACCTGCGCTACGAGGTCATGTACCTCCTGGAGGCGCACGACGACACCATCCCGGCCTTCAAGGAGGTGTGGGCGGGCCTGGGGGACTCGATCGTCGTGGTGGGCGGGGACGGGCTGTGGAACTGCCACATCCACACCAACGACATCGGTGCCGCCATCGAGGCCGCGCTCGACGCGGGCCGACCCCGTGACATCCGGGTGAGCGACCTGCGCGAGCAGGTGGAGGAGGAGCGGTGGGTGCGCGAGGGCGCGGGGCAGCTGCCCGCCGACCAGCCCGCCGGCCCGCCTCCGCGCACCGCGGTCGTGGCCGTGGCCAACGGCGTGGGCATCGGCCGGATCTTCCGATCGCTCGGCGTGCACCACCTCGTACCGGGCGGGCAGTCGATGAACCCCTCCACCGCCCAGATCCTCGACGTCGTGGAAGCCGTGCCCTCGCCCGAGGTCGTGCTGCTGCCCAACAACGACAACATCCTCCCCGTGGCCAACCAGGTGTCCGAGCTCGCGACCAAAACCGTCCGGGTGGTGCCGACCAGCGGGATCGTCGAGGGGTTCGCCGCCCTGCTCGAGTACGACCCGGAGGCCTCCGCCGACGACAACTGCGCAGCCATGTCGGCCTCGGCCCGTCGGGTGGTGGCCGGCGAGGTGACCCAGGCGGTGCGCGACGCCTCTGGCCCGGCCGGGCCCATCCGCGCCGGCGACTGGATGGGTCTGTCGCGCGACGGCGTCGAGGTGACCGGCGCCACGGCAGTCGAAGCCGCCTGCGGACTCCTGGCCAAGCTGCTCACTGCCGAGCACGAGTTGGTCACCCTCATCGAAGGGGAGGGGGCGGGCGCCTCGGAGACCAGGCGGATCACCGAGTGGCTGGCTGAGCACCGACCGGACGTGGCCGTCGAGGTCCACCACGGCGGCCAGCCGCTGTACCCCTACCTCATCAGCATCGAGTGAGCCCCTCTGCCCGTCGCGCCGGGGGACGGGCCTGCAGCCCAGAACGCGCCCGGAGCGGCGCCCACGCCGGGTCGGGCGCGCCACGACGTCCTGGGGGCGGCCGCCGTCTGGTGCAGTTGGCCGCCATCGACGTGGCCGAGGTGCGTCGGGTCGGAGGCAAACGTCGAGCGGCGCTGGCCGAGCTCGGGATCGAATCCGTCCTCGACCTCATCACCCACTATCCGTACCGGTACCACGACCAGACGCGCCAAGCCGCCGTGGCGCAGCTCCAGGTGGGCGAGGAGGCGTGGATCGTGGCCACCGTCTCTGCCTGCCGCACCCGGCGTACCCGGCAGGGCCGGGCGCTGGTGGAGCTCGACGTCACGGACGGGACCGACGTGCTGCGCGTGGTCTTTTTCAACCAGCCCTGGCGCGCCCGGCAACTGCCGGCGGGCACGGTGGCTCTGTTCTTCGGGCGCCTCGACACCTACCGCGGCCGCCGCCAGCTCACGAACCCGGTGGTGGACCTGGTGGGCACGCGCGCCGGTCGGATCGTGCCGCTGTACCCCGCGTCGGAGAAGGCGGGTGTCGCCAGCTGGGAGCTGGCCGACATGATCGACGAAGCCCTGAAGCGGGCGGGGCAGCTGGCCGATCCGCTTCCCGAAGCCTGGCGGCGGGAGCTGGGGTTGGCGGGCAGGAGCGAGGCCATGCGCGCCATCCACGCACCGGCGGCGCTGGCAGACGTCGGGTGGGCCCGGCGGCGGTTGGCGTTCGACGAACTGCTGCGGCTGCAGCTCGAGGTGGTCATGCGGCGCCAGGCCCTCGCACGCGACGCCCGGGCCATCCGCCACGACATCGTGCCCCCACCGGGCCGTCCCCACCTGGTGCGCGCCTTCCTCGACGGGCTGCCCTTCGAGCTGACAGGTGCCCAGCGCCGGGCCATCGCTGCCATCGAGCAGGATCTCGCCGGGCCCCTGCCGATGCACCGGCTCCTGCAGGGGGACGTCGGAGCCGGCAAGACCGTGGTCGCGCTGGCCGCGTTGCTGGTCGCTGTCCAAGGCGGGCACCAAGGTGCAGTGATGGCGCCCACCGAGGTGTTGGCCGAGCAGCACCACCTGGCCATGCGCGAGCTGCTGCGGGGGCTGACGGTGCCCGATCCCGCAACGCTGTCGGGAGCGCGGCCCCTCGAGGTCGCCCTGCTCACGAGCCATGTCCCCGCGGCCGAGCGCCGACGGGTGGTCGACGGGCTGGCCACCGGGCGCGTCGAGCTGGTGGTCGGCACCCATGCCCTGCTCACCGAGGACGTGTCCTTCGCCGACCTGGGGGTGGTCGTCATCGACGAGCAGCACCGCTTCGGGGTGGAGCAACGGGCGGCGCTGCGCGCCAAGGGGCGGTCGGCGTCCGGTGCCGATCCCGACCTGCTCGTGATGACCGCCACTCCCATCCCGCGTACCGCTGCCATGGTGGTCTTCGGCGATCTGGACGTCACCGAGCTCGACGAACTGCCGGCGGGGCGTGCGCCGGTGACCACGGTGTGGGCGCGGGGGGACGCGGCGGAGCAGGAGGCGTGGGAGCGCGTGCGCGACGAGGTGGCTGCCGGTCGGCGCGCCTATGTCGTCTGCCCCCTGGTGGAGGGGTCGGAGCGGGTGCAGGCCCGCTCGGCCACCGAGGAGTTCGAGCGCCTGCGCGGCGGGGTGCTCGCCGGCGTGCGGCTCGGGCTGCTCCACGGCCAGCTCCGGCCTGCCGAGAAGGAGGCCGTGATGGCGGCCTTCCGTGCCGGCGAGGTCGACGTGTTGGTGGCCACCACCGTGATCGAGGTCGGTATCGACGTGCCAGAAGCCACGGTGATGGTGGTCGAGGACGCCGACCGCTTCGGCATCGCCCAGCTGCACCAGCTGCGTGGCCGGGTCGGACGCAGCCAGCTGCCCTCGTGGTGCTACCTGCTCTCGGCCAACGACGGACCTGACGCCGCGGCCCGCCTACAGGCACTGGAGCGCTCGACCGACGGCTTCGAGCTGGCCGAGGTCGACCTCGAGCTCCGGGGCGAGGGCACCATCCTCGGGACCAGGCAGAAGGGGCGCAGCGACCTCAAGCTGGCTTCCCTGCGGCGGGTGGACCGCCCACTGGTGCACGAGGCACGCCGGGTGGCCGAGGCCCTGTTGGCCCAGGACCCGGCGCTCGAGGGCCAGCCGGTGCTGGCCGAGGAGCTGCGCCTGCTCGGCGAGGAGCGCGCCGAGTTCCTGACCAAGAGCTGACGCCTCGGGGTACCGGCCGGGGGTGGTGCGGCGGTACGGAGGGTGCTGTCGTGGGCGCGGGCGGTGGGCGGCGGTACGGTGTCTGCCGTGCGGGTGATCGCGGGCAGCAACCGGGGCCGGCGGCTGCGGGTCCCCGCCGGTGGTGCGACGCGGCCCACGGCCGATCGGGTGCGTGAAGCGGTGTTCGACATCCTGGGCTCCCTCGTCGACCTGGACGGCGCACACGTGGCGGACCTGTTCGCTGGGAGCGGTGCCATGGGCATCGAGGCCCTGTCGCGGGGTGCGAGCTCGGTCGTGTTCGTCGACCGCGACCGGGCGGCGGTCGACGCCGTGCGGGCCAACCTGGCGGACCTCGGTCTCGTCGGTCCGGCTGCCACCGTGGTGCGCGCCGAGGTGCTCACCTGGCTGGCGGGCCGCACCGGCACGCCGCCGCCGGCAACCTTCGACCTGGTCGTGTGCGATCCGCCCTACGCCTTCGACCAGTGGGAGCGCCTGCTCGCCCTGGTGCGCGGCAGGCTGGTGGTGCTCGAGTCGAACCGTCCGGTGCCCGTGCCAGGCGGGTGGGAGACCGTCCGGTGCCGCCGCTACGGCGGTACGCTCGTGACGGTGATCCGCCCCCAGTTCCCTGTCGAGGAAGGACGCGTGTGACCATCGCACTGTTCCCGGGGTCGTTCGACCCGTTCCACAACGGCCATCTCGAGGTGGTCGAGCGGGCCGGGCGGCTCTTCGACCAGGTGGTGGTGGCCGCCCTGCGCAATCCCCAGAAGGCCGAGCCGCTGTTCACCCTGGCCGAACGGGAGGAGATGCTGCACGACGCCCTGGCCCATCTCGACAACGTCAGGATCGTGTCGGTGTCGACCCTGGTGGTCAATGTGGCCCGCGAAGTGGGGGCCTCGGTCATCGTGAAGGGCCTGCGGGCGGTGTCGGACTTCGAGAACGAGCTGCAGATGGCCCAGATGAACCGCCAGCTCGCCGGCATCGAGACGATGTTCATCCCGACCAGTTCCACCTACTCCTTCATCGCCTCGCGGCTGCTGCGGGAGGTGGCCCGCTACGGCGGTGACGTGTCGGCGTTCGTGCCCAAGGCGGTGCTCGCCCGCCTGCAGGAGAAGTACGGCCTGTGATCGACGACCCCTTTGCCGACGACCCCTTCGCCGAGGACGCGTTCCCCGAGGACGTGCTGGACGGCGGCGGGAGCGGGCACGGCGGGGGGACGGCCGAGGACGATGCCGAGACACTGCTGCGCCGGGCGGTGGACCTGGTGGCGTCGGCTCGGACGATGCCGCTGTCGTCGTCGGTGCTCCTGGCGCGCGACGAGTTGCTCGACCTGCTGCAAGGGGCGCTCGACCGGATGCCCGACGAACTGCGCCAGGCGCGGTGGTTGCTGCGCGAGCGCGACGAGTTCCTGGCCCAGCGAGAGCGGGAGGCCGAGGACCTGATGGAGGAGGTGAGGGCCCAGGCCGAGCGCATGATGCAGCGGACCGAGATCGTCCGCCAGGCCAACCAGGTGGCCCAGCGCATCCTCGACGACGCCCGGAGCGAGGCGCGCCGGCTGCGGCACGAGGCGGAGGACTTCTGCGACCAGAAGCTGGCAGCGTTCGAGATCGTCCTGGAACGCACCATGCGGACGGTCCGCGCCGGACGCGAGAAGCTGCACGCAACGCCGCCGCCGCTCGAGACCTCGGCGGCCGGCGCGACGGTCGTGGACAGCGCCGCAGCCCAGGACGCCGCCGCCGGGTTCTTCGACCAGGACGAGGTCGATTGGCGACGATCGTGACGGGACCGACGGTGACGCTGCACCCATTCGTCGTCCACGTCGCCCGCCTCCGCAAGGTCAGCGGGACCCGCTGGCACGAGGTGCGCCGGGGCGTGGTCCCCGACGTGGCGTGCACCGGGAGTGCCGTGCCCGAGGGTGACGAGTGCGTCGCCGACGTCACGCTCGAAGCCGTGGCCGGCGGGGTGTCGGTGGTCGGCACGGTGCGTGCCCGATGGGTGGGCGAGTGCCGTCGGTGCCTGGGCCCCGCCGAAGGCACCATTGCCGTCAGGGTGCGGGAGCTGTTCACGGTCGGGGGCGACGGCGAGGAGACCTACCCCCTCGAGGAGGATGTGCTGGACCTCGAGCCCATGGTGCACGACGCCATCCTGCTGGAATTGCCGCAGGCGCCGTTGTGTGACGAGGGCTGTCGTGGGCTGTGCCCCGAGTGCGGCGCCGACCGCAACCGCGAGGCGTGCACCTGCCAGCCACCCGGTGATCCCCGTTGGGCGGTGCTCGACGCCCTGCGCGGCGACGGGGGCGCCTCGCCCGGAGCCGGTTGACCTGCCACTGCACCACCACCGCCACCGCATGGCGCGGGAGCCCTGGCGGCCCAGGGCGGTGATCCGAGCGGCCCACGACGGCACCGGCCGCGCAACGGCTATCCTCGTGCGGGTCCTACCCGCTGTGGGTTCCTCCCTGCGGGCGCCGGTCCGCCGGGTGTGCACAGCGCCGGCCCGGTCCCAGGGGTCCCGGTCCCTGCGGGCCTCCCATCCGAGGTGAGCGACGATGGCCGTCCCCAAGAAGAAGACCTCCAAGGCCAAGAGCCGGAGCCGGCGCGCCGCCAACTGGGTGCTGCGCCCACCGGCCCGGAGCCTGTGCCCGCAGTGCCACCAGGCCAAGCTGCCCCACGTGGTCTGTCCGGCGTGCGGATGGTACAAGGGCCGGCAGGCCGTCGAGATCGACTAGTGGCCGAGCCGGCGGCCGACGGCTTGCCCGTGGCGGTGGACGCCATGGGCGGCGACCGGGCACCGGGCGAGGTCGTGGCCGGTGCGCAGCAGGCGGTGCACGAACTCGGGATCCCCGTGGTGCTGGTGGGCGACCCGGCGCGCCTGGGTGATGTGGGCGGCCTTCCGGTCCTGGCTGCGTCCGAGGTCATCGCCATGGACGAGGACCCAGCCCAGGGGGTTCGCCGCAAGAAGGACTCGTCGCTGGTCCGGGCGGCCGAAGCGGTGCGTGACGGCCGGGCACTGGCCATGGTGAGCGCGGGGAACACCGGTGCCGCCATGGCGAGCGCTCTGTTGCGGATGGGCCGTCTGCCCGGCGTGGTGCGCCCCGCCATCGCCACCCCCATCCCGAGGGCGGCGGGGGTGCCCTCGATCCTGCTCGACGCCGGTGCCAACGCCGAGTGCAGTGCCGCCATGCTCGTCCAGTTCGCCCAGATGGGCGCGGCCTACGCCTCGGCCCGCTATCGGCTGGACGACCCCGCTGTGGCCCTCTTGTCGATCGGGGAGGAGAAGTCCAAGGGCACCCCGACGGTGAAGGAGGCCCATGCCCTGCTGACCGAGCTGCCCGGCATCCGCTTCATCGGCAACGTCGAAGGGAGGGACCTGCTGCGTGGCGTGGCGGACGTCGTGGTGACCGACGGCTTCACGGGCAACGTCGCACTCAAGGCACTCGAAGGTTCCCTGCGGTTCTTCATGGACACCCTGCTCGCGGTGTTCGACGTCGACGACGCCACCAAAGCGGCCGCCGAGGTCCTCCTGCCGCACCTGCTCCCTGTAGCGGCGCGCTTCGATCCGGACGCCACGGGGGGCGCCATGCTGCTGGGTGTCGACGGGGTGTGCGTCATCAGCCACGGTTCGTCGTCGGCGCGGGCGATCACCTCGGCCATCGAGGTGGCCCACGACCTGGCGACCGCTGGACTCGTGCGCCAGCTGGCACGGGCCGTCCGTCCCGCCTGACCGCCACAACGGCGGCCGCCTCGGGCCGCCGGCCTCCGCCCGGGACGTGTCTCTCGGCGTGCGACCACCGGCCCCCGCCGGCGGCGAACCTCGGGGACCGGGCGCAGGGCCCCGAGCAGGTAGCATCTCGCTCGGAACCGCCGCCTGCACCACGACCAGGGAGCGACCGTGCCTGCAGAAACCCACGTCGAGAAGGGCCCGCTCGACCGCCAGCAGGTGTTCGAGCTCATCCGGGACCAGCTCGCCGACATCCTCGAGATCGAGCCCGGGTCGATCAACGAGTCGTCGTCGTTCGCCGAGGATCTCGACGCCGATTCGCTGGCGCTGATCGAGCTGGTGGAGGCCCTCGAGGAGGAACTCGGGGAGCGCACCGTGGGGTTCCGCATCGAGGACGAGGATCTCGAGGATCTCCGGACGGTCCGCGACGCCGTGGACTACGTCGTCGCCAAGCTCGGGGCGGGCTGACACGGTCGACCCGTTCGCGACCGGGCGGGGCGGCCCCGGCACGCCGGATCGGGCTCCTGCCGGTCCGCCTTCGAGCGCGCTCGGTAGTGATCCTGCTGCACAGAGCGGGTACGGCGACCTGGAGGCAGGACAGCTCGAACTGGCCGAACGCCTCGGGTGGCAGGTGACCCGCCCCACGTTGCTGGTGCAGGCGCTCTCGCACCGCTCGTGGTGCGCCGAGGCAGGTGGGGCCCCGTCCAACGAACGCCTCGAGTTCCTCGGGGACGCCGTCCTTGGGCTCGTGGTGGCCGAGCACTGCTACCGCAGCTACCCGGACCTGCCCGAGGGCGGGCTGGCCAAGGTGCGGGCCGCGGTCGTCAACACCACCGTGCTGGCAGAGCTCGCCGGCGAACTCGGGGTGGGGGACCACCTGCTGCTCGGTCGGGGCGAGGACGCGTCGGGCGGGCGGCGCAAACCCTCGATCCTGGCGAACACCCTCGAGGCGCTGATCGGCGCGGTCTACCTCGATGCCGGATGGGAGACAGCAGCACAGGTGGTGCTGCGCCTGCTCGGCGAGCGGATCGCCGCCGCCGCTGCCGGTCCGGGAGCCGAGGACTACAAGACCCGGTTGCAAGAGTCGGTCGTCCGGCTGGTGTCCGAGCTCCCGCGCTACGACGTGCACGGAGCGGGGCCCGACCACGCCCGCCGGTACACGGCGGTCGTCTACGTCGGCGGCGAGGCCGTGGGGCAGGGCGAGGGCCGGTCGAAGAAGGACGCCGAACAGGCGGCGGCCCGGGCCGCCTGGGAGACGCTGGCCGGGTCGCTCGAGGAGGCCGCCGGCGGTGCCTGAGCTGCCCGAGGTCGAGACGATCCGGCGTGATCTCGAGAAGGAGGTCACAGGCAGGCGGGTCAAGACCGTCGAGGTGAACGGCACCCGCTCCATCCGACGTCATCGAAACGCACGCGAATTCCGCACCAAGCTGGAGGGCCGGCGCATCGACCGGATCCGGCGCGCAGGCAAGTACCTGCTCATGGACCTCGACGGCGACGGCGTGCTCGTGGTGCACCTGGGGATGAGCGGCCAGCTGCTGCGGGCCAAGAGTGCCAAGGAGCCCCTCGACAAGCACACGCACGTGGTGGTGACCTTCACGCAGGGCGGGCAGCTGCGCTTCGTCGACCCACGCACCTTCGGCGAGCTGTTCGTCACGAGCGTGACGGAGCTGCCCACGCAGGTGCCCGAGCTCGCCCAGCTCGGCTTCGACCCCCTCGACCACATCATGAGCTGGGGCGAGTTCGCCGCCCGCCTGGCCGGTCGCCACACCCCCCTCAAGGCGCTGCTCATGGACCAGCGGTTCGTGGCGGGGATCGGCAACGTGTACGCGGACGAGATCCTCTTCGCCGCCGGACTGCGCTACGACCGCGACCCGGCGGCACTCAGCGCGCAAGAGGTCCGCCGCCTGTACCGGGCGATGGTGGAGACGCTGAGCGACGCGGTCAAGCACCGTGGCTCGTCCCTCGCCGACGAGCAGTACCGTGACCTGTACGGCGAGGTCGGGGACTACCAGGGCCAGCACCAGGTCTACGACCGCGCCGGACAACCGTGCCGGCGGTGCCGCAGCCCCATCGTGCGGGTCAAGGTCAACGGTCGCTCCGCCTTCTTCTGCGAACGCTGCCAGGTCTGAGGGCATCCCAGCCTTCCGGTCTGCCGGCAGCACCCGGGTGGGCAGCGCGCACCCCGCCGCGAGGCGAATCGGGGTCCTGCTCCGACGACGGTGTCCGCCGTCGGGTGGGCACGCCACGGGTAGGGTGGCGCCGGTGTTCTTGAAGTCCCTCACCCTCAAGGGGTTCAAGTCCTTCGCGGACCCCGCCACCATCGTCCTGGAACCGGGGGTGACGGTGGTGGTGGGTCCCAACGGCAGCGGCAAGTCCAACGTGGTCGACGCCGTGGCCTGGGTGCTCGGAGCGCAGGGTCCGCGCACGGTGCGCTCTTCGAAGATGGAGGACGTGATCTTTGCGGGGTCGGCCGACCGGCCCCCGCTGGGTCGAGCCGAGGTCTCGCTCACCATCGACAACCGGGCCGGGCGCCTGCCGGGCGGGCTGGCGGAGATCACCATCACCCGGACGCTGTTCCGCTCGGGCGAGAGCGAGTACGCGCTCAACGGGCAACCCTGCCGACTGCTCGACATCCAGGAGCTGCTGTCTGACTCGGGCGTCGGGCGCCAACAGCACGTCATCGTGAGCCAGGGCCAGCTGGGCCAGATCCTCGACGCCCGTCCCGAGGACCGCCGGGCGGTGGTCGAGGAGGCGGCTGGGGTCCTCAAGCACCGGCGCCGCCGCGAGCGGGCGGAACGGCGGCTGGCGGCGACGGAGGAGAACCTCGAGCGCCTGGGTGACCTCGTGCGCGAGGTGCGGCGCCAGATCCGTCCGCTCGAGCGCCAGGCGGCTGCCGCCGCCTCGTACGCGGCGCTGACCGAGGAGCTGCGGGCACTGCGGCGCTTCGTGGTGGGCCAGGAACTGGCTGCCCTGGCCGAGCGCCGTCAGCAGGCCGTGGCCGAGCGCGACCGGCTCCGTCACGAGGAGGCGACCCTGCGTCAGGCCGTGGCCGAGCTCGACCGGGCCACCGACCGTGCGGCAGCCGAGCTGTCGGCCCACCAGGACGAGGAGCTGGTGGCCTCGCTCACCCGGGTGCAGGCCTTGGCCGAGCGCAGCCGCGGTCTGGCCGGGGTGCTTGCCGAGAGGCGCCGGTCCCTGGCCCGGGCGCTGGACGCCGCGGCCGACGTCGACGTCGTGGCAAGCCTCGAAGCGGAGGCTGCCCGCCTGACCGGTGCGCTGCATGCCGCCGAGGAGGAGCGCGCCGGCCTGGGACCGGAGCACGACGCCCTGTCGGAGGCGGAGGACGTGCTCGCCCGCCAGCGCGCGGCGCAGGAGGCCGCTGCAGGCGAATTGGCAGGCCTCCGGCAAGCCGAGGAGGTCTACGCCGAGGCGCGCGGGCGGATCGAGCCGCTGCGGCGGGCCCTCGAACGCGACCGCGCCAGCCTGCGCCGTGCCGAGGAGCGGGTCACCGCCCTCGAGCGCCGCCGGGCGGCACTCGACGCCGATGCGGCCGAGCTCGACCGCCAGATCGCGGCCATCGAGGCAGCCCTGCCGCGTCTGGCCCAGGATGCGGCGGCCGCCGATGCCACGGCGCGGCGGGCTGAGGACGCTGCCAGCCAGGCCGAGGAGCGGACCCGGTCCGCCGAGGCGGAACAGCACCGTCTGGCGGCCCGGGCGGAGGCCATCGCCAAGGCGGTGGACGAAGCTCGCGGCAGAGCCGGTGCCGACGTGCTCATGGGGACCGACGGGGTGCTGGGCACCCTGGCCGAGCTGGTCGAGGTGGACGAGGGCTGGGGCGCCGCCTTCGAGGCGGCGGCCGGCGCGGCCCTGGTGGCCGTGGTGGTCGAGGGGTCCGACGCAGCACGCCGGGCCCTCTCCCGCCTGCACGCGCACGACGCGCCGGGCGCGGTGCTCGCCCTCGGCGCCCTCGACGCCGGCCACCGGGACGCACCGGATCGGCCGCTGCCGGAGGGGGCGGAGCCCGTGCGGGCCCACGTCCGGCCCACGGCAGCGAGCCTCGGCAGGGCACTCGACGTCCTGCTGCGCGGGGCGGTGCGCGTGCGGGGGGACTGGCAGCAGGCCGTGGACCTGTGGGTGGAACGCCCCGATCTCGTGGTCGTCACCGCCAGGGGGGACCGGTGCTCGAGCAGCGGGTGGACGCTGCGCACCGGCGGCGAGGGCATCACCCCCCAGACCGCGGCCGAGGCCAGCCACCAGGCCGAGCTCGCCGCCGCGCGCGCCCATGCCGCGTCGGTCGCGCTGTCCCAGGCGCGCGCTGAGGCGTCTGAGGCCGCGGCCACTGCGGCGGCAGCCCGGCGCGAGGCGGAGCGGGCCGCCGACCGGCGCCAGTCCCTCGACGTCACGAGGCGACGCCTTGCCTCGGAGCTCGACGGGCTCGAGGAGCAGCGGGCCGACGCAGCGCGTCAGCTCGCCGAGCTGGCCGAACGGGTCGACCACGACGCCGCGACGCTGGCCGAGCTGGAGGCCGCCCTTCCCCAGCTGGCCACCGAAGCCCGCGCTGCGGCCGAGCGCCTGGCCGAGATCGGCCGGACCCAGCGTCAGCTGGAGCAACGGCGTGCCGAGCTGGCCGCGCGCCGGCGCGATCACGAGGTGCGCGCCGCTGGCATCGCAGAACGCTGCAGTGTCCTGGGCGAACGGCTGGCCCAGGTCGAGCGGCGACTCGCCGGCCATGCCCGCGAACGTGACGACGCAGCCCGGCGGCGCCAGCGGCTGCAGGCCGACGCGCTGGCAGTGGAGCGGCTCACCGCCGTGGTGGCACGTGCCGGCGAACGCCTCGAGGGCCTGGCACAACAGCTGGGGCAGCTTCGGCGCCGGCAGCTCGACGAGCGACGCGACGAGGGGGCCCGTCTCGAGCAGCTGCGCCGGCAGCGGGCGGAGGCCGACCAGCGCCTCACCCAGGTGCGCGACCGCCTCCAGCGCGTCGAGCTCGACCTGGCCGAGGTCGAGGTGCGAACCGAGGGGGCCGTCGAAGCCCTGCACCGTGAGCTGGGGTGCACCCCCGAGGAGGCCATGGCGACGCCGGCTCCCGAGCTGCCCGACGGGGCCGATCCCCTCCGCCGGGTGGCCGATGTCGAGGCGGAGCTTGCAGCCCTCGGCCCGGTGAACCCCCTGGCGCTCGAGGAGCTGGGCGAGCTCCAGGAGCGCCACCGCTTCCTGGAGGAGCAGGTGGAGGACGTCCGTGCGGCACGCCGCGAGCTGCGGCAGGTGATCGAGGCGGTCGACGACGAGATCGTGCGCCTGTTCGCCGAGGCATTCGCCGACGTGAACGATCACTTCCAGCAGCTGGTGGCGACGCTGTTCCCCGGGGGGACCGGCAGGCTCGTGCTGACGGACCCGGACAATCTGCTTGACACCGGTATCGAGGTCGAGGCGCGCCCGTCGGGGAAGAACGTCCGCAAGCTGTCGTTGCTGTCGGGCGGCGAGCGTTCCCTGGTGGCGCTCGCGTTCCTCTTCGCTGTGTTCCGGAGCCGTCCCTCGCCCTTTTACCTGATGGACGAGGTCGAAGCCGCGCTCGACGACGTCAACCTGCAGCGGTTCCTCGACCTGCTGCACGAGTTCCGGGGCGAGGCCCAGCTCATCATCGTGAGCCACCAGAAGCGCACCATGGAGGCAGCCGACGCCCTGTACGGGGTGACCATGCAGCCTGGCGGCTCCTCGAAGGTCGTGAGCCAGAAGGTCCGGCGCCAGGATCCCGAAGGCGAGCCGTCCCCAGCGGCGGCCGGCACCTGAGGCCACCGGACCCTCACCCCACACCCGGAGGACGTGAGCGTGCTCGCTCTGTGGATCGCAATGACCATCGTGGTCGCCGCGCTGGTGACGCTCGGTGTCGGGTTGCGCGTGCGCCGCCGACGGGGGCCGTCGACGGTCCATGCTGCCGGCCCGACCACGGAGGTTCGACCGCCCGCACCGCCGCTGTCCACCCCCCCGCCCGTGCCAGGGCCGGCGGCGCCGGCCTCCGAGGCTGCCCCGGTCCCCGACACCCAGCCGGTCCCCGACACCCAGCCGGTCCCCGACACCCCTGTGGGACTCGCCCCCGACATGCGCTCCCGCCTGGGCCGCACCCGCGGTCTGCTGTCGGGCTATCTGCGAGCTCTGCGGGCGCGGGGCTCGGTGGACCAGGCGACCTGGGACGACCTCGAGGAGGCGCTGCTGCGTGCCGATGTGGGGGTGGCCACCACCCACGCGCTGCTCGAGGACCTCCGGACCCGGGTGCGCTCGGGTGAACTGGTTGGTGCCGATGCCGTGGTGAGCGCCCTGCGCAACGACCTGCGCGCCATCCTGACGGTCGCTGGCCCACCGGAGCTGGCCTTCGAGGACGGCGCCACCAACGTGTGGCTCTTCGTCGGGGTCAACGGCGTGGGCAAGACGACGACCATTGGCAAGCTGGCGCGGCGGCAGGCGGCCGCAGGCAGGTCGGTGCTGCTGGCGGCCGGCGACACGTTCCGGGCCGCGGCGGGTGAGCAACTCGAGCGGTGGGCCCAGCGGGCCGGCGTGGGCATCGTGCGCGGTGCTGAGGGCGGAGACCCGAGCGCGGTCGTGTTCGACGCGGTGCAGCGCGCCGCGGCGCGGGGCAATGACCTGGTCCTGGCGGACACGGCCGGTCGGTTCCACACCAAGGTCAACCTCGTGCGCGAGCTCGAGAAGATCCGGCGCGTGGCGGATCGCCCTCCGGGTCGGGTCACCGAGGTCCTGCTGGTCCTCGACGCCACCACCGGGCAGAACGCCCTGTCACAGGCCCGGCGGTTCCTCGAGGCGGTGGGCGTGACCGGGGTGGTGCTGACCAAGCTCGACGGCACCGCCAAGGGCGGCATCGTGGTCGCCGTGCAGAAGGAACTGGGCCTGCCCGTGAAGCTCGTGGGCATCGGCGAGGGACCGGACGACCTGGTGCCCTTCGATGCCGACCAGTTCGTCGCGGCGCTGTTCGACGACGGCTCGCCGGCAGGCGGTGGCCCGGCGCTCGGGTAGCCTGCCACCGGGATGTTCGACGCCCTCTCCGACCGGCTCGAGGGGATCCTCAGCCGCCTGCGCAGCCGTGGGCGGCTGTCGGATGCCGACGTCGACGACGCGTTGCGTGAGATCCGCACGGCGCTGCTCGAGGCCGACGTCAACGTCGCCGTCGCCCGGTCGTTGGTCGACGGGGTCCGCCAGCGGCTCGTGGGCGAGGCGCTCTCGCGCAGCTTGACGCCCGGCCAGCAGGTGGTCAAGGCCGTCCACGAGGAGCTGATCCGGGTTCTCGGTGGCGCCACCCTCAAGATCACCTACGCCGCGGTACCACCCACGGTGGTCCTCTTGGCCGGTCTCCAGGGGTCGGGCAAGACCACCACGGCGGCCAAGCTCGCCCGGTGGTTCCGCCAGCAGGGCCGCAACCCGCTTCTCGTCGGTGCCGACCTGCAGCGGCCGGCGGCCGTGGAGCAGCTGCGCATCGTGGGCGAGCAGGCGGGCGTCCCGGTGTTCAGCGAGACCACGGATCCGGTGTCGGTGGCGCTGGCGGGACGGCGGGAGGCCGAGCGGTTGGGGCGTGACGTGCTGGTCGTGGACACCGCTGGCCGCCTCACCGTCGACGCCGAGCTCATGGACGAGGTCCGTCGGGTGTCGGCAGCCGTGCATCCCGACTACACGTTTCTCGTCCTCGATGCCATGACCGGGCAGGACGCCGTGGCGACGGCCGAGGCGTTCCACGCCACCTTGTCGCTCGACGGGGTCATCCTCACGAAGCTCGACGGCGACGCCCGCGGCGGTGCAGCCCTGAGCGTGAAGGGGGTACTGGGCCGTCCCATCGCCTTCGCCTCGACGGGCGAACGGCTGGCCGACTTCGACTTGTTCCACCCGGATCGCATGGCCAACCGCATCCTGGGGATGGGTGACGTCCTGACCCTGATCGAGCAGGCAGAGCGGGAGTTCGACCGCGATGTGGCCGCCTCGGGTGCGGCCCGGCTCCTCGAGGGTCGCTTCACCCTGGAGGACTTCCTGGCCCAGCTCCAGCAAGTCAAGAAGCTCGGGTCGCTCGGTGGGCTGTTGTCGATGCTGCCGGGTGTGCCCAAGGAGCTCAAGCACGCCGACGCCGTCCTCGACGACGGCCAGCTCGGCCGGGTGGAGGCCATCATCCGGTCCATGACGCCCGGGGAGCGGGCCCAGCCCGCGTGCATCGACGGCTCCCGCCGCCTGCGCATCGCCCGGGGGAGCGGCACCACGACCCAGGAGGTGAACCAGCTCCTGCGCCAGTTCAAGGAGGCCCAGCAGATGCTGCGCTCGCCCGGCGTGCTCGGGTCCATGCTCGGTGGACCCAAGGCGGGACGCCTCGCCTCGGCCGCCGCCAGCCGGGCCGAGCTCGCCGGCCTGCTCGGCAGCGAGGGGTTCCGAGCGCGGGGAATCACCGGCAACGCCGTCGGCCAGCCCGACAGCGCTGGCCGGCCCGGCAGCGCCAAGGGCAAGGGCAAGGGGGCACGGGGCAAGAAGCGGGGCGGGCGGGTGACGCCCAAAGGCGGCGGCTGAGGCCCCGTTCGCCTGACCGGCGCCGGTGGGCCACAATAGGAGGCCCGTGCCGGGCCCGCCGGTGGCCTGCGGATGAGCACGAGCCGGAACCGAGGGAGTCGAGAGGGTGGCCGTCAAGCTCCGCCTGATGCGGATGGGCAAGAAGAAGCAGCCGACCTACCGGGTGGTGGCGGCGGACAGCCGTTCGCCGCGTGACGGCAGGTTCATCGAGTCCGTGGGGGTGTACGCACCACGTGGCCGGTCGTCGTCGGAAAGCGATGCCATCGTGCAGATCGACAGCGACCGGGCGCTCGCCTGGCTCCGTCAGGGCGCCCAGCCCACCGAGCGGGTGGAGCGCCTGCTGCGCCAGTCGGGCGTGTGGGAGCGGTTCACGGCGGGCGGGGCGGGCGACCGGTGACGAACGAGGCGCTGGCAGGTGGCTCGGCCGACGCGCCAGGCGACGGGCCGGTTGACGACACGGTCGACGACTCGGTGGGCAACCGGGTCGCCGGGGGGCGGGCCCGGTCGGTGCTGGGGTACATCGCCACGTCGCTGGCGACCGAGCCCGACGCCGTGGTCGTCGAGGCGCAGGAGTCGGGTCGGACCGTGCGCTTGCGCGTCCACGTGGCGCCTGAGGACATGGGTCGGCTCATCGGCCGCCGTGGCCGCGTGGCGCAGGCGATCAGGACCCTCGTGCGGGTGGCAGGCGCCCGCGACGGGGTCGAGACCAACGTCGACTTCGTCGACGACTGAAGGGTCCGGCCCCCTGCGGCCGGCGCTGCTCGAGATCGGCCGCGTCGTCAAGGCCCATGGGGTGGGCGGCGAGGTCGTCGTCGAGTTGGTGACCAACCGTGTCGAGCGTGTCCAGCCCGGCGCCGTCCTGGTGAGCGAGCACGGGGAGCTGCGGGTACGGCGCTCCCGGCAGCTGCCGGCCACCCGGCGGCACCGGCAGGCCGGCTTCCCCGAGCGCTACCTGGTGGCCTTCGCCGGGGTCACGAGCCGCCAGATGGCTGAGGCGCTGCGCGGCAGCGTCCTGCGCGCCCCGCCCCTCGACGAGCCCGGGGCCCTGTGGGTCCACGAGCTGGTGGGGTCAGCCGTCGTGGACACGCAGGGTACGGTGCTCGGCACGGTGGTGGCGGTGGTGGCCAACCCGGCGAGCGACCTGCTCGAGCTGGACGCCGGGGCTCTCGTGCCCCTGCGTTTCGTCGTGTCCGCCCAGCCCGGCCGGGTCGTGGTGGAGATCCCCGAGGGCTTGCTCGCCTGATCGGCCCGTCGTGCGCATCGACGTCTTCACCATCTTCCCCGACCTGCTCGAGCACTACTTCGGGGCATCGCTGTTGGGCCGCGCCCGCCGACGTGGGCTGGTGGACCTGCGAGTCCACGATCTGCGGTCGGCTGCCACCGACCCGCGACGCTCGGTGGACGACGCCCCCTTCGGCGGTGGGGTGGGCATGGTGCTGGCTCCCGGCCCCATCTTCGCGGCAGTCGAAGCCGTGGCCCCGCCCCGGCCGCTGTATCTGCTCGGCCCCGGAGGACGCCGCCTGGATCAGCCCTTGGCGCACGAGCTCGCCGCTACCCGCCTGGGCGCGTCAGGCGGCTTCTCCTTGCTCTGCGGGCGGTACGAGGGGGTGGACGAGCGGGTGGCGGAGCACTTGGTGGACGGGGAGCTCTCCATCGGCGACTACGTCCTGGCCGGGGGCGAGGCTGCAGCCATCGTGGTGGTGGAGGTCGTGGCCCGCCTGGTCCCCGGCGTGATGGGCAATGCCGGCTCGGTCGAGGAGGAGAGCTTCGTTGCCGGTCTGCTCGAGTACCCCCAGTACACGCGTCCGGCGGTGTTCCGCGGCTGGGCGGTCCCAGCGGTCTTGCGCAGCGGCGACCACGCCCGCATCGCCCGCTGGCGCCGGGCGATGGCCCTGGCGCGGACGCTCGAGCGGCGCCCGGATCTGGTGGCCGCCCGCGGGGGGTTGACCGACGAGGAGCGCCAGCTGCTCGAGGCGCTCCGAGAGCTCGAGGGGCCGGCGCCGGGGTGCGGCGCCGAGGCCGACCCGCTATCCTGAGGCCTTCCGGCAGGCTCCGCGCGCGGTGTCGCCAGCCGAGCTCGCAGTGAACGGCGGCGACGGTGCAGCCGCCCGGTCGTCCACCCGTGGAGGGACACGCGCCATGAACCCGACCGACATCGTCGACCACGAGAGCCTGCGCGACGACGTCCCCGACTTCCGGCCGGGGGACACGGTCAAGGTCCACGTCCGGGTGGTCGAGGGCAACCGCGAGCGGGTGCAGGTCTTCCAGGGCGTGGTGATCCGCCGCCAGGGCACGGGCGCCCGGGAGACCTTCACGGTCCGCAAGATGAGTTTCGGGGTGGGCGTGGAGCGCACCTTCCCGGTCCACTCGCCCATCCTGGCCAAGATCGACGTGGTGACCCGGGGCGACGTCCGGCGAGCGAAGCTGTACTACCTGCGAGGCCGGATCGGGAAAGCGGCCAAGATCAAGGAGAAGCGGGCTGCCCGCACGTGAAAGGCCCGGGTGCCGGCGTCGGACCGCCGCGGTGACGCTGGGACGACGATGAGCGAAGAGGACCTCGAGCGCTACGAGGCCGAGATCGAGTTGGCGCTGGTGCAGGAGTACCGGACGGTGCTCCCGCTGTTCCAGTACGTCGTGGAGACCGAGCGCCGCTTCTACCTCGCCAACGAGGTGAAGGTGTCCCTGCGCGACGGGACGACCCCGACCTGTATCGAGGTCGAGCTCAACGACGCCTGGGTGTGGGACATGTACCGGCCGGCGCGATTCGTGCCCCACGTGCGGGTGCTCACCTTCCGGGACGTCAACGTCGAGCGCCTGCCCGAGCGCGACGGCTGACGAGGACGCGTGCCCGGCGCCGCCCGGCGGTCGGCCCACGCCCTCGGTGCCCGGGGTGAGCTGGCCGTCGCCCGCTGGTACGAGGCGGCCGGGTACCGGGTGCTGGCCCGCAACTGGTCCTGCGCCGGGGGCGAGCTCGACCTCGTGGTGGCCGCACCCGGACACCGGATCGTCATCTTCTGCGAGGTCAAGACGCGATCCTCTGCCCGCCACGGTTCCCCCTTCGAGGCGGTGACGCCGGCCAAGCGCCGCCGGATTCGCCAGCTGGCCGCCCTGTGGCTCGCCCAGCAGCCACCGGGGGCCCCCCGGTACGGCGAGGTGCGGTTCGACGTGGCCGCCGTCCGGACGCGCCCGGGTGGGTCGCTGGAGATCGAGGTGGCCGAAGCGGCGTTGTGAGATCCTCCGCCGGGGCGGGGCTCGATAGGGTGGCGCAGATGAGCACCGAGACGATCCTGGTCGACCGCAGCGGCGGCGTCGTCACCGTCACGCTGAACCGCCCCGAGCGCAAGAACGCCGCCAACGGCCTCATGTGGCGTGAGCTGCACGACACCTTCCGCGACGTGGCCCGGCGGCGGGACGACCGGGTGCTCGTGCTGACCGGTGCCGGCGGTGCCTTTTGCTCGGGAGCCGACATCACCGACCCGGCCGGCGTGAGCGGCAACCCCGAGGACCCGCACCTGGTGCGGATGCAGTTCTTCGGGAGCGTCATGCAGGCACTGCACGAGATCGGCAAGCCCACCATCGCCAAGATCCGGGGGATCGCAGCGGGTGCCGGGCTGAGCATGGCGCTGGGGTGCGACCTGATCGTGGCGTCGGAGACGGCCAGGTTGTCGGAGATCTTCGCCAAGCGGGGCCTGTCGGTCGACGGCGGCTCGTCGTGGCTGTTGCCGCGCCTGGTGGGCCTGCACCGAGCCAAGGAACTGGCCTTCTTCGCCGAGATCCTGACCGCCGAGGAGGCCGCTGGCTATGGACTGGTCAACCGCGTCGTGCCCGACGCCGAGCTCGACGCCTTCGTGGACGACTGGGCGCGGCGCCTGGCCGCTGGACCGCCCATCGCGTTGTCGATGACGAAGCGGCTGCTGAACGAGAGCTTCCAGGTGTCCATGGCCCAGGCGCTCGAGGACGAGGCACGAGCCCAGACGATCAATTTCTTCAGCGAGGACACGGCCGAGGCCATGCGGGCCTTCGTGGAAAAGCGCGAGCCCACCTTCAAGGGTCGCTGAGACGCCGGCCGGGGCGGCCGCCGCCTCGGGCAGGTGGCGCGCTGCCGGCGGCCAGCGGTGGGCCGGTGCGGCGTCCGTGGCGGGCGGCGGTGGCGAGCGGGAAGCCGTTGGTCACTGTCACACCCTCGCCGTAGGTTCGGCGTCGCGCGCATCGAGCTGCCGGCGCCAACGGTGCTCCGTCGAGACGACCTGGTGCCTGCGGGCACCACGACCCGGACGGAGGTCACCGTGCTCGCTTGCGTGCAGTCGGCCACGCTGCTCGGCGTCGAAGGGAGAAGCGTCGCCGTCGAGGTGCACGTCTCGAGCGGCTTCCCGGGCTACACGGTGGTGGGTCTTCCCGACGCCGCCATACGCGAATCGCGTGACCGGGTCCGGGCCGCGTTGCTCTCGAGCGGGTTCACGTGGCCCCAGCGACGCGTGACCGTCAACCTGGCGCCCTCGGGCGTGCGCAAGGGGGGCGCGGGCTTGGACCTGCCCATCGCCGTCGGACTCCTGACCGCGATGGGCGAGCTGCCAGCCGAGGCGGTGGCGCGGACCGGCTTCGTGGGCGAGCTCGGGCTCGACGGCAGCATCCGGGCGGTGCCCGGGACCGTGTCGCTCGTGGGGGCGATCCGCACCCCCACCGTCGTGGTGGCGGCTGCCTCGGTGCCCGAGGCGAGGCTCGTGGCCCGCCGGCGGATCCGCTGGGCGCCCGATCTGCGTGGGCTGGTGCTCGCGTTGCTCGGCCGGGCACCGTGGCCCGTGCCGCCACCGTCGTGCCGAGTGCCACCGGGTCCGGCGGAGCCCGACCTTGCCGATGTCCGGGGCCAGGTGGTCGGTCGGCGGGCGCTGGAGATCGCAGCGGCCGGCGGGCACAACCTGCTGCTGGTGGGGCCGCCAGGCTCGGGCAAGACCATGCTGGCCACGCGGTTGCCGGGACTGCTGCCTCCACTCGGGCGCGACGAGGCGTTCGAGGTGTGTCGCGTCCACTCTGCTGCCGGCGTGGGTCACGGGGGCGCCGGGCTCCCGACGCGCCCGCCGTTTCGCGCGCCCCACCACAGCGCCACTGCGGTATCCGTCATCGGCGGCGGCTCGTCGTGGCTGCGCCCGGGCGAGGTCAGCCTTGCCCACTGCGGAGTGCTCTTCCTCGACGAGCTGGGCGAGTTCCCTGCTGGGGTCCTCGACATGCTGCGCCAGCCGCTGGAGGAGCGGGTGATCCGCATCAGCCGGGCGCGTGCCACGGTGGAGCTCCCGGCCCGCTTCCAGCTCGTGGGGGCGATGAACCCCTGTCCCTGCGGCGAAGGCGTGACCTGGGGATCGTGCCGGTGCACCGACCACGCCCGCCAGCGCTACGCCCGCCGCCTGTCCGGGCCGTTGCTGGACCGCTTCGACCTGGCTGTGGCATTGGACCGGCCAGCCGTGGACGACGTGCTCGACGGGCCACCGGGGGAGCCGAGCGCGGTCGTGGCCCGGCGGGTGGCGCTGGCTCGGGCACAGGCCGTCCGGCGCGGGGTCCGGACGAACGCCGAGCTACCCGCCACCTGCTTCGATCGCGACGCACCGCTCACCACCGGGGCGGCGGCGCTGCTCGAACAGCGCCTCCGAAGCGGCGTCCTCTCGGTGCGGGGGCTGCACCGGGTCCGGCGGGTCGCCCGGACTATCGCCGACCTCGACGGTGGCGGTGCTCGCATCGACGAGCGCCACGTGGCGGAAGCCTTGCACCTGCGGGCAGGACGGTCGGTGCTGCTGGTGGAGGCCGCGCGGTGACGGCACCCGATGGTGGGCTCGATGACGACCAGCGGCACCTGGCGGCCCTCGCCGCCCTCGGCGCCTCACCGGGCAAGCTGCGCGCCTTCGTCGCCACGATGTCGCCGGTCGAGGCGTGGGAGGCCCTCGCCGACGGTTGCCACCCCGCCGACCCCGACGGCCACTACCGCCGACGTGCCACCGACCGGCTGCTGGCGCAGGTGCACGCTGCCTGTCTGCGCAGCGCAGTTGCCGTCCGGGGGCTGGGGACGCCCGCGTACCCCGAGTGCCTGGCCGGCGACCGGCAGGCACCGGCGGCACTGTTCACCTGGGGCAGGCCGGAGCTCCTCGAGGGCAGGCCCCGGGTGGCCGTGGTCGGGACGCGCGCCGCCTCCAGGTCCGGCCGCGAGGTGGCGGCCGCCATCGGCCGGGGGTTGGCCGAGGCGGGCTGCGTGGTGGTGTCGGGGCTGGCGGCGGGCATCGACACGGCAGCCCACCAGGGCGCGCTCGAGGTAGCGCGGGAGGGCACCGTGGTCGGCGTCCTGGGCACGGCGCTCGACGCTCCGGGGCCGGCCGCGTCGATGCACCTGCGCCGCGCGGTGGCTGCGCGGGGGTCGCTGCTGTCCGAGCTGCCCGCAGGTGCGGTGGGTGCGCCGTGGTGGTTTGCCGTCCGCAACCGGCTCATGGCCGCCCTGGCGCACGTGGTGGTGGTGGTCGAGAGCCACCTGGGCGGTGGCTCGATGCACACCGTGCGTGCGGCCCGGGCCCGCCGGGTGCCGGTGGCGGCCGTTCCCGGCCCGCTCACCAGCCCGTCGTGCGCCGGCACCAATCTGCTGCTGGTCCAGGGTGCCCAGGCGGTACGCGACGCCGACGACGTGGTCGACCTCGCGCTCCGGGCGGTGCGGGGTCGGCCTGGCATCGCCGAACCGGCACACCGGGGCGGCAGCCTCGTGCCGAACGGCACTCGCAGGACCGGCACGCCCGGTGTGGACCTGCCGGCCTCGGAGGTGGCCAGGCGCGTGTGGCCCGTGCTCGATGAGCGGTTTGCCAGCCTCGAGGCGGTGGTCGCCCGGTCCGGTGTGGCACCGGCGGACGCGGCCCTCGGGCTGGAGCAGCTGCGTGCCGCGGGGCTGGCCGTGGAGGAGAGCGGGTGGTGGCGGCGACGCTGAGCTGGGCCACCCCGTCGCGGCGAGCGGTGGGCCGGCGCCCGGCTCCGGTCGCCCGGCGCCCCCCTCGGCCGTTGTCTAGCGTCGCGGTCCATGCTCACGCGCCTTGGTTTGCAGATCCCCAGCTTCACGTTTCCCGATGTGGCGCCCGACGCCGTGTTCGACACGGTGGCGGCCATCGCGGCCACCGCCGAGTCCTCGGGTTTCGACTCGCTGTGGGTCATGGACCACTTCTTCCAGATCCCCGGCGTCGGCGGCCTGGACGAGCCGATGTTCGAGGCCTACACGCTGCTCGGTGCCCTGGCGGCCCGTACGACCCGGGTCCGCCTGGGCGCGCTCGTGACCGGTGTGACCTACCGCAACCCCGCGCTGGTGGCCAAACAGGTCACGACGCTCGACGTGCTGTCCGGTGGCCGGGCGGTGCTTGGCATCGGGGCGGCCTGGTTCGAGCGTGAGCACGAGGGACTCGGGTTCACGTTCCCGCCGCTGGCGGAGCGATTCGCCCGGCTCGAGGAGGCGCTCCAGCTGTGCCGTGCCATGTTCACCCAGGACACGACGTCGTTCCAGGGCCGCTACTACCAGCTACGCGATGCCCCCAACCGCCCGGCACCGCTGCAGCCCGGCGGCCCCCCGATCCTGGTCGGCGGCAGCGGCGAGCGGCGGACGCTGCGCCTGGTCGCCAAGTACGCCGACGCCTGCAACCTGTTCGGGGACCCGGCCACCATCCGTCACAAGCTGGCGGTTCTCGAGCGCCACTGCGCGGACGTCGGCCGCGACCCGGCCACCATCACCAAGACCCGGCTCGGCACGCTGTGCATCGCCGACACCGACGAGGAGGCCCGCCGCCGGGCCGAGCCGCTCCGTCAGGCGCGGGGGATGACCGCCGAGGCGTTCGAGGCCATGGTCACGGTGGGCAGCCCCCAGACGGTGGCCGAGCGAGCAGCGGAGCTCCTGGCGACGGGGCTCGACGGGCTCGTGTTCAACCTGGTGGGCGCCGGTGACCTCGACACCGTGGCGCTGGCGGGCCGGACACTGGCAACGGCGGTTCCGGCCGCCGGCACCGACCGGTGAGCCGGCGGCGCCCGGTCGAGACGGGGGATCGGGGCCGGCGCGGTTCGGTCAGCCCTCGAGCAGGGCGCGGGCGTCGGCCACCGGGCGCCCGAGCGCCTCGGCGACGGTGGGATTGGTCACGTTGCCTGCCACCACGGTGAGGCCCGCCGCCAAGCCCGCGTCGTGGGCGACCGCCTGGCGCACACCGGCGTCGGCCACGGCCAGGGCGAACGGGAACGTGGCGTTGGTGAGGGCGTAGGTCGAGGTGTGGGGGACTGCGGCCGGCATGTTGCCCACCCCGTAGTGCAGGACGCCGAAGCGCTCGACGACAGGGTGGTCGTGGGTGGTCTCGACCGTGGTGGCCACGCAGCCGCCCTGGTCGACCGCCACGTCCACCACGACCGAGCCCGGCTTCATGGCCCGCACCATGTCCTCGGTCACCACGACCGGCGCCCGCCCGCCGGGCACGAGCACCGCCCCGATCACGAGGTCGGCATCGGCCACCCAGCGTTCGATCACGGCCCGATTCGATGCCAAGGTCATGATCCGGCCCCGGTGGATCTGGTCCACCAGCCGGAGGCGGTCGATGTCCCGGTCGACCAGGACGACCTCGGCCTCCATGCCCTGGGCGATCCAGGCAGCGTTGAGGCCCACCGTCCCGGCGCCGATGACCACGACCCGCGCTGGGCGAACCCCCGGGGCACCACCGAGCAGGACGCCCCGGCCGCCGTGACCCCGTTCGAGGAACGTGGCGCCCACCTGGGGCGCCAGCCGGCCGGCCACCTCGCTCATCGGGGCGAGCAGCGGCAGCGAGCCCGACGGACCTCGTACCGTCTCGTACGCAAGGGCCGTCGTGCCCGCCTCCAGCAAGGCGTCGGCCACCGCGGGGTAGGCGGCGAGGTGCAGGAAGGTGAACAGGACCAGATCGGGGCGCAGGTAGGCGAACTCCTCGGGCTGGGGCTCTTTCACCTTGAGCACCAGGTCGGTGCTCCAGGCGTCCTCGGCCGACCCCAGCTCGGCACCGGCCGCAGCGAACGCTTCGTCGTCCAGGGCCGAACCCTGGCCCGCCCCGCGCTCGACCACTACCCGATGGCCATGGGCCACCAGCTCGCGCGCCCCGTCGGGCGTGAGGGCGACCCTGTTCTCACCCGGCTTGACCTCGGCCGGGACGCCGACGCGCAACCCGGCCGGCCCTAGGCGTCGGCTGGCTGCGCCATGATGCGCTCAGGGCGGATGCGCACCGTGATGCGAGTCTCCCCCGGGCTGCGCCACGGGTAGGAGTCGGCCCCCAGGTACTTGCGCGCCAGGGCGTCGATGTGGGCGTCGGCCCCCTCGGTGGTGATCTCGGTGACCGTGCCCCGGAGCGCCACGACCAGGTACGGGTCCTCGGGGGCGACGATGGACAGGGCCACCTTGGCATGAGCCCGGAGGTTGCGAGCCTTGACCCGGCCCTCGGCGGTGTTCACCAAGATGTCGTTGCCGTCGTGGTCCACCCACACCGGGGTGACGTGCGGGTCGCCGTTGGCGTCCACCGTGGCCAGGTGGGCCAGCACCGGCCGTTCGATGAGCTCGAGCGCCTTCGTGGTGAGCGTCGCTGTCATGGCACCTCCTGTCCTTGTGCTACCACAGCCGGGGTTCCCGGCGCGGCGGCTTCGCCGGCGGGAGGGAGGGTCGGTCGGTCGGTCGCGGTAGCGTGCAGGCATACCCGCGGCTGGAGCCGCACGGCGCACCGTGAGGCGGAGCGAGCAGCAGGGAAGCGTGCAGCAGGGAATCGGCCGCCGGCGTCGCATCGGCCCACGACGCCGGAGGGCCTGGCGAGGCGGTCGGAGCGGGCCGGAGAGGGAGGACGCCGGTGCCTGGCACGCGAACGGAGACCGATTCCATGGGGCAGGTGGAGGTCCCTGCCGACCGCTACTGGGGTGCCCAGACGGCCCGGTCCCTGGTGCACTTCGCCATCGGCCACGACACGATGCCCCGTGCGCTCATCCGGGGCATCGGCATCTTGAAGGAGGCGGCCGCCCGCACCAACGAGGAGCTCGGCAAGCTCGACGCCCGGCGAGCCGAGCTGATCCGCCAGGCAGCACGCGAGGTGACCAGCGGCGCGCTCGACGACCACTTCCCCCTGCGCATCTGGCAGACCGGCAGCGGCACGCAGACGAACATGAACGCCAACGAGGTCATCGCCAACCGAGCGATCGAGCTCGCGGGCGGGACGCTCGGGTCGAAGGATCCGATCCATCCCAACGACCACGTCAACATGTCCCAGTCGTCGAACGACACCTTCCCGACCGCCATGCACATCGCCGCCGCCGAGCAGCTGGTGCACGAGGTGCTGCCCGCCGTCCGAGCCCTGCGCGAGGCGTTGGCGGCCAAGCAGGCCGAGTTCGCCGACATCGTCAAGATCGGCAGGACGCACCTGATGGACGCGGTGCCGCTCACGGTGGGCCAGGAGTTCTCCGGCTACGTGGCGCAGCTGGACGGCGACATCGACCGGCTGGAGGCCTGCCTGCCCGGCTTGTTCGAGTTGGCCCTTGGCGGGACGGCCGTGGGCACGGGGCTCAACACCCATCCGGAGTTCCCCGCTCGGGCCGCGGCACACGTGGCCGAGTTGACGGGCCTGCCGTTCGTCTCGGCGCCCAACAAGTTCGCAGCGCTCGCGGCCCACGACGCGTTGGTCCACGCCAGTGGCGCCATGCGCACCCTGGCCGTGTCGCTCACGAAGATCGCCGACGACATCCGCTGGCTGGGATCTGGCCCGCGTGCGGGGCTGGCCGAGCTGATCCTGCCGCCGAACGAACCGGGATCGTCGATCATGCCGGGCAAGGTCAACCCCACCCAGTGCGAGGCGATGATCATGGTGTGCATCCAGGTCATGGGCAACGACACCGCCGTGGCCATCGCCGGCAGCCGGGGCAACCTGGAGCTCAACGTGTGCAAGCCGGTCATCATCCACAACGTCGTGCACTCGGCGCAGCTGCTGGCCGACGCCTGCCGCTCGTTCACCCGCTACTGCGTGGAGGGTTTGCAGGTCGACCGGGAGCGCGTCGCCTCCTACGTGCGGGACAGCCTGATGCTGGTGACCGCCCTCAATCCCCTCATCGGGTACGACAAGGCCGCGGAGGTGGCGAAGAAGGCCCATGCCGAGCGGACCACGTTGCGCGAGGCCTGCCTGGCGCTCGGCTACCTCTCGGCAGAGGAGTTCGACCGCGCCGTTCGCCCTGAGGAGATGATCCACCCGTAGCCGCCGGCGCGCGCCGGTGGGCGAACCGCCGTTCCCAGCGCGAGCGCGGCGGAGGTACGGGCGCAGCGGAGGTACGGGCGTAGCAGGGGCGTGGGTGTAGCGGGGCCCTCGACGGGCCGAGCGGCGCGTGCACGGCCGGTGGCGCGGGCGGATACGGTGCGGGCGTGGAGTTGCTGGATCATGCCGCGATCGACGAGGCCCTGCGCGCCGAGGGCCTCGGATGGCAGCGCCAGGGGAACGAGCTGGTCAAGGTGCACACCGCTAGGGACTTCGCCGAGGCGCTGCGATACGTGAACGCCGTGGGGGCACTGGCCGAGCAGGTCAACCATCACCCCGACATCGACATCCGCTGGAACAAGGTCACCCTGCGGCTCAGCACCCATTCGGCCGGTGGCCTCACCCAGCGCGACCTCGATCTCGCACGGCGGATCGACGGCCTCGGCGCGGCACCCTGACGCGGGGTGTCTGCCTGCGAGGACGCAGGCAGGTCGGTGCGCGTCAGGGTTCCGTGCGTCTCGGCGGCCCGCCGCCCGCCGGAGCGCTGCGGGCAGCCGCGGTCAGCGGCTGAGCAGGTCGCGGGCGATGTGGGTGACCTGGATCTCGTCCGTTCCTGCGTAGATCTGGAACACTTTGGCATCACGGGCCAGCTGTTCGACCCGGTACTCGGCCATGTAGCCGTTGCCACCAAAGAGCTGGACGGCCTCCATGGCCACCTCTGACGCGGCCCGGGCGCTGTAGAGCTTCATGGCCGAGGCTTCCGCCAGCGTCAGGCTCTTGCCGGCTGCCTGCATCTCGATGGCGCGAAACACCAGGTTCTGCACGTTGAGGCGAGCGACTTCCATCGTCGCCAGCTTGAGCTGCACGAGCTGGAAGTCGGCAATGGGCCTGCCCCACAGCGTGCGGTTCTTGGCGTAGTCGATCGACAGTGCCAGGCACTCCTCGATGACCCCGAGCGCCATGGCTGCCACGCCCGCCCGCTCGGTCACGAAGTTGTCACGGGCGGACTGGCGCCCGCCCTCGTCCCCGGTACCACCCAGCAACCGGTCCCGCCCGGCGCGCACGTCGGTGAGGAACAGCTCGCCGGTGGGGGAGGAGTGCAGCCCCATCTTGCGGAAGGGCTTGGACTGCTCGAGTCCCTCCATGCCGGCGTCGAGGACGAAGGTGAGCACGGGCCGGTCGCGAGGGGGGACGTCCCGACCGTCGTCGAGCTTGGCGTAGAAGACGATGGTGTCGGCGTAGGGACCGTTGGTGATGAAGGTCTTGTTGCCGTTCAAGACGAACTCGTCGCCGTCGGGCCGGGCGGTGGCGGTCATGCCCCCCAGTGCGTCGGAGCCCGAGTTGGGCTCTGTGATCGCCCACGCGCCGACCTTGTCGAAGGTGAGCAGGTCCAGTGCCCAGCGCTCCATCTGCTCTGGGGTGCCGCGGCGGACGATGGTGCCGGCGGCCAGTCCCACGCTCACGCCCATGGCCGTGACGATGCCGGGACAGCACCGGGACAGCTCCACGATGGGGATGAGGGTCATGGCGGCCGCCCCACCCCCTGCGGGGGGCCCGTCCGTTGCACGTTCTTCTGTCTCCTGCCCGCTCGAACGCGCCCGTGCCAGTGTCCGCTCGAAAGCAGCACGCGCCAGCTGGTCCATGCCGAAGGTGCGGTAGAGCTTGCGGATGATGTCGTAGGGGGGCATGTCGCCGTGCTCGAGCGCCTCGACGTGGGGACGGACCTCGGCGTCCACGAACCGGCGCACGGCGTCGCGCACGGCGAGCTGCTCTTCTGACCACTCGAACACGGCTGCCTCCAGCGTTCGCGAAACGGTGGGAGGCAGCCTAGGAGACGGCTAGGAGAGCGGCAGGTCCCACAGCGGGAACCAGCGCCCCAGATCCTCCTCGATGGGCAGGTCGCTCCCGACCACGCTGCGGAGCCGGAGCTCGAGCTCGTTGTCGCGCCGCTCGTCGCCGAGGGGGGCGAAGGGGTAGAAGGTGCCGCGCTTGGCCAGGTAGACGAAGTAGACGGGACCGGTCACCGACGGCGCGGCGCCGTCGGCGGTGTCGGGCCGGAAGCGGAAGACCGAGCACAGCAGTTGCGTGGCCCACCCGGCGTCCTCGAGCGAGGAGTGCACCATGTGGACGCGGGTGACCAGGTCCTCGATGGTGGCGCCGTCCACCACGATCCAGCGGTAGCCGAAGCGATCGACGCTGTGGTGCACCCCGATGTCTGCGCCCGAGGCCGCGCCGGTCCCCGGTGCACCGGCGGGAGGCTCGCCCGTGCGCAGCAGCTGCTCGACCTCGGCCTGCAACTCGTCGAAGGGATGGCCGGCGGGCGGCTTGAAGCACACGCCGGCCTGGGGCCCGGGCACGAGCCCGGTGGTGACCTGCAGGGTCACCGCCGCGCCGGGGAGCGCGAACAAGGCGTCGAGGTTGGCCTTGACCGGCTTGCTCCGGCCGAGGAGGGTGTCGAGCAGGCCCATGGCTGCGCTGCCCGGCTCAGGCCTGGTTGAGCTCGGCCTCGAGGCGGGCCAGCTGCTCCAGGCGCTTCTCCAGGGAGGGGTGGGTCGAGAACAACGACGAGATGCTCGTCCCCCGGCTCAATGCCGGGGTGAAGTAGAAGGCGTTGAAGTGCTCGGCGGCCCGAAGGTCGCGGGTGGGGATCCTGCTCATCTCCCCCGTCACCTTGACCAGGGCGGACGCCAGCAGCGAGGGCCGGCCGATGAGGATCGCACCCGAGCGATCCGCGGCCAGCTCGCGATAGCGCGACAGCGCCATGGTGAGCAGGAAGCTGATGGCGTACACGAGGGCCGACACCACCAGGACAGCCAGCTCCACCAGGGCCGCGTTGCTCTGCTCGCGGTCGTCGCCGCCGAAGCCGCCGAAGAGCCCCGCCCACAGCACCATGCGGGTCACCAGACCGGCCACCATGCCGAGGAAGCTGGCGATGGTCATGATGGCCACGTCCCGGTGGGCGACGTGGGACAGCTCGTGGGCCAGCACGGCCTCGAGCTCGGGCTCGTCGAGGCGGCGGAGGATGCCCCGGGTGGCGCACACCACGGCGTTGTTGGGATTGCGGCCGGTGGCGAAGGCGTTGGGCATGTCGACCTCGGCCACCGCCACGCGGGGCTTCTTCATGTCGGCCAGGGCGCACAGGCGGTCCACGATGCCGTGCAGCTCGGGCTCCTCCTCGGGGGTCACCAGGTGGCCCCCCATGCCGTAGAGGGCGATCTTGTCGGAGAACCAGTACTGGGCGAGCGCCATACCGCCGGCGATCACCACGATGAACAGGATGCTCACGTGCAGCGCGAACAGCAGGCCCACGACCGCGCCGTAGAGCAGGACGAGCAGCAGGCCCGTCACGAACATCCGGAACGTGAGCCCGTGGTCGGGGGGGATCCGTCGTGCGATGGCCATCACGACTCCGTTGCGGTGATGGTGGCGGTGGTGGTGGGCACCGTCCCTCCTCGGCTCCCTCGGTTGGCGGGCCCGGCGGCTCGGGCCCCGCTACGAGCATAGGGGAGCGATCCGGGCCAGCGACCGCGTGCCGCCGGGTACCGTGGCGCGGATGGACGAGCGGCTCTGCTTGCTGACCGTGCACGCCCACCCCGACGACGAGGCGTCGAAGGGCCCAGCCACCGTGGCCAGGTACCACGACGAGGGGGTGCGCTGCGTGCTGGTGTGCTGTACCGGCGGCGAAGAGGGCGACATCTTGAACCCTGCCATGGATCGCCCCGAGGTGCGGGCCGACCTGCCGGCGGTTCGCCGCCGGGAGCTCCAAGCCTCGGCCGACGTGATCGGCTACGACGAGGTGGTCCTTCTCGGCTACCGCGACTCGGGCATGCCCGGGAGCGAGGCCAACACCCGACCCGACAGCTTCGCCCAGGCTCCGCTGGCCGAGGCGGTCGGCCGGCTGGTGGCGGTGCTGCGGCGGGTCCGTCCCCAGGTCGTGGTCACCTACCCCGAGGACCAGAGCGGGTATCCGCACCCCGATCACCTGCGGGCGCACGAGGTGTCGGTGGCCGCCTTCGAGGCGGCCGGGGACCCTGCTGCCTATCCGAGCGCCGGTTCCCCCTGGCAGCCGCGCAAGCTCTACTACTCGGGCTGGTCGGGAGCCCGGATCCTGGCATTGCACGAGAAGTTCCTCGAGCTCGGCATCGAATCGCCCTTCGACGAGGCCTGGCTCGAGCGCGCCGCACGCCACCAGGAGCGTGCCACCACCGAGGTGGACGTGGCCGGGTACACCGAGGTGCGCCGGTTGGCACTGCTGGCGCATGCCACCCAGGTCGACCCCACGTCGCGGTTCTGGTTCGGCCTCCCACCGGAGGTGGCGCGCACGGTCCACCCCGTCGACGAGTACGTCCTGGCCCGTGACCTGACCGGTCGCGCCCGGCCACCGGGCGAGGAGCCCTTCGAGGACGACTTGTTCGCCGGGATCCGTGGCGTCGAGGCGGGCTGGCCCGCCACGCGCGGCGGCGCACCGCCGGCAGCGGCACGCCAGCCTGCCACGGGCGGGGCTGCCTTCTGACGACTGGGCTGCCCTCTAACATGGCGCGGGGAGGGGTGCGCATGGCGAAGTGGCTCACCCAGGAGTGGTTCGAGGAGACCCGCCGGCTGGCCCAGGACCAACCGGAGCGGCCCGGCGCCTCCGCACGGATGCAGTACGTCGTCACCGGTGGTCCCGGCGGTGACGTCGAGTACTACTGGGTGCTGCACGACGGCCGCCTCGTCGACAGCGGCCTGGGGCGGCTACCGGACGCCGAGGTGACCCTGACCACACCCTACGAGGACGCCAAGCGCATCCAGCAGGGGGAGCTCGATGCCAACGCTGCGTTCATGCAGGGCAAGGTGAAGGTGAGCGGCAACATGGCAAAGGTCATGGCGCTCCTGCCGATCACGAACTCGCCGGAGTACAAGGAGCTCCAGGCCCGTATCGCCGGCATCACCCAGTACGACTGAGGGCGTCCGCGCTGGCGTCGTGCCCCGATCCCGCCGGCGGACGCGGGTCCGGGCACCTGGGTGGGAGCAGCGCCGTCGCGTGTGGGCAGCAGGCATCGTCGCCCCGCAGGTCAGGGCGCCGCAGGCCGCAGGGCAGTGGGTGCGGGGATCGGCCGGATCAGCCACCCAGCCAGCGCACGTGGATGGCGCCCGCGCTCTGTGCCAGGACCAGGGCCACCGCTCCCGCCACCGCGGCGACGAGGAGGGCGACGCGCAGCGCGTGCACGAGCGCGGTGGCGTGGGCTTTGCCGCCGTGACGGTGGCTGGCGCGCTCGGGGCGATGGGCGGCTCGGCCCGCGCCTCGTCCCGCGCCTTGTCCAGCACGGGACCTGGCCGGTTCGGTGGCCTCGGCGTGCCTGCCGGTGGCGGCGGCGAGGGCACTGGTGAGCACGCCGGCGTCGATTCCGGGTACCACGAGCTGGAGCCGGGCGAGCGCGGTGGCGATCAGCAGCCTGGCTGCCGGCGTCCCGCGGGGCTCTGGGGGTCCGTCGGCGTGGCATGACAACACCTGATCCCACGCCAGGTGCCGGGCGGCACCGTCGGGTGCGGTCAGGGTGAGCCCGGCCGGGTCGAGGAGCAGCCGCAGGCCGTGCAGAGCCACCGGTTCGTCGCCAGCGGTGCCGAGGAGGGTCACGTCCTCAAAGCGCGACGATCGCTCGGGCGTCTCCGGTCCGGTGCTCGCCGCCGGGCCCGCGCGTGCAACCCCGGACCCCGCGACCCCGGGAGGGCGTGCCGGGCAGGGAGCCGGGGAGCGCACCGTGGGTATGCTCGGGACGCCACTGCGACGCATCTCAACCTCCACCGCGCATCAGGTCGCGCAGGGGTCGGTACCCGATGAGCGTGACGCCCGCTGCCTCCAACGCCTGGCGCAGCTCGTCGTCCTCGACGAGCAACCGGTGGTCGTCGACGCGCTGGTGCCAATCGGGCGCCATGGCCCGCAGCTCGTCGCTGTCCACGGCCGGGTGCAGGTATGCCTCGGTCACACCGGGTCGCAGGTTGGGGATGGCGTCGAGGATGGCCCGCCGGCTGCCGACCCCGGGCACGAAGACGAAGTCGTCGGGGAACACCACGCCTTCCTCGGCCGCCAGCTGGCGGAAGGGGAAGCCGATGACCGCCTCGGTGCCAGGCCCCGACAGGCGCAGCGGCAATCGGAATTCGGCTGCCAGGTCGAGGTACACGCCGAAGAACTCCGAACGGATCTGCAACGTGCCCATGTGGGCATCGAGATGGGAGACGTCGAAGCCCCACAGGATGGCGCGCTCGATCTGGGCCCGGCATTCCCGGCGGACCTCGTCGAGGTCGGCGTGGTCCCACACGTCGGTGACCGTGCGGGGGAACCCCCCGTCCCCGTCGAGCAGGGACGGGGCGTGGGTGATCGGTCCCCAGCGGTAGAGGTCGAACTCGGCGTTGACCGTCAGGTGCACGCCGACGTCCTCGCCCCGATAAGCGGCGGCGGCACCGCGTGCCCAGGGACAGGGGACCATCAGGCTGGCGCTGGTCGCTAGCCCGTGGCGCAGCGCCTCGTAGACGCCCACGTTGGCGGCGTGGCAGAACCCGAGGTCGTCGCAGTTGAGGATCAGCAACCGGTCCTCGGGTCCGTAGCCGAGGCGTTCGGCCAGTGTCGCCATCGACCACGACGGTAGCGCCGCAGCAGCGGCGACCGGCGCGCCGGCGGCACCGGATCCGGTGGCTACTGGTCAGGCGGCGTCCATTGCCGACCGCGGTGGCGCCGGCCGACCGTCGCGGGGAGTGCCAGATGTGGCCCCACGCCCAGCGCCGTGATCCAGCGCGGCGCGTGCAGCTGCCAGGCCTTGGCGGCCGACCTGGCGGGTCCGCTCGTCGATGCGCCAGTCGTCGGCGACCGGTGCCGTCGGTGGAGAGGGCTCAGACCACGGCAGGGGGAGCTGGACGGCCTCGGACCGAGCGGCACGGCCCTGCCGAGCGGACGGCTTCGACCGAGTCGTCAGCTCCGACCCGACGGACCGCTCCACCCCGACGGACCACTCCGACGCACGGGGCCGTCCCGACCCGACGGACGGCCCCCACCCGTCGGGCCGTCCCGACCGCGCCCGCGGCACGGTCCGCCCACCCTGGCGACGCGGCTCGGTCCGGTGGCGCGGTTCCGCCTGGTCAGGCGAGTCCGAGGTGCTGAACACACAACTACCGTGCCAGGGAGGTGTAACACTTCCCGGATGGCTCGCTACGGGATCACCGTCCCCTTCGATCACGTCCCGCTGTCCGAGCACGCTCGGTGGTTCGGGCGCCTGGCGGACCTCGGCTACACCGACGTGTGGACGGGCGAGGCCAACGCGGCGGACGGCTTCACGCCCCTCGCGGTCGCCGCCGTCACGGCGCCGACGTTGCACCTGGGTACGGCGGTGGTGCCCGTGTACACGAGGGGTCCTGGGCTGCTGGCCATGCATGCGGCCACCATGGCGGAGCTCGCGCCGGGACGCTTCGCCCTCGGCGTCGGCTCGTCGTCGGACGTGATCGTCGAGCGGTGGAACGCCCTCGCCTTCGACCGCCCCTACCAGCGCGTGCGCGACACGGTCCGGTTCCTGCGTCGGGCACTGTCGGGGGAGAAGGTCGACGCCGAGTTCGAGACCTTCACCGTACGCGGGTTCCGCCTGGCCCGGCCGCTCGAGCAGCCACCGCCGGTGTACGTGGCGGCGCTGCGGGCCGGGATGCTGCGCCTGGCGGGCCGGGAGGCCGACGGGGCGGTGGTCAACTGGCTGTCTGCCGACGATGTCCGGAAGGTGGCGCCCGAGGTGGGTGCCGGCAAGCAGATCGTGGCGCGGATCTTCGTGTGCCCGACCGAAGACGCCGAGCGGGCCCGGTTCGTCGGCAGGATGGGCATCGCCGCCTACCTCAACGTCGGCGTGTACGCCGCCTTCCACCGCTGGTTGGGCCGAGGACCGCTGCTCGAGGGCATGTGGCAGGCGTGGCAGGCCGGCGACCGCAAGGCCGCGCTGGCCGCCATTCCCGACGAGGTCGTCGATGCCCTCGTCGTCCACGGGTCGCCCGAGCAGTGCCGGGCCCACGTCCAGCGCTACGTGGACAACGGGGTGACCCTGCCGGTGCTGGCGTTGTTGACCGGTCCCGACGAGCTCGAGCACGCCGTGACCGCCCTGGCGCCGGCGGCCACCGGCTGATCGGGAGGCCCGCCCGGCTGCGATCGCGCCTGCCGGCCGGTTGCGCGCCGGGAGGGAGGTGGTTGCCGATGGACGGGCCCCAACACACCGAGGTGCCCAGGGGCCAGGCACCGCACTGCCGGGGCTGATGCCCGGAGGGCGTTGTCGTCTCGGGACGGTGCTGCCCGCGGACAGCCAGGCCCCGGACGGCCAGGCCCCGGACAGCCAGGCCCCGGACGGCCAGGCCCCAGACCGCCAGGCCCCGGACGGTCAAGCGCCGGCGTCAGCCGGACCGTCGGGCGCCGGCGAGGAAAGGATGGCGGCCAGTGCCTGGTCCAGCGTGGGGTGGCGGAATTGGTAGCCACTGTCGGTGAGGCGGTGGGGGAGGGCGCGCTGGCTGGCCAGCAGCACCTCTGCCGCCAGCTCCCTGCCCACGGCGATCTTCAGGGCGAACGACGGGACCGCCAGGAATGCCGGGCGGTGCACCGCCCGGGCGATGGATCGGGTCAACGCCGCGTTGGGGACGGGGGAGGGGGCCGTCAGGTTCACCGGACCTGCAATCGAGGTGGCGGAGAGCAGGTGGAGGATGGCGCCGACCTCGTCGTCCAACGAGATCCAGCTGACCCACTGCCGTCCCGAGCCGAGCCGCCCGCCCACCCCCAGGCGCACGAGCCGCACCAGGCGGGCGAGCGCACCGCCGTGGCGGGCCAGGACGACCCCGCTGCGCAGGCAGACCACGCGTGTGCCCGAGGCCTCCGCCGCCAGGGCGGCTGCTTCCCAGCGCTGGCACAGGTCGGCCAGGAACCCGGATCCCGGGGCGCTGTCCTCGGTGAGCACCTCGTCACCGCGGTCGCCGTAGAAGCCCACGGCCGACGCGTTCACCAGCGTGCCCGGCGGTTGCTCGAGGTCCGCGATGGCGCGGACCAACACGGTGGTGGCGGCGACCCGGCTCGCCACCACCACCTCCTTGCGGGCGGGGCTCCAGCGGCGATCGCCGATCCCTGCCCCGGCGAGGTCGACCAGGGCGCCGGCGCCGTCGAGGGCGGCACGGTCCACGGTGCCTGCGGTGGGATCCCAGTGTGCCTCCCCGGCACCGGGCTCCCGGCGGACCAGCCGCACCACCTCGTCGCCACGCCGGGCCAGGGCCGCTGCCAGGGCACGGCCGATCAGGCCGCTCGCCCCGGCGACGACCACTCTCACGGCTGGTGGCCGTGGGTGGCGCGTAGCTCTGCGTCCGCGGCACGCACCTTGGCGGCCATTGCCTCCCGTTGCTCGTCGAGCGCCTTGGCCAGCCGCTCGTCGGAGACGGCGAGGATGCGCACGGCCAGGAGCCCGGCGTTGCGCGCGCCGTTGATGGCGACGGTGGCCACGGGCACTCCGGCGGGCATCTGCACCATCGACAGCAGCGAGTCGAGGCCCCCCAGGTTGGCGAGGGCGATGGGGACGGCGATCACCGGGAGGGGTGTGACCGCCGCCAGGACACCCGCCAGGTGAGCGGCCCCCCCGGCGCCGGCGATGAGGACCTGGACGCCCCGGCCAGCAGCCTCGCGGGCGAAGGCCAATGCGTCGTCAGGTGTGCGGTGGGCCGACAGGACGCGCACCTCGACCGGCACGTCGAACTCCCGCAGGGCATCGACGGCACCGTCCATGATCGGCGCGTCCGAGGCGCTGCCCATGACGACGGCGACGGACATGGCTACTCCTTTCGTTGTGTTTCGTTGCGCTGGTTGCGTGTCCGATGGTCTTCGGGCTGGTCGTCTGACCGGTGCCAGGCCGGGTGGGCTGGCGCCGGTGGGTGGATCGACGGCCTCGTGGTCCTGCGGTGCGCGCGGTAGGCCGGGGTGCCTGCGTCAACCCGGCGACCTCTCGGTCGTGGCGACGACGCGTCGCAGCTCGCCCTGCAGGTGGATGGTGAGTGGTTGGCCGACCGCTGCCATGGCGAGCTCGTAGGCGAGACGCTCGCCGTCGAACACCACGCGGCGGGTGATGGTCGACACCTCCTTGGCACTCGGCGTGCGGCCCAGCTGCACGCTGCGCAGCTCGAGGACCACCGTCTCGGCCGCCGCTGCGTTCTCCCCGGTCACGCCGCTGCCGGGTGGCGCACTCCCTGCCCGCTGCGGGTGGTGCTGTGGCTGCCGGCGCACCGCGCCGGTCGCCACCTCGGTGATGCCCGTGGCGTGGGCCACCACCAACTCGAGCTCGTCGCCAGGCCGGCCGCGCAGGTACCCCGACTCGGCGTGCAGCGGCCGCCGCGTGGTGCCGTCGCTCCACGTGCGCTGGGTGTACGCGAGGAGCGGGGAGCCCGCCGAGGAGAAGGTCACCTCCTCGAGGTAGGAGAAGGGCTCGATGGTGGGGAACGTGCCGTAGCCGCGCCCGGTCCACCGCCCTACCAGGAAGGCGACGGCCTCGATGTCGGGATGTACCGCGGTCGGGGTCTGCACAGGGAGCACCGTAGCCCGAGTGGGGCAGGGTACAGCAGGGGTGGCAGCGGGGATGCCAGGGGTCCGGACGCGTTCAGCGGGGGATGGTCGTCGCCTTGAACTCGTTCAATTCGGGGTGGTTGGCGACCAGGTCCAGCACGTGCTCGACGGTGGCACGTGCCAGCTCGGCATCGCCCACGGGGCGGTGCATGACGCGGACGAAGACGGCGCGGCCTGCCGCGATGAACGTGGGCACCCCGAACACGGCGTGCTCGTCGGCGGCTGCCTCGTGTTCCTTGCGCACGACGTCGACGGGCCAGCCGTCGGCCACAGCCGCCAGTACCTCGGCGCCATCCACGCCGGCCCGGTCCAGGACGTCGCGTACGACCTCGTGGTCGCGCAGGTCCCGCGCCTGGTCGTGGCGGGCGCTGAACAGCCCGAGATGGACGTCGAGGAACCGCTCGGGCAGCCGGTCGCGTACGACCACGCTGGCTGCCAGGGCGAGCAGGTCCGGCGCGTGGGCGGGGTCCTCCCACACGGGCCGACCGCCTTCCTCCACGTGGACCTGCGACAGGGAGAAGGGGAGAAACGACACGTCCCACGTGGCGCCGCCGGCCAAGGCGGTGACCACGTGCTCGTGGGCGTTGCGGGCGAAGGGGCAGCGGTAGTCGTAGGTGAGCGCGAACGGTGGCAGGTTCATGCCATGGCCAACCGTGCCTGTGCCGCGGGCATTCCACCGGGGCGGGCGAGAGGGATCAGGCGGCGGCCGGCCAGGCCGAGGGCTGCCCCGACGAGCGCGCCGGCCACGACATCGCTGGCGTGGTGCATGCGGACGTGGACCCGGCTGGCCGAGACGAGCACGGCCGCCGCGTAGTAGCAACCGGCTGCGGGGTCGTCCTCGGCCAGCAACACCGCTGCGCACCACGCGGCCAGGGCATGGCCCGAGGGGAAGCTCGCCGTGCGGGGGACGCGGATGGGGAAAGGATGCCGCCGGTGTGCCTGGGGCCGACGGCGCCCGATGGCCGCCTTCAGCCCGGCGTTCACCAGGGGCGTGACGGCTCCCGTGAACACCAGCGCCCGCACGGCGGCTGCCCGGTGCGGGCCGCCGCGCGCGGCGCGGCCGGCCGCGGCGAGCAGCCACAGCAGGCCGTGGTCGCCAAGAGCAGAGGCACCGTATGCCAGCCCGTCGGCCACCCGGCGGCCACGCAGGTGGTCGAAGGCGGCGTCGAGGAGCTCGTCGAAGCGCTGTACCGGACGCGGGGGGCGGAGGGGAGCAGCGGCCATGGACGCCGTGCCCGGTGGTCAGGCGTGCACGGCGATGCCCGGGCCGGGTCCGGCACCCGGAGTGGCTGTCCCGCCCGAGGTGCCGGCGAGCACGGCGGTGCTGCCGGCTGGGACCGGCGCGTCCGGAGCCTCGGCCATCTCGTCCATGCCGATGGGGCCCTCGGCCCGTCCGGCGAGGAACTGGGACACGATGGGGTCGGTGCTCGCGGTCATCTCTGCCTTGCTGCCGAAGGCGACCAGCCGGGAGCGGAACAGCAAGCCCATGTAGTCAGCGGTCCGCATGACGGACTCGATGTTGTGGGTGATGACGAAGAACGTGGCGCCCGTCTCGTGCTGGGCGGTGTTCACGAGGTCGTCGAGGTAGGCGACGCGCACGGGGTCGAGACCCGAGTCCGGCTCGTCGAACAGGATGATCTCAGGATCCAGCACCAGCGCGCGGGCGAGCCCGGCGCGCTTGCGCATTCCCCCGGACACCTCGCCGGGCAGTTTGGCGAGATGGGCGACGAGACCGACCAGCTCAGCCTTCTGCAGCACGATGGTGCGGATCTCCCGCTCGGTCTTCGAGGTGTGCTCGCGCAGCGGGAAGGCGATGTTGTCGTAGAGGCTCATCGACCCGAACAGCGCCCCGTCCTGGAACAGCACCCCGAACTTGCGCCGGATGCGGAAGACGTCTTTCTGGCGAACGCCCACGATGGGTTCGCCGTCGACGAGGATCTGGCCCGCCTCGGGCCGCAGCAGTCCGATGATGACCTTGAGCAGCACCGACTTGCCGGTGCCCGAGGGACCGAGGATGGCCGTGGTCTTGCCTCGGGGGACGTCGAAGGTGACGTCCTGCAAGACGGTGTGGCTCCCGAAGCGCTTGGACACGCCGCGGATGGAGATGATGGCGTCGGCGCCGCTCACGACGGGGGAACGAAAGGACTGGGAAGACCTTGCGTGCAGGCGGCGGGGGTCGACGTCGGCACCGGCGTCAGGGACAGGTCGTCGTACCGGTGGGGCCGCCGCCCAGGCCGCTGGCGAGCCCCGTCACCGTGTTGAGGGCTCCCTGGACCGTGCACTGGGCGTTGGACAGGGTCTGGGTGATCGTACCGGCGGCGGTCGACGAGGCCGACGAGGTGGTGGCGGACCCTTGGGTGATCGTGTTGGTCAGCTGCTGGGGCAGCTGGGCCAGGGTCTGGCCGAGGGGGTCGGTCAGGTTCTGGGCAGCCGACAGGGGGCCGGGGAGGCTTGAGCCCAGCTGGGCGACGGTGCCACCCAGGGTGCCTGTCACGCTGCCGAGCCCACTGCCCAAGCCGTTGACCGCGCTGTTGACGGTGGTGCCGAGCGAACCGGTGCCGCTTCCCACGGGCAGGCCGGGCACCGGCGGGAGGCCCCCAGCGGCGTTGCCGGTGCCCGAACCCGACGGTGGGGCCGTCCGGGGCGAGCTCGGCGCCGTGCCCGGCGCGCCGGCCGCCGCAGCGGTGCCAGGCCCGGTCGGGGCGACGGGGACCTGCGTGCCGGCGACGGAGGCGGCGGGCAGGTCGGCGGGGACACCCGACGATGGTCCCAACGCAGTGGCCACGACCATGGCGGTGGCGGCCACCGCCGATCCGACGACGACGGCCGGTCCCCAAGTGCCCGAGGACGAGCCGGCCCGACGTGCGACGTGCAACGGCGCCCGCAGGAGGCGCCGGAGCCCGGCCACGGACAGCAGGCCGCCGAGCACGCCCGCTCCCCGGCTGTCGGCACTCGCCAGCGCGCTGAACTCGCGCTTGAGGGCTTGGCGAGCGCGCCACAGCAGCGTCTCTACCGCCGTGATCCCCACGCCTTCGTGATCGGCGATGCGCTGGTACGACCAGCCCGAGCCCTCGCGCAGGTTGAGGATCCGCTGGTGCCGGTCCGACAGCCGCCGGAAGGCCTTTGCCACCAGGTCGGAATCGACGGCTGCCAGCATGAGCTCCTCACCGCCGTCCTCCACACTGGCCACGTGGCCCTGGTGGAACTCGGCCACCGGGGTGGAACGGCTCCGGCGCCGCAGGACGTCGGTGCACAGGTGCGAAGCGATCACGCTCAGCCACGGGTAGAAGCGGCGGTCGCCGGCGAACGTGGGCAGAGCGCGCCAGGCGCGCGCGAACGCCTCCTGGGAAACGTCCTCGGCCTCGTGCGCGTCGTGGAGCCGACGGAGGCAGAAGCGGTACAGGCGCCGGTAGTAGCGCTGGTACAGGTCGTCGAACGCGCTGCGGTCGCCGGCTTGGGCACGCTCGACCAGCGCGCGGTCACGCGCCAGGTCGACGTCGTCGTCGAGGACCTCGCGTCCTCGCGGCCCGTGCCCCGAGAGAAGCGTCGTCACCCCCCGATCCCCCCTTCATCCGTCGTCTCCGGTGCCTCGAGGTGCAGCGCCGGAGACGCAAAGCCGATCGGTGTCGCACACGCGTTCACCACTGAGTGTACCGATCGGCGGCGCCTCGTCCACCTCCGATCGGCGGCACCGTGGCGGTGACCGCTCGCTATCGACGACAACGGACGAGAGGGCCACGACTTGCGGTGGCCGTTGTGAATTCGTGGCCGATGTTGTGTGGTCGTTGTGCGACGGCCCTCCACTGGTGAGCTTCATGGCGGGGGGTGGGCAGGCCAGGCGCGCGGAGCGCGTCGGGCCGGTCCGGAATTTCGTGCACGCGACCGCAAGGCCCCGCGCGGTGCGCGGTTACACCCGGTGGACCGAGCTCGGACCGTCGGTGGGCGGGGCACGGGGCGAGGTTCCTCAGTGGGGTTCGAAGGCATTCGAAACGAGGAGCAAGGACCGACGATCATGGCTCACAAATTCCGCAACCCAGCCCGGCACCGCCGGGGCACGGCGCGGCTCGCCGCCGCCGGCGCGCTCGGCACCGCGGCGCTCACGGTGCTCGGGTTCTCGGCGCTCGGTGCCGCCCCGGCAGCCGCGCAGACCACCTTCACCGCAGCGGCCAGCTCCGAAGGCGCGGGCATCGTGCTGTTCGGCACGAGGCTCACCGGGGGCCAGGCCACCGTCAGCGTCGACTCGAGCACCCCCTCTGCCTCGGCGGAAGGGATCGGCACGTTGACGCCCGGGTTGGTCGAGGACCAGAAGGCCTCGGTGTCGGGGGCCACCGGCAGCCAGAGCTACCCCCAGGCCTGCGCCCAGGGTGGCGGCACGCCGTCGGGGACACCGTTCACGATCACCTTGGGGCTGGCGTGCAGCTCGGCGTCGGCATCGATCGACGGCTCGGGCATGCCGCAGGCCTCGGCCACCGGTGAGATCGCCGGCCTGCACGTGAACGTGGCCGGGATCTTGAACCAGATCATCCAAGGTGGCGCCAACCAGCTGCTCAACGGGCTGAGCTCGGGGTTGGCGCAGGCGGGTTCCCAGGCAGGCAACAACCCAGTGGGCAACCTCCTGTCCGGTCTCGGTCAGGCCATCACCAACCTCGAGACCCAGGTCGCCCTGCCCAACCCACCGGACACGCTCGACGTGGACCTGGGCCCGGCCTCGGCCTCGGTGACCAGCTCGCCCGGTCCCAACGCCACGGTCACGGCCAAGGGCGAGACCCTTGACGTGAAGATCCTCCCCGGTGTCGGCGACAGCGGGAAGCCCCTGGTCGAGATCGAGATCGCCCCGGCCTCGGCCACCAACACCATGACGGCCGGTGTGTGGGGCACGCCTGCCTCGCACGGCTCGATCGCCACCATCTCGATCAACATCCCCGGCGCCGTGCAGGTCATCGACCTGTCCACCGGGCAGGGACCCCTCACGATCCTGCAGGGCACGCCACTGGAGACGACCATCACGCTCGGCTCCGCCAGCGTGAACGGGCAGAGCGCGACCGCCACGGGCGCCAGCGTGAACCTGCTCAAGGGCGTGCAGGGCGGCATCCAGGTCAACCTCGGCACCTCGAGCGTGACGCCGACGGCCGGGCCGGTGACGACGCCGACGTCGGGCACCGTGCCGCCGACCACGCAGGCGCCGGCCAGCCCGGCACCGGCCCTGGCGGCGGCCACGTCGCCCACCGCCATCCACACTGGCGAATGGTGGGCGGGGTCGCTCCCGCTGGTGGGCGTGCTGGCGGCGGTCGGGGGCGGCCTGGTGGCCTGGCCTCGGATCCGCAAGCTGTCCCTGGTCGCCAAGCTCCTCACCCGGGCACACCGGTGACCAGCTGGGCGCGGGTCGGCATCGGCCTCGCCCTGCTGTGGGGGGCACTCGGCGTGCTGGGCTACCGCCTGGGGTGGCAGTTGCACTCCCACCGGGGCCAGCAGGCACTGGTGACGTCGGCCCGGGCGGCGGAAGGGCACGGCGGGACGTGCACCTCGGGCACGCCGGCGAGCGATGGCCAACTCGCCGGCGTGCTCGACATCCCCTCGTTGCAGGTGACCGGACCGGTTGAGCAAGGCACCACGGACGACGTGCTCAATGTGGCCATCGGGCACGCGGACGGCACGCCGTGGCCGGGTGACCCCGGCACAGCAGTGCTGCTCGCCCACGACGTGAGCTACTTCGCCAACATCGGCCAGCTGAAGGCAGGAGACGTGATCCGCTACGAGCACGGGTGCACCACCGACGTGTTCACCGTGACCGGCCACGACGTGGTCAAGGCGGGCGCGCCCGTCCCGCAGCTGGCGGGCAACGCGCTGGTGCTCGACACGTGCTGGCCCACCAACGCCCTGTGGTACACGCCGAACCGCTACCTGGTGGAAGCGGTCGAGACCAGCGTGGAGCGCAGCGTCGGCTCGTCGGTGGCGAACCCGGGCGCGAACCCGCCAGCCGGCCCGGCCACCTACACCACGCCGGCACCACCGGAGCTTTTGGCACAGGGTCTCGATCTCGAGCACAACGAGGAGCCCATGGGCACCATGACCCTGGCGGGCTCGCCCAGCGCGGCCTGGGCCCAGTCACCGGCGCCGCTGGCGGTGGAGGCCGGGGCGCTGCAGGCCTTCTTCGGTGGCGTGCACAGCCTGTCCCAGCAGCGCAGCGACTGGTGGGCGCTGCTCGCCCCCGGCGTGCCCATGCCGGCACCGCTGGTGGGTGCCCGGGTGACCGGGCACGACGCTCCGCTCGACGTCACCATCACGGCCGACGGTGACCAGCCGTCCGGCGTCGAGCTCGACACCGTGGTCACCGTCTCGGGCGGCACTGCCCCCGGCACGTACCACGAGAAGGTCACCGAGGCCGTCCACGGCCAGCAGATCGTCATCACCGGATGGGAGGTGGACCATGGTTGACGGGGTCCTGCAGCAGGCGTGCCTCAGGCTCGAGGCACAGCTGACCGAGGAGGAAGAAGCGGTCCCGCACGCGGGGCGCCGGAAGTGGCTCGGCCGCAGCGGCGTGGCCGTCGGGGGCGCAGCCAGCCTCGCCATCGGTGCCGTGCTCGGCGGGGTCCTCGAGGGCGTGCCCATCCTGCTGCCGCCGCCGGCGGCAGCTGCGGCGTCGCCATTGACGGCCACGCCGCCGGCGGGCGGCGCGGCCGCCTGGAAGGCCGCCGATGCCCTCGTCGCCTCCCTGCCCCCGTTGCCGCTGCCCGCGTCGCCGCCTGCACCCGCGGCCCCCAGCGCAGCGCTGCCCGCGCCCGCGGTGGGCGGGTCGAGCGGCGTGACCGTGCCGGTGCCCGTGCCGGTGACCGGCGCACCCGGCGGCGGCGGTTCGGGGTCGCCGACCGGGGGGAACGGCGACGGTTCGACCGGCGGGTCGGGCGGCGGCGGCACGGGCCCGACGAACGGGGGCAACGGCAGTGGTTGCACGCTGTGCAGCACGGTGCAGTCGGTCACCGACACCTTGAACCAGACCACGTCGTCGATCCCGGTGGTCGGCGGTGTCGTCCAGAGCGTCACCGGGACCCTCAACTCCACGGTCCAGTCGGTGAACTCCACGGTCCAGTCGGTGTCGGGGGCGCTGCCGGGCGGGAGCACCTCCACGTCGTCGAGCTCGACCTCGCCGCTGTCGGGCACGCTGCAGACCGTCGACAACACGCTCGGCACGGCGACGTCAGGCCTCACCAGCACGGTGAGTGGCCTGACCGGCGGCCTGTAGGGGCAACGCCGGCATGTTTCGGTTGCCGGTCGCGGACCCGTCCCCGGCCCCCACTCCCCGCATGGGGGCTCCCGATCCCCGCACGGGCACTCCGTGGTGGGACGGTGATCCGCACACGGCCGGCGCCGAACGCAGCCCGCACGGGGAGGCCCCAGGTGCGGTCCACCTGCCCCCCGAGGCCAATCCGGGGGACCTCCCCGCGGGCTGCACCTTGCGCTGGTTCCCCGAACCGGCACCCGTCGAGTACCGGCCGTGGGCCCAGCGGCCGTGGACCGATACGCCGTGGCTCGACGACGTGTGGCGCTATGGCGTGGTGCCGGTGCGTTCACAACACCGGCCACAGACCGCAAGGACGTGGCGCCTGCGACGTTCTGCGTGGTGAGGGTCCCGGTGGGCAACCATCGGGCAGGCGGCGGGCGCGGGTAAGCCGCACGGGGCGCACCGGGGGGCGACGGTGGTCCTGATGGCGGTGGCAGCGCGCGCCCCGAGGGCTCGTGGAAAGGGGGAGCAGTGGGGACGGTGGCCACGCCGATCGGCGAACGGGTCACCTCCGTGGTGCGCGAGATCGGCGCCATGTTCGCCGTGGCGCTCGAATCCCTGCGCCTGCTGGTCCGCCGTGGCCTGCCGGTGGGCGAATTCCTCGACCAGTGCTGGTTCCTGGCTCGGGTCACCACCCTCCCGCTCATCCTGGTCTCGATCCCGTTCGGGATCGTGATCGCCCTCGAGGTCGGCTCGCTGCTCCAGCAGATCGGCGCCCAGTCCCAGCTCGGCGCGGCGATGGTGCTGGCCGTCGTGCGGGAACAGGCACCGGTGGCCACGGCCCTGCTCATCGCCGGAGCCGGGGGCTCGGCCATGTGCGCCGACCTGGGTTCGCGCCGGATCCGCGACGAGCTGGACGCCATGCAGGTGATGGCCGTCGACCCCCTGCACCGGCTGGTGCTCCCGCGCCTGGCGGCGGCGACGGTGGTGGCCGTGTTGCTCGACGCCGTGGTGAGCGCAGCCGGCATCGCCGGTGGCCTGTACTTCGGCACCCACTCGATCCACATCACCTCGAGCAGCTTCTTCGCCACGTTCTCGGAGCTCAGCCAGCTGGCGGACCTGTGGATGGCGCTGTTCAAGGCAGCGGTGTTCGGGTTCCTGGCGGCCATGGTCGCCTGCTACAAGGGCCTGTCGGTCAAGGGCGGGCCGAAGGGGGTGGGAGATGCCGTCAACCAGGCGGTGGTCATCACCTTCGTCCTGGCGTTCTTCGTCAACTTCGTGCTGACGGTGGTGTACTTCAACTTCGTCCCCCAGAAGGGCATCTGACCATGGCGGCACTTGCGGCGGCAGCCAGCGGGTTCGCCGACATGGTCGACCTCGCCTTCGACCAGCTGGTCTTCTACCTGCGCGTCCTGGTCCAGCTGCCGCGGGGTCTGCGGTACCGCCGCGAGATCACGCTGCTCGTGTCGGACATCACGATCGGTGCCGGCGCACTGGTGATCGGTGGGGGCATGTTCTTCGTGGTGACGAGCATCGCCTTCTTCACCGGCACGGAGGTGGGGCTCGAGGGGTTCACCGGCCTGCAGCAGATCGGCGCCCAGGCATTCACCGGGGTCATCTCCTCGCTGGCGAACACCCGTGAGATCACCCCGCTGGTGGCCGGGGTGGCGCTGGCCGCTCAGGTGGGAGCGGGGTTCACGGCCCAACTGGGGGCCATGCGCATCTCGGAGGAGATCGACGCCTTGGAGGTCATGGGCGTCGACAGCTTCATCTACCTGGTGACCACCCGGGTGTGGGCGGCGCTGATCTGCATGGTGCCGCTGTACCTGGCGGCCCTGTTCGCCAGCTTTCTCGCCACCGAGCTGGTCGTGACCAAGTTCTTCGGGCTCTCCCCGGGGGTCTACGCCCACTACTTCCAGTTGTTCCTCCCGCCCGTGGACATCCTGTACTCGTTCGTGAAGGCCATGGTCTTCGCCGTGGCCGTCACCTTGGTGCACTGCTACTACGGGTACCGGGCGACCGGGGGGCCGGCCGGTGTGGGGGTGGCGGCAGGGCGGGCCATCCGGGTGTCGATCATCGTGGTGGTGCTCCTCAACCTGCTGCTGTCCACGGTGATGTTCGGCGGTGCCAGCTCCACGGCGAGGTTGGTGGGATGACCGGCCCCCTCGGCACGGTCAGTGCGCCGGCAATGCCCCAGCCCGGCGGTCCGGTGCCAACCGCCGGGCCTCCCCGACCCACCACCGCGCTCGGGCGCAGACTGGTGCGGGTGGGGGTCCTGGTGGTGACCGCGGCCCTGGCCACCGCCGCCATCGTGGTCTCCGTGCAGTACGCGGACGGCGCCCTGTCGGGCCAGTACCAGTTGACCGCGCTGTTCTCGCAGTCGGGTGAGGGCCTGCATCCCGGCTCCCAGGTCACCTACCGGGGCGTGCAGGTGGGGCGCGTGACGGGTATCGCCCTGGTGGACCGCCACGCTCGGGTCACCATGGCCATCGACCACGGATTCCGCGTTCCCGCCGATGCCACCGCCACCATCCGTCCGCTCAACGTGTTCGGCGCGGACGTGGTCTCGCTGGCATTCTCCCGACCCGATGCCGCGCCGGCGCTGCAGCCCGGCGGCGTCATCCGCCACAGTGCGGTCTCCGACGAACTGGGTGACCTGTTCGCAGCGGCGGACCCGCTGCTGGCCCAGATCGACACGGCGGATCTGTCCACCATCGTGAGCACCTTGGCCCAGGCCTCCGAGGGAGAAGGGCCCACCATCGCCGCCAGCATCGACGAGGGGGCGAAGCTCGCCGCCTTCCTCGACCGCACGCTGCCCTCCCAGCTACGGGCGCTCGACGCCTTCAACGGCTTCGCCGGGGCCCTCGCACCCACCGGGGCATCCCTGGACGCCATCTCGGCCGCGTCGAACCAGACCCTCCCCGCGTTCAACGCCGACGCCGCCCACTACCAGCAGCTCCTCTCGGATCTGGCTCCCTTCGCCGAGGAGCTCGCGCAGCTGCTGGCGGCCTACCGGCCCGACATCACCACGCTGCTCGACGACGGCGACAACATCGCCCGCGTCCTGCTCGTGCGCCAGCAGCAGGTGGGTCAGGTCATCCAGGGACTGGGCGTGTACCTCACCAAGTTCGCCAACGCCATCGACCCCGCCGAGACGCTGCCCGACGGTTCGCACTTCGGGTACTTCCAGACCTTCGTGCTCTTCAGCGACATCAACGCCCTGGTGTGCAACCTCATCGCCCCCGCGGCACCGGGCCTCTCGTTCCTGGCGCCACTGCAGCAGGTCCTCACCGGCCCCGGTTCCCCGCTCGACTGTTCGAGCCAGCTGGCTGCCTTCGCCGCCGCCCAGCAGGGCGCGCCGTCAGCGCCGGCGACCGCCGCCGCCCAGCAGGCGGCGAAGCGTCTGGCCACCGACGTCTACGGCCAGCTGGCCGCACCCGAGCCCCCGGCGACGCCACCTGCGGGCGGCGGGTCGGGCAACGTGCTCCAGCAGCTCCTGGGAGCGTTGCTGTGAGGGCGCCGGCCTCCGACGCCCGGACCTCGGTCCTGCCGCCGGCCCGCCGGTGGCGGCGTGCACGGGGTGCGTTGGCGCACTGGGTGCGACACAGCGGGCTGCTGCGACCGGTCACGATCAAGGTGCTGGCGTTCGCCGCCGCCTGCCTGGTGGTGCTCGTGGCCCTGGCTGCCCGGATCGGCAACGTGTCGCTCTTCTCGCACCGGGTGGCCTACTCCGCCGTGCTGGCGGACGCCACCGGACTGCAGCCCTCCGACGCCGTCAAGATCGCCGGCGTCACCGTCGGTCAGGTCGACAGTGTCGCCGTCGACAAGGGCCATGCGCTCGTGCGCTTCTCCGTCAACCGCAACGTGCACCTGCCGGCGGACACCGAGGTCGGTCTGCGATGGCACAACGTGATCGGCCAGCAGTTCCTCTACCTGTACCCGGGCCGCTCTGCGTCCATGCTGCGTCCGGGTGCGCGGATCCCCCTGTCGCACACCGTGGCCGGTGCCGACATCGGCGCCCTGCTCAACAGCCTCGGACCCCTTCTCGGCGCGCTGCACCCCGCCCAGGCGAACCAGGTGGTCGAGGCCATCGCCAGTGCGTTGCAGGGCAACGAGGCACAGGTCGACGCGCTCATCTCGAACGCCGCCACCGTGTCGCAGACGGTCGGCTCGGTCGACGCCCAGGTGGGGCAGGTGATCGACGACCTGCACCAGGTCCTCGGCGCCTTGGCGGCGCGCAGCGGCGACCTGGGATCGGTCATCGACAACCTGCAGTCGTTGTCGCAGACCCTGGCCAGCCGCAACGACCTGCTCGACCAGACGGTGGCCAACCTGGGCGAAGTTGCCGGCGAGGTGGCCACCTTGGAGGGCGACACCCACGGCTCGCTCTCCAGCGCCATCGCGGATCTCCAGGCCGTGTCCGCCGACATCGAGAGCCACGCCTCCCAGCTGTCGCAGGGCCTGTCGACGCTGGGCGCCGGGCTGGCGCCGTACACGGAGATCTCCTCCTACGGGCAGTGGTTCCAGATCCAGACCGTCTATTCGTGCCTGGCCAACGAGACCGTGTGCACCTACTACCAGGCCACCAACGCCCCGGCCGGCGCCGGCCCGCTCGGCGCCCCGCCGGCATCGGGGCTGCCCACCCCGGCGGGGTCGGACCATCCTCTGGGCGTGCTGCCCGCGGTGCCGACCGGATCCGGGTCGGCGGCCGCCCCCGTGCCGGCGCTGGGCGGGTTCCTGCAGATGCTCGCCGGCTCGGGCCCGACCGTGGGGTTGGCACCGTGACGTCGTTCACCGAGCGCAACCCGAAGCTGATCGGTGCCGTGGTGATCGTGGTCGCCGCGGCGGTGGTCGCGGGCGTCCTGCTGCTCAACCGCTCGGTGTTCACACCGTCGTACACCATCCACGCGCGTTTCGCGGACGCGGCGGGGATCGGCAAGGGTGCCGAGGTCACCGTGGCAGGGGTGAAGGTGGGCACGGTGCAGGCCGTGCACGTGGAGGGCAACGCCGTCGTGGCGGACCTCGCCATCGACCACGGCATCGTGCTGCCCGCCCGGACTGCAGCGGCGATCCAGGTCCAGACCGTGCTCGGGGTGCTCGACGTGGCGCTGCAGCCGCAGTCGGGGTGGGACCACCCGTTGCGCCCGGGGGCCACCATCACCGACACCTCGGTCCCCGTCGAGTTCCAGGACCTCCAGGACACCGCGGGGAACCTCCTGCAGCACAGCGACGTGCAGGCCTTCAACCAGTTGCTGTCCTCCCTGGCGAAGGTCACCCAGGGCAAGCAGGCCCAGGTCGCCGCCATCATCGACGGCCTCGACCGGTTCACGGGAGTGATCGACGCCCGGCGCGGCGAGGTGTCGAACCTCATCGACGAGGCCAACGTGCTGGCCGCCACCGTGGCCCAGCACGACCAGCAGCTGGCTGGTGCCATCGATGATCTGGCCACCGTCGTCCAGGGACTCGCGTCGCACAGTGCCGACCTGCAGCGGCTGGTGGACGACACCGAGCAGTTCGCGGCGCAGACGGCCAGCCTGGTGGGCCAGAACCAGCCGCAGCTTCAGGGCCTGCTCGACCACCTGCACGCCGTGCTGCAGGTGATCGCCCAGCACCAGGAGGACCTGGCACAGGGCGTCTCGTACCTGAGCTCCGCCCTGACCGGCTTCCAGTCGGTGGGTTACTCGGGACCCCAGAACACCCCGAACACGTGGGCCAACATCTACACGAACCTGCTCGGGACGGCCGGCGCCTACAGCGTGCTGGGCAACTGCGGCGCCCTCGACCAGGCGCTCGACCAGGTGTTCGGGCCGGATCCGCTGGCATGCGACGCTCGCAGTGGCCCGCTGCCCGGGACGAGCACCCCGCCGTCGGGCGGGCCGGCGCTGCAAGGTCAGTCCGCGGCAGGGTCCGCGCCGTCCGGCACGGCACCCGCCGCGTCCACGACGGCTGGCACCGGCGCCGGGGGAGTCCCCGAGGGCGCCGGCGCCACCAGTGTCGTCCAGCAGCTGCTCGGGCAGCTGCTCGGAGGGTGACCATGGGTACCGTCGTGCTCGAACGGCTGAGCGGGTGGTGGGTGCACCGTCGAGGGCGCCGGCTCGTGGCCGGGGCGTTGGTGCTGGCGACGGCGTCGACGGTCCTCGCCGGCTGCGGCACCAGCAGCGGCTCCTACACCGTGCGCGCCGTGTTCGCCAGCGCCGAGGGACTGTTCCCCGGCAACGCCGTGGAGGTCCTCGGGGTGCCGCGGGGCACGGTCACCGCCGTGCGACCAGTCGGTGACCACGTCGTGGTGACCATGCGCGTCGACGGGGCGCAGCCGCTCCCGGCGGACGTGCAGGCGACGTTGCGCACGCCGCAGGTGTTGGGGGAGCCCTCGGTCGAGCTGTTCCCCGGGTACACGACGGGTCCCCGGCTGGCATCGGGTGCCACCATCCCTCAGACGCGGACGTCGGTGCCCGAGACCATCGACCAGTTGCTGTCCGATCTCCAGCGGTTCCTCGGGCAGGTGAACGACACCAGCGTGGATGCCGTCGTGACGAATCTCGCTCAGGATCTGCAGGGCCAGGGCCAGGCGCTCAACCAACTCATCGGCCAGGCGGCGGGCACGCTCCAGCTCCTGGCGGACAAGGGCACCGACCTCGGCCGGCTCAACGGGTCGCTGGCGGCGATCACGTCCACGCTGCAGACCCGGACGGCTGACATCGCCCAGCTGCTGCAGAGCTACGACGCCGTGGCCACCACCCTCGCCTCCGACAGCGGGCCGTTGGGCGACGCCATCACGCAGCTGGCTGACGCCAGCCAGCAGCTGGCGCAGCTGCTCGCTCCGAACCTCCAGCCCCTCCAGCAGGACGTGGGGACCATCACCCAGGTGGGTCGTACCCTCGACCGCAACCTCGGTCCCATCGATCAGGGACTGGCTTCGGCGGTGTCGCTGTTCTCCGCAGCAGGCAGGGCGTACGACCCGGTGCACAACTGGCTCAACCTCAACAACCAACTGCCGCCCGGCTTCACGTCACAGGTGGTGGCAGGGCTGGTGCGCGATCGCCTCGCCGGCATCTGCCGCCGGGTGCTCGCCCATCACGCGGCGGGCCTGAGCAGTGCCCAGCTGTCCACGTTGCAACAGTGCGGCAATCCCGCCAGCGGGTACTTCGACGGCATCCTCGCCCTCATCCCCGGCGTCCTCAACAGCCTGTCGGGCGGGGGGAGCGCGCCGTCGCCCTCGCCGCAGCAGGTCCTGGCCACGGGCGTGGCCCAGATCCCCGGCGTCAGCCCGACGCAGGCCCAGGCCGTGTCGCAGCTCCCGCCCCAGGCGCTGGCAGGCCAGCCGCCTTCGTCCTCTGCGGGGAGCACCGGCGGATCGCTGAGCGGGCCGGTGCAGCTCGATCCCACTCCGCCACAGCAGGAGGGCACCCAGAGCTCGTCGTCGGGTGGGGGGCTGATCGGCAACCTGCTCCACGGCCTGCTCGGCACGGTGCACGCCACGGTCAACCTCGTCGGCGGCCTCGGCCACTTCCTGGGGAGCCTGCTGTGACCGGCGGTCGTGCCACCCGCCTGGTGCGACGTGCCCGGCTGGCGGCCGGCGCCGTCGTGATGGCCCTCGTGCCCGGGGTGCTCCTGGCCGGCTGCGGCGGGCCGGCGGGCGGGACCATCACGGTCTCGGCCCTCTTCAGCGACGTGAGCGACCTCGTGGCCGGCGCGCCGGTGCAGCTGCAGAACATCACCGTGGGGAGCGTGTCCTCCATCCGCCTCGACGGCAACGCGGCCCGGGTGGTCATGAACGTGCGGCGCAGCGCAGCGGTGCCGGCGGCGGTCACCGCCGAGCTGCGCCAGACCACGATCCTGGGGGAGCACTACGTGGACCTCGTGCCCGAAGGCGGCGGTTCGGGGGCATTGCTGCGCAACGGCGCGGTCATCACCCACACGGTCGTCGTTCCGGGGATCCAGGAGCTGGTCTCCGCCGGTACCCAGGTGTTCGCCGCGGTCAACGCCGCCCAGCTGGCGCAGGTCGTCGACAACGGCGCCCAGGCCTTCGGTGGGCAGGCGGCGCAGATCCGCCAGCTGCTCGACGACTTCGGTTCGGTCCTTGCCGGCTACGCGTCGCGCTCGGCGGAGATCCGTTCCGTCGTGGACGAGCTCCAGCAGCTGAGCTCGAGCCTGGCGCCGTCGGCCAGCGCCAATGCCCAGGCGCTGGCGAACCTGTCCCAGACGACGAAGATCCTCTCCGACCAGTCCGGCCGCTTCGAGCAGCTGCTGCAGTCGCTCGACGATCTCGCCGTCCAGGGCCACGCCATCTTGCAGAACGGCATGGCGCAGACCGAGGACCAGATCAACGCCCTGGCGGCGGTCGCCAACCAGCTCGCGGCGCACCAGCAGGACCTGGCCACCATCCTGGCGGCCCTGCCTGGCCACAACCTGGCCACGGCGTCGGCCACCGTCAACGACTACCTCCAGATCGTCGACGACCTGATCGTGTGCGGCATCCCGGGCGGGGGCGAGGGACCCGACGCCACCGACACCTGCGCGCCCAACGGAGGCGGCTCGTGATCACCCGGCGGATCGTGGTGAACCTGGTGGCCTTCGCCCTCGTGTCGGCAGCGCTCGTCGCCTACGGGGTGATCGACCTGCTCGGGAACCCGCTGCGACGTGCCGTGACGGTCTCGACCGTGCTCCCGTCGGCTGCCGGCCTCTCACCGAACTTCCTCGTCACCTTGGACGGCGTGGACGTGGGCACGGTGCGCTCCGTGTCCCTCGTGCCCGACGGGGCCCGGATCACCATGACCCTCCGCCCTGGCACCAGGGTGCCCGGGGACGTCGCGGCCCGCGTGGTGATCGCCAACGCGCTGGGCGAGCAGGAGGTGCAGCTCGTGCCCCAGCACGGCGGCACTGCAGCCCCGTTGCGCTCGGGGGCCGTGGTGCCCGCCGCGCCCGACAGCACGCCTGCCGACGTCGGTACGGTGGTGGCCGAGGCCACCCGCCTGCTGCAGGCCATCCCGCCAGGAGCACTGGACGCCGTCCTGCACGACGTGGCGGTGGCCCTCGACGGGCAGGGTGCCAATCTCCGCACCATCGCCGAGGCGAGCCGCCTGTTCAGCCAGGAATTCCTCGCCTCGCAGCAGCAGTTCGAGCAGCTCTTGGCCAGTGCCCCGCCCGTGCTCGAGGTGGTGAGCGCCAATGCCACCCAGCTCCAGCAGGCCCTCGCCGACACCGCCGTGCTGGCTGAGGTGCTGGCCAGCCACCGCCAGGACCTCGTGCGCCTCCTCGACCAGGGGACGAACGCCGCGTCCGACCTGCGCGCCCTGGTGGAGGAGAACCGCCCCAACCTCGCCTGCCTGCTCCACGACCTCTCGGCGGTGAACGCCAATGTGGGGACGGGCGCGAACCTGCACAACCTCGATACCGTGTTGGCCACGAACCAGGAATTCTTCGTACCGGTCGGCAACCTCGCGCCCGAAGGGCCGGCGAAGGCGTTGACCTCGGGTGACACCAACCGCACCACGCAAGAGTGGCTGCGGACCCGCCTGCTGTTCCCGCCGGCCCAGCCGTCGGCCGACACCTACCGCCAGCCGGTGACGCTTCCCCCGGTGCTGCCGGGTGCCGGTTGCGACACGGAATTCGGGCAGGGCGTCGGTCCTGGCCTCCAGCCCGGCTTCACGCCGGTGGGTCCCGGGGCGCGGGTGGTCGAGCCGACCGCAGCCGAGGCCCGGGTCCGGGGGACGGGCGAGGAACCTGCTGGCACCCCCGACGCGGCACCGGCGGCCGCGGTGGCACCGGCACCGTCGGGTCCGCTCGTCCCGCTGCTGGTGGCAGGGGCGGCCGTGGCCGGGGCGCTCTCGATGGGCAGGCGCCGAGCGGCACGCGCCGTGCGCAGCGCCCGCGCCGTGGTGCCCGGGGCGCGCCGGTCACCGTGAACATGGCGGGATGCGCCGAGCGTGCCACGGAGGCCGGCAGTCGGCAGATCGCAGGTGTCGGGAGATCGGACGACCGGGGGAGGAGACAGGGTGCAGGCGCAGACGAAGGGACCTGAGGGTCCAGACGGTGGCAGCGATCCGGACGGCCCGGTGGGTGGCGCGTCCCCGGCCACGTCGGCAGCACCCGGTGCCGGCTCCGCGAGTGGTGAGGGCGTCGCCGTGGTGGGCGCCCTGTCGGGTCGGGTTGGCCGGATCGGCCGGCGGGCGACGGCCGGTGCCCGCGGCACGGAGGCGGCCACGGCCGCTGTGGCGGCAGCACCGCCGCAGGCAGCCCCCGCGGCCGGACCAGCTCGCAGCCGGCCAGGCCGGGTGGTGACCGTCCCCCGATGGTTGGCGACAGCGGTCGTCGCCGCCGCGCTGGTGGCGACAGTGGCTGCGGTGCTCTTCGGGGTGTCGTGGGCGGGGCTCAACGGTCAGCAGGCAGACCAGGCCGCCGTGGAGCGCGTGGCGCGCAGCACCGTCATGAACCTGACCAACCTGTCGCCGAAGACGCTCGACCAGTACATCGCGCAGCTCGAGGCCGGCGCCACCGGTCAGTTCCTCCAGCAGCTGAAGCAGGAGTTCAACAGCGGCCTGCGCGCCCAGCTGCTCCAGGCCCAGGCCCAGGCCCAGGGCCAGATCCGGAACCTGTACGTGCAGTCACTGCACGGCGACCGGGCCACGGTGTTCGCCGTGGCCGACATGACCTATGTCAACCGCAAGGACACGGCGCCGGTGTCCGACCGGGTGCTCTTCGAACTGGACCTCGTCAAGACGGGTGCGGGATGGCAGGTGGACGCCGTCACGAACCCGATCGCGTCGCCGGGGTCGTTCGGGATCCCGCAGCAGCCTTCGACGACGTCGACCACAGCCGGCCGCTGACGGCGTCGACTACCGGCTGCGTCGTACCGTCCGACCGGCGTCGACTACCGGCTGCGTCGTACCGTCCGACCGACCGGCCTCGACGAGCAGTGCGGCGGCAACCGACGCGGCCACGGCATCGGGATCCTCGAGCGGGCCGAAGTGGCCCAGACCTGGCAGCACCTCGACCGTGGCGGACGGGAGGCGGGCGGCGAAAAGTGCCAGCATCTGGGGCCCGAAGGCGTCGGTGCGCGCGCCGCACGCCAAGGTGACCGGACAGCGCACGTCGGGGAGCCGGGCGAAGGCGTCGTGGGCGAACCCGTGTGCGTACACCTGGGCCTCGTCGTCACGTGCGCACTTGAGGCGGACACCGCCTGAGGGGTCGGGCTCGAAGCCGGCCTCCACGTAGGCGGTGAGGGCTTCGGGGTGCAGTGCGTCGAACGGTGGCTTGGACGCGAAGTTGGCCCGTGCCTCGGCACGTGAACGGAAGGTGGCGCGGCGGCGCAGGGCTCCGGCGGAGAGCGGGTTGTTCTCGAGCGAGGGTTCGAGCGGCGGATCGCCGGGGTAGACCACCGGTTCGTACAGGTAGAGCCCGGCGAAGGTGCCGGGGCGGGCCTGTTCGGCCAGTAGGAGGGCCGCTGCACCGCAGGAGTGGCCGAACCCGAGGGGGCGCCGGAGGCCGAGGCCGTCGACCACGGCCAGCACGTCGGCGGCGAACCCGTGCCAGTCGAAGTTCCCCCCGGGTGGCCTGTCCGAGTCGCCGTGGGCACGTTCGTCGAAGGCGATGCAGCGCACGGCGTCGGGAAGCCGCCGGGCCAGTGGGGCCAGTACCGGGCCGCAGAACCCGGTGGCGTGCGCGAGCAGCAGTGCGTGGCGCGAGTCGACCGGGCCGCCGGCGAGCTGGCCGGACCGGTCCGCACCCGGGCGAGAAGCGGCTGGTCCGTCGCCCGGTGCGGCGCGCTCGTCGTCCAACTCGTAGACCGCGATGCCGACGCCGTCGGCGGTGACGACACGGCGGCTGGGGGTGGGAACCGGGGCCATCCCTGGCAGGCTATCGGGAGGACGCGTCGCCAGCTGCGGCCATCGAGCGAGTAGAAAAGGCGTCCGTGGAGCACTTCATCGTCCAGTGGGGGTACCTTGCCGTCTTCGTGCTGACGGTGGTCGAAGCCGCCTGCATCCCCATCCCTTCCGAGGTCACCCTCGGCGTGGCGGGAGCCCTGGCCAGCGGGGCGAGCCTGTCGGGTGGGAGCGAGGCGCACCCGCTCAACCTCGCGGTCGTGATCGTGCTCGGCACACTGGGCGAGACCCTGGGCGCATCGGTCGCCTATGCGGTAGGGCGATTCGGTGGGCGACCGCTGGTGGAGCGCTTCGGCAGGTTCGTGCTCCTGTCGCATGCGGACTTGGACCGGGCCGAGCGCTGGTTCAACACGAAGGGCGAGTGGAGCGTGCTGGTCGGGAGGGTAGTGCCGCTCATCCGGACGTTCATCGCCTTGCCCGCCGGTCTGGCCGACATGCAGGTCGTCCGGTTCGGCCTGCTCACAGCGCTCGGCAGCCTCGTCTGGGTGTCCGTGCTGGCTGGCGTGGGTTTCGCCCTGGGCCCGCAATGGCACACCATCACCCACGGGTTCAGTGCCGCCGGCTACGTACTGGGCGGCGTGGCGGTGGCCGCGATCGCCGGGTTCGTCGTGCACCGGTGGCGCCATGTCCGGGCCGAGGCCACAGGACGCGCGCGAGCAGGCGTGGGAACCGACGCGGTCGGCGGCTCGCGGTAGCCACACCTGCTGCTGCTGCATCCGGCGCCACGTGACCTCCTCCCGGTCCTGAGGGGCCAGGCGGCGCGCGCCGGATGGTCAGGTCGCCGGCGTGGCGTACCCGCGCCAGCGCCGAGCGCCCGGGCGCGTCCAGCTCCTGTCGCGCCGGTGCCGGCTGCCCTGGCGGCCAGGGCCACCAGGCGGGCCGGCGGTCCCGGTCACTCCGTCCTCGCGTGCTCGCGTGCCGCTGCGCCGTGTCGTGCCGATGTTCGCGGTGGGATTGGTCCTGATCCTGCAGGCGGCGACCGGGACGCTCTGACGAGGTGCCGGCCACGCGGCATGGCCATGTCCGCAGGGCGCGCCAAAACTCGCGGACCGGACCGGGCCGGCCGGCCCGACAGCGAGAAGAGCGGGCGACGGGAATCGAACCCGCATAACCAGCTTGGAAGGCTGGGACTCTGCCATTGAGCTACGCCCGCGAGCAGGTCGAGGCTACCCGAGCACGCACCGTCGCTCCGCCACGCGCCGGTGATCGCCGGCAGGGCGAGGCATCCGTCGGGGAGGGGGGATTCGAACCCCCGACCTCCTGCTCCCAAAGCAGGTGCGCTACCGCTGCGCCACTCCCCGGAGTCGCCGGACCGCCGCGAGCGTACCGGTCCGGCCCGAACCCCTCGCATCTCGGGCCGAGAAGGAGTAAGGAGTAGAGGAGGAGAGGGATGGTCACAGCCTGATCCGGCCGGCGCGACCGCCGCCGGGGCGACCGGGCGCCGGTGCCGTGCAACGGTGGGAGGTGCGAGGATGCCCCATCAGGAACGACGCAGGACCCGGGCAGACGTGGCAGCACACGCGCGCCAGCTCTTGGAGTCGCTCGGGAAGCGTCCCGAGCAGGTGGCCGCCACCCTGGCCCGAGCGGGCGTGCGTGGCGTTCCCGGTGACGCACGGTCGTGCGCCGTGGCCCGCTTCCTCGGGGCCGTCGTCGCCTGCGACCCCGACATCCGGGGCGTGGCGGTGACGGCCAGCGAGCTGGTGGTGCTGCGGCGCCGGTGGTGGGTCCGGCCGGTGACGGTGGAGCTGCCCGAGCCAGTTCGGGAGTTCGTCGCCGCCTTCGACCGCGGCCGCTACCCCGAGGTGTGCGAGGTCCCGCAGCGGGGCGAGCAGCGACTGGTGGGGACCTGAGGAGGCCGCGCAGGCATCAGGTGCTGCGCAGGCGGACCACGGCGTCCAAGCCGCCCGTCGGCGCGTCCTGCAGCTCGACCGAGCCACCGCACGCCTCGGCCAGCCGTTGGACGATGGCGAGGCCCAGGCCCGAACCACCGCCACCGGGGGTGCCACGCCAGAAGCGGTCGAAGGCTCGTCGGCGCACGTGAGGGGGGAGTCCGGGCCCCTCGTCGACGACGTGGAGCTCCACGGCCCCGCTGCTCGCGGCCACCCGGACGACCACGGTGCCCCCGCTCGGGGTGGCCTCCACCGCGTTGTCGAGCAGGTTGTCGAGGATCTGCTCGACGTGGCCGGGGACGGCCAGCACCGTGACGGCATGCGCTGGTGCCTCGACGGCGAGGTGGACCTGCCGCTCCTCGGCCAGCGCGGCCCAGGCGCCGTGGCGTTCGCGCGCCACTGCCACCACGTCCACCGCGGCGCGCTCGGTCGGCCCGGCCTCCGCCCGGGCAAGGGCCAGCAGCCCGTCGACGAGCCGGGACAGGCGCTGGACTTCGGCTGCGCTGGCGTCGAGATCCTCCCGGTCGGCCGGTCCGGCCCTGGAGGCGAGGTTCTCGAGACGGAGACGCAGTGCGGTCAGCGGCGAGCGCAGCTGGTGGGACGCGTCGGCGACGAAGTCCCGCTGCGCCACGAGGAGGCGTTCGAGCCGGACGGCCATCGCGTTGAGCGTGGCGGCCAGCGTCCGCAGCTCGCCCGGCCCTTCTGACTCCGGTGCGCGCGCGCCCAGATCGCCGTTGCCGATGGCGGCGACGGCGTGCTCCAGGCGCCGGAGCGGCCTGGTGAGCGACCCCGAGAGGACGAGGCCGATCGTGACAGCCAGGGCCACCACTGCCGCGGCAGTGACGCCCAGCCCCAGCATCAGCCGGTGCACGCTGTCATCGAGCAGGTGGCTAGAGGTGGCGACGAGCACCACGCCATCTGCATCGGCTGCGGACGATGGTGGCGGCGAGGCAGCCGGGGTCAGGTGCTCGCCCGCCGCCGGTTCCGGCACAGGCCGGGCAGCCCACAGCAGCCGCTCACTCCCGCTGGGCACGTCACCGGAAACCGGGCCCGGCGCGCGGAGGACCCCGTGCGCCAGGGTCAGAAGCGTCTGCGCCCCGGCGAGTGCCACGGCCGCGCCGGACGCGTCGAGCACCACCGCGTCGACGCCGGTGCGCCGGGCGTAGGAGGCCGTGGCGGCGGCCAAGGCGATGGTGTCGTGGTGTTCGAGGTCCTCGGCCGCCAGCGCCGCCAGTGCCACCGCCTTGTTGTCGAGGCCCGCCAAGGCGTCACTGCGCAGCTGCCTGGCCGCGACGAGGCCGAGGGGCACTTCGAGCACCAGCAGCACCACGGCCGCGAAGGCCACGTAGGAGGCGAGCAGCCGTCGTCGCACCGCGGGCTACCGGCTGTTGGCCGGAGCGCTCAGCCGGAAGCCGACCCCCCGGCACGTCTCGATCCACCCGGGGTCGCCGAGCTTGCGTCGCAGCGACGCCACATGGACATCGATGGTCTTGGTCGTGCCGTACCAGTGGGGGTCCCAGACGTGCTCGAGAATCTCCTGCCGACTGAGGACCGCCCCGGGGTCCTCGGCCAGGAAGGCCAGCAGGTCGAACTCGCGTGCGGTGAGCTGGACCTCGCGACCGCCAACCCGTACCCGGCGCGTCCGGCGGTCGATCTCGAGGTCGCCGACCTGCTGGGGGATCTCGGCATCGAGGACGGCGGCCCGCCGGCGGAGCACCGCTCGGATCCGGGCGACCAGCTCGCGGAACCCGAACGGCTTGACCAGGTAGTCGTCCGCCCCCAGCTCGAGGCCCACCACGCGATCGGTCTCGTCACCTCGTGCGGAGATCACCAGGATGGGGACGGCCGAGCGGGCCCGGAGGCGGCGACAGACGTCGTACCCGTCGATGTCCGGCAGCCCGAGGTCGAGCAACACGGCGTCGTAGCCGTCGGCCGCGAGGGCGTCGGCGCCCGTCGCCACTCGGACGATCTCGAAGCCCTCGCGCTCGAGCCCCTCGGCCAGGGGAATGGCGATGGCGTCGTCGTCCTCAACCATCAACAGCGCTGGCACGGTCCCAGTTTCCCCTCTCGGACCACCCAACGCTCTGCACCGCTCGGGTGCCGGTCGGGCCCGGCGGTCGCGGTGCCGGCCCGGTGACCGCCGCGGCGGCCGGCGGAGGGAGCTGGGGAGCCGGTGGCCGGGTGCTGTGTGCCTGGCGACCGTGCGAGTGGGAACCAGTGTCTTTGCCGAATCTTTACCGTGCCCAGCCGCATCGGTGGGTCGCCGGCTCGTAGCCTCGGGCGCGCCGTGGCCAAGCGCAAACCGTCGAGACTGGCACCGCCGCCGGGGCGTGGGGGCCAACCGTTGCCCGAGGGCTCGCACCGGGCGTCCGCCGTGCCGCCGGGCACCCCCGGTTCCGGCCGGCGTGCCAGGGGACCGGGCCAGGCCGTCGACCAGCGGGTCGCCCCCGGGGTCCGGAAGATCCGGCTCCCCACCCGGCCAGCGGCAGAAGCGCTGTTGGTCCTGCGAGCCTTCCTGGGTGTGACCTTCGTCTTCGCCGGTCTGCAGAAGCTCGCCGACCACGCCTTCTTCGAGGCCGGCGCGCCCGGGTCAATCCAGTCGCAGCTGGCGGCAGCAGCACGGACCAGTCCGGTGCACCCGCTGGTGGCGCTCGCCCAGCATGCGCCGGTGGCCTTCGGGGTGGTGATCGCCCTGGCCGAACTGGCCGTCGGTCTCGGCACCCTGTTCGGGCTGTGGGCGCGCCTGGCGGCAACCGGTGGACTGGTGCTGTCGCTGCTCTTCTTCCTCACCATCAGCTTCCACACCTGGCCCTACTACTACGGGTCCGACATCGTCTTCGTCTTTGCGTGGACGCCGTTCGTGGTGGCCGGGGCAGGACCGCTGTCGGTGGACCGGGCTCTGGCCGACGGAGGTGTGAGCCGACCGGCGCGCGCGGGCAGCGGGCGCGGTGGCGTCACCAGCAGACGGCTCGTCCTCCAGCAGGCCAAGGTGGCCGGTCTCGTCGCCCTCCTCGGTGCCGTCATGGCGGCGGTGGCCGGTGCGCTGGGCAGGATGAGCTCCGCACGATCTCCGGCGACGCCGGTGCTCGGCCCTGGCGGATCAGGGACGCCGGTGCCAGGTTCGGGTTCGCAGGGACCCTCGTCTGGCCAGGGAGGCTCGGTCGCATCCGGGACCCTCATCGGCCCGGCGTCGAAGGTGCCCGTGGGGGGCGCCGCCCAGTTCACGGACCCGTCCACGGGGGAGCCGGCGTTGGTGGTGCAGCTCGAGGCCGGCACGTTCGAGGCGTTCAGCCGGGTGTGCACCCATGCCGGGTGCCTCGTGGATTTCGAGCAGGCGCAGAAGGTGTTCTTCTGCCCCTGTCACGGGTCGGTGTTCGACGCAGCGACTGGCCAGGTCCTCCAGGGGCCCGCTGTCGCTCCGCTCCCGTCCATCCCTGTGCACGAGGGGTCGGACGGCAACCTCTACGCCGAGGCCTGAGCCGCGTCGGTGCGTGCGCTCGATGCGCGCTGTAGCGTGCCCCAGCCGCGGCGCACGATCACCTCACGGAGCGCTCCAGGCGATCAGCGTCGGCCCTTCGAGCGGCTCGTCGATCCGCTCGCCATGTGTCGGGAACCGGGCGAGTGCCCCTGGGCGACGTGTGACACGTAGGCGTCGGGTCCGGGGAACATGAGGCCCACGTGCCCGTCGTCGTCCCAGCGGACGAGGAAGGGAGGGTTGCCTCCTGGGCCATGCACTTCGAGGATCCGTGCATGGCGTTCCGGCTCACCCTGTCGATGGCCACGGACCACCAGCATGTCGCCGACCGTTGCTTGCATGGGGAACCTCCGTCCATGTCGCGCGTCCATGTCGCGCCCGGCCGCCTGGACCGGCAGATGCCAGCGTGGCAGCGCGATTGCTCGCTGGCCAGGGTCGAAGGTCTCCTCCAGGATGGGACCGGCCACCGGCAGCAGGTGCACCGGCAACCGGCCGCGGGCGTGGACGTCACGTGGCAGGCAGTTGCACGCACCGTGGCGGGAAGCGGACCTTCGGCCCTGGGCGGGCCGCCGGCGGGGTGTCAGGCTCGGCCCGTGACAGCAGAGCCCGGATCTCGAGGACCGACCCACGAGGCGACGGCCTCCGGTGACCAGGTGGAGGTGCTCGACGAGCCGACGTGCTGGGCGCTGCTGCGCACGCAGCATGTCGGACGATTGGCGTTGGCCGGGCACCCGCCTGCCATCTTCCCGGTGAATTACCTCGTGCACGAGGGGGAGATCCGCGTCCGCACCGATCCCGGGGCGAAGCTCGACCGGTTGCGGCAGGACGCGCAGGTGGCGTTCGAGGTCGACGAGATCGATCCCGTGGGAGCGCGGGGGTGGAGCGTCGTGGTGACGGGCCGGGCGATCGAAGAGGTCCACCTCCCCGCCACGGAGCCCCGTCCCGCTCCCCGGCCGTGGGGACCGGGTGCCAAGGCCTACTGGCTGCGGATCACGCCCGACGCCGTGAGCGGGCGTCGCATCCGTCACCTGGACGCACCGGCGACGAGTGGCTATCTCTGAGGGCCACGAGCTGCCCGGTGACGGCGCCGTACCCCGGGCTGCCGGCGCGCCACCCCGTCGCTGCGGCGCGTCGGTCAGGTGGCCGAGGGCACGGGTGCTGCCCGGGAGGTCGTTCCGGGTACGACGCTGGCCGGCACCAGGAGCACCGGGACGGGGGTGCGCTCGAGCACAGCCGTGGCCACCGTCCCATGGCCGGCGCTGACACGCTGGGACCACACGAGGACCAGCAGATCCGCACGGGTGCTCGCCTCGAGGATGGCAGGCACGACGGGTCCGCGCACGACCTGTGCGGAGGCCGTTCTCGGAACAGGTGGCACCGTTGCGTACGGGGGCACGTCGTCGTGCACGGGCAGGACGTGCAGCGTCGACACCGCTCGGCTGGCCCTGCCGATCGATGCCAGCGCCGCTGCCGACGCCAGCGCGGTCGTCCCCGATCCGTCCAGGGGGACGAGGACACGCTGGGGACCGGGCCAGCCAGTGACATCAGGTGGCACGAGCAGCACCGGCCGCCCCACGCGCCGGGCGACCGCCAGGGCGGTGCCCGAACCTCGCCGGGCGCCGGTCGAGAGTCGGTGCCGCCGGGTACCGAGGATGGCCAGGGCCACGGTGTCGGACCGGGCCAGGGCCGACAGCACGTCGACGGGCCGCCCCACCAGTTCGCTCGTCTCGCCTCGCCAGAGACGGCCGAACGCGGCGTCGCGGGCTGGTCCCCGGGGTCCGAGGCCCGGTACCACGTGCACCGTCCGCACCGGGAGGCCGAGCAGGTCTCCCATGGTCCGCGCGACCTGCGCGACGGCGTCGTCGCCGCCGCTGGACGCGGCCAGGACCACGCGGTGCGAGCCGTCACGTGCCATGCGAATTCCCCGCGTTCGCCATGGATCCAGTCGACGTCGTCGAGGTCGGGCGGTCCAGGGTCCAAGGTCATGGACGGGGCTGCCACGGGTCCTGCCCGGGGCTCGTACGGGCGTGGAGGGCAGCGTCTGTGCCGGTTGTGCCGGTGCGGGCGCCGGTGCGGGCGCTGCCGGGCACCGGCATCCCATGGTGGTGCCTCAGGCCACCTCGGCTGCCCCGCCGGGGCCGGCACCAGCCGCCGCCCCCCCGGCCGACGCGTCGGTGGCGGCAGTCTCGAGCATCCGTTCGACGTCGCCCGGCAGCAGCGGCGGGCTGAAGAAGAACCCCTGCGCCGTGGTGCAGCCACGTTGGAGCAGCACGCGGCTCTGGTGCGAGGTCTCGACGCCCTCGGCGATGCAGTCGACGCCGAGCGTGCGCGCCAGGGAGATGATGGCGGACACCAGCGCCGAGGACTCCTCCTTCGGGCCGAGGACCTGCACGAAGGACTGATCGATCTTGAGCGTCGACACGGGGAAGGTGCCGATCCGGTTGAGGGCCGAGTTGCCACGGCCGAAGTCGTCGATGGAGAAGCGGACGCCGATGGACTCGAGTCGTTCCACGTTCTGGCGCATGACACCGGCGTCGTCCATGACCACCCGTTCGGTCACCTCGAGCTCGAGCAGCTGCGGATCGAGGCCGGTCTCCGCCAGCACGTCGGCGACCGTGTCGATGAAGGCGGAGCTGGAAAGGTCACGCGTCGACACGTTGACCGCCAGTCGGAGGAGGGGAAGCCCGTCGCGGTGCCAGCGTTGGATCTGGCGACAGGCTTCGCGCACGACCCAGCTGTCGATCTGCACGATGAGATCGGACTCCTCGGCGAGCGAGATGAAGGCGTCGGGCTCGAGCACCCCCCTCCCCGGGTGCGTCCATCGGACGAGGGCCTCCACGCCCACCACCGAGGTCGTCTGCAGGTCGATGAACGGCTGGTACAGCACGAAGAGCTCGCCCCGCTCGATGGCGTGGTGCAGGTCGGCCTCGAGCTGGACGTCGCCCGAGGGGTCGGCCGTGCCCGTGAAGACGTGGAAGGTGTTGCGCCCCAGGCCCTTGGACCGGTACATGGCGGCGTCGGCGGCCGAGAGCAATTCGTCGTAGCTGTTGCCGTGGTGCGGCGCCACCGCCACGCCGATCGAGGCGGAGGTGTGCACCTCCTGGCCGGCAACGACGTACGGCTGGTTGAGGACCTCGAGCGCGCGGTGCGCGAGCTGGTCGATGGCCGCTGGATCCGACAGACCCGGCAACAGCACAGCGAACTCGTCGCCGCCCAGCCGCGCCACCGTGTCCTGCCGGCGCACGGTGTCGGAGAGCCGCCGCGCCACGTGCTGGATCAGCTCGTCGCCGGCGGCATGGCCCAATGTGTCGTTGACGTGCTTGAACCGGTCGAGGTCGACGAAGAACATGCACACGGCCTCACCGGTCCGCTGCGCTCGGTGCAGCACCTGGTTGACACGGTCCTCGAGGAGCCGGCGGTTGGGGAGGCCGGTCAAGGCATCGTGCCAGGCCATGTGGCTGACCTGTTCGATCAGGCGGGCGTTTTGCAGTGCGGTCGCTGCCTGGTCGGCGAGCCCGGTCAGGCGCTCGTGCAGGTCGTGGTCGTGATGGAGCCGGGCACCGGTGGGCGCGTCGAAGTTCGCCGTCACCACGCCGAGGAATTCCTCCGAGGAGAACATGGGGGCGATGACCGACGTGCTGGTGCCTGTGGCCGCCAGGACGGTGCGCAGGTAGGGATCGTCGGTGGACCGGTCCACCACCACGATCTCACGCGAGTGGCGGACGCGCTCGAGCAGGGGCGTCTGCCCGGGGTGCACGGCGATGGGAGCCGGGTTGTCGGTCCCCCCCGTCACAGGTGCCTCCGCCGCAGGTGCCCCTCTCGGCGGGGGTGTCCCGGCCACCCAGGGACCATCGGGGTCGGGCGCGTGCGCGACGAGGTCCACGCGCTGGCTGGTGGACGGCTGGCTGTGTGGCGGGGTGGCGGCCCGCACGGTGAGCAGTTCGGTCGCTGGGTCCCACAGCATGACGGTGGCCCGGTCGGCGCCGACGACGACCGGCACGGTGGCGGCCAGTGCCTCGGCCACCTGGTCAACGGACACCGCCGTCGAGAGCGTCCGGGAGAATTCGAGGAGTGCGCTGGCGGTGGCATTCGACCGGCGGGCTTCGTCGAGCGCGGTCACCACGTCGAGCGCAGTGGCGGCATAGTCGGCGTAGACCGCCAGCATCTGGTGCTCGCCCGCGAAGAACTGCGACCCCTCGGGGTACACGGCGGCAAGCCGGCCGTAGCGCCGGCGCGAGGAGGCGATGTCGACGATCAGGCGAGAGCCGCCGCGGTCGTCAGGGTGCTCGGCGAGCAACTCGTCCGCCAAGGCTTGGGCCTCCTCGTCGCTGAAGCCGTGGTGGTGGAGCCGGTACGGCGCGTCGGGTGCGGTCTGCACCACCAGGAGGTAGCGCGGGGCGTTGACGGCATGGGCGGCACGGGTGGTGATGCGCCCCAGCACGCCGTCGAGGTCGTCGGTGGCCAGCAGGTCGGCAGCGGTGGAGTACACCCCTTCCAGCCGGGCGGTGAGCTGGGCGATCTGGCGCTCGAGCCCCGCGATCTGGGTGTCCTCGTCCAGCTGGAGCTCGGCTTGCGCCTCGACGACGCCCTCGTCCCGCCACGCCAAGGTGTAGAGGCTGGCGCGCTCGTCCACGAACGTCGACCACTGGCGCGCTTCCCATGCCACGCTGTAGAGGCAGAACCTTCCGCCGCGGGCCTGGCACTCGGACTCGGCCACCACGGCAGGGACCAGGCCGAACAGCACGGGCACCTGGGACAGCAGGCCCTTGGTGAACTCGCACAGGTGTGCGTGGCGGACGAACCCCGGCCGGGTGATGGCCCGGACCACGGCATGGGCGTCGCCGACTTCGAGGGGTTCCATGGTCGACACCGTCGAGAACTTCGCCGCGGCCGCAGCCACGTTGCGCAGGAGCTCTCCCGGGGAGCCCAACGACCGCAGCAGGTTCGCCACCTCGGTCCCGTCGTGCTGGCGGAGCATCTCCTCGCCGACGTGTCGGCCGACGAGGCCGTCGCCGGTCACCCTGGCCGCTGCGTCGAACAGGGCGATGAGCTCGTCGTGGGAGCTCCAGCTGGTGGGGTTCTCGAGATCGGCGACCGGGCGGTGCTCGCCTGCGAGCAGCAGCATCTGCTCGACGCCGTGCGCACCGGCCCGGTTGCGGACGTAGCGGACGACGACGCTCGTCAGGGCGCCGGAGACGTCCTGGCGGGACGACGAGTTGCTGTTGGCCGCCTCAGAGCTTCCCGCCATCACGCGTGCGGCCCACCTTCGGTTCGGGTGTGTCGGCGCGAACCACCGGAGCCGGCCGCCCCGTGGGAGCCGGTGCTGCCAGCGCTGGCCGGCACGGTCGTGCCGGGCACCCCCCGCGCCCGTGTCCGCATGGTGGGAATTTCGGCCACCGGGCCAGCCTCCTTGAACGCCACGGTCCGTGGCAGGGGCTGCGGAGTGCAGGCCGGGTTGGTCCGAGGGCACTGGCCGGCGTGGCTACCGGCCAGGAGCGGGTCCCGTGTGCTGGCCGGGCCACCCCGGTCGGCACCAGACTCGTTCCGGCGTGTGCTCCGGCACCGGCGTCCCGGTGCCGTCGCCCGGTGACCGGGGCCGGGGTTCGGCTGCAGCGCTCCGGCGAGTCGCCGTGCGACCGGAGACGGACGTGGAGGAGGAGGGAGGACGTGGCCGACGAGATCCAGACCGCCCGGCGTGAGCACGAACCGGTGGTGGCGGTGCTCGAGGAGGAATTCGACGCGCTGGTCGGACTCGGGCGTGAGCTGCGCGACGGCGAGTTCGACGTGGCCACGGCTTGCCCCGGCTGGACGGTGCGGGACGTCTTCTCGCACCTCGTGGGAATCGAGCGCACGCTTCTCGGAGACCCAGAGCCACCGGCCCTCGAGGTGGTGCCCCCGCACGTGCGCAACCCGCTGGGCGCACGCAACGAGGCCTGGGTGGCGTCCCGGCGCGCCCTCCCCGGGGCGGCGGTGGTCGCCGAGTTCGCGGCCGTGGCGACGCGCCGCCTCGAGCAGCTGCGAGGGATGCCGACCGAGCGCTTCGACCAGGTCGGCCCCAGCCCCGCGGGTGAGATGCCCTACCGCGAGTTCATGCACGTTCGGGTGATGGACTGCTGGGTGCACGAGCAGGACATCCGCTTGGCCACGCACCGCCCTGGCCACCGCCACGGTCCACCGGCCGCCATGGCGGTCGACCGGCTGGCAGCGGCGCTCCCCTACGTCGTGGCGAGGAAGGCTGCCGCCCCCGAGGGCTCGCGAGTACGGTTCGAGGTCGGCGGCGCCATCTCCCGTCGCATCGAGGTGGCGGTCCGCAGCGGGCGCGGTGTGGTCGTTTCGCCCATGGCCGAGCCGACGTGCACGCTCCGGCTGGACGCCGAGGCTTTCTGGCGGCTGACGTGCGGGCGGGTGCCGGCGGCTGCGGCGCTGGCCGAGGGCCTCGTCCAGCTCTCCGGTGACCAGCGGCTGGCATCGGCGGTCCTCGGGGCCATGGCGTTCATGATCTGACATGACCTGACTCGAGGCCCACCATCCAGCTGGTGCACGCCCGCGTGGGTCCAGCACGCTGGGCATCGGGCCGCGGGAGGGCGCCCGGCGGTAACGAGCCCCGATGACGCCCCGGTGACCTGGGCGCGTCGGGCACGTCCGCAGGCCGATTCGTGGGCGGCCGGTGCCCGCAGGAAGGCCTCGCCGCCGTCCGGCCGGGGCGGGGCCCCTGTTCCCAGGTGGGGATGGTGGACTCGGTTGCGCCACGTTCGAGCCGGGCTCGGGAACGGGTGGTGCGCCCGGTCGCCGGTGGAGGACCCGGGGCACCGGAGGGTCCCGGCGACCACGCCACCGGTGGGAGCGTCGGGTGCCCCGCCCGCCCCCGGCCATCGTGGCACCGGTGTCACCAGCGGTGTCCCACGAGGTCGGCAGCGGAGGCCAGTGGGGCCGGTAGAGTAGGTCTTCCCTATGCGTGCCACCGCCGAACCGGTCGACGCGAGGCGTGTCCGGCTGACCGTCGAAGTCGATGCCGCCGAGGTCGACGAAGCGCTCGACGCCACGGTGCGCCGACTCGCTCGCCAACTCCGCGTGCCCGGGTTCCGCCCGGGCAAGGTGCCACGCCAGGTCCTCGAAGCCCGCATGGGCGGGCCGGCCGCCTTGCGGCGGCAGGCCATCAGCGACGCGCTGCCGGACCTCTACGCCCGGGCGGTGTCGGACACCGAGCTCGACCCGATCGCCGCACCGGAGATCGACGTGACCTCGGGCGGGGAGGACGACGGTCCGGTTCGGTTCGATGCCGTGGTCGAGGTGCGTCCCACGGTGGCCATTCCGGGCTACAGCGGCCTCGTGGTGACGGTGCCCGCCGTCGAGGTGTCCGACGACGACGTGCAGCGGCAGATCGACCGGCTCCGCCAGCAGTCGGGTGAGCTGGCCGCGGTCGAACGGCCGGCCGCGGACGGCGACTACGTCACGATCGACCTGCACGGCACGCGACATGACGGCGAGGACGTCCACGTGGAGGACCTGCTGGTCGAGGTGGGCAGCGCCTCGGACGTACCTGGGCTCGACGACCACCTCAGGGGCGCCACGCCCGGCGACGTCCTCGAGTTCGAGGCCCCAGCGCCCGGTGCGGCGCCCTCGGGCGGCCAGGGTCGGTTCCGGGTCCTCGTCAAGGAGGTCAAGCAGAAGATCGTGCCCGATCCCACCGACGAGTGGGCCAGCGAGGTGTCCGAGTTCGACAGCCTGCAGGCGCTGCGCGACGACCTGCGACGGCGGTTGCACCGGGTGCGCGTCATGCAGGCGCAACTCGCGCTGCGCGACGGCGCGGTCGACGCGCTGATCGGGCTGGTCGACGAGGAACCTCCCACCAGCCTGGTCGATGCCGAGGTGCGCGACCGCCTCCACGACCTGGGGCACCAGCTCGAGGCCCGCCGGATGACGGTCGAGCAGTACCTGGCGGTCTCGGGTCGGGACGAGGAGAGCCTGCTGGCAGAGCTGCGCGCCCAGGCGACGCGGGCGGTGCTGCTCGACCTGGCGCTGCGTGCCCTGGCGGACGCCGAGCACCTCGAGGTCAGCGACGACGAGCTCGACCAGGTGATCGCCGACCTGGCGGCCCAGACCTCCACGCGGCCGTCCGATCTGCGGGCCAGGCTCGACCGCGCCGGTCGGCTTCCCGCGGTACGCTCGGACCGCAGGAAGGCCAAGGCGCTCGCCTGGTTGCTCGAGCACGTCGCGATCGTCGACGAGGAGGGCAGACCGGTCGACCGCCGCCAGTTGGAGATCGATGCCGAGGCCGGCGAGCCCGACGGCCGGAGCGAGGCGGTGCACGAGCCGGCCGGGCCGGCAGCAGCGGCGGGTACGGGTCCCGACAGCGAGGCGCAGGCCGAGGAGGAGGCGATCGTGGAGGTGGACCAGTGAACGCGGCTGGGCCCTACGGCTACCTGGTCCCCACGGTCATCGAACAGACCAGCCGTGGCGAGCGCGGCTACGACCTGTACTCCCGGCTGCTCAAGGAGCGCATCATCATCCTGGGCACACCGATCGACGACGCCGTGGCCAACCTCATCTGCGCCCAGCTCCTGTTCCTCGAGTACGAGGACATCGACAAGGACATCCACCTGTACGTGAATTCGCCCGGCGGCGACATCACGGCGCTGTTCGCCATCTACGACACCATGAAGTTCGTGAAGCCGGACGTCTCCACCTTCTGTTTCGGCCAGGCGGCCTCAGCAGCAGCAGTCATCCTGGGAGCCGGTGCGCGGGGCAAGCGCTTCGCCCTGCCCCACGCCCGGATCCTCCTCCACCAACCGTGGGGTGGCGTCGGCGGACAGGCGAGCGACATCGAGCTGCAGGCCAAGGAAATCCTGCGGATGCGGGATCTGCTCAACAACATGCTGGCCACGGACACCGGGCAGCCAGTCGAGAAGATCGCCGCCGACACCGACCGGGACTTCGTGATGACGGCGGAGGATGCCGTCGCGTACGGGCTGATCGACGAGGTGATCACCACACGCGACGCCGTGTCGGCGGCCGAAGCCGTCGGCGCGGCGTAGGCTCGGGGTCGGAGAAGGGGGAGGACGTGGCCAAGTTCGGTGACGGCGGAGACCTCGTCAAGTGCAGCTTCTGCGGCAAGTCGCAGAAGCAGGTGAAGAAGCTGATCGCCGGGCCGGGCGTCTACATCTGCGACGAGTGCATCGATCTGTGCAACGACATCATCGCCGAGGAACTGGCCGAGACCACCGAGCTGTCGTTCGAGGAGCTGCCCAAGCCCAAGGAGATCTTCGAATTCCTCAACGACTACGTGATCGGCCAGGAGTACGCCAAGAAGATCCTGTCGGTCGCCGTCTACAACCACTACAAGCGGGTGCAGGCCGGCCCGGCGCAGTCCAACGACGTCGAGCTGGCCAAGGCCAACATCCTCCTGCTGGGTCCGACCGGTTGCGGCAAGACCCTCCTGGCCCAGACCCTCGCCCGTATGCTCAACGTCCCCTTTGCCATCGCTGATGCCACGGCCCTGACCGAGGCAGGGTACGTGGGCGAGGACGTCGAGAACATCCTCCTCAAGCTGATCCAGGCCGCCGACTACGACGTGAAGCGGGCGGAAACGGGCATCATCTACATCGACGAGATCGACAAGATCGCCCGCAAGAGCGAGAACCCGTCGATCACCCGTGACGTGTCAGGCGAGGGCGTGCAGCAGGCCCTGCTCAAGATCCTCGAGGGCACCACGGCCTCGGTCCCTCCCCAGGGCGGCCGGAAGCACCCGCACCAGGAATTCATCCAGATCGACACCACCAACATCCTCTTCATCTGTGGCGGGGCCTTCGCCGGGCTCGACAAGATCATCGAGAGCCGCATCGGGCGCAAGGGCATCGGGTTCCGGGCCGAGGTGCGGCGCAACTCGGAGGTCCGCGACGACGAGGTGCTGCGGCACGTGCTGCCGGAGGACCTCATGAAATTCGGCCTCATCCCCGAGTTCATCGGGCGCCTGCCGGTGGTGGGCGCCATTTCGAGCCTCGACAAGGACGCGCTCATCCGGATCCTGGTCGAGCCCAAGAACGCGCTCGTCAAGCAGTACAAGCGGGTGTTCGAGCTCGACGGCGTGGAGCTCGAGTTCTCCGACGACGCGCTCGAGGCCGTGGCAGAGCAGGCTCTGCTGCGCGGCACCGGAGCGCGCGGCCTGCGGGCCATCTTGGAGGAGGTCCTGCTGGACGTCATGTACGACCTGCCCAGTCGCGACGACGTCGGCAAGTGCGTGGTGGACCGGGCGGTGGTACTCGATCGCGTCCATCCCACGCTGGTGCCCCAGAGCGAGCCGACGAAACCGGCGCGCGCCCGGCGCGCCGCCTCCTGACCCACTACCGCACGGTGACGGCGCCTGGACGTGGGAGTGCGCCCGGCCACCGAGCGCCCGGTGCCGGGTTCGCGAGCGGGGGTGAGCGGCCGACCGGTGCGGGGACCGCCGGACCACTGCCATCCGCCGCATCGGCAGAGGATCTCCCGGCGCTGGTGGCGTGGCTCGATGACCACGTCAATTTCGAGTCCGGTATGCCCTCGCGTGCGACGGCACCCACGCTTGATCGGATCGAGGCGCTGTGCGGGCTCATGGGGGATCCGCAGCGCTCCTGTCCGGTGGTGCACCTGACCGGCACCAACGGCAAGGGGTCGACGGCGCGCATAGTGAGCGAACTGCTTGGTGCATGCGGACTGACGGTCGGGACCTACACCAGTCCGAACCTGGCCACGGTGAACGAACGTATGGCACGCAACGGCGAGCCCATCGGCGACGAGGAGCTGGCTGAGGTCCTCGGAGCGCTGCGCTCGCTCGAACCGCTCCTCGATGACCGGCCCACCCGCTTCGAATTGCTCACGGCCGCTGCCTTTCGCTGGTTCGCCGATCTCGCAGTGGACGTGGCCGTGGTCGAGGTCGGGCTCGGGGGGCGATGGGACGCCACCAACGTCGTCCAGGCAGAGGTGAGCGTGGTGACGAACGTGAGCTACGACCACGTCGAGGTGCTCGGGCCCACCCTGGCCGACATCGCCCGGGAGAAGGCCGGCATCGTCAAGCCGGGTTGCCGCCTCCTGGTGGGGGAGACCGCTCCCGAGCTCGTGGAGATCTTCGCTGCGGCGGCCGAACGTGTGGGCGCGGCGGAAACCTGGGTACGCGGCGCGCAGTTCGAGTGCGTCGGCAACCAGGTGGCGGTCGACGGCCGGCTGTTGGACCTGCGCACGCCGGGCGCCCGCTACCGAGACGTGTACCTGCCGTTGCGTGGCCGGCACCAGGGGGACAACGCCGCGCTGGCGGTGGCGGCCGTGGAGGCGTTCTTCGGCACGCCGCTCGCTCCGGAGGTCGTCGAGGCCGGCCTGGGGTCGGTGTCGGTTCCCGGGCGTCTCGAACCCGTCGCCGGTCCGCCACTGGTACTGCTCGACGGTGCACACAACGTGGCCGGGGCGCAGGCGCTGGCCACCGCCCTGGCGGAGGAATTGCCACCCGGGGACGGGTTCGTCGTGGTCGTGGGCATGCTGCACGGGCGCGACCCGAGTGCCATGGTGCAGGCGCTTGTCCCAGCGGGGATCCGTACCGTGGTGGCGTGCCCCGCGCCGTCTCCCCGGTCGATGCCGGCCAGCGCCGTGGCTGACGCGGCGCGGGCACTGGGATTGGCGACGCTGGTGGCCGACAGCGTGCCGGAGGCCGTCACGCTGGCCCAGGGCGTGGCGGGCAACGACGGCGTCGTGGTGGTGACCGGCTCGCTCTACGTCGTGGCCGAGGCCCGGGCCGTCCTCGGTGCGGGTCAGCGTCCTCAGGGCACGACCCGCTGACCGAGCGGGCGCCGCCCCGGGGCGGCGCCCGCTTCCGGACACGGATGCCGGGTCGACGTACCAGCGACGGCGCCGGTAGCCTCCGACGACCATGAACCGGACCCTCGTCATCTGCAAACCCGACGCCGTCGAACGGGGTCTCGCCGGCGAGATCGTGTCCCGCCTGGAGCGCAAGGGCCTCCGGTTGGTCGCGGCCTCCCTGCGGGTGATCGACGAGCAGACGGCGGAGCGCCACTACGCCGAGCACCGGGGCAAGCCGTTCTACGGCGAGCTGGTCGCCTTCATCACGCGCTCGCCCTCCCTGGTGCTGGTGGTCGAGGGACCGCCGGAGACGTGGCGGATCGTGCGCTCGCTGATGGGCCCCACCGACCCGGCCGATGCGCCGCCTGGCACGATCCGCGGTGACTTCGGCACCGTGCTGACGGAGAACCTGGTGCACGGGTCGGACTCGGCCGAGTCGGCGGCCCGCGAGATCGAGATCTTCTTCCCGCAGCTGGTCTGAGCATCCCAACACGGGGTGGGAGCGGCCCGCAGGTGGCCCTCCGCCGGCACGGCGTGGCCGGTCGGCCACGATGAGTCCTCCCTCGTCGTTGGGGTGGGCGGGGCTCTCGTCGGTGCGGTCGCGTCCGCCACCCCGGCTTGTCGTGCCCGCCACCCCGGCTTGTCGCGCCCACGGCCGTCCCGTAGCCTTGGGGCGAACCCAGACGCCCGGCAGCCGCCCATCGTGGCGTGGCTGCCGTCTCGGAAGGAACCCAGACCATGGCGGACAACCGGTTCTTCCTGCTCGGCCGCGACATGGCCGTCGACCTCGGGACGGCGAACACCCTGGTGTACGTCCGTGGCCGGGGCATCATCCTGAACGAGCCCTCCGTCGTCGCGGTCAACGTCAAAGACGGCCGTCCACTGGCCGTGGGCGCGGAGGCCAAGCGGATGATCGGCCGGACGCCGAGCCACATCCAGGCCATCCGTCCGCTCAAGGACGGCGTCATCGCCGATTTCGAGATCTGCGAGAAGATGCTGCGGTACTTCATCCAGCGGGTGCACCAGCGTCGCTTCGCCAAGCCCCGCATGGTGATCTGCGTGCCCTCTGGCATCACCGGGGTGGAGCAGCGCGCCGTCATGGAGGCGGCCGAGTACGCCGGGGCGCGCAAGGCCTACATCATCGAGGAGCCAATGGCAGCCGCCATCGGAGCCGGGCTCCCCGTGCACGAGCCGACGGGCAACATGGTCGTCGACATCGGCGGTGGCACGACCGAGGTGGCGGTGATCTCCCTGGGTGGCATCGTGACCAGCCAGTCGGTGCGCATCGGCGGCGACGAGCTCGACGAGGCCATCATCGCCTACATCAAGAAGGAGTACAGCCTCGCCCTGGGTGAGCGCACCGCCGAGGAGATCAAGATCGCACTGGGCTCGGCGTACCCGCTCGAAGAGGAGCTCCACGCCGAGATCCGTGGTCGAGACCTGGTGACCGGTCTGCCCAAGACCGTCGTGGTCTCCACCGAGGAGATCCGCAAGGCCATCGATGAGCCCGTGTCGGCCATCATCGACGCCGTCAAGGTCACGCTCGACAAGACCCCACCCGAACTGGCCGCCGACATCATGGAGCAGGGCATCGTCCTGACCGGCGGGGGCGCGCTGCTGCATGGCCTGGACTCCCGCCTGCAGGAGGAGACCGGCATGCCGATCGTCGTCGCCCGCGACCCCCTCAACTGCGTGGCCGTCGGCAGCGGCCAGTGCCTCGAGGAATTCGAGGCGCTCAAGCAGGTCCTGATCACCTCGTCACCCGGGTGATCCACCCGGGCGGCGCCGGCTGAGGGGGTCGCCCGTGGCCCGGACCATGACGCGCCCCGGGCGCGCGCCGGCCATGGCGCCGCGCCAGCGCCGGCGACGGCGGCCCCGTGCCACGTTGCTGCTGCTGGTGGTGGCGTCGATCACGCTCGTCACCCTGGACTACCGGGGCAACATGCGCGGGACCATCGACGGGGCCCGGCGCGTCGCCCACGACGCCTTCGACCCGGTGCAGGGCGCGGTGCGCGACGTGCTGCGCCCGGTGGGCAGCTTCGTCGGCGGGGCACTGCACTACGGAGCCGTGACCGAGCAGAACGCAAAGCTGCGGACGGAGCTGCGCCGGCTCCAGAACGAGCAACTGGCCCAGGCCGACCTCCGCCGCCGCCTGGCAGCGTTGGCCGCGCTCGAGCACCTGCCGTGGGCGAGCGTGGACAGCATCCCGACCGTGGCCGCCACGGTCGTCGCGGGCGCCTCGTCGGACTTCGCCGCCACGATCACCCTCGACGTCGGCACGGCGCAAGGGGTCGCCAGCGGGATGCCGGTGGTGAGCGGGGACGGGCTCGTGGGTTCGGTGGTGCTTGCCTCCAGCCACCATTGCACGGTTCGCCTGATCACCGACATCCGTTCGCAGGTGGGCGTGCGGTACGGCCCGGCGGGATCCGAGGCCCTCGTCGCCGGCAAGGGGGCGGGCCGAGCGCTCGAGGTCGACGACGTCCCGCCGGGGACCGCGCTCGCCCGTGGGGAGCCACTGGTGACCAGCGGCCTGCAGAACGCCCTGTACCCCGGCGGCATCCCCGTGGCCACGGTGGTGTCCTCGTCGGTGACGGCCTCGGCGACCCAGCAGCAGGTCACCGCCCGTCCCGCGGCCGACCTGGCACGCCTGCAGTACGTGGACGTGTTGCTGTGGGAGCCCGGATCGTGAAAGTGACGGACCTGGTCAGGGCGTCGGTGGTCGTCGTGGTGGCCGTGGTCCTCCAGCACGGGGTCCTCGACGCCGTGGTCGTCGCCGGTGCCCACCCTGACGTGACCCTGGCCCTGGCCGCCGCCGGCGGCTACGTGGCAGGTCCCGAGCGCGGAGCGGCGTTCGGCTTCGCGACGGGCCTCGTGGCCGACCTCCTGGTGCCCACCACCTTCGGGTTGACCGCTCTGGTGGGGAGCGTCGTGGGCTATGCGACCGGCGTGGCAACCCAGGGCCTGGTGCGGAGCTCGTGGTGGCTGGCGCCGGTCGCGCTCGCCACCGCCACCGGCGCCGGGCTGACCGGCTACGCCACCTTGGGTGCCATGCTGGGCCAACCCGGCATGCTGCGCGCCGACCTGGGGCCCGCCCTGGCGCTGTCGACCCCGGCGGCCGCCGTGCTGGCCGGGCCAGTGCTGCGCGCCGTGGCGTGGGCCCTCCCGCCCGCCGCCCCGGCCTACGACGGGGGCCGGGGACGGTGAGGCGCCGGCGGCGCCTCCCCCTGCGCCTGCACACGGCCGACCTGCGACGCCGGCGGCCCAAGGGACACCGCGGCGCCCTGTCGTGGCGCCGCTGGCGGATCTCGAGCCTGCGCGGCCTGGTGGGCCGGGCCAAATTCAACCCCCGGCCCCGTGCTTCCCGGCGGGCCGTCCCCAGCCGTCCTCCCAGAGCGCCACGCATCCGGCCACGTCGGTCGGTCGTCGAGCGGGTCCTGCCCACGGGCGAACCGGCGCCCCCCCGTACGCTCGTGCGGCTGCGGGTCCTGGGCGTGGTGGTGGTGATGCTGTTCTCGTTGATGCTGGTTCGCCTGTGGTACCTGCAGGTCCTCGACCAGGCGTCGTACTCCGCCGCCGTGAACCAGAACCAGGTCCGCCCGGTGGAGATCCCGGCGCCCCGCGGCCTGATCGTGGGGCGTGACGGCACGATCCTCGTGGGCAACGACGTGAGCCGCGACATCACGCTGTCCCGCCTGGCGGCCCAGCAGCACCCGGCCGTGGTGGGAACCCTGGCAGCGCTGCTGGGCATCTCCCCCCAGCAGATCCAGGCGAAGCTGGCCGACCCCCGCTACAGCCTCTACGCACCGGTCCCGATCCTGCCCAACGCCCCCATGGACGACGTGCTGGCGGTGGGGGAGCACCAGGCGGAGCTGCCCGGGGTCTCCGCCGTGGCGGAGACCCAGCGCACCTATCCCCAGGGGCAGACCGGTGTGCAGATGCTCGGGTACGTCGGTCAGATCAGCGCCTCGGAGCTGGCGGCGCGCCGGTCGCAGGGATACCAGCTCGGGGACCAGATGGGCCAGAGCGGCCTCGAGTACCAGTACGAGGGCCTCCTGCGCGGCCAGCCCGGCGTCGACCGGGTCGAGGTGGACGCCAAGGGCCAGGTCGTCGGCAGCCTCGGCACCACGCCCCCGGTGGCGGGCGATGACCTGATCACCAACATCGACCCCGGGCTCGAGCAGACCCTGCAGCAGGCCCTCGACGCCCAGCTCCAGGCGTTGCGCGGCACGGTCGACCCTTCCACCGGCCAGGTGGTCAGCGCCCCGGGAGGCGCGGCCGTCGCGCTGGACCCCCGCACCGGGGCGGTGCTGGCGCTGGTGTCGGCACCGACGTACGACCCGTCGTGGTGGGTGGGGGGCATCTCGCAGGCGCACTACAGCGCCCTGGAGAACGACCCTGGTCACCCACTGCTCGACCGGGCCATCGACGGTGTCTACACGCCAGGATCCACGTTCAAGCTCGCCACGGCTACCGCCGCGCTCGCCGACGGGCTCATCACGCCCAGCTACACCTACGACGACACGGGCAGTTACACGATCCCGGGCTGTGCAGCGGGCGGGGCCGGCTGTGCCGTCTACCACGACAACGACGGCGAAGCGGGCGGCGTCATCAACATCACCCGGGCGCTGAGCATCTCGAGCGACGTCTTTTTCTACAACCTCGGCGTGATGTTCTGGGAGCAGCGCGGCCACTACGGCCCCACGCCGATCCAGGACGTCGCCAACGCCTACTCCTATGGCGAACCCACCGGGATCGACCTGCCGGGCGAGAGCACCTACCCGCGGGTCGACTCGCCCGCCGTGCGGCAGAAGCTCCATGCCGAGGCACCCAAGGCGTTCCCCAACGCCGGCTGGTACACCGGCGACAACCTCGAGCTCGCCTTCGGCCAGGGTGGTACGGTCATCACACCCATCGAGCAAGCGGTGGCCTTCGCCACCTTCGCCAACGGCGGCACCCGGTACGCGCCCCAGATCGCGGCCGGTGCGGTCAGCCCGGACGGCACGGTGGTGAAGAGGTTCGCGCCCAAGGTGGTCGGGCATGTGCCGCTGTCGCCCCAGGACCACCAGGCCATGCTGCAGGGCTTCATCGGGGCCGTGCAGAGCCCCGGGGGCACGGCGTCGTCGGCGTTCGCCGGATTCCCGTTCTCGCAGATGAGCGTGGCAGGCAAGACGGGGACGGCGTCGGGTGCGAGCGGATCGGTGCCCACGGCCTGGTTCGTGGGCTTTGCGCCGGCGAACGATCCCCAGTACGTCATCGCCGTGGCGGTGGAGCACGGCGGGTACGGCGCCACCGCCGCCGCCCCGGTGGCCCGCGCCGGCTTCCAGTACCTGCTCCAGCACCCGGTGCAGCCGGTCGTGCTGGCGGTCCCTCCGGCGCCTGGGCAGTGCCAGGCGCCGGGATCGTCCTCGGGACCGGCCACCACCACCACGACCACCGGCGCTGGCGAGACTGGCACCGGTCCCACCCCGCCGGCGGCAGGCGGTGGGGTGCCGGCTTCCTGCCCGCCGCCAGCGGCGCAGGGCACCCCCAACGCCGCACAGGGAGCGGCCCAGCACACTGCGGGTGGGGTCGGCGGCGCCGGGGCCGGACCTCCAGGGCAACAGGCGCTGCAGACCGACCGGCCCCGTGCACCGCCGCGCGCCCTCTAGACTCGAGGGGAAATGAGCAACCTGTGGCCACGGATCGAACCCCTGCTGGCCCAGGTCGCCAAGCCGGCTCGCTACATCGGCGGTGAGCTCGGGTCCGTCGAGCCCGCCTGCGGCCCCGACCGGGTGGCCTGGCTGCTGCTGTACCCCGACATCTACGAGATCGGGCTCCCCAACCAGGGATTGCAGATCCTCTACGAGATCCTCAACGACCGCCCCGACGCCTGGGCGGAGCGGGCGTACGCTCCCTGGACGGACATGGAGGCCGCCATGCGGGCGTCCGGGGTCCCGCTGTTCTCCCTGGAGACCTTCCGTCCCGCCCGCGAGTTCGACGTCCTGGCGTTCAACCTGTCCGCCGAGCTCACCTTCACCAACGTCGTGAACCTGATCGACCTGGCCGGCGTGCCGGTGCACTCGGTGGCCAGGAGCGAGGACGACCCCCTGGTGGTTGCGGGAGGCCACTGCGCCTTCAACCCCGAGCCGCTGGCGGACTTCGTCGACGCCTTCGTTCTCGGTGACGGCGAGGAGGTGGTGGGGGAGCTCACCGAGGCCGTGGCCACCTGGCGCGCCGGTGCCCGGCGCGACCGGCGGGGCTTCCTGCGGGCCCTGGCCGGGATCGAGGGCGTCTACGTGCCCTCGTGCTACGAGGCACGCTACGAGGGGGGGCGGCTCGTCGCCGTGGTACCGGCGGTCGAGGGCGTCCCCGAGCGCGTGACCAAGCGGACCGTGGCCGACCTGGCGCAGTGGCCGTACCCGGCACGTCAGTTGGTGCCGCTGATCGAGGTGGTCCACGACCGGCTGAACGTGGAGGTGTTCCGAGGCTGTACCCGCGGGTGCCGCTTCTGCCAGGCGGGCATGATCACCCGGCCGGTACGGGAGCGGCCGACATGGCAGGTCGAGCAGATGGTGCGCCGGGGCCTCGAACGCACCGGGTACGACGAGGTGGCGCTGACCTCGCTCTCGACCGCCGACTTCTCGGGCATCGGCGACGTGGTCGCCTCGATCGTCGGGGACCCGCAGTGCTCGGGGCAGGTATCGGTCAGCCTGCCGAGCCTGCGGGTGGACGCCTTCACCGTGGGACTGGCTGCCGACATCCAGCGGGTGCGGCGCACCGGACTCACCTTCGCTCCCGAGGGCGGCACCTGGCGCATGCGCCAGGTGATCAACAAGCTCATCCGCGAGGAGGACCTCTACGCCGCCGTGGACGCCGCGTTCTCCCAGGGCTGGCGGCGCATCAAGCTCTATTTCCTCGTGGGCCTTCCCACGGAGACCGACGACGACGTCCTGGGCATCGCCACCCTGGCCCGCCGGTGTGTCGACATCGGGCGCCGGTACCACCGGTCGGTGACCGTCACGGCGTCGGTCGGGGGCTTCGTGCCCAAGCCGCACACCCCGTTCCAGTGGTTCGGGCAGGACACGGCGGCGGAGCTGCAGCGCAAGGTGGACCTGCTCAAAGACGCCACACGCGGCGTGCGGGGTCTGTCGTTGCGCTGGCACGACCCGGAGGCCTCCGTGGCCGAGGGCATCGTCAGCCGCGGTGACCGCCGGGTGGGTGCGGTCGTCGAGCACGTGTGGCGCGCCGGCGGCACGTTCCAGGAGTGGTCGGAGCACTTCGACGTCCGGTTGTGGCTCGACGGCCTCCACGCAGCCGGGCTCGACCTCTACGACGCCGTCCATCGCCAGCGAGACGAGAACGAAGTGCTGCCGTGGGACCACCTGTCGGCCTCGCTGCACCGCGACTTCCTCTGGCAGGACTGGCAGGACGCCCTGTCCCAGCGTGTGGTGGAGGACTGCCGGTGGACGCCGTGTTACGACTGCGGCGCGTGCACCGGCCTGGGGGTCGAGCACGTGGTGGCCTCCGCCGTCCCACCCGCCGGGGGGAGCCAGGGCACGGGCCAGGACCTCTCCGACGGCGCCGTGGTGCCGGTGCGCTTCGTGGCGCCGGCTCCGGCAGGGGCAGGAGCGATCCCGTGAGGCTGCGGATCCGCTTCTCCAAGGTGGGGCGGGTGCGCTTCATCAGCCATCGCGACGTGGCTCGGGCCTGGGAGCGGGCGCTGCGCCGCGCCCAGCTGCCCGTGGTGTACACCGGGGGGTTCTCGCCCCGCCCGCAGCTGGCGTTCGGGCTGGCGTTGCCCACGGGGTGCGAGTCGGTGGCCGAGTACCTCGATGTGACCGTGGCTGACCCCACCAGCGCCGGTGGAGGGGGGCCCGGGGAGCCGGGATCGTACGGGACCGGGCCCGACGGGGTGGGCACCACCCCATCTGCGCTGGTCCGGACCGACCCGGCGACGCTGGCCGCGTGCGTGAACCCGTCGTTGCCAGCCGGCATGGCCGTGCTCGGGGCGGTGGTCGTACCCGACGGCGTGGGGTCGCTGCAGGAGGAAGTGACCTCGTGCACCTGGGAGATCGAGGTGCCCGGCGTCCCGCCCGGCGCGCTCGACGAAGCGCTGGGGCGGGCCATGGCCGCCGCTGCGCTGCCCATCAAACGCGAGCGCAAGGGACGCGTGGAGGACGACGACCTCCGTCCCTCGCTGCTTGCCCTGTCCTCCATCACGCCCCACGATGCTGGCAGCCGGTTCGCCGCCGAACTGGCCACCAGGCCGAGGGGGGTGCGACCCGCCGAGTTGGCCCGGGCCCTGGGCCTGGTGTTCGGCCGGGTCGTGCGAACCGGTCAATGGATCGAGCGCGACGGCTCTCGCATCGAGCCACTCGCCGCGCACGTGGCCGAGCCGGCCGCCGCCGGGAGCGCGCTGTGAACTGCCCCAGAAGGGATGCAACCGATGTCCGACACCCACGCCGGATCCGACCCGGCCGTGCACAGTTCCGCCGCAGCAGACGAACCCTCCCCGCCCGCCAGGGGGAAGCCCGTCCTGACCCCCGGCACCGCTCCCGATGCCGGTGGGGCGCGCTCGTCCCGCCGGCGTTCCCCGGCTGAGCCGCAGCCGGCGGGCGCCGTGACGCCCGCCATCGGCGACACCCGCCCCGCACCCCGGATCGGCGACACCCGACCGGCACCAGCCGTCGGCGATTCCCGCCCGGCACCGCCGAAGGTCGGCGACACCCGCCCCGCACCCCGGATCGGCGACACCCGACCGGCACCAGCCGTCGGCGATCCCCGCCCGGCATCGCCGAAGGTCGGCGACACCCGCCCTACGCCGGCATCCCGTGCTGGCACGGGGGGAACGCACGCGGCGAGCGCCGCAGTGCCGGCACCGGCCCCGGCCCCCCCTGGTCCTGACGCGCTGGCCCCCACGGTTGCTGTCGTGCCGGCCGGGCAGGAGGTGACCGAGGCCGCTGGCTCCAAGTCCGGCGGTCGGGCACGCCGCCGCCGCGGCCGGGACCGCCGCGGCCGGGCCGTAGGCCGCTACATGATGTGCGTCCACGTCCGGCCGCACGCCACGCAGATCGCGGTGCTCGAAGGGCGAACCTTGGTCCAGCACTTCGTCTCACGGGCCTCGGACGACACCACCCAGATCGACGGGAACATCTATCGAGGCCGGGTGCAAAACGTCCTGCCGGGCATGGAGGCCGCGTTCGTCGACATCGGGACGCCCAAGAACGCCGTGCTCTACCGGGGCGACGTTCGCTACGACCGTGACGACATCGAGACGCCGTCGGGAGTCCCGCCCCGGATCGAGCAGATGCTTCGCCCGGGCCAGACCATCGTGTGCCAGGTGACCAAGAACCCGATCGGTGCCAAAGGTGCCCGGCTCACCCAGGAGGTCTCGCTCCCGGGGCGCTTCGTCGTGCTCGTGCCGCACTCCTCGGCCTTCGGCATCTCGAAGCGGCTCGAGGACGCCGAGCGCCGGCGGCTGCGGCGCATCGTGGACGAGGTGAGGCCCAGCGGGCACGGGCTCATCGTCCGGACAGCGGCCGAAGGCGCGAGCCAGCAGGAGATCGCCGAGGACGTGGATCGACTGGTGGCCCAATGGGCCACCATCGAGACCGCGGCGGCGTCGGGCACCGCTCCCGGCCTGCTCTATCGCGAACCGGACCTGGCCGTCCGCATCGTGCGCGAGGAGTTCAACCGGGAGTACCGAGCGGTGGTGATCGACGACCCCACCCTGTACGAGCAGGTGCGCCAGTACGTGGAGCAGGTCAACCCCGAGCTGGCCGACCGGGTCGAGTACTACGACCCCGTGGCCGAGAAGCTCCCGGTGTTCGAGCGCTTCCACGTCCACGAGCAACTGCACAAGGCGCTCGACCGCAAGGTCTGGCTGCCCTCGGGGGGGTCCATCATCATCGAACGGACCGAGGCACTCACCGTCATCGACGTGAACACGGGCAAGAACGTCGGGACGTCGAACCTCGAGGAGACCGTGTTCCGCAACAACCTCGAGGCGGCCGAGGAGATCGCCCGCCAGCTGCGCCTGCGCGACATCGGCGGGATCGTGGTGATCGACTTCATCGACATGGAGATCCGCGAGAACCGAGACAAGGTGTCATCGGCGCTGCGCGCGGCCCTGGCCCGGGACAAGACCAGGACGCAGGTGTTCGACATCTCGGAGCTCGGACTGGTCGAGATGACCCGGAAACGGGTGTCGGAGGGCCTGGTGGAGTCACTGTCGAGCGTGTGCAGCGTCTGCGGCGGGCGGGGCATCGTGCTGGACGAATCGCTGCTGTGATCCTTGCGGTGACCGGCTCGTCCCGGGGTCGTCCTTCTTGTAGACTCTCCTCCTCGTGTACGCCGTGATCAGTACCGGAGGCAACCAGGAGCGTGTCGTGGAGGGGCAGCGGCTCCAGGTGGCGCTGCTCGGCGCGGCCGAAGGGAGCGAGGTGCGGCTCGACCCGGTGCTCGTGGTGGACGGGGAACGGGTCCTGGCGACGCCTGCCGACCTGCAGGGCGTGACGGTGACGGCCCGGGTGGTGGGGGAGAGCCTCGGCCCGAAGGTGCGGGGCTTCACCTACAAGCCCAAGACGAACCAGCGGCGCCGCTGGGGCCACCGCCAGCGCTACAGCACGGTGGAGATCACCGGCATCGTGGTGCCGGCCACCAGCTGAGCCTGCTCGGATCGAAGGAGGTCGACACGTGTCGAAGACCAAAGGCGGCGGCTCCACCCGCAACGGCCGCGACTCGAAGTCCAAGCGCCTGGGGGTGAAGGTGTTCGACGGGACGGCCGTGCCCGCCGGTGCCATCATCGTGCGCCAGCGCGGCACCCGGTTCCATCCGGGGGAGAACGTGGGCAGGGGCGGCGACGACACCCTCTTCGCCACGGCCGCTGGCGTCGTCAAGTTCGGCACGCGCAAGGGGCGTCGCCTCGTCGACGTGCTGGCCAGCCCCGGCACGTAAGCCCCGGCGCCGAAGCCCCGGCGCGTAAGCCTCGCCAGGGTTCGGCAGGCGGGAGGCGGCACGCCGGAGGCGTCCTCTGGGCCGCCCGCGCCGAGGCCCGGTCATACCCTGCCCGCACCGACCAGCCCGTTGGTCCAGATGGGGGCGTAGCTGACCGTGCTGCCGGTGTGCGGCGCCTGGATGACCTCGCCCCCGCCGACGTACATCGCCACGTGCTGCACCGTGCTGGTGCCGTCGTTCCAGAACACCAGGTCGCCGGGCGCGAGCGCGGTGAGAGGGATGTGCGCCGAGGCCTCCCACTGGGCCTCGGCGGTCCGGGGGATGGAGACGCCGGCCTGGGCCCAGGCCCACTGCGTCAGGCCGGAACAGTCGAAGGCCACCCCGGGACTCTCGGCACCCCATTGGTAGGGGACGCCGAGCTGGCTCTCAGCGGCCCGAACCGCGCCGGGGGCGCCGGACGGGACGGGCACGTCCACGCGCACCGGGGCATGACCCGCCTGAGCGGCTGCCTCCTGCGCCGCCCGCTCGGCCGCCAGGCGCGCCTGGAACGCCCGCGCCGCTGCCGCAGCCTGCGCCGCCTGCTGCTGGGCGATGAGCTGGGCGATCTGGCCCTGCACCTTGGCCAGCGTGGCCTGCTCTGCCTGTTGGGCCTGCTCCGCTTGCCGGCGTGACGACTCGAGCTGCGCCGCAGTGGCCTGCTGCTGGGTACGTGCCGCCTGCAGCTGGTCGCGCTGGAGCGCCAGGGCATTCTGGGCCGAGCGGAGCCGGTCGATCGTGGCGCTCACCTGGGCCCCGGCCACCGACCGGTACTCGCGAACCACCTCGGCCTGCTCGCCGGGCGAGCTGAGCAGCGTGTCGAGGCCAGTGGAGGTGGTGCCGCTCATGTACACCTGCACCGCCTCCTGGCGCAGCTGGTCCCTGGCTGTCGCCACCTGCGCGGTGGTCTGCGCGATCTGGGCCTGGGCCCGGTCGATCTGCGCACCGAGCTGCTGCAGCTGGGCCTGCGCCGCCTCGAACTGCTGGGACAGGATCTCGACGCGTCGACCCTGGGCCTCGATTTGCGCTTCGATCTGGGCTGCCTGGGCCTTGGCGTCGGCGATGGGGTCGGCGACGGCCGGGCGAGGACCCCAGGCAAGGACGGTGGTGACCACGACGGCAGCACCGGCGAGTGTCCGGAGCCCACTCGCCCGCGAGGACCATGGCTGGCGACCCTCGTCGGCACGCCACAGCACGCGGAGGATCCTCGGTGACGAGGAGGACGGGCATTCCCGCGGCATGGGGCAGCGACACCGTCGAGCCGTGGGGTGGTCGGCGACAAGCACGTCGGTCGGCATTCTTCTCAGGGTTGGCGTCGCGCTGCAACCTCATGCTGGCAGACCCGTCCCGGCAAGGGGTGGATGCCGCGACGCCGTGACGTTGCTGGCCGGGTCGCCGGCCGTCCTGCGTAGGATCGGGGTGTGTCGGCCTTCGTCGACGAGGCGCAAATTCACGTCAAAGGCGGTGACGGCGGCGCCGGTGCCGTGTCGTTCCGGCGCGAGGCGCACGTGGTGCACGGTGGCCCCGATGGGGGGGACGGTGGTCGTGGCGGCGACGTGTGGCTCGTCGCCACCACGAACCAGGCATCGCTGTTGGCGTTCCGCGACCATCCGCACCGGCGCGCCGGTCGTGGCCGTCACGGCCAGGGTGCCCGGCGCCATGGCGCCAATGGTGCGGATCTGGAGGTGCCGGTGCCCGTGGGGACGACGGTACGGAGCCTCGAGGGCGAGCTGCTGGCCGATCTGACCTCACCCGGCGACCGGTGGCGAGCGGCGCGCGGTGGGCGGGGCGGCCGGGGCAACGCCCGGTTCCTCGCCAACCGCCGCCGGGCACCGGGTTTCGCCGAGCAGGGCGAGCCGGGGGAGGAGCGCTGGCTGGACCTGGAGTTGCGGCTCTTCGCTGATGTGGCCCTGGTGGGCTTCCCCAACGTCGGCAAATCCACGCTCATCTCCCGGATCTCGGCCGCACGGCCGAAGATCGCCGATTACCCCTTCACGACGCTCGAGCCCCATCTGGGCGTGGTGCGCCTGGGCCAACCCGGCGACGAGACGGAGTTCGTCGTCGCCGACGTCCCGGGGCTGGTCGAAGGCGCGGCGCAGGGTCGGGGACTGGGGCATCGCTTCCTGCGCCATGTGGAGCGCGCACGGGTGCTCGTCCTGCTGGCCGACCTGACCGGTGCCGAGGGCAGGGCACCCGCCGACCAGGTGCGGATCCTGCTCGAGGAGCTCGGGCGCTACCGTCCCGAGCTCCTCGAACGACCGCGGCTGGTCGTGGGCTCCAAGGCAGATCTCGCGGCGACGACCGACGGGGTCGAGGTCGTCGTGTCGTCGGTCACCGGTACCGGTCTGGCATCGCTGCTCGGGCGCCTGGCGTCGATGGTGAGCGAGGCGCGCCGAACCGATCAGGCACATCGAGGAAAGGTGGTGCTCCACCAACCCGTCGCCGAGGGGGTTTCGGTGTCCCGGTCGGATGACGGCTCGTGGGTGGTGGGCGGTCGCGCCGCGTTGCGGGCGGTGGCCCTGTCGGATGTCACCGACCTCGACGCGCTCGACTACGTCCAGCAACGACTGCGCCGCCTCGGCGTGGAGCGGGCCCTCGTGCGCGCCGGCGTGCGCGACGGGGACCTGGTGCACCTCGGGCCGCTCACCTTCACCTACCAGCGCGACGCCGCCACACTCGATGCCCCCGAGGCGGTGGCCAGTGCGCGGGGCGGGTACAAGGTCCGCCGGGGCCGCACACGCGGGGGTGATCGGCGGTCCGGCACCGAGGGCGTGTCGTGACGAGCCCACGCGTGGCGCCATACGGTGCGCGCACCGTCGTGGTCAAGATCGGCTCCTCCTCGGTGACGAGCCCCTCAGGCGGTGTGGACGAGGCAGCCGTGGGCAAGGTGTGCGCCGAGATCGCGCAGCTACGGGCGGCAGGACATGCGGTGGTGGTCGTGACCTCGGGTGCCATCGCTGCCGGGTGGGCGGCCCTGGGAGGCGGTGAGCGTCCCACGGACCTGGCCACGCTGCAGGCGGTCTCGGCGGTGGGCCAGCACCGGCTCATGCGCGTCTACGACGACGCCCTGGCGGCGGCGGGGATCGCGGTGGGCCAGGTCCTGCTCGCCCCCTTGGACTTCGTGCACCGCCAGCAGTACCTCCATGCCCGCCAGACGCTCTCCCGCCTGCTGGCGCTCGGTGTGGTGCCCGTCGTCAACGAGAACGACGCCACCTCCGACGACGAGATCCGCTTCGGCGACAACGACCGGCTGGCGGCGCTCGTGGCCCACCTGGTGGCCGCCGACCTGCTCGTGCTGCTCACCGACACCGCCGGTCTGCTCACCGCCGACCCCAAGCTCAGCGAGGAGGCCTCGCTCATCGAGGAGGTGGTGGAGATCGATCACGAGCTCGAGGCGGTCGCAGGGGGAGCCGGCTCGCCGGTGGGCAGCGGGGGGATGGCGTCGAAGCTGGCAGCCGCCAAGATCGCCACCTGGTCGGGGGTGGAGACGGTGATCGCCGACGCTGCCCGCCCGGACGTCCTGGTGGCGGCGGTGGCGGGCGTGCCCGGGGTCGGGACCGTGGTACGCGCCCGGCGCCGCCGCCTGCCGGCCCGGAAGCTGTGGATCGCGTTCGCCGTCCCCGCCTCCGGGAAGCTGACGGTTGACGACGGCGCTCGGCGGGCGCTGGTCGAGCGCGAGGCCTCGCTGCTGCCAGCGGGCGTCGTGGCGGTCGAGGGCTCCTTCGAGGTCGAGCAGGCCGTCGAGATCGCCGGGCCCGACGGCCAGGTGTTCGCCAAAGGACTGGTCCAGCACGCCGCAGGGCTCGTCGGGGCCTGGGCGGGACGGCGGACGAGCGAGCTTCCCGACGGGATCGCACATGAAGTGGTCCACCGCGACGACCTCGTCGTGCTGGGGTGACGACCTCGCCGAGCTGGGGAGACGACCTCGCGCCGTTGGGGTGACGAGCCCGTTGTGCCGGAGGGCGCGCTGGGCCGGCCGGAGCCGGTCCGGCGGGACGGTAGCCTGGAGGGATGGCGCCCACCGTGGCAGAGCTCGGTATGCGGGCGAAGGCCGCCTCGCGGGTGCTGGCGCGTGCGGGCACCGGAGCGAAGGATGCGGCACTGCTGCTGGGTGCCGACTTGCTGCTCGAGCGGCGGGCCGACGTGCTCGAGGCCAACGGCCGCGACGTGGCGGCGGCCGAGGCCGCCGGTGCGAGTCGTAGCACCGTGGACCGCCTGCGCCTGAGTCCGGCCCGCCTCGAGTCCATGGCGGCCGGCCTGCGTCAGGTGGCCTCCCTGCCCGATCCCGTGGGCGAGGTGGTCGACGGCTGGGTCAGGCCCAACGGGCTGCGCATCGAGCGGGTGCGCGTGCCGTTGGGGGTGGTGGGCATCATCTACGAGAACCGGCCCAACGTCACGAGTGACGCGGTGGGCCTGTGCCTGAAGGCGGGCAACGCCACCATGCTCCGTGGCTCGTCGTCGGCCCTGGCGTCGAACCGGGTGATCGTGTCGTGCCTGCGGGACGCCGTTGCCAAGGTGGGCCTGCCCGAGGACGCGGTCGTCCTGGTCGAGGACACGAGCCACGAGGGTGCCGTGGCGTTCATGCAGCTCGACGGGATCGTGGACTGCCTCATCCCCCGCGGGGGTCATGGCTTGGTCGAGGCGGTCAAGGCGAATGCCACGGTGCCCACGGTCATCGATGGTGACGGCAACTGCCACGTCTACGTCGACGCCGCCGCCGACCTGGACATGGCCGCTGCCATCGTGGTCAACGCCAAGACCCAGCGTCCCGGGGTGTGCAATGCAGTGGAGTCGCTGCTGGTCCACCGCGACGTGGCTGCCAGCTTTCTGCCGGCCGTGCACCGGGCGCTGGTAGGAGTGGAGCTGGTCGGTGACGAGCGGACGCGCGCCATCCTGCCGGAGGTGGCTGCCGCGACCGAGGAGGACTTCGCCACCGAATTCCTCGATCTGAAATTGGCCGTGGCGGTGGTGGACGACCTCGACGCGGCCATCGACCACATCACTCGCTACTCGTCGGGGCACTCGGAGGCCATCGTGACCACGGACCTGCGGGCAGCCGACCGCTTCTGCCGGGAGGTGGACGCGGCGGCCGTCCTCGTCAACGCCTCGACCCGGTTCGTCGACGGCGGAGAGTTCGGGCTGGGGGCGGAGATCGGCATCTCGACCCAGAAGCTCCATGCACGTGGGCCGATGGGCCTGCGCGAGCTGACGTCCACCAAGTACGTCGTGCGTGGCGACGGGCAGGTGCGCTCGTGAGCGTGGGGGTGCCCGACGACGGTCGGGGCGTGGCGGCGGGGGTTCCCGGACCACTGGGTTTCGCCGATCCCGGCGAGCCGCGTTTCGCCTCGGTGGCCGACGTGCGCGCGCGCCTTGCTGCCGCTGGGTACCTGGCCGACGACGGCATCGCCGGCGTGGTCCACCTGGCGGATCGCCTCGGCAAACCCGTCCTGGTGGAAGGTCCGGCCGGCACGGGCAAGACCGAGCTGGCCAAGTCCGTCGCCCGGGTCACCGGGAGCCGGCTCATCCGCCTGCAGTGCTACGAGGGCCTCGACGAGTCCAAGGCCCTCTACGAGTGGAACTACAAGAAGCAGCTCCTGCGCATCCAGGCGCAGCGGGTGCTGGCCGAGGACGAAGGAACGGCTCCTGCCACGGCAGTGGTGTCGGGCTCGGGTGGGCGGACGGGAGTCTCCGACGGGGCCGGGCAGGTACCCAGCGAGCGAGGTGCGGCCATCTCCCTGGCAGGCACCGGAACCACGACCAGCGCACGGCGCAGCGGGCGTGGCGCCGGATGGCAGGAGCTCGAGGAGGACATCTTCTCCGAGGAATTCCTCCTCGCCCGTCCCCTGCTCGAGGCCATCCGGTCCAGCGAGCCAGTCGTGTTGCTCATCGACGAGGTCGATCGGGTCGAGCTCGAGACGGAGGCCCTCCTGCTGGAGGTCCTCTCCGACTACCAGGTGTCCATCCCTGAGTTGGGAACGGTGCAGGCTGAGCGTATTCCCCTGGTGTTCCTGACCTCCAACAACACACGGGAGCTCTCCGAGGCGTTGAAGCGGCGCTGCCTGTACCTGCACCTCGACTACCCCAGCCTCGATCGTGAGCGCGACATCGTTCGAGCGCGGGTGCCTGGCATCACCGAGGAGCTGGCGGACCAGATCGCGCGCATCGTGCGGTCGCTGCGTGCCATGGAGCTCAAGAAGCACCCCTCGGTGTCCGAGACCCTCGACTGGGCGCGCACGCTGCTGGTGCTCGGCGTGGAGTCGATCGACGCCGAGCAGGCGCGCTCGACCCTGCACGTCCTGCTCAAGTACCGCAGCGACATCGAGCGGGCGGCCAAGGAGCTGGACCTGGCAGGGGAGCGCCCGAGCTAGGGCGACCGGCGTGCTCGACGTCTTGACCGGGTTCGTCGGCGAGCTGCGCGCCGCGGGGTTGCCGGTGTCGCTCACCGAAAGCCTCGACGCGGCCGAGGCCGTCAAGCACGTGCCCCTCGAGGACCGTCAGGCGCTCAAGTACGCCCTGGCGGCGACGCTGGTCAAGTCCTCGGCGCACTGGAAGGCGTTCGAGACGGCCTTCGAGGTGTACTTCTCCCTGCGCGGCCCGCAGTACGCCATCGGCGAGGAGGAGCGACCCGACGCCGACCGCCACCGCCATGACCAGGTTGGTGACGCCACCGGGGACGAGCACGGACGCGGCCGAGGGGGCGGTGGCGGCCAGCCGCTCAGCCCCGAGGAGCTGGCCGAGATGCTGTTTCGCGCTCTGCTGGCCGCCAACGACGCCCAGCTGGCGGCCATTGCCCGTCACGCCGTGAGCCGGTTCGCCGGCATGGAGCCGGGCCGGCCTGTGGGGGGCACCTACTACCTGTACCGGACGCTGCGCAACCTCGACCTCGACGGCGTGCTCGACCGGCTGCTCGACTCGGCGCGGGCCAACGCGCCCGAAGGCCGGTTGACGCAGCTCGAGGAGCGCCTGGCGCGCGACGAGTTCCAGGCGCGCATCGACCGGCTCCGCCAGCAGATCGAGGACGAGATCCGCCGACGCCTGGTGGCCGACCGGGGCCACGAACCGCTGGCCCGGTCGTTGCGCAAGCCCCTGCCCGAGCAGATCGACTTCATGCACGCCACGCGCGACGAGCTGGAGGCGTTGCGGCGGGCCATTCATCCGCTGAGCCGCAAGCTCGCCGTCCGCCTGGCGCGCAAGCGACGCCATGGCCGTCGGGGCCCGCTGGACTTCCGCGCCACCATGCGCCATTCGCTGTCCACCGGTGGCGTGCCCGTCGACCCGAAGTTCCGCTACCCGCGCCCGGCCAAGCCCGAGATCATGGTCCTCGCCGACATCTCGGGTTCTGTCGCCAGCTTCGCCCGCTTCACCTTGCACCTCGTCCACGCCATCTCGTCCCAGTTCTCCAAGGTCCGCAGCTTCGTGTTCGTCGACGGCATCGACGAGGTCACCCACTTCTTCGAGCGCGCCGAGGACGTGGCGGAGGCAGTGCACCGCATCAACACCGAGGCCAACGTCGTGTGGGTGGACGGCCACTCGGACTACGGGCACGCGCTGGGGGTGTTCTGGGAGCGGTGGGGCGAGGAGATCACGCCGCGCACGAGCGTCCTGCTCCTCGGTGACGCCCGGAACAACTACCACGCGTCGGCGTCCTGGGCCCTGCAGGAGATCCGCCACCGGGCTCGTCACGTGTACTGGCTGAACCCCGAGCCCCGCACCTACTGGGGAACGGGCGACTCGATCGTGGCGGAGTACGCCGTCCACTGCGATGCCGTGGTCGAGGTCCGCAACCTCCGTCAGCTCGAGCGCTTCGTCGGGGAGCTGGCGTGAGGCTCGTCGGGGGTCGTGGCCGCCCTGGGACGACGCGACCGGTGGCTGGTCCGGGGTCCCCCGGTGCCGGTGCCGCCGCACCCCGGGGCGTGCGGACCGTGCCGGCCGGCGGCGCTGCGGCAGCGACCCGGATCGTCCTGGTGCGCCACGGCCAGTCGGCCTGCGCCGTGGCGGGCGTCGTCGGTGGCATCCTCGGGTGCAGTGGCCTGACACCAGATGGCGTGCAGCAGGCGCACGCCCTGGCTCGGCGCTTGGGCGAGACCGGTGAGCTGGCCGGTGCCAGTGCCCTGTACTCGAGCGTGCTGGCCCGAGCGGTCGAGACGGCGGCGGTCATCGCCCCCTACGTGGGGGACGGCACGCTGCCGTGCGTGACCGACTGCGGGCTGTGCGAATTGCACCCGGGCGAGGCCGACGGCCTGTCGTGGTCGGAGTTCGCCCGCCGCTACGGCGAGCCGGACTGGGACGCCGATCCCACCACGGTGATCGCCCCCGGCGGGGAGAGCTGGACGGGGTTCGTGGCACGGGCGTCGGCGTCGGTGGCCGCGCTGGCGCAGCGCCACGCCGGCCAGACGGTCGTGGTGGCGTGCCATGCAGGCGTGGTGGAGGCCACCATGCTCGCCTTCCTGCCCGTCACTGCCCGCCGCCTGCACCTCCCCACCGAGCACACCTCGCTGACGGAATGGGAGCACGACGGGCAGCACTGGCGGCTGCGCCGCTACAACGACGCCGCCCACCTCGTCGGATCGCTCCGATCCGGCGAGGCACCGCGCTCGGGTCAGCAGGCGTAGTCGCCGTCCACCGGCTGGCCGTCCGGCTCGACGGTGGCCTGGTCCGTGTACTGCGTGAGCCACACGCCCCCCGTCGGCAACGCGTTGCCGTGGGCGGCGGCGTAGGAGACGCCGTTGGCGCAGTTGTACTGGGGCCCGCTGGTGCCATACCAGGCCAGCCACAGCGGCACTGCCGGCTGGTAGCTTCCCGCGATCGGGCTCCACCCCAGAGGGCTCGTGTAGATGCCCACGTTGTTGATGCCCAGCGCCCGCAGGCCAGCGATCGCCCCGGCGATGACCTGGTCGTTCTCGCTCGTGTCGGCGGGCCAGGAGCCTTCGACGTCCAGCCACCACGTGACGTCGGGGTTGACGCCCTGGCTCTGGGCGTAGCGGAAGCCGTACTGGCCCTGCTCGTACCCGTAGTTGCACGCCTGGTCGCCGTTGCACCCGGGCTGTGGCGTGGCGTCGGTGCCCCCGTGGAGGTAGATGTAGAGGTTGAGACCGGCCCCCGCCCATGCGGCCTCGTGCGCCAGGCACGGATTCTGGTAGGAGGTCCCCTCGGTGGCCTTCACGATGCCGATGGTGTGGCCGCTGGGGAGGCCCGAGTAGTTGCACGCCGGCGGGTTGTCGTTGCCCGAGTAAAGGTCGTAGCCGAAGGAGCCCGAGGGATAGGGACCGCTGGCCCACGCCCCGGTCCCCGGCCCGTCCGCCATGCCCACCACCGGCGCGGCCAGGTGCTGGGGCGCGGACCCGTAGTACCCGGCGTTGCCGAAGGCCGACACCGCACCGTTGGTGTCGGTCATCCAGTAGCCGCCGTCGTCGCTCTGGCCGGTCGACGCCACGCCCACGATGGGGCGGGACAGCGCATCGTTGCCGAGCGAGCCGTGGAACGGGGCGTCCCCGAAGGAGAAGATGCCGCCGTCGGCTGCCACCAGCCAGTAGCCCCTGCCGTCGTGGGTGGCCGCCATGCCCACCACCGGCGCGTTGAGGTGCAGTGATCCGGTGGAGCCGGCGAACGCGGCGTCCCCGAAGGAGAAGATGCCGCCGTCGGAGGCCACCAGCCAGTAGCCCCCGCCGTCGGGGGTGGCCGCCATGCCCACCACCGGCTTGTTGAGCGGGTGGCCGCCCATCGAGCCGAAGAACGGGGCGTCGAAGGAGAAGATGCCGCCGTCGGCTGCCACCTCCCAGTACCCGCCGGTGGCGGGGTCGCTCGCCATGCCCACGACCGGGGCATTGAGCGGGTGGCCGCCCATCGAGCCGTGGAACACCGCGTCCCCGAAGGAGAAGATGCCGCCGTCGGCTGCCACCTCCCAGTACCCGCCGTGATCGACGGTAGGCGCCATGCCCACCATCGGGGCATTGAGCGGGTGGCCGCCCATCGAGCCGTAGAAGGGGAGGCCGCCGAAGGAGAAGATGCCGCCGTCGGCCGCCACGAGCCAGTACGCCGGCACGCTCTGGGAGGCGGTGGGGGTGGCGGTCAGGGGCCGGGGTGCGCCGGCGTGCGTCATGGGCACCGTCGTGGCCAGCGTTGCTGCTGCTGCCACCAGGAGACGGCGCGTCCACCGACGGGGGATGGTCAGCTGGCAATGGCGTCGAGCGTCGTGGGGGGGCATGGGTGCGTCTCTCTCCAGGTCTCTCGGAACTGGGTCGAACGATGACGTGTGGAGCGACCGTCGCTGCCCCCGCCAGGCTGCCGACCATTGTGGGGCCTGCCGCTCGGCACTGCAACGATCGTTCCTTGGTGTCGTGCGGGAGGACGTGAAGCTTGAGCCTTTCGGTGCCGATTGGCGCGTGACGCGCGTGGCGTCCGGTGATTCGCGCGGACCGTGCCGGCGATCGGGGGATGTCCGGCCGGAAGCCGGTGCGAGCCGGAGTGCAGGCACGGCATTGGTGCACCGATCGCGTCAGCGAGGTGCCGGCCGACGCTCGCGACCCAGATGTCAGGCGCGCAGGAGCTCTGCCACGCGGAAGGCCAGGTCGATGGCCTGGCGAGCATTGAGTCTCGGGTCGCAGGTCGTCGTGTAGCGCAGGTGGAGCTGGTCCTCCACGATGTCGCCGAACCCGCCGAGGCATTCGGTGACATCGTCCCCCGTGAGCTCCACGTGCACGCCGCCTGGCCAGGTCCCCACCTGGCGGTGGGCGGCGAAGAAGCCTCGGAGCTCGGCGAGGATGTCGTCGAAACGGCGCGTCTTGCGCCCTCCCTCGCTCACGATGGTGTTGGCGTGCATCGGGTCGCACGCCCATACCACGCGGTGGCCGGCATCGGTCACGGCCTGCAGCAGTGGCGGCAGCAGGTCCCCGACGCGGTCGGCACCCATGCGGCTGATCAGGGTGAGCCGGCCCGGCGTCCGGTGGGGGTCGAGGCGCTCGCACAGGGCAAGCACCTCGTCGACAGTGGCCGCCGGGCCGATCTTGCAGCCCACGGGGTTGCCCACCCCCGACAGGAACTCCACGTGGGCGCCGTCGAGTTGGCGCGTGCGTTCGCCCACCCACAGCATGTGCGCCGAGCAGTCGTACCAGCCGCCGGTGAGCGAGTCGCGCCGGGTGAGCGCTTCCTCGTAGCCGAGGATCAACGCCTCGTGGCTCGTGTAGAAGTCGACCTCGTGCAGTGTCTCCTCCGAGCGGAGATCGATGCCGCACGCCGCCATGAACCGCAGTGCCCGGTCGATCTCGGCCGCGATCTGCTCGTAGCGGCGGCCCTCGTCGCTGGAGGCCACGAACTGCTGGTTCCAGGCGTGCACCTGCGAGAGGTCGGCGAAACCGCCCTTGGTGAAGGCACGCAGCAAGTTGAGCGTGGACGCCGACTGGTGGTAGGCGCTCAACAGGCGCGTGGGGTCGGGCCGGCGGGCAGCGGGGTCGAACGCGTCGTCGTTGACCATGTGCCCTCGGAAGGCGTCCAGCTCGACGTCCCCGATGCGCTCGGTGGGTGACGAGCGAGGCTTTGCGAATTGCCCGGCGATGCGCCCGACCTTCACGACCGGCACCCCGGCGCCGTAGGTGAGGACCACCGCCATCTGCAGGATCACCTTGAGCTTGTCGCGGATGGCATCGGCGGAGAATTCGGCGAACGACTCGGCGCAGTCGCCCGCTTGCAGCAGGAAGGCGCGCCCTGCCGCCACGTCGGCCAGTTGGGAGGTGAGGCGCCTGGCCTCGCCGGCAAAGACAAGGGGTGGCAGGGCGGACAGTTCCTTGAGGACCCGCTCGAGCTCGGCCTCGTCGGGCCAGGAGGGCTGCTGCGCGGCCGGCCGCTGCCGCCAGCTCTGGGGGGTCCATCCCGGGCTGTCCACGGCAACCAGCATAAGAGGCCAGGCGAGTGGTGACGCCCGACCGTGGGCGCCGGGCCGGCTGCGGCCACTGGCGGCTGCACCCGGAACGGGCCTGCGTCCCGACCCGGTTGCACCCAGAACGGGCCTGCGTCGGGTCCCGTCTCCGACGGTACCCGTGGTGTGCCAGGGCTCACCTCGAGGATCGAACGCGTATGCTCCGGCCGTGGCCCATCCCTTCCGGTTTGCCGTGCAGCTGTCGCGCGCCCCTACCGGGCGCGCCTGGCGTGACCTGGTCCGCAAGGTCGAGGACCTCGGCTACGCCACGGTCTTCCTGCCCGACCACCTCGACGACCAGTGGGCGCCGCTCCCGGCGCTCGCCGCCGCTGCCCAGTGCACCGAACGGCTCAGGCTGGGCACCTTGGTGCTGGCCAACGACTACCGGCACCCTGTCGTGTTGGCCAAGGAGGCGGCCACCGTGGACGTCGTCTCCGACGGCCGGCTCGAATTGGGTCTCGGGGCCGGCTGGATGGCGAGTGACTACGAGCAGTCCGGCATCGTGCTCGATCCGCCAGCTGTGCGAGTGGAGCGCCTCAGGGAGACCGTCGAGATCCTCGAGCAGCTGTGGTCCACCGGCCGGTGCGACTACAGGGGCCGCCACTACACGGTGCGTGGTGCGACGCGCCATCCCGATCCGGTGCAACACCCGCGGCCTCCGTTGCTGATCGGCGGCGGTAGCCCCCGTGTGCTGCAGCTTGCCGCCCGCCACGCTGACATCGTCGGGGTCAACACCCGGTTGACAGCCGGGGTGATCGGTCCGGAGGCCATCGCTTCGGCGGTGCCCGAGGAGTTCGATCGGCGCGTCGGTTGGATCCGCGAGGCAGCCGGCGAGCGCTTCGACGAGATCGAGCTGCAATGCCTGACGTTCGTGGTGCAGGTGGTGTCCGATGGCCAGCGCGTGGTGGAGCGGCTCGCCGCGTCCTTCGGCATGACCCCCCAAGACGCGCGGGAGACGCCGGTCGCGCTGGTGGGCACGCCGAGCGAGATCGCCGAGGCGATCCAGCACCGCAGGCAGCGATGGGGCTTCAGCTACTGGGTCGTCCACGAGGGTGACATCGAGGCGTTCGCTCCCGTGGTGGCCATGCTGGCGGGCACCTGAGGATGGGGCACCTGAGGAAATGGCCAACCCGCAGCGCATCGGTATCCTCGGCGGCACCTTCGATCCCGTGCACGTCGGGCATCTCTTCGCCGCCGTCGAGGCACGCCACGAACTGCACCTCGATCAGGTGCTCCTGGTGGTGGCCAACGAGCCCTGGCAGAAGGTGGGGGAGCGCACCGTCACCCGAGCCGAGGACCGCTTCGCCGTCGTTGCGGCCGCGGTGGATGGTGTCGAGGGGGTGGAGGCGAGCCGGATCGAGATCGACCGTGGCGGCCCGAGCTACACGATCGACACCGTGGACGAGCTCAGCCGGCAGTACCCCGGAGCGCAGCTCTACCTCATCGTCGGGACGGACCTCGTCGGCGATCTCCCCACCTGGCACCGGGCGCAGGACCTCCCGGACAAGGTGGTGCTGGTCGTGGTGCACCGGGGCGGGGTGCCGCCGGTAGCCGACCCGCCCGGCTGGCGCGTGGAGCGGTTGGTCATCCCCGCCCTCGAGATCTCGAGCAGTGATCTCCGCCGTCGTCTGACCCAGGGCCGCCCAGTGGATTTCCTCGTTCCCGAGCGAGCCATCCGTTGCATTCGGCGGCTCGGTCTGTACGCTGGGACCAGATGATCGCCCCGGCTCCCAGACGTCGTTCGCCCGAGGCTGGCCCCGCTGGCACCCGGGTGCAACGGCGGCGCAGCGAGCATGCAGGGCATGCGTTGGTGGCCGCGGCCCACGCCTTCGTGGCAGGCCTCCTGTCGGCGGCGGTCGCCGTGCTGAGCGTGGCGTCCGGCCGGGCGTCGGGCGCTTCCCGCCCAGGAACGGCTGTGCCGCTTCTGGCGGCGAGCTCCGTATGACCGCATCACCCGAGCGAGCGCGTGCTGACGGCACGCGCGCCGAGATGCCGTCCGGTGCCCGGTCTGCGGCCCGAGCCGCCGAGGACAAGCTCGGCCACGAGACCGTCGTCCTCGACATGCGCGAACTGCTCGGGGTGACGGATGCGTTCGTGATCACCTCGGGACGCAACGCCCGCCACGTGCGCACGTTGGTCGAGGAGATCGAGAAGCAGGTGAGGCACGCGACCGGCAGGTCGCCGCTCAGCGTGGAGGGCCTCCGGGACCTGCAGTGGGTGCTCATGGACTACGGAGACTTCCTCGTCCACGTCTTCGTCGACGACACCCGCTCCTACTACGACCTGGAACGCCTGTGGGGTGACGCTCCGCGCCTGGAGATTCCCGCCGCCGGTGCGGGAGATGGCCACGGCGCCGGTCGCAGCGGTCCGTAAGGGTGGGCCGCCGCGCGTCAGTGGGGCGCGAGCGAGGCGTACTGGGCCCGGGTCGCCACGGTGGTCTGCCCGCCGCCGGGGACGGGAACGGGGACCGGCTGGCCGGCCAGCTGGAACTGGACGCCGGTCACGCCGGGGGCGTTGACGGGGTCGGTGGCGGTCCACACGACCTGCGCGACCGCCTGGAGCTGGGCCGGGCCCACGAGCTGCCCGAAGGAGGCACTCAGGTCCACCGTGGCCACCCCCCCGGAGACCGACGCGCCAAGCACGACGGTCTGCGCCGGCACCGCTGTGGTGTCCCCGGCAGCGGACTCCGCAGTCGAGGGGCCGTCGACCAGGGCCTTGAGCACCGCGGCCAAGGGGGCGGGGTACCCAACCAGGCGGTCGACCGCCACCAGGTGCGAGGCGGCGTCCAGCAGGTACACGTGGACCACGGCCACCTGCGAGGGCGCGGTGGTCGTGGTCGAGGACACGGGCGGGTTCAGGAGGGCGGAGGGGACGTCGCCCGCCGCCAGGGAATGGGGCCGGGCGTCGGTGGGGATCCCGCAGGCCGCCGTGGCCAGCGCGAGGGCGACAACGAGCCCTACCCTCACACGCCAGCTACCAGGGCCTGCCCTCACACGCCAGCTACCAGGGCCTACCGCCACCCCGTCGCCTGGCATCACGCCCCGTCCCCGCCCGGGGACCCGACGCGTGGCAGCTCCACCACGAAGCGGTTGCCCCCCTCGGGCGCCGGCTCCACCCACACCCGGCCTCCGTGGAGCCGCACGTGCTCCGCCACCAGCGACAGCCCGAGCCCGGTGCCGTCCGTCGCCGCCCGGTGCCGAGCGGCGCGGCCCCGGTAGAAGCGCTCGAAGATCAACTCCCGCTCGTCGGGCGCCACCCCGGGCCCACGGTCCCACACCGCCAGCCTGACGGTGCCCGGCGGTCCGGGTTCGGCCGACAGCTTGGTGGCGCCCCCGGCATACTGCGCCGCGTTGGCGACCAGGTTGGCGAGCACCCGGTCGATCCGGCGCTTGTCGACGCGAAGGTGCGCGTCGGCCACCGCAGGCGAGACCTCCACCGGCACGCCGCGCGCCCCGCCGGTTGCTGCCGCCTGCCGGACCAGCTCGCCAACCTCGACCTCCTCCGGCGACAGGTCCGCCGACCCGGTGTCGACCCGGCTGATCTCGAGCAGGTCGTCCACCATGCGCTCGAAGCGCCGGAGTTCGGCCCCGAGCAGCTCCAACGCCTGGCGGCTCCGGGCCGGGAGCTGCTCGGCGTGGGTCTCGAGCACGGCCAGCGAGGCTGACAGGGTCGTGAGGGGCGAACGCAGCTCGTGGCTCACGTCCGAGGCGAAACGGACCTCGCGTTCGATGCGCTCCTGCAGGGCGTCGGCCATCCGGTTGAACGAGGCGGCAAGAGGCGCCAGGTCGGCGTCGTCGGTCGCCGGCAGACGCGTGTCGAGTGCGCCCCCTGCGATGGTCTCGGCGGCCAGCGAGACCCTGGCCAGGGGCCGCACCGCTCGTCCGCTGGCCCAGCGCCCGACCACGATGCCGAGGATCGTCGTCACCAGCGCCGCGCCCGACAGGGCCAGGGCCAGCACGCCCAGGGTGTGGGCCAGATCGTCCAGGGACGCCACCTCGAAGTAGGCACCGTCCGCTGCCCGCATCGGGATGCCCACCACGAGTTGGGGGCCACCGCTCAGGTTGACGAACACCTGCGTCACCGGCTGGTCGGCGAGGACCAGGCGTTGGACTGCAGGCGGGATGGCGTTGCGTCCGGCGGACGGGGGCGTCGAGTACCACTGCCCCGCGCGCTCGATCACCGAGCTCGATCCGCTGGTGTCGAGCGACGCCAGCAGGCCGTCCATGTCGGTGCCGGGAGTGAGCAGCGAGGTATTGGCCAAGGTGGCGTTGGCGACAGCTTGGCGGACGATGGCCGTCTCGTGCTGGCTGAGCAGGATCTGGCGGACGGTGAGGTAGGTGAGGGCGGCCATGGAGGCCGACAGGACCAGGGCACCGAGCCCGAAGGTCACCGTGACGCGGGCTCGCAGACCGAGGCGGGCCCGCCGCGCCCACGGTGGCCCCGGACGCCACCGGCGTTGCCGACTGCCGGGCACGGCCCTCACGCCACCAGCTTGTACCCCATCCCCCGGACGGTCAGGATGTGGCGGGGGTTGGCGGGGTCAGGTTCGATCTTCGTCCGCAGGCGACGGATGTGGACGTCGACGAGCCGCCCGTCGCCGAAGTAGTCGTACCCCCACACCCTGTCCAGCAGTTGCTCCCGGCTGAGGACCTTGCCCGGGTTGGAGGCCAGCTCGCACAGGAGGCGGAACTCGGTGCGCGTGCAGTGCACCTCGGCGCCCGCCCGGCGGACCGTGCCCTGGTCGGGATGGACCTCCACGTCACCGAACGTGAGCACGCTGGGGACGTCCGCCGCCCGGGCCCGTCGCAGCAGGGCCCGGATGCGGGCGGCGAGCTCCTTGGTCACGAAGGGCTTGGTGACGTAGTCGTCCGCGCCGGCCTCGAGCCCGGCCACCACGTCGTGGGTGTCGGTCCGGGCCGTGACCATGATCACGGGTACCGTGGACACCCGGCGAAGCTGCCGGCAGCACTCGAACCCGTCCATCCCGGGCAGCATCAGGTCGATGAGCACGACGTCGGCAGGCTGTTCGGTAAAGCGCGCCAAGGCCGCCTCGCCGGTGCCGGCCTCGTCGACGTCGTAGCCTTCGTCTTCGAGGGCGAGACGCAGCGAGGAGCGGATCCGCTCGTCGTCCTCGACCAGCAGGATGCGGGTGCTCACGCCGATCGGTGCCTCGTCACGGCGATCGTCGCGCTGATGTGACAGGTGGCGGCCGGTCGTGGGGGCCGGCGCCCCGTGCTGTGGCGCAGCGTCGGGTCACGGCGAGCGGCGCCCCGTCACGGGTCAGTGCTCCAGCCAGGTTTCGGTGTTCCACACGGTGCCGACCATCATCCCAAAGGCCTTCGATCCGTCGGGCGCGGTCGGGTTGTTGAAATTCTGGACCTGGGGCCGGGCGATCACGGCCCAGATGGCGCGGTCGTAGAAGGCGTAGGGGAGATCGGCGGCGAAGCGCTGGGCGAGCTGCTGGTAGGCGCGGGCCCGCACGGCCGGGTCGGCGTTCTGGCGTCCTTGCTGGAGCAGCGGCTCGACCTGGGGATCGGTGTTGCGAGCGAAGTTCACTGCCAGGTTGATCGGTGGGGGGAAGATCGTGGTGGGGCTCCAGAACAGGTAGTCCAGGTCGGGGTCCACTGCCCCGAACTGGCGCCACTCATAGCACTGGAAATCGCCGCTCAGGGCGTTGTTGATGAAGTCGGATTGCTGGAACTGCTGCAGCGTCACCTCCAGGCCCACCGCGGTGAGCATCTGCTGCAGGACCTGGGCTGCCTTGACGGCTTCCGACGAGTTGGTGGAGCCGAGGGTGAACGCGGGCGGCCGGCCCTTGTCGTGGGTGTACTCCTGCACCAGCACCCGAGCCTGGGCCGGGTCGTAGGACGGATAGCCCGATGGCGCGTAATAGGGGGTGCCCGGCACGAACGGTTGCGTGGCGATGGGGTTGAGCCCCTTGTTGATCACCTGCTTGTAGCGCTGGAGGTCGATGGCCATGGCGACCGCCTTGCGGACCCGGATGTCGGAGACGGGGTCGGCCTGCAGGTTGAACATGAGGAAGTCGGTGTCGGGCAGGCCGACAACGGCTCCCTGGTCGTCGACGTAGCCGTAGGAGCTGTTGTGCATGAAGGCGAGCTCGGTGTCGGCCACGTCGGTGTGGAAGATGTCGATGGTACCGGCCTGCAGGGAGTTGGCCCGCTGGAACGGATCGGGGATGGGCCGGAACTCGATCGCGTCGAGGTAGGGGAGCCCAGGGCGCCAGTAGTTGGCGTTGCGAGTCACGACGAAGTGCTCGCCCGGTGTCCAGTCCTGGTAGACGAAGGGGCCGGTGCCGATGGGCTTGGTGATCCCCTTGCCGCCGGAGGCCTTGGCATTGGCGATCATGGCCGGGGCAACGATGTAGCCGATCTGACCACCGATGCCGCCGGCCAGGTACTTGTCGAACACGACCCAGGGCTGCTTCAAGGTGACGGTGACGGTGGAGGCATCGGTGGCCACGATGGACTGGATGGGGCCGGTGGTGACCACGCCCAGCTCGCCGTCCTTGAAGTAGTTCATGCTGGTGGCGATGGCGTTGGCGTCACATGGCGTGCCGTCGTGGAACCGCACGCCGGGCCGGGCCGTGATCGTCCACACCGTGTGGTCGGCGTTGGGCGTGACCGATTCGGCCAGGTAGGGCTTGACCGAGCCGTCGGCGGCGATGACGGTGAGCGCGTCGTAGACGGTGCGGGCGTAGGTGACGCCGGTGGCGTCGAAGCGTCCGACGGAGGGGTCGAGGCTGGACTCCTCGGCCTCGACGGCGAACACGAGCCGCCCGCCACGGCGGGGCGGCGCCGTGGAGACGCCGTTTCGCCCCGCGGTGGCCGTGGCCCCGGACGACCCGGAGGAGCACGCTTCGAGCCCCAACCCGGCTGCGAGCACGCCTGCCCCCGCGGCCACACCGCGGGTCAGCAGCGTCCGACGGTCGATGCGCTCTGCCACAGCAGCCTCCCTCCCCTCGACGGCCCCGGTGGGCCGCATCCCCGGCGGCTGCACCGACGCCGGTGGACCGCGCACGCCCGGCCCCGCCGGCGTGGGCGGCCTCCCGCCGCCGACGATAGCCCTGCGCTCGTTCACGGGCAGGGCAACCGTCCGCCGGTGGTCGTCGGGGCGCGGAGCGGTGCCCGGCGCGCCGTGGCACCGAGCACCACCGACGACGCGGGCAGGGACCGCCGCCGCCGTTTCGTGCCGGTGCCCCGAGTGGCGCGCTAGCGTGGGTCGGTGCCGTGGGACCTCGACGGCTTCGCGGTGTCACTCGGCGGGCGATCGCCGGCGACCGTGCGGGCGTACCGCTCGGACGTGGCGTCCTTCGGCCGGTGGGCGGCGCGCGGCGGCGTCGAGGATCCGGCCGCCGTCGACCGGATCCTGCTGCGGCGGTACCTGGCGTACCTCGCGACGAGGCGGTACGCCCGAGCGTCGGTTGCCCGCAAGACGGCCGCCCTGCGGTGCTACTTCGGATGGGCCGCCCGCCGGGGGCTGGTGCCCCAGGACCCGGCGGGCCATCTCCGTGCCCCCACTGGCCGGTCCCGCCTCCCTCGGGTGCTCGATCACGCCGAGCTGGCCCTCCTGCTCGACGGCCCCGGGGGCGGCGTGGGCGTGGCTGGTGCCGACCTGGGTCCGGACCGTCGCATCGACCCTGGTGCGGCCGGGGGGGCGAATCGGCGGGCTGCGGTGCGGGCACGGGACGACGCCGTGCTCGAGTTGCTCTACGGGTCGGGCCTGCGGGTCGCAGAGCTCTGCGGCCTGGACCGGGACGACGTGGACCTGCGGCACCGGATGGTGACGGTCCGTGGCAAGGGGGGGCGCGAACGGCGAGTGCCGATGCACCGGGCCTGCACCGAGGCGCTCGAGCGCTGGCTGGGGTGGCGACATTCCCTGGTCACGGGCGCATCGCCCGCCGCGGCATTGTTCCTGAACCAGCGTGGCGCCCGGTTGGGGCCCCGGGACGTCCGGCGCATCGTGGACCGCCGGGCCCCGGTGCCGACACACCCCCACGCGCTCCGCCACAGCTTCGCCACGCACCTCCTCGACGGCGGCGCAGATCTCCGAGTGGTCCAGGAGCTGCTGGGTCACGCCAGCTTGCAGACGACCCAGGTCTACACTCATGTGAGCAAGGAACGGCTGCTCGCAGTCCACCACGCGACCCATCCCAGGGCGTAGGGGGAATCGTTGGCCACCGAGGACGACAGCGCGACCGCCCGCCTGTGGGCGCAGTACACGAAGACCCGGTCGCGCGAGCTGCGTGACCAGCTCATCGTGCTGTACTCGCCGCTGGTCAAGTACGTGGCGGGGAGGGTGGCCGTCGGCCTGCCCCAGCACGTCGAGGCATCGGATCTGGTGAGCTACGGCATCATCGGCCTGATCGACGCCATCGACCGCTTCGACCCGGTGCGGCAGGTCAAGTTCGAGACCTACGCCATCCCCCGCATCAAGGGGGCCATCATCGACGAACTGCGAGCCATCGACTGGGTCCCGCGGTCGGTCAGGGCCAAGGCTCGGGCCGTCGAGCAGGCCTACAGCGCACTCGAGGCCGCCTTGCTGCGTACGCCGACCGACGCCGAGGTGGCGGCCGAACTCGGGATCTCCGAGGACGAGCTGCAGGAGATCCTGCGCCAGATCTCCTTCGTGGGTGTCGCCGCACTCGACGAGGTGTTCATGGTCGGGGGGGACCGATCCGAGCGGACGACGCTCGGCGACACGATCGCCGACGGCTCGGCGGGGCCCGTCGCGCTGTTCGAGGACAAAGAGGCCAAGGAGATCCTCGTCAACGCCATCGGGCAGCTCGGGGAGCGCGAGCGCACGGTGCTGTCGCTGTACTACTACGAGGGCCTGACCTTGGCCGAGATTGGCGAGATCCTCGGCGTCACCGAGAGCCGTGTCTGCCAGATCCACACCAAGGCCGTGCTCCAGCTCCGGGCCAGGCTGAGCGACCGGCGCGACGGGGAGCCCCCCGGACGCGGCCGTGGCCGTCGAGGCCGCCGCCCCAGCGTCGCTGCCACCGGCTGACCGCCTCGCCCCAGGCCGACACGACGCGAGGCGGGCGCGACCGTCGGTGTGCAGCGGCCACCGGGCGCAGCCGGAGCCGGCGTCGGTCGCTGTCGGCTACCATCAGGTGCCCCCTCCTGGGTGGGGGCACGCACGACCGACACCGAGCACCCGGCGCGTCCAGCGGTCGCCCTTGCGGGCGCAGTGCCGGGGAAGGACAACCGATGGGAGGAGCAGCCGTGGCCGTCGTCACGACCCGCCAGCTGCTGGAGGCCGGCATGCACTTCGGCCACCAGACGCGGCGGTGGAACCCGAAGATGCGCCGCTACATCCTGGGCGAGCGCAACGGCATCTACATCATCGACCTCCGCGAGACCCTGAAAGGTCTCGAAGCCGCCTACGCCTTCGTCCGGGACCTGGTGGCAAACGGCGGCATCGTGCTGTTCGTGGGCACGAAGAAGCAGACACAGGGGCCCATCGCCACCTATGCCAGCGCGTGCGGCATGCCGTATGTGAACGAGCGCTGGCTCGGCGGCATGCTCACGAATTTCGCCACCATCTCCTCGCGGACGGGCAAGCTGCGCGAGTACGAGGCCATGGAGCGGGCCGGCGACTTCGATGCCATGCCCAAGAAGGAAGGCCTGCGTCACCGGCGGGAGCTCGAGAAACTGCGGCGCAACCTGGGTGGTATCCGTGACCTCGACCGTCTGCCGGACGCCATCTTCGTCATCGACACGAAGAAGGAGCACATCGCGGTGACCGAGGCGAACAAGCTCGGGTTGCCGATCGTCGCCGTGGTGGACACCAATTGCGATCCCGACGTCGTGACCTATGTGATCCCGGGCAACGACGACGCCATCCGCTCCGGCGCGCTCATGTGCAAGGTCATGGCCGAGGCCGTCACCGAGGGCAGGTGGATCGCCGCCAACCGCCCGGCACCGGCGCGGTCGGGTGCTGCCTCGGCCACCGGACCCCGTGCCCGCGCGGTGGTGGCTCCGAACCCAGTACCGACGTCCACGCCCCTCACCACCCCGAGCGCCGCCGCCGTCCTCGATCAGGCGCCAGCGTCAGCCCAGCCTGACCAGGACGCCCCTCCGGTGTCTGCGGACGCGGCCGCCGGTCCCAACGCCAGCGGCCCAGCCGGCGGCGCTGCGGGGGCGGAGGACACGACCAGCGCAACACAGGAGTCCTGAACCCATGGCCGAATTCACCGCCAAGGACGTCCACGCGCTCCGGCAAGCGACCGGTGCCGGCATGATGGACTGCAAGCGAGCGCTGCAGGAGACAGCCGGCGACATGGAGGCGGCCAAGCTGTGGCTGCGCGAACAGGGGCTGGCCGGTGCCGCCAAGCGGGCCGAGCGCGAGGCAGCCCAGGGGGCGGTGGCAGTGGCGGTGGAGGGTCGCCAGGCCGCCATCGTCGAGCTGCGCTGCGAGACCGACTTCGTCGCCAAGGCCGAACCGTTCGTCAATCTGGTGGAGGAGCTCGCCCGTCTGGTCGCCGCCAAGGGTGAGCAGGCAGCAGGAGAGCGCGCCTCGTCGGTCGACGACCTGCGCACCACGCTCAAGGAGAACATCTCGATCGGGCGCATCGTCCGTTTCGACGCCGCCACCGACTCGCTGCTCGGGAGCTACCTCCACGTCCAGGCCGGGCGAGGGGTGAACGCAGTGCTCGTGGAGCTGCGCGGCGGGAGCGAGGAGCTGGCCCACGATGTTGCGGTGCACATCGCTTTCGCCCGTCCCCAGTACCTTCGCCGTGAGGACGTGCCCGACGCCGAGGTCGCGGCCGAGCGCGCCACGCTCGAGCGGATGTCGCGCAACGAGGGCAAACCCGAAGCTGCCCTCCCCAAGATCGTCGAAGGCCGGCTCAACGGGTGGTTCCGGGAGCGCTGCCTCCTGGAGCAACCCTACGTGAAGGACGAGAAGCGTTCGATCGGCGACCTGCTGGGCAGTGCCGAGATCGTGCGCTTCGCCCAAGTCGAAGTGGGCAGTTGAGGCACTCCCCATGACCACGGGCGACGCCGGCAGGTTGGGGTCCGTGCTGCCGGCGGGCAAGCGGCGCCGAGTGGTGCTCAAGATGTCGGGGGAGGCCCTGGCCTCCCCGGCCTCGGACGAGACGATCGACGCCGGTGTGGTCGAGCGACTGGCGGGCGAGATCGTCGAGGTCCGCGAGGAGTTCGACCTGGAGCTGGCGGTGATGGTCGGCGGCGGCAACATCTGGCGCGGGACCGTCGGCGAGGGCCATGGCCTCGACCGGGCCACCTCCGACACGATGGGCATGCTGGCCACGGTCATCAACGCCCTGGCCCTTCAAGACGCCATCGAGCGGCGCGGCCAGCCGACCCGGGTGCTCACCGCCATCCACATGGCGGAGGTGGCCGAGCCCTACATCCGCCGGCGCGCCATCCGCCACCTGGAAAAGGGCCGCATCGTCATCTTCGCCGCCGGCATGGGGAACCCCTACTTCACCACCGACACCTCCGCTGCGCTGCGGGCGGCCGAGATCGAAGCCGAGATCCTGCTCAAAGGCACCCACTCGGGGGTCGACGGCGTCTACAGCGCCGACCCGAAGCTCGACGCCACCGCCCGGCGGTTCGACACCTTGAGCTTCATGGACCTCGTCAACCGCGATCTGCGGGTGATGGACCTGACCGCCATCACCTTCTGCAAGGACAACGGCCTGCCCATCCTGGTCTTCGACTTGATGGCACCGGGCAACCTCCGCCGTGCGCTCGCGGGCGAGGAGATCGGTACGCTGATCAGGTGACCGACGACGACCTGGTCTCACTGGCCCTGGCCGACGCCAGGGAGCGGATGGAGAAGGCCGTGGCCCACACCCAGACGGAGTTCGCCGGGATCCGCACGGGCCGGGCGTCCCCCGGCCTGGTCGAGCACATGAAAGTGGACGTGTACGGCACCGAGGTCGAGCTCCGGAGCATCGCCGGTCTGAGCGTGCCCGAGGCGCGGCTGCTGGTGATCTCCCCGTACGACAAGTCGTCGCTCGGCGCCATCGAGAAGGCGATCCAGTCGTCGGGGCTCGGGATCACGCCGTCCAACGACGGGAACGTGATCCGGCTCGCCTTCCCGCCGCTCACCGAGGAGCGCCGCAGGGAATTGGTGAAGGTCGTCCGGCACAAGGCGGAGGAGGGGCGTGTGGCCGTGCGGAACCTGCGCCGCAACGTCCGCCACGAGCTGGAGGGCCTCGAGCGCGAGGGCGACCTGTCCTCCGACGAGCTCGAGCGCGTGGAGCAGCAGCTCGACAAGCTCACCCACGAGATGGTGAGCGCCATCGACACGCTCCTCGCCCACAAGGAGCAGGAGCTCCTCGAGATCTGACCCGGTGCGCCGGATCGCGCCCGCCGCGCCGGGTGCGCCGGGCCGGCGGCGAGGAGGGTGACGTGGACGAACGGGAGGAACAGGGAACCGGGGCGGAGGCCGGCACGGGTTCGTGGCCGCAGGTCACCGAGCGGGTTCGGATCATCGGTGCCCAGCCGGCAGGCGCAGCCGCAGCGGCGACACCCCCTGGCCCTGGGAGCTCCGGGTCGGTGCCACCCCAATCCGCCGCGGGGGAGGCGCAGCCAGCGGCCGGGGAGGCGCAGCCCGCAGCCGGGGAGGCGCAGCCCGCGGCCGGAGCGACACCGCCCATGGCCGTGCCGGCCGGTCCAGCGGATCGGCAGGCGGCAGACCCGACACCGGCCGTGGGGCGCGCCGGGGCCGAGCCAGGTGACAGCGGGGAGCCCGCGCGGCGATATCTGGGTTTCGAGCACAGCCCGGCCGGTGTCCCCACCAGCGGCCATGTGCCCGGCAGTGCTGCACCCGCCGGCGACGTGCCGATCGACCGTGCCCCCGGCGACCGGTGGCACGCGCCGTCGGGCGCACCAGCGGGCGACGCCGGCTATTCGAGCGTCGAGCAGCCGGAGCTGCCCCATTGGACGGAGCCGCCCACGGGCCAGGTGCCGGCCGTCCTCGACCGCGCCGACGAGGACCAGTCCTGGACCCTGGCGGGTGACACCGGACCCGCCTGGCGGGAGCACGAGGTCGACTGGGAGGACACGGTTTTCGAGCCCGCGTTGCTGGCCGACGACGAGATCCGGGTCGGCGCACTCGACGAAGCGCCCCTCGAGCAGCGGCGCCCGTGGGAGTTCGACGACCTCGGCGCTGCCGGTGCGGGTGCCGCTGCTGTGGGCGCGGGGACCGACCCACCGCCCACCGTGTCCGGCGAGGGGGATCGGGAGGTGGGCCTCGACGACGGCGACACCTCGGACGAGGAGGGCCGGGGCCGGGCAGAGCCGGGCAATGGTGACGGCTCGGAGCGAGCCGGCGAGGCCGCCGACCAGGCGGGTGCTGTCCTGGGTGGCCAGGATGCCGGCGACGGCGCACCGAACCCGGGAGGAGCCGGCAGCCAGCGCCGCCCGGGAGCGGTGGGGGTGGCGGCTGGCGGACCCGACGAGCGCGGCGAGTGGGCGGCGGTGCCGCCAGGCCCGCCGCCCGCCGGGCACCAGCGGCCCCGCCCGCGCCCCCGCCCGTCACGGGCGCGCCGCGGCCAGGGGGCTCCAGCGGGCCGGGGGCCGCGTTCGGGGCGGAACATGCCGGTCGCCATCGCGTCGGGAGTGGCGGTGGCCGCCGTGGCCATCGGGTGCATGGCACTGGGCTCCGTCGCGTCCGAGGTGCTCGCCACCGTCGTGGTCACGCTGTGTGCAGCCGAGGTCTATGCCGCATTGCGCCGGGGCGGACGCCACCCGGCCACGCTGCTGGGCCTGGTGGCCACGGTGGCGGTGATGGTCGCCGCCTACGCGAAGGGCGTGGCGGCCCTCCCGCTGGTGTTCGTGCTGCTGGTGGTGGGCACCATGGTCTGGTACCTGGTCGGGGCTGGGCGGGGATCTGCCGTCGACGGCATGAGCGCCACCGTCTTCGCCTTCGGGTGGGTGGGCCTGCTGGGCTCGTTCGCCGGCCTGCTGTTGGCCCCGTCGCTGTTCCCGCACCGCCACGGTGTGGCCTTCTTCCTCGGGGCCATCGTGGCCGCAGTGGGCAACGACGTTGGTGCCCTGGCCACCGGGGCCTGGCTCGGCCGCCGTCCGCTCGCACCCCGGGTCAGCCCTCGCAAGACCTGGGAGGGCGCGGTGGGGGGAACCGTCGGTTCGATCGTGCTGTCGGTGGTCCTGACGGCGCGTGTCCACCCGTGGACCGTGCCCAAGGCGGCGCTGCTCGGATTGGTCGTGGCAATCGTGGCTCCTGTCGGCGACCTGTGCGAGTCGGTGGTCAAGCGTGACCTGGGCATCAAGGACATGGGCTCGATCCTGCCGGGCCACGGTGGGCTCGTCGACCGGTTCGACGCGCTGCTGTTCGCCCTGCCGGCCACCTACTATCTGGTCCGGGTCCTGAACCTGGGGTGACGGATCCGACACCATCGGTGGCACATCCGTCCTCCCAGCCGACGATCGAGGAGGGGCGCGCCGTGGGCGCACCGGTGACCGTGAGCCTGGTGGGTTCGACGGGCTCCATCGGGACCCAGGCCGTCGACGTCATCCGCGCTGCGCCGGACCGCTTCCGGGTGGTCGCCCTCGCTAGCCGCCGGTCGGTCGAGACGTTGGCGGCACAGGCGGCAGTGCTCGGGCCCGAGGTCGTCGCGGTGGCCGACCGCGGCCGCGCCCGGGAGCTGGCTGGTGCGGTGCCCCGAGGGACCGAGGTGCTCGCCGGGCCCGAGGGGCTGGTGGAGGTGGCCTGCCGGGCTGAGGTCGTGCTCAACGCCGTGGTCGGCTTCGCCGGCCTGCCCGTCACCGTGGCCGCGCTGCGGGCTGGCCGGCGCCTGGCGCTGGCCAACAAGGAATCGCTCATCGCCGGAGCGCCGGTGGTGCGCCGGGCGAGGGCCACGTCCGGCGCTGAGATCGTGCCCGTCGACTCCGAGCACTGCGCCCTCCACCAGTGCCTTCGGGCCGGTCGCACCCCGGACGAGGTCGCCCGCCTGGTGCTGACGGCGTCGGGCGGGCCGTTCCGAGGACGGAGCCGGGCCGAGCTCGAGACCGTGGGTGTCGAAGAGGCACTGGCCCACCCCACCTGGCGGATGGGTCCGAAGATCACGGTGGACTCCTCGACGCTCATGAACAAGGGCCTCGAGGTGATCGAGGCGCACGAGCTGTTCGGGATCGCCTACGACCGCATCGGCGTGGTGGTCCACCCGCAGTCGGTCGTCCACTCGATGGTGGAGTTCACCGATGGCGCCACGCTGGCCCAGCTGTCGATGCCCGACATGCGCATGCCCATCGGGTACGCCCTGGGCTTTCCGGAGCGACTGCGGACGCCATACGGCGCCATCGATTGGTCGGCGCTCACCCGCTTGGACTTCGAGCTGCCCGATCGTGCCGTGTTCCGCTGCCTGGCGCTCGCCGAGCAGGCGGGTCGGGCCGGTGGGGCGGCACCGTGCTGGCTCAACGCCGGCAACGAGGTGGCGGTGGCGGCGTTTCTCGACGGCCGGATCACGTGGGGGGCCATCGCGGACGTGGTAGCCGACACGCTCGAGGCGTACGACGCCACCGAGCTGGTCGAGGTCGACGACGTCGTGGAGGCCGATCGCCGGGCCCGCCGCCGGGCGGAGTCAGCCGTGGCCAGTCGGGAGCGTGCGGCGTGAGCGCGCCCATGCCACCCCGATCTGCCACCGGCAAGGTGTCCCGGGAGCCGCACGGGGCGACCACACCGGCGTCAGCTGGTTCGCCCGGCCAGGGCGCCGCGGACCGGTCGCCGGGACCGGGCAGCCGTGGCGGGGAGACGAGGGCGGTCACGGCACCGGGGACGGGGTGGCGGGCGGTGGCCCCGCTCGTCGGGGTGGTGGCGGTTGCGGTGGCGGTGGCCGTGCTGCTCGGGGCGGGCGACCTGGTGGTGGTGATCGCTGCCCTCGTCGGCATCGTGATGATCCACGAGCTCGGGCACTTCGCCACGGCCAAATGGAGCGGGATGAAAGTGACCGAGTACTTCCTGGGCTTCGGGCCCCGGCTGTGGTCGGTCCGACGGGGGGAGACCGAGTACGGGATCAAGGCCATCCCCGCCGGCGGCTACGTGAAGATCGTCGGCATGAGCAACCTGGAGGAGGTCCCCCCCGAGGACGAGCCGCGCACCTACCGGCAGCAACCGTTTCGTGCCCGCTTGCTGGTCGCGGCCGCCGGGTCGTTCATGCACCTGGTGATGGCGCTGGTGCTGCTGTGGTCGCTGCTCGTGTTCGTCGGCACGCCCGACCCCCACTCGGTGGTGATCCGGGGGTTCGCCCCCCTGCCCGACCAGGTCGACCCGGCACGTGACGCCGGCCTGCGGGTGGGCGATCAGGTGCTGCGTGCCGACGGGCGGACCCTCACCGGCCCCGCCGACCTGAGCGCGGTGATCGCCCGGCACGCTGGCCAGCCGCTCGAGCTGCTGGTCGAGCGGGACAAGACAGAGCTGGCGGTGCCGGTCACGCCCCGGGTGGACCCGGCGGACGGCAAGGCCAGGATCGGCGTCACCATCGGCAACGGTCCCGACGTGCCCGTCGGGCCGGTGCGCGCCGTGGGCACCACCTTCGTCGACCTATGGCGCATCACGGCGACGTCCATGTCGTCGCTGCCCACCGCCCTCGCCAACGAGTACACCCTGCTCGTCCACGGCACGGCCCCTGCCGGTGCGCCCCGGATCCAGTCGATCGTGGGTGCGGTGCGCACCACCGATCAGGCTGCCCAGGCCGGGGCAGGTGACCTGCTGTTCATGCTCGTGCTCATCAATATCTTCATCGGCATCTTCAACATGCTGCCGATGCTGCCCCTCGACGGCGGACACGTCGCCATCGCGCTCTACGAGCGGTTGCGCAGCCGCCGCGGCCGCCGGTACCACGCGGACGTCACCCGCCTGGCGCCGTACGCCTACGCCTTCGTGGCGCTGTTGGCCTTCGTCTTCGTGTCGTCGCTGTTCCTCGACATCACCCATCCGGTCGCCAACCAGTTCCGCTGAATCAACCAGTTCCGCCGAAGAGGGGGCGGTGCCCGAGCGGCCCCGGCCCGGCATCGCCGTGGCCGGTCGGTGCGCTGGCAGGGAGCTCGGTGCGTCCGGGCAGAGGTCGGTCGGGTGCTCGACCGGTGGCCGCCGGACGGACCGACGCAGCGGGACGGCATGATGGAGGGGACGAGGAGGTTGCCATGACCCGACCGGCTGTCGTGGCCGCAGCGCGCCGGCCGACCCGGCGCATCCAGGTGGGCTCGGTGCCCGTCGGTGGTGGGGCGCCCATCTCGGTGCAGTCGATGACCACCACCAAGACGGCCGACGTCGAGGGCACCCTGGCACAGATCTACGCCCTGGCCTCTGCCGGGGCCGACATCGTCCGCTGCACCTGCAACGAGGAGGAGGCGGCCGAGGGGCTGGCCCACATCGTGCCCCGCTCGCCCGTGCCCATCGTGGCCGACATCCACTTCCACCACGAGATGGCACTGGCCGCGCTGGAAGCCGGTGTCCACGGACTGCGGCTGAACCCGGGCAACCTGCGCAAGGCAGCGGAGATCAAGCAGGTGGCCGCCGAGGCCAAAGACCGCGGGGTGCCCATCCGGATCGGCGTCAACGCCGGCTCACTGCACCCGGACCTCTACCGCCGGTACGGGGGGGCCACGCCCGAAGCGCTGGTCGAGTCGGCCCGCATGGAGCTGGCCTACTTCGCCGAGGTCGGCTTCGAGGACGTGAAGATCTCGGTGAAGGCGTCCTCCGTCCCGCTCATGATCGCCGCCTACCGGCTGGCGTCGGAGACCTTCGACTACCCCCTCCATCTGGGAGTGACCGAAGCCGGGCCGCCGCCGGCTGGCCTGATCAAGGCCACCGCCGGCATGGCCACGCTGCTGGCGGAGGGGATCGGTGACACCATCCGGTATTCGCTCACCGCCGATCCGGTGGAGGAGGCACGAGCCGGCCGCCAGCTGCTGGAGGCCCTCGGCCTGCGCGAGCGGCGTGGGCTCGACCTGATCGCCTGCCCCAGCTGTGGCCGGGCGGAGATCGACGTCATCGGCGTGGCCCGCCGAGCCCAGGAGGCCCTCGAGGCCCGTGACCTTCCGATCCAGGTGGCGGTCATGGGCTGCGTCGTGAACGGACCGGGCGAGGCGCGCGAGGCGGACCTGGGCATCGCGGCGGGTCGCCACCGCGGCCACCTGTTCATCAAGGGGAAGATCGTCCGGGTGGTGCCCGAGGACGAGATGGTCGACGCGCTGGTGGCCGAGGCCGAGAAGCTCGTGGCGGAGGGGATCGAGGCTCGTCTGGCGGCCGCCGACGCGACGGCGGAGGCAGAGGCGGAGGCCGACCGCCGCGCCCTGTTCGAGGCGCGCGGCGCTGACGCCAACCACAGTGCGCAGCGGGTCGAGCTCATCCGCAAGGTGGTCGACGAGCAGCACCACCCCTCCGGGGAGGGTCATCGTTCCGCGTGAATCGGAGCCCTGGCCCGCCACCTGCCCCGTCAGGGGACGGATCGGCGAGTCGGTGGCGGCGGGCCGGCGTTGGGGACGGCCGGTGGCGTCGGGTCAGTAGGCCCGAGCCACGATGGCGCGCAGGCCGGAGATGGCCTCGTGCGACGACGGCAGCGAGCCGTCGGGTCGCTGCAGGCACCGGACCGACACACCCTCGGCGTTGAGCTGGACCTCGCCGCCGTCATCGAGGAGCTCACCGGGGAGCACGGCGAACCCGTCGCGTGCTGCTGCCACGGCCTCGTCGCGCGAGGTCACGGTCACCGTGCGCTCGTCGCGGTGGCGGCGCGCCTCGTCCAGCAAGCCCGCTTGGGCGTCGTGGAGCACCTGGACGACGTGTGTCGTGACGTCACCCAGCCGGACCGGCGTCTTGGTGCCCCTGTCACGGCGGGCCACGGTGACCGTGCCGTTCGCCACGTCACGGGGGCCGACCTCGAGGCGGACCGGCACGCCCTTGAGCTCCCAGTCCACGACCCGGCGCCCGAAGGACGTGTCGGTGCGGGTGTCGAGCTCGACCCGCACCCCCTGGTGGCCGAGCTCCGCCGCCAGGCGCTCGGCCACCTCCCCGGCGCCCTGCTCGCCGCGCACCAGCACCACTGCTGCCTGCACCGGGGCAAGGCGCGGGGGCAGGCGCAACCCCGCGTCGTCCCCGTGGGCCATGACCAGCGCGCCCATCAAGCGGGTGGACACCCCCCACGACGTCTGCCAGGCGTGGACGAGCTCGCCCGTCTCGTCGAGGAAGGTGATGCCGAACACCTTGGCGAAGTTCTGCCCGAGCTCATGGCTCGTGCCCATCTGCAGGGCCTTCCCGTCGCGCATCATCCCCTCGCACGTCCAGGTCGTGGTCGCACCCGCAAACCGCTCGCGCTCGGTCTTGCGGCCCACGAGCACGGGGATGGCGAGCACCTCGTGCATCACGTCCTGGTAGACCTCGCGCAGGATCCGCAGGGCGTAGAGGCGAGCGTCCTCCTCGCTGGCATGAGCCGTATGGCCCTCCTGCCAGAGGAATTCGGTGGTGCGCAGGAACAGGCGGGGCCGCAGCTCCCAGCGCACGACGTTTGCCCACTGGTTGACCAGCAGCGGCAGGTCCCGATGGCTGTGGATCCACTTCGCCAGGAAGGAGTTGATGATGGTCTCGCTCGTGGGCCGGACCACCACTGGCTCCTCGAGCTTCTTGCCGCCCCCGTGGGTGACGACGGCGAGCTCGGGGCTGAATCCCTCCACGTGCTCCGCCTCGCGGCGGAGGTAGCTCTCGGGGATGAAGAGAGGGAAGTAGGCGTTGCGGGCGCCGGCGGCTTTGATCCTGGCGTCGATCTCGGCCTGGATGCGCTCCCAGATGGCATAGCCGTAGGGACGGATCACCATGGTTCCGCGCACAGGGCCGTTGTCGGCCAGCTCTGCCTTGGCCAGGACCTCCTGATACCAGCGAGGGAAGTCGGTCGCCTGCGAGGTGAGCACGTCGGGTCCGGCCATGGAGCAGAGATGTTACGGCGTGGGGATCCCGGACCTCCGCTGCCGGCGATCCGCAGGCGGCGATGACCCGCATCGGGGGACGCCCCGGCGGCTGGCGCGGGCTCCTGCGGGGGTGGGAGCTGGCGCGGGCTCCTGCGGGGGTGGGAGCTGCTGCGGGCGTGGGAGCGGTGTCGGGCCCGGCCCGAACCGGCGACGTCAGCCGCCGATCAGGCGATCAGCGGACAGCCACCCGGCAGCCACCGGACAGTCGCCAGCCTGCCGCACGTCAGCCGCCGGTTCCGTCGCCGTGCGGTGGTCCGAGGTGGTGGCTGATCCGCCGGCCCGAGATCAGTTCCGTGGCGATGCGCACCACGTGGGTGCGTTCGCCCGGCGCCCATGGCTCCAGCGGCAGTGCCAGCGCCCGGTCACGCTCGGGACCGGGAGGGATCTCGCGGGCGACGCCCACGACCAGCACGCTCCAGCCTTCGTGGTACAGCGGGTCGACCTGGTCCACTTCGAAGGCAACAACGGCATTGCGGACCGCGGCGTCGAGTTTGGTGCCCTGCGCGGTGCGGAACACGACGTCGCCGTCGAGCACCCGGTAGTTGACCGGTAGCACGGCCGGTACTGCCCCCACCGTGATGGCGACCCGCCCGACCGAACCCTGCTCGAGGAGCTGGCGGCACTCGGCCACCGACAGCACCTCGATGCCCTGTTCGTCGAAGAGCACTCGCCCCCCCGTCGTCTTCGGGTTTCCGTCGCGCGCGCCACGACCCGCGGCGAGGGTCGCACGCGACCTGCGCCGTGCCATCAGCGTGGCGGGACCATTGGTGGCCGGGCAGGGCCAAAGGTCCCGTGGGTGCAGGTCCAAGGTCCCAGGCGCGGCCGTGCCCCGCGGGGCCGGCGGAGGGGGGCCCTGGTATACTGCCTCCGCCGTTCGAACGGGGTCGGAGTGGTGCGTCGAAGCGTGGGCGGGCAGCCCACGCTTCTCTTTTGCACCGGTCGCCGGGCGAGCGGCCATGAGGATCATCCACGCGCGGCGAGTGACCAAGGGAGGTGGCGACCGGTGAGCGACGGCGACCTGTTCGACGCGCTGCGCCCGGCCGTCGCCGGGCTGGAGGTGGAGCTTGTCGACGTGGAGGTCCGGGCCCGGCTCGTGCGCGTGACGATCGATCGCGCCGGTGGCGTCGACCTGGACACCATCACGGCGGTGACCCGCGCCGTGTCGGGCGTGCTCGACCGGTACGACCCGGTGCCGGGCCGCTACACCCTGGAGGTGAGCAGCCCCGGGGTGGAGCGGCCGCTTCGGACCCCGCAGCACTTCGCCCGCGCCGTGGGGGAGACCGTGTCGGTCCGTACCGTGGCCGGCGGCGAGGGCGAGCGGCGCGTCGTGGGCCAGCTGGTGGCTGCCGACACGGACGGGTTCGTCCTGGAGGGTGACACCGTGCCCGGTGGCCGGCGGCGCATCTCCTACGGCGAGGTGGACCGGGCCCGCACGGTGTTCGACTGGGGCGGGGCGCCGCGCCCGGCGGGCGGCCGGCGCCACGGATCGGCGCGGCGCCGCTCGGCACGCCCGGCGGCCGGTGACGCGAGGGAGAAGGTGACCACGTCATCATGAGCAAGACGAATTTCGAGTTCCTCGACGCGCTGGGCCAGATCGCCCGCGACAAGGGCATCTCGGTCGACACGCTGCTCGACGCGCTGGCCAACGCCTTGGTCGCCGCCTACAAGCGCCGCCCCGGGGCGGCCGAGGAAGCGGTGGTGACCATCGATCCCGACTCGGGGGAGATCCGCGTCTACGGCCAGGAGCTCGACGAGGAGGGCAACGTCGTCCGCGAGTGGGACGACACCCCCGACGACTTCGGCCGCATCGCCGCCCAAACGGCCAAGCAGGTGATCCTCCAGCGCATCCGCGAGGCCGAGCGCGACATGAAGTACGAGGAGTACGCCGGGCGCGAGGGCGACATCGTGACCGGCATCGTCCAGCAGACCGACAACCGCTACACCCTCCTGGACTTGGGCAAGGTCGAGGCCCTCCTGCCCCAGGCCGAGCAGGTCCCCTACGAGCGGTACGAGCACGGGGCCCGGCTCAAGGCGTACATCGTCGAGGTGCGCAAGACCACCAAAGGCCCGCAGATCGTGGTCAGCCGCAGCCACCCGGGTCTCGTCAAGCGCCTGTTCGAGCTCGAGGTGCCCGAGATCTCATCCGGTGTGGTCGAGATCAAAGCAGCGGCGCGCGAGCCAGGTCACCGGACGAAGATCGCGGTGTGGTCCAACGATCCCAACGTGGACCCCGTCGGTGCGTGTGTGGGAGCACGTGGCTCGCGAGTTCGCATGGTCACCAACGAGCTGCGCGGCGAGCGGATCGACGTGGTGCCCTACTCCGACGACCCGGTCGAGTTCATCCAGGCCGCGCTCCAGCCGGCACGGGTGCGCGAGGTGCGTCTCGACGAGGAGACGGGTACGGCGACCGTGGTGGTGAGCGACTATCAACTGTCGCTGGCCATCGGCAAGGAAGGCCAGAACGCGCGGCTGGCGGCCAGGCTCACGGGCTGGCGCATCGACATCAAGAGCGAGAGCCAGCTTGCCGAGGAAGAGGCCGGCTACGGCGAGGAGTGGGCCGAGGGCGAGTGGGTCGAGAACGAAGCGGGTGAGATGGTCTGGCAGCCGGCCGAAGGGGGAGAGGCCGTCTCCGCCGCCGAATGGTCGCGCGCTGCTGGCCCCGAGGGTGCCAGCAGCGCGTCCCCCGGTGCGACGGGCACGTCCCCGTCCGCAGCGGGTACCGGCGGGAGCAGCGGCGACGGCGCGCCGGGCGGGGACGCAGGGCGCGAGCCGGCGGCATCGAGCACCGCCCCGGGAGCGGTTCCCGCCGATGGCCCTGGCGACGACCCGGCGGGTGGCGGCGCGCGGACCGAGGGGCCGGCCGGCAGCACGGAGGCGGGCGCATAGCCGCGCCCCGGCGTACGTGCATCGGCTGCCGGCGGGTCGCCGCACCCGAGGAGCTGGTGCGCGTCGTCCGGCTCGGTGACGGTACGCTCGCCATCGGCCGGGACCTCCCCGGTCGCGGGGCATGGTTGTGCGCGGCGTCGCCAGCGTGTGTGGATGCCGCCATCCGACGCCGAGCATTCGGCCGGGCATTGCGTGCCCCGGTCGACGCGGGGTCGGTCGAGCGGCTGCGCGCGGTGCTGTGCAGCCTCGGGACGGGCGAGGCGGCCGCCCAGGTGTGCGAGGATGGTGTGCCGGTCCGGCCAGCGGTGCCGGCCCCGCGTGAGGAACGACAAGGACCCTAGGACGTCGGTGGCGAAGAAGATCCGTGTCTACGAGCTCGCCCGCGAGCTCGGCCTGAGCAACAAGGAGGCGCTCGACCTCTGCCTGTCCCTCGGGATCGGCGTGAAGAGCCACTCCTCCTCCATCGAGGACGCGCAGGCCGACCGGGTGCGTCGCAAGGCGGACCGCGAAGGCCTGCGGCGACCCGTCCAGGCCGAGCAGGCCGCGCCCGCCGCGCCAGCCGTGCCGGCCGGGGACGGCGCCGTGCCGGTCGCCACCGGCGCGCCGGCACCCAGGGGTCGGGCCGCCGCCGGCCCGTCGGCCACCCCCGCCGGCGAGGTCGCTGCTGCAACCGTGCCAGCACGCGCTGGGCGTCCGTCGGGTCCGTCCGACGCGATGCGACCGGCGCAGCCGGAGCCCACCTCCACGGCACCAGCGGCTGCGGCGGCACCCGCCGCTGCACCCCCTTCGGCTCCGGCGGCAGAGCCGAGGCCGGTTGCACCTCCCAGTCAGCCCGCGGCCAGGCCCGGCGGGAGCCGGCTCGTCACCAGTCGCCCCGCCAGCGAGGTCGCCGCACCCCGTCCTGCCACGCCACCGGCACGTCCGGTGCCCGGCGGCGTGGCGCCTGAGCGGGCTCGGCCGCCGGCCGGGCCCGCTGCCGGGCGGCCGGCCCCTCAGCAACCAGCGGCGCCCTCGGGTGCCGGGCGGGCACCAGGCGAAGGGCCGCCGCGCCCGCCGGTGCGCCCACCGTTGAGCGCGTCGGGCCGTCCGATCCCGCCCCCGCCCGGAGGGCCGCCCCGGTCGGCCACGGGCCGTCCCATCCCGCCGCCGCCCGGCCGGCGCATCCCGGGCGGGCGACCGCCCGCCGGTGGCGGCGCGCGCCCGTCGGGTGCCCCTGGTGGTCCCCGTGGCGGCGGTCGGCCCGGCGGCGGGTTCGGTGGTCGGCCCGGCGGCGGGTTCGGTGGCCGGGTCGGCGCACCGGCGGGCCCGCCGCCAGGTGCCCGCGGTGGCGTGGGTGGCCGGGGCCGTCCACCGCAGCGGCGTCCGCGGCGGCGGCGGCGGACCATGGAGGAGCTCGAGCCGACGCAGCTGACGACCTACACGCCGTCCAACGCCCCGGTCCCCGAGTACGAGGTGATCATCGAGCGGGGCTGCACCCCACGTGAGCTTGGGCCCAAGCTCAACCGCTCGGCAGGCGACGTCATCCGCTTCCTCTTCCTGCAAGGCGAGGTGGTCACGGCCACCCAGTCGCTCACCGACGACATGATCGAGCTCTTTGCCGCTGAGCTCGGGGCCCGGATCAAGCTGGTGGACCCGGGCGAGGAGCAGGAAGCCGAGCTACAGGCGAAGTACTTCGAGGACGACGAGGAGGAGGCCGAGGAGGACCTGCGTCCGCGCCCGCCCATCGTCACGGTGATGGGCCACGTCGATCACGGCAAGACCCTGCTGCTCGACCGGATCCGCGCCGCCAACGTCGTGGAGGGCGAGGCTGGCGGCATCACGCAGCACATCGGCGCGTACCAGGCCGAGTCCGGCGGGCACCTCATCACCTTCATCGACACGCCCGGCCACGAGGCATTCACCGCCATGCGGGCCCGCGGGGCCGAGGTGACCGACATCGTCGTGCTCGTGGTGGCGGCGGACGACGGTGTCATGCCGCAGACGGTGGAGGCCATCGACCATGCCAAGGCGGCGGGCGTGCCCATCATCGTGGCCATCAACAAGATCGACAAGCCCGATGCCGACCCCAACCGGGTCATGCAGCAGCTGTCGGAGCACGGCCTGGTTCCCGAGGCGTGGGGTGGCGACACGATCTGCACGGAGATCTCGGCCCTGCAGGGGCTGGGCATCGACGAGCTGCTGGAGCAGATCGTGCTGGTGGCAGAGCTCGAGGAGTTGCGGGCCAGCCCCGAGGGGCGGGCCCGCGGTGTGGTCCTCGAGGCCAACCTCGAAGCCGGCAGGGGGCCGGTGGCCACGGTCATCGTCCAGCGCGGCACCCTGCGGGTGGGCGATGCCATCGTGGCCGGTGCCGCCTGGGGCAAGGTGAAGGCCCTCGTCAACGACCGGGGGGACCAGGTCAAGGAGGCGCCGCCGTCTACCCCGGTCCAGGTGCTGGGCTTCTCCGAGCCACCCAGCGCCGGGGACGAATTCCGCGTCACCGTCGACCTGGCTACGGCGCGCACCATCGGTGAGGCCAGGGAGCGGCGGTACCGGGTGGCTGGTCACGCCCCGTCGCCCTCCGCACCGGGCGCCAAGCTCGAGGACCTGTTCGAGCAGATCCAGCGGGGCGAAGCGGCCACGCTGAACCTCATCCTGAAAGCCGACGTCCAGGGCACGCTCGAGGCCATCACCGACAGCCTCCGCAAGCTCGAGCGCGAGGAGGTGAAGCTGAGCTTCGTACTGCGTGGCGTTGGAGGCATCACGGAGAACGACGTCCAGCTGGCGATCGCCTCCAATGCCACGATCATCGGGTTCAACGTGCGACCCGACCGCCGGGCTCGTGAACTGGCTGCCGACAAGCATGTCGAGATCCGGACCTACGAGGTGATCTACAAGCTGCTCGAGGACCTCGAGGCCGCCATGGTCGGCATGCTGACCCCGGAGGTCGAGGAGGTCGTGACGGGCGAGGCGGAAGTGCGCCAAGTGTTCCGGGTCCCACGGGTGGGCGCGGTCGCCGGCTGCTACGTCCGCCACGGGGTCATCACGCGCGGTGCCAAGGTTCGGTTCCTGCGCGACGGTGTGGTCATCTGGAAGGGGGCCATCCAGTCGCTGCGACGCTTCAAGGACGACGTGCGCGAGGTCCAGGCCGGCTTCGAGTGTGGTGTCGGCCTGTCGGACTTCCAGGACCTCAAGGAAGGCGACGTCATCGAGACCTACGAGGAGCGCGAGATCCCACGCACGTGATGGCCGTCGTGACGCCCCGCCCACCGGCGCGTCGAGGCGGGGGGCGGCGGCTGCACCCGAGGAGGCGAGGCCGGTGACGGCACGGCACCACGGTCGCGAGCGTCATGGACCGGGCTCGAGCCACGGACCTGCGTACAAGGTGGGTGCCCCGTACCCCCGCACCGCCCGGGTGAACCAGGTCCTGCGCGAGGTGGTGGCCGAGGAGCTCGAGCGCCTGGCGGACGTGGACGAGCGGCTCCGGCTGGTGACGGTGACCGCCATCGAGATCTCAGCCGATCTCCGCCACGCCACGGTCTTCCTCTCCTCGCTGCGGGGCGAGGCAGCCGAAGCGCTCGACGCCCAGCGCGTCCAGCTGCAACGGGCCATCGGCCGCCAGGTGCGCCTCAAGCGGACGCCGCAGCTGGCCTTTGCCCTCGATCCGGGCGTCGCCCGGGGATGGCGCGTCGAAGAGATCCTGGACCACCTCCACGGCCAGGGTGAAAGCGCGCGCCCCGGGGGTTCTGAGGATGCCGATGGCTGACCCGCAGGCCCTCCACGCGCCATGAACCGGTCTCCAATGCTCCAGGCATCCGGTCCGACGGGGTTGGTGGTGGTCGACAAGGACGCCGGGTGGACGTCGCATGACGTCGTGGCGCGTTGTCGCCGACTGTTCGGCCAGCGGCGCGTGGGCCACGCCGGGACGCTCGACCCCGACGCCACCGGGGTCCTCCTGGTCGGGCTCGGCCGCTTCACCAGGATGTTGCGCTTCCTGTCGGGGCTCGACAAGAGCTACGAGGCCGAGGTCGTGCTGGGGACGGCCACGACCACCTTGGATGCCAGCGGCGACGTGGTGGGGACCTGGGACATGTCGCAGGTGACCCTCGCCGAGGTCCGCCAGGCGGCGGCACGGCTCACGGGCCGGGTGGAGCAGGTGCCACCCATGGTGTCGGCGGTCAAGGTCGGAGGGCGGCGGCTCCACCAGTTGGCTCGGGCCGGAGTGGAGGTGGACCGGCCGCCGCGTACCGTGACGGTGCACCGCTTCGACGTCGAACCCTCGACATCGGGCGAGCCCGGCGTGTTCCGGATCGCCGTCGACTGTTCCTCGGGGACCTACGTGCGCGTGCTGGCGGCCGACCTCGGGGTGCTGCTGGGCGGCGGCGCCCACCTGCGCGCCCTGCGACGGACCAGGGTGGGGTCCTTCACCTTGGGCGACGCGTCCCAGCTCGACGACCTGCGACACCACCACGTCCTCAGTCCGGCCGCGGCGCTGCGCGACCTGCCGCAGGTGCAGGTTGGCGCCGAGGTGGCCCGCCTGGTCACCCACGGCCTGGCCCTCGACAAGGTGGCGCTTGGCGCTGCGGGGCCGGGGCCCTGGGCGATCCTGGACCGCCGGGGACGCCTGTTGGCCGTGTACGAAGGGACGGCGACCGACCGCATGGTCGCCGCCTGCGTCCTGGCGGCCGCCCGATGACACCGGGACCGGGCTGCATCGGCGCGCCCTCTCGACGGTAACCTCGGGAGATGGAGGTCGTCGTCGGTCCGGAGCACTGCACGCCACCGCCGTCGGGATCGGCGGTGACCATCGGCGCGTATGACGGCGTGCACCTCGGTCACCGCTACGTCATCGACCGTCTCCGGCACGCTGCGGCGTCCCGGGGCCTTGCCTCGGTCGTCGTGACCTTCGACCGGCACCCGGCCACCGTGGTCCGTCCCGAGTCGGCACCTCCGCTGCTCACGGACCTCGAGCAGAAGCTCGAGCTACTGGCCGCCACCGGGGTTGACCGTACGCTGGTGGTGCCCTTCGACGAGGCGCGGGCCAACGAGACGGCCGAGGACTTCGTTGCCGAGGTGCTCGTGGGGGCGCTTCGTGCCCGTCTCGTGGTGGTCGGACAGGACTTCCACTTCGGCCACGGCCGCAAGGGCAACGTCGCACTGCTCGAGGACCTGGGTCGTACCCAGGGGTTCGCGGTGGACGGCCTCGTCCTCGAGGCTGACGCCGCAGGCGAACCGGTGTCGTCCACGAGGATCCGGCACCTGCTGGCTGCCGGCGACGTCGAGGGGGCGACGCGCCTGCTCGGGCGCCACCACCAGGTGCGCGGCGTCGTCGTCCATGGCGATGGCCGGGGCGCGGCGCTCCTCGGTGTCCCCACCGCCAATGTCGAGGTGCCCACCGGCATCGCCCTGCCCGGTGCCGGCATCTATGCCTGCTGGTACGAGCGGCCTGACGGCTCGCGGCACCCCGCCGCGGTCTCCCTTGGTCGTCGGCCGACCTTCTACCGGCAGGGGGAGCTGCTGCTCGAGGCGCACCTGCTCGACGCCGACGGCGACCTGTACGGGGAGCGGGCGCGTGTGTCGTTCGTGGCGCGCCTGCGCGACGAACGGCGGTTCGACAGCGTCGAGGCGCTCGCCGCGCAGATGGCGCGTGACATCGATGCGGTGCGTGCCGTGCTGGGGGTCGGGAACCGCTGATCGCCCCGGTCCGGCTCCTGCGGCCGGGCTGCCCAGCTCCGCTCGCCCCGGTCCGGTCGTCGCGCCCGGCTGGCGGGGATCCCCTGCTCGACGGGCGGTGCCGCATCCGCCCTGCTAGCATCATCAGAAGGCCGGAGTGCTCCTCCGGCATCGGATCGGGGCGGGGCGCCGTGCCTTGAGCCCGGTCGTCCCCCGAACGTTCCGAGGTCGATTCCCGCACGATGCCAGACAAGACAGCGACCATCGCCGAGTACCGCCTGCACGACACCGACACGGGCTCGCCCGAGGTGCAGATCGCACTGCTGACGCAGCGCATCGCCCACCTCACCGAGCATCTCAAGGTGCACAAGGGCGACCATCACACCCGGCGGGGCCTGATGAAGCTCATCGGCCGCCGGCGCCGCCTCCTGGACTACGTGCGGGCCAACGACGTCGAGCGATACCGGTCCATCATCGGCAGGCTCGGCATCCGCCGCTAGCCCGCCCGGTTCCCCGGGCGGCCGGCGGGCCGGTCGGGGAGCCACCTCGGGAGGGTGACCTCCCGGGCAACGGGCGGCCCCGTCCGTCCGACCAGAGCCGGACACCCGGGTTGGCGGTCAGCTGCCAGTCGCCGGTCACCTGCCAGTCGCCTCGTGCCCGAACCGAGGGTGCAGGCTGGGGGGTGGTCGACCACTGGGAACTGGCCCGGCGCGGGTGTCCCCGACCACACGAGGAGACCCATGGCGGACGCCACGACCGTATCGGCCCCCATCAGCGGGACCGGCAAGACGCTCACCTTCGAGACCGGCAAATTGGCCGGCCAGGCCGATGGGGCCGTCGTCGGCAGGATCGGCGACACGATGGTGCTCGTCACCGCCACGGCTGCCCGGCACGTGCGTGAGGGCACCGACTTCTTCCCCCTGACGGTGGACATCGAGGAGCGGATGTACGCAGCCGGCAAGATCCCGGGCTCGTTCTTCCGCCGCGAGGGCCGGGCCACCGACCAGGCCATCCTCACCTGCCGGCTGATCGACCGCCCCCTGCGGCCGTCGTTCCCGAAGGGTTTCCGCAACGAGGTGCACGTCGTGGGCACGATCTTCGGCGCCGACCTCGAGAACCCCCACGACGTGCTGGCCATCAACACGGCCTCGGCGGCGCTCATGGTGTCGGGCATCCCCTTCGACGGCCCGATCGGCGCGGTCCGCATCGCCTGGTCCACGGAAGGCACCTGGATCCCTCACGCCACGTACCAGGAGGGTGACGCCTCGTGCTTCGAGCTCGTGGTGGCAGGCCGGGCGCTGTCGGAGGAGCCCGACGCCGAGATCGCCATCATGATGGTGGAGGCGGGCGGGACCGCAGACTCGTGGAAGTTCTACGAGGCGGGGGCACCGAAGGTGACCGAGGCGGTCCTGGCCGATGGGCTCGAGGTTGCCAAGACCTGGATCCGCGAATCGATCGAGCTCCAGCGAGAGCTGGTGGCCAGGGCCGGCACGAAGCCGCCGATCGACTTCGAGCTGTTCAGTGACTACGCGGACGAGGTCTACGAGCGGGTGGCAGCGGTGGGCACCGACCTGCTGGCCAAGGCCAACGCCATCACCACCAAGGCGGAGCGCAACGCGGCGATCGACGACGCGACGGAGTCGATCGTGGCCCAGCTGGCCGGCGAATTCCCCGAGCGCGAGCGCGAGGTCAAGGCGGCAGCCAGGGCAGTGCTCAAGAAGCTCGTGCGCATGCGGATACTCGACGAGGGGGTACGAATCGACGGCCGGGGCACCACCGACATCCGGCCACTGTCCGCCGAAGTGGGGCTGATCCCCACCGCCCATGGCTCGGGGCTCTTCCAGCGGGGCGAGACCCAGGTGCTCAACGTGACCACGTTGGGCATGCCCCGGATGAACCAGCTGCTCGACACCATCGGCATCGACGAGTCCAAGCGCTACATGCACCACTACAACTTCCCGCCGTTCTCGACGGGCGAGGTGGGATTCATGCGCGGTCCCAAGCGCCGTGAGATCGGTCATGGGTTGCTGGCGGAGCGGGCCCTGTTGCCGGTGATCCCGCCCGAGGACGAGTTCCCCTACACCTTGCGGCTCGTGTCCGAAGTCCTGTCCTCGAACGGATCGACCTCCATGGCCTCCGTGTGCGGATCGACCCTGTCGCTCATGGACGCCGGCGTGCCCATCAAGGCGCCGGTTGCCGGCATCGCCATGGGCCTGGTCGCCGACGAGGGTCGCTACGTGACGCTGACCGACATCCTGGGTGCCGAGGACGCCTTCGGCGACATGGACTTCAAGGTTGCCGGCACGGCCGAGGCCGTCACCGCCCTGCAGCTCGACACCAAGATCGACGGCCTTCCCGCCGACGTGCTGGCTCAGGCGCTCGAGCAGGCACGCGACGCACGCCTGCGCATCCTGGAGGTGATGCGCCAGGCCATCGCCGAGCCGCGCCCCTCGGTCAAGGACAACGCCCCCAAGATCGTCTCCTTCCAGATCCCCGTGGATCGGATCGGCGAGGTCATCGGCCCCAAGGGCAAGATCATCAACGCCCTGCAGGCGGAGACGGGCACCGACATCACCGTCGACGACGACGGGGTCCATGGCGTGGTGACGATCGGCGGCAAGGACGGCGGCGCCGTCGAGGAGGCGCGTCGACGGATCTTCATGATCGTCGAGCCGCCCGAGGCCGAGATCGGTGCCACCTACCAGGGCAAGGTGGTGAACATCACGAAGTTCGGCGCCTTCGTCAACATCCTGCCCGGCCGTGACGGACTGCTGCACATCTCGAAGATGGGCAAGGGCCGGCGGGTGGAGAAGGTGGAGGACGTCTTGACCCTGGGCCAGGACGTCGAGGTCGTGGTGGACGACATCGACCCGCAGGGCAAGGTGTCCCTGTCGCTGGCGGGCGAACCGCCGATGCCGGCGTCGGGCAGTGGCGATGCCCGTGGGGATCTGGAGACCAGCCCCTCGGGCGTACCGGTCGCCTCGTTCGAAGCGGCCTTCGAGGCGGAGCTGTCGAGCGAGCTCGGCGACCTGGGCCCCGGTGCCGCCCCGGCATCGGGGGGCGAGCGCACCCCGCGTGAGCGCCGGAACCGGCGCCCGCGTCGACGGTGACGCCGGCACGCCGCCAGCGGTGATTCGCACCGAGCACCTCGAGTGCGGGGCGCGCCTGGTGACCGAGACCATGGCCGAGGCCCGCTCGGTGACCGTCGGCGTGTGGGTGGGCACCGGGTCACGGGACGAGGACGACGACCTGGCGGGGGCGTCGCACTTCCTGGAGCACCTGCTGTTCAAGGGCACCCCGACGTGGACGGCGGCCGAGATCGCCGAGGCGGTCGACGAGGTGGGCGGTGACATGAACGCCTTCACGACCAAGGAGTACACGGCGTTCTACATCCGCCTGCTGTCCGAGCACCTGTCGCTCGGTCTCGACGTGCTGGGCTCGATCATGACCGACCCTGCGCTGCGACCGGAGGAGATCGAGGCCGAGCGCCAGGTGATCCTGGACGAGATCCTGATGCACGCCGACGAGCCCGCGGACCTGGCGGCCGAGTTGTGCACGGGTGCCTTGTTCCCCGGTCACCCGCTGGGCCGGGAGGTCCTGGGCACGGCCCGGAGCGTGGGGAACCTGACCCGCACCGAGATCGGCGGGTTCTTCGATGCGCACTACCGGTCCGGGAACCTGGTCGTGGCAGCCGCAGGTGACGTCGACCACGAGAAGCTGGCGGGCGAGGTCGAGCGGCACTTCGCGCCGCGTGCCGGCGGTGGCGCGCCGGCGCGCCGTCCACCGGCGCAGGAGCAGCAGCGGCTGGTGGTGGCCCGGCGTCCTACCGAGCAGGTCCACCTGGTGGTGGGCGTGCGTGCCCCCGGTCGCCACTCGGAGCAACGATGGGCGTTGGCCGTGCTCAACCACACGCTGGGTGGCGGCATCTCGAGCCGGCTGTTCCAGGAGATCCGCGAGCGGCGTGGGCTGGCCTACTCGATCTGGTCCGAGCGCACGCACTACGAGGAGGTCGGCGCCCTGACGGTGGCCGTGGGCACTGCACCGGAGCACGCCCGGCTGGTCCTGGACCTGGTGCACGAGGAGATCGACCGGCTGGGGGAGCACGGCATCTCCGAGCGCGAGCTGGCCATCGCCAAGGGGCACGTGCGGGCCGAGACCCTGCTGTCGCTGGAGGACTCCGGGGCTCGCATGAGCAGGATCGGATCCAGCCTCCTCCTCCACGGCGAGGTGCTGGGCGTGGACGAGCTGCTGCAGCGGGTGGAGGCGGTGTCCGTCGACGACGTGGCCGAGGTGGCGCGGACGGTGGCAACCGCACCGCGCACCCTGGCGGTGGTCGGCCCCTTCGACGAGGAGGAGTTCGAACCGACCCGCTGAGGCGGGCGGTGCCCGTGGGCGGCGTCCGTGCGCGTCCGTGGCCCGGCGGCGCCATGGCGGTCCGGCGGCGGCGTGGACGGCCCGGACCGATGCGCTGCATGGTCAGCTGGTTGCGTGCGCCGGAGGGACCTCGCTGCCACCGGCGGTAGGGTTGGCGCTCGTGGTGCGCGTCGGGGTGTTGGGAGCCGGGGGGAGGATGGGGCAGGAGATCTGCCGAGCGGTGCTCCAGGATCCCGAGCTCGAGCTGGTCGCCGCCGTGGACCCCCGGCTGGCGGGCATCGACCTCCGCCAGGTCATCGGCGTGGACGGCGCCGGGGTCCAGGTCGGTGCGGACATCGACGAGCTCGAGCGGGCCGGGGCGGAAGTGGCCGTCGATTTCACCGTGGCGGAGGCGGCCACGGTGAACATGCGGTGGTGCGCGGCCCATGCGGTGCACGCGGTGGTGGGCACGACCGGCATCACCGCGGCGGAGCTCGATGCCCTGCGCCGGGAGTTCGAAGCGTCCAAGGCCAACTGCGTGGTCGCCGCCAATTTCGCCATCGGAGCGGTGCTGATGATGCGCTTCGCCGAGCTGGCGGCTGCCTACATGGACGGCGTCGAGATCGTCGAGCTCCACCACGACGGCAAGCTCGATGCACCGTCGGGCACGGCCCTGCGAACGGCTGAGCGGCTGGCCGCAGCACGCGCGGTCGTCGGTGCCGGTCCGTGGCCGGAGGACCGGACCAGTGCGGCCGTCGTCGACCACACGAGGGGCGGAGCAGGCCCCGGTGGCATCCGGATCCACTCGGTCCGCCTGCCGGGCCTGGTGGCCCATCAGGAAGTCCTCTTCGGCGCGGTGGGGCAGAGTCTCACCATCCGCCACGACGCCTACGACCGCCGCTCCTTCATGCCCGGCATCCTCCTGGCGGTGAAGGCGGTGGCCCACCATCCCGGCATGACGATCGGGCTGGACCCGTTGCTCGGCTTCTGATCGTGATCGTCCGATCCGGACCGCCGGTGCGGCCGTCGGTCGCCCGAGGGCAGGGCGTGGCAGGGCGGTAGCCTGGCATGGTGCCAGACGGCCAGCGGGAGCGCATCCTCGAGGCCACCTATGCCTGCGTGGCGCGATGGGGGTTGTCGAAGACGACCGTCGAGGACGCAGCACGCGAGGCGGGGGTGTCGAGAGCCACGGTGTACCGGTACTTCCCCGGCGGCCGGGAGGAGCTCATCGACGCCGTGGTGACCTGGGAGTACCTGCGGTTCTTCGCGCGCCTGTACGAGGAGGTGCACGGTGCCCGCTCCATCGAGGAGGTCCTCGAACGCGGGCTGCCCTTCGCGCGCCGTGCCCTGCTCGAGCACGAAGTGCTGCAGAAGGTGCTCCAGACCGAGCCCGAGGTGCTGGTGCCGAAGCTGACGGTGGAGTCCACCCGCACGGTGGGGATGATCGCGGGCTTCCTCGTTCCCTACCTCCACGAGCACGGGCTGGCGGGTGGCGTCGACGTGCACGAGGCCGCGGACTTCCTGGCCCGCATGATCCTCTCCATCATCGCGGCACCCGGGCGCTGGGACCTGGAGGACCCCGTGCAGGTCACCACCCTGGTCCGCACCGAGCTCCTCGCCGGCGTCGTCGCCGACGTGCCCTGATCGGGCCCGGCTGGGGAGCCATGGCGCCCGCTGACGCCTCCGGCCACCGGCGGGCCGGTGCGCACGGGTCGCCAGGGAGCATCATTGACAATGAGACAAGAAAAGCTCTACTGTCTCATTCATGGCGCAGGTGCACCTGGAGCTGGTGCGCGGGGAGGGACGCCAGGGGGAGGGACCGGAGGTCGCGCCGGCTGCCCGAGCCGCCCTGGCCGCCGCCGTGGCCGAGGCAGCTCCGCAGCGGGTCCGCATCGTGGACGCCGCGCTCGCCTGCATTGCTCGCCAGGGTCTGACAAAGACCACGGTGGACGACATCGCCCGCCAGGCCGGGTGCAGCCGGGCCACGGTCTATCGGGTGTTCCCCGGGGGCAAGGACGCCATCGTGGCGGCCGTGGCCGACACCGAGATCGCCCGGTGCTTCAGCGCGGTGGCCGTCCGGATGGGAGCGGCCCGGGACCTCGAGGAGGTCCTCGTCGGCGGCATGGTGGAGGCCGCCCGGCAGCTGACCGGCCACGAGGCGTTGGCGTACCTGCTGGGCCACGAACCCGAGCTGATCCTGCCCCACCTCACCTTCAGCCACATGGACGTGCTACTGGCGAGGGCATCGTCGTTCGCCGCCCCCTTCCTGGGCCGATGGCTGCCACCAGAGGAGGCAGCGCGTGTCGGCGAGTGGGCGACCAGGATTCTCCTGTCGTACCTGGCGTGCCCGGCCGAGGGCGTCGATCTGACCGACGAGACGTGCACGGCTCGCCTGGTGCGGACCTTCGTGCTGCCGGGCATCGACAGCCTGCGCGTCCCGGCAGGGGGAGCGGCGCAGGTGGTGCCGCCGCGATCGGCCAGGAGCCAGACGGCGACCACGGGCCCGACCTCGAGGACGACGCGGGCAGGGCGGACCCGCCAGCCGGTGCCTCCGGGTGCGGTCGGGTCGCACGGCCCGGCGGCCTCCCACCGCGTCCGGCGGTCGATCGACGCGCCGGCGATCGCCGCGCCAGCAAGCAGCACACCGTCAGTCGCACCACCGAACCCATCGAGCGTCGCACCGTCGAAAGGAGACACGTGATGACCGACCAGATGCGTGACAACGCCGCCATCATCGGGCGTGACGAGATCAACGACCTCGAGGCCATCTTGTCGGTCGTCAACACCGATTGGGACGAGGCCATGCACTCGGTGCACTCGGTGTACGACACCATCTTCACCTGGGACTACGAAAAGGGACAGCGGCCGAAGCTGGACAAGCTCTACGAGAAGGCCAAGAAGGCCCAGTGGAACGCGCAGACCGACCTGCCGTGGGAGACGGAGGTCGACCAGGAGCAGCTGGTCGTGGCCAATGCGGTCGCCAATGGCGGCTTCAACCAGGGTATCGACGTGAGTGGCACGCCGCTCGAGCGGTGGGGTGACCGGGAGTGGATCCAGTTCGGCATCGAGAGCCAGAACTGGACGCTGTCCCAATTCATGCATGGCGAGCAAGGTGCGCTGGTGTGCACCGCCAAGATCGTGGAGTCGGTCCCCTGGATCGATGCCAAGTACTACGCGGCCACACAGGTGATGGACGAGGCCCGGCACGTGGAGGTCTTCTCCAAGTACCTCGACGACAAGCTGTCAGGGCATTACCCGATCAACGCGCACCTGCGTCTGCTGCTCGACGACATCATCGCCGACAGCCGTTGGGACATGACGTACCTGGGCATGCAGATCATGGTCGAGGGCCTGGCGCTGGCTGCCTTCGGGTTCATGCACCAGATGACCACCGAGCCCCTGCTCAAGCAGCTCCTGCGCTATGTCATGTCGGACGAGTCGCGCCATGTGGCCTTCGGGGTGCTGAGCCTGCAGGAGTACTACGGGCAGCTGTCGGCGGCCGAGCTGCGTGAGCGCCAGGAGTTCGCCTTCGAGGCGGCAGTGCGGATGCGGGACCGCTTCCTCCAGCAAGAGGTGTGGGAGCGCATGGGTGTCAACGCCAAGGTCGTGGCGCCGTTGATGCTGCAGGTGCCGGAGCGACAGGTGTTCCAGACCATGCTGTTCTCCAAGATCGTCCCCAACTGCAAGAAGCTCGGACTGCTCGACGCGGCCGACGGCTGGCTGCGCCAGAGGTTCACCGAGCTGGGCGTGATCGCCTTCGAGGACTGGGCCGACACCGGCGAGGAGTACGACAGCCTGCAGGCCACCCCTGGCGAGCCCGTCGAGGCCCAGGCGTCCTGAGCGCCCCCGCCGCCACCACGCGCTGCTGGCAGCCCCAGTGCTGCCGGTAGGCGCAGTAGCCTGGCGCGCCATGATCCTCCTTGCGTGCCGGGCGGCGCGGTCCTCACTGCTGCAGCGGGCGCGGCGATGACGCCCGCTCCCACGCCGGGCCGGTTCGGCACGGTCGTCACCGCCATGGTGACGCCCTTCGACGACACCGGCGCGCTCGATGCCGACGGTGCTGCTCGCCTGGCCCGCTGGCTGGCCGACCACGGCAGCGACGGCCTCGTCGTGGCCGGCACGACGGGCGAAGGGCCGGTGCTGAGCGACAGCGAGAAGCTCGACCTGTGGCGAGCGGTGGCCGAGGCGGTGACCGTCCCGGTCGTGGCCGGCACGGGGACGGCCGACACCCGTCACTCCATCGAGCTCACCCGGCGAGCCGCCGAGGCGGGCGTCGACGGCGTGCTCGTCGTCACCCCGTATTACAACCGGCCCTCGCAGGCCGGCCTGCTGGCTCACTTCCGGGCCGTGGCCGAGGCGACCGCGCTGCCCGTGCTGCTCTACGACATCCCCGTGCGCAGTGGCAGGAAGATCGCCCATGACACCATGCTGCGCCTCGCCCGCGAAGTGCCAAACGTGGTCGGGGTCAAGGACGCCGCGGGCGACGTGGTGGCAGCGGCCCGACTGGTGGCCGATGCTCCCGCCGGCTTCGAGCTCTACAGCGGCGACGACGCCCAGACCCTGCCGCTGCTGGCGGTCGGTGCCGTGGGCGTGATCAGCGTGGCGAGCCACTGGATCGGCGTCGAGCTGGGCGAGATGATCGGCGCGTTCCGCAACGGTGACGTGGACGGGGCGCGGGTCCGCAACGCCAGCCTGCTGGACGCGATGGCCTTCCAGAGCTCCGAGGCCTGGCCCAATCCCGTGCCGGCCAAGGCCATGTGCCGGGCCCTGGGCCTGCCCGCGGGCCAGTGCCGGCTGCCCATGGGCGTGGCGCCACCGGAGCTCGACGACGCGGCGCGCCGGCTGGTGGGGACGCTCGGTCGCCAGGTGGCCGACACGGGGGCTGGCAGGGCGGTTGGCTGAGCCGGTCCGACTCACGTTCCTCGGCGGACTCGGGGAGATCGGCCGGAACTGCGCGTGCATCGAGCAGGACGGGCGGATCGTCGTGCTCGACTGCGGGATCATGTTCCCCGAGCCGGACATGCCCGGGATCGACCTGGTCCTGCCCGACCTCGCCTACCTGCGCGACAACGCCGAGCGCGTGGACGCGGTGGTGTTGAGCCATGGCCACGAGGACCACACCGGCGGCCTGGCGTACCTGCTGCGGGACCTGGCGGTCCCGGTGTACGGCTCGGCCCTCACCTTGGGCCTGGCCCGCCACCGGGTGGAGGAGGCGGGCCTGACGGAGCGGGCGCGTTTCGTGGAGGTGGCCGATGGCGCCTGCGTGCCCATCGGGCCCTTCGAGGTGGAGTTCATCCCGGTCACCCACTCGGTGCCCCACGGGTTCGCCACCGCCTTCCACACTGCACAGGGTCTCGTGCTGCACTCCGGGGACTTCAAGCTCGACCTGACACCCGTCGACGGCAGGCTCACCGACCTGGGGCGGATCGGCACGCTGGCCTCGCAGCGGGGGATACGTCTGCTGCTGTCGGACTCGACCAACGCCGAGGAGCCCGGTTTCACCGCCAGTGAGACGACGGTGGGCGCCACCCTCCTGCGGTTGTTCGAGTCGCGCGCCGGCCGGCGGCTGGTGGTGACGTGCTTCGCCAGCCACATCCACCGCGTCCAGCAGGTCATCGACGCAGCCCGCGCCACTGGCCGACGCGTGGCCACGCTGGGGCGGTCCATGGCCAAGAACGTCGAGCTCGCCCGACGCCTCGGGGTCCTCCAGGCACCCGACGACATTTTCGTCGACATCGACGACATCGACCGCCTGGCGGACGGGGAGGTGTGCGTCGTGTCCACGGGATCGCAGGGCGAGCCACTCTCCGCGCTGGCCCTGATGGCTGCCGGCGAGAGCAAGTGGTTCCAGCTGCGTCATGGCGACGTGGTCGTCATCTCGGCCCACCCCATCCCGGGCAACGAGTGGGCAGTGTGGCGCGTGGTCGACGGCGTGATGCGCCGTGGGGCGGAGGTGGTGCACAGCGGCATGGAGCCCGTGCACGTGAGCGGCCACGGGCGCCAGGGCGAGCTCCAGACGCTGCTGGCGGTGGCTCGCCCGGAGTGGTTCGTGCCCGTCCACGGCGAGTACCGCCACCTGGTGCACCACGCGCGCCTGGCCCAGCGCATGGGCGTACCGGCAGAGCGCGTCGTGCTGTGCGAGGACGGCGACACACTGGTGCTCGACGACCACGGCCTGACGCGGGGCGAGGCGGTGTCGGCCGGCTTCCTGTACGTGGACGGCACGGTGGGCGACGTAGGGCACGGGGTGCTGCGCGACCGGCGGGCGCTTGCCGAGGAGGGGGTGGTGGTCGTGGTGGCGGCCGTTGACGCCCACCGGGGCGAGGTGGTGGGTGCGCCCGAGATCATCACGCGGGGCTGGGTGCATGCCCCGGAGGCAGAGGAGCTGCTCGAAGAGGCCAGTGCCGTGGTGCGCGCCGCGTTGGAGCAGGCCCTGGCCGAGGGGGCCGCCGCCGAGCACGAGACGCTCCGCCGCCACGCCCGGCGGGCACTGGGCCGCCTGGTGGGGGAGCGCACCCGCCGGCGACCGATGATCGTGCCCGTCGTCGTGGTCGTGTGATCCACTGGTCGTCCGCCGCCGGCTGGCTGGCACGGCCCTGGCCGCCCAGGGTGCGGGCGCGTCGGGCGGGTGGGGCGAGGCCGATGGTGCTGTGCCGCTGGGATCGATGGGGCTGGTGTTAGCGTTGAGGCCATTGTGGTGACGACCAAGCGCCGCACGGCGCCCGCGCGCCGCCGAACTCCGAGCACGTCGGCAGCCGGCGGGCGGCGAGAACCGTCCCGTCCCCGGCGTACGGCTGCCCGGCAGCCGCCGGCGATGGCGGCATCTGCCCGGCGTCGGCGCGCCAGCTCGAGCCGAGAACGTCCCGGTTGGTTCGAGTCGGCGTGGGAGGTCCTCGCCGCCCACGCCGAGGACGTGTGGGGCATCGCCCTGGTGACCGGGGGCATCCTGTGTGCCCTGGCCCTCTACGGCAACGCCCTCGGGCCCGCCGGCCACGGGCTGCGCCATGGGCTCGGGTTGGCGGTGGGCACCGGTCGGTTCCTGGTACCCCCGGCGCTGGTGGGGGCGGGTGTGCGGCTCGTCGCCGGTCGCACGGCGCGTGAACCGGCCCGGGCGGGCCTCGGCCTCGTGCTCGCCCTGACGGCCGTCGCCGGGCTCGCCCATCTGGTCGGCGGCGCACCCGCACTCGGCGCGCCCGCCGGCCGGCTCAGCCGTGCCGGGGGCGTGGCCGGCGCCGTGGTGGGGGGGCCGTTGGCTCGGGCGCTGGCGGGATGGGGGGCAGCGGTGGTGTTGGTGGCGGTGGGTGCCCTGGCGCTCGTCCTGCTCACCGGGGTCTCGCTTCGGCAGGCGGGTGGCATGCTGGCGGCGGCGGCACGGCTGGCCTGGGGGGCAGTGGCGCGGCGTACCCAGATGCTCCCGCATCAGGTGGCGGCGGCGGATCCGGGCGGTCCGGGCTCCGAGGGGGCCGAGCAGGTCGGACACGGCGGGCCAGTGGGGACCGATCACCACTCCTGGTGCGCTGCGCCAGTGGCGCCGGGCGCACCTGGCACCACCCCCGATGCAACCGACGGGCGTGCGGCCCAGCCCGAGGACGCGGCCGGGGTCGCGGCCGATGACGACGCGGCATCGGTCGCCGATGCCGCGGTCGGTCTGGCGTCCGCGGTCGGGGCTCCCCACGAGGCGCCCGTGCCTGCCATGGACGCCATGGCGGCCATGGCCGAGGCGGGTCACCCGCCGCGCCCGGCGAGCACCCCGGGCCGAGCTCGACGACGCGAGATGGAGCGGGGCGCGCCGGCAGGGGACTGGCGGCTCCCGCCCCTCGAGCTACTGGGACGGTCGCGCCCGCGGCGGCTCGACGGGAGCGAGGTGGCGGCGGCCGGGCGGGCCCTGGTCGAGGCCCTGGCCGCGCATGGTGTGGCGACGAGGCTCGTCGGCCATACCGTGGGACCCACCGTCACCCGCTACGAGCTCGAGCTCGGTCCGGGGGTCAAGGTGGCGCGCGTCACGAGCCTGGCCAAGGACATCGCCTACGCCATGGCGTCGCCCGACGTCCGGATCCTCGCACCGATCCCCGGTCGGTCCGCCATCGGGGTGGAGGTCCCCAACCGGCAGCGAGAGCTGGTGACCCTGGGCGACGTCTTGTCATCCGAGGAGGCCCGCCAGGCGACACATCCCCTCGAGGTGGCCCTGGGTCGCGACATCGCGGGACGGCCGGTCATGGTGAACCTGGCCGACATGCCCCACCTGCTCATCTCGGGCGCGACGGGTGCGGGCAAGTCCTCGTGCATCAACTCGCTGCTGACGTCGATCCTCATGCGGTCGACCCCCGAGCAGGTGCGCCTCATCCTGGTCGATCCCAAGCGCGTCGAGCTCGGCCAGTACAACGGGCTGCCCCACCTGCTCACCCAGGTGGTGGTCGACCCGAAGAAGGCGGCCAACGCCCTTGCGTGGGCGGTGACCGAGATGGAGCGCCGGTACGACCTGCTGGCCGAGGTGGGGATGCGTGACGTGACCGGGTTCAACGCGGCGATCGAGCGCGGGGAGCTGGGTTTCGAGGCCGACGCCTCCGACGCCGAGGCCGGCACGGCCCCTGGCACCGCAGACGGCGAGGACGAGCCGGCGGCGGCTGGAGGGAGCGGGGCGGGGCCGGACGCCGCCGCCGCCAACAGCGACCACGGCGGGCCCTCCGGTTCGTCGGTCGGCCTGGCGCGCAGCACCGGCGCAGGCTCCTCCCAGGTGGCAGCGCGCCTGGCGGAGGTCCGGGCGTCGGTCGATCCCCCCCGGCGCTACCAGCGTCTGCCGTACGTGTTGGTGGTGGTGGACGAGCTCAACGACCTCATGATGGTGGCAGCGCGCGACGTCGAGGAGTCGGTGTGCCGCATCGCGCAGATGGCTCGGGCGGTAGGGATCCACCTGGTGCTCGCCACCCAGCGGCCGTCGGTCGACGTCATCACCGGGGTCATCAAGGCCAACATCCCGTCGCGGCTGGCGTTCTCGGTGTCCTCACTGGCCGACAGCCGGGTCATCCTCGACCAGCCCGGGGCCGAGCGCCTCGTCGGCAAGGGTGACATGTTGCTCCTCACCGCATCGTCGTCGGTCCCCCGGCGCATCCAGGGACCGTGGGTGAGCGAGCAGGAGGTCCGCTCGGTGGTGGCCCATTGGCGCCGGCAAGGTCGGGTGGAGTACGTGGCCAACCTCGCAGGCGACGACGCCGTAGCTGGCGGGCCAGGGCTGGCGGAGGAGGAGGACGACGAGCTGCTCCTCCAGGCCATGGAGCTCGTCGTACGGTCTCAGCTAGGGTCGACGTCGATGCTCCAGCGCAAGCTCCGTGTCGGATTCGCCCGGGCAGGGCGGCTCATGGACCTGCTGGAGCGACGAGGCGTGGTCGGTCCCTCGGAGGGCTCCAAGGCGCGTGCGGTGTTGATGACTCCCGAGGAGCTCGACCAGGTGCTGGCTCGGTAGGCGGCGATGCGCTCCGGGGCCGAGCGGCGCCGCGACCGGGCGGCGCCGCGACCGCCGCTGCCGCCGCGCCCGGGGCACGTCGTGGTCCTCGGTGCGGCGCCGCCCGCCGACACGGGGTCCGCCACCGGCGGCCTCATGGAGGCGACGGAAGGCAGGTTGCCCCGCACGGAGGAGGAGCCTGCCCGGGACCGGCCGGTCGCGGCCGGTCGCCGGCGCGTCGGTGCCGCGGCGCACGTCGAGGCGGCCGCCGCCGGTCGGCGCACCCGTCCAGGCGCGGTTCGCCCCCGCCCCGGGGGCGAGCCGTCGCGCTTGCCGCTCACCGCGCCGCGGCAGCCGGCCGGATCCCTCGGGGCGCGCCGGGGCGAGGGGCCGCGTGCGGCCGATCCCGCTCCCCGCCGCCGGCCACCGTTGCCGCCGGGCGTCCCGTGGCTGCCAGGCGCCGGTCACGGCCGGCGCCGTGGGCGTTCCCGCCTGTTCGTGGGTGCGCTGGCCGTGGTCGTGGCGGCGGCCGCGGCCTCGGTGCAGTGGGGACGGGTTCCCTCGCCGTTGCCAGTGCGTCTGGCGGGTGCGGCGGTGGTCCGGGTGGCGGGGCAAGCTCCCGCGCTGCCCTGGCCGCCGTCGGGCCAGGCGGCGCTGTCGGTGCCGTCGCTGGGCCGGGTGATCACGCCGGGCCCCCAGGCGCCGGTGCCCATCGCCAGCCTGGTCAAGATCATGACGGCCTACGTGGTGCTGCGCGACCACCCCCTGGCCCCCGGCGACCAGGGACCGGCCATCACCATGGGTGCCGACGACCAGCGCGACGCGGCCGACGACGCCCGGCGCAACGAGACGTCGGTGCCGGTCACCGCGGGCGAGGTCCTCACCGAACGCCAGGTCCTCGACGGGCTCCTCGTGCACTCGGCCAACAACCTGGCCGACACCTTGGCCCGATGGGACGCAGGGAGCGTTCCGGCGTTCGTGGCCGAGATGAACGCCACGGCGGCCCAGCTCGGCATGGTGTCGACGACCTACGTGGACGCCAACGGCTTCGGCCTCCCCGACGGTCGCCAGTCGGTCAGCACGGCCGCCGACCAGCTGCGCGTGGCGGCGGCCATGGCCAACCCGACGTTCGCCGCCGTGGTGGCCCAGCGCACCGTGACGCTGCCGCTGGTGGGGACGGTCACCAACTACGTGCCGTCGATCGGTCAGGACGGCATCGTGGGCGGCAAGTCCGGGTTCACGCAGGCGTCGATGGGGTGCGAGGTCCTCGCCGCCGTGCGCGAGGTGGGCGGACGGTCCGTGCTGATGCTGGCGGCGGCGCTGGGCCAGCCCGCTCCCGATCCGCTGGGGAGTGCCGACCACGTCGACCGTGCCCTGCTGGACGCGGCGGGCTCGAGCCTGGTGGTGGTGCGTGCCGTGGCGGCAGGTGAGCAGGTGGCGCGGGTCGAGGTGCCGTGGGGGGGCGGCGTCGCCACCGGCGCCGCGGCGTCGCTGACGCTGGTGGCCTGGCCCGGTGACGTCATCCGGCGCAGCCTCCGGCCGCGCCCGCTGCACCCGGGCAGCCCCGCCGGGTCCGACGCCGGCGTCCTCGACGTCGTCGACGGCGTCGAACGGTCCTCGGTGCCCGTGCGTACGGTGGCGACGGTGCCCGGGGTGCCTCTGGCGTGGCGCTTGTTCCGCCTGTAAGGCGCCACGCACCTCCTGTCCCGGTCTTTCCCGGCTGAGGCACCGCACCTGGCACTAGCCTCAGGGCGTGCGTGCGCGTGCTCCGGCATCGGCGGCCAACCTGGGCCCGGGGTTCGACGTCCTGGCGCTCGCCCTCGACCTGTACGTGGAGGTCGAGGTGGAACCCGCGTCGCGGCTGGTCGTGCGGACGGAGGGCGAAGGGGCGGACCTGGCGGCCGACGCCGGGCACCTGGCGGCGAGGGTTGCCATCGACGTGGCCGGCCACGACCGGCTGGCCATCACGGTGCGCTCCGACATCCCCGTGGCCAGGGGGCTGGGATCCTCGGCAGCGCTGGCGGCTGCCGCCGCGGCGGCAGCGGGTTCGCGCGACCCGTTGGGCGTCGCTGCCCGCGTCGACGGCCACCCCGAGAACGCGGCGGCGTCGGTGGTCGGCGGCCTGGTCGCCGCCACCTCGGTGCGCGGTGCCGTGCGTGCCGTGCGCATGCCGCTGGACGTCGGCCTGGTCTTCGTCGCCGTCGTCCCCGACCGCGAGCTGCCCACCGCCAAGGCGCGCCAGGCGCTGCCCCACCAGGTGAGCAGAGCGGACGCCACGTTCAACCTGGGGCGCATGGCGCTGCTGCTCGCCGGGCTGGCGGACCGGGCCCTGCTCATCCGGGAGGCGACCGAGGACCGGCTCCACCAGGACTACCGCAGCCCGCTGTTCCCTGAGGCCCCGCAGCTGCTCAGCCGGTTGGTCGGCGCCGGTGCGCTCGCCTCGTGCTGGTCGGGCGCGGGCCCGACGATCCTGGGCATCTGCGATGGGGCCCAGGCCGAGCGGGTGCGGACCGGTGCGGAGGCGGCGCTCGGGGACCTGGGGATCCCCGGGCGCACGCTGGTCCTGCACCCGGACCTCGAGGGCCTCACGACCGATCAGGGCGCCCCGTTCCAGGCGCGCCACCGTGCCCCGCCCTTCGACGTGCTCGCCGACGGCTGAGCACGGCCCGCCTGGCCCCGGCGGCGACGGCGCGCGCGCCGGCGCCTCGTACACTTTGGCCGTGGCCAGGACGTTCCACATCCGTACCTTCGGGTGTCAGATGAACGAGCACGACTCCGAGCGGCTCGCCGCCCTGCTGGTCGCCGAGGGCATGGTGCCCACCGACGACCCGGCCCAGGCAGACGTCGTCGTCCTCAACACCTGCTGCATCCGCCAGAACGCCGACAACAAGCTCTACGGGCACCTTGGCCACCTCAAGGCGCTGCGTGAGCAGCGGCCGGGGATGCAGATTGCCGTGGGGGGCTGCCTGGCGCAGAAGGATCGTGACCTGGTGCGCCAGCGCGCCCCGCACGTCGACGTCGTGTTCGGCACGCACAACCTGCCGCGGGCACCAGCGCTGCTGCGGCGTGCCGCGGTGGAGGGCCCCGTGGTGGAGATCCTCGACGGACCCGACCCTGCCGCCTCGGAGGGCGGGGCCGAGAGCGTGCTCGGGGCGGTGCGCGACGTGCCGTACGCGGCGTGGATGACCATCCAGACCGGCTGCGACAATTCGTGCGCGTTCTGCATCGTGCCCGCGGTGCGGGGACCGGAGGTGAGCCGGCCCTTCGACGCGTTGGTGGCCGAGGCCCGGACCCTGGCTGCGCAGGGGGTGAGCGAGATCACCCTGCTGGGCCAGAACGTCAACTCCTACGGGCGTGACCTGACCCGCCGTCGCCCGCTGTTCGCGGCGCTGCTGCGCGCGCTGGGTCAGGTCGAGGGCATCCGCCGGATCCGCTTCACCAGCCCTCATCCCAAGGACCTTCGGCCCGAGACCATTGCCGCCATGGCCGAGGTCCCCGCCGTGTGCGAGCACCTGCACCTGCCGCTGCAGGCCGGCAGCGACCGGGTCCTGGCGGCGATGCGGCGCGGGTACCGGGCGGAGCGGTACCTGGAGAAGCTGGCGGCTGCCCGGGCGGCCGTTCCGGACCTGGCGGTCACCACCGACCTGATCGTGGGGTTCCCCGGCGAGACCGACGACGACTTCGAGCGCACGCTCGAAGTGGTGGCCGAGGCCGCCTACGACAGCGCCTACACCTTCATCTTCTCGCCACGTCCCGGGACCCGGGCGGCGGCCATGGAGGACCGGTTCGTCCCGCCCGAGGTGGTGGCGGAACGTTTCGAGCGCCTGCGCGTGGTGGTGGAACGTTCCGCCCTGGCGCGTCACGGCGCGAGGGTGGGCGCCGTGGAGGAGGTGCTGGTCGAGGGCCCCTCCAAGCGCGACCCCACCCTCGTGTCGGGGCGGACGCGCCAGAACAAATTGGTCCACTTCGCGCCCGGTGGCGCCGGCGTGGTCCCTGGTGCCTACGTCCACGTGCGGGTGACGGCGGCTGCTGCCCACTACTTGGTGGGTGAGCTGGTCGACGTGGACGCGCCGGCGCGGCACAGGGTGCGGATCCCACTCGCCGTGTCCTGCGGCTGACGTGGTCGCCCGGGGGCACGTCGCACTGGTCGGCGTCACCGCGTCGGGCAAGTCGGCGCTGGCCCTCGCCCTGGCACGGTGCCGGCCCGAGGCGGAGATCGTGGCTGTCGACTCGATGACCGTGTACCGGGGGATGGACATCGGCACCGCCAAGCCGATGCCGGAGCTGCGGGCCGAGGTGCCCCACCACCTGCTCGACCTGGTGGACCCGGACGAGGAATTCACCGTGCAGCGGTTCCAGACCGAGGCGCGGCGGGCGGTGGCGGACATCGAACGCCGCGGGCACCGTGCCCTGCTCGTCGGCGGTACTGCCTTGTACCTGCGGGCGGTCGTCGACGACCTGGTGCTGCCGGGTCGCTGGCCCGAGGTGGCCGCCGCGCTGGAGGCGGAGGCGGAGCGGCCGGGGGGGCTCGAGCGGCTCTACGCCCGGCTCGCTGCCGCCGACCCCGTGGCGGCGGCGCGCATCACACCGGGCAACCGCCGGCGCATCGTCCGGGCGCTCGAGGTCGTCGTGGGATCTGGCCGGCCCTTCTCCTCGTTCGGCCCCGGTCTCGGGGTGTACCCACCGACGCCGTTCGTGCTGGTGGGCGTCCCCTTCGATCCCGCCGCCGCCGACCGGCGCATCGCACAGCGCTTCGAAGCGCTGCTGGCGGCAGGGTTCCTGGCCGAGGTGCGGACCCTGGCGGCGCGCCCCGGCGGCCTGTCGCGTACGGCCCGCCAGGCGCTCGGGTATCGGGAACTGCTGGCGCACGTCGAGGAGGGGGTGCCACTGGAGGAGGCCGTGGCGACGGCGATCGCCCGCACCCGCGCCTTCGCCCGCCGGCAGTGGGCGTGGTTCCGGCGCGACCCGCGCATCACGTGGCTCGATCCCGAGCGGGACCTGCTCGAGCAGCTGGTGGCGAAATGGGACGGCGCCGGCGAGGCGGGCGGGCCCGGCGGCACCGGCGGCAGATCCACGGGCGCCGCTTGCTGCCAGGGCGGCATTTCTCACACGGTGGCGGGCAGCCGACCGGCGCGAGACTGAGCCGGCGCGAGACCGAGCCGGCGCGAGACTGGGGCAGTGGACGGCGAGCGCACCCGATCCGTGGGACGAGGCGAGGCACCGGCAGCGGGCCCATCACCACGCGGCAGCGTCCGGTCTCCGGCGCTCGCTGCGCGTGCCGAGCGCGCCGGCGGTGCGCGCACCCTCCGACTGACCAAGCACCATGGCGCGGGCAACGACTTCCTCGTCGCCTTGGACATAGCCGATGCCCGGCCGTTCGAGGCAGCCGAGGCCGCTGCGCTGTGCGACCGGCACGCCGGCATCGGTGCCGACGGGCTCCTGCGGGTCCTGGCCGGGCGCCAGGGTGCGGAGCTGGCCATGGAGCTGCGCAACGCCGACGGCACCGTGGCCGAGACCAGCGGCAACGGCCTGCGCTGCCTGGTGCAGGCGGCCGTGCTGGGGGGACTGGTCGCGCCGGGCGAGGTCCGGGTGGCCACGGGGGCGGGGATCCAGCAGGTGCGGTACGTGCCCGGGGAGCACCCCGGGTTGGCGGTGGCGGCGGTGGACATGGGGATGCCGAGCCTCGCCGGCGACGTGCCCCTCCCCGCAGATCTCGGCCCGGATGCACGCGCCATCCGGGCGACGATGCGCGTCTCGATGGGCAACCCGCACGTAGTGCTCCTGCTCGACGGCCCACCCGAGCGTGGGTTCGTGGGGCGCGTCGGCCCGATGCTCGATGGTGCGGAACCACACGGAGCCAACGTCGAGGCGATCTGGCCCCTGTCCGGTGGCGAGCTGGCCATGGCGGTGTGGGAGCGCGGGGTAGGGGAGACCCTGGCGTGCGGCACCGGCACGTGCGCCGCCGCCGCTGCTGCGTGTGCCTGGGGCGTGAGCGGCGCGCGCGTGGTGGTGAGGAACCCGGGTGGTTCCCTCGAGGTGGCGCTCGGCCCCGACGGGGCCGTGCTGCGGGGACCGACCCAGCTGGTGGGCCGGATCGAGGTCGACGAGGCCGTGCTCAGCGTCTTGGTGGCAGCTCGCCGGTCGGTGCCCGGGTTGCGGTGACCGTGAGCCTGATCGAGCGCACCGTCCGCGAACGGATCGTGCTGGTGGGCGTGGTGTTCCCGTGGACGGCGCCGGGCGCCGTGGACGACGGGCTCGACGAGCTGGCGCTGCTGGTCGACACGGCCGGCGCCGACGTGGTGGGTCGCGTCGTCCAGCGCCGCGAGGCGCCCGACCCTGCCACCTATGTCGGCAAGGGCAAGGCCGAGGAGCTGCACCGCCTGAGCGAGGCCCTCGACGCCGACACGGTGGTGTTCGACGACGAGCTGTCCCCGGCCCAGCAGCGCAACCTCGAGAAGATCCTCGGTCGCACGGCCATCGACCGGACGGCGGTGATCCTCGACATCTTCGCCCAGAACGCCCGCAGTCAGGAGGGCAAGGCGCAGGTGGAGCTCGCCTTGCTGCGCTACCGCCTCCCGCGTCTGCGCGGCCGCGGCAGGGCCCTGAGCCAGCAGGCGGGTGGGATCGGCACCCGGGGTCCGGGCGAGACCCAGCTCGAAGTGGACCGCAGGCGCCTGCTGCGCCGCATGGCGAGGCTCGAGGCCGAGCTGCGCCAGCTGGCGGCCACGCGCCGGACCCAGGCGCAGGCCCGTCGGCGCAGCCGCCAGCGCACGGTGTCGATCGTGGGCTACACCAATGCCGGCAAGTCCACGCTGCTGAACCGCCTGACCGATGCGGGGGTGGTGGTGGAGGACCGGCTGTTCTCGACCCTCGACCCGCGCACGAGGCGGCTGGCACTCCCCGGTGGCGAGGTCGTTCTCGTGTCCGACACGGTGGGTTTCGTCCGAAAACTGCCCCACCAGCTGGTCGAGGCCTTCCGGTCGACGCTCGAGGTGGTGCGCGATGCCGACCTGCTGGTCCACGTGGTCGACGGTTCGGCGGAGGATGCCGAGGCGCAGATCGCGGCGGTGCGGTCGGTGCTCGAGGAGATCGGAGCCGACGAGGTCCCCGAGCTGCTCGTGGTGAACAAGGCCGACCGCGGCGACCGTGCCGTCCAGCTGGCGCGTGCCCATCCCGGTGCCGTGGTGATCTCGGCGCTCGCCGGGGCGGGGATCGACGACCTGCGCCGCGCCATGGCCGAGCGACTTCGCGTGGCCGACCTGAGCGTGACCGTGGTGGTGCCCTTCGAGCGCGGCGACGTCCTTGCCGCCCTTCACCGGCAGGGCGAGGTCCTCGCCGAGCAACCCGGTGAGGGTGCCACCGTGGTGCAGGTGCGCCTCGACGAGGTCGGCCGGGCTCGCTTCGCCCCCTTCGTGCGTGACGAGCCGGCGGCGACACGATGAGCACGACCCCGATCCCCGCGGCGGCCCCCGGCGATGGCGCCGCGGAGAGGCCAACTGGTTTCACGCCGCCGCCATATCCCTACGACCGCTTGGCAGCGGTGGCGGCACTGGCCGCTCGCCATCCGGGCGGGCTCGTGGACCTGTCGGTGGGCACACCGTGCGACCCTCCGCCCGAGCCGGTGGTGCGGGCGCTGTCGACGTCGGGAGCGGAGCGATCGTATCCCTCATCCGTCGGCTCCACGGCCTACCGGGAGGCGGCCGCGTCGTGGATGAGGCGCCGCTTCGGCGTGGTCGTCGATTGCTCGGCCGTGGCCGCCTGTGTGGGCACGAAGGAGCTCGTTGCCACCACCGCCTGGTTCCTGCGCCTGCGCCGTCCCGAGCGGGACACGGTGCTGCATCCGGCGGTGGCCTACCCGACCTACGCCATGGGTGCCACGCTGGCGGGCTGCCGGGCCGTGGGGGTGCCGGAGGCTCCCGGCGGCGGCCTGGACCTCCACGCCGTGGACGGCGCCGACGCGGCCCGGGCGGTGCTGTTGTGGGTGAACAGCCCGGCCAACCCGAGTGGGTCGCTCACCGATCTGGAGGCTGCCGCCGCGTGGGGCAGGCGCCACGGCGTGCCGGTGCTGTCCGACGAGTGCTACGCCGAGTTCACCTGGCCACCGGCCGCCCCGACGAGCATTCTCCAGTACGGCACCGAGGGTGTCCTGGCCGTGCACTCACTGTCCAAACGCTCGAACCTGGCCGGCGTGCGGGCGGGCTGCTACGCGGGGGACCCTGACCTGGTGGGATACCTGAGCGAGGTGCGCAAGCACGCCGGGTTCCTGGTGCCGGGCCCGGTGCAGGCGGCCGCCGTGGCGGCCTGGAACGACGACGAACACGTGGCGCACCAGCGCGCCCGGTACCAGCACCGCCTGGAGCTGGTGTCGGCGGCCCTGGCCCGGGCGGGCCTCGAGGCACCCATGCCCCGCGGCGGCTTCTACCTGTGGGTGCCAGTCCCGGACTGGGCGCACGAGCTGGCGCGCCCGAGTGGGCGTGGCGGGGCCTGGCTCCTGGCCGAGACGCTGGCGGTCACCGCCGGGGTGCTGGTGAGTCCGGGCGAGTTCTACGGTGCAGGTGGCGCAGGCCACGTCCGGCTGGCCGTGGTGCAGCCCGACGGCGTGCTCGAGGACGTCGCGGCGCGGCTGGCATCGGCTGCACTGGAGGACGCGGCAGCGGGGCTCGTCGCCCGGTCGCGCTGAGCCGGTAGCCTCGGGCAATGGCCGATCTCCAGGCAAGCATCGAGGAGCTGTGGGCCCGGGCCGGGGAGCTCGAACCCGGTGACCCCGACGCCCTGGCCACTGTCACCGAGGCCGTGGACCTGCTCGACCGGGGCGAGGTGCGGGTGGCCGAGCCGGCTCCGGACGGCGGTGTCGTCGTGCACCTGTGGCTCAAGCAGGCCATCTTGCTGCTGTTCCGGTTGCGTGCCATCGCCACGGTGGAGGTCGGCCCGTTCGAGTACGCCGACAAGCTGCCCCTCAAGACCGGCTACGCCGCCGCCGGGGTTCGGGTGGTGCCCGGTGCGTCCGCCCGGTGGGGCTCCTTCCTCGACCGGGGCGTGATCCTCATGCCGAGCTACGTGAACATCGGTGCGAGAGTGGGCGCCGGCACGATGGTCGACACCTGGGCCACCGTGGGCTCTTGCGCGCAGATCGGGGCGCGGGTGCACCTGGCAGGCGGGGTCGGCATCGGCGGCGTGCTGGAACCCCCCGGTGCCACACCGGTGGTCGTCGGTGACGACGCCTTCATCGGGAGCCGGTGCATGATCACCGACGGGGCCCGGGTGGGCGAGGGCGCTGTCGTGGGGGCCGGCACGATCCTCAACCCCTCCATTCCGGTGATCGATGCCGAGACCGGTGACGAGCTCGGACGTGGCGTGGTGCCGCCATGGAGCGTGGCGGTGTCCGCTGCGCGTGCTCGTCGCTTCCCAGGGGGGGAGTTCTTCCTGCCCTGCGTGCTGGTCATCAGGCGGCTGGCCGAGGGCGAGCGCCACGACAAGGCCCGGCTCGAGTCGGTACTGCGCGACGCCGGCGTGGCGACCTGAACGCCGCCACCGTGGACGGCCTGCTTTCCCTGGCGGCGGAGCTGGTTGACATCCCATCGGTCAGCCACCACGAGCGCGCCATCGCCGACCGAATCGAGGCGCAGCTGCGCGCCGCCGCGCATTTGGAGGTCGAGCGCATCGGGGACAGCGTGGTCGCCCGGACGTCACTGGGCCGCCGGAAGCGGCTACTGCTGGCCGGGCATCTCGACACGGTGCCGCCCTTCGGCGACGACGGCCTGCGCCTCGACGGGGACACGCTGTGGGGCTTGGGGGCGGTGGACATGAAGGGCGGCCTCGCCGTGCTGCTGGACCTGGCGGTGTCGACGCCGGCGCCGGCAGTGGACGTCACCTACCTCTTCTATGCGTGCGAAGAGGTGGACCGGTCCCACAACGCGCTGGGAAGGTTGGCAGACGAGCGGCCCGAATTGCTGCAGGCCGACGCCGCGGTCCTCGGCGAGCCGACGGGGGGGTGGGTGGAGGCCGGGTGCCAGGGCACGATGCGGTTGGCCGTCCGCCTCGGTGGCCGCCGCGCCCATACCGCCCGGCCGTGGATGGGCCGCAACGCCATCCACCGCCTGGCGCCGGTGCTGACGGCACTGGCCGAGTACGAGCCCAGACGCGTGGTGCTCGACGGCTGCGAGTTCACCGAGCAGCTGCAGGCCGTCCGGGTCGACGGCGGTTTCGCCGGCAACGTCGTGCCCGATTCGGTGCTCCTCGAGGTGAACCACCGCTTCGCACCCGACCGCTCCATCGCCGAGGCCGAGGCCGGAGTGCGGGCGGTGCTGGGTGCCGGGCTGGATCCCACATGGGGTGACGAGGTACGCGTGGTCGACGCCGCCGCCGGCGCTCCGCCGGCGCTCGACCACCCGCTGCTGGCGGCGCTCGTTGCCGCCAGCAGCCATCCGCCCCGGGCCAAGGTCGGGTGGACGGACGTGGCCACGCTCTGGGCGGTGGGCGTGCCGGCGGCCAATTACGGCCCTGGTGATCCCGCCTTGGCGCACACCCCCGACGAGCACGTGTCCGAAGGAGAGCTGCACACCGTGCGGCGTGCCCTGGCGGGCGTGCTGGGCAGCGCCGATCGCTGATCCGGCCGGGGCCACATCGGCGGCGTCAGAGTCGGCGAAGCACCGTGACGACCTTGCCGTAGACGGTCACCTCCGCCGGCGAGAATTCCATGGGCGCCATGGTGGCATTGGCGGGCGTCAGGACGATGCGGTTGCGCCGGCGCGCGAAGGTCTTGACCGTCGCCTCGTCGCCGGGAATGCCGGCGACGACGATGTCACCGTTGTCGGCATCGGGCTGCTGGCGCACGACCACGAAGTCGCCGTCGAAGATGCCGGCGTCGACCATGGAGTCGCCCCGCACCCGGAGCATGAACAGCGAGCCGCCACCTGTGAAGTCCTCTGGGAGCGGCAGGACGTCCTCGACGTTCTCGCTGGCCAGGACACCCGTGCCGGCGGCGACATCGCCGACCAGCGGGACATGGCGCACGGGCCGGGGTGCCACGGCCGCCTTCGACGCCGGGTCGACGCGCACGTCGATGGCGCGGGGCTTGGTGGGATCACGTCGCAGGTAGCCCTCCTGCTGGAGGACGGCCAGGTGCGCGTGGACGGTCGATGGCGATGCCAGGCCCACCGCCTCGCCGATCTCGCGTACCGAGGGGGGATACCCCTGTTCGCGCAGGCTCGTTCGGATGAACTCGAGGATCTCGAGCCGCTTGCCACGCAATGCCTCGGCCATGGGCGCTCCTCCTGTCGGGGCATCCGCCGGCTCTGCCCGAGCGACGGCCACCGCGCGCCGGAGCCCGTGTGGGCGGCCACGAGCGGGTACCGCCGGCCGAGGGCGGGATCGTCGGCGAACACCAGTTCGATGCCACCGTACTCGCCCCGAGGGCGCGAGGCAAACATCCGTTCGATCGCCGTCGTCGAGCGATCGAGCCCTTGACACGAACAGATGTTCGTGATCGGATGGCGGTGTGCCGAACGTACGTTCGCCATCAGGCCACGCAGGACGCCGATCGGAGCCGGTCCGGCGCGTCGGATCCGGGCACCATCGGTGCCCCGCTGCGGCGTGCGCGGCCGAGTGGTGCGGCGGGGTGCCGCTCGACACGGTGGCCGGTTGGGGCAGGCGACGAGCACCGGCACCGGCGACCGGAGACCCCGGCGCGCGTGGACGGATCCGAGCCCGGGCGGCGCTGCGCCGGTGGCCCGTGGCCGGTGAGCCACTGCGCCCGCTGCCGGTGCCGCGCCAGCCGTGGACCGCGTTCGCGCACCAGGCAGCGGAAGTCGAAGGCGGCAGCCACCCGGTGCAGGTGCACGTCGGGGCGAGACGTGGCGCCCCATCCGCCGGCAGGCACCGGCCAGCGGCCAGGCGCGGCGGCACTAGGGGTGGTGGTGTCGTCCTCGTCGGTGTCCTCGTCCTGGTCGTGCTCGCCATGCTCTCCCTGCTGGGCGGACCGGGGGGTCGTCCCCTCGCCACCCCCGGGTCCGTCCCGGCGGGGGGGCCGGTCGCGCACCATCGCATCTACGTCGTCCAGGCAGGAGACACGTTGTGGTCGATCGCCACCCAGCTCGACCCCCGAGGCGATCCCCGGGTCGTGGTGGATGAGCTGGCTGCCGAGGTGGGTGGCGATCGCATCGTGCCGGGCCAGCGCCTGCTTCTCCCTTGAAGCAACAACTGGGGTGCGAATGGCGTCGAGGCCGGCACTACGGTGGGCGCGTGCGCTGTCCGTGGTGCCAGATGCTTGACGACAAGGTCGTCGATTCGCGCCTGGCCGACGACGGTGCCGCCATCCGGCGACGGCGCGAGTGCCTGGCGTGCGGCCGGCGGTTCACGACCTACGAGCGGTTGGAGGAAGCCCCGCTGTGGGTGGTCAAGCGTGCGGGAGATCGCGAACCATTCGACCGCGCCAAGGTGGTCGCTGGCGTGCGCGCCGCCACGAAGAACCGGCCGGTCACGGTCGAGCAATTGGAGGTGCTCGCCCAGCAGGTCGAGGATTCGCTCCGGCCCATGGCCGAGGTCACCAGCCAGCAGATCGGCGTCGCCGTCCTGGAGCGGCTCCGGGTGCTCGACGAGGTGGCATACCTGCGCTTCGCCTCGGTCTACAAGGGATTCGAGGATCTCCGTGACTTCCAGCGCGAGGTCGGTTTGCTCACCAAGACGACAGAGCCCAAGCGCAAGGCGTGACCGGTGGCCGAATTGCTCGATGCCGCCCCGCGCTGCGCGCTGGCCATCTACGCCCATCCCGACGATGCCGACGTCTCCTGCGGTGGCACCCTGGCACGCTGGGCGCGCCGCGGTGCCGAGGTGCACGTCGTGCTGTGCACGAAGGGCGACAAGGGCACCGTCGATCCCGCGGTGCGGCCCGCCGAGCTGACGCGTCGGCGCGCGGAGGAGGTTGCGGCGTCGGCTGAGATCCTGGGGCTGTCGGGCCTGCACCTGCTCGGGTACCCAGATGGTCAGCTGGTCGACGACGACGCCTTGCGTGAGGAGCTGGTGGGTTGGATCCGGCGTCTGCGGCCCGACACCGTCTTGTGCCCGGATCCCACCGCCGTGTTCTTCGGCGAGGAGTACTTCAACCACCGCGATCACCGCGTGCTCGGGTTCGCGGTGCTCGATGCCTTGTCGCCGGCGGCTGCGCTGCCCCACTACTTCCCCGAGGCGGGCGCGCCCCACCAGGTGGGTATGGCGCTGCTGTCGGGCACCTTGGAGCCCACCGTGTGGGTGGACGTGACCGACACGCTGGAGACGAAGGTGTCGGCGGTGGGGTGCCACCGCAGCCAATTCTCGGACGACGGCTCGTGGGCCGGCCAGGCCGTGCGGACGCGAGCCGAGGAGGACGGGCGCCGGGCCGGCGTGCGGTACGCAGAAGGCTTCCGCCGGTTGCGCCTGGGCGGGTGAGCCGACCGGGACCGTCGGGCGAGGACGGATGCCAGTGCGTGGACCACAGCCGACAGTTGGCATCGAGGCAGCAACGGTGCTGCACGTCGACATGGACGCCTTCTACGCGTCGGTCGAGGTCCTCGACGATCCCGCACTGGCGGGACGGCCTGTGGTCGTGGGCGGGACAGGGCGTCGGGGGGTCGTCGCCTCCTGCACCTACGAAGCCCGGGCGTGGGGGGTCCGTTCTGCCATGTCGTCGGTGGAGGCCCGCCGCCGCTGCCCCCACGCGGTCGTCGTGCCCGGCAGGTTCTGGCGCTACCAGCAGGTCAGCGATCGCCTACAGGCCCTGTTGCGGTCGTTCACCCCTGTGGTGGAGCCGCTGGGCCTGGACGAGGCGTTCCTCGACGTAGCCGGCGTTCGACGTCTGCTCGGGCCACCGCCGGCCATCGCAGCCTCGATCCGGGTCGAGGTGGCGCGGCAGCTGGGTCTCCAGTGCTCGGTCGGCGTGGCCCGGACCAAGCTCCTCGCCAAGCTGGCTTCACGCGCCGCCAAGCCACAGGCGGGACCCGGTGGCGTGCGTCTGGGTCCGGGTGTGGTCGTGGTCGCTCCCGAGGACGAGCTGGCCTTCCTCCACCCGCTGCCGGTGCGGGCGCTGTGGGGCGTCGGTCCGTCCACGGCCCAGCGCCTCGAGCGCGTCGGAATCCTGACGGTTGGGCAGCTGGCAGCGGCCCCCGAGGCGAGCCTGCGGCGGCTGCTCGGCAGCGCGCTGGGCGGCCAGCTCGCCCTCCTGGCTCGCGGCGTCGACCCTCGTGGTGTCGAACCCCGCCGGGTGCCCAAGTCGGTTGGCCACGAGGAGACATTCCCGCACGACCTCCTGCACCGTCCCACCCTGCACCGGCACGTCGTGCGGCTGGCGGATGCGGTGTCGGCCAGGTTGGACGAGGCGGGTCTCGCGGGCCGGACCGTGGCTCTCAAGGTTCGCTTCGCCGATCGTTCCACCCGCACCCGGACGCATACGGCCCGCGATCGTCTGGTCGTGGGCCACGCGCTGTCCTCGGTCGCCAACGACCTGCTCGACGTCGTGCTCGACGGGCCGTGCCCGCCGGGCGGGATCCGGCTGCTGGGGGTGGCCGTGAGCGGGCTCGTGCCTGCCGCCAGCGCCATCTACCAGCTGTCGTTCGACGCCGGCGGGTCGGGCTGGAACGGACCGGGGCTGTCCCGTGGCCTGCCGGCCACAGCTCGCTGTGAGCTCGATGGCGCCGTGGCGGCCATCCGGGCCCGCTTCGGACCGGCCGCCGTGGGCCCCGCCACCCTGGCCGGGCCGCACGGACTGGACGTGAAACGCCGCGGCGACACGCAATGGGGCCCGGCAGCTGCCGTTGCGGGAATGGAGCAGGTCCGGCGTGCCGTTGTCAGCGTGTAGGCCCTGCGCGAAGATTGTGGCCGGAGCGAACGTTGCCGGCCGAGCCGGAAGGGGGTGGAGGTGCCGCTCTCCGAGCACGAGCAGCGGGTCCTTCAGGAGCTGGAGCAGGCCCTCGCCCAGCACGACCCCGCCTTCGCAGCTCGCGTCCGGTCGGAGAACGTCTACCGCTATGCCGGCCGGTACATGTGGTGGTCGGCGTTCGGGTTCTGTGCCGGCCTGGCATTGCTCGTCGCGTTCTTCACGGCGTCGCCAGTCGCAGGTTTCGCCGGCTTCCTCGTCATGCTGGGGTCCCTGGTCTCGTTCTGGACGAACCTGCGGCGCATGGGGAAGGCCGGCTGGGCGGACATCAGCCGCTCCCTGCGAGCCGATGGGCTCGGCTCGATGGTGACAGACGTCCGGGCCCGCCTTCGGAACCGGTTCAAGCGCAGCGGAAGCTGACCGCCCCGCGCCGGGCGCGTCGCACGAAGGAACTCGCCGTCTCCGCTGGCGCGGTGCTGGGAGCTAGGGTCGCCGGGCGGTGGTTCCGCAGCTGTGCCTGGCCGTCGACATCGGGGGTACCAAGCTGGCCGCCGGGCTCGTCGACGGGCGGGGTCGCCTGCTGGAGCGCCGAGCGGTGGCCACCCCGCGGGGCCGCGATCCCGAAGCGCTGTTCAGCGTCCTGCGCGCGCTGGTGGACGACGTCCAGCGCCTGGCCCTGACGGAGGGGCACGGCCGGGCGGTGGTCTGTGGCGTCGGGTGCGGTGGGCCGATGGCGCCTGAGGGCGTGACGGTCTCACCCCTCAACATCCCGGCGTGGCGGGACTTCCCCCTGCGCGACCGCATGGGGCAGGCCACCGGCTTGCCGGTGGCGGTGGACAACGACGGCAAGGCCCTGGCCCTGGGGGAGGGCTGGGTCGGCGCGGCCCGCGGGTGCCGGAACTTCCTTGCCATGGTGGTGTCCACCGGAGTGGGTGGCGGCGTGGTGGTCGACGGCCGACTGCTCGACGGCGCCGCCGGGAACGCCGGGCACGTCGGCCACGTCATCGTCGAGCCCGAGGGGCGGCGTTGTGGTTGCGGTGCGCGTGGCTGCCTCGAGGCCGAGGCGTCGGGCACGGCCATCGAGGCGATCACGGGCCGGCCGGCGGCCGAGGCTCCACCCGAGGTCGTGGCTCGGACGGGCCAGCTGGTCGGGCGGGCAGTCGCGTCGGTGTCGGTGCTGCTCGACCTGCCGCTCACGGTGGTGGCTGGTTCGGTCGCGCTCGGGTTCGGCGCACCGTTCTTCGCCGCCGCCCATGCCGAGCTGGCCGAGCGCGCCCGGCTTGCGTTCGCGCGCTCGGCCCGCATCGTGCCCGCCGGTCTGGGCCCGACGGGGCCACTGGTGGGTGCGGGTGCCGTCGGGTGGCGGGCGGTCGGCCACGAGGTCATCGGGGGAGCAGCGTGAGTCGTCCGACCGGCCCGCCGACGGCCGCGTGGCGTGCGGTGGCATGGATGGTGCTGACCCATCCGGGCCTGTGGCCGGCCGCGGCGCTGCAGGCGCTGCGCCTCGCTCCGGTGGGGTGGTGGCACCGCTGGCCCCCGCTGCCGCTCCCGGGTTCCCAGTGGTGGCGGTTCCGGATGGAGACCGCCTACGGCGGTGCCGGCGACCGGGTGCCCGAGGAGGATGACGTGGTGTCGTACCTCGAGTGGTGTCGCCAGCTCGGCAGCTGGTGGCGGGTGTGAACCGAGACCACGGGGCGGCCGTCGTCGACCGCTGGGCCGTTCGAGCGAAGTAGCCTTTGCGGCGATGGGGACGGACGGTGGTGGAGGATCCGGGGCGAGCAGGGCCCTGGTCCTCAACGCCACGTTCGAGCCCCTGTGCATCGTGTCGAGCCGCCGGGCCCTCCTGCTCGTGCTCGCCACGAAGGCGGAGCTGGTCCACGACACCGGCAGGCGCTTCCGGTCGGAACGGATGGAGGTCCCCGAGCCGTCGGTCGTTCGCCTGGCCCGCTACGTGCACGTGCCTTACGAACGGGCGGTGGCGGTCAACCGCCGGACCGTCTTCGCTCGCGACGCGCACCGGTGCCAGTACTGCGGTTCGGCTGCCGAGAGCATCGATCACGTCGTGCCTCGCAGTCGTGGCGGTCGTCACGCCTGGGACAACGTGGTGGCGGCGTGCCGTCGCTGCAACACGCGCAAGGAGGACCGGCTGCCGCACGAGGCGGGGCTGGTGCTGCGCACCAAGCCGGCGCCCCCGCGGCAGCGGCTCTGGCTGCTCGCCCTGTGCGGCGGTGCCCGTGAGGAATGGGTTCCGTACCTGGGCGAGGTCCCGTTGACCGCCGAGGCATCGCTCACCGCGTAGCTGGCGTGGCCGATCGACGGCCTCCCTGGATCGTGGAGGTGCGCCAGGCGAGCGCGACGGCCCTCCACGGCCCGTGGCCGCCGCCGCACCTGCGTTCCCACCGGGTGTTGGCGCGTTGCGAGGTGGAGGGTGCACCTGCGCTGGTGCTCGGCAGCAGCCAAGCCGCCACGACGGTCGACCCGCAGGCGGCGGCAGCGGCCGGCGTGGAGGTGGTGCGGCGCCACAGTGGCGGCGGCGCGGTCCTCGTCGCGCCCGGCGCCCAGGCGTGGGTCGAGGCCTGGATCCCCCGTGCGGACCCGCTCTGGGACGGCGACGTCGTGCGGGGGGCACTGTGGCTCGGCCGCGCCTGGGCCACCGCCCTGGCATCGCTCGGGGCGTCGGGTCCGGTGGTGCACGAGGATCGCCTGGTGGCAACCGCCTGGTCGGCGACCATGTGCTTTGCCGGTGTGGGGCCGGGCGAAGTGCTGGTGGGCGGGCGCAAGGTGACCGGTCTGGCGCAGCGGCGGACACGGGAAGGGGCGCGGTTCACCACGAGTGCCCCCGTCCACCTCCGCCCTGCTGCCCTGGTCGGTCTGCTGGCGCTGGGTGGCCCCGTCGAACGGGCCGAGGCGACGGCGGAACTGGCCGCCGGGGCGACGGACCTGCGCACGGTCCTGGCGATCAGTGGGCTGCCCTCCGACGACGCCGCCCTTGCCAGGGCAGTGGCCGGCGCGGTGATCACGGCGGCGTCGAGCACGGCGCACCATCACATCGGCTGACTGGCACATCGGCTGACTGGCGCCCGCTTCGGTGCCGGGGCGGGAGCTCGGGTGCGTCGTGCCTGCGGGCGCCGTCGCACGCGCCGCCGCCGTCGTGCGCGCCGCCGCCGTCGCACGCGCCACTGCCGTCGCACGCGCCGCGTCGCCATCGCTGGAGCCGTCTGCGGCCGGAGCGCTGGATCCCGCTGCTCGGAGTGCACGTGTCCCGAACGCGGTGGGCAGGCACGCCGGCACGATGCGTACCGCGTCAGGGGTGGCACGGGCGGGACTGCTTGCACGCTCGGTGGGCCTTCGTGGTTGACGAGTGGGGCAGGTGGGCATAGAGTGGAGCAAAGTGGGGGAAAAGGGTGGAAGCCGGGGTGGGTACTGCGGCGCGGACGGCGCAGGGCACTGCTCGGCCGAGGGCAGGGACGATGAGCGACGTGGCAGCGCGAGGGGCGAGTGGCACGGTTCCTAGGGCGCTACGAGCACACCCTCGACGGCAAGGGACGGGTGATCCTGCCCGCTCGCTTCCGGTCGGCGTTCGAGCGGGGTGGGTTCCTCACCCAGCACGACGACGGCTGCCTGGCCGTGTGGGCACCCGAGGAGTTCGAGCGACAGCTGGAGGTGATGCAGGAGCGGGCGGCGTCCGGACGGGCAGACCGCAACCTCGCCCGGGTGTGGGCGTCGAATTCGACCGAGGTGGTACTCGACGCCCAAGGGCGCATGGCCATCCCGGCGCACTTGCGGGAGTTCGCTGGCCTGCGGACCGATGTCCTCGTGAACGGCGCCATCGACCGGGTCGAGCTGTGGGACCCGGCCCGCTGGGACGAGAAGGTCAGGCCCGAGGAGCAGCGACTGACGGAGGGCAGCGACCGGTGAGGGCGCGTCGGGGGCGGCCGACAGCGTTCCTGCCCCAGCCGCGCCACGTGCGCCGATCGGCACGGCCGCTGCCAGCACCGGCACGCGCCCGGCGATCCGCCACGGACACGACGAACGTCTCGAACGCGAACATCTCGACCAGCACGTGCCCCGGTGGCCGTCGGGCGGGGCGTCCCGCCCGCGTGGGTGCCGGGCTCATGCGCAGCCCCTCGACTGGCTCGGTGGAAGACTCCTCCTCCGCCCTCTTCACACCGAGTCGACCGGGGCCACCCGACGGCCTGCGGCCAGTCGAGGGGCTGCGGATGCGCCAGGAATTCGCCCACGAGCCGGTCATGGTCGGCGAGATCGTCGACCTCTTCGCCCCGGTGCCCGCCGGCGTGGTGCTCGACGGCACCGTGGGCGGCGGTGGACACGCGGCTGCCCTGCTCGAGGCGTACGGGCACCTTCGGGTCGTCGGCATCGACCGTGATCCAGACGCCGTGGCCGCCGCCGCCGCCCGCCTGGCGCGGTTCGGCCCCCGGGCCCTGGTCCGCCAGGCTCGTTTCGACCGGTTCCCGGTAGTCCTGGAGGAGATCGGCGTGCCGGCCGGGTCGCTGTCGGGCGTGCTGCTGGACCTCGGCGTGAGCTCCCCGCAGTTCGACCGCCCGGCACGTGGCTTCTCGTACCGGGTGGATGCGCCACTCGACATGCGCATGGACCCGTCCGCGGGTCCCACGGCGGCGGAGCTGCTGGCGTCCATGAGCGAAGCGGACCTGGCGGCGCTCCTCGCCGCCAATGGGGAAGGGCGCTTCGCCCGGCGGATCGCCCGCGCCGTGCTCGAAGCCCGACCCGCCACCACCGGTGAGCTGGCGGCAGCAGTGGGCAGTGCTCTGCCAGCGGCGGTGCGCCGGCGGCGGGGCCATCCGGCACGGCGTGTGTTCCAGGCCCTGAGGATCGCGGTCAACGACGAGCTGGCCGTGCTGGCTCGGACGCTTCCCCTGGCGATCGAGGCGGTCGCACCCGGCGGGCGCATCGTCGTCATCGCCTATCACTCGGGGGAGGACCGGTTGGTCAAGGCGGCCTTCGCGACGGCGGTATCGGGGGGGTGCACGTGCCCGCCCGGCCTGCCGTGTGCGTGTGGTGCCGTTGCGCTCGGACGGCTGATCGTGCGTGGCGCCCGCCGTCCGTCGCCTCTGGAGGTGGCGCGCAACCGCCGTGCCCAGAGCGCGCGACTGCGAGCGCTGGAGCGCCTGGCCCCGGGCGGGGCTGCCTGATGGCGACGGCGGCGCCGGTCCGCTCCCGCGGGGGAGCTGGCCCGGTCCGATTGCATCCCGCCCCGCATCCGGCCCCATCACGCCCGGTACGCCAACCCGCCGCCGGGCGCCGGTCGGCGGCGCGTGCCCATCCGCGGGCACGTCCCAGTGCGCGGCGTTCCCGGCGGGTAGCTGTGCTGTCGGGGGCGGTCGTCGTGGGCAGCCTGCTGGCGGTCGCCGGTGCGCATGCCGAGCTGACCCAGGGGCAGGTTCGCCTGACCACGGTGCAGCACCAGCTCGACAGCGAGATCACGCACCACCGTGACCTCGAGCTGCGCGTCGCCCAACTCGAGGATCCGGCCCACATCGTCCAGGGGGCGCAGCAGCAGGGCATGGTGCCCCCCAGGCAGGTTACGGATCTCCCCCCGGTGGACCTGTCCCGCCCGCTGCCAGCGCCACCGACCACCCTGGCGACAGACGCAGCGCCCGCAGGCGCAACCGGCCCGGCAGGCACCAGCGTCTCCGGCGCACGGAACCCGTCGGGCGGAGCGAGGTGAGCGGCCACCCGGCCGGCATGCGGTCGGCCCGCTCCAGCAGCCCGCAGCGCACCCGCTCGCGCGTGCCACGCCCGTCTGGGGCTCGCGTGGCGACCGTTCGCCCTGCCCGGCCCCGTGGTTACGAGCGCCGCCTCATGCCGTCGCGAGCGCAGCGAGGCGCCGGGCCGGTGCGCGCCGTCACGGGCAGGCGGCTGGCGGTGATGCGACTGGTGGTCCTGGCCGCCTTCCTGGCGCTCGCCGTCCGCCTGGTCTGGGTGCAGGGATTCTCGGCCAGCCGCTACGCCGCCATCGGGACGGCCGAGGTCACCTCGACCCAGCAGGTGCAGGCGTTGCGCGGCGGGATCTTCGACCGCAACGGTGGCGTCCTGGCGTTGTCGGTTCCGCGCAGCGACGTGATCGCCGATCCCCTGCTGATCCACGATCCTGCCGGCGAAGCCGCCGCCTTGGCGCCGGTGGTGGGCATGGCGCCGGCCGACGTCCAGGCCAAGCTCGACGTGCACAGTGGCTACGTGGTGGTCGCCCGGGAGGTCGACGCGTCGAGCGCGGCTCGTGTGATGAAGCTGGGCCTGCCGGGGATCACGCTGCAGGCCGACGCCCAGCGCGTGGACCCCGGCGGCGAGTTGGCGGCGCCGGTGCTCGGCATGGTGGGCGCCGAGGGAACAGGGCTGTCGGGGCTCGAGTACCGCTACGACGAGCTGTTGGCCGGCCATGACGGATCGGTCACCACTGCACGCGCTCCGAGCGGCGTGGCCCTTCCTGGTGCCAGGCGCACGGTGCACGGCGCCAGACCGGGGACGGGCCTGGAGCTGACCCTCGACGAACCACTGCAGTACGTCACCGAACAGGCGTTGGGAGCTGAGGTGGTGGCGTCCCATGCCCGTAGCGGTATCGCCATCGTGACCGACACGCGGACCGGGGGCATCCTCGCCATGGCGAACCTGGTGGCCGATCCCACCACCGGCGGCGTGGTGGAGGCGCCGTCGAACCTGGCAGTGACCCAGGTCTACGAGCCGGGCTCGGTATTCAAGCTGGCGACGTTTGCCGCCGCGCTCGAGGCCGGGGTGATCACCCCGCAACAGGTGTTCACGGTGCCGCCGTCGATCACCATCGACGGCTGGCAATTCCACGACGCCGAGCCGCACGGCACCGAACAGCTGTCGGCGACGGAGATCTTGGCCCAGTCGTCGAACTTGGGGACGATCGAGATCGGTCAGCTCGTCGGCAAGCAGCGGTTGGCGGCGGAGATCGCCGCGTTGGGCTTCGGCCGGGCCACGGGCCTCGACTTCCCGGGCGAGTCCGCCGGCATCGTGCGGCCGCCGGACACGTGGACCGGCAGCGACATGGGTTCCACCCCGATCGGCCAGGACGACGCGGTGACCGCGCTGCAGGTACTCGACATGGTGAACACCATCGCCAACGGCGGCATGTTCGTGCCGCCGCGCCTGGTGCGTGCCACGGTGGGTCCCGACGGCACGGTGAGCGCCGTGCCACGTTCGCCGGCGCAGCGAGCGGTGCCGGCGTGGGTGGCCGCCGAGCTCACCACCATGATGGAACAGGTCGTGCAGTCCCAGGACGGAACGGCGGTGGCGGCCAGCGTGCCGGGGTACACGGTCGCCGGCAAGACCGGCACGGCGCAGATCCCGGACCCGAAGCACCTTGGGTACATCCCCGGCGCCTATATGGCCACCTTCGCCGGGTTCGCACCGGCGGAGCACCCGACCCTGTCGGCGATCGTGGTGCTCGAGCGCCCCACGCCCATCTTCGGCGGGCTGGTGGCTGCCCCCGTGTTCTCGCAGATCATGCGCTTCGCGCTCCACCGCTACGGGGTACCGACGTCGCCTGGCGGCGGCAACACGGGCAGTGACGCCCAGCTCGTGCCCTTCCCGTCGCCGGCGGCACCGCCTGGTCCCGGTTCACCACCTCCCACGTCCCCGGCGCCATCGACCGCCACCGGCTCGGCCCCTTCCCCACGCGCTGCACCACGCAGTGTGTCTAGAGCACCACATCGAGTTCCACCATTGGCGCTCGGCTCGACGGCTACGATCGGCGGCGGTCCCGTCCACACCACGGAAGGCCCGTGACCGGCGGGCCGGCAGGGGCCTCTCGACGGTGCGCATGGATCGGTTGCTCGAAGAGGTCGAGGTGCTCGACAGGCGCGGCGACCTCTCGGCCGTCGAGGTGACCGCTGTCGAGTTCGACAGCCGGCGGGTCGGGCCGGGTGCCCTGTTCTGCTGCGTTCCGGGAGCGACCCGCGACGGGCATGGGTTCGCCGCCCAGGCAGTCGAGCGGGGTGCGGTGGGCCTGCTGGTGGAGCGACCACTGCCGCTGGCGGTGCCCCAGGCGGTGGTTGGGGACCACCGGATCCGCCCCGCCATGGCGCGCGTTGCCTGTGCCCTGTTCGGTCACCCCGCCGGAGCTCTTCTGACCGTGGGTGTCACCGGGACCAACGGCAAGACGACCGTCAGTTCGTTGCTGGCGGCCATCTTGGAGGTGGCGGGGATGCCCACGCTCACCATCGGCACCCTGACCGGTGAGCGGACCACGCCCGAGGCGCCCGACCTCCAGCGCCAGTTGGCCGCTGCCCGCGACGGCGGCCAGCGCGCCGCCGTGGTGGAGGTGTCGTCGCACGCGCTGGTGCAAGCTCGGGTGGACGGGTTCCGTTTCTCGGCCGCAGTGTTCACCAACCTCGGCCACGACCACCTCGACTTCCACGGAACGAGGGAGGCCTACTTCGAGGCCAAGGCCCGCCTGTTCACTCCCGCGCACGCGGCGATGGGCGTGGTGAACGCGGACGACCCCTGGGGCCAGCGACTGCTCGAGGGCGCCCGTATCCCCACCGTCGCGTTCTCGGCGTCGGAGGCCACCGACATCATCGTGGGGCGCTCGGGGACGAGCTTCACCTGGCGGGGCCGGACGGTGCGGCTCGGGTTGGTGGGCTCGTACCACGTACCCAACGCGCTGGCCGCGGCAACGGCGGCGAGGGCACTGGGCGTCGACGAGGACACCGTGGTGGCTGGGCTGGCATCCGCGCCGGTGGTGCCCGGGCGCTTCGAGGTGGTGCCCGTGCCCACCCCGTTCACCGTGGTGGTCGATTACGCCCACACGCCCGAAGGGCTGGAGGTCGCCTTGCGCAGCGCTCGCGAGCTGTGCCCCGAGGGTCGGGTGACGGTGGTGTTCGGTTGCGGCGGCGACCGCGACCGCGACAAGCGGCCGGCCATGGGCGCGGTGGCAGCGGCCGGTGCCGACGTGGTGGTGGTGACGTCCGACAACCCCCGCCGGGAGGATCCGGCTGCCATCGTGGCCGACATCGTGGCCGGGGTGCCAGAGGGGTGCTCGCTCGTGGTCGAGCCCGATCGCCGCCGAGCCATCGAGCTCGCCATCGACCTGTCGTCGCCCGGGGACGTGGTGCTCGTGGCCGGCAAGGGTCATGAACGAGCCATCGAGGTCGGCGATCGCCGTGTGCCCTTCGACGACCGCAGCGAGTCGGCCCACGCCATGGCCCGCTGGCTCGAGCGCGCCGGACGCGGTGGTGCCGGCAGGGGAGCAGCACCGTGATCAGCCTCATGGTGGCCGGCGGGGTCGCCCTGTGGGCGGCCGTCGTGGGGACGCCCCTGCTCATCCGGTGGCTGTCGCACCGCCGCATCGGGCAGCAGATCCGTGAGGACGGTCCCCACATGCACCTGGCCAAGGCGGGGACCCCCACCATGGGCGGCGTCGCCATGGTGGCAGCCGTGGTCGTGGGCTACACGGTGGCCCACGTGGCCCACGTGGCCTTCACCCGCTCGGGGCTCCTCGTCGTGCTGGCCACGGTGGCCGCCGCCGGCGTGGGGCTCGTCGACGACTGGATCAAGGTGCGCAACCGGCGCAGCCTGGGGCTCAACAAGCGGGGCAAATTCAGCGCGCTCGTGCTCATCGCAGTGGGTTTCGCCCTGGCCGCCGAGCACTGGGCCGGCGTGGACACCCATCTGTCGTTCACCCGGTGGAATTCCACCGGCCTCGAGCTCGGCAGCGTGGGGTGGGTGCTGTGGGCCGTGTTCGTGATGGTCGGCACCGCCAACGCCGTGAACCTCACCGACGGCCTCGACGGCCTGGCCTCGGGGTCGGCCACCTTCGGGTTCGCCATCCTGGCCATCATCGGGTACTGGCAGTTCCGGCACTTCCCCATCTACCACGTCCACCCTGCCCTCGACCTGGCCCTGGTGGCCGTGGCGCTGGCCGGGGCGTGCCTCGGGTTCCTGTGGTGGAACGCGGCACCGGCGCGCATCTTCATGGGCGACACCGGCTCCCTGGCGGTGGGCACGGCGATGGCTGCGTTGTGCCTGCTCATGAACCTGCAGCTGTTGCTGGCGGTGATCGGCGGACTGTTCGTGATCGTGACCTTGTCGGTGGTGGTCCAGGTGGTGAGCTACCGCGTGTTCGGGAAGCGGGTGTTTCGCATGGCCCCCCTGCACCACCACTTCGAGCTGCTGGGGTGGCCGGAGACCACAGTGATCGTCCGCTTCTGGATCCTCGCCGGCCTCTTCGCCGCGCTGGCGCTGGGGATGTTCTACGCCGATTTCCTGACCCAGCCGGGCCAGGGCCTGCACTGAGGGCGCTGTTCGTGGGTCACCGGGTCCTCGTGGTCGGGCTGGGACGCAGTGGCGTCGCTGCGGCGCGTCACCTCGTGGCCCAGGGCGCCGAGGTCCGTGCCGTCGACGACGATGCAGGCGAGGGTCCCCGGGCAGCAGCGGCCGCCCTGGGCATCGAGCTGGCGCCGGGCCCGGGCCGGACGGAGCTGGCCGGGCTGGTGGCGTGGGCTGACGAGATCGTCGTGAGCCCGGGCGTGCCGGCGAGCCACCCGTTGTTCGCGGTGTCGGCCGACCGTCCCGTGATCGGGGAGCTCGAGTTGGGCTGGCGGGTGGCGAAGGTACCGGTGGTGGCCGTGACCGGGACCAACGGCAAGACCTCGGTGGTCAGCCTGGTCACCGATATGCTCCACCGCAGCGGCCGCCAGGCGCTGTCGGCGGGCAATATCGGCCTGCCACTGGTCGACGCCGCGTGCTCAGGTGCCGACGTGATCGTGGCGGAGGCGTCGTCCTTCCAGTTGGCCCTGACGCAGGACTTCCGGCCTGCGGTGGGGGCATGGCTCAACTTCTCGGCCGACCACCTCGACTGGCATCCGACCCTGGCCCACTACCGCCGGTCCAAGGCCCGCCTGTGGGCCAACGCCGGTCCAGGGGACGTCGCCGTGGCCAACGGCGACGATCCCGTGGTGGTGGCCGAAGCCATCGAGCCGGCGCGCCAGGGGGCGACGGTCGTGCACTTCGGGCTCGACGGCGACTGGCGCCTCGAGCGCGACGTACTCCGGGCACCATCGGGGGAGGTCGTTGCGGAGCGGTCCGAACTGCGCCGGTCGCTGCCCCACGACCTCGCCAACGCCCTGGCAGCAACAGCCACAGCCGTCGCTGCCGGTGCAGCGCTCGACGCCTGCCGCCAGGCACTGCTGGCGTTCGAGGGCCTCCCCCATCGCGTGCAGCTGGTGGGCGAGGCTGAGGGGGTGCGCTACTACGACGACTCGAAGGCCACGACGCCCGGTGCGGTGTTGGCGGCCCTGACCGGCTTTCCGTCGGCAGTGCTCATCGCCGGCGGTCGCAACAAGGGGCTGGACCTGTCGGTGCTTCGGGCGGCCGCGCCCCGCCTGCGCGCGGTGGTGGCCATCGGCGAGGCGGCCGACGAGGTGGCGACGGCGTTCGCGGGGGCGTGCCCTGTCGCCCGCGCCGGCTCCATGGCGGAAGCGGTCGGCACCGCCGCTGCCCTGGCCAGACCGGGTGACGCCGTGGTGCTGTCGCCGGCGTGCGCGTCGTTCGACTGGTACCGCTCGTATGCCGAGCGTGGCGACGACTTCGCCCGGTGCGTCGCCGCCCTGGGCGGCCAGGCAGCCGAGGACCCGTGCCCGGCGAGGCGGTCGTGAGCCCGCCTCGTCCGTCATCCCTGCGCGGCCCGGGGCCGGCGGAGGCCTCCCCGTCCTGGCGACAGCTGCGCGTGGTGGACGGTGCGCTGCGTCCGCCTGCCCGGCGCGGCGGGTGGGTGGGTTCGATCCCCACCGCGGGGGCCCTGATGGTCGTGGTGAGCGTGCTGTGCGCCATCGGGCTCGTCATGGTGCTGTCAGCGTCCGCCTACACGTCGCTCGAGTACTACGGCTCGGTGTGGACCATCTTCGAGCGGCAGGTGTTGTGGATGGTGCTGGCGGTGGTGGCCGGCGTCCTTGCCGTGCGCATCCCGTACCGGACGTGGCGCCGGGTCCGGGTGGCCCTGCCGGCGGTGGCGCTCGTCCTGCTGGTGGCGGTGCTGGTTCCAGGGGTGGGGCTGGTGTCGGGGGGCTCGAGCCGCTGGATCGGCGTGGGCATGCTGCGCGTCCAGCCGTCGGAGCTGATGAAGCTCGCCCTGGTGGTCTACGCCGCCGATCTGCTCGCCCGCCGGGCCGAGCGGGTGGCGCGGCCGGCCGCCGTGGTCGTGCCGTTGCTGGCGATGCTGGCCGTCTCCGGCCTCCTCGTGCTCAAGCAGCCCGACATGGGTACCGCGCTGGTGCTGGTGTGCATCACCTTCGCCGTGCTGTTCGCCGGTGGCGTGCCGGTACGCCCGGTGGCCAAGGCGTTGGGCGGCACCGCTGCGCTCGGGTTGGTCGTGGGCCTGGCCGAGCCCTATCGACGTGCCCGGTTGCTTTCGTTCCTCGACCCCTTCGCCCACCAGCAGGGGTCCGGGTACCAGGTGGTGCAGTCGTTGGTGGGCCTGGGCAACGGGCACCTCGTCGGCCTGGGCCTGGGCAACGGGCACCAGAAGTGGGGCCTGCTGCCCAACCCGCACACCGATTTCGTGTTCTCGGTCATCGGGGAGGAGACGGGACTGGTGGGTGCGTTGGTGGTGCTGGCGCTGTTCGTGGCCCTGGCGTGGCTTGGGCTGCGGGCGGCGGCGCGTGCCCCCGACCGGTTCGGCTCGTTGCTGGCAGTGGCCGTGGTGTGCTGGATCACCAGCCAGGCGGTGATCAACATCGGGGCTGTCATCGGCGTGCTGCCGGTCACCGGGATCCCCCTGCCGTTCATCTCGTTCGGGGGGTCGTCGCTGGTGATCACGATGGTCGGCGCCGGCATCCTCGTGAACGTGGCGGCTCACGAGCGCATGGCGGCGGACCCACGCCGGCGCCGGCGTCCCGTGGCGCACCGGGTGGCGCGCCGATGAGCGGCCGGCGCCGGGCGCTGGTGGCTGGCGGCGGCACGGCGGGCCACGTCCTGCCGGCGCTCGCCGTGGCACGGGCGCTCGAGGCGCACTGGGGACCGGGCAGCGTGGAGCTGGTGGGGTCGACGCGAGGGATGGGGCCCGCGCTCGTGGAGGGAGCGGGTGTGCCCGTGACGCTGCTACCGGGACGCGGGTTCGCCCGCCGCGGTGGTGCCCGGGCGGTCGCCGCCAACGTGGCGGCAGTGGCGGAACTGGGCGCCGCGTTGGTGGCGGCCCTGTGGATCGTGGGCCGGCGCCGGCCTGCGGTGGTGGTGTCGCTCGGCGGCTATGCCGCAGTGCCCGCCGGGCTGGCGGCCGCGGCCTGGCGAGTCCCGCTGGTGGTGGTGAACGTGGACACCGTTGCCGGCGCGGCCAACCGCGTCCTGGCGCGCCTGGCGCGGGCGTCGGCCGTGGCGTACCCGGGGACAGGCTTGCCGCGGGCGGTGGTCACGGGGGCGCCGGTGCGCGCCGAGGTGGGAGCGGCGGCCCGTCCCGACGCCGCCCGGCGCACAGCGGCCCGCCGGGCGCTGGGCCTGCCGGAGGACGGGGTGGTCGTGGCGGTGTTCGGAGGGTCCCTCGGTGCCCGTCGCCTCAACGAAGCGTGCCTCGAGCTGGCGGCGCGCTGGTCGGGGCGCAGCGACGTGGCGATCTATCACGTGGTGGGCCGCCGCGATGCCTCGTGGGCAGCCGAGCGCGCCCGGCGGCTCGGGCTCGGGGGCGGCTCGGCGCGCTACCGGCAGGTCGCCTACGAGGAACGCATGGCACGCGTGTACGAAGCCGCAGACGTGGCAGTGTGTCGAGCCGGGGCCATGACGGTGGCCGAGCTGGCGGTGGTGGGGCTGCCGGCGGTCCTCGTGCCGCTGCCCGGTGCGCCGGGAGACCACCAGGGCCGCAACGCCGCCGTGCTCGAAGGCGCCGGCGCGGCCGTGGTGCTGCCCGACGCCGACTGTGACGGCGCCGGCCTGGCAGCTGCCCTGGCGCCGCTGGTGGCCGACCCGCAGCAGCGGGTGCGCATGGCGCAGGCCGCCGCGGCCGTGGGCCGGCCCCACGCGGCGGAGGCGGTGGCGGTGCTGTGCCAGGCCCACGCGCGCCCGGGTCGGCGCACCGCTCGGAGCGCCTGCGCCACGTCGGCGACGGTGCCGGGGAGCGCGACGTGAGTGCTCCAGCGCCCCGGGGCCTCGAACTGGGCGCGTTCCGCCGCGTGCACGTGGTCGGGATCGGCGGGGCCGGGATGAGCGCCATCGCGAGCGTGCTCGTCGCGTTGGGCCACCAGGTCTCGGGCAGCGACCTGAAGGAATCGCCAGCGATGCAACGGTTGCGGGCGGCCGGAGTGGAGGTGGCCGTCGGACACGATGCCCTCCACGTGGCGGGCGCCGCACTGGTCGTGGTGTCGAGCGCGGTGCGCGACGACAACCCCGAGGTCGTCGAGGCCCGCAGGCGTGCCATCCCGGTGGCGAGCCGGGCCGAGGTGCTGGCGGCGCTGGCCGCGCGCCGCCGGTGCATCGCGGTGGCCGGCACGCACGGCAAGACGACGACCACCTCCATGCTGTCGCTCGTGCTCGTCGAGGCAGGCATGGCGCCGTCGTTCTTGATCGGCGGCGACGTGAACGAGATCGGCACCAACGCGGTGTGGGACGAGGGCGAGTGGCTCGTACTCGAAGCCGACGAGAGCGACGGGACCTTCCTGCAGCTGGCGCCCGAGCTGGCGGTGGTGACCAACGTCGAGCCCGATCACCTGGACCATTACGGCGACGTCGGTCGTCTGCGGGCAGCCTTCGAGCGGTTCTGCACCGGGCCACGGCTCCTGGTGGCCGGTGCCGACGACCCGCAGGCGGCGGCGCTGGGCCGGCGCCACGGTGGCATGCTCGTCGGCACGGAACCCGATGCCCGCTTCCGCATCGTGGGCCTCGACAGCAGCCGGGAGGGTATCGTCTTCGACCTCGTCGAGGACGGCGAGCGGGTGGCGCACCTGGCCCTGCCCGTTCCCGGTGCGCACAACGCCCGCAACGCGGCGCTCGCCGCAGTGGCCGCTCGAGCGATCGGCGCACCGTTCGCGGCGGCCGAGCGGGCCCTCGCACGCTTTGCGGGGGTGGCCCGGCGTTTCGAGTTCCGAGGCGAGGCCAACGGCGTGCGCTTCGTGGACGACTATGCCCACCTGCCAGCGGAGGTGGCTGCCACGGTGCGGGCCGCGCGCGACGGGGGATGGGGGCGCGTCGTGGCGGTGTTCCAGCCCCATCGCTTCACCAGGACCGCCGCGCTGGGCGAGTCGTTCGGACCGGCGTTCGCCGGTGCGGACGTGGTGATCGTGACCGACGTGTACGCCGCGGGCGAGGCGCCGGTCCCCGGGGTGAGCGGGCGGGTCGTGGCCGATGCCGTGGCCCGGGCCAACCCCGGGCTGGCGGTGTCCTACGTGGCGAGCCGGGCGGAGCTGGCGGCGCACGTGGCCGGTGTCCTGCGCCCCGGAGACCTCTGTCTCACGATGGGTGCAGGTGACGTGACGACTCTGCCCGACGAGCTGCTGCGGTCGCCGTCGTGGTGAGCGGCTCGACCACGAAGCGGGGGGACCTGGAGGCGCTGGCGGCCGCACTGGGCCCTCGGGTCGTGCGGGACCGGCCCCTGGGCCCACTCACGACCTACCGGGTGGGCGGTCCCGCTGCACTGTTCTTCGAGGTGGCCACCGAGGCCGACCTCGAGCTGGCCCACCGCGCCCTGCGGGCAGCCGGCGGACCGGTGCCGGTGCTCGTGCTCGGCAAGGGCTCCAACCTGCTCGTGGCCGATGCAGGTCTGCCTGGACTGGTCCTCGCGCCGGGCAGGGAGCTGGCGGCCGTGACGGTGCAGCGCACGGTGGTGCGGGCAGGTGCGGCCGCTGGGATGCCCGTGGTGGCGCGCCGGTCCGCGGCGGCCGGCCTCCGGGGCATGGAGTGGGCCGTGGGAGTGCCCGGCTCGGTGGGCGGCGCTGTGCGGATGAACGCTGGCGGCCACGGCTCGGACACGGCCGCGGTCTTGCACCGCTGCCGGCTGTTCGACCTGTCGACCGGCGCCGCGTCGGAGGCGGCCCCTGGTGGGCTCGCACTCGGGTACCGCCGCTCGGGCCTCGGGCCGCAGCACGTGGTGGTGTGGGCCGAGTTCACCCTCCGCCCCGGGGACCGCCGAGCGGCGGAGGCGGAGATCGCTGCCGTGGTCCGCTGGCGCCGGGTGCACCAGCCCGGCGGTTCCAACGCCGGCTCGGTGTTCACCAACCCGCCGGGCGACGCCGCGGGCCGCCTGGTCGAGGCGGCGGGGTTGAAGGGCGTGCGGATGGGCACGGCCCGGGTGTCGGCCAAGCACGCCAATTTCATCCAGGCCGACGACGGCGGTTCGGCCGACGACGTCCGGCGCCTCATCGAGCACGTGCAGAAGACCGTCGCAGCGCGAGTGGGGGTCGAACTGGTTCCGGAGGTCCGCCTCGTCGGCTTCGACGGGGGCGCCTCGCTGCTGGTCGACGCCTCGCGGACGACGACGCTGGCGGCGCAGGTCTCCACCTCGACTGAAGGTTCAGGTCGTGGCACGTGACCCGGGATCCCTCCGGCGCGCCACCCGGCCGCCCCTCCGGCAGGCCGGCGGCCAGGTCGTGCCGTCGGCGGCCCGGCCCCCGGTGGACCCCCGGATCACGGCGCGGCGGGTCGCGGTGGCCCGCGAGCAGGGGAGGCGCCGCCTGCGGGTGCTGGTGACGGGCACCGCCGTCGTGGGTGTCGTGGCAGGTGCAGCGGGGGTCCTCCACAGCCCGCTTGTCTCGGCCCGCCACGTGGTGGTGCGGGGGGAGCACCACACCAGCCGGACGGCGATCGTGGCGGCGGCCGGCCTGGTGCACCACCCGCCGCTGGTGGACGTCCCTTCCACGGCAGCCGCCGCGGTCGAGCGCCTGCCGTGGGTGGCGCGGGCGGTGGTCTCGGTCCACTGGCCGGACGCGGTGACGATCACCGTCGTCGAGCGGGTCCCGGTGGCGGCCGTGGCCCGTTCGGGCGGGGTGTCGGTGGTGGACCGCACCGGCCGGGTCCTCGAGGACGTGGCCGCACCGCCGCCGGGTCTCCCGCTGCTGGTGGCGGGTGTGACACCAGGCAGGCCCGGGACGTTCCTCGGCCCCGCGGCCCGCCCTGGGCTCGTGGTGGCCGCCGCGCTGCCGCCTGCCTTGCGCGGTCGCGTCCAGCGCGTGCAGGTCGATCCCCGGGGGGCGGTGACCCTCGACCTGGGTGGGGGCGTGGTGGCCGAGCTCGGGGTGGGAGGGGACCTGCCGGCGAAGTTCGAGGCGCTTGCCAGCGTGCTCGCGGCCGGCTTGCCCGCCGGTCCGGCCGTCGTGGACGTGACGGTCCCCGACGAGCCCACCGTCGGGCCCCGGCCAGGTGGTGCCGGTGCTGGTGGCTCGGGGGCAGGTGGACCCGCTTGACCGGTTTTGGGGCCCGCCTTATCGTTGGGAGACCTCGGTCGGTGCCGGTTCAAGCTGTGGTCGAGGGTGAAGGTCCGAGAGCTCGGCACCCGTCTGCCCACGCCGTTCTCCGGACGGGGGTCCTTCGGTCGCCCGGCTCCAGGGCGAGGGACGAGGAGAGGCGATGACCGGTCCAGCGCAGAGCAACTACTTCGCCGTCATCAAGGTCGTCGGTGTCGGCGGGGGTGGGGTCAACGCCGTCAACCGGATGATCGAAGCCGGCTTGAAGGGCGTCGAGTTCATCGCCATGAACACCGACGCCCAGGCGCTGCTCATGAGCGACGCAGACCTCAAGCTCGACATCGGGCGGCAGCTCACCCGGGGCCTCGGGGCGGGCAGCGACCCCGAGGTGGGGCGCCAGGCGGCTGAGGAGCACCGCGGCGAGATCGAGGAAGCGCTCAAGGGTGCCGACATGGTGTTCATCACCGCCGGCAAAGGTGGAGGGACCGGCACCGGTGCCGCGCCGGTGGTGGCGGAGATCGCCAAGTCGCTGGGCGCGCTCACGATCGGTGTGGTCACGCGTCCGTTCTCCTTCGAGGGCCGGCGGCGCTCGGTGCAGGCGGAGACGGGCATCCAGAACCTCAAGGAGAAGGTCGACGCCATCATCATCATCCCCAACGACCGCCTGCTCACGGTGTCGACGGAGAAGACGTCGATGGTGAACGCCTTCAAGATGGCCGACGAGGTCCTGCTCCAGGGCGTCCAGGGCATCACCGACCTCATCACGGTTCCCGGGCAGATCAACACCGACTTCGCCGACGTGCGCATGGTGCTGTCCAACGCGGGCACGGCCATCATGGGCATCGGGGTGGCCGCGGGCGAGGGCCGCGCCGTCAACGCGGCGCGCGCCGCCATCACCAGCCCGTTGCTCGAGGCCTCGATCGAAGGGGCGCGAGGCATCCTCGTCAACATCGCCGGCGGCCCGGACCTCGGTCTGTTCGAGGTCAACGAAGCCATGGAGATCATCCACGGGGTGGCCCATCCCGACGCCAACATCATCTTCGGCAACGTCATCGACGAGTCGCTGGGCGACGAGGTGCGCGTGACGGTCATCGCGGCGGGCTTCGAGCGCTGGGAGGAGGGACGCACAGGGGAACCCCGCCCGGAGGAGCGGAGCCAGGTGCTGGGGCTCGACCACGCCGGCGCGGACATCTTCGCCACACCGAGCGACGACGAGGACCTCGACCTGGGCGACGACGAATTCGACGTCCCGTCGTTCCTGCGCTGATCGGCACGACGCACCCGCCGCGTCTCGATGGGGGCGCACCTCCTGCCGTGCTGAGCCCCGGGAACCGGGCGGCAGCGGAGATCGGAGTTGCAGTGGCTGCCGACTGCAGGATGCCGCCCGACTGCAGGATGCCGCCCGAAGGATGAAGGTCAGCCTTTCCCAGCCAGTGGGTCCCTCCGGTGGGGCTGCCGGCCCGCCGGCGCTGCGCCTGCGCCCTCCAGTGCGCGCCCTCGCGCCATGGGTGCAGGATGCCATCTCGTGGCGGGCGCAGGACCGTTGATGCGCCCATCGCCGGTAGGCCCGGTCCTGCCCCTCGGAGCGACGGGCGCCTGGGCGTGGTGGACGACGCGCGGCGATGGGGACCAGCGGGCGCTGCGCTTCGGCGCGTCGCCGCCGGCGCCTGTGCCGCAGGGGTTGGTGGTGTTCCGGTTGCACCAGGTGCACGGTGCCGATGTGGTGGTGGCCGGTCCACCGCCGGCCGGGGACCTCGCCAGGGGCCCGAGTCGTGATCGGCGCAGTGCTGGCCGGCGGGGTGCCCCGTCGCGCCGAGGGACGGGTGCGGCCGTGGTGCTGCCGGTGGCGGCCGACGACGCGGCGGCCGGTGGACCGCCCGCCGACGGGGTCGTGAGCCGCGCCGGCGGGTGGTGCCTCACGGTACTGACGGCGGACTGCGCCTCGATGGCGCTGGCGACAGCGGGCGGCGCCTACGGCGCCGTCCACGTGGGGTGGCGAGGACTGCGTGCCGGCATCGTGGAGGCCGCGGTGGCGGCCATCGCCGACATCGCCGCCCCCGCGCCGCCCGGCGATCACCCGGACGCTGCCCACCAGGGCGCGGGCGCCCCGGACGGCGCCGGGCCGGTGGTCTCGAACGGGGGCGTGTTCGCACCGGGCGGCGATGCCCCAGACGTCGGGGAGCTGACGCGGGTCGTCGCCGGCCTGGGGCCCTGCATCGGGTCGTGCTGCTACGAATTCACGGGTCCGGAGCTCGAGGAACTGGCGGCGCGCTATGGCGACGGGGTGGTCGCCACGAGTCGTGGCGGGAGGCCGGCGCTGGACCTGCGCTACGCCGTGCGCCGCGCGGTGGAGGATGCCGGGGCCACGGTCGTGTTCGAGGCAGGGCCGTGCACGGCGTGCGGAGGCGGGTGGTTCTCCCACCGCGCCAGGCGGGACGTCGGCCGCCAGGCACTGTTCGTCTGGCGCCAGGACGTCCCGGGCCCCGAGCGCCGCGTGCCCGCCGGAGAACAGGCGGTACCGGGAGGGCCGCTGCCCGCGGCGCGGGACGCCGGTGCCGGGCCCGACGCGCCGTGATCGTTCTCGAGGACCTTGCTCCGGGGCCGCCGCCGGAGGTGGTGGCCCAGCGCGTGGACGCGGTGCGCGCACGCATTGCCGCCACCGGGCGCGACCCGGCCAGCGTGAGGATCGTGGCGGTGACCAAAGGGTTCGGCCCGGCGGCGGCCGCCGCCGCGCTGGCGGCCGGGGTGGCCGACCTTGGCGAGAACTACGCGGCGGAGCTGCTCGCCAAGGCCGCCGCGCTCGGGCAGCTGGGCGCTGCAGACGCGCCGGGTCTGGTGCCGCGCTGGCATTTCCTGGGGGCCGTTCAACGCCGGAGGGTGGCGCGGTTGGCACCGGTGGTGTGGATGTGGCACGGCGTGGCCCGCATGGCCGAGGCCCAGGAGATCGCCCGCCACCAGCCGGGGGCCCATGTCCTGGTGCAGGTGAACACGACCGGCCTGCCCGGACGCAATGGCTGCGCCCCCGAGGACACGCCGGCGCTCGTCGGTGCGCTGCGCGCCCTGCCACTTGAGGTCGTGGGCCTCATGGTGGTGGGGCCGCCGGGCCCTCCCAGCGCGGCGCGCCGGTCGTTCCACCAGGTCGCAGACCTCGCCCGGCAACTCGGCCTGGCGGAGCTGTCCATGGGCATGAGTGACGATCTCGAGGTTGCCCTGGACGAGGGAGCGACCATCGTGCGGCTCGGGCGCGCCCTGTTCGGCGACCGGCCCCCCCGCCGGTGACACGCCATCGCGTCACTGCCGAACCGTGCCGGCGATGGGCCCGGCGCGCCGACTCTGCCCCGTCGGGGTGAGGTCGCATGTGGCATGGGGAGATGTGCGGCTCCTCGACAGCGTCCCCCCGCGGCCGAGGTGAGGCACTAACCTGGGGCGCAGGAGGCGTGCGATGGCGGCAGGGTTCTTTAAGAAGGCCATGGTGTACCTCGGCCTCGTCGACGACGAGTACGACGAGTACGAGGACTACGAGCCGCGTGCCGCGTTCGGCGGACGCCCCTCGGCGCGCCTGGCTGGGGACGACGGGGAGGAGGAGCCCGCGCCGGTCGCGACGACCGGGACGATCCGTCCGCTGCCCCGCGACGACAGCGGATCGGCGTCGCCGACGATCACTCCCCGTCCTGCGGTCGTGCGCCCCGTCTCCGCTGCGGAAGCGGGGGCGCGGGTGCATGTGGTCGCCCCCACACAGTTCGGTGACGCACGCACCATCGCCGATCGGCTGATGGCCAACCAACCCGTCATCGTGAACCTGCAGGTGGCCGAGCGGGAGCTCATGCGGCGGATGATCGACTTCTGCAGCGGCGTCACCTACGCCTTGAACGGCAAGATGGAGCGTGTCGCCGACAAGGTGTTCCTGGTGACGCCCTCCAACGTCAAGGTGTCGGCCGAAGAGCGCCAGCGACTGCAGGAGAACGGCCTGCTGCGGCCCTAGGGCCCGCGCTGGCTCGGACCGAGCGGACCTGCGAGCACGCCAGTGGTCAAGACCGTCGTCATCACGGTCCTCGAGGTCTACCTGTGGGGCATCCTCTTCCCTCGTGCCATCTTGAGCTGGTTCCCCATCACCCCTGGGACCCCACTGGCATCGGTGGTGCAGTTCCTCGACCGGCTCACCGAGCCCGCCCTCCGGCCGATCCGCCGGGTCGTGCCCCCGCTTCGGCTGGGTGGGGTCGGGCTGGACGTGGCCTTCCTCATCCTGTTCCTCGGTCTGCAGGTGGTGGTCATCCCCCTGGTGGCCGCGCTGCTCTAGCGCGGCGCCCGGCGCTGGTTTCGTGAGGCGAGGGCAGGCGGCGGGGGGCGGTGGGCCGTGGTGGCACGTGGGCCGTGGTGGCAGGTGGGCCGACGACGGAAGTGGCGGTGCCGCCGCGCCATTGGCATCCCCCAGCGTGGGGGAACGTGGCGTTAGGATTCGCCCATGGACAGCTCCCAGCCGGGCGGTGCGTACTCGAACCTCGACAGCCTGCGGACGGTCGAATTCCGCCAGACGTTGCGCGGCTACCACATCGACGACGTCGACGAGTACCTCGAACGGGTGGCGGTTGAGGCTGAAGCGCTCCAGGAGCAACTCCGCCAGGCGGGTGAGCGGCTCAAGCAAGCGGCCGAGCGCATTGCCCACCTCGAACGGCAGGTGGCCGAGGGGGGTCGCGACACGCCGGCAGTGGGCGACGACACGTTGCAGCGGACGTTGCTGCTCGCGCAGAAATTCGTCGACCAAACCAAAGCCGAAGCCGAGAGCCAGGCGCGCACACTGGTGCGCGAAGCCGAGGAGCGGGCGCGGGCGCTGCTGGGCGAAGCCGAGGAGCGGGCGCGCAAGCTGACGGAGGACACCGAGCGGCAGCTGCGCGAGGAGATCAACCGGCTCGAGGGCATCCGCAACCAGTTGCTGAGCGACGTGGACAGCCTGGCCCGGCACCTCGACGACGAGCGCAGCCGCCTGCGCGGCGCGTTGGGCGAGTTGCTGGCCTGGGTGGACGAGCGCATCCAGCCGGCTGCCACCTTGCTGGGCCAGCGGGCGGCAGCCGTGCCTGGCGCCGAGGAGCACCCGGGGAACGCGGGGACGGCACCAACTGGACGCGACCCCGGCGCGCAGGCACTCGGCGGCGAGCCGCAACCCCACGGCGCCCAGCCGACGGCCGGCGCACGTCCAGCGGGAGCCTTCGACTCGGCGCGTGGCGACGCCGGCCGCGGGTCGGGGCCGGCGGGTGCCGGTGCCCGGCGTGACGCGACGCTGCTTCGCGAGCCACAGGGCGCGGGGAACGGCATCCTGCGGTAGTGGGGCCGTCCGGGAGCGGCGCTATCTGCAGCGCACCCCGTCATGGCGAGTCGACCTGGCGCCGACGGCAGGACGCTCGCCGCGCCTTTCCGTGACGGTGCGGGCAGCTCGCTGCGGGGCGGCGATACCCGCCGGTAGGGCTACTCGGCAGCGCTCGGTGCCGCTGGCGCCGTCGCAGGCTCGACGCGTGCGAGGTGGACGCGGACCGTGTCGGCGACACCGACGTGGAGGCTGGTGGCAAGCGTCTGGACCATGACGTGGTGGCGGAAGCGTTCGACCGCGTCGGCCATCGATGGCGGGCCCCACAGCTCGACCGCCACACGGTCGGTGATGGCCAAGCCGGCGTCCCGGCGGGCCTGCTGGATGTGGCGAATGGCGTCTCGTGCAAGGCCCTCGGTCTCGAGCTCGGGATCAGTGGTCGTGTCCAGCACCACGACGCCGGCGTTGCCGGCCAGCGTGCGCCCCGACGCGCCGTCGCGGGGACGGAGGGCCAGGTCGTACTCCCCGGGCTCGAGCGCGATGCCGGCAACCTCGACCCCGGCCGTCGTGGCCACCCACTCGCCCCGTTTGACCGCGGCGATGACCCGCTGCGTGTCGGGACCCAGGCGCGGGCCGAGGGCAGCGGGAACCAGGGTGAGCACCTCCTCGGCTACCTCGGTCACCTCCGCCGTGAGGACGACCTGCTTCACGTTGAGCTCATCCTCGATCAGCCCGACGTAGGGCTCGAGGCGCTCGGGCCGGGGCATGGCGACGGTGACGCGGCGGAGGGGGAGCCGCGCCCGCCGCCCGGCTGCCTTGCGCACCGCATGGCCCGCCGAGCACACCTCGCGCACGAGGTCCATCGCCTCGACCAGGTCGGGATCGGGGGGGAGCTCACCGGGACGGGGCCAGTCCGCGAGGTGGACGCTGCGCTCTCCGGTCAGGGGCCGGTAGATGGCTTCGGTGAGCAGCGGGAGGAGGGGTGCGGCCACCTTGCACAGGGTCGTGAGCACCGTCGCCAGGGTGTCGTAGGCGTCGACCTTGTCCTGCCGGCCAGCTGCATCGCTGTCGGCGGAGCGCCAGAAACGGTCGCGGCTGCGCCGGATGTACCAGTTGTTCAAGGCGTCGAGGAACGAGGTGATCGCGGCGCACGCGCCGAAGAGGTCGTAGCGGTCCATGGCGCTGGTCACCTCCTCGACCAGGGCGGCCGTCTTGGCCAGGACGTAGCGGTCGAGCGCGCCAGGTGCGTCGGTGCGCCACTGCCCACGCAGACCGTCGGCTCTGGCGTAAAGGGTCAGGAAGTACCAGGCGTTCCAGATCGGGTTGAGGACCTGGCGAACGGCGTCCTCGATGGCCTTACGGTGCACGACCAGGTCCTGGCCACGCAGCACCGGCGAGGAGAGGAGGAACCATCGCATGGCGTCCGCGCCCCAGGTGGAGAACACCATGTCGGGCTCGGGATAGTTGCCGAGGCGCTTGGACATCTTGCGCCCATCGTCACCGAGAACGATGCCGTGTGCGATGCAGTGCCGGAAGGCAGGCCGATCGAACAAGGCCGTGGACAGCACGTGCAGGGTGTAGAACCACCCCCGCGTCTGACCCACGTACTCCACCACGAAATCGGCGGGGAAGTGGGTGTCGAACCACTCGGCGCGCTCGAAGGGGTAGTGAACCTGAGCGAAGGGCATCGAGCCCGACTCGAACCAGCAGTCGAGGACGTCGGGCACCCGCCGCATGGTGGACCGGCCGGTGGGGTCGTCGGGATTGGGCCGGGTGAGGGCGTCGATCCCGGGCCGGTGCAGATCGGAGGGCCGCACCCCGAAGTCGGCCTCGAGCTCGTCCAGGCTCCCGTAGACGTCGATGCGCGGGTAGCGGGGGTCGTCGCTCTTCCACACGGGGATGGGCGCGCCCCAGAAGCGGTTCCGGCTGATCGACCAGTCGCGCGCCCCTTCGAGCCACTTGCCGAACGCACCGTCGCGGACGTGGGCCGGCACCCATTCGATCTGCTGGTTGAGCTCGACCATGCGGTCCTTGATGGCGGTGACGGCCACGAACCACGAGCTGACCGCCTTGTAGATGAGGGGCGTGTCCGTGCGCCAGCAGTGGGGATAGGGATGCGTGTAGGGCTCGGCCTCCACCAGCACCCCCCGAGCACGCAGGTCCTCGACGATGCGGTCGTTGGCGTCGAACACCTGCAGGCCGGCGTAGTCGGGCACCTCGGCGGTGAAGCGACCCTGATCGTCCACGGGGCAGACGACGGCGATGCCCGCGGCCTGGCACGCTTCGTGGTCCTCCTCACCGAACCCGGGTGCGAGGTGCACGACGCCGGTGCCCTCGTCGGTGGCGACGAAGTCGGCGGGCAGGACGCGAAAGGCACCTGGCTGGTCCGCGAAGTACGGGAACAGGGGCCGGTACGTCCGGCCCACGAGCTGCGACCCGGGCACCACCGTCACCGGTTCGCGTCCGCCCAGGAGGTCGGGGTAGGCGCCGATCCTGTCGCGTGCGAGGGCGGTCAGCACGCCGTCGATGTCGTACACGGCGTACTCGATGTCCGGTCCCACGGCCAGCGCCAGGTTCGACGGCAAGGTCCACGGCGTCGTGGTCCACACCAGCAGCCGGAGCTCGCCATCGACCGCGTCCCCCCGTGCTGGGGCACCAGGACCTGCCGGGTCGAGGGTGAAGGCAACGGTGACGGCCGGATCCTCGCGGGGACGGTAGGCGTCGTCCTGGCGGGTCTCGAAGTTCGACAGGGGTGTTTCGCACTCCCAGCAGTAGGGCAACACCCGCTCGCCCTCGTACAGCAACCCCTTCTCCCAGAGCCGCTTGAACGCCCACATGACGCTCTCCATGTAGGAGAGGTCCATCGTCTTGTAGTCGTTGGCGAAGTCCACCCAGCGGGCCTGGCGGGTGACGTAGTACTCCCAGGCGTCGGTGGTGCGCAGCACCAGGGTCCGGCAGTAGTCGTTGAAGCGGTCGATACCGAAGTCGAGGATGCCGGCACGGCCGGCGACCTCGAGCTCCTTCTCCGCCTCCATCTCCGCGGGCAGGCCGTGGCAGTCCCACCCGAAGCGACGTTCGACGCGCCGGCCCCGCATCGTCTGGTACCGGGGGATGGCGTCCTTGACGAAGCCGGTGAGCAGGTGGCCGTAGTGGGGCAAGCCATTGGCGAAGGGCGGACCGTCGTAGAAGACGAACTCGTTGGGACCCCCCGGCCGCGCCTGGACCGATGCCTCGAAGGTCCGGTCCTTGGCCCACAGGTCGAGCACCTGCTCCTCGAGCCGCGGGTAGTCGGGCTGCTGGTCGACCTGCGGGTAGGGCTCGTCGGCACCGGGCGTGGGCATGCGCACCAGCGTATTCGCCCGCCCTGTGCGCTTGAGGCGGTGGGGAGCGGTGGTCCGACTCCTGCGCCGCCGGCGACGGAATGCCCGGCCCCACGCAGGCGTTGCACGTCCGGGCGCCGTGGTCTTGCCAGGTCGGCACGGCGACGCTATGGTCGCCCGTCTTCTCCGAGCAGGGGGATCACCGATGAGCGACAGTTCACGCGGCCCAGGACCGCGCGGGGGGATGCAGCAGCGGTGAGCCCGGCAGCATCGCCGGGGGCCGGTGCTCGACGCCGCAGTGGGGCTCGCCCGAGCCCGCCACCCGCCACTGGCGCCCGAACCAGCGGCACTCCGTCCCAGGCGCGCCGCACCACCCGGCCCCCGGGGGGTCGGGTGGTGGTGAGGGCGGCAGCGAGCGCGGCGCCCAGGGCGGCAGCGCGCACGACGGTCGCAGCAGACGCCAGGAAGACTGCCTCGGCCCGCACGCGCTCGTCGGCAGCCCCTGCAAAGAAGGCCGCCGGGAGTGCAAAGAAGGCCGCCGGGAGTGCGACGACAGCGAAGATGACGGGATCACGCCGAACGGCGGGACCGACGAAGAAGACCACCGCACCGACCACGAAGACCACCGCACCGACCAGGAAGACCGTGCCAGCTCGCCCCACTGCCACCACCACCCCCACGAAGGCGGCGCGGCCGCCTGCGGCGAAGACCGTTGCCACGACGACAGCCCGCGCCGCACGGGGTGCTGCGGCGACTGCCCGGTCTTCGGGGAGCAGGGCGACGACGTCGGCAGCCGCCAAGGCCACGGCCGCGACGTCAGCCACGAAGCGGGCCGCCACGAAGTCCGCCGCTCGGTCCCCAGCCAAGGCCACGGCCAAGGCCACCGTGAAGGCCCCGGCCACGGCCAAGGCCCCCGTGAAGGCCCCGGCCACGGCCAAGGCCACGGCCAGCGCGCCGGCCCCGGCTAAGGCCAAGGCCACCGCCAGCGCGCCGGCCCCGGCCAAGGCCACCGCCAGCGCAACCGGCACGGCGGCAGCCAGATCGTCGGGCACGCCCACGAAGCCAGCACCCGCGAAGGCCGGCAGCCCCAGGCACGCTCCACCTCCCGCCACGGCCACTCCCGCCACGGGCGCGGCGTCGGCCGAGGCAGGGGTACAGGTCCAGGTCCCAGCACCGGCGGAAGCCGCCGGTGGCGGGCAGAAGGTGGCGACCACCGGCACTCGCACGGCGCCGCGCACATCGACCGGTGCAACGCCCGCTACCGGGGTGCGCCGGGCGGCGCCGGGACAGGGGCCCTACGCGGACGACCCCAAGTTCCTCGACGAGCAGAGGCGACTCCTGCTCCAAGAGCGCGAGGTGTACCAGCACCAGGCCGACGACTTGCGAGCCGAGGCCGAGTCCCTGGCGCTCGAGCGTGAGCCCGGGGACGTCCAGTTCGACGAGGAGTCCGGCGAGGGCGGCACCATCGCGGTGGACCGCGAGCGCGACTTGGCGCTCTCCGCCCAGGCGATGGCGGCCATCGAGGAGATCGACGCCGCGCTGGCGGCCATCGAGGACAAGACCTACGGCGCGTGCGAGGTGTGCGGCCAGCCGATCCCCAAGGCGCGTCTGCGCGCCGTGCCCTATGCGCGCATGGACGTGGGATGCAAGAGCGGAGGACTGCACCGGCGCTGAGCGAGCCTGGCGGCGACACCGGTTCCACGCGTGGGCCTGGCGGGCGGCCGGAGCGCCGGGACGCGGCCCGCCGTGCCGTGCTCGCCAGCGCCGTGGCTGCCGTCGTCGTGACGGCCGACCAGCTGACCAAGTCCTGGGCGGTGCACCGCCTGTCCTCGGGTCCCATCCATGTCGTGTGGAAGCTCGACCTCGCGCTCACCTACAACAGCGGGAGCGCGTTCAGCCTGCTGCAGGGGTGGGCACCCGTGCTGGTCGGCGTGGCCGTGGTGGCAGTGGCAGCCATGGCCGTGTCGGTGCGCCATGCCCGGTCGACACTGGCGGCTGTCGCACTGGGGTTGGTCAGTGGCGGCGCACTCGGCAACCTGCTCGACAGGCTCGTCCGCGGGCACCATGGTGCCGTCGTGGACTTCGTCGACCTGCACTTCTGGCCCACGTTCAACCTGGCGGACTCGTGCATCGTGGTGGGGACCGCCATGCTGGCCGTGGCGTTGTGGCGAGGGTCGCCCGAATCGGGTGCCGGCGGCCGTGCGCGGCCGCGCGGGCGTGGCAGGCCGCCGCAGGCAGGTCCGTCGGAACACGGCGTGCCGCTGCCGGACCCGCCGCCGTGAGATCGTCGCCAAGAAGGTGGTACGTGGTCATGGGTCGGGGACGAAGCACGCGAGGGGATGAGCCCGACTCCTGCGCCCGGGCCCGACGAACCGGCGCCGGCCGTTCAGGCGCCGAGGATCGAGCGGGAGGATCGGCCATCGAACTGGTCGTCCCGGCGTCCTTGGGAGGCGAGCGGGTCGACCGTGTGCTGTGCCTGCTCACCGGGATGTCGCGCTCCCAGGCAGCGGCGCTGGTCGCAGCCGGGAGCGTCGAGGTCGCGGGGCGGCCGGTCACGACCCGGAGCAGGCCCGTGCTCGAGGGTGAGCGGCTGCGGGCGCGCGTGGCGCCGCTCCCTGCTGCACTCCCCATCCCCGATGCCCGGGTCCAGATCCGCGTCGTCCACGAGGACGCTGATCTGGTGGTGGTGGACAAGCCAGCCGGTCTGGTGGTGCATCATGGCGCCGGCCACACCTCGGGCACCCTGGTAGAGGGACTCCTTGCCCGCTATCCCGAGCTGGCCCGACCGCTGTCGTCGGGAACGTGGGACCCGCAGCGGCCCGGGATCGTCCACCGGCTCGACAAGCAGACCTCGGGCCTGCTCGTGGTGGCACGGACGCCAGCCGCCTACGCCTCGCTCTCGCGCCAGTTCCGCACCCACAGCGCCACTCGGCAGTACCGGGCCCTGGTGGTGGGCACCGTGGTGGACAGCGCGGGCATCATCGACGCCCCGGTGGGTCGCTCGGTGCGGATACCCACCCGGATGGCGGTGACGGTCGGCGGCCGACCGGCCCGGACGTCGTACCGGGTGGTGGCCCGCTACTCGAACCCTGTGCATGCCACGCTGCTGGACGTGCGCCTCGAGACGGGCCGCACCCATCAGGTGCGGGTCCACCTCGCCGCCATCGGTCACCCGGTGGTCGGTGACGACCGGTACGGCGCCGGACGGGGCCGGCCCCGGGTCGTGGCTCAGCTGCTTCCTCCCGGACGACTGTTCCTCCACGCCTGGCGCCTGTCGCTGGAGCATCCAGCAGGAGGGCAGCGCACATGGGAGTCGCCGCTGCCCGGCGACCTCCAGCAGGTACTCGACGCCTTCGAACCGTGACGGCCGCGGCATGCGGCCGCCGAGAACCGAGGCGTCGACGACGGCCAACTGCTCGCGCCAGCGCCCCTCGTGCCAGGACCAGCCCGAGTTCTTCCTCGGGACCGGGCGCCGTCGTGCCGGGGGTCCGCTGGCGGGTGCTGCCGTAGGCGCCCCGGCGACGGGCCGCCCGAACGCACCGGTGCCCCGTGCTCCCCAGGGCCTTGGGTACCGTCCCTGGGCGTCAGGCCGCTTCGTGGACGGCCTCGAGCTCGGGCAGCTGCGCGAGCTGCTGCAGGGCCCGGGCCTCGGCCTGGCGGGCTCGGCGCACGCCGATCCCCAACCGGCTGGCCGTCGCCTGCAGCGACGCCGGCGTACCGCCGTCGAGGCCGAAGCGCAGCCGCACGACGTCGCGCTCGAGCTCGTCGAGGGCGTCGACAGCCTGTCGTACCCGGTCGAGGACGACTCGGCGCTCGACCTCGTCCTCGAAGGAACCCTCTGCGGCACCGACCAGATCGCCCAGCGGCGTGGCGCTGTCGGCACCCGCCGGCTGGTCGAGGCTGGCCACCACCCGGCCCACCAGGGCGAGGTCTTCGAGGGCCTCCTCGTCGACGGCGGCTGCCTCGGCGATCTCTGCCGCCGTGGGCTCGCGTTGCATGTCCGAGGCGAGCTCCCAGGCGGTGCGGTCGACCCGCTGGACCTGCTCGGCAACCTCCATGGGCACCCGGATCGTGTTGCCGTGCTGCTGGACGGCGCGCTGCAGCGCCTGCCGGATCCACCAGGTCGCGTAGGTCGAGAACCGGAAGCCGCGGCGCCAGTCGAACTTGTCGACCGCCCGCATGAGACCGAAGGTGCCCTCCTGCACCAGGTCGGCAAAATCCACCCCTCGGTCCTGGTAGCGGCGGGCCCAGTGGATCACGAGCCGGAGGTTGGCCGCGATCATGCGCTGGCGCGCCTGCTCGTCGCCCGCGGCGACTGCCTGGGCAAGGGCCACCTGTTCCTCCGGTCCGGGCAGGGGGTACTTGTCGAGGTCATCGAGGAACAGGCGGATGCTGTCGGGGGCGCTGGTGGTGCGATTGGCCATGGGATCTGTCGTCACTCCTCCGCGGACGTCTCGGCTGCTCCGCCGGCAACCTCGAACAACACCGGTGTCGTCCCGGGCATTCCTGGGGATCGACCAATGCCAGGGTTCGACCAATGCCAGGGTTCGACCAATGCCAGGTCGCTCGACGGAAGTGCTCCCGTGCCGCGGCGGGCTTGCGTGAGGGACCCGCCCGTGGTGCGCTGGGCCCGTGGTCTCGAGGACCAACCGGCTGGTCATGGTGCGCCACGGCCAGACGGCGTGGAGCGCAGCGGGGCGCCACACGAGCCGGACCGACCTGGGGCTGGCCCGAGAGGGCCGTGACCAGGCCTTGGCGGTGGGTCGTCACCTGCGCGGGCTGCGCTTCGCCCGGGTGTGGACGAGCCCGTTGCTGCGCAGCCGCCAGACGTGTGACCTGGCGGGATTCGGGCGGGTGGCTGAGGTTGTCGACGACCTGCGTGAGTGGGACTACGGGGAGTACGAGGGTCGCACCACGGCCGACATCCGTCGGGAGCGTCCTGACTGGAGCATCTGGCGGGAGGGCGCGCCCGGCGGCGAGACCCCGGCCCAGGTGGCGTGCCGAGCCGACCGGGTGGTGGCCACCGTTCGCCAGCAGCCAGGCGACGTCCTGGTCTTCGCCCATGCCCATGTGCTGCGGGTGGTTGCGGCCCGCTGGCTCGGGCTGGCGCCCGAGGCCGGCGCGTGGTTCGTGCTCGACCCGGCCACACTGAGCGTGCTGGGGTGGGAGCGCGAGGTGCCCGCCGTGCTCCAGTGGAACGCCCCACCCGACACCTCGGGCGAGGTGGGTGCGGACCGTTAGGACCGCGCCGTCTGCTGGGGCACAGAGCGCCCCCGGCACGGGTACCGGCGGCCGACGTCCGGTGGTCGCGACCTGGTGTCCGGCCCTGATGGCCGGCGCCGTGGCTCGTCAGCGCCGGCACCCTGCCGGTCGCGGCGCCATCGCTGGCCGGTTGCAAGGGCCCCCGGTTGCCAGGGTCCGCTGGCCGGGTGCCGGCGCTCAGTGCAGCGCCCGCGCCGCCACGGCGTTGCCACGGGCGCGGCGCACCATGTCGGCCAAGGTGAAGGAGTCGAGGTGCTCGCGCATGTGCTCGCCCACGTCCTGCCAGACGGCCAACAGGACGCACTGGCCCTCGTGCTCGCAGGCACCGTTCTCGTGAGGGCGCCCGAAGTCCCCGGCCACGATGGGACCGTCCACTGCACTCACGATCTGGCCGAGCGTGATCTCCTCGGCTGGCCGGGCCAGCACGTAGCCGCCGCCCACGCCCCGCTTCGACCGCACCAGGCCAGCGCCTTTGAGCGCGAGGAGGATCTGCTCGAGGTACGGCTGGGGAAGCCCGGTGCGCTCCGCGATGTCGCGCACCGAGGTCGGCCCCTGCACGTCGGCGTGCAGGGCCAGGGAGAGCAACGCCCGGCTGGCGTAATCCCCCCGCGTCGAAACCTTCACGACCCGATGCTACCGTTGCGCCAGTTGTCGGGAGCCCGATCACGGCCGACGCGACCGCAGGGCGCGCCACTGACTAGAGTCCCCCCGTGCAGTCCCCTCGTGCCCAGTCGGGACCAGCGTTCGGGCTCGGTTCGGCTCCGGTGAGCGCCCGCCTCGTCAGCGAGGGGTCCGTGGCGCCGCCGCCCGTGGTCGGCGGCGCGCCGACGGACGACGGCGCCCTGGTCGGGACCGTGCCCGAGGCACCGATCCTCCCCGACTACGGTGGCGCGTGCCTCTCGTCGGTGCTGCCGGCACTGCGAGCGGGTCCCGCTGCGCCCGGGTGGTTCCCCGAACCTGCCCGGCACGCCGCCCAGGTGGTGCTGCTGGTGCTCGACGGGCTGGGCTGGGACCAGGTGGTGGCGCCTGGCAGTCTCCTGCCCACCCTGGCCGGTGGCGTAGGGGGGCCGATCACCTCCGTCGCTCCCACCACGACCGCCGCCGCCCTCACGTCGATCGCCACCGGGCGCACGCCTGCCGAGCACGGGGTGGTGGGGTACCGGCTGCGGCTGCGGCGCGAGGGCGTGGAAGCCGACGAGGTCATGAACGTGCTGCGCTGGCGCAGCGAGCATGGTGATCTGCGTCGCCAGCTGCCGCCGCCCGGCTTCCAGCCGGTGCCGGCCTTCGGCGGTGTGCCGGCGCCGGCGGTCACCCGCAGCGAGTTCGCCGCCACGGGGTTCACCGCCGCGCACCTCGGCGGCGCGCGCCTGGTGGGCTGGCAGATGCCCTCGACCTTGGTCGTGGAGGTGCGCCGGCTGCTGCAGCTGGGCGAGCGCTTCGTCTACGCCTACTACGACGGCCTGGACAAGGTTGCACACGAGCACGGGCTGGGTGAGCACTTCGGTGCGGAGCTGCGTGCCACGGACCGCCTGGTCGGTGACCTCGTCGCCGTGCTGCCACCTGGCGCGGCGCTCGTCGTCGTGTCGGACCACGGGCAGGTGGAGGTGGGAGCGGCACTGCGGGTGCCGGGTCCCGAGCTGTTGAGCGGGGTGACGCTGCTGTCGGGCGAGGGCAGGTTCCGGTGGCTGCATACACGCCCCGGTGCCGCCACCGACGTGCTCGACGCGGCCCGGGCCATCCACGGCGACGAGGCGTGGGTGGTGACCCGGGAGGAGGTCGTCGACGGCGGGTGGTTCGGCGGGGCGCTCGCCCCCGACGTGGCCAATCGACTCGGGGACGTGGCGCTGGTGGCCCGGGCGCCCGTGGCGTTCCTGGATCCGGCCGACACCGGCGAGACTCGGCTGCTGGCGCGGCATGGGTCGCTGACGGCGGCGGAGATGTACGTGCCGTGCCTCGCCTTCGGGCCGGCGTGATCGGGCGTCGTCGGCGACCCCGGTGTTTGGGTCGGCGGGCCGTACCTGCAAGGATCGAGGCATGATCCAAGGCCACGACGACACGCCGCCCGAGCACGCCGAGGCCGTGCTGCTCGAGCCCGGCGAACATCCCCCGGGAGGATCGGCCGCCGGCGAGGACGGTCGGAGCGAAGGCGGCCCGGGCCCGGTGCCGGGCGAGGGAGGCGAGACGCCGAGCACCGAGTCGGTGGAGCAGCCGGCCAAGGTCATGCGCATCGGCTCCATGGTCAAGCAGCTGCTCGACGAGGTCCGTGCCGCCAACCTCGACGAGCGCAGCCGGTCGCGCCTGCGGGAGATCTACGAGCAGTCCGTCCGGGAGCTGGCCAGCGCACTGAGCCCGGACCTGGCGGCCGAGCTCGACCGCATGGCATCGCCCTTCGACGTCCCCGCGCCATCGGAGGCCGAGCTCCGCGTGGCGCAGGCCCAGCTGGTGGGATGGCTCGAGGGGCTGTTCCACGGGATCCAGGCGACGCTGCTCGCCCAGCAGATGGCGGCTCGGGCCCAGCTCGAGGAGATGCGCCAGCGGGGCCTGCCCCCAGGGAGCCAGCCGGAGCACCCGCGGCCCGGCACGTACCTCTGATCGCCGACGGATCGCCGAGCCACGCCAGGGCGGTCGCCGCGAACCGGCGCGCACTGCGTGGCAGGCGTGCGCAGGGCGTCGCACGACAGCTCGGCGCTATGCTCGGCCCGTCGGGAATGACAGCGCTGTAGTTCAGTTCGTCCTCCAGCTCGCGGGCCCGGGCGGCAGGAGGGCAGGATGCCGAGGAGGGCCCTGGGCACGATGCCAGCTGGGCGTTCGTTCACCCACCTGCACACCCACACCGAGTACTCCATGCTCGACGGGGCGGCCCGGCTGTCGGAGCTGGTCGAGGCGGCTGCGGCCGACGGGCAGCCGGCGCTCGGCATCACGGACCACGGCAACATGTACGGGGTCCTCGACTTCTACGAGCTGTGCCGGGCCAAGGGCATCAACCCGGTCATCGGGACGGAGGCGTACATGGCCTTCGAGTCCCGTCACGAGCGGCCGGCACGCCGTGGGCGGGTGGACGACACGGGGGGCGATGCCGAGGGGGGGCGGAAGCTCTACTACCACCTGACGCTCCTGGCCGAGACGACCCGGGGCTACCACAACCTGATGCGCCTGGCGTCGGTCGCCTACCTGGAGGGGTACTTCTACAAGCCCCGGCTGGACTGGGAGGTCCTCGAGGCCCACCACGAGGGGCTCATCGCCACCACCGGGTGCCTGGGCGGGCTCGTGCCCCAGGCGCTTCTGGCGGGGGAGGAGGAGCGGGCCTTCGAGCTCGCCGGCCGCCTGCAGGACATCTTCGGGCGCGACCAGCTGTTCGTCGAGCTGCAGGACCACGGCCTGGCCGCCCAGCGAGCGACCAACCCGCAGCTGGTGCGCATCGCCCGGCGCCTCAAGGCGCCGTTGCTCGCCACCAACGACTCCCACTACACCCACCGCGCGGATGCCATGGCACATGACGCCCTGCTGTGCGTGCAGACCGGCGCCACCATCGACGACCCCAAGCGGTTCAAGTTCGACGGGGAGGAGCACTACCTCAAGAGCGCAGCCGAGATGCGCCAGCTGTTCGCCGAGCTGCCCGAGGCGTGCGACAACACCCTGCTCGTGGCCGAGCGGGCGAACGTGGAGATCTCCTTCGGGCTCTCGGCCCTGCCCCAGTTCCCTCTCCCCGACGGCTACGAGGGCGCCACCTACGAGGAACGCGCCGACCGCTACCTGCGCGACCTGGCGTTCGAGGGGGCCAAGGAGCGCTACGGCACGCCGCTTCCCGCCCAGGTGGTCGAGCGGCTCGACTACGAGCTGGGCGTCATCTCCGCCATGGGGTTCTCCGCCTACTTCCTCGTGGTGTGGGACCTCATCCGCCACGCCCGCTCGCAGGGCATCCGGGTCGGCCCAGGCCGCGGCTCGGCGGCGGGCTGCTGCGTGGCGTACTGCCTTCGCATCGTGGACCTCGACCCCATCCGCTACGACCTGCTGTTCGAGCGCTTCTTGAACCCCGGGCGCAAGCAGATGCCCGACATCGACATGGACTTCGACGAGCGCTACCGGGGCGAGATGATCCGTTACGCGGCCGAGCGCTACGGCCAGGACCACGTGGCGCAGATCGTGACGTTCTCGACCATCAAGGCACGGGCGGCCGTGCGGGACGCGGCCCGGGTGCTGGGCTATCCCTACGCGGTGGGGGACCGCATCGCCAAGGCCATGCCGCCGTTGCTGATGGGCCGCGACACGCCGTTGCGGGCCTGCCTGGAGCGCACCGAGGGATACGAGGACGGCTATGTCGCCGCCCAGGGGCTGCGCGAGATGTACGAGTCGGACCCCGAGGCCCGCCGGGTCATCGACGTCGCCAAGGGCCTCGAGGGACTCCGCCGCCAGGACGGCATCCACGCCGCCGCCGTGGTCATCACCAAGGAACCGCTCACCGAGTACCTGCCCGTCCAGCGCAAGCCCGAGGCCGGCCAGGACCCGGAGCAGGCGCCGCTTGTCACCCAGTACGAGATGCACGGCGTGGAGCGCCTGGGCCTGCTCAAGATGGACTTCCTCGGGCTTCGGAACCTGTCGGTCATCGAGCGTGCGCTGGACCTGGTGGAGCGGACCGAGGGACAGCGCCCCGACATCGACGCCATCCCCCTCGACGACGAGGCGACCTTCGCCATGCTCCAGCGTGGCGACTCGGTGGGGGTGTTCCAGCTCGAGGGCGGTCCGATGCGCTCGCTCATGCGCTCGCTGGCTCCCACCAGCTTCGACGACGTGGCCGCCCTGGTCGCGCTGTACCGGCCCGGTCCCATGGCGGCCAACATGCACCTGGACTACGCGGACAGAAAGAACGGCCGCAAGCCCGTCACCTACCTGCACCCGGACCTGGAGCCGATCCTGGCTGACACCTACGGGCTCATGATCTACCAGGAGTCGGTGATGCGGGTCGCCCAGAGGATCGCCGGCTACAGCCTCGCCGAGGCGGACAACCTGCGCAAGGCCGTGGGCAAGAAGGTGCGCTCGCTGATCGCAGCAGAGCGCGAGAAGTTCGTCGCCGGCTGCGTCTCGAATGGGTACACGGCCGAGCTCGGCACGAAGCTCTTCGACATCATCGAGCCGTTCGCGGACTACGCCTTCAACAAGTCACACGCCTATGGCTATGGGCTGGTGGCCTACCAGACGGCCTGGCTCAAGGCGCACTACCCGGTCGAGTACCTCGCCTCGCTGCTCACCTCGGTCAAAGACGACAAGGACAAGACCGCCGTGTACCTGGGCGAGTGCCGGGCGCTTGGCATCGAGGTCCTGGTGCCCGACGTCAACCGCTCGGCGGCCGAGTTCACCCCGCTGACAGACGACGACGGCACGCGGCGCATCGTGTTCGGCCTGGCGGCGGTCCGCAACGTGGGCGAGGGCCTGGTGGAGCGGATCGTGGCCGAGCGCGAGGCGAACGGCCCGTTCGCCGACTTCTACGACTTCTGCCGCCGGGTGGACCCGGTGGTGCTCAACAAGCGCACCGTCGAGTCGCTCATCAAGGCAGGCGCCTTCGACTCCCTCGGCCATCCCCGGCAGGGGTTGTGCCTGGTGTTCGAGCAGGTGGTCGAGCGCACGCTGGAGCGCCGCCGCGAGGAGCAGGCCGGCATCGCCACGCTCTTCGCCGCCCTCGAAGACGGTCCGACGGAGACGACCGAGGCGTATGTGGACACGAAGGTGCCCATCCCCGACACCGAGTTCGACAAGGCCCAGCGCCTGGCCTTCGAGAAGGAGATGCTGGGGCTGTACGTGAGCGACCATCCCCTCGCCGGCCTCGAGGGCGCGTTGGCCCGCCTGACGGAGTGCTCCATCGCCGACCTGAAAGACGAGGATCCCACCCAGGGCACCGGCCGGGACGGTGCGGTCCGGGTGGTCGGCGGGGTGGTGACCGGCCTCACCCGGCGCTACACCAAGCGCGGAGAGCTGATGGCGACGTTCACCTTGGAGGACCTGCGGGCGTCGATCGAGGTCTTCGTGTTCCCCAAGGTGATGGCCGAAGTGGGTGCCCTGCTGGCCGACGACGCGGTCGTCGTGGTCAAAGGGCGCGTCGACCTGCGAGACGACCAGGTCAAGCTGGTGTGCATGGAGGTGCAGCGCCCGCAGCTGCGTGTGGAGGGGGCAGGGGAGCTGCGCGTCGCGCTGCCGGCCGGAGCGCTGACGGAGTCGGTGGTGGAGCGGCTCAAGGCCTTGCTGGCAGAGCACCCCGGCCCTGAGCCGGTCTTCCTGCAGGTGGGCCGGACCACGGTGCGCCTGCCCCCCGAGTTCAACGTCGACAGTCGCCGGGGCCTGGTGGGGTCCTTGCGCGAGCTGCTCGGCCCCCAGGCCATCGTGGCGTGAGCATCGCCGCGACTGCCCCGTGATGGGGGCTCGTGCGCGAGGCGGGCGATCACCGGGCAGGCACGCGCCGCCACGTGGACCGGCCCACGCTGGTGCTCCCCGAAATCGCCCCGGTGGTCCGCGTCCCGTATCCTGGAGGGGAACCCCTGGTTCGGGCGGGGCACGCGGCCCCACCGGTCCGTGTTGGTGTCCGGGTGGGGGTGCAGTCACAGCTGGACGAGCACGGAGCAGGCGATGTCGTTTGAGGTCGGGACCAAGGACTGCACGGGGCTGAGCGATACCGAGCTGGCCGAGATGGCCGATCTCTGCGCCGAGCGGGACCCGAGGTTCGACATCGGGTTCCTCTCCAAGCAGTGCGAGGAGTGGGTGCTCATCACCCACGTGCGCGAAGGCGCCAAGCTCCGCGGGTACTCGTTCTGCACGCTCGAGCGCATCGGCGGTACGCCGTCGCTGCTGGTGGGGGTGGCCACCGTGGACCGCACCGCCAAGGCAGAGCAGGTCCTCCGGCTGCTCATGGGTGACCAGTACCGCCGGGCGGTGCTGGCGTTCCCGGACGAGGACGTGCTGGTGGGTGCCCGCCTGGCGCAACCCGCTGCCTATCAGGCATTTGCCGGGCTGGCTGACGTCGTACCTCGGCCCGATCACAAGCCGTCCGGCGAGGAGCGGGCCTGGGGCCGGCGCCTGGCCAAGCGCTTCGGCGCCGAGGGTCGCATCGACGACCGGAGCTTCGTGCTGGCCGGCGACGGCACCACCACCGGTGCACTGGACTTCGACGGTCCCAAGGTGAAGGCGCCCGCCGAGGGGGTGTCTTCGCTGTTCGCCGGGCTCGACCTGGGCCGCGGTGACCGGCTGGTGACTTTCGGCTGGGCCATGGCCGAGGACCTGGCGTCTGGAACCTTGGCCGCGGGAAGAACCAGCCGCTGAGGCCCCTGTCCTCGTAGGGCTGGACCGTTACGAGGGCCGGGGCAGGAAGGCCACCACGGTCTTGTAGCAGTGGCCGCCACGCGGTGCGCTGAGCGCCACCAGCAGGTAGTGGGGGCGAAATCCCAACGCCCCGGCGAGATCCTTGCCCGACAGCCGGTCGCGCCGGGCTGCCCACAGCGCTGCCACCACACGGCGGTCCTCCACCGGTAGCCAGTTGTCACTGCGGGGCCAGCCGAAGCGGACCCAGGTGGACCCATCGGAGCGGCGGAGGAACACGAGCGGGCCCCGGGTGGGCACGACGAGGGCGAGCGACGGGCGCATGCCTCGGAACTCCCAGTACGGCTGGGAGACGCCGGGGAACCCGAGCAGGTGCGGCTCCGCCGGGGCGACCAGGTGGCGCAGCAGGCGGCGCAATGGCCGCCGCCGCAGTTCGCCGGCCAGTTCGGGGACGGCGGCAGCCGTGACGGCCTCGGGCTGTGCCAGGTCCTCGGTGTCGACCTGCCCGCTGAGGGGGACGTCGATCACCGAGAAGGGTGGCAGGTTGGGCTGGCGGTCACCCCAGTCGATACGAAGACGGGTCAATGCACCGGTGCCGAGCTCGACGGCGGCGGTGTCCTCCGGCCCGCAGGCCAGGACCAGGAACCGGCTCGTCCCCGGGGGACGGGGGGCCAGGCGCCGCCCGCGGCCGGTCCGGCGACGGCGGGCCGCTGGTCGTGGCACGGTGACCGGCCAGTCGGTTCCCTGCTGGTGCGAGGGTACGGGCCCCACGTCGGGCGCAGCATTCGACGCTCCGCCGGGCATGGCTGGGGCCATGGCGGGCTCGCCGGCGGCCGGCCTGCTCATGGTGCGCCGCCCAACCCGTCGACGGCGGGGCTGCTGGCACCGGCCGCGAGATCGTCGACGGCACGGTCACCGGTCGCGGTGACGCTGCTCGCCACGGCCGCCAGCTCGGCGCCGTCGGCCGCTCGCTCGGCCTCCAGACGGGCCTCGAGCTCCTCGGCCGTGGCTGCCGGCGCCTGGCAGGTGAACCGGCGGCACACGTAGGCCAGGCCCGGGTGGCGGCCTTCCCACAGGGGGGATGCCGTCGGGGCGCCCCAGGCCACCACGGCGGTGGGCTCGTAGCGAGCCCGGACCACCTCGAGCAGGTCGGGTCGTTCGCCCGTCACCACCACCTCCGTCAGGCCACCGTCACCGAGGGCGCACGCCGCCACCGTGGTGGCCAGCGCCAGTGGGTGCTCCGCCGCCAGGGGGGCGAGCGCATCGAGCAGCGACTCGCCTGCTGCGTGGAGGTCCGCCGCTCCGGTCAACGCCGCCAGGCGCATGAGCGCACCGGCGGCCACGGCGTTGGCCGAGGGCGTGGCGTCGTCGAGGACGTCCATGGGCCGGACCACCAGGGGCTCGGCATCCGACCCCGTCGTGTACAGCAGGCCCTCGCCGTCGCGGAACAACCGCAACAGCTCGCCGGCCGTGCTCGACGCGCGTTCGAGCCAGGCGGGGTCGCCGGTCAGCTCCGCCACGTTGGTGAATGCCTCGATCACCCAGGCATGGTCGGCAGCGCAGGCGAGGTGCCTGGCCCGCCCATCCTGCCACGATCGCAGCCAGCGGCCCTGCGTCGAGCGCAGCTGGTCCCACAGGAACGCTGCCGTCGACTCGGCCACGGCGGCCCAGTCCTGGCGGCCAGTGGCGCCGGCCGCCTCGGCCAGGGCTGCCACGAACATGGCGTTCCACTCGGTGAGGACCTTGGTGTCGCGGGCTGGCCGCGGCCGGGTGGTGCGCGCCGCGAGCAACCGGCGCCGGGCCTCGTCCACCTCGGGTGGCCGCACGAGGGGCGCGCCCGGGGGGCGGCGCAGGATGGTGGCCCCGTCGAAGTTGCCGGTGGCGCTCACGCCGTACCAGTCGGCGGCGACGAGCGCCAGGTCGCGACCGAGGACCTCGTCGAACTGCGCGGGCGTCCACAGGTAGAAGCGACCCTCGCCCCCCTCCGAATCGGCGTCCTCGGCGGCGGCGAAGCCCCCGCCGGGCACGGCGAGGTCGCGCAGGACGTAGGCGACGGTCTCCTCCACCACCTGCAGCCACTGCGCCTGGCCGGTGAGCTGCCAGGCGTGCAGGTAGACGGGTACGAGGCCGGCTTGGTCGTAGAGCATCTTCTCGAAGTGGGGCACGGTCCAGGTGTCGTCGGTGGCGTAGCGGGCGAATCCACCGCCGAGATGGTCGTAGAGACCGCCAGCGGCCATCGCACCCAGCGTGGTGGTCGCCATGTGGAGCGAGTGCGGGTTGCCGGTCAGACGGTGGTGGCGGAGGCACAGCTCGATGAGCGCCGGCTGGGGGAATTTGGGTGCCGGCCCGAAGCCACCGAAGCGTTCGTCGAAGCGAGCCCCCAGGGCGTCGACCGCCCTGGCGAGCAATCGGGCGCCGAGGCGGCGCAGGCCGCCGGCGACAGGCAGCAGGCGGGAGGGGGGAAGGGTCACCCGCCGCCGGATCGCGTCGGCCACCGCCGTGGCCTGGCGCTCCACCTCGGGGCGCCGTTGGCGCCACGCCTGGTCCACCGCGGCCAGCACCCTCCCGAAGCCGGGCATGCCGTGGCGGTCCTCGGGGGGGAAGTAGGTGCCGCCGAAGAACGGTCGGCCGTCGGGTGTGAGGAACACCGACATGGGCCACCCCCCGTTGCCGGTGAGCGCCTGGACCGCCTCCATGTACAGCGCGTCGACGTCGGGCCGTTCCTCGCGGTCGACCTTGACGGAGACGAACCGGTCGTTGAGCTGCGCGGCGATGCCGCGGTCCTCGAAGGACTCGTGGGCCATGACGTGGCACCAGTGGCACGACGAGTACCCCACCGACAGGAAGATCGGCCGGTCCTCGACCCGGGCGCGGGCGAAGGCCTCCGCACCCCACGGGTACCAGTCCACGGGGTTGTCGGCGTGCTGGCGGAGGTAGGGACTGGGTTCCTCGGCCAGACGGTTCACGGACCCGATGCTACGGCTGCGGCCGGCGGCCCGTGCCGGCGGTCGCCGTGACGGGCACAGCCCGATGCGAACGGCGCTCGGAGGACGCGACCTGCAGGTCGCCGCCAGTGGCGCAGGTGCGGTTCGTGCATCGAGTGTGCTGCGACGAGCACGGTGGGCGTTGTTGTGGTGGGACCGCAGCGGGGGGCGTCGGAGCCACGCGTCGTCGTAGGGTGTCCGGCCATGGATCTACGGCTCGACGGCAAGGTGGCGTTGGTGACCGGGGCGTCACGGGGCATCGGTCTGGCGATCGCCGCGCGCATGGTCGAGGCGGGGGCGCAGGTCATGCTGAGCTCGCGCAAGGCCGGGGCACTCGAGGAGGCGGTGGCGTCGCTGGCCGGTTCCACGGACCGTGTGGCGTGGTTCGCTGCCAATGCCGGCGACCCCGAGCAGGCCCGTGCGTGTGTGGAGGCCACGATGGCGCGCTTTGGGTCGGTCGACATCCTGGTCAACAACGCCGCAACGAACCCGTACTTCGGCGGGCTGGTCGACCTCGACCTGGCCCGTGCCCGCAAGACCGTGGAGGTCAACCAGACCGCGGTGCTCGTGTGGACCCAGCTGGCCGTGCGGGCCTCGATGGGCCGGCGCGGCGGGTGCGTGGTCAACGTGTCGTCGGTGGGCGGGATGTCGGTGGAGCCCGGCATCGGCTGGTACAACGTGACCAAGGCGGCGGTCGCGCACCTCACCCGGCAGCTGGCCTACGAGCTGGGGCCGGCTGTCCGCGTCAATGCGGTGGCGCCTGGGCTGGTGAGGACCCAGTTCGCCCGGGCCCTGTGGGAGCACCACGGGGACGCGGTGGCGGCGCGGCTGCCGCTGCGCAGGATCGGTGAGCCCGACGACGTGGCCAAGGCGGCGCTGTTCCTGGCGTCGGATGCCGCTGCGTGGATGACCGGCCACGTGCTGGTGGTCGACGGCGGGGCCATGGCAATGCCAAGCGGGGGCGTCTGAGCCCATCGGCCCATCGGTCGGCGAGCCCATCGGCCCCTGAGCCGTCGGCCCCGGGGCCCAGCGGTGAGGGATCCCGCCGGCGACGGAGCCGCACGCTGGGATCGAGCTGCGGCACCCATCGTGTGCATCCAGTCGCTTCGCGCCGTCCGGCGCGTATCGTGGCGGTGTGAACGTGGAGCCCGCGGCCCACCAGGCCATGCCGGGCCGACGGTACCGGGGCCAGTCGCCCGACGAGCGGCGGGCCGAGCGGCGTCGCCGGCTGGTGGAGGCCGGTCTCGAGCTCTTCGGGACCGTCGGGTACGCGGCCACGTCGATCGAGGCGGTCTGCAGCCGGGCCGGTGTGACCGCCCGTCACTTCTACGAGCACTTCGACAGCCGTGAGGCCCTCATGATCGCGGTGTTCGAGGAGCAGGCGACAGCAGTGATGCGCGAAGTGGTCGAGGCCACCGAAGCCGAGGACCCTCACGACCTCGACGGGCGCATCCGTGCCGGTGTGGGTGCCTTCCTCCGTGGCGTCCTGGGCGATCCGCGCCGAGCGCGGGTGCTGTCGATCGAGTCCGTCGGCGTCAGCCGTGACATGGAGCGTCGCCGGCGCAGCGCCATGCATGCCTACGCGCGGTTCGTCGCTGGCCAGATCGCTGCCATCGCAGGCGTGGCCGACAGCGGTGCCGACGTCGACTGGCTGTCGCTGGCGTTGGTCGGCGGGGTCAACGAGCTCATCGTGGAGTGGATCTCGGGGATGTTCCGTCCCCCGGTGGAGCTCCTGGTCACGGAAGTGTCCGCGTTCTTCCACGCAGCGGGTGAGCTCACCATCGCGCGTTGGGTGGCAGAAGGGCGGCTCGATCGTGCCACCGCCGAGCGGTTGCGCCGAGGACGGGGGGGACTGCCGCCCCCCGAGGTTTCCCACGTCGAGCCCACCGCCCCTGCGACGGCCGCGGCGGCCACCCCCACGACCGGCACTGTCCCGGCTGCCACCGCCGCGTCCGCTGGGCGCGCCCCCGGAGGCAGGCGCCGCGGGAGCTGAGCCCGGTCGCGGCCTCAGCAGTTCACCGGCCTGTCCGCTGCCCGCCGAGGGCTCGGTGCGGTCAGCGGCGTTGCAGGGACCGTCGGTCGATCTTGCCACTGGGGGTGCGGGGCAGGGCGTCCACGAGGTGCAGGCGCTTGGGTGCGGCCCACGGTCCCAGCTCGCCCCGTACCACCTCGCGCAGTGCGTCGAGCGTCGGTGGCGCCCCCGCCCGTCGCGGCGCCACCACGGCCACCACGACCTGGCCCCATTCGGGGTCGGGGTGGCCCACCACCGCTACCTCGGCGACATCGGGGTGGCGAGCCAGGACGCGCTCGACGGCGGCCGGCCACACCTTCTCGCCGCCGGTCACGATGACCTCGGCCATGCGGCCGTCGACCACGAGACGGCCACCGGCATCGATGCGACCGGCATCGCCGGTGGGGAGCCACCCGCCGGGCAGTTTCGGATCCGTCCCGTCGCGATAGGCCCGCAGCAGCATGGGTCCCCGCACCAGGACCTCTCCAGCCCGGCCCCGCCGGCCGTCGCCGATGGCGAGCTCGACGCCGTCGAGCGGGACGCCGTCGTAGACCACGCCGCTGGCGGTCTCGGTCATCCCGTAGGTGGTGACGATGTTGGGCGCCAGTGCCGGCGGTGGGGCGGCGCCACCGAGCAGCACCGTGCGGAACCCCGAGGCATCGATGCGTGCGAGGGCCGTTGGTACCAGCGACACCATGGTGGCACCCTGGCGCGAGGCGTCCTCGACGGCGGCTGGCTCGAACCGCTCGTGCACCTCGAGCGGGGTGCCGGTCAGCAGTGCTCGGATCACCACGGCCAGCCCACCGATGTGGGCGAGGGGGAGGCACGCCAGCCAGCGGTCATGTGCCGGGTCGACGCCCAGGCGGGCGGACGTGGCCCGGGCCGATGCCGCCAAGGCGTCGTGGGTCAACACGACACCGCGTGGGGTGCCGGTGGAGCCGCTGGTGGCGACCACCACGGCATCGCCGGGCTCGACCGGTCGACCGTCGGGGAGCACGACGCGCTCGCCGTCGGGGGCCACGACGGCGCCGGGGCGGAGGGCGTCGAGCAGGGACCGGCGAGCGGGCGGCGGCAGGCGCGGGTCGAGGGGCGCGGCGGCGTCGCCGGCCTCCCAGATCGCCTGCAGGGCATCGACGAAGCGGGAGCCAGGTGGCAGGTCGAGGGCAACCAGGGTGGGCACCGGGACTAGCCTAAGCGACCATATGAGCGGTCACTCCAATGATCGAGCAGATGGTCACACGGTTGGGCGTCACCCGGCTGGGGGTGGCGGTGCCGGCGGGGACGCCTCGGCGGCCTCGGAGACGCGCACGACGGTGATCGCCGGCCCTCCGGTCGACCCGGTCGACGACCTGCGGTCCCTCCCGCTGCCGTCGTGGCAGGCGAGCGGGGACTTCCGCGACATCCGCTACGAGAAGGCCGAGGGCATGGCCAAGCTGACCATCTGCCGGCCCGAGGTCCGAAACGCCTTCCGCCCGCAGACGCTGTTCGAGCTGGCGGCCGCCTTCGACGACGCCCGTGACGACCCGGCTGTAGGTGCCATCATCCTCACCGGCGAGGGTCCGGACGCCTTCTGCTCCGGAGGCGACCAGCGCATCCGCGGCGACGACGGCTACCTCGGCGACGACGAGGTCGCTCGCCGTGGGATCGGACGCCTCAACGTCCTCGACCTGCAGATCCAGATCCGGCGACTGCCCAAGCCAGTGGTGGCCATGGTGGCCGGCTACGCCATCGGGGGTGGCCACGTGCTGCACCTGGTGTGCGACCTCACCATCGCCGCCGACAACGCTCGCTTCGGCCAGACCGGTCCCAAGGTCGGCAGCTTCGACGGCGGCTACGGCTCGGGGCTCTTGGCACGGACCGTGGGCCTCAAGCGGGCCAAGGAGGTGTGGTTCTTGTGCCGCCAGTACGACGCGCGCCAGGCGCTCGACTGGGGTCTGGTCAATGCGGTGGTGCCCCTGGCCGAGCTCGAGCGCGAAACCGTGGCCTGGTGCCGGCGGATGCTGCAGCTGTCGCCCATCGCCCTGCGCATGCTGAAGGCCGGGTTCAACGCTGCCGACGACGGGCTGGCTGGTGTCCAGCAGCTGGCGGGCGACGCCACCATGCTCTTCTACATGACCGAGGAGGGCCAGGAGGGCCGCAACGCCTACGTCGAGCGCCGCCGCCCCGACTTCTCGAGGTTCCCCCGCCGGCCATGACCGGGACCCGGACCGGGGTGCCGGTGCCTGGGCCCCTGCTGCGCTGGGTGGTGGGTGCCCGTCCCCGCACCCTCCCGGCGGCCGTCGTGCCCGTGGCGGTGGGCACGGCCGTGGCCTGGTGGGCGGGCCGTCGCGGTGGCGTGCACCCGGTGACATGGTGGCGCTGCGGTGCGGCGCTGGTCGTGGCGCTCGGGATGCAGGTGGGCGTCAACTACGCCAACGACTACTCCGACGGTATCCGGGGGACCGACGAGCAGCGGGTGGGTCCGTTGCGCCTGGTGGCCTCGGGACTGGCCTCACCCCGGGCCGTACGGCGGGCGGCGTGGGCGGCGATGGCGGTGTCTGCTGCCGCCGGGCTCGTGCTGGCAGCGGCGGCGGGCTGGTGGCTGGTGGGGGTGGGTGCCGCCTGCATCGCGGCGGGATGGCTCTACACCGGAGGCCCGGCTCCCTACGGCTACCTGGGGCTGGGCGAGCTGTTCGTCTTCGTGTTCTTCGGGGTCGTGGCCACGGTGGGCACCACCTACGTGGCGATCGGCGCGTTCCCCGCCGCGGGCGTCGTCGCCTCGGTCGTCACCGGCCTGCTGGCCTGCGCGCTGCTCGAGGCCAACAACCTGCGGGATCTCCCCGGTGACGCCGCGTCGGGCAAGGCCACCGCTGCCGTCCGGCTGGGACGGCGGCGGGCTGGCCGGCTGTACGCCGCCACCCTGGCGCTGGCGGCTACCGCTGTCGTCGTCACCGGCGTGCTGTGGGTGCCCTGGGTGGTGCTGGCCCTTGCTGGCGCGCCACTGGCGGTCGGGCCGCTGCGTCTGGCGCTGTCGGGTGCAGACGGCCGCGACCTGGTGCCGGCGCTCGCCGGTTCGGCACGGCTCCAGGCGGTGGCTGGGGGCCTGCTCGCGCTGGGGTTCGTCCTGGGCGGCGCCGCCCGGTGACGCGCTCGACCGACGGCGGGGTTGGCCGGAGGGGACGGCCGGTGTTGCCGGGTCGGCCTGGTGCCCGCGGTGTGTCCGGAGGCTGCTGCGCTCGGCAGCGGCCAGGACCGGCGGGCTGCGCACCGTGGCGGCGCTCAGCGGCCGTCGGGACCCTCTCGGAGCGGATCCAAGAAGGCGCCGACGATGCGCGCGGTCAGCGCTGGCTGCTGGAGGTGGCAGGCGTGGCCGGCCCCGGGTACGAGCGCCAGGCGGGCGTTGGGCCCGATGGCCGACACCATGCGCGTGCCCACGGCGGCGAAGCGCACGTCGAGCACCCCGGCGACGACCAGCACGGGCATGGTCAGTGCGCCCAGGCGGTCCCAGAGGGGTGCCTGGGTGCCCGTCCCACACTCGCGCAGGGAGGCAGCCAGGCCCTCGGGCCGGTTGGTCAGGCGCGCCTCGAGCTGGGCGGCATCGGGCGACAGCCCGGCGAACAACGCCGATGCCAGCCACCGCTCGAGGAAGGAGCGCAGGCGGCGTTCGGGTCCCTGGTCGTCGGGCGCGAGACGGGGCGGGTCGAGCTCGTCCGCACGCGCCTCGTCATCGGCCCGCCGCCGGGCGCGTGCCACAGGATCCTCGATGCCGGGCGTGGTCCCCACGAGCACCAGCCGGCGTACCAGCTCCGGATGGCCCAGCGCCACGTGCAGGGCCACCCGACCGCCGAGGGAGTAGCCCAGGTAGTCCCCGGGTCCGGCACTGGTGGCGACCAGCTCGGCAGTGGTGGTGAGATCGCCGTGCACGTGGGTCGATCTCCCGTGGCCGGGCAGGTCGACGGCGACGAGTTCCCGACCCCGGCCCACGGCCGATCCGAACGGTCCCCAGGTGCCTGCGTGCTGGGTGAACCCGTGCAGCAGCACCAGGCGAGGTCCGGTCCCCGTGCGCGTGGTGGCCAGTGGGGCAGACAGCGAGGCCGGCTCTGGGGTGGGCAGCGCGCCGGGCGACGAGCCGGGCGCAGCGGCAGCAGGGGACACCGGCGATGAGCGTACCGAGCGGCCCGGCCGACGCCGGCGTTGGGCCCGGGGATCGCCAGGCGCACGAGGTGGCGGCGGGAGGCGGGTCGGCTGCCCGGGGGCTTCACGTGGCCGACGCGGCCCCGGCCGACGTCCAGGCGTCGTGGTGCGCGGCATTCGTCGACGAGCTGGTGCGAAGCGGGGTGCGCCATGCCGTCGTGTGCCCGGGCAGCCGCTCCGCGCCGCTGGCACTGGCCCTGGCCACCGACCACAGGATCGCGGTCCACGTGCGCCTCGACGAGCGCGCCGCCGGCTTCTTCGCGCTCGGTATCGCCCTGGGAAGCGGCGTACCGGCGGTGGTGTGCACCACCAGCGGAACGGCCGCAGTAGAGCTGCATCCCGCCGTGGTCGAGGCGCATCACGCCAGGGTTCCGCTGGTGGTGTGCACCGCCGACCGCCCCCCTGAGCTCCACGACGTGGCCGCCCCCCAGACGATCGACCAGCGCACGCTGTATGGGAGCGCGCTGCGCTGGCAGCTGGATGCAGGCGTCGCCGATCCCGGTGCGCACACGTCGTGGCGCTCACTGGCGGCCCGTCTGGTGGCCGAAGCCCGCTTCCACCCGCAGGGTCCGGGACCGGTGCACGCCAACCTGGCCATGCGCGAGCCGTTGCTCGGGCAGCCAAGCGTCGTGCCCCCTGGCCGCAGCGACGGTGGTCCCTGGCACCGCGTGGTCCGCCCTGCACCCATGCCCGAGTCGCTGCCTGAGATCCCCGAGGGGACGAGGGGCGTGGTGGTGGCGGGCGCCGGCGCTGGCGAGGCCGGCGACGTCCTGGCCGCGGCCGCCGCGTTGGGCTGGCCGGTGCTGGCCGATCCGCGTTCAGGCTGCCGCGTGCGCCACCCGGCAGTGGTGGCAGCTGCGGACGCCCTGCTGCGCGACCGGGTGCTGGCCCGTGTGCTTCGTCCCGAGGTGGTGGTTCGCCTGGGGATGCCGTGGGCCTCGCGGGTGGTGGCCGAGTGGCTGGACGGCCTGGGGCGCGACGGCGTGCCCAGCATCGTGGTCGATCCATGGTGGTCCTGGCCCGACCCCGGGCGCCGGGCGCCCACGGTGGTCGGTGCCGACCCGGGCTGGTGGTGCCGGTGGATCGCTGCCCGCGCCAGTCGGCCGGCGCCGGCCGCCTGGCTCGAGTCCTGGGCGGCGGCCGAGGCAGCCGCCCAGGAGGCCTTCGACCAGCACCTGGCTGGCCAGCGGGGGGCCAGTGAGCCGGCCGTGGCCCGCGCCCTGGCACGGGCCGTGCCCGCTGGCACCATCGTGGTGGCGGCGTCGTCGATGCCCGTGCGCGACCTCGAGTGGTTCGCCCCACCCCGAGCGCCGGCCCTGCAGGTGGTGGCCAATCGCGGAGCCAACGGCATCGACGGCACGGTCGCCACGGCGCTCGGAGTAGCCGTGGGGGCGGGCGCGCCGGTGGTGGCCCTGGTCGGTGATCTCGCGTTCCTCCACGACCTGAGCGCGCTCGTGCGTCCCGCGGGTGTCGAGGTGCCGTGCACCGTGGTGGTGGCCGACAACGGCGGCGGCGGGATCTTCTCGTTCCTTCCCCAAGCCAGCGCCGTGCCCCCGGCACGCTTCGAGGAACTCTTCGCCACGCCCCAGGGCGTGGACGTGGTCGCCGCAGCACGTGGCCTGGGCGTGCCGGCTGCCGACGTCGACACCGTGGCCGGGTTGCTCGATGCACTCGAGCACGCCCTGGCGGGCGGGACGATCTCGGTCATCCGGGTCCGCCTCCCGCCGCGGGCGGCGAACGTGGCCCTGCACGAGGACCTCGTCGCGGCCGCGGCAGTGGCCGCCCGCCGGGCCCTTGGGCTGGAACCGGCCTGAGGCGTCCGTGGCAGGCTGATGCGATGCCCACGCTGTCGGCCGACCTCGAATTCCGCGGCCTCGTCCACCAGGTCACCGACCCCGCGCTCCTGGCGCGCCTTGACAGCGACCGGCTGACCGCCTACATCGGGTTCGACCCGACAGCCGACAGTCTTCACGTCGGCCACCTGGTGCAGGTGCTCATGCTGCGGCGTCTGCAGGTGGCCGGGCACCGGCCCATTGCGGTGGTGGGTGGGGCCACCGGCTTGATCGGCGACCCCGGTGGCCGCAGCGCGGAGCGCCCGATGTTGGACCCCGAACAGCTGGCTGCCAACGTGGCCGGCCTGCGCGCGCAGCTGGCACGCTTTGTCGATATGGCCGGCGCCGGTGGTGTCGGAGAACCGAGCGCGGGGCTCCTGCTCGACAATGCTGCATGGCTCGGGTCCATGCGGGTCGTCGAGTTCCTGCGCGACGTCGGCAAGCACTTCACCGTCAACCAGATGGTGGCCAAGGAATCGGTGCGTGCCCGCCTCGAGCGCCCTGACAGTGGGATCTCCTACACCGAGTTCAGCTACATGCTCCTGCAGGCCGCCGACTTCCTCCACCTGTACGACACCGAGGGCTGCCAGGTGCAGATCGGTGCCAGCGACCAGTGGGGGAACATCACCATGGGCATCGAGCTCATCCGCAAGGTGCGGGGAGCACAGGCCTTCGGGCTCACCACGCCCCTCGTCACCAAGGCCGACGGCACGAAATTCGGGAAGTCCGAGACGGGGACCGTGTGGCTGGATGCCACGCGAACCTCCCCGTACCAGCTGTACCAGTTCCTGTTCCGGACCGAGGACGCCGTCGTCGGCCGCTACCTGCGGTTCTTCACGTTCCTCGACCACGACGAGATCACCGCGCTCGACGAGGCCACCGCGGCTGCACCCGAGCGCCGGCAGGCGCAGCGGGCCCTGGCACGCGCCGTAGTGGGCTTGGTCCACGGCGACGCCGAGGTGGCCCGGGCCGAGCGGGCGGCCGCCGCGTTGTACTCCGAGGACATCGCCAGTCTCGACGAGCAGACCCTGCTCGAGGTGTGCGCCGAGGCGCCGGTGCACCGCTGGCCGGCCGACGCCCTCGCCGGCGAGGGCATGCCCCTGATCGAGGCCCTGGCCCGGAGCGGCCTGGTGGACTCCAAGTCCAAGGCCAGAGCCGTCGTCGAACAAGGCGGTGCCTACCTGAACAATCGCAAGGTGACCAATCCCGACGCCCGCCTGACCCGTGCGGACGCGCTGTTCGGCCGCTTCGTGGTGCTGCGCCGCGGTCGGCGCGAGTACCATCTGCTGCGCTTCGACGGCGACGGGCGAGGCTGACCGGTGGTTCTAGACGAGGGCGCCGGGTGCTGAGCACGGGCCTATGGGAATGACGATGCTCTATGCGCTGGTGGGAATGGTGCTCATTGCCGCGGTGCTCGTGACCGTGGGCCTGAGCGTGTTCCTGCGTCAGCCACGCGCACCGTCGGGGCGCAGGACGCGGCGATGAGCCAGCCGGTGGACCTCACCACTGGACCGGCCGACACGCGCCTGCCGCTTGCGCCGGAGGCGGCTCGGACCCGGCTGGCAGAGGCACTGGCAGCTCCCCCGGCACACCGGCGTGACGCAGTGGCGGACGTGGTGCGGGCCTTCCCCGACTTCTGCGAGGCGTGGGCCCGGCTCGGGGAGCTGGCGCGCGACGACGTGGAGGCCTACGCGTGCTACCGCGTCGGCTACCACCGGGGACTCGACGCCCTGCGGAAGGCGGGCTGGCGGGGGAGCGGCCTGGTGCGGTGGGCGCACGAGGGCAATCGCGGCTTTCTGTCCTGTCTGCGTGGTCTGCAGGCTGCTGCGGGTGCCATCGGGGAGACCGCCGAGGAGGAGCGGTGCGCGCTGTTCTTGCGCCAGCTCGACCCGTCGCTGCCACCCGCTGGTGGCGGAGCGGGGTGAGCGCGACGCGGCGGTCGTCGGGTACCAGGTGGCAGGCGCGCGTGGTGGTCTGGTGCGTGGCGGTGGGCGTGGCGCTGGCCGGGACCGCCTGTGCGGGTGGGGAGCAGTACGGGTCGCTGGCGGCGCGGGTGTGGACGTGGGCGACCACGACCGGTGTCGGGCAGGCGGTTGGCACGTTGCAGGGTGACACGGCGCGTATCGACGCCGCGCTCGGTGCGCACGCAGCGCCATCGGTCATCCGCACGCTCTGTGCCGGGTTGACGGTGGATGCGGCCAACGCCGCCAGCAACCTGCCGACCCCGGACCCGCAGTTGACCACCACGCTGGACGCCGCCTACCACGCCGCTGCCGCTGCTGCCGCCGACTGCTACCAGGGCGCGGGTGGTGACGCCGCGCTGCTGGCGCGCTCGGCGGCGGAACGGGTGCGGGCCGACGCCCAGCTGTCCGCGGCTGTCCAGCGCATGAGCCAACTGACGGGAAAGGTGGTGCCCACGACGACCACCACCCAGCCCGGTGGGAGCAGCGGGGATGTGTTCGGCTTCTGACGGTGGGCGCTCGCCCGAGGCCGCCGGCACCGACGAGCGCCGGCGGCGCCGCGTGCTGTGGTCCCTGCCCACCGGGCTCTACGTGATCGGCAGCCGAGCGGACCGGCGGTGGAACCTCATGACCGCCAGCTGGGTGACGCAAGTGGCGACCGAGCCCACGCTGATCGGGGTGGGCGTCGAAGCCACCGCCCTCACCCATGAGCTGATCGCCGCTGGCGGCATCTTCGCCGTCAGCCTGCTGCCGCGTGCGGAGCGCACCCTCGTGCGCAGCTTCGTGAAGCCCGCCAGCGCAGTGGCTGTCGATCCGCGCACCGGGCGGGGCACCATCCAGGGGGCCGCGGTGCACGCCGAGCGCACGGGAGCGCCGGTGCTCGACGTGGCTGCTGCGTGGCTGGACTGCGAACTGCGCCACACCGTGGCCCTCGGTAGCCACAGCTGGTTCGTGGGCGAGGTGGTCGACGCCGCCTTCGGCCCGGCCGGCGAGGGTCTCCCGATCTTGCGGATGGAGGACACCCGGATGCACTACGGGGGCTGAGTCCGCGGACCACGCCGCCAGAGTCCCGCGGACCACGCCCCCAGGTCAAGGCTGGCCGGTGGGTGTTGCGGCTGGTTTCAGGGGTTGGCCGCGCCCTGCTGCTCCCGAGCTGCCTCCGGCCGGAGGTCGATGCGCAGCGTGAGGATGCCCCCCTCGAGGGTGGCCTCGGCGTCGCCGATCATGGCGAAGTCCATGAAGTCCAGCTGCGCCTGCTCCACGAACCGGCGGCGCTCGGGCCCCTCGATCGGCGGGATCCCCCGGCTCCGGACGGCGGCAGCCCGGTCCCGAAAGCGCTGGACCATGGCGGCCGGGTCGAATTCCTCGGGCACGGGCCGACTGTAGCGGTTCGCGTCCCGGGTACACTGGTGGCGGAGCCGCGTCACGAGCCCCATCCACGTACGACGTACCGCGCCACGCACGCGGCCCCAGGGGCCGGGCCGACGGAGGAGTCGCTGTGAAGAAGGGACGGCATCGCCGCTTCGAGGAGGCACGCAGCCTGAAGCGTTCTGTCGCGACGTCGGTTCGCCGTTGCCCGGAGTGCGGGGCCGAGCCGGACGACGAGCACGCATCGTGGTGCATGGCCGAGTCCGAGGAGTTCGACGAGATCCTGGGGACCAGCCGGCACGTCGACGGTCAGGACGAGGAGGATCCGCTGGTCGACTGAGCCCGGGTGCGGGCGGACCATCGACGCCAGGCGAACGGCTGGCGCGGTGAAAGCCGTCGGTGCCGAGCGCGCTCAGCGCGGACGGAGCGCTGGGTGTGGCACGCGCACGGGGAGCGGCCCGGGGGCAGACGCCCCGACGGTGGCCGTCGACCGGGTCGGGCGAGTCGAGGTGGCGCCGGCGTTCGGTCCCGGGGCCATCGCCGATCCTCTCCGCGTGGCACTGCGCCGGCCGTGCTGGTCCTCGGCACCTCCGGCTGCGGCGCGGGCTCGCAGGTAGGCCACCAGGCGCTGGAGCACCCGCGGCCCCACCATGGCGGCCAGTTCCCGGCGCATCTCCTCGTGGACCGGGCGATGGCCCACGAAGGCGTCGGGCGCCTCGGTGCACCACCAGGCGAAATCGGCGCCCCCCTCGCCCCAGTCGCGCCGGTCCCACTGGCGGACCACGGTCATGACGTGGCCGTCGTCGCCCACGTGGTCCTCGCGCCGCAGCGGCAGCTGCCAACACACGTCAGGTTTGAGGTCCATGGGCGGGATCCCGCGCTCGAGCGCAGCACGGTGCAACGCGCACCCGGGCCCGCCGGGGAAGCCGGGCCGGTTGAGGAAGATGCAGGCGTCGTCCACCAGGCGGGTCGTGTACTGGCCGTCCTTGCCCCGTACCACGACGCCCGAACCTTTCCGCGTACGTCGCCCCTCCTCGAAGAACTGCCACTGCTCGGCGCTCAAGGTGGCGGCGGCACGCTCGACCCGGCGGACGTCGTCACGACCGGTGAAGTGCGCGCCGTAGGAGCAGCAGCCCTGGACCAGTTCGGGGACCGGAGCGGTCAGCACGCCCTGGCAGCCGCGGCCGAAGATGCAGGTCCAGGCGCTCTCGAGGAACGTCACGTCGAAGAGCCACGTGCGTTCCTCGTCCGGATCGGGGATGCTCACCCACTCGTGGACGCCCTTGGGGACGGAGGCCACCTCAACGCCCTCCCGAGGCCCTCTGGGGCACCGGGACGCACGGTGCCGGCGCGGTCGGCACCGGGGTGAGCGGCACCGAGACCGGCGGCCGGGGGTCGCCGGGCGCGGCTGCGCACGGCACTGTCGCGCACGGCACCGTCGCGCTCGACACTGCGTCGCCCGGCGCGGCGGTGGGTCCGGCTGCAGGCGGAGCCACGGCACTGCGCTGCGCCGTGGTGGGCTCGGCGCAGCAGAACCAGGACTCGGTGAGCCGCGGCCGGTCGTCGGGTGCCATTGGCGCCGCCAGGCCGGGCAGGACTGCCGGTGCCGGCGCTCGCGCCGGGTCGAGCGCGCTCGTGCATGCGGCGCGCACGGCTTGGTAGGCATCGACCGCGCCCACCGTGGCGCTGGCGAGCTCCTCGGCCAGCGCCGCGAGCTCGAGCTGCAGGCGGTCCAGGCGGGGGTCGTCGGCGACCCAGCGGTAGCCGAGCTGCTCGGGGTCGTAGGCCCCGACGCGTCCCTGGAGGGCACCCGAGCGCAGCAGCAGGGAGCCGGGTGGCACCAGGAGGCGGATGGCGTAGTGGACAGGGTCGACGTTGCCCACCAGGTCGCACGCCGCCACCAGGTCCAGGAGGTCCACGACGTCGCCAGGGGTCGTCCACGGGGTGAACGGCAGCAGGGACGGGCGCGGTTCGATGCCGGCTCGGCGCAGGACGCGGGTGGCCTCGATGGCGTCGGCGACCCGGTGCCCCTTGTGCAGCACACCGAGCACGGTGTCGCTCGCCGACTCGAAGGCGGACACCACGAACCGGCAGCCGGCTGCCGCGAACGTGGGCCACAGCTCGCGCTGGGCCAGGATGTGCTCGACCTTGACGGTCACGTCGAAGGTCAGCGCCGGGAAGGCCCTGTGGAGGGCGTCGACCACGCGCCGGGCGTACTGGGGGCCACTCAGGAAGTCGGGGTCGGCGAAGCTGAGATGCGAAGCGCCCATGGCGACCAGTTGCTCCACGTCACCGAGCAGCGCGTCCAGGCCGACCAGGCGGGTCCGCCCGTCGTAGACGACGGGCACGGGGCAGTGCCGGCAGCGGTGGTTGCACCCATGGCTGGCCTCGACGGCCGCTGCCAGGTGCACCTCGCCGTGCTCGGTGAAGCGGGCGTAGTGCTCGAGCGAGGGCAGCAGGTGGCGCGCAGGCACCTCGTATCGGGTCCGGCGCAGGGACACGACCTGGTGGCGGTGACCGCCTCCCGCCGCGTCGATGTCAGGGAGTCGAGCGTGCTGTCGGTACTGCGAGGCCCAGGCCACCAGCTCGGGCTCGTACTCGCCCGCCACCGCCAGGTCCACGGGGAGGTCGTCGGGCAGGGGGAGCGTGGCGTAGAGGCCGTAGAAGGCGAGATGCACCTCGGGACGAGCGGCGTGGATGGCGCGGGCAACCGGCAGTGCCAGGCGCATGGCGGTGTGCATGGGGACCGAGAACGCCACCGCGTCGGCCCAGGACAGGTCAGCGTGGTCGAGGGTCTCGACGGCGAGGTCGCGGCAGCGCACCTCGTGCCCGGCGCGGAGGAGGGCAGCAGCGGGTGAGGCGAGGTGCAGTGGCTGGTGCCCGAGCTCGTAGGTGGACACGAGCAGGATGCGGGTGGGCACGACCGACACCGTACAGGGTGCAGGAGCGTCAGCCGTCGGGATCGACGCGGACGGCGAGCACGCGACGCGCCTCGCGCAGGGCGTGCTCGACGGCAGCAGGGGTGGCGGCACGGGCGAAAACGAACCCGAGGTAGCGATCGCCCTCGGGCACGGGTACGAGCCGTCCCCCACGAGGGACGGTGATGTGCATCCCCACGATGCCCGGGATGGCCCGGACCTCGGGTTCGCCGTCGATGCCCACCAAGGTGCCGGCGGCGGGGATGGGAATCATGAGCACCCCGGCGGCACCCCCAGTCGGCGGCACGGCGTCCGGCCTGCCCAGGGCGTGGGCGAGCACGAGGGACTCGAGGCTGCGACCGGTACCGAAGCGCAAGGTTCGGGAACACAGGCCCCCGATGGTGCGGGCCGCGACCTCGAGGACCACGGCACGCTCCCCGCGTACACGCAGCTCGGCGTGCACCGGACCGTCGCGCAGGCCGAGGGCGCGCGCCGCGGCCTGCGTGGCGCGGACGACAGCAGCGCGCTCGGTCGCTGCCATCCGGGAGGGCGTGACGTAGAGCGTCTCCTCGAAGTACGGGCCCTCGAGAGGGTCGGGCTTGTCGAAGATCGCCAGGACGCGCAGGGCACCGCCGTCGAGCATGCCCTCGAGTGCGACCTCGGTGCCCGGGACGTACTGCTCGACCAGCAGCGGGGCGGTGCTCGGCACGCCGGCGCCCGTCGCGATGGCACGCACCCGCGCCGCTGTCGCCACGAGCTCCGAGGGCCCGTCGGCCCGAATGACCCCCTGGCTGGCCGACAAGGTGGTCGGCTTGACGACGACGGGGAAGCCGATGGCGCTGGCGACGGCAACCAGCTCATGCGCCGAGGTACCGGCGGGCACGGCCACGAACCGCGGCTGGGGCACCTCGGCGGCTTGTAGCCGCTGGCGCATCACCAGCTTGTCGCGCGCGGCGATGACCGCGTCGGGCGGATTGTGGCGCAGGCCGAGGCGCTCGGCTGCCCTCGCCGCGGTGAGGGTCCCCTGGTCGTCGACCGCCACGACGGCATCGAGCGGCGTGCGGGCATCGATCGCCACGACGGCCGCCGCCGCCGTGTCGGGATCGTGCAGGGGCACGTGCACCGTCTGGCCACCCAGTACCGCGGCGGCACGTTGGTCGTCCACCCCCACCACCACCTCGACCCCCAGCTCGGCGGCGGCGGCGAGGAAGTCGCCCGCCCGGTACGTGCCGGTGGGCACCAGGAGGAGCACCCGGGCCACGGCCCTATGATGGCCCGGAGGAGGTGACGGCCATGGCCGACGTCCGCACGACCCCCCGTCTCGACGAGGTCCTGACGGTCACGCCCCCAGCGCTCCAGGTGGTCCTCGATGCGCGCGCCGAGGAGGCCGACGCCGAGCGGCTCGCACTGTGGATCGAGGTCACCGGAGCGCGCGACGGTGCCTACACCTACGACATCTACTTCCAGGCTGCCGCCGACGCCCGTTCCGAGGACGTGGCGGGCGAGATCGGCGGCTTGCCGGTGGTCGTCCCCCAGGCGAGCGTGGCCCGCCTGCGCGGGGCCCGCCTGGACTGGTCGGACGAGGGCGGCGGTGGCCTGGTCATCGTGAACCCCAATACGCCGCCGGGTCGCCGCACCGAGCAACCGGTTCCCGAGGGCGATCTCACCAGCGAGCTCGCCCAACGCGTGCTCGCCGTGCTCGAGCAGCAGGTCAACCCGGCGATCGCTGCCCACGGCGGCCGGGCGGACCTGGTGTCGGTCCACGAGGGTGTGGCGTACCTCCGCCTGAGCGGGGGGTGCCAGGGGTGTGGGCTGGCGTCGGTGACCCTCTCGCAGGGGATCGAGGTGGCACTGCGCGACGAGATCCCCGAGCTGGTGCGGGTGGTCGACGTCACCGACCACGCCAGCGGCACGAACCCGTTCTTCGAGCCTGCCAAGAAGTGATGCCTCCGGGGGTCGGCGCGCCGGCGGCACTGGCTCGCCGGCGCCACCGAATTCCCGGCACCAGCCGACGGTCACAGGGAGCGGCTCGATGGCACCCGGCCGGGGCCGTTGCGTGAGGAGCGCTGGACCGGGCCTCAGGGTGGCCCGGTCCGCACCGCTTCGACGTCGAGGCGCAGGTGCACGTGGTCGGCGACGACCACTCCGCCCGTCTCGAGCGTGGCGCTCCACTGCAGCCCGAAGTCCTTGCGGTTGACCGTCGCGCTGGCCAGCACCGACAGCCGGTACCGACCGTCGCCGCCCCGCCCGATCCGTCCCGCTGTCACGTCGAAGCGGACGGGACGGGTCACGTCGCGGATCGTGAGCTGCGCCTCGAGCAGGTAACCCAGCCGGGTGCGGCCCGTGACCGTTCCTCGCAGCGCCAGGGTGGGCCAGCGGGTGACGTCGAAGACGTCGGCCGAACGGAGGTGGTCGTCGCGCGTCGTGTCACCGGTGTCGAGCGATGCCGCCTCGGCAAAGGCGTCGACGGTGGCACCGAGGGCGGCGGTGCCGGTGGTGATCGTCCCGGCGAAGCGCGTGAACCGACCCCGCACCTTGGTGACCACGAAGTGCCGGGCAACGAACCCGACCGTGCTGCGCGCCGGATCGACGGCCCACGTGCCCGCGGGCAGGACCAGTTCGGTGCGGGTGGTCGCTACGTCCACGCGGCCAGCACGGTTCGCCCCCCACGGTTGTGCCCCCCAGCGGTGTGCCCCCCACGGTCGTTCGACACGAGGGGTGATTGTCCGGTGCGCCGATGACAACCGTCAAGTCGGTACCCGCAGCGGGTGTGGCTCGACGCTCCGCCCGCGCCAGCTGGCGGGGTGCGCGTCGTGGGGCGACGTCGGTCGCGACCACTGGAGCGTGCTGCTCCGGTGGCACCGGATGTGGTCCTGCAGGTGCCGCTCGTCCGGGGTGGTGCCGCGAGAGGTGACCGCCGGTGTCCGGCGATCGTGCCCGGTGGTGGGCTCGGTGGCTACCGGCCTTCTAACCTGCAGGCATGTCGGGCCTGGACGCCACCGTGACGGCACTGTGCACGCTTGGGGGTCTGGTGATCGGCGACGCCCTCGAGATCGTGGTGGAGCGGACAGGTGCGCACGCCGCCTTCGACCGGCCGTGGTGGCGCTGTCCTGTGTGTGCCGGGCCCGTCACCGGCGTCGCCCGGGTGCCGCTGGTGCGGGTGGGCGCCCTCCGGCATCCCTGCGGTGCATGCGGCGCCCGGCGGGACGCGCCGTGGCGGCCGTTGGCCCTGTCCGTCGCCTGTGCGCTCGTGCTGGGCACCCTGGCGGCCCACCTGGGTGCGGATCCGGTGTTGGCGCCGGCGGCCGCGTTCGCGACGTCGGCCGTGGCGGTGTCCGCGGTCGATCTCGAGCGCACCATCATCCCCAACCGGATCGTCTACCCGACGCTGGCCGTGCTGGTCCCGCTGCTCGTGATGGCCTCCGCCGTCGACGGCCGGTGGGGTTCGCTGTGGCGGTCCGCGGTGGCTGGGGCGAGCGGGTTCCTCGCCTTTGCTGTCGTCCACGTCGTCTACCCACGGGGCCTCGGCTTCGGCGACGTGCGCTTCGCCGGGGTGTGCGGGCTTGCCACCGGATGGTTCGGTCTGGGCCACGCCTATGTCGGCTTCGCCGCCGCCTTCGTCCTCGCTGCGGTCGTCGGGGTCGTGGCCATGCGGGTGAGCGGCCAGGGTCGCAAGACCCGCCTGCCCTTCGGCCCGTTCCTGGCGGCCGGGTCGTGGTTCGCCATCGTCTGGGGCGATCCGGTGGTACGAGTCCTGCTGCACCGGGGCGGGTGAGGTGGCGCAGCCGCGTGGATGACCTGTCCGCCGAGGGGTGGTCTGCGTGCTGCTAGCGCACCGTTCCGGGGTCGTCGGCTGCTGGCGCGTCGTCAGGTGCTGGGGCGGTGTCAGTTGCTGGCCATCCGCCGACGGCGACGACCGTTCCGTCCACCCGCACGAGGCGGGCGGGCAGCTGCCGGGCGGCGAGCCACGCGAGGGCCTTCTCTCCCATGAGCATGGCAGCCGTACTGGCGATGTTGGCGTCCACGCAGGTGGCGGCGGCCACCGACGCGGTGCGCCAGACGTCGGGCGGGTTGTCGCCGGTGGCCGGCAGGACCAGATGGTGCCGGAGCCGCCCCCCGGCCCGCCACTGCCGGGCGGCGGTCGAGGAGGTGGCGAGCGCTCCGTCGCGCAGCGCCACCCGCTGGCCGGGCCCGTCGGTGGCGCTGCCCGAGTCGTCGGTCACCAGCACCGGCCACCCGCCGTGTGGGGCCGGTCCGGCCAGTGCCAGGTCCCCGCCCACGCTCACGAGCACCCCGCGGCGGCACGCCGCGGCGCACGTCGCGGCGGCCCGGTCCACGGCCAGGGCCTTGGCGGTGGCGCCGAGGTCGAGCAGGGTACCGGGGGGTACCTGCACCGTGCCCGCCTCGCAATCGACGCGCACCGCGCGCCACCCCGGTGCCGGCTGCGGGACGGGCACTGCCGGCACAGCGTGTCGAGCGACCTCGGCGAAGTCGCGGTCGTAGCCCAGCGCCACCACGGACGCGCCCACGGTGGGGTCGACCAAGCCGTCGGTGAGCTCGGCAGCGCGCAGGGCAACCTGGATCGCCTCGAGGAGAGCCTCACCCACCACCACCGGCCGGCCGCCGGCCCGCCACAGCTCGGCGACCGCCGAGTCGGGCCGGAAGCGGCTGCAGGCCAGATCGATGCGCGCCAGCTCGTCCCACAGGACGCGGCGAGCAACGATCAAGTCACCCGGGTCGCAGGCCACGACGGCGGCCGTGGTGCCCAGGGCGGGGAACGTCACGCGGTAGTCGGTCACGTGCGGGTCCCGGACGTCAATGGATGGACAGTGCTGGCGGAAGTCACAGCGCGCCGTGGCGCACACCGGGCACCTGTGGCTCCGCGTGGAACACTACGACAGCTCGCGACCGGCGTCGGCTGAGAACACCCTGTTCACAGGCGGTACATTGACTCGGTGCTCAGGTTCCTGACCGCCGGTGAGTCGCACGGCAAGGCGCTCGTGGTCGTGGTCGAGGGCCTGCCCGCCGGGTTGCCGGTCACGGCCCGGGACATTCAGGTCGAGCTGGCCCGCCGGCGTCTGGGGTTCGGCCGGGGGCCGCGCATGCGCTTCGAGGCCGACGAGATCACCCTGCTCGGCGGCATCCGCCACGGGCGGACGCTGGGCTCGCCGGTGGCGATCGAGATCGCCAACACGGAATGGCCCAAGTGGGAGCGGGAGATGTCGCCGGATCCCGGCGTGCCCACGGCGCGGCTCACCACGCCCCGTCCGGGTCACGCGGACCTCGCCGGGATGCAGAAGTACGGGTTCGACGACGCGCGCGACGTGCTCGAGCGGGCCTCGGCCCGCGAGACGGCGGCGCGAGTGGCTGCGGGCAGCCTGGCCAAGGCGCTCCTGGGACACCTGGGCATGACGGTGGTCAGCCACGTCGTGGCCATCGGGCCGGAGCGGGCGCTCGCCGGTTCCCGGCCCCAGCCTGGTGACCTGGCGGCCGTGGACGCCTCGCCTGTGCGGTGTTTCGATCCGGAGGCCGAGCAGCGCATGGTGGCTGCCGTCAAGGCGGCGGCCAAGGACGGCGACTCGCTCGGTGGCGTGGTGGAGGTCCTGGCCTATGGCGTGCCGGTGGGGCTCGGCAGCCACGTGCACTGGGACCGGCGCCTCGACGGCCTGCTCGCCCAGGCGCTCATGAGCATTCAGGCCGTCAAGCACGTCGAGATCGGGGAGGGCGCTGCTGTGCCGGCGGTGCGGGGTTCCGAGGCGCACGACGCCATCGCCTGGGACGAGGCCCGCGGCGAGTACCGGCGCGAGACCCACCGCGCCGGTGGCATCGAAGGAGGGATGTCCACCGGCGACCTGCTCGTGGCCCGAGTGGGCATGAAGCCGCTGGCCACCTTGAACCGTCCCGTGCTCGGCACCGTGGACGTGGTGACCAAGGAACCGACGGTGTCGTTCAAGGAGCGGACGGATGTGACCGCCGTGCCCGCCATGGGCGTGGTGGCCGAGACGATGATGGCGCTCGTGCTGGCGGGCGAGGCGCTGCGCAAGTTCGGGGGTGACTCGCTGGCCGAGGTCGTGCGCAATCGCGACGGCTACCTCCGGGCGCTCGGTGACACGCCGTCGTCGGCAGCCAGCGCTGTCGGCCACGCGGCGCGCGGTCCGGCGGCCGGCGGTGGGTGAGCACCTGCTGCTCGTCGGGATGATGGGGGCGGGCAAGACCACCGTGGGTCGCCTCGTGGCGGCGCGGCTGGGCTGGGCCTACCTGGACTCCGACGCCATGGTGGAACAGGCGACGGGCTCCACGGTGGCCGAATTGTTCGCGGCAGGCGGCGAGGTGGCGTTCCGGGCCGAGGAGTCCGACGCCCTCGAGCGGGCTGTGGCAGACGACGGACCGTCGGTGGTGTCGGTGGCAGGCGGTGCGGTGCTCGACCCCGCCAACCGTGCGCTGCTGCGGCGGGCGGGTACGGTCGTGTGGCTTCGGGCCTCGGTGCCCACGCTGGTGGCGCGGGTGGGTGACGGGCGCGGCCGGCCGCTGCTGGCCGGCGACGCCGCGGGCGAGCTGGCGCGCCTCGAAGCCCTGCGCCGTCCCCTGTACGCCGAGGTGGCGACGGCCGTCGTCGACGTCGACGGGCTCACGCCCGAGCAGGTGGCCGAGCAGGTCCTGCACGTGGCGGGACTGGCGCCGAACCGGTCGTGACCATCGTCCCGGTCGCGCTGCGCGGGCACCGCTACGAGGTGGTGATCGGGCCCGGCGCGCGCCACAGGCTGCGCGAGGTGCTGCCCGCGGGCGTGCGACAGGTGGCGGTGGTCACCCAGCAGCCGGTGGGTGTGGCCGTCGACGCGGGTGTGGCCGCCGAGGTGTGCACCGTGCCCGACGGCGAGGAGGCCAAACGCATGGAGGTCGTGGAGGACCTGTGCCGGTCCTTCGCCCGGGCGGGGCTCTCCCGGCACGACGCCGTGGTTGCCCTGGGCGGTGGCGTGGTGACCGACGTCGCCGGCTTCGCTGCCGCCACCTACCTGCGCGGGATCGCCTACGTCAACGTCGCCACCACGTTGCTGGCGCAGATCGACGCCGCAGTGGGGGGCAAGACGGGCGTCAACCTCCCCGAGGGCAAGAATCTGGTGGGGGCCTTCTGGCAGCCGGCCGCCGTCCTGTGCGACACCGAGGTGCTCGCCACCCTGCCGGCACGCGAATGGGCCTGTGGGCGTGGCGAAATGGCCAAGTACGCCTTCCTCGGGGGTGTCGCCCCCGGTGCACCCGGTGGCGGCCCCGACGACGCCGAGGCGCTGCTGTCGATGCCCCTCGAGGAGCAGGTGGCCTGGTGCGTGGGCGTCAAGGCCGCAGTGGTGGCCGCCGACGAGCGGGAAGGGCGGCTGCGGATGGTCCTCAACTACGGCCACACCCTGGCCCACGCCCTGGAGGCGGCGGCCTTCGGGCGCGCTGGCCGGTGGGAGCTGCGCCACGGCGAGGCCGTTGCCGTGGGCCTGGTGTTCGCGGCGGAGCTCGCCCGACGCCTGGGGCGGATCGACGAGGACCGGGTCGCCCTCCACCGCCGTGTCGTGACCGGCTTCGGCCTCGACGCATCCTTGCCACCGGGTGCGTCGGCCGCAGAGCTGGTGCGGTTCATGGCACGCGACAAGAAGGCACACCACGACCTGACGTTCGTGCTGGACGGGCCCCGGGGAGTGGAGCCGGTCGCCGGCGTCGACCCCGATGTCGTCGTGGCTACCCTTCTCGCCATGGGCGCAGCCGACGGGAAGGACGGCGGGTGACCGCAGGCGGCCAGCGCGACCTGATCGTGGTGCTGTCGGGGCCCAACCTCGACCTGTTGGGGGTGCGCCAGCCCGAGGTGTACGGCACGGCCACCTTGGACGAGCACATCGCCGCTGCCGCCGACGAGGCCGCCGCCTTCGGGTTCGAGGTCGAGCACCACCAGACCAATCACGAAGGCGAGCTGGTCGAGCTCGTGCACGGCGCGCGCGGGCGGGCCGCCGCCATCGTCGTCAACGCGGGAGCCCTCACGCACTACTCGTGGTCGCTGCACGACGCCCTGGCGACCTTCGAGGGGGTGGTGGTCGAGCTGCACCTGTCGAACCCCGCCGCCCGCGAACCGTGGCGGCACGCGTCGGTGGTGGCTCCCGTCGCCCACGGCACCGTGGCCGGGTTCGGTGGCCTGGGGTACCGGCTCGCCGTGGTGGCCGTCGCCCGCCTGCTGGGGCGCCAGGACGGCTCGAGGTGAGCGCGCTGGACCTGCCGGGGCTGCCGCCGCCCCAGGTGGCAGGGCGCCTGGCGCGGCTGCGCCCACGGATGGCAGACGCCGGCGTGGACCAGCTGCTCGTGACCTCCACCGTCAACGTGCGCTATCTCACCGGCTTCAGCGGCTCGGCAGGCATCGTGCTGGTGACGGCGCAGGACGCGCTGCTGGCCACTGACGGGCGCTACCGCACGCAGGCGGCCGAGCAGCTGCGCTTCGCCGGGATCGACGGCGAGGTCGAGCTCGTGGTGGGGGGCGCGCAGCTCCAGCGCGAGGCGGTGGCCGACGCCGTCCGCCGCGGCGGGGGTCGCCTCGGGCTGGAAGCGGAGCACGTCACCTGGGCCGGTATGCAGCGGTGGGCGGCGTTGCTCGACCCGATCGAGCCGGTGCCGACGTCGGGTCTGGTGGAAGCACTCCGGCAGGTGAAGGACGCGGGTGAGCTCGCCCGCATCGAACGCGCCGCGGCCATCGCCGACGGCGCGCTGGGGGAGGTCCGGGAGCTGGTGCGCGCCGGGTCCACCGAGGCCGAGATCGCCCTGGCCCTCGACACCGCCATGCGCCGCCTGGGGGCCGAGGACCGGGCCTTCGAGACCATCGTCGCCTCCGGGCCCAACGCTGCCAAGCCACACGCCCGCCCCACGTCCCGGCGGCTCGAGCCGGGAGACCCGGTGGTCGTGGACTTCGGCGCCACGGTCGAGGGGTACCGGTCGGACATGACCCGGACCTTCTGCGTGGGGGGCGAGCCCACCGGTCGGCTCGCCGCGGTGTTCGCCGCCGTGGCGGAGGCCCAGGCAGCGGGCCTCCGTGCGATTCGTCCCGGCCTGGTGGCCGGCGAGGTGGACCGGGCCTGCCGGGACGTGGTGGGCGCTGCCGGATTCGGCGACGCCTTCGAGCACGGCACGGGTCACGGCGTGGGGCTCGACATCCACGAGGCACCAGCAGTGGGGCCGGGTTCGACTGCTATCCTCTCCGCCGGCGTCGTCGTCACCGTGGAGCCGGGGGTCTACCTGCCCGGCGTGGGCGGAGTCCGGATCGAGGACACCGTGGTCGTGACCGATGACGGCTGCCGGCTCGTGACCCACTTCCCCAAGGACCTCGCTGCCTGATGGCGATCACCACGAACGACCTCCGCAACGGCATGACCCTCGACCTGCCCGACGGGCTGTTCGCCGTGGTGGAGTTCCAGCACGTCAAGCCGGGCAAGGGCGGGGCCTTCGTGCGGACCAAGCTCAAGAACGTACGGACCGGTGCCGTCCTCGAGCGCACCTTCCGCGCCGACGAGCGCGTGGAGCAGGCCATCGTCGACAAGCGGGAGATGCAGTACCTCTACCGTGACGGCGAGGACGTGGTGTTCATGGACACGACCTCCTACGACCAGCTCCACGTGTCGCCGGCTGCACTGGGTGGCGCCGCCAGCTTCCTGAAGGAGGGCGACACCGCCGTCTTGCAGCTGTACCAGGGAGAGATCGTCGGGGTCGACCTGCCGGCCGCGGTCGAGCTGGCCGTGGCGGACACCGAGCCGGGGGTCCAGGGCGATCGCGTCTCCGGTGCCCGCAAGCCCGCCACCCTCGAGACGGGCCTGGTGGTCCAGGTGCCGCTGTTCGTCAACCCGGGGGACCGCATCAAGGTCGACACGCGCACGGGCGAGTACCTCACCCGGGCGCAGTAGGTTCCCGGTGCGCCCTGCGCCCGGCAACCCCAACCACCTCGACCGCCGCCGGGCCCGCCACGACTGCCCGCGGCGGCAGGTGGGCCAGTCCGTCCGTCCGCCCCACCCATGAGCGCCCGGGGCCGGCGCCGGCCGGCCGTGTCCCCCTCGGCGTCGCGGGAGCGGGCCCTGGGCCTGCTCTATGAAGCCGAGATGAAACACGTGACGCCGCGCCGGGTGCTCGCCGGGCTTCCCGTACCCCCCGACGAGCTCACCGGCGCCATCGTCGAAGGCGTGGACGACCAGGCCGATCGCATCGACGACCTGGTGCAGCGCGCCGCGATCGGCTGGGACCTTCGGCGCATGACGGCCGTGGACCGGGCTGTCTTGCGCATGGCCACCTGGGAGTTGCTGGCCCGGCCGGAGGTGCCCGTGGCCGTGATCATCGACGAGGCGGTGGAGCTGGCCAAACGGTTCTCCACCGAGCAGTCGGGTCCCTTCGTCAACGGCGTGCTGTCCACAGTGGCGCGCACGGCGCGGGGCTGATCCACGGCACCAGGTCGAGCCCGTGCACCACACCCGCAGGCCGCGACGGGCGCGTCCGGCAGGTGGTAGGGTGCACGGCGAGCCGTGAAACGGGTCCTGCGAGGCCCGTACGGATCGGAGGAGCCCCGGTGGCCGAACGTGAACGCAGGTTGACCCCGCCGCGAGGTGGGGTCTTCGTTCCCCGGGTCCAGGTCCTCTCCCAGGCCGACGTCCTGCGAGCGCTCACCCGCATTGCGCACGAGATTGCCGAGCGCAACCACGGGCTCGACGACGTCGTGCTCATCGGCCTGCAGACCGGCGGCGTGCCCCTGGCGCACCGCATCGCCCAGGTGCTCGAGGAGACCGAGGGTGTGGCCGTGCCCGTCGGGCTGCTCGACGTGGCGTTCTACCGCGACGACCTCGGCATCCGCCCGGTCCTGCCCGAGGCGGTCACCGACATCCCCTGCGACCTCACCGGCACCACCGTGGTGCTGGTGGACGACGTGCTGTTCACCGGCCGGACGATCCGTGCCGCGCTCAACGCCCTCACCGACTACGGGCGGTCGCGGGCTGTGCAGCTGGCCGTCATGGTCGACCGCGGGCACCGGGAGCTGCCCATCCGGCCCGACTACGTGGGCAAGAACCTCCCCACCCGCTTCGACGAGCAGGTCGACGTGACTCTGGACGGGGTCGTCCTGGGCGACGTGGTGCCCCGGTGACGGCGCTGGCGCGTACAGACGCCGGTGGTGCCGGCGGTGGTGCCGATGGGGGCAGCCCGGCGACGAGCCGGCCTCGGCACCTGCTGTCGGTCGCCGACCTCGGGGCCGAGGGCATTGCCGAGGTCCTGCGCTGGTCGGACCGGTTCGTGGAGGTCGGGCGCCGACCGAACCCCAAGGTGCCAGCCCTGCGCGGGAAGACCGTGGCCTGCCTGTTCGCCGAGGACTCGACGCGGACCCGTCTGTCGTTCGAGACGGCGGCCCGGCGCCTGTCGGCAGACGTGCTGGGCTTCCAGGCGGCCGGCTCGTCGCTGGGCAAGGGCGAGTCCCTGCGCGACACCGTGCGGACCGTGGCCGCCATGGGCGTGGACTGTTTCGTGGTGCGCCATCCCTCGGCCGGAGTGCCGGCGCAGGTGGCGCGGTGGGTGGACGCCGCGGTGGTCAATGCCGGGGACGGCTGGCACGAGCACCCGACCCAGGCGCTGCTCGACTGCGCCACCATCCGGCAGGTCATGGCCGAGCGCCGGGGCGTGCCTGTGGAGCGCACTGGCACCGAGATCTTCGACGGCCTGCGGGTGGCGATCGTCGGGGACGTCGCCCACAGCAGGGTGGCTCGCTCCGAGGTGCTGGCATTGGCCGCGCTGGGGGCCGAGGTCACCCTCGTGGCACCGGGCAGCCTGTTGCCGCCGTCGCTCGAGGGCTGGCCGGTAACCGGGGTCTCCCACGAGCTCGACGCGGTCCTGCCCGAGGTGGACGTGTGCTACGTGCTGCGGCTCCAGCTCGAACGGGGCACGGGGTCGTTCCTCCCGTCGGTGCGCGAGTACGCAGCCACCTTCGGCCTGACGGCACGGCGGGTGGCGGCCATGCCGGAAGGTTCGCTGGTGATGCACCCAGGACCGATGAACCGGGGGGTGGAGATCGCAAGCGAGGTGGCCGACATGGGGCGCTCGCTGGTCCTGCGTCAGGTCGCCATCGGGGTGGCGGTGCGCATGGCGGTGCTGTTCGTGCTGCTGGCTGCCGACCATGCATCGTCGTCGGCGCCACACCCGGCGGCGGCCACGGTGGCACGCGGTGCCGCTGAGGAGCTGGTCGATGACTGACGCCACGCGTGATGCCCCACCCGGCGCCCGGCGGTCGCCGGCGGTCGTGGTGCGCGGCGGCGTGGTGATCGACGCCACGGGAGAGCGCCGTGCCGACGTACTGCTCGACGGTGGCCGGGTGGTGGCCGTGGGTGAGGGCGTGGACGTGCCGGGGGGCGCGACGGTGCTCGACGCGGGGGGGTGCGTGGTGGCACCGGGGCTGGTGGACCTGCACGTCCACCTGCGCCAACCAGGCGCCGAAGAGGCGGAGACGGTCGAGACCGGTGCCCGTGCTGCCGTGCTGGGCGGGTACACGGCGGTGGTGGCGATGCCGAACACCGACCCGCCGGTGGACTGCGCGGCGGTGGCGCGCGAGGTCCTGCAGCTGGGGGAGCAGGCGGCGTGCCGGGTGGCCGTGGCCGGCGCCATCACCGTCGGCCGGGCGGGCGAGCGCCTGGCGCCCATGGCCGAGCTGGCGGCGCTGGGGGTGCGGCTGTTCACCGACGACGGAGCGGGCGTGCAGGACGCCGGCGTGATGCGCCGCGCCCTGTCCTACGCCCGCAGCCTGGGCGTGACCCTGGCCCAGCACTGCGAGGACCGCAGCTTGGCCGCCGGCGGGGCGATGCACGAAGGGCCGGTGTCGAGCCGCCTGGGGGTGCCCGGTGTGCCGGCTGCCGCCGAGGAGGTCATGGTGGCACGGGACATCGCGCTGTGCCGGCTGACCGGGGCACCAGTGCACTTCCTGCACCTGTCGACCGCGGGGTCGGTCGCCCTGGTGGCAGGCGCCCGCGCCGAGGGCCTGCCCGTCACCGCAGAGGTCGCTCCCCACCACCTGGCGCTGACCCACGAGCGGCTCGAAGGCTTCGATCCCCACTTCAAGGTCAATCCGCCCCTGCGCAGCGCCGAGGACGTGGCCGCGCTGCGGGCCGCCTGCGCATCGGGCACCATCGACGCCGTCGCCACCGACCATGCGCCCCATCCCCCCGAGGCCAAGGAGCTCCCGCTCGATCTCGCCGCACCGGGCATGCTCGGGCTGCAGACGGCCCTGCCGGTGACCCTGGCGGCGCTGGGCGAAGCCGGCATGGGCCTGCGCCAGGTGCTGGCGCTGCTCAGCTGGCAGCCGGCTCGGATCGCAGGCCTGGCCACGGAGCAGGGTGGCGACCAGGGCGGGCCCGTCGTCGAAGGTGCGCCGGGCAACCTCTGCGTCTTCGACCCAGCTGCCCGCGTCGTCCTCGATCCGGCCAGGCTGGCCAGCCGGAGCCGCAACACACCGTGGGTGGGCGAGATGCTGACCGGCGCCGTGCGCCACACCGTGGTGAACGGCGAACCGGTCGTGGTCGACGGGGAGGCCCTGCGGTGACCGGGCGCCCTGGTGCGCAGGCACGGTTGGCCGAGCAGGGTGAGCGGCCCCAGGCACTGCTGGTGCTGGCCGACGGCGAGGTCTTCGAGGGCGAGGCCGCCGGGGCGGCCCCGCCGGGAGGTGTCGCCACGGGCGAGCTGGTGTTCAACACGGTGCTGTCGGGCTACCAGGAGGTCGTCACCGACCCCAGCTACGCCGGGCAGGTCATCGCGTTCACCTATCCCCACATCGGCAACTACGGCGTGAGCGATGCCGACGACGAGGCCCGCCGGCCGTGGTGCCGCGGCGTGGTCGTGCGCGACCTGCCGCCGCGGCCGTCGAGCTGGCGCTCGAGTGGCGACCTGGAAGGGTTCCTCGTCCGCCACGGGATCCCCGCCATCACCGGGATCGACACGCGGCGGCTGACCCGGCGCGTGCGGGACGAGGGGGCCATGGGCTGCGCCTTCGGCACGGCCCCCGAGGCGGAGCTGGCGGCAGCTGCTGCGGCGGAGCCGGGCACGACCGGCGCCGATCTGGTCTCGGGCGTCACGACGGCGGCCCCCTACGTGGTGGGTGAGGGCGCGTTGCGGATCGTGGCCTACGACTTTGGCGTCAAGCGGACCATGCTGCGCCAGCTGGCGGCACTGGCCACGGTGACCGTGGTGCCGGCGCACTTCCCGGCGGACGAGACCCTGGCCCTGGACCCCGACGGCGTCTTTCTGTCCAACGGACCGGGCGATCCCGCCGCACTCGACGCGCTGAGCGGCATCGTGGCCGACCTGCTGGGGCGCGTCCCGGTGTTCGGCATCTGCCTCGGGCACCAGCTGCTTGCCACCGCTCTCGGTGCCCGCACGTACAAGCTGCCCTTCGGGCACCACGGGGGCAACCACCCGGTGCGGCGGCTGCGCAACGGCCAGGTCGAGATCACGAGTCAGAACCACAATTACGCCGTCGACGCCCACAGCCTGCCGACCAGTGGATCAGCGGCGGCGGAGGTCACCCACATCAACCTCAACGACGGAGTGGTGGAGGGCATCGCCTGCCCGCAGCTGGCCGCGTTCTCGGTGCAGTACCACCCGGAGGCGGCACCGGGTCCCCACGACGCCCGGTACCTGTTCGACCAGTTCCGCCAGCTGGCCGGTGGCGGCCGGCTCGAGACCCGGAGCCGCAGCGCCTGATGCCGGCCCGGACCGACATCGAGACGATCCTGGTGGTGGGCTCGGGACCCATCGTCATCGGCCAGGCCTGCGAGTTCGACTACTCGGGCTCCCAGGCGTGCCGGGTGCTGCGGACCGAGGGGTACCGCGTGGTGCTGGTGAACTCCAACCCGGCCACGATCATGACCGATCCGGGACTGGCGGACCGCACGTACGTGGAGCCGCTGGACCCCGACGTGCTCGCAGCCATCATCGAGCGCGAACGGCCCGACGCGCTGCTTCCCACCCTGGGTGGGCAGACGGCGCTGAACCTGGCCATGGCCATGGTCGAGCGGGGCGTGCTCGAGGACCTCGGGGTGGAGCTCATCGGCGCCAGCGCACAAGCCATCGCCACGGCCGAGGACCGCGACCGGTTCAAGGCAGCCATGGAAGCGATCGGGCTGGAGGTCCCCTCCTCGGGCTTCGCCCACAGCGTGGCGGAGGCCATGGCCGTGGGGGAGGCCATCGGATTCCCTCTCATGATCCGACCCAGCTTCATCCTCGGTGGCGCGGGTACGGGCACCGCTGCCGACGCCGACCAGCTGCGGGCACTGGCAGCCGAGGGCCTGGCGGCCAGTCCCGTGCGTCAGATCCTCATCGAGCGCTCCATCGTCGGCTGGAAGGAGTTCGAGCTCGAGGTGATGCGAGACCGCGCTGACAACTGCGTGGTCGTCTGCTCCATCGAGAACCTCGACCCCATGGGCGTGCACACCGGGGACTCGATCACGGTGGCGCCGATCCAGACCCTGTCGGACGTGGAGTACCAGGCCATGCGCGACGACGCCTTCGCCTGTATCCGACGGGTGGGGGTCGAGACGGGGGGGTCCAACATCCAATTCGCGGTGGAGCCGTCCACCGGACGCCGCCTGGTGATCGAGATGAACCCCCGGGTGTCGCGCTCTTCGGCGCTGGCCTCGAAGGCCACGGGATTCCCCATCGCCAAGATCGCCGCCAGGCTGGCGGTGGGATACACCCTGGACGAGATCACGAACGACATCACCGGGGCGACCCCCGCCAGCTTCGAGCCCACCATCGACTACGTGGTGACCAAGATCCCCCGTTGGGCGTTCGAGAAGCTCCCCGGGGTTCCCGACCGCCTGGGCACCCGCATGCAGTCGGTGGGCGAGGTGATGGCCATCGGCCGCACGTTCCCCGAATCGCTGCAGAAGGCCCTCCGCTCCCTGGAGCAGGGCCGGGCCGGCCTCAACGCTGATCCGGCGGAGACGGCGCTGGACGCGCTGTCCGACGACGAGCTGCTCGCCCGCGCCGCGCAACCCACGCCGGAGCGGGTGTTCCAGCTCGAGGCGGCGTTGCGACGCGGCATGGCCGTGGACGAGCTGCACGCGGCCACCGGGGTGGACCCGTGGTTCCTCGACCAGATCGGGCTGCTCACGGCGGCACGCCGCGACCTCGAGGCCCAGGGCCGAGCCGGCGTGGCACCCGACGACCTCGATCGGCGCACGTGGCGGCGGATCAAGCGGCTCGGCTTCTCCGACGCACAGATCGCCTACCTGCTCAGCGCCGGTGGTCGGCCGGTGACCGAAGACGCCGTGCGCGCCGCCCGCCTGGCGGCCGGGGTGCGGCCCACGTTCAAGACCGTGGACACCTGCGGCGCCGAGTTCGAGGCGCGCACCCCCTATCACTACGCCACCTACGAGGACGAGGACGAGGTGCGCCCGGCCACGCGCCCCCGGGTGATCATCCTGGGCTCGGGTCCCAACCGCATCGGCCAGGGCATCGAGTTCGACTACTGCTGCGTCCACGCCAGTGCGGCGCTGCGTGCCGCGGGGTACGAGACGGTCATGGTCAACTGCAACCCCGAAACGGTGTCCACCGACTACGACACCTCGGACCGCCTCTACTTCGAACCGCTCACGGCCGAGGACGTGGCCAACGTGCTCGACGCCGAGACGGCCGCCGGTGCGAGCGCCAGCGCGCCGGTGGCGGGGGTGATCGTGGGGCTCGGCGGGCAGACGCCGCTCAAGCTGGCGCACCACCTGCCGCCGACGCTCGTGCTGGGCACGGCACCGGCAGCCATCGACCTGGCCGAGGACCGCCAGCGCTGGAACGAACTGTGCGCCCGGCTGGGCATCCCCCAGCCACCGGGGGGCACGGCCAGCACCGTGGCGGAGGCCCTGGCCGTCGCCCGCACGGTGGGCTACCCGGTGCTGGTCCGGCCCAGCTACGTGCTGGGCGGACGCGCCATGGAGATCGTCTACGACGACGATCGCTTGCGCCAGGTGGTGACCGAGCTGGCCGCCGCCATGCGGCGCGAAGGCGGCGTGTCGTCCGAGCGTCCGGTGCTCGTGGACCGGTTCCTCGAGGACGCAATCGAGGTCGACGTCGATGCCGTGCGCGATCGGGCGGGCGAGGTGCTCGTGGCCGGGGTGATGGAGCACGTGGAGGAGGCCGGGGTGCACTCGGGCGACTCGGCCTGCGCCCTGCCACCGCAGACCCTTGCCCCTGCGGTCGTGGAGACGCTGGAGCGCTTCACCGTCGCCATCGCCGACGCGTTAGCGGTGGTCGGGCCCCTCAACGTCCAGTACGCCGTGAAGGACGGCACCGTCTTCGTCATCGAGGCCAATCCCCGAGCGAGCCGGACGGTGCCCTTCGTGGCCAAGGCCACAGGGGTGCCGGTGGCGATGGTGGCCGCCCGGGTGATGGTCGGCGCCACGCTGGCCCAGCTGCGGGCCGAGGGCGTGCTCGGGGCTGCGGGACCGGTGAGCACGGTGGCCGTGAAGGAGGCAGTGCTCCCATTCAGCCGGTTCCCCGGTGTCGACACCCTCCTCGGTCCCGAGATGCGCTCGACGGGCGAGGTGATGGGGGTGGGGGCGACCTTCGGGCTGGCCTTCGCCAAGAGCCAGATCGCCGCCGGGATGCGCCTGCCCGACGGCGGGACCGTCTTCTTGTCACTGGCCGACCGTGACAAGGAGAGCGGGCTCGAGGCAGCTCGGGCCTTCGTGGCGCTCGGGTTCTCGCTGGCGGCCACGGCTGGCACGGCCCGGTTCCTCACCGAGCGCGGGCTGCCGGTGGAGGTCGTGGTGGCCAAGGTGGGCGAGGAGCGTCCGGGTGAGGCCGACGCGGTGGAGCTGATCGCCTCGGCCCAGGTCCAGCTGGTGGTGAACACCCCGCGGGGCCGAGGCCCGCGCGCCGACGGGCTGCACATCCGAGCTGCGGCGCTGGCCCACCAGGTGCCGTGCCTCACCACCGTGGCCGCGGCCCGCGCCGCGGCGGCCGGCATCGCGGACTGGCGGCGGTTGGGACTGTCGGTGACCTGCCTCCAGGACGTCCACGGCCGGCGCCGGGAGGGCACCACCGCAGCCGACGGCACCGGGCCAGCCGTCGAACCCGCCGCTGCCGGGGGCACGACCAGCGGGAGCACCCCGTGGCGCTGACGCCCTGGGGCCGGCGCGTCGACCTGCGGACGGCCGTGGGCTCGGTGGCGCTGCCGAACCCGGTGCTGACGGCCTCGGGTACCTCGGGGCACGGTGCCGAGCTGGCGGCCTACGTCGACCTGGCGAGCCTGGGGGCGGTCGTGGTGAAGTCCCTGGCAGCCGACCCCTGGCCCGGCAACCCGGCGCCCCGGCTGCACCAGACGCCGGCGGGCATGGTGAACTCGGTGGGCCTCCAGGGTGACGGGGTGGTGGAATGGCTGGAGGAGGACCTGCCCGCGCTGGCCGAACGCGGCGCGCGGGTCGTGGCCAGCATCTGGGGACGGCGAGTGGAGGATTTCGAGCGGGCCGCCGCCGCGCTGGCCGGCGCGCCTGCGGTCGTGGCCGTCGAGGTCAATGTCAGCTGCCCCAACCTCGAGGACCGGAGCCGGATGTTCGCCCACTCGCCCCGCGCCACCGCCGAGGCGGTCGAGGCGGCTGCCGCTGCCGGGCTCCCGCGGTGGGCCAAGCTGAGCCCCAACGTGGCGGACATCGTGGAGATCGCCGGGGCCGCCCTGCGGGCCGGGGCGGAGGCCCTCGTGCTGGTCAACACCGTGCCGGCCATGGCCATCGACCCCGCCGCGCGCTCGTACCGCCTCGGTTCAGGACCCCGCGGCGGGGGGCTGTCGGGCCCGGCCATCCGGCCGGTGGCAGTGCGGGCCGTGCACGACTGCCGGGCCGCCTTTCCCGACGTGGGCATCGTGGGCGTGGGCGGGGTGTGGACCGGGGTGGACGCAGCGGAGCTGCTCGTGGCCGGTGCCAACGCGGTGGAGGTCGGCACGGCTACGTTCCGTGACCCGCGGGCGCCGGCACGCGTGCTCGCCGGCCTGCAGCGATGGTGCCGGCGCCACGGCGTCGGTGCGGTGCGGGAGCTGGTGGGCGCGGTGCACCGGCGCCCGGATGGCGCAGGGACCGGCGGCCGGCTGGGACCGGCGGCCGGGGGTGCCGGCCTGTCCGGCGAGGGGAGCGAGCATCCCGGGGCGGCGACCACCGGCGCCGACGAGGCTGGCGGGCGCAGTCGAGTGTGGCAGGCGCCAGGACCGCGTCCAGGTGACGAGGTCGTGACCCACGGCGGTGCCGCCGTCCCCGCCGGGGCAGCGTCCGGCCCGGCCGAGATGGAACCGGACCCCGGCTTGGAAGCGGTCCTGGCAGGCGAGGCCGGGCATCCCGACGCCGGCGAGCTGGCGCGGGCCATGCTCGATGTCATCGAGCGCCGCGCCCGCCTGCAGTCGGAGCAGGTGGCCCGCCTGGCGGCGGTGGTCGAGCGAATCCAGACCGCTCACGGGTCGGTGGTTGCCCATGCCCAGCGGGATGGCGATGTGGGACCCGCAGCCGGCGTGACCGGGGTGCCCACCACAGCGGACCGGGAGCCGGCCTCGTCCGAGGCTCCCGGGGGATCCCCGCCGACCGCGAGCAAAGGTGGACTGCCGCCGGACGAGCCGGCGGGAACCCGCGGTGGCTGAACCGCGTCCTGCTGCCCGGCCGCGTGCGGGGGACCACGTGGTACCGGCCGCCGTGCGCGCCCGGCTGGCACTGGCACTCGATGTCGACGACCTGCAGGCAGGCGTGGCGTTGGCCCGCGCGCTGTCGCCGTGGTTCGGAGTGGCCAAGGTGGGCCTCGAGCTGTTCAGCGCGGCGGGCCCTGCTGCGATCATGGCACTTGTGGCCGAGGACCTCGCGGTGTTCGTCGATCTGAAGCTGCACGACATCCCCACCACGGTCGGCCGGGCGGCCACGGTGCTGGGTGCCGCCGGCGCCTCGTACGCCACGGTCCACACGGCTGGGGGCGCCGCCATGGTGCGTGCTGCCGTGGACGGCATGGCGGCCGGCGCGGCGCACGCCGGTCATCGGCCACCGTGCGTGTTGGGGGTGACGGTGCTCACGAGCGAGTGCCGGGCGGATCCAGGCGTGCTGCGCCAGCGCACCGAGCTGGCGGCAGCCGCCGGCTGTGGTGGGGTGGTGTGCGCGGCGGCCGACCTGCCGGTGGTCAGGGACGTGGCGCCGGACCTGCTGGCGGTGGTGCCCGGTATCCGGCCGGCGGGTGCCGACCCCAACGACCAGGCACGCGCCGCGACCCCGGCGGCGGCCGTGGCCGCCGGTGCCTCGTTGCTCGTGATCGGGCGTGCCGTGACGGCTGCCACCGATCCCGCTGCTGCCGCGGATGCCCTCGCGCTGGAGGTGGCCGGGGCCATCAGGTCCGGCGACACCGCGTCGGCGCACCGTCGAGCGCGCGCCACCCAGGGTCGTCCACCGTTGGCGGACGCTCGCAGGGAGCGTGCGGACCCGCCGCCTGGCCGGCGCTAAGGTGGCCCGCATGCCGCAACCTCCTGCACTCACCGCCGAGCAGCGTCAGGCCGCGCTCGACAAGGCAGCCAAGGTCCGCCGGGAGCGGGCCGAGGTCAAGGAGAAGCTCAAGATGGGCTCGCTGACGCTGGCGGACCTGCTCGACCGGGCCGAGGAGGACGAGACCGTCGGGAAGATGAAGGTGCTGTCCGTGCTCGAGTCGCTCCCGGGGCTGGGCAAGGTCAAGGCCCGCCGCCTGATGGAGGACGTCGGGATCAGCGAGAGTCGCCGGCTCCAGGGACTGGGGGCGAACCAGCGCGAAGCGCTGCTGGCCCACACCGCGAAGTCCTGATCGTCGTCCTGTCGGGTCCCGGGGGGGCGGGCAAGGGCACGGTCGCCGCCCGCCTGGTCGCCTCCGACCCACGGCTGGTGCTCAGCCGGTCGTGGACGACGCGCGCTCGGCGCCCTGGCGAGCCCGCCGACGCGTACGTGTTCGTCGACCGGCCCACCTTCGAGGCCCGGCGCGATGCCGGCGGGTTCCTCGAGTGGACCGAGTACCTGGGAAACCTCTACGGGACACCGGTGCCCGATCCGCATCCCGGCCGTGACCTGCTGCTCGAGATCGAGGTGGACGGCGCCCGGCAGGTCAAAGCACGCCACCCCGATGCCGTCGTGGTCCTCCTCGTCCCGCCCTCCGTCGAGGTCCAGGCCGAGCGCCTGCGCCGCCGGGGCGAGGACGAGGAAGCCGTGGCCCGACGGGTCGCCGCTGGCCGGGACGAGGTGGCGGCGTTGCGGAGGTTCGCCGACCACGAGGTGGTCAACGACGAGGTGGACCGGGCCGTGGCCGAGCTCGCCGGTATACTCGAGCTCCACCGCCGTGCCGCCGCTCGGGCTGCACCGGGCGGCGAACCCTCCGGAGGACCCTGATGGCCCAGCGCCGCACCACGCTCATGGAACCGCCCATCGAGCAGCTCCTCGACGCCGTGGACTCGAAGTTCACCTTGGTGGCGCTGGCTGCCAAGCGGGCCCGGCAGATCAACTCCTACTACAACCAGCTGGGCGAGGGCATGGGGGTCATCGTGCCTCCCCAGGTGGCGTCGGTGTCGGGCAAGCCCCTCACGGTCGCCTTCGAGGAGATCGCGGCGGGCAAGGCGACCTACCGGCGGCCGGTGCCCGGCGAGGCCGACGCCGGGGGCGACGAGGTTGCGGTCGGGTCGGAAGCCGCCGGTGCCTGGGACGTGGCCGGGCCGGTCGAGGAGTCCGGCGACGGGCCGGCCGGGGAGTAGCGGCTCGCCGACGGGCCGCCGACCGGGCCGCCGACGCGTGGTGAGCGAGGACGCCGCGGGCCACCACCCAGGGCGCGCCAGCGCGTCCGGGGGTATGGGCGCGTCCGACGCCACCCTGTCTGACGGCACGGCCGAGAAGCCCCGGGTCGTGCTGGGGGTGACCGGTGGCATCGCCGCCTACAAGGCGGTGGAGGTGTGCCGGCGCCTGGTCGACGCCGGCCTGCACGTGATCCCGGTGCTCACCGAGGAGGCCACTCGCTTCGTGGGCGCGGTCACCTTCTCGGCGTTGGCCTCGGAACCGGTCCAGCGCTCGCTGTGGTCGGAGGCCGATCCCATTCCCCACACCCGCTTGGGTCGGCGAGCCGACGCCGTGGTGGTGGTGCCAGCCACCGCACGGTTCCTCGCTGCCTACGCCGCCGGTCTGGCCGATGGGCTGCTGACGGCCACGGTCCTCGCCACCCGGGCACCGGTGGTGGTGTGTCCTGCCATGCACACCGAGATGTGGGAGCACCCGGCCGTCCAGCAGAACCTCGCCACGCTGCGCCAGCGCGGCGTCCATGTGGTCGAGCCGGAGGAGGGGCGCCTGGCCGGAGGGGACGAGGGGGCCGGCCGGCTGGCCGCCCCCGACCGCATCGTCGCCCGCGTGCTCGAGGTCGTCTGGGACCGCCGTGCCGCCGCGGGGCGCCGGGACCTGGTGGGGCGGCGGGTGGTGGTGAGCGCCGGCGGGACGCGCGAGCCGATCGATCCGGTCCGCGTCATCACCAACCGCTCGTCGGGCAAGCAGGGTCACGCCCTGGCCGAGGCGGCGGCGGCGCGCGGTGCTGCGGTCGTGCTGGTGACCACCACCGACCGTCCCGGGCCCGCCGGGGCGACGGTGGTGCGCGTGGAGACAGCCGCCGAGATGGAGGCCGCCGTGCTCGAGCACGCGGCGGCGGCGGACGTGGTGATCATGGCGGCGGCCGTGGCCGACTTCCGTCCCAAGCGGGCGGCCGACCACAAGCTCCACAAGAGCGAGGGCGTGCCCGAGCTGGTCCTCGAGCCCACTCCCGACATCCTGGCGGCACTGGGTGCCCGGCGCCGGCCCGGCCAGGTCCTGGTGGGGTTCGCCGCCGAGACCCACGACGTCACAGCGCGGGCCGCGGCCAAGCTGGCGGCCAAGGGGGTGGACCTCATGGTTGCCAACGACGTGGCCGCGTCGGGAGCCGGCTTCGACCACGACACCAACGCCGTGGTCATCCTCGGCGCCGACGGCACCCGGCGCGACGTGGCGCTGACCTCGAAGCGGCAGGTGGCCGAGGCCGTGTTGGATAGTGTGGTCGACCGGCTCGGCGCCGGAGGCGTCGCAGCGGGGCGTCCCGGATGAGGAGCTGCCAGTGACGACGCGCTACACGTTCACTTCGGAGTCGGTCACCGAGGGCCATCCGGACAAGATGGCGGACCAGATCTCCGACGCCGTGCTGGACGCCGTGCTCGAGCAGGACCCCGACGGTCGCGTGGCGTGCGAGACGCTGCTCACCACCGGGCTCGTGGTGGTGGCGGGGGAGATCTCCACCAGCTGCTACGTCGACATCCCCTCCATCGTGCGCCAGGTGGTGTGCGACATCGGCTACGACAGCGACGAGCACGGCTTCAACGGGCGGTCGTGCGGGGTCATGGTCGCCCTCGACGAGCAGTCGCCCGACATCGCCCAAGGTGTCGACCGGGCCCACGAACTGCGCAGCGGCAGCGGGGGCGAGGACCAGCTCAACGCCCAGGGCGCGGGTGACCAGGGCATGATGTTCGGCTTCGCCTGCGACGAGACGCCCGACCTCATGCCCCTGCCGATCTGGCTGGCGCACCGGCTGGCCCAGCGGCTGGCCCAGGTGCGGCGGGTGGGGGTCCTGCCGTACTTGCGTCCCGACGGCAAGACCCAGGTGAGCGTCGTCTACGAGGACGGCCGGCCAGTGGCGCTCGACACCGTGCTCATCTCCACCCAGCACGCGTCGGGCGTGGACATCGAGACGCTGCTGCTCCCCGACCTGCGCGAGCATGTGATCCATCCCCTCCTGCCGCCCAACCTCGACACCGACGGTCTGCGCGTCCTGGCCAACCCGACCGGCAGGTTCGAGCTGGGGGGGCCGCACGCGGACACCGGGTTGACCGGACGCAAGATCATCGTCGACACCTACGGCGGCATGGCCCGCCACGGCGGCGGGGCGTTCTCGGGCAAGGATCCCTCCAAGGTCGACCGCTCCGGTGCCTACGCGGCCCGCTGGGTCGCCAAGCACGTGGTTGCCAGCGGGGCGGCCCGGCGTTGCGAGGTGCAGGTGGCCTATGCCATCGGCGTGGCGCAGCCGGTGTCGCTGCTGGTGGAGACCTTCGGGACGGCCACGGTGGACCCGGTGGCCATCGAACGGGCCGTGCGCGAGGTGTTCGACCTGCGCCCGGCCGCCATCGTGCGGGACCTCGAGCTGCGGCGACCCATCTACCGTCGCACCGCCGCCTACGGCCATTTCGGGCGCGCCGACAAGGAATTCACCTGGGAGGCGACGCCGCGGGTCGACGAGCTCAAGCGCGCCCTGTCGCTGTAGGTCGGGCGCCGTGGCGACGCCGGGAGCCACCGGCGCGCGCGTCGTGCGGGTCCTACCCGACGTGCCGGCGCTGCGCCGGCTGTTCGACTACCTCGTCCCTGGGGCCATGGGCGCGTCGGTCACCGTCGGTTCCCAGGTCCGGGTGGTCCTTCACGGCCGACGGGTGGGGGGCTGGGTGGTCGACGACGCCGTGGTGCCTCCCGCCGGGGTGACGCTGCGTCCCCTGGCGGCGCTGCGTGGGATCGGGCCGCCCCCGGCTGTCGTCGACCTGGCCCCGTGGGTGGCGTGGCGGTGGGCCGGTTCGACGGCCGCCGTCTTGCGCAGTGCGTCGTCGCCGCGGGCCGTGCACAGCCTGCCGCCGCCGGGGCGCACGGCGGCACCCGCCTCCCGATGGTGGCCCGCGGCGGGCGGAGCACCGGCGGTGGCTCCCGCGCCGTGGTGGGCCGAGGCTTTGCAGGGAGGCACGGCCGTCGTGCGACTGCCGCCCGCGGCCGATCCGTGGCCGGTAGTGGCTGCGGCAGCGGCGTTGCTGGGTGGCCACGGTGACGCCTCGGCGACCGGGGAGGCGCCAGGGGTGCTCGTGCTGGTACCCGAGCGCCATGTCGCACGGTGGCTGGCGTCGCGCCTCGAGCAGGCGGGCTACCCCGTGGCGGTGGTGCCGGAGCAGTGGCCCGCAGCGCGCGCCGGGGGGCGGGTGGTGCTCGGGACCCGGTCGGCGGCACTGGCGCCGCTGCCCAAGCTGCGGGCTGCTGTCGTGCTCGATGCCCACGACGAGGCCTACCGCCAGGAGCAGGCGCCCACGTGGGACGCATGGGCGGTGGTGCACGAGCGGGCCCGCCGCGACGGTGCGCCGTGTGCCTTGGTGTCCCCCTGCCCGACGCTCGAGCTGCTGGCGGTGGGGCGGCTCTGCACCGTGGGGCGGCGGGCCGAGCGCAGTGGGTGGCCCCCGGTCGAGGTGGTGGACCGCCGGGGTGACGACCCGCGCACGGGACTGTTCTCCCCCCGCGTCGTGGAGCTCGTGCGCTGGGCGGCGGACCAACCGGGGCGGCGGGTGCTGTGCGTGGTGAACCGTACGGGGCGCGTCCGGCTCCTGGCCTGCGCGGCGTGTGGCGAGCTCGGGCGCTGCGAGCGTTGCGGTGGGCCGGTCGAGCTGCTCGGCCCGCAGGATGCCGGCGGTAGCGGGCGCACCGCACGCGACCACGCGCCGCACGCGGCGCCCGACGCGCGATCTGGCACGCCAGGACCCCGCAGGCCCGGCGCCGAGGCGTTGGCATGTCGGCGGTGCGGGCAACGGCGGCCGGTGGTGTGCCCGCAGTGCGGTGCCACCCGGATCAAGGCGCTGCGCGTCGGGGTCTCGCGGGTGCGTGAGGAGCTGCAGGCGCTCTCCGGGACGGCGGTGGCCGAGCTGAGTGCGACCGGAGCGTCGACGGGCAGCCCCGACGCTGCCCTGGCCGCCGTCGTGGTGGGGACGGAGGCCGCGTTGCACCGGCTGCCGGCGGCGGACGTCGTGGTGTTCCTCGACTTCGACGCGGAATTGCTCGCACCACGGTTCCGGGCGGCCGAGCAGGCATTGGCCCTCCTTGCCCGAGCTGCCTGCCTGGTGGCGGGGGACCGGGCTGGTCGTCGGCCCGACGGGGGAGCGGCCGGCGGTCGGGCACCAGGGAGGGTGGTGGTCCAGACTCGCCAGCCCGATGCCGCCGTGCTCCAGGCGGCAGTGCTGGCCGATCCGTCGCGGCTGACGGACCGCGAGCGCGAGATCCGCCGAGCGCTGCGCCTCCCGCCGTTCGGGGCGGTGGCGGCCGTGTCGGGACCGTCGGCGGGCGCTCTGGGCGAGACCCTGCGGGCGATGGCACCGGCGGACGTGGAGGTGCACGGACCCAGCGACGGCACGTGGTGGCTGCGGGCATCCGATCACGACGTCCTGTGCGACCTGCTGGCCGCGGCACCCCGTCCCCCGGGACGGGTGCGGGTCGAGCTCGACCCAGTGCGAGCGTGACCGGTCCGGTGCCGACTCGCCTGGGCCGCTCCCGCCCCGGCGGGTTGCTCAGGCGGCCTCGACAGTGACGCGGACGAGCACGCCGTTCACGCGGCGGACCACGGAGACCCGCCCGGCGACGCCCACGGCAGCGGCCATTGCCGCCACGGACTGCGCGAGGTCATCGAGCGAGGTGTCCACCTCTCGGGCGCGCGTGGCCGGCGGGCTGCCCGCCTCGGCGCGAGGGGCAACGTGACGGGACGACCGGGTCACAGTCGGCGCACCTCCTTCCACCTGCCACGGGGCGACCATCCCTGGCCGCCGAGGGAGTGGCGGCGGGGTGGTCTCACCGCGTTGGTGGTGGCATCGACCGGTGGGGCTCGGGGCTGAAGGACGTGGCGGCCGGCTCAGGAAGGACGGGACGATCCGGTCGAGGCCACAGCCGTCGAGCCCGAACCCGTCGACCGGGAGCCACCGGGGGCCGGGCTCGTCCCCGTGGGACTGCCCGGGGGCGATCCGACCACGCCGGCGGTGCCGGTGCCGTCGCTGGCGGCGCGTGGGCCGTCGAGCGCCATCAGCTCGTCGCCGTAGCGGACGATGGTGAGGCCGTCCTGGCAACGCAGGCGCGCCGGGTCGATCGGCCTGCCGTGCAGCGCGTCGAGGAATTGACCGGCGAGCTCAGCCCCCGCTGCCGTGGCGAGTGCGAGTGCCTCGGAGAAGGCAGGTTGGACTGCTGCGATGGCCACCGTGCCCTCCGGCCCGATCGTCCCCTGCACGCTGGCCGGGCCGGTGACGCCCAAGGTGGCGAGGATTCGGGCGACGGCGCTGTCCACGGCCGGTTCGGAGAAGGTCCGCCCACCGAGGGAGCTGCCGCCCCGCGTGCGCAGGTGCCGGAAGGCGACGCGTCCTGCCACGATTCCGTCGGGACCGACGAGCGCCTCCACGGTGAATTCCGGCTCGGATCGGGTGCCCGCCGCCGCGCCTGGCTTTCCCGCGGTGCGCAGACCGTGTGCCGCCAGCACGGACGCCAGCGCGGCGGGGTCGCCGCACATCGCCACCGTGTGCGGGGTGGCACTCCAGGTGCGCAGCCCCCACGACGCGAGCTCGGCGTGGGCGGTGCACAGTGCGGCAACGGTCCGTGGCGTCGACGGCACGACCGTGGCAGCGGCGAACCCCCGGGCGGCCTGGCACACCGCCGGCACGAAGCCGCGATGGGCGGGTGCGGGCACCACGACCTGGCCGTCGGCCGCCGGGGGGGATGCAGGCTCGCCATCGACGGTGGCGGCGATGACGCGGTAGCCACGGGCGCGCGCCACCCGCACCAGCACGGAACCGACGGTGCTGGCGCTGTCCAGCACCAGCACGGTGGTGCCCGCGCCGGGGGCGACGTCAGCGGTCGCCGCCGGGCGTCGACGCGGCCGCAGGCCGGCAAGGGGCGGGAGTCCGGGTTGAGCGGTGGCAGCCGGCACCTCGACTCCCGCCGATCGGGGGGCCGAGGGGGCGAGCGGTCGGTGCGTCCCGACCGGCGTGCCCGCCGACACTGAGGGTGGCGTGGGTGGTGGCACAGGTCGGGGTACCCGGACCGTCACCGGCGGCGGTGGCCCAGCGCTGGCCGGTGGCAGCGCCGATGCCGGTGGGGCGGGCGTCCCCGACGCGCGAGGTTGCGCTCCGGCCGGGGCTGGTACCGCCGGCGGCGCGGCGGGGGCCGGTGCCGCCCGCGTGGGACGGGTCGTCGCCAGGCGATGCGCTGCCCACACCCGCAGGAGAGCCACAGGCCGCGTGGCGATGGGTTCCCACTGGTTGTGGCAGACCGCCACGGCGATGGCGTCGAGAACAGCTGGGGACGTCTCCCGGTGGGTCAGGGCCAGCAACTCCTCCGCGTACTCGCTGATGCCGTGCGCCGCCGCGACATGGACGGCAGCGATGCGCGTGGCGGGGTCGGGCGAGACAAGGGCGTGGACCACCCCGGCCCGTGCCGACCGCCGGGCACGGGCCCGCATGGCGACGGCCCAGCTGACGAGGGTCGCGCCCAGGACGAACAGCGCGAGCGCCGCCGTCACGGTTGGGACGCTCCCAACGCCGGGCCAGCCCCGCTCCATCGGGCGGCGCCATCGTGAACGGTGACGAGCTCGGCAGCCGGCACCGTGGTGGCGGACGACAGTACGCCCGCCGCCGGCCCCGCGGTAGCAGCGGGCACGTTGTGCCGGGGCAGCTGGAGCCACAGCAGCAGCACCCAGGCACCGAGGACGGAGGCGAAGCCGAAGATGGAGCCGACCCAGTCGTGGAACAGCACCAGCGCGGCGCGCCCGGCGACGAGGCCGATGGCCACCGAGCTGTCGATGCGGATGATGTTGCCGACGAACACCACGGCGACAGCAACCGCCGAACCCACGTACCACCGGCGTCCCGATGCAGGCCGCAGGCACAGGGCGAGCGCGAGCACCGCCAGGATGGCCGACAGCGACGAGCACGACGGCGTCAGCACGATCCAGAAGGCGCCCGAGCGGGGCGTGATGAGCATGGTGGCCCCCGCGGTGGCGGCGACCGAGTGGGCGCCAAGGGCGCGCAGCGCGTGGAAGCACACCAGGATTTCGAAGCGCCGGAACGGCGCCTCGAGCAGCACGAAGCCACCGCCGACCGCGGCCATCACCGTGAGGACGCGCAGGATTGAGCGCTGCCCGACGGTCATGACCGTGGGGCCCCGACGGCAGGTCTGGTCGCCGCTGGCGCGCTGGCCCGCCGGCCCCAACCGCCGTCGCGCCGGCCCCGGGTCCGGCGGGTCCGGAGAGAGCCGCCGATGGCGAAGCCGGCCGCCGCCAGGGCGGCCAAGAGCGGGGCACCCACGGCACCCACCGACATTGGGACGGTCGCGTCGGCTGGGTGCACGGCCTGGCACCTCACGGTGTCGGGACGTACCGTGCACTTGCCGCTGCTCGCACGGGCCGGGGGCGCGGCGAGTGCGACGACGAGCAGGCCCACTGCCAACGCGACGGCGGCTGCGCCGACCCACAGCCCGGTGTGGCTGGTGAGACTGGCGATACGACGGCGCCGCAGACGTCGGCGGTGCTGGTGCTCGATGGTCGAGTGCTGGTGGTGGTTCATGGTGTGCCCCCCCCAACTGAGACGGTGCTGGTGCGACCTACGGCGCGACCTTCGGGAGCCCTGGCTCGACGGCCAGGCCGGACCCAACTGCCGCCGGCGCGCTGATCAGGTTGCCTGGGACCAGCGCATCGGCATCGACAGTGCGCCGAGGCAGGAGCTCCCAGACAAAGCGCGGTGCCTCGAAGGCCTCCGCCTGGGCGATGCGGGCCTGGAAGCCGCGAAAGCGTGCCTGGGCTTCGACGGCCTCGAGGTCGACCAATCCGCAGCGCAGCACCTGCGACATGTGGGCACGCAGCAGGCCGAGCTTGGCTTCGACCAGCCCGTCGATGTCGACGTAGACGGTGGGCTCGAAGCGGAAGGTCGAGGGCGATTCGTAGCACAGGACGCGGCAGGCCCGGCGGGCCGCCGCCATGGTGATCACGTGGGCGGCCTGGTGGTCCTGGTGGGTGTCCCCCGCGGCATGGGTGTAGATGACATCTGCACCCGAGATCCGCAGGGCGGCGTCGACCACCGACACGCCCCGACGATCGGCAGGGACGAGCCCGTCCTCGAATCCCCCCCATCGCAAGGTGGCACCGAGTTGCGCGGCGGCATCCTCCTGCTCGTTGACCCGGGGGTTGGGCCCCGTCGGACCCCGCTCTCCGGAGGTCAGGACGAGCAGCGTCACCTCGTCGCCGGCGAGGCGGTGAGCGACGAGGGCACCGCCACAGCCCAGCTCGATGTCGTCGGGATGCGCGCCGACGGCGAGTACCCGCATCACGATCCTCCTACAGGTGCCAGGCCTCCTCCAGTTGCCGGCCTGGTGGGCGCGCCGGCCGGGTCGCCCGCCCGGCGCGTCTTGACCCACGAGTAGCGGCGGCCGAAAGCGGCGTCGATCCAGGCGGCGCTGGAGACGGCCATCGACACGAAGAACAGCGGCAGGAACCACAGGAGCCGAAGGGCCAGCCTGCGGTCCGCCCGGGCGAGCAGGAGCCCGCCACCGATCTCGGTGAGCGGTCCCAGGAACAGCAGGGTCGTGAACACGAACAGCCAGGCCGAGCCGACGGGTGCCGACAGGCCCGCCACCCACGCAAACAGGAAGACCACGCCCACCATCGAGAGCACCGGCAAGTGGAACGAGGAGAGGAACATGGTCGTCTCGAGCTTCTCGGCCAGCGTCAGGCGGGGTGAGTGCCAGACGGCCCGGCGGTAGTCCCGCCACACCTGCTGGTGGCCGCGTGCCCAGCGGTAGCGCTGGGACCAGTAGCGATCGAAGGAGACGACACCCTCCTCCTCGTCGACGGCCGTGACGTCGTAGCGAACCCGTGCCCCGGCCAGCACCAGGCGCATGGTCAAGTCGGTGTCCTCGGTCACGGACCGGGGGTTCCATCCACCCAGCGCACGCAGCCACGACGCCCGGACCGCGCAGTTGGCGCCGCCGTAGGCGGGAAGCCGGAACACCGCCTGCCTCCCGTACTCGTTGACGAGGTAGCCCGCCAGGTAGTCGATGGCGACCAAGGTGGCGAGCGGGGAGTCGTCGCCGTTGGCGATCTCGCACCGACCCTGGACCGCCCCCACGCCGGGGTCGGCGAAGTGACGGACCAGCCGGCGCACCACGTCCGGACGTGGCCGGTGGTCGGCATCGAAGACGATCACGATCTCGCCGGTGGCGAGGCCAAGAGCATCGTTGAGGGCACCGGACTTCCCCCCGCCGGCACCGGGCTCCCGGTGCAGGACGTGCAATCGCGCGATGCGCGCTGCCCAGCGGTCCAGCAGCTCGCCGGTGGCGTCGGTGGAGGCGTCGTCGACGACGATCCACTGGAGCAGGTGCCGGGGGTAGTCGAGCGCGACGAGTCCCTCGACCAGACGTTCGACGACGGCCTGCTCGTTCTTGCACGCAACGAGCACGGACACCGACGGCCGGTAACCGTCATCGACCACAGGCGCCTGCAGGTCGGCCCGGGCGAAGGAGAGGGCGGCGGCCGCGAAGGCGAGGTGCCGCACGAAGAACGCGATGAACAGCAGCTGGAGACCGGTGCCCACCACGGCCACGGCCCGGTGCGCACCGGCGACGGCGGCAAGCACCAGCACGGCACCGCCGATGCCGGGCAGGACCCAGGGGTGACCCCGGCCCGCCACCGGACGCGACGCGCCACCTGCGGTGGCGGGCGGCGTGCCGGGCGCCGGGAGCGGAGCCGGGGTCACGATCCGGGTCCTTGCCAGCTGGACGGAGTCTGGCCGGCTACTGGGCGACGGGCTGGTGGGACCGGCGCCGCTGCACGGCGTAGAAGCCCACACCGGCCAGGGCGGCCAGGCCCACGCCGCCCACGGCACCCACTGGCACGGACGTGCCGCTGGTCACCTGCACCGACGCGATCGGCGTCACGCCCGAGGGTGCCGTGCAGGTGATCGTGGCGTTGTAGCCGTTGAGGGTACCGCCCTGGATCGTCGCGTCCGTGGAGAAGTTTCCAGGGGTGAAGTCGACGGTGCCGGGGGTGTTGCCGGCCGTGAAGGTGAGCGGTGCGAAGGTCTGGGTGACGGGCCCGCTCTGGAGCTGGCTGATGGTGTAGGTGGCCGGCAGCCCCGTGGCGGTCGCGTTCTGCGTGGTGGGGGTCACCGGGCCCGTGGCGTTCATGGCAGCGGTCACCGAATTGATGGTGACGCCGGTCGCCCCGAGCGATTGTGCCGAGCTCAGCAGCGACGAGGGCAGGGAGACCGAGGCGCTCCCGTCGAGCGTGATGGTCTGGCCCTCGGCCACGCTGGTCGGTGCCGTGCCGCTGATGGTGACGGTGAGCGTCTGCGTGCCCAGCACCGGGATCGTGCAGCTGTAGTTGATCGTCTCGCCGCTTGCGGCATAGGCAGGTGCTGCGGTGGTGCCCACGGCGCCGGCCACAGCGAGGCCCACGGTGGGAAGCGCCAGGGCCAGGCCCGTGCGCCCCAGTCGGGTGGCCGCTCGCGCGGCCACGGTGTGCAGGATGTTCATGGGTACAGAGCTCCTTGGTGATCGGTGCTGCGCCCGGAGCCCGCGCCCTGAACGGGAGCTGGTCGGGACGGCCACCGGTCCCGGGAGCGGTGGCGACCGTGTTGGTCGCCTGCTGCACTCCCGGCGTTCGGATCGCGGCCCCGCCACGTACCGGTGTGCGACCCGGTGCCGTTACCGGCGATGGTGCCGGCGCCGGCCACGGTGCCGATACAGACTGCGGTGCCGATACTGACAGAGGTGCCGATACTGACAGCGGTGTCAGTGGTACGATCCGATCGGACAGACTGGTGGCTGCCGCCGGGGCCTGTTGGCAGACAGGACCGCGACGCGCAGCGGCTGCTAGCGCAGGTTTCAGCCCATCTCTCGCTGCGTCAGCGGCATCCCCCCTTTCCGGTTGGCCACCAGTCGTCCGCGCCCCACCTCGACGACCGGTGCCGGACGCGCGGCACGACCAGCGAGCCACTTCGACACCTGCCCCCCGTCTCGCGGCCGTGGCGGTCGCACCGCTCCCGCGAGTGGCACATGCCCCCGTTGCCCCGTTCGTTCCCCGCTGCGACCGGCGCCCTCCCGTGGAGATGGGATAAGCGCACTTGTCGTATTGGTCTTGCGTGGGCATTGTAAGAAGGGCACCACGCCAAGTCAACGAAATGTGGCGGTTCCACAGATCAAACTACATAGCGTAGTTGTATTACTGCGTAGCGAGGTGCTTGTGCGCGATAGGGCGTACGCCGCGCGCGCATCGGTGGGACCGGGGACGCTCAGCACCCACCGGTAGGATGGGAGCGATGTCCGGCTACGCCATCCGGCTCTACGGGGACCCGGTGCTTCGCCAACGCGCCCGCGAGGTCACATCGGTCGACGGCGCGCTGCGGCAGCTGGCCAGCGACATGATCGACACGATGTACGAGGCACCCGGCGTCGGGCTGGCCGCTCCCCAGGTGGGCGTGCAGCGGCGCCTCTTCGTGTACGACCTGGGCGACGGACGCGGTGCACGGGTCGTCGTCAACCCGGTCCTGAGCGAGGCCCGTGGGGAGTGGACCTACCAGGAGGGCTGCCTGTCGATCCCTGGGCTGTCGTGGCCCGTGGTGCGGCCCAAGGAGGTCCACCTGGAGGGGTGGGACCTCGAGGGCAACGAGATCTCCATCGACGCTGACGAGTTCGAGGCCCGGGTCTTCCAGCACGAGGTCGACCACCTCGACGGGGTCCTGCTGGTGGAACGGCTCGATCCCGACCAGCGCAGGGAGGCGCTGCGGATCCTGCGAACCCGCGCACTCGACCTGGCGGCGGGCGACCCTGACGGCTTGAGCCGGCTGATGGACGTCGAGCGGGCCGAGGCCGAGCGGTAGCAGGCGCGGCGAGCCGACTGCCGGCGGGACGTGCCCGTGGCCGACCTGGTCTTCCTCGGCACCCCGGAGGCGGCGGTGCCATCCCTCGAGGCGCTGGTAGCAGCGGGACATCGGATCCGCCTCGTCGTCTCCCGGCCCGATGTCCGGCGTGGACGGGGGCCCGGTACCGCCCCCAGTCCCGTCAAGGCTGCGGCCATCGCCCTGGGACTCCCGGTGAGCGACCGGCTCGAGGACGTCGTGGGTGTCGGTGCCGAGCTCGGCGTGGTCGTGGCCTACGGGCGCATCGTGCCCCAGCGGGTGCTCGACGCGCTGGCCATGGTCAACGTCCACTTCTCGCTGCTGCCGCGCTGGCGCGGCGCTGCGCCGGTCGAGCGGGCCATTCTGGCCGGGGACGACGTGACGGGTGTGTGTATCATGCGGCTGGATGCCGGACTGGACACCGGTCCGATCCTCGCTCGGGTGGTCGTGCCCATCCGCAACGAGGAGCGCGAGCATGCCCGCGCCCTCACTGCACGGCTGGCGGCAGCCGGTGCCGAGCTGCTGGTGGCCACCCTGGCGGGGGGCGTGGCCGCGCTCGGACCGGGCGAGCCGCAGGTGGGCGAGCCTACCTACGCCGCCAAGCTCGAGCCCGAGGAACTGCGCATCGACTGGTCGCAGCCGGCCTCGGTCGTGGAGCGGGTCGTACGCCTCGACCGGGCGTGGACGACGTTCCGGGGCCAGCGCCTGCGGATCCTGCGTGCCCGTGCCGTCGACGGGGAAGGGACGGTGGTGCCTGCCGCGTCGGCCGACGCCGGGCACCAGGTGGGTGCGCCGGGCACCCTGGCTCCAGATGGCACGGTCGTCGCGGGCACTGGCGCCCTGATCCTCGAGGAGGTGCAGCCGCCGGGTCGACGGCCGATGGCGGCAGCCGATTGGCTCCGTGGCATCCGGCTCCAGCCCGGTGAGCGCCTGGGTGCAACACCTCCCACGGCACCTCCACGGGGCGAGCAACCATCTGGCGCCGGGCCGCGGCCGGCACCCTGACGGGCGCCGGGTACCGGCCCTCGTTGCTGTGGTGGGCACGCAGGGGCCAGGTCGGCACCCGATAGGCTCGGACGTGATGGTGAAGCTCGCCCCGTCGCTGCTGTCGGCCGATTTCGGTCGCCTGGCAGAGGCGGTCGGCGAGGTCACGGCCGAGGCGGATTGGCTGCACGTGGATGTCATGGACGGCCATTTCGTGCCCAACCTGACCGTGGGCCCACCCGTCGTGCGCTCGCTGCGGGCGCATTCGGGGCTCTTCTTCGACTGCCACCTGATGATGACCGAGCCCGGCCGGTACCTCGAGGCGTTCCGCAGCGCCGGTGCGGATGGGTGCACGGTCCACGTGGAGGTGGGACGGACGGCAGAACTGCTGGCGCACGCGCGCGCGCTGGGGCTGCGGGCCGGGGTGGCCCTCAACCCAGAGACCCCGTTCGAAGCGGTGGAGCCGTACCTCGGCCTGTGCGACCTGGTGCTCTGCATGACCGTGCATCCGGGTTTCGGTGGCCAACGCTTCATCGAGGACGTCCTGCCCAAGATCGCCCAGGTGCGGGCCGCGCTCGACGCGCTGGGGCTGCCGGCAGAGCTCGAGGTGGACGGGGGTATCGACGAGCACACCGCCGGCCGGGTCGTTGCCGCCGGCGCCCGGGTACTGGTCGCAGGATCAGCCATCTTCGGGCATCCTCGTCCGTGGGAGGCGGCGCGTCGGATCCGTGACGCCGCCGAACAGGCCGCAGCAGGGTGCGCCCGTCGCGGCGACGGCCGCGCCGAAGAGGCCGTACCGGGCGGCCAACTACACTCGTGATGCCATGACTCGCGCCGCCAACCCGTCGCCCGCCGGGGGCGCACGGGGCGGGGACGTCGACGCCATGCGTCGTGCCATCGCGCTGGCGGCCTCGGTCCGGCCCCGCACCGCACCCAACCCGTGGGTGGGTTGCGTGGTGCGTGCCCGCGACCGGTGGTTCGAGGGTGCGACCGAACCGCCCGGCGGCGCCCACGCCGAGATCGTGGCCCTGCGCGCCGCTGGCGCCGCGGCCCGTGGTGCGACGCTCGTCACCACGCTGGAGCCCTGCTGCCATCACGGCCGTACCCCACCGTGCGTGGACGCCATCGTGGCGGCCGGGGTGCGACGCGTGGTGGTGGGCATGCTCGACCCCGACCCCAATGTGTCCGGCGGCGGCGTGGCGGCCCTGCGGGCAGCGGGCATCGAGGTCGACGTCGGCCTGGCCGGGACCGAGGTGGCGGCCCAGTTGGCACCGTACGTGAAGCACCGCACGACCGGGCGGCCGTGGGTGGTGCTGAAGCTGGCGGCATCGCTCGACGGCCGGATCGCTGCACCCGATGGCACGTCGCAGTGGCTCACGGGCCCAGCAGCACGCGCCGACGCCCACCGGCTGCGGGCAGAGTCCGAAGCCGTGCTGGTCGGCGCGGGCACGGTGCGAGCCGACGACCCGAGGCTGACGGTGCGCCTCGGCGGCGGGGGCGAGGCGGGGGGATCGGCGCCGGACCCCGTCGGCACAGCCGACGCCGACACCGCGGGCAACGGCGCCGATCAGGCCGACACGGGCGGATGGCGCCGCCAGCCGTTGCGGGTCGTGCTGGGGCGCGCCCCGGCGGGCGCGCGGGTTCATCCTGCCCTCGAGCTCACCGGCGACCTCGGCGACGTCCTCGACGAACTCGGCCGTCGCGGCGTGCTGCAAGTGCTCGTCGAGGGTGGCGCGCGCGTGGCCTACGCCTTCCACCGGGCGCGGCTGGTCGACCGGTACGTCCTCTACCTCGCCCCGGTGCTCTTCGGAGGCGACGACGGGGTGCCGCTGTTCGCCGGACCGGGTGCGCCGAGCATGGGTCAGCTCTGGCGCGGCCGGCTGGTGGGGGTGACCCGGCTCGGGGAGGACCTGCGCATCGACCTCGCACCTGACGCGGCCATGCCAGGCACGGAGGCGGCATGAACGAGGCCTTCGCACCGGTCGAGGACGCCATCGAGGCCATCCGCCGCGGCGAGATCGTGGTCGTCGTCGACGACGAGGACCGGGAGAACGAGGGCGACCTCGTCATGGCAGCCGAGTTCGCCACGCCCGAGAAGCTGGCCTTCTTCCTCGCCCACACGTCGGGCGTGATCTGCGTGCCGCTCACGCCCGAACGGGCCGACCAGCTGGACCTGCCACTCATGGTGTCGGCCAACACCGAGTCGCAGCGCACGGCGTTCACCGTCAGTGTCGACTACCGCCATGGCACCACCACCGGGATCTCGGCCGAGGATCGTGCCGCCACCATCCGGGCGCTGATCGATCCCCACACCAAGCCAAGCGACCTCAACCGGCCCGGGCACATCTTCCCCCTGCGTGCTCGGCCGGGTGGGGTACTGAAGCGCGCTGGCCACACCGAGGCCACCATCGACCTGGTCAAGGCGGCGGGGCTGCAGCCGGCCGGCGTGCTGTGCGAGATCGTGAGCGAGGACAAAACCGCCATGGCGCGCCTGCCGGAACTGGTGGCCTTCGCCCGCCGCCACGGGCTGCTGCTCATCTCGATCGCCGACCTCATCCGCTACCGGCGGCGCAAGGACAAGCTGGTCCGGCGCATCGCCGGTCCCGCCCGCATCCCCACGGAGTTCGGCGACTTCTTCGGCTACGCCTACGAGTCGGTGCTCGACGGCGAGCACCACCTGGCAGTGGTGCGCGGGGAGCTGGCCGGCGACGAGGCAGGCGAGCCGCTGCGCGGCTACCAGAACGTATTGGTGCGGGTGCACTCGGAATGCCTGACCGGGGACGTGTTCGGGTCGCTGCGCTGCGACTGCGGTCCTCAGTTGCACGAGGCGCTGCGGCTCATCGCCGAAGAGGGGACCGGGGTCGTCGTGTACCTGCGGGGCCACGAGGGTCGGGGCATCGGCCTGGCGCACAAGCTGCGCGCCTACCACCTGCAGGAGCAGGGGCACGACACGGTGGACGCCAACCTGGAGCTGGGACTTCCGGTCGACAGCCGCGAGTACGGCATCGGCGCCCAGATCCTGGTGGACCTGGGCGTTACGACCATGCGGCTGATGACGAACAACCCCGTCAAGTACGGTGGCCTGGAGGGCTTCGGCCTCGACATCGTCGAGCGCGTCGCGCTCACCCCGCACGCCAACCCAGAGAACATCGAGTACCTGCGCACCAAACGCGAGCGGCTGGGGCACCTCCTCGAGGGACTCGATGACGTCCTCTGACGCCGTCGCCTTGGATCCCCGGGCCATCGAGGCGTTTGCCGCGCGCGTGGGGACGTCGGTGGTGGGGGACGCCGCCACCGGCCGGGCGCGGGTTGCGGTGGGATGCGCCAAGTTCAACGGCGGGGTCACGGCCCGCCTGCTCGAGGGCGCACTGGCGGGCCTGGCTGCCCACGGCGTCGACCCTGCCACCGTGTCCGTGGCCTGGGTGCCGGGTGCATTCGAATTGCCGGTGGCCGCCCTGCGCTGGGCGCGCTCGGGCGCCTTCGACGCGCTGATCGCCCTCGGGGCGGTGATCCGGGGGGAGACCGCGCATTTCGACTTCGTCGCCGGCCAGTGTGCGGCGGGCCTGCAGCGGGTCATGCTCGACACCGGCGTGCCGGTCGCCTTCGGGGTGCTCACTACCGACACCATCGAGCAGGCGCTGGCGCGTTCAGCACCGGGCGCTGGCAACAAGGGGTACGAGGCGGCACTGACCGCGCTCGAGATGGCGAACTTACTGGGCCGGTTGGCGGTGCCGGCGGGCCAGGGATAGGGCGGGGGAGGTCGCATGCTACGCCTGGTGCTGCCCAAGGGATCGCTGGAACGGGCGACGCTGGAGCTGTTCGCGGCGGCCGACTTGCCGGTCGTGCGCAGTTCCGACGTGGACTACCGGGCGACGATCGATGATCCGCGGGTGGCCGAGGTCCGGATCCTGCGGCCCCAGGAGATCCCGGTGTACGTGGCGGACGGGTTGTTCGACCTCGGGATCACCGGGCGGGACTGGATCGAGGAGACCGGCGCCGAGGTGGTGTCGCTGGGTGAGCTCGCATACTCCAAGGCGACGGCCAATCCCATTCGCGTGGTCCTCGCCGTGGCCAACGACAGCCCGGTCACGCAGGCGGCCGACCTGCCCGACGGGGTGCGGGTGTCCACCGAGTACCCCGAGCTCACGCGGCGGCATCTCGAGAAGCTGGGCGTGCGCGCCGAGATCCGCCTCTCCTACGGCGCCACCGAGGCCAAGGTCCCCGACATCGCCGACGCCGTGGTCGAGATCACCGAAACCGGCCGCGCCCTGGCGGCTGCCGGCCTGCGCATCGTGGACACCCTGCTGGTGTCGCGCACCGAAGTGATCGCCCATCCCGCCGCGGCCGGCGACCCGTCCAAGCGCCATGCCATGGACCAGCTGCTCACGCTCCTGTTGGGCGCGCTCGAGGCACGGGGGAAGGTCTTGGTGAAGCTCAACGTGGCCCGTGCGCAATTGGAAGGCGTGCTGGAGGTTCTGCCGGCGTTGAAGGCGCCCACCGTGTCCGAGCTGTCGGGGCACGGCGGCTACGCGGTGGAGGCCGTGGTCCCGAAGGCCGAGGTGAACGTGCTCATCCCCGCCCTCAAAGACCGCGGTGCCACCGACATCATCGAGCTGCCGCTGTCGAAGATCGTGCACTGACGGTCATGGCCCAGGCACGAGGCGGGCCCCGCCGGCCCCGGACCGGAACGGTGGAGGAGTTCGACGACCAGCGGGGTCTGGGCACGGTGGTGGGTGACGACGGCCGCCGCTTCCCCTTCCACTGCACTGCCGTCGCCGACGGCAGCCGAACGATCGCCCTCGGCACGCGCGTCGTGTTCAGCGCGGCGCCGGGGCATCTCGGTTTGATCGAGGCGCGCGCCGTGACGCCGTTGTCCGGCGCCGCGACACCCGCGGCTGGCGCGGGAGCTGCCGTGTCGCCGGTGGGGCCCGCCGACTCTGCTTAGGACCCGGGGGAGACCTGTGGGCCGCCTGGCCCGCCGCCGGCATCTGTCCCGCCAGCGGCATCTGCCCCGCCGCCGGCGGACTCGTCGGTGGGTCCCGGTGCACCACCGCGGGCGCCGCCGCCGTTTGCGGCTCGGGCCGCGCCCTGGATCTGGACGTAGGCCAGCCTGATCTGGGCCAGCGCGTCGCGCAGTGCCGTCTCGGCCTCGCCGAGGCGGCCGCGCATGCCGTCGACGAGGGCACCCATGGCGTCGACGGCCACGGCCGCGGCCGCCAGGTTGGGGGGCTGCGCGGCGAGGTGGATGGCCGCCAGCTCGAACAGGCCGTAGGCGTGGTTGGCCACCACTACCTCGACCGGGGCTTCGGCCAGCTCGCGGCGCAGTTCGGCAAGCTGGGCCGACACCTCGGCCCGCTCGGCCTCGGCATGGTCGACACCGTGGTGACCGGCGTCGACGTGCGCGGCGGTATCCCCCGGCTGCGTGGTGGTGGAAGACGCTGACGGGGCGGATGGTGGTGCGTCGGGGGCCGGCGTGGCGTGGGCCGGCCGGCGGATGGGTCGCTCCCCCTCGGGTGTCCACAGGGTGCTCACGGCTGGTAGCGTAAACTCTCGAATCAGGAGGGAAAGCGGGGTCGCCAGCGCGAACCCCCACCCGGCCACCGCCGAGGTGCGCCCGGGTCCCGGTGTCCCGCCAAGGCACCGAGGTGGCGGCCGCGTTTTGCGAGGACGGCGCCGGGGAAGCCCGGTGTCACAGAGGAACGGGAGGACGTCGGATCGCCACCACGCCGAACAGCGGCGAGCCCCGGATCAACGAGCAGATCCGGGCGCGCGAGGTTCGCCTCGTCGATGCCGAAGGCCAGCAGCTGGGGATCAAGCCGCTGCCCGAGGCGCTCGCCATCGCCCGCCAGCTCGACCTCGACCTCGTCGAGGTCGCTCCACTGGCGAACCCCCCGGTCTGCCGCATCATGGACTACGGGAAGTTCAAGTTCGACGCGGCGCAGCGGGCGAAGGAATCACGGCGCAAGACCACCAGCGTCGGGATCAAGGAGATGAAGTACCGCCCCAAGATCGGACCGGGCGACTTCGAGACCAAGACGCGCCAGGTGCTCAAATTCCTCAACGACGGTCACAAGGTCAAGGTCACGATCATGTTCCGTGGGCGTGAGGTCTTCCACCCAGAGCTGGGGAAGCGGATCCTGGACCGGGTGGCCGAGAGCGTCAACGGCAGCGGTCGGGTCGAGAGCGAGGGACGCCTCGACGGAAGGAACATGGTGATGGTGCTGGCACCGGACAAGCGGGCTCGACAGTCGGCCGCGGCCCGGGCGGCACGTGAGGCGGGTCCGGTCGCAGGCGGGCCAGGGGGCAATGGTGAAGCCGAGGTGGCGACCGCCCCGGCCGGCGGTGCCACGGCCGGTGTGCGCGAAGGGAGTTGAGCATGCCGAAGATGAAGACCGATCGCGGAGCGGCCAAGCGCATCAAGATCACCGGCACCGGGCGGTTGCGCCGGCGGCGAGCCATGCGCTCGCACCTCCTCGAGAAGAAGCCGACCACGCGGACCCGGCGCCTCGGGCGCGAAGCCGACGTGGCTGGCGCCGACACCCGCCAGATCCGCCGGCTGCTGGGTCTCTGAGCCGCCCGGCGCCGCCGGCGCGGGCCGACCGTCCGGCGGGAATCGGTGGCACGGGCACGCGCTGCGTGCCGCTGCGAGTCGTACCTGTCGTTCCAGAAAGGAGCTCGAGATGGCCAGGGTCAAGCGCGCCGTGCACGGCAGGAAGCATCACCGCGCCGTGCTGGAGCAGGCCGAGGGCTACTACGGCAACCGCAGCCGGAGCTTCAAGGCTGCCAACGAGGCCGTCATGCACTCGCTGCAGTACGCGTACCGTGACCGCCGGGCTCGCAAGGGTGACTTCCGGCGCCTGTGGATCCAGCGCATCAACGCTGCGGCTCGCAGCAACGGCACGAGCTACAGCCGGCTGATCGCCGGGCTCCGGCGAGCCGAGGTGGCAGTGGACCGCAAGGTGCTCGCCGAGCTGGCGGTCAGCGATCCCACCGCCTTCACCCGCTTGGTGGGCGTGGCCACCGCGCGCCCAACCGGCGCAGGCCTCCCCGCGACGGGGACGTCGGGCGAACCCCTCGTGAGGGAAGCAGGGCCCGCCGCGCCCACCTCGGCCGACACCGCGGGGGACGCCTCCTGACGGCAGCGCTGGGGCTGCGCCACCAGCGGGTCCAGCGGCTGCGCCGGCTGCTCGCCCACCGCAGCGTGCGGCGGGCCGAGGGGGCGTTCGTGGTCGAAGGCATCACGCTCCTGCGCAGCGCGCTGGACGCCGGTGCCGAGGTGGAGTCGGTGTTCGTCGATGTCGCAGACGGCGACTCGCGATCGGTGGCCGAGGTGGTGGCCCGGGCGCATGCCAGCGGGGCACGGACCTTTTCGCTCGCCCCGGGGGTGCTGCGCAAAGTGGCTGACACCGTCACCCCCCAGCCGGTGCTGGCCGTGGTGCACACCCCGCGCTGGACGCTCGAGGACCTGTCAGGGGCCGGCTTCGTGGTGGTCTGCGTCGACGTGCGCGATCCGGGCAACGCCGGAGCGGTGATCCGCACGGCCGACGCCGCCGGTGCGGACGCCGTGGTGTGCTGTGCCGGCACCGTTGACCCCTACAACCCCAAGACGGTCCGTGCCTCGGCCGGGTCGGTCCTGCACGTGCCCGTGGTCGAGGCCGCCGATCCGCTGGCGTTGCTCGAGCGGTTGGGGGGGCTCGGCCTGCGTCGATGGGGGACAGCGGCGCGCGGCGGCTCCCCGTACACGGGCGTGGATTTGACTGCGCCCTGCGCCGTGGTCCTGGGCAACGAGGCACACGGCCTGCCGCCGTCCGTGCGCGGGCTGCTCGACGGCATGCTCACCATCCCCATGGCTGGCCGCGCCGAGTCGCTCAACGTGGCGATGGCGGCATCCGTGCTGTGCTTCGAGGTGCGCCGTCAGCGTTCTAGTCTTCCGGGGATGTCCAGTGGGGCTCACCAGTCGATGCCGGGGGTGCGGAGCCCGAGCGAGGGCGCGTCGTGAGCCCGGCAGTGGCCGACGACGCGGGTGCCACGGCTGCTGCCGCCGCCGCTTCGACTCCCGCGGCGTTGGTGGCGGCGGCGATGCAGCGTATCGGCGCCTGCTCCACGCTCGACGAGCTGCGCGAGGCCGAGACTGCGGTGCTCGGCAAGCAGTCGGCCCTGGCGACGGCTCGGGCCGGGCTCCGCTCGCTCGAGCCCGCGGCGCGCGCCGCGGCCGGCCAGCAGCTCAACCAGGCGCGCCGAGCCATCGAGGATGCGCTCGCCCGGCGCCGGTCCGAACTGGCCGTCGAGGAGCGCCGGCGGCGGCTCGAGGCCGACAGGCTCGACCTCACCGAGGTGGTGGCCGAGCAGCTGCGAGGGCACCTGCACCTCGTCCAGCGCACGCGCGACGAGCTCGAGGACGTGTTCGTGGGGATGGGCTTCGTCGTGGTCGAGGGCCCGGAGGTCGAGACCGACTGGTACAACTTCGAGGCCCTCAACATCCCACCGGCGCACCCTGCACGGGGCATGTGGGACACCTTTTACCTCCGGGTCGCAGATCCGGACAGTGTGCTGCTGCGAACGCACACCTCACCAGTGCAGGTCCGGCTGCTGCAGTCCCAGCCGCCCCCCGTTTACGCCGTCATGCCGGGGCGCTGCTACCGCCGCGACACACCCGACGCGCGCCACTTGCCGGTGTTCCACCAGATCGAGGGGCTCGTCGTCGACCGCGGCATCAGTTTCGCCGACCTGGCAGGCACGATCGAGGCCTTCACCACCGCCTACTTCGGGCCGGACATCCACTCCCGCCTGCGCCCGGCGTTCTTCCCCTTCACCGAGCCCTCGGCCGAGTTCGAGATCACCTGCACCATCTGCAAAGGGTCCGGCTGCCGGACGTGCTCGCACACGGGGTGGATCGAGTTGGGCGGCTGCGGCATGGTCGACCCCGCCGTCTTTGCCGCAGTGGGCATCGACGACGAGCACTGGACAGGCTTCGCCTTCGGGTTCGGCATCGATCGCTGTGCGCAGATGCGCCACGAGATCCCCGACATGCGGGTGCTGCTCGAGAACGACGTGCGCGTCATGCGCCAACTGTAGGAGCACGGCGTGCGCGTCCCGTTGTCCTGGCTACGCGACTTCGCCCCCTTCGGCACCGACACCGCTGCCTTGGCTGCCACCCTCGACGACTTGGGGCTGGTGGTGGAGAGCGTGGAGCAGGTGGGGGAGGGCCTCGGGGACGTGCTGGTGGCCAAGGTCGTGGCCATCGACGCCATCGAGGGGGCGGACAAGATCCGCAAGGTGACCGTGGACAGCGGTGGCGGACCCACCGAGGTCGTGTGCGGGGCGTGGAACTTCGAGGTGGGCGACCTGGTGCCGTTCGCGCCGGTGGGCGCGGTGCTGCCGGGGGGGTTCGAGATCAGCCGGCGCACCATGCGGGGCGTGGTGTCCAACGGGATGCTGTGCTCGGGTGCGGAGCTGCGCCTGTCCGACGACGCTGGCGGGCTGCTCATCCTGGGCCGCGACGGCACCGGGCCAGCACCGGGTGCGGCGCCGGGGACACCGTTGGTCGAGGCGCTGGGGATCGAGGCCGACACCGTCTTCGACCTGGCAATCGAAGCCAACCGGCCCGATGCCTGGTCGGTCGCCGGTGTGGCACGAGACCTGGCCGCGCGCCTCCGGCTGCCGTTCGGGCTCCCCGAGCCGACGACCGTGCCCGTCGGGGAAGAGGAGGTGGGTGCGCTGGCGTCGGTGGTGGTCGAGGACCCCGATCTCTGCCCCCGGTTCACGGCCCGCGTGCTCACCGGCGTGCGGGTCGCACCCTCTCCCCAGTGGATGGCGCGCCGGCTCACGCTGGCAGGCATGCGGCCCATCAACAACGTGGTCGACGCCTCCAACTACGTCATGCTGGAGCTGGGGCAGCCCACCCACCCCTACGACCTCGACCGGCTGGCCGGTGCCGGGGTACGGGTGCGCGCCGCGCGACCGGGCGAGCAGGTGGTCACCCTCGACGGGGTCCTGCGCACGGCTGGGACGCGCGCCGTGGGCCCGGGCGACGACCGGCGCGACTGCCTGATCTGCGATGCGACCGGCTCGCCGGTGGGCATCGGCGGGATCATGGGCGGGGCGGGCACCGAGATCACCACAACCACGACCCGCGTGTTGCTGGAAGCCGCCTACTTCGACCCGATGGCCATCGCCCGCAGCGCCAAGCGGTTCGGGCTGCGGACGGAGGCATCTGCCCGGTTCGAGCGGGGGTGCGATCCCGATGGGATCGACCGGGCTGCCAGCCGACTCGTGGCGTTGCTGGCGCAGACCGCCGGACCCGCGTACCGCCTGGCGCCCGGTGTGCTGGATTTGCGGGGCCCGGTGCCCGAGCCAACCCGGGTGCAGGTGCGAACCGAGCGCGTCAACGCCATCCTCGGTACCGACCTCGACGACGGGGACATCGCCGGCTACCTGGAGCCGATCGGTTTCACGTGCGAGCGGCCCGGGCCGGGGCTGCTCTCGGTCACCGTGCCGAGCTTCCGTCCGGACACGGCGCGCGAGATCGACGTGATCGAGGAGGTGGCCCGGCACCACGGGTACTCGAACCTGCCGCGCCGGCGACCGTTCACCACCCAGGTGGGCAGGCTCACGCCCTACCAGCGTGAGCGCCGCTTGGTCCGCGAGGTCGTCGCCGGCCTCGGGGCGCACGAGGCGTGGACGACGTCGCTGCTGGCACCTCAGGACCTCACCCGGGCTCGGCTGACCGACCCGCCTGCAGCCATCGAAATCGAGAACCCCCTGACACCCGACGAGTCGGTGCTGCGCACCTCGCTGTTGCCCGGACTGATGCGGGCGCTGGCCTACAACGCCGACCGCCGGCACGGGGAGCTGCGGTTGTTCGAGATCGGGCGGGTCTTCCCGCCGCCTGCCCCCGAACGCGTCGAACGCGCGTTGGGCCACGAGGACCCCGCGTGCAGCGTGGTGGACGAGCGGGAGCTGCTGGGGGTGGCACTGGCACACGACGGCGACGACGCCCGGCGCGCCGTGGCTGCCTGGGAGGTGCTCGCCGACGCGCTCGGCGTGATCGAGGTCGAGGTGCGGGCGTTGGCCCCCGGCGACCCCCTAGGGGCAGGTCTCCACCCGACGCGCTCGGCACTGCTGGTGGCGGTGGGAGCCCAGGAGAGCGCGGTGGTTGGCCAGGTGGGCGAGGTCGATCCTGAGGTCCTCGAGGCCTTCGGCCTGGCGCAGGCGCACCAGCGCGTGGGGTGGCTCCAGGTGGACCTGGGTGTGCTCTTGCGCGACGTCGCGCGGCGATCGCCGCTGCTGGCGCCGGTCAGCCGTTTTCCCTCGAGCGACGTGGACCTGGCGTTCGTGGTGGCCGACGACGTCCCGGCGGCAGAGGTGCGACGGGTGCTGGTGGCCGCCGCCGGTGAACTGCTCGAGACCGTCACGCTCTTCGACGTCTACCGCGGGCCTGGGGTGGAAGCCGGCGCCCGCAGCCTGGCCTTCCGGCTGCGGTTCTGCGCGCCGGACCGGACCCTCACCGACCGCGAGGTGGGGCAGCTGCGGGCGGCGTGCATCACGGCAGTCGAGCGCGCCACGGGTGCCCGCCTGCGCGGCGAGTGACGCGCCGGCTCACGGGTCACAACCCGTAGCCCAGGGGGCGGGGCCCCGCCGTTGCCCGGACGTCGATCTCGAACAGATGTGCACCGGGCAGCACCCGCCACAGGTGGTAGCCGGCGATGTGCAGCCCGGTGGGCTGTGCCAGTCCGAGCGGGGCCAGGGCGGTCATCTCGGGTGCGTCGGAGGTGACGAGGAACCAGGCAGCGCCTCCCGGGCCCACCTCGACGTGGTCGTCCGAGGTGTACCAGAGCAAGCCCTCGTGCTCCTCGTAGACCACCCGAGGCGGGAAGACGAGCTCGACGCGCGCCTGGGGCAGGGCGAAGCCGACGTTGCGGTAGTACGCGAGGCCGCGCTCGTAGGACACCATGACCACGACGTCGGTGGACGGGCGAACGAGCGGGGCCAGGCGCGCGAATGCGGCGTCAGCCGCGTCAGCCGCCTCGATGGTGTGCGCCGTCTCGGGGTACGGCGCGAGGTACCGGGGCTGAGCCAGCCACAGGCCCGACACGTCCCGCTGCAGGCGCATGGGCAGGATGCCTGCTCCCCACAGGAAGCGCTGGCCGTCGGCGGCCACGATGGCGGCCACGCCCACTGCTGCCACCGTGAGCAGGATCCGTGACCGTTGCGTACCGAGGCGTCGGGCCAGGGAGGCGACGGGCAGGAGCAGGGCGATCGTGGCCGTCGGCAGGAAGGCCAGCGCATAGCCGCCTTTCTCGAATGCCACCAGGCCCAGCACGGCCAGCGGCGGCACCAAGGCGGCCGACAACACCCAGACCGGACGCTGGAACCAGCGCTGGGGGCACGCTGCGGACGGGCCAGGCGTCGGTCCGGCTCCCAGCTGGGGCTCCCGTGCACGCCGCTTCCTCGGGGCGGCCAGAGCGCGCGCCGGTCCGGATGCCGGTGGGCATGCCGGCGGCGAGGTCGACTCGGGTCCTGCGCTGACCGGGCGCTCCGGTAGCCGGCGACGCCGGAGGCGGAGGGCGAGCAGGCCGACGCTGGCGCCGACCCCGAGCACGGCGACGGGGCCGAGGAGGAGCAGGGCGTAGGCGCCCATCGTGCCGAGACTGGTGAGACCCTTCGTGGTGCTCGCCAACACCGACGAGGTTCGGTAGGCACCGAGGGCCTCGGCATGGGTGGCTCGCACCCAGGCGGCGAAGCCGCCGGGTTGGACCACCACCATGGGGACGAACCACGCGGCCAGGCAGCCGGCGCCTGCCAGCGCGGCGCCGACGATCGTTCGCCACGACCTGGCACTGCCCGCCACTGCCATCACCACCAGGAATCCGAACAGCTGGGCGATGGACTGGCGGAAGCCGATGGCGAGCCCGAACGCCGATGCGGCGACGACCCCGTGGCGGCTGCCAGGACGGGCCCGACGAGCCAGGACGGTGAAGCCGGCGGCCGCCAGGGCGTCGAAGCTGTAGGTGGCGGCGATCGAGCCGTTGAACCACGACACGGGTGAGGCGGCCATGAGCGTGCCGGCGGCGCCTGCCACGAAGCGGCCTCCCAGGTCGGCGCCGGCGATCACTGTGCAGGCGGCGGCAGCGGCCGAGGCCAGGGCCGCCACCAGGACCAGGCTGGCGGTGGCGGACATCCCGGTCACCACGTGCAGGGCACGGCCGGCAGTCACGAAGAGGAAGTAGCCCGGTGGATGCGGCGCGCCGTGGCGCACGTCGAAGCGGGCCGAACCGACGGCGAATTGGACCGCGTCCCAGTCGGTGGGGCCAGTCGCCGCCGTGGCGAGTCGCGCCGCCAGCGTCACGATGCCGAGCGCAGCGGCCATGGCCCAGGTTCCCGGTGGCAGGGGCGCAGGGCGCGTCGGCGTGCGGGCCGTGGCATGGCGGGCGGCTGGACGGCGGCCGGCGCGGACATCGTGGGGGAACGTCTCGGTCGTCGGGGGTGCCGGGGCGAGGTCCACCTGGGTTGTCGCTCCCTCCTGGCCGGTGTGGCGCACCAGTGTCGTGGGCCGGCGTGCCGGCAGACGGGCATGGTAGTGGTGGGCACGCCGGACCGGTGTCTGGCGTGGGCGGCCGGCTACGGACCACGTACCTCCTCGACCAGCGCCATGGTGCGGGGACCGAACCACGGACGCAGGGTCTCGAGCTCCGCGTTGCCGATGCCGTCGAGGAACGACCAGCCCACGAGCTCGTCGGCGTCGGGGGAGGTGGCGGCGACCACCTCGATGGCCCCGAGGCACCGGGCGAGCTGTGGGCCGTTGCGCACCGGGTCCGCGGCGAGTTCGGCGACGTAGTCGGCGAGCTCGGCGAACACCACCGCCGCTCCGGGATCGCCGTCCTGGGCCACCGCGAGCTCGGCCAGCCACGCTGCCAGCTCCGGCACGGCTTCGAGGACGACGGCCACATCGTGATCGAGCATATTCAAACTCTATAGAAAATCATGATATATGGTCAACGGTGCCGCTCACCGCATAGTCATGCATACTTGTGTATGCTCTTGCGAATGAGGGTCGGCATCGTCGGGGCGTCGGGCTACACCGGTGCGGAGCTGCTGCGCCTGTGTGCCGGGCATCCGGAGCTGGATGTGGCCGTGGCAGCGGCGGCCACCCAGGCTGGCGCGCCGGTCGCTGGCGCGTACCCGTCGCTGGCGGCGGCCTATCCGGAGTTGGTATTCGGCGAGGTGGACCCTGACGCACTCGCCGGCCTCGACGCCGTGTTCCTGGCGATGCCGCACGGCGAGTCGCAGCGGCTCGTGCCCGAGATCGCCGGGCGCGTGGGGACGGTCGTCGACCTGTCAGCCGACTTCCGGCTGCGCGATCCGCACGCCTACCGGACGTGGTACGGGATGGACCACCACGCGCCACAGCTCCTGGGTCGATTCGTCTACGGCCTGCCCGAGCTGTTCCGGGACCGCCTTGCCGGTGCCAGCCTGGTGGCGAACCCGGGGTGCTACCCGACGGCAGCCGCACTCGCCCTGGTGCCGTTCGTCCGGGCTGGCGCCATCGCCACCACCGGCGTGGTGGTGGACGCGGCGAGCGGCGTCTCGGGCGCCGGGCGCCAGCTGGTCCAGGCATCGCACTTCAACACCGTCGACGAGGACTTCACGGCCTACGGCCTGCTGACGCACCGGCACACGCCCGAGATCGAACAGGTGACCGGCTCCCAGGTGCTCTTCACGCCGCATTTGGCTCCCATGAACCGCGGCATCCTGGTCACCTGTTACGCCCGACCGACGGGCGACCTCGGCACCGACGACGCGCTGGAGGTCCTGCGGGCTGCCTACGCCGGCGAACCGTTCGTGGTGGTCTCGGAGCGCTCGCCCTCGACGAAAGCGACCCTCGGATCGAACACGGCTCACCTGACCGCACGCGTCGACACGCGCACGGGATGGCTCGTTGCACTGTGCGCCATCGACAACCTCGTGAAGGGCGCTTCCGGTCAGGCGGTGCAGTGCGCCAACCTCGCGCTGGGACTCCCCGAGGCGAGCGGCCTGCCCGTTGCCGGGCTGTTCCCATGACCGGCGATGGCGCCGCGCTCGGTGCCGGCGGGGTCGTCGGCGGAACGGACCCGGCCACTGCAGCGCGCGCCAAGGCCGCCGTCCTGGTGGAGGCGCTGCCCTACATCCGGCGCTTCTGGGGCAAGGTCGTGGTGGTGAAATTCGGCGGGAACGCGCTGGCGGGCGGGGACGCCACCGCCGAAGCCCGGGCATTGGCGTCGTTCGCCGAGGACGTGGTGCTCATGCGCAGCGTCGGGATGCTGCCCGTCGTGGTCCATGGCGGCGGACCCCAGATCGGCCAGCTCATGGCCCGCCTCGGCAAGGAGCCGCAATTCCGGGAGGGCTTGCGGGTCACCGACGCCGAGACCCTCGACATCGCCCGGATGGTGCTGGTGGGCAAGGTCAATCGCGACATCGTGTCGGCGGTGAACGTCCATGGTCCGTTGGCGGTGGGCTTGTCGGGCGAGGACGCCAACCTCATCCGGGCCAGCGCGCGCCACGCGTCGCTGGGATACGTCGGTGACGTGGACGTCGTGGACCCGACGATCCTGGAGCGCCTGCTGGCGCAGGGACTGGTGCCGGTGGTGGCCACGATCGGCGCCGACGCCGGCGGCCAGGCGTACAACATCAACGCGGACACGGCAGCAGGTGCGGTGGCCGCCGCCCTGGGCGCGGAGAAGCTCGTCTTCCTGACGGACGTCGAAGGGCTGCGCCGGGATCCCACCGACCCGGCGAGCGTGGTGAGTGTGGTCGACGTCGATCAGCTCGAAGCCATGGTGCGCTCCGGGGCGATCACCACCGGCATGCTCCCCAAGGTGGAGGCCTGCGTGCGTGCGGTGCGGGGCGGTGTGGCCAGTGCCCACATCCTCGACGGACGCGTGCCGCACGCCGTGCTGCTCGAGCTGTTCACCGACGCGGGCGTGGGCACGATGGTGGACGGCGGTCACGCCGGCGGGCCGATGGCCGCACGAGACGCCCCGCGCGCCTCGGAGGACCCCCTGCCGGCGCCGTCGACGCCAGAGGGCCCCTCGCCATGTGGTCCCCAGCGGGGTGGTGGGCAGTGACCGTCGACCGCTCCGCCCTCATGCACACGTACCCCGAGCCACCGGTGACCTTCGTGCGAGGTGCCGGCACCGAGCTGTGGGACACCGAGGGACGTCGGTACCTCGACTTCCTGTCGGGGATCGCCGTCACCTCGCTCGGTCACGCCCATCCGGTAGTGGCAGCGGCTGTGGCCGAGCAAGCGCGCACGCTCGAGCACGTCTCGAACCTCTTCGGCAACGTGGTGGGCCCCGACGTGGCCTGTGCCATCGACCGGCTCGTTGGCGGCGGGAGCCGTGCCGGCGGCCAGGTGTTCCTGGCGAACTCGGGCGCTGAGGCCAACGAGTGCGCCGTCAAGCTCGCCCGCCGGTGGGCGGGACCGGGCAGGTTCGTGGTGGTGAGCGCGCTCGAGTCGTTCCACGGGCGCACCTTGGCCACCTTGCATGCCACCGGCCAGCCGGCCAAGCATGCGCCGTTCGCCCCGATGCCCGACGGGTTCGAGCACGTGCCGTTCGACGACCTCGACGCCCTCGACCGGGTCGTCGATCCGGCCCGGGTCGCCGCCGTGCTGCTCGAGCCGATCCAGGGCGAGTCCGGGGTGATCGTGCCGTCGTCGGACTTCCTGGGCGGTGTCCGGCGGCTGTGCAGCGAGCGGGGGGTGCTGCTCATGGTCGACGAGATCCAGACGGGGCTGGGGCGCACAGGGGCGTGGTTCGCCTTCCAGCACGCGGGCATCGAGCCTGATGTCGTGACCGTGGCCAAGGCCTTGGGCAACGGGATGCCGATCGGTGCCTGCTGGGCGAGGGCCGAGGTGGCGGCAGCCTTCGGGCCCGGCGACCACGGCTCCACCTTCGGTGGCCAGCCGTTGGCGGCGTCGGCAGCACGCGCCACGTTGCAGGTGCTCGAATCCATCGACGCGCCCGCCCTGGCGCGGCGGGCCGGCGCCCGTCTGGCTGACGGCCTGGCCGGACTGCCGGGCGTCGTGTCCGTGCGGGGCGCAGGTCTCCTGCTGGCTGCTGTCCTCGACGGCGATCGGGCGGCGGCGGTGACGGCGGCGGCTCTGGCGCGGGGACTGGTGGTCAACGCGCCCCGTGCGGATGCGATCCGCCTCGCGCCGCCCTTGACGGTGTCCGACGAGCACATCGACGAAGCGCTGGGCATCCTGGGCGCCGCGCTGGTCGCCGCCGGCCGGGAGCAGCAGCCATGACCCGGGCGGCCCACGTGCGCGTGTGGGCGGAGCTCCTGCTGGCGACGGCCCCCAGCTCGCCAGGCCGGGCGGCCCACGTGCGCGTGTGGGCGGAGCGGTGGCGGTCCGCCCCGGCGGCGTCGGAGGGGAAGCGGTGACAGCTCACGTGCTCGACGTCGAGGATCTGGGCGCGGCGGGTCTGGCCCAGGTGCTGGCGTTGGCCAGCGCGCCGGCGGACTCCCTGCCCCGGGTCCTCGCCGGCCGGTCGGTGGCGCTCGTGTTCGAGAAGCCATCGGCCCGGACCCGGAGCGCCACCGAGGTCGCGGTCGTGGCACTCGGCGGCCATCCGGCGGTGATCCAGGGTGCGGAGGTGGGCATCGACGTACGCGAAAGCGCGGAGGACGTGGCGCGGACCCTGGGGTTGTTCCACGCCCTCGTCTGTGCTCGCGTGGCCGATCACCGGGTCCTGGTTCGCATGGCGGCCGCGCTCGACGGTGCCGGGATGGCGGTACCGGTGGTGAACCTGCTGTCGGATCGGGCCCATCCGTGCCAGGCCGTCGCGGACCTGCTGACCCTGCAGGACGTCTTCGGCGACACCCGGGGCCGCACCGTCGCCTACGTGGGCGACGCCAACAACGTGTGGCGGTCGCTGGCGGTCGCGTGCGTGTGGGGCGGGATCCGGTTGCGGACGGCGTCTCCCGAGGGCTACGGCCCCACCCCCGACGACCTGGCGCACCTGGCGGCCCTCGGTGGTCCGGTCGAGGTGTTCGAGGATCCCGCTGGCGCCGTGGCGGGGGCCGATGCCATCTACACCGACGTGTGGACGTCGATGGGGCAGGAGGAACAGGCGGCCGCCCGGCGCCGGGCGTTCGCCGGGTATACCGTCGACGAGGCTCTCGTGGCACGTGCTGCCTCCGGGGCCGTGGTGCTGCACTGCCTGCCCGCGCACCGGGGTGAGGAGATCACCGCCGAGGTGCTCGACGGACCCCGCAGCGTGGTGTGGCAGCAGGCGGCGAACCGGATGCGGGCCATGCGGGGCCTGATGGCGTGGCTCTGTGGTGCCAGCCGGGCAGGGTCGTGACCAGGAGCCGAGCGTGAAAGGCGCCAAGCACCAGCGCCAGCACCGGATCGCCCAGCTCATCGGGTCGCACGCCATCACCAGCCAGGCGCAGCTGGTCGAGCTCCTCGCCGCAGAGGGGTTCGAGGCGACGCAGACCACCGTGTCGCGGGACCTCGAGGAACTGGGCGCGGTGAAAGTGCGGGTACCGGGCGGCGATATGGTCTACGGGCTGCCGGACCTGCCCAGCCGGCAGGTGGCGCCCGAGGACCACCTGCGGCGCGTCATGGGGGAGTGGGTGGTGGAGATCGCGTCGTCGGGGAACCTGGTGGTGCTGCGGACACCGCCGGGCTCCGCCCACGTCGTGGGCTCCGCGCTCGACCGCAGTGGATTCGAGGGAGTGGTCGGCACGGTCGCAGGCGACGACACGGTCCTGGTGGTGGCAGCCGAGGAGGTCGGCGGCAGCCAGCTCGCCCGTCGTCTCGCGACGGTGGCGGGTCGGGGCCCGGCACGCGACGGCGGTCCGGTCGGGCATCGAAGGCGGCGGGCGTGAACGAGACGGGCACGACGGGCGACCACGGGCAGGCCCGGCGGTTCGTGGAGGCGTGGGTGGAGGCTGCGACGGTGGAGGCAGGCACGTGACCCTGTGGGAGGGACGCCTGGGCGGGCACACCGCCGGCGAGGTCATGTCGTTCACCGTGAGCCTGCCCTTCGACCGGCGGCTCGCGGCCGACGACCTGGCCGGCTCGCGTGCCCATGTGCAGGGGTTGGCCCGTGGTGGGGTCATCGCCGAGGAGGAGGCCGCCATTTTGCTGACCGCCCTGGCCCGGGTGGAGGAGGAGCTGGCGGCGGGCACCTTTACGTTCGCTCCGGGGGACGAGGACATCCACACTGCCGTCGAGCGCAGGGTGACCGAGATCGCGGGTGACGTGGGCGCCAAGCTCCATACGGGCCGGAGCCGCAACGACCAGGTTGCCACGGACCTGCGCCTGTACTGCCGGCGGGAATTGGTGGAGATCGCGCGCCGCGTGCTCGTGCTGCAGGAGGTCGTGGTCCGCCGGGCCGAGGAAGCGGGGGACGCCTACCTCCCGGGGTACACCCACCTGCAGCGGGCGCAGCCGGTCTTGCTCGCTCATCACCTGCTGGCCCACGGGTGGGCGCTGGCGCGGGACGTGGACCGGTTGGTGCACACCGTCGACCGGCTCAACGTCAGCCCGCTCGGGGCGGGTGCGCTGGCTGGATCGTCCCTCGAGCTCGACCCGGACTTCGTGGCAGCCGAGCTGGGGTTCGCGGCGCGTTTTGAGAATTCGCTGGACGCGGTGGCCGACAGGGATTTCGTGGCCGAGGCGTTGTTCGACCTGGCACTGCTGGGCGTCCACCTGTCACGGATCGGTGAGGAGATCGTGTTGTGGTCGAGCGACGAATTCGGGTTCGTCGTGCTCGACGACGCCTTCGCCACGGGCAGCTCGATGCTGCCGCAGAAGAAGAACCCCGACGTGGCCGAGCTCGCTCGCGGCAAGGCAGGCCGGCTCATCGGGCACCTGGCGGGCCTGCTGGCGACGCTCAAGGGCCTGCCCCTCGCCTACAACCGCGACCTGCAGGAGGACAAGGAGCCCCTGTTCGACGCGGTCGACCAGGTGGGCCGCGCCCTGGTGGCCACGGCCGGGATGATCGACACGATGAGCTTCGACCTCGAGCGCATGCAGCAGGCGGCTGACGGGCCGGCCGCGGCCGCCGTCGACCTGGCCGAGTACCTCGTCGAGCGCGGGATGCCGTTCCGCCAGGCGCACGCCGTGGTCGGCTCCCTGGTACGTGACTCGGTGCAGCGCGGTGTCCCGCTGGGAGAACTCGTCCACGCGCACCCGGCTCTCGGAAGCGACGCCCTCGAGCTGTTGGAGCCCGGGGTGGCGGTCACGCGTCGGACGACCCCCGGCGGCGCAGGGCCCAAAGCCGTGGCGGCGCAGCTCGAGCATTTCCGCCACCGCCTGGACGTCGACCGGGAACGGGTGGAGCGGGCAGGGACCCCACCGCGCCGGCCGGGAGCATGATCCAGCCGGCTCCCGCTGGCGGCCGTTCGCGGGATCGGCGGCGCCCGGGTGTGCGGTGGCGGGTGGTGCCCCGGACGTTCTATGCCGGGGACCCGCTCCAGGTGGCACCCGCCCTGCTCAACAAGCTCCTGGTGCGCCGGGTCCCGGAGGGCGACGGCGTCCTGGCGGCGCGGATCGTGGAGGTCGAGGCCTACCGCGGCGGCGACGACCCCGCCGCCCACTCCTACCGGGGGCCGACCAGGCGCAACGCCACCATGTTCGGGCCGCCCGGCCGCTTGTACGTGTACTTCACCTATGGCATGCACTGGTGCGCCAACACCGTGTGCGGCCCGGTGGGGGTGGCACATGCCGTGCTGCTGCGGGCGGCGGCACCGGTATGCGGCACCGAGGCGATGCGGGCGGCCCGGCCCCGGGCGCGACGGGACCGGGATCTGCTGCGCGGCCCGGCCCGCCTGTGCCAGGCCATGGGCATCGTGGGGGACGACGACGGAGCGGACCTGGTGCGCGGCGACCGGGGACTGGTCGTGGTGGACGACGGCGTGCCACCCCCGGCCGATCCCGGGGTGTCGGGGCGGATCGGGATCCGGCACGCGACGGATCGTCCCTGGCGGTGGTGGGTGCCCGGCGACCCGCACGTGTCGGCCGGGCGACCCGGCGCCGTCACGGGCCAAGCCGCCGGCGCGCCCCGTGCACCGGGGTGAGAGGCGGCATGCTGGTCCTGGCCGCGGCCATGTTCACGGCGCGTCGCGCGCACCGGCGTGCGGGGGCCGTGGCACCCCGCTGCCGGGGTGGCGACGGCGGCAGCTCCCGGCGCGGGGCGTGGGTGGGGTGCGTGCCGGTACGCTGGAGGTGGCGCCGGCTGTGCTACCACCCAGCTGCGCTACCGCCCAGGTTCGCTCCAGCGTGGTGAGGAGCCGCAGGGTGCGGTGCACGGCGGTGCCCGAGGTGGCCGTCGGGGGCGCGCTTTGACACCCCGGAGCAGGCCCCCTAACATGAGTGATCCCAGGTCGGCAGGGCCGTCCTCGGGATCCGGCACCGACGCCCCGTGGGTGTGTGCCGTGTCGCTCCTTGAAAACGGAACAGTGAGAGCCAAAAGCCAGTGCGGGCGACCGGCTGGCACGTCTCGACGTGCCCGTCGGCCGAACCGAGCAATTCAGCACTGACACGGACAACGTCCGTGCTGTGCCAGTCGGTGGGGGCGCCAGTCCCACACCGGCTCTCCGGATCGTCGCAGCAGGTCGGTCGGGCCGAGAGCCCACCGTTCGGCTGTGAAGATCTCGATGGAGAGTTTGATCCTGGCTCAGGACGAACGCTGGCGGCGTGCCTAACACATGCAAGTCGAACGGGGTCCAACCGGTGGCAACACCGGGGAAGACCGAGTGGCGAACGGGTGAGTAACACGTGAGCAACCTGCCCCGAAGACCGGGATAACACCGGGAAACCGGTGCTAATACCGGATGTCCCCACTGGGTCGCATGGCCTGGTGAGGAAATGGGTTTCCGCTTCGGGAGGGGCTCGCGGCCTATCAGCTTGTTGGTGGGGTAACGGCCTACCAAGGCGACGACGGGTAGCTGGTCTGAGAGGACGATCAGCCACACTGGGACTGAGACACGGCCCAGACTCCTACGGGAGGCAGCAGTGGGGAATATTGCGCAATGGGCGAAAGCCTGAC